>JAABUM010000166.1_pt1 | contig 134314 bp, 118 predicted proteins | sample 5559161 | NCBI WGS metagenome assembly JAABUM01 (sample SAMN10711868, study PRJNA513369) | rock metagenome | isolation source: Antarctica rocks | place: Antarctica: Victoria Land, Siegfried Peak nord
TGGCGCCCGCCCCCTCCGATGACCCGCCCTTCCGCTATAGAAAATCGCATTCCACAGCCTTATGAAGACAGGCTCTAAGTGGCATCGCTTCCCAATTTTCCCTTGTGCAGGCACAGCCTGCGCTAACCCAACCTGCCAAGAAAAGCCCGATGACGCCGGAACAAAAAGCCACCGTCACGAAGATTTTGGCGCTCTCGCGGCAAAGCAACGTGTGCAAGAGCGTCATCGACTTGAAGGTCGAAAACGCGACGCTGGAAGACGTGGTTAATCGCGTCAAGACGATGTTGCCGGGTCAAGCGGTTACGGTCGAAGTGCGCGGCGCCAATCCCGTGCGTGTCGGCTTCGACTTGAAGGGCAGTAAAGTGGGCGATGTGCTGGATCATGTGGCGGCTCTGGCCGGATGCAAGCTGTTCGTGTTGAGCGGGGGTTTGCTCATCGTGCCGCCGTCGCAATTAACCGAGGCAGAACGCGCTGATGTGAGGCAATACCAAGGCGGTGAGTGGGCTAAAAGCACGGAAGCAGGCGGATCAAGCTGGTCTGTCAGGAACCAGGAGAGCGACCTATTCACGCATGCTATCGCTCAAGAGGCTACAGGAAGCAATGCCAGCCCTTTGCCTGCTGGGGTCATCAAGACTACCTTTGGTAACTTCAGCCCCGAAGCGCAGACCATGTTACAGGAGTTAGCCACTTGGTCAGCAGAAAGCGTCCATTTGCTCAATCCAAGCGTCGCACCTCTTCACCTAAGCGTGGGGTCGTTGATATCCATTGATAGTTCCCAACCGAACAGCATCTTCATCACGTTCCCTCATGATACTTCTAATCAAGGCGGGCCGCTGTTGGGTGTCGGAAATGTTACTATTGACGTGAGGTCTTCCCAATGAAAAAACATACCTACTTGCTGACAGGCGTTTTTTGCTGCGCTCTGACTGCGGCTCCTGCCCTTGCTTTTCCAACGGCAAGTGTCACCTCACAGACATTTAACGTCATCACCTACGCTCCCGAACCGAACGGCGCCTAGAGAATTCCATCTCTGACGGTTACTGTGAATCTGACGGTGAGTAACCCAGACCCAACGACCAGTTACATTAACGCGAACGATCGACTGTCCGCCGTGGATCAGATTGGTGGGCTGCCTTTGTCGGTTAGTAACGCTACCACTCCATTTAGCTTAGTTCCTCCGGGAATCAGCGGCCCTACGCTATTCAAGTTCGAAAATAACCCTGTGTTCAACAACGCGACCTACACCAGCACGGCTACGGTCAATGGGGTCAAATCTCCGCCCCCATATCGTATTGGGGCTGCGCCAACTCCCATTGCCACTGACACGAAAACGGAAAAGGTTTCCTGGGCGTAACCAAGGCTAAGGGCTGCACGCGAACACAAATGCCCCGGCTGGTAGCAGTCGGGGCGTTTGTGGTTGCAGCGCGCGATGGCGTTGTGCTTTGAATGCAAGGGAAATCCCTGATGAGATTTTTAGCTTTGCCCTTGTATTTCCCCCCCCAACGGTCACAATCATTTCATGCGGCTTCTTAATGATTTGTTTTCATTTCGGAAAGAAGTCGTAAATCTCCGTGTTAGAAGAGGAACGTGGATAGCTTGTTTCAACATCATCCGAAACGCTCGTCTCGCCGTGCCCTGAGCACCCTTCTTCTGGCGCTGCCTTTAAGTGGCATCGCTTCCCAACTTCCAAGCGCACAGGCTCAGCCTGCGCTCACGCAACCGGCGAAGAAAAGCCCACTATCTTCGGAAGAGAAAGCAACCATTGCCAAGGTTATCGCCATCTCCCACCAGGAAAACGTGTGCAAAAATCGCCTTAACTTGAAGATGGACAATGCGACTCTGGAAGATGTTGTGGCGCGCGTCAAGGAACTGTTGCCGGGCCAGACCATTGCCGTTGAAGTGCGGGGCGCAAGTCCTGTTCATGTTGGCTTCAACTTGAAAGGCGCGCGCGTTGGCGATGTGCTCGACCATGTGGCGGCTCTTGCCGGGTGCAAGTTGTTCGTCTTAAGCAATGGTCTGCTTATCGCGCCAGCGTCACTGCTGACCGGAGCCGAACTCCAAGACATCAAGCAAAGGCAGGGTGGCGAATGGGCCAAAAGCACTGAATCCGGTGGATCGAGTTGGTCTACTAAGAGCGGTGCAAGCTCACTGTTCACTCGTGCTGTCGCTCAAGAGGCGACGGGAAGCAACACTACACCTTTGCCAACTGGAGTGTTAAAAACTACCTTCGGCAACTTTAGTCCCGAAGCGCAGGCCATGTTGCAAGAGATGGCCAGTTGGGTATCAGAGGCAACACACCCGCTTAACCCCAACGCGGCCTCGCTGCACTTGAACGCAGGATCGCCGATTTCTGTTGATACTTCCGATCCGAACGTCATCCATATCACGTTCGATCATGGGATTTCAGACCCCACCGACGCTCCGACGTTGAGTGTGACGGATGTTCATGTTCCATGGAGGCCCAACCAATGAAGAAACTCACCTGCCTGATAACAGGCGTCCTCTATTGTGCTTGGGTTACGGTTCCCGCTCTTGCCGCTCCATCGGTCATTGGTCTTTCACAGACGTTCCATGTCATCACGTATCCACCCGATCCAGATGGCGCTATGCCCGTTCCTTCTTTAACAGTTGATGTGCAGTTCGCTTGGAATAACCCAGATCCAACGCCCAGCTACTTCTATACAAACCAGAAGTTAAGGGCAGTGCCCAACCAACTGGTAAAGCCTTCCGGAATTTGGAACCGCACCTACGAATTTGGAGCTTATCCAAATAAGGGTGACTTCAGGACGATCCACTTCGATCAGGGGCCTGTGTTCAACAATTGGACTTATACAGCCGACTGCGTGGTGACTGGAACCAAAACGGAAACTCCAACCCCAGTGGATCCTCCACCGGCAGTTCTGGCCACAGACACGAAAACGGAAACGATTTCCTGGATGTAACTCCATTCTGCACGTGAGCACCAACAGAAACGCCTCAACTGTTACCAGTTGAGGCGTTTCTGTTGGTGAACCGGAGCTGCGAAAAACTGGAGCGTGAGGCACCGGAATCGCCCCACTTCGCGCGTTCTTTTCATGCAATCCTTGCGCATTCTCCTCACCAACGACGACGGCGTGTATGCCGATGGGCTTTATGCGGCGTGGCAATCGCTTCTCGATGCAGGCCACGAAGTGTTCGTTTGTGTTCCCGACCGACCGCGTAGCGCGTGTTCCCACCAGATCACCATGCACAAGCCGCTGCGTGTCAAAACCATCGAAACGCCTGTTGGTCTGGCGCACGCTTGCAACGGCACGCCCGCCGACTGTGTTCCCCTCGCCACGCTGCAACTGATGGGACACCCGCCCGATTTGGTGGTGTCGGGCATCAATCTCGGCCCCAATCTGGGCGACGATGTGCATTACTCGGGCACCGTTGGCGGCGCGATGGAAGGCGTGTTGAACGGCTTCAAAGCGGTTGCGATTTCGCTTGTGGCGCACGAAAACCCGGATTGGCGCGGCGCGGCGCAGTTTCTGGCGGGTTTCGTTGCCAAAGCTGTCTCGCTCGATTTGCCGCGCGACACGTTTTAAACATCAACGTGCCCAACTTAGCGCCCGAACTCTTGCGCGGTGCACGGGCGACCTCGCAGGGTTCAAGGCGTTACAAGGGCGACATCACGCGCCACCAGGCGCCCGTTCAAGGCGAGTATTTCTGGCGCGGCGGCGAAGTCATCGACCGCGCCGAAAGCCCCGATGCCGACGTTCTGGTCGTCAAAGACGGCTGGATTTCGGTCACGCCGTTGCACGTGGATTTGACGAGGCGCGACGCATTGGAACAGGTCAGCCGCATTTTATAGGCTCCCGTCAAGTCGCCACTTCCGGTTTAGCCGCGAAAAAGCAGAGAAGCCACAGGGAAGGAACCAGCGATTTCTCCTTTGCGGCACGCTATCTTCTTTTGCGTCTTCTCTGCTTTTTCGCGGCTGAAATCTCGCATTAGAGAAAGCCTTGCTCGCTCAGGAAAGCCCGACAACGCGGCGCGGCCTGCTCATCCTCACGCAAGCGTTCGATGAAAAATTCTAGATCGGCTTCGTCGTCCACATCGCGCCAAACGCCCAGTGTCTGGTAATCCCAGCCGGGCGAGTGCGCCAATTTGCGCAAATTTTGCGTTAAACGCGCCAGCGTGTCGCGGCTCGAAACCGGCACATCTTGGAACAACCCGTCTGGCAAGCGGCGCGCACTTCCCAGCAGAGTGAACCCGCCATCGAGCGAGGGGCCGACCACAAGCGGGCGTTCTTCGAGACAATCGAACGACGCTTGAAGCAAAGACGGCGGCAAATCGGGCGCATCGCTTCCGATGAACACCACACGCCCGAAACCTTCTGAGCGCAGCAGTGCGTCGGCCCGCAAAAGCCGCGTCCACAAATCGCCTTCGCCTTGATCGCGCACTTCGCCCGGCCAATCGAACAACTCGCTGTGCGCAGGTGTTAAAAAAACGATGATGTGAAACGCGCGTTTTTCTTGTGCTCGCTCCGCCAGTTCCAACGTATCGCCGAGCATCGCGCGGTAAAGTTCCAGCGCGAACTCGTTGCCGCGCGCGCGAGCCAAACGTGTTTTGACGCGTCCCAGTTCAGGAGCGCGGGCGAAAAGGGCGAGAACAGAAGACATAGCGAGTTGAGAACGCGAAGCATGGGCGAGTGCCTGAATCAGCGTGCTAGAAACATATCACGGAAGAGGTGGGGCTTCGCGCTCCGAACGAGACACACGCTCCCGCTTCGCGTTCTCAACTCGCCTTCAAACGAGTTGTTAAAAAAAGGCTTTGAAGCCGGTTTCACGCATCACTTCGAGTTGAAACGCTTGCACCGGGCCAGGATGGATGATGTCCATTTGTCCGAGCGCGAGGGACAAAGTGAATTCGTTTGAGCGCGCGTGCCATTCCATTTCCAGCACCCGATCCAGGCTGTCGCCCGCTTGAAAGGATTTTGACTGCGGTGTGTCCGAGCGATAAACCGCATCGAGACTTTGCCGCGAATCGGCCTGCAACCACTCCGGCAGTTGTGCGAGCGCCCGCTCCCGAAAGGTTTGCATCACGTGGGGCAAATGGTCGCCGAGCAGATGATCACCGGCATCGCCCGCGTCCGGCAAATAAGCGTTGTGGAAGTGGTGACTTAAACCCGTTAGAAAGGCGCGTTCTGGCTGGTCGCCATAAATCGACGAGCACAGGTAACAATTGACCGCCACAATCGCGCAGTGCTCGGCGTGATTTTCCGCCGGTTCCAGCACAACGCGTTGCAAGCCGGGCCGCGTTGCTCCGGCGCGCGGTTGCTGCGCCAAAAGCTGCGCAAACTCCGGCAACTCGCTCGCCACGCACTCGAACCCTTGTTCGGAGTCAAGCGCTTCTTTCAAAGTCGCCGCGAACCCGGCGTTTAAACCCGGTGCGCCCGCGTCGAAAGCGCACGCGAAAACGGAAAGGATTTCGTTTTCACCCAGGCCCGCTTCGCGCAGAACGCGCGCGTCGATTCCAGCCAAGCGCGCGGCGACAACAGCGCGCGCCGTTTCGGTTGCGGCGACGACTTCGAGTGGCTCGCTACCAACTAATCTCGCCCACGACCGGAAGAACAGTTGCTGCGCCAGAGAGCCGTCGCGCTCGGCGACGCGGATGCGCTTGAGGTCGTTCAGTTCGCGCAAAAGCGGCAACAAATCGAGGAGGGAAGACATGGAAATTACACATGGCTTGGCCCGAACCACTCCACCAAACGCGGCTTCCTTCTTGAACAGAAGGGGAACGGAAGCTACTACTTCGTCGCATTTCTACGAATGTTGTCGCATTCAAGAACAAGAAGGGGACTGCGTTTGGCGGGGTGGTTCAAGCCGCCATTTTCAACCCGGTTTCGCCCGCAACCGCTTCTTCGTGGCGCGCTTTGAGTTGTTCGATAGCGCGCATCATCACGGGTTCATCGACCTCGTGGACGTTGAAGCCCATGCCCAAATCGCGCAGCATTTGAATGGTGAGTTCGCCGCCCAAATGTTCGCGGAACTCGCGTAGCCCTCGAAATACCGAATCGGGATGATCCAAATCGTCGAAGTGCGCGCCCAATTCCGGCGTGTAAAGCGAAAAACCGACCGTTTCCAAAACGCGCAAAACGCGTTCGGCTTCCTCGAAACGCAGCCAACCTTTCAAGTGGGAATATGTGACATCGAGCGCCAGCCCAATCGCCACCGCTTCGCCGTGTCGCAGTTGATAATTCGTGACTTGTTCGAGCTTATGTGCCGACCAATGCCCGAAGTCGAGCGGGCGCGAACTGCCCATTTCAAAGGCATCGCCCGATGTGCAAATGTGACGGACATGCATTTCGGCGCACCGGCGAATCAGCGACTTCATCACTTCCATGTCGCGCGCAGCCAGTTTTTCGGCGCTTTGTTCGATCTGCTCGAAGAAACTCGCGTCTTTGATGAGCGCCACTTTTACAGCTTCGGCGATGCCCGCGCGCCATTCGCGGTCGGGCAGGGTTTCGAGAAAATCGAAGTCGTCCAGCACGGCATAGGCGGGCGAAAAAGTGCCGATGAAGTTCTTTTTGCCGAAAAAGTTGATGCCGTTTTTGACGCCCACGCCCGAATCGTTTTGCGAGAGCGTCGTGGTGGGAACTCGAATCAAGCGGATGCCGCGATGAGCCGTCGCCGCCGCGTAACCCACCAGATCCAAGATCGCGCCGCCGCCCACCACCACGATGAACGAGTGCCGATCCAAACCGGTGGCGTTGACCGATTCTTGGATGGTCAAAACGTGTTCGGGCCGGTTTTTGGCGCCTTCGCCGCCTGAGATGAGCAACACCTCGCCCGCCAGTTCGAGTTCATCGGCGTGCGCGGCGAAGTAGTTTTCGATTTGCGACTTGACGCCGCAAAATTTATCGACATCGCCATCTACCACGAACAACACGCGCGTTTTCTTACTGCTGTGCGAGTGGTCGTGGTCGAGCCTAACCGAGCCATCGAGTGAAATCAGTTGCGCCTGCTTCATGTCGGTGTGACCCGTTACAACATCGCGTAGCAGTGGATTGAAAGGCGAAAAAAGTCCGTTAGTGAAATGGACGGCATAGTGAAAATCTACGCGAACGTGTCCTTGAATAGATTGCATGACAGTGAATCGAAAAATGGCACCCGGCCCACATCATTCCGCACCGTGTTGGTGAGGAGATGGAACAAAGAGGATTTGTCGGGGATTCCTTGACAAATCCTCCAAAGCCGGATGTTCTTTGCCCTTGACTTGGGATGAACGTGTAAGTGCGCCCACTATTTTTCAATTTACGTGCCGTTTATGCGGAAAAACCCTTGATTTAATCGCTATACAACCTTCCTCCAGGGGAGGTCAATGGTGGAGGCGGGGCCACGGATTTGCCGAACTTAGGCGGCTTTCCAATGCGCATTCTCATCACCGGCGGCGCCGGATTCATCGCTTCGCACATCGCCGACGCCTACCTCGAACTCGGTCACGAAGTCGCAGTTTTCGATTCGTTCGCGTCGGGCCGCCGCGAAAATCTCGCGCCGCAAGTCACGGTTTTTCAAGGCGACATCTCCGATGCAGGCGCCGTCGAACGCGCTTTTTCGCAGTTTCGCCCCGAAGTCGTCTCCCATCACGCCGCGCAACTCGACGTGCGCCGCTCGCTCGCCGAGCCGGTTTATGACGCGCAAATCAACATCCTCGGCAGCTTGCACGTGTTGCAAAACGCCGTTCGCGTCGGCGCCCATCGCTTCATCTTCGCCTCAAGTGGCGGCGCCATTTACGGCGACGCCATTCAGATTCCGACGCCTGAAACCGCGCCTGAAAACCCCGAATCGCCCTACGGTTTGACCAAGCTCGCCTTTGAAGGGTATTTGCGCATCTGGCACAAAAATACCGGCATCGTTCCGGTGTGTCTGCGCTACGCCAATGTTTATGGCCCCCGTCAAAGCGTGAAAGGCGAAGCGGGCGTCGTCGCCGTGTTCGCCAAACGCTTGCTCGCCGGAAAGCCTTGCACCATTTTCGGCGATGGCACCAGTTCGCGCGATTACACCTTTGTCGAAGACATCGCACGCGCCAACGTTCAAGCATTAAGTCGCGGCGACGGCGGCGCGTGGAACATCGGCACGGGCACTCAAACCCCAATTGCGCGCGTTTACGACGAAATTCGCGCGGCTGTGGGCGAAATTAGCGGGCACCAAATCGAAGCTGAAGCGACGCGCGAACTTTTGCGCGCGGGTGAGGTCATCCATTCGGCGCTCGACGCGACCAAGGCGCGCGAGGTGTTGGGCTGGGAACCGCAAACGAATTTTCGAGAAGGCGTTCGAGAAACGGTGGCATATTTGAAGCGCGAGTTGGGCGGTTGAACGATTCGCTCGAAAGTCGCCTATCACATCAAAAATAAGAGTGTCTACGTTCAAGCCATGACCGCACCGCAACACATCGAACAACTGCTGCCCTGCCTGACGCCTGAAGAGAGGATGCGCGTGGCTTTCCTTCTTACGCTGACCTCCCGGATTCAGCACACGCCGAACGTGAACGGCGCCGCCGCCTGCATCGGTTCGACGAGCATTGCAGTGTGGATGCTCGCCGCTGCTCGCCGCAAAGGATTGAGTGATGGGGAGATTTTGGCGCTGTCTCCCCAATTTTTGCTGCTGATCTAGTCCAAGTCTGACGCTACGTGGCGGCTAATCAGGTGGAAATCGAGGAGAACGAGAAAGCATAATTCAAGTTTGAAAATGAATTTTGATACAGGGATACATGCCCCAATTCTACGCTGATGAAAACTTCCCCATCCCGTTGTCACTGCACTTCGCACCTTGGAACACGACATTCTCACCGCCCGTGAAGATGGACGTGTCAACCAAAAGGTGCCTGATGAAAGAGTTTTGCAGCGCGTAGCGGAACTCGGCTGTGCTGTGCTTTCGATGAATTGCTGTGACTTTGCCCGCTTGCACGATAGCCAACTCGGACACGCAGGCATCGTGCTTATAAATATGAAGCGGACATTGAGGGGCAAGCAAAACGCATTTACGAAGCGGTTCAATTGTTGCCGACGTTGAACGGCGGGTTGATTCGTATTCAGAAGCCGCACGGGCAAAAAGCGAGTAGCAACTGCTACTCGCTTTTTTGTTTCACCCTTCGTTAACTTTCTGGTTTTAAATCAACGTCGTGGCCCACCAAACGAACCCATGCCACCGCGTGGGCCGCTTCCGCCGCCGTTGCCCCGATCACGGTCATCGCGGCGGGGCGGACGACCTTCGCCGCCGTTGCCTTGGTCGCGCGGGGCACGGCTTTCGCCACCGCCTGCGCTTCGAGGAGCATCAGTTCGAGGGGCGCGGTCGCCGCCATCACCGCGAGGAGTATCACTCCGAGGAGCACGGTCGCCGCCGCCATCACCGCGAGGAGCGCGCTCTTCGCGCGGCCCTCGGTCTTCACGAGGGCCGCGATTGAAACCGCCACCTCCGCCACCACGTCCGCCGCGGTCTCCACCTCCGCCACTGCGCGGGCCGCGATCTCCGCCGCCTTCGCGGGGGCCGCGGTCTTCGCGCGGCGCGCGTTCGCGCTCGACGTAGCCTTCGGGCTTGGGCAAAAGCGCTTTGCGGCTCAGGTTGACGCGGCCTTGATCGTCGATTTCAACGACTTTAACTTTCACGTCATCGCCCATCTTGAGCACGTCTTCGACGGCGTTGACGTAATCCCACGCGAGGTCGGAGATGCGAATCAAGCCTTCTTTGCCGGGCAAAATCTCGACGAAGGCGCCGAAGTTCATCAGGCGCGTGACTTTGCCGTCGAACTCTTCGCCGACTTCGAGTTCGCGCACCATGTCGCGGATGATTTTGGCCGCCGCTTCGCCGCCCTGCGCTTGAACCGAAGTGATATAGACCGTGCCGTCGTCTTCGATGTCGATTTTGGCGCCGGTGCGCTCGACAATCGAACGGATCATTTTGCCGCCAGGCCCGATGACTTCGCCGATGCGTTCGGGCGGAATTTGCACCGTCAGGATGCGCGGCGCGAACTGCGACAACTCACCTTTGGGTTGCGCGATGGCGCCCGTCAAAACTTCGAGAATCTTGAGTCGCGCCTCACGCGCTTGCTCGAAGACGTGCGGGATCATTTCGAGCGGCAAAAACTTGGCTTTGGTGTCAAGCTGAATCGCCGTGATGCCCTCGGTCGTTCCGGCGACTTTGAAGTCCATGTCGCCGTAGAAATCCTCGATGCCCGCGATGTCGGTGAGGAGGGTGTAAGCGTCGCCTTCTTCTTTGACGAGGCCAATCGAGATGCCCGCGACCGGCGCCAGAATCGGCACGCCCGCGTCCATCAAGGCCAAAGTCGAGCCGCAAACCGACGCCATCGAAGTCGAGCCGTTGGAAGAGAGCACTTCCGACACGCAGCGAAGCGTGTAGGGAAAATTCGCCTGCGTTGGCAAAACCGGAACGAGGGCTTTTTCGGCCAAGGCGCCGTGACCGATTTCGCGGCGACCAGGCCCGCGCATCGGTTTCGCTTCGCCGACCGAGTAGGGCGGGAAGTTGTAGTGATGCAAGTAGCGCCGCTTTTCTTCTTCGTCCAAACCGTCGATGATTTTCTCGTCGCCGGGGCTTCCCAAAGTCGCAACGGTGAGAACTTGCGTTTCGCCGCGCGAAAACAAACCGGTGCCGTGCGTGCGCGGCAAAATGTCAACGCGCGCCGTCAAAGGCCGCAAATCGCCAATTTTGCGTCCATCGGGACGGATGCCGTCTTCGAGAATGGATTTGCGAGTGATCTGCTCGGACATCTTCTCGAACGCCGCGCTCAGATACGAAATTTCGGTGCCCAACTGTTCGGCGAGTTCGGTTTTCGCGCGCAATTTGAGCGAAACGACGGCTTCGTTGCGCTCGCCTTTGACGGGCGTGAGGAGCGCGGTCTTGAGTTCGGCGCCGTAGGCTTCTTGAATCGCCGAGGTGACAAATTCGGGGATTTTCGAGATTTTCATCTCGCCTTTGGGCTTGCCGAATTTCTCGCGCAGTTCGTTTTGCAAGTCGAAAATCGGCTGCATCACGCGAAAGGCGATCTCGTGCGCTTCGGCCATCTGTTCTTCGGGCACTTGTTTGGCGCCCGCTTCGATCATGCAGATGCCTTCGGCGCGCGCCGAAACGACCAGTTCCAAACCGCCCAATTCGATTTGCTCGTGCGTCGGGTTGATGATGAAATCGCCGTCAACCAAGCCGATTTTCACGCCCGCAATCGGGCCTTCAAAGGGAATATCGCTCAAGTGCAAAGCAGCCGAGGCGCCGATGAGAGCGGGGATGTCGACTTCGTTTTCGCCGTCGTAGGAAAGCGTGGTGAGCACGACTTGAACGTCGTTGAGCGCGCCTTTGGGAAATTGCGGGCGAATTGAGCGGTCAATAAGGCGCCCGTTGAGAATCGCTTCTTCGCTGGGGCGGGTTTCGCGGCGCACGAAGCGCGAACCGGGCATTTTGCCCGCCGCATACATGCGTTCTTCAAAGTCAACGGTGAGCGGGAAAAAGTCCATGCCCGGACGGGGTTCCCTCGCCATCGTTGCCGTGCAGAGGATGACGGTGTCGCCGTAGCGCACCGTGACGGCGCCGTTCGCCTGGGCTGCGAAGTCGCCTGTTTCGATGGTGAGGAGGCGTCCGCCCCAATCCATCGAAACCGAGTTGTGTTGTATTGCCATTTCGTATCAAGTGGGAACACGAGAATCGTGTTCGACCCGCAAAGGCGGGAGTTGTCCACACAGGGCTTGCCATGTGCGCACGAGGGTGTTTTGCGTAACGGACAGGGCAAGCCATGTCCCTACGAGATGAACAAAAACGCCGCCGCTCATGCTTGAAAAAAGCAGAAAAGCGACGGCGCGTTGCCCTGTGGGTTTAGCGGCGGATGCCGAGTTTGCCGATGATGGTGCGATAGCGGGCCACTTCGGAATCTTGCAAGTAGCGCAAGAGGCGACGGCGTTGGCCGACCAGTTTCAAAAGCCCCAACCGCGAAGCGTGGTCTTTTTTGTGGGTTTTGAGGTGTTCGGTGAGGTAGTTGATGCGCGTTGTGAGCAGCGCGATCTGGACTTCGGGCGAGCCGGTGTCCCCCTCATGTTTTTGATGTTCGCGGATCACCGCAGATTTTTCACGTTCAGCAACAGACATTTTGATTTTTCCTTGGCGAAGGACTTTTGATTTTCCTCCTAAATTTTAGCAGGGTTGAGAAAGTCGGGCACAATTTAGCCTCTATAAAGCTGAAAACTCGTCCTTCCGCCAGCGCCATATGGTGACTCGATTAGGTGTGAACTGATCGTTCACAAGTTCTTTAACTCTAATTTCTAAGAAGCCATTGTTGTCACGGTGGCTCCAATCCAAGAACTGCCCAAAGGATGTAGAAGACATCCAAGAACCCCATGTCCATGCTTGAGTTTTAGCTGGCGCGGGGAAACCATGAGGAAAAACGACAGCGACTTCATCGCCAATTGAGCCATTGAATCCATTCGGATCGAAGATGCGCATCTTAAACAAAGGCTTCTTTCTTTGCAGGTCGAGCCACAAAAATTGCACGTTCACGGTTTTAACTGTTCCACCAAAACCGCTCAGATATTCGACAGGAACACTCTTAATCTTGTGCCATTGGCGCTTTTGCCACAGGAACAGGTTGGCTTGAAGCGAGTGGACGCTACTCTCATCCGATTCGTTTGAGGTGCGGTTGAACAAATAAATCGCCATTCGCGCGCTTCCCTTTTTCGGCATAAACGTGCCCCAAAACAAACTCTTCGCCCCACGCGGCATCAACAGCAAAACCGATTTCGGCAAATCGCGCGAGTAGAGGATCGGTGTCGCTTTAGCTTTGGATTGAGCCAGAGCCGGACGAAGCGACAACGCCCCCAAAACGAATAAAAGTGGCAAAATGCGCATGGCCCGATTAGTATTATCAATTTGGGCGACTTAAACTTCGTTCATCATGCACATTGCTCTGCTCGGCGATTCGATTTTCGACAACGGTTCCTACACCCAGGGTGAGCCGGATGTCGTGGCGCAGTTGCGCTCGCTGCTTGGTTCATCGGACAAAGCGACGCTGTTGGCTGTTGATGGCGCGACGAGTGAGGACGTGCATTTGCAACTCGAACGGTTGCCGTCGGATGCGACGCATTTGGTGCTCAGCGCGGGCGGTAACGATGCGCTTGGGGCTTCGGATGTGTTGATGCGTCCCGTCTCAACGGTTGGCGAAGGCGTTTGGATGGTGGCGGAAGCGGCAAAAGCGTTTGAGAAGCGCTACTCGCGTTTGCTTGATGCGCTTGAGTTGAAGAAGTTGCCGCTCGCGGTTTGCACGATTTACAACCCGCGTTTTTCCGATCCGATGCAACAAGCCGTTTGTGTCTCGGCGCTGTGTTTGTTCAATGATGCCATCATTCGGAGTGCAGCAAAACGCGGACTTCCGATTCTCGATTTGTGTGCGGTTTGTTCGCAGCACGACGACTACGCCAACGACATCGAACCCTCGTCGCAGGGCGCTCTCAAAATCGCGCGGGCGATTCAAACGGTTCTTCAACAACACGACTTTGAAGTGAAACGGGCGGCGATTTACGCGTCGTAGTAAAATCGCGCCCGTCACGAAGTCGGCAATTCGCTAATCAGGCGCGCAAGTTCGATGTCGCGCTTCGTTACGCCAGAAACGGTGTGCGTCCACAGCGACAGCGCCACTTCGCGGAAACGGATTTCGATGTCGGGATGATGGTTTTTCGCTTCGGATAGATCGGCAACTTGATTAACAAAATTCATCGCGGCACGAAACGAGGGGAATTCGCAGGAGCGGTGAATGGCGAAATCGGTTGAAATCCAGTCGGGCAGTTCGACGAGGAGAGCGTCGAGTTCTTCGGGCAAATAAGGTTGCATCACCGGGCAACCGCGCGATTTGAGGGCCACATTATTCTCCCGATTGCTCGGTGGAAAGAGATTTTTACTTCGGATGATGCCTTGTGCTTGCAAAGCGGCTCGGAGGAAAAAGCGCGTCCCCTGCGATTCACTTGCAGACCGAAAATTCGCTGATACGCAGGATGGTCGAGCCGTAGGGCACACGTTCAACGAACTGCGTTTCGCCCGCGCAATCGGGCGCGGGCGGAGGAGGCGCGGCGCTGCCGTTTTGCAATTTCCAACTGGGAACCGAACGCACCCGAAGCGGCTTGACCGCTCGGTTTCTCTCGCGCCAACATCGCGTCGCCAATGCCGGTTCGGTTCAAACAAAAGAAAAGCCCGTAGCGCGATGTGCTACGGGCTTTTGAAGTCGGTTGTGGGCGAGGATCAGTCGATGCGAAAAGTCGCTTTGCCGCCAGCATTGGCCGAAGTGTTGGTCGTGTCGTTGCCCGCAAGCACAGCCGACATGGTGTCAACGGTGTCGCCCTTGAGCGATTTGACGTGGCCATCGGCAAAGAGGAAGTTGACAGTTTCGAGGTGGCGCTGGGCCGAACTGTTGGGAATGATCGCCGGAGTTCCGCCCGTGTTGGTGGACGCGAACGGGTATGCCGAAGCGCCTGCGCTTTGGTAAGCCGCCGTGCCTGCGGCTGCCGGATTAACGGCATTAGCGCCCGTTCCGTTCGAAGCCGAACCGTCGCCGCACATCACGGTCTGGGCCACCGAAGAGACCGCCGCCTGGCTGACGCTGCTTCCCGCCGTTAAGCCATTGGAACCGGCGAGCAGGCTGTTATACCAGTAGTCCGAGTAGCCGGGGCCACCAAAAGTCGCGTCTGTAGCGTTGACGTTGGCGGGCGGACTGGTTTCGCTGGGGCACTGGAAAATCTGCGTGCTTTTCAAGTAGGGCTGAAGCATTTGCGCCCAGCCTTGCTGGGTGGCGCCGCCAGAAAAGGTGCCTGCGCCGTTGGGATCGGTATAGGCCATCGGGAATCTCTCGTCGTAGTCCTGGGTGTATTGTAGAACGCCCAGACCGATTTGTTTGAGGTTGGACTGGCACGAGCTGCGGCGGGCGTTCTCGCGCGCGCGGGCGAAAACAGGGAACAAAATCGCCGCAAGAATAGCGATAATAGCGATAACTACCAGCAATTCAATGAGCGTGAAAGCAAAAAGCCGCGCGGAGCGGCGAACGGTGGTTGGGTTGGACATGGTGGTTCCTAAACCTTTGTTTCTTGTTGCGCGCGACGACTTTTGGGCGCGCAACGAGGAAGAAGGTTATGCCCTCAACCAGTGAAAATGCAATGCTTTTAACGGCTGTTTTAGGTGGGAAAAGACAGAGGGCAGGCAAGGCATTCTTTGCTCTTGACAAAGGTTTCTGAAGAAACAAAAACCCGCAGCATTTGCTGCGGGTTTGAAAGTCGGTTTTCGGGGTTAGGGCAAAAAGGTCGATTTGGAGTTGGAGTTGTCGCCCGTGCGGTTGTTGAGAACAGCCGAAGTGGTGGTGTCGGTTGCCCCCTTAAGCGATTTGACGTGGCCATCGGCAAACAGGAAGTTCGAGGTTTCCAGGTGGCGTTGAGCGCCGCCGTCGGTGACCAGGTAGGACTCTGTCGCAGTCTGAGCAGGAAGGGCCGTGAAATCGCTGGAAAGGCCGCTGTTTGTGCAGTTGATGCCGTTGCACATATAGCGCGCTGTGCCACCGGTGCCGACCGAGGTTCCGTCGCCGCCCAGAACAGTCAGAGACACGTTGTTCATCTGGGCCTGGCTGATGCCCATCACGTTGGAGTTGGCGTAGTAGTCGGTGTAACCCGCAAGGCTGCCCTTGGGGTCAGTGGTTCCAAAAGAAGGCGGCGGAGTGGTTTCGGAAGGGCACTGGAAAATCTGCGTGCTCTTCAAGTAGGGTTGTAAGGCGTCAGCCCAACCGTAAGGCGTGCCAGCGGTGGCAGCGGCGGCTGTTGTTTGGGCGCCCAGCGGAAAGCGTTCGTCGTAGTCTTGGATGTATTGAATCATGCCCAGACCGATTTGTTTGAGGTTGGACTGGCAGGAAGAGCGGCGGGCATTTTCGCGCGCACGGGCGAAAACAGGGAACAAAATCGCCGCAAGAATGGCGATGATAGCGATGACCACGAGAAGCTCGATCAAAGTAAATGCAGAAGGCCGCGCAGAGCGGCGGAGGGTAATCATGTTGGGCATTAGCTAAAGCTAAACAATTCGAGCTGTCGTTGTTTCTGAGGAAGACGACAACAATTCTCCATTCATTCTACCCCTCAATTGTTAACTCCTAACGACAAGTGGGTGAACTTCCCGTGTTGGAGTCAGGAGAAGGGTGAAGTTACCACGGTTTCCCTCACACAACTCCCGCGCGGAGCAGGTCGCTTTCTTCGAGCCAGCCCACGGGCCGGCCATGCTCGTCTACAACGGGCGCGTCGTTGAAGCGCCGTTCGCCGAACAAGCGGAGCGCCTCACGCGCCGCCATCGAAGGCCAAAGCGCAAGCGGTGAACGCGTCATCAAGGCCGCAACCCGGCGGTTCAACAGCGTTCCATCACTTCTATACGACGCGAGCAATTGGCGGCGCACATCGCCATCGGTGAGGTAGCCTGCCAAGCGGTTGTCTTCGTCTACTATCATCACCGCGCCCGCGACGGCGCGCGAGATCGCTTCCAGTGCTTCTCGAAGCGTCGCGTCGGAACTGCAAAGCGCCATGCGCTCGTCGGTTCGCATCACTTCACCCACCGACAGCGAAAGCCCGTGACCCAGCGTTCCGCCCGGATGAAAACGCGCGAAATCGGACGCGCCAAAGCCGCGCGCTTCCATCAAGCACACAGCCAGCGAATCGCCCAGGGCCAAACAGAGCGTCGTTGAACTGGTCGGCGCCAGATTGAGCGGGCACGCTTCGCGTTCGACGCGCGTTTCAATCACGACATCGGCGGCCGCTCCCAGCGGCGACAGCTTGGAGTGCGTAAGCGCCACAACCGGCACGTTTTGAGATTTCACGCTACTCGCCACGCGCAGTATTTCCTCGGTTCGCCCCGAATAGGACAGGGCCAGCAAACAATCGCCGCCCATTACCATGCCCAGGTCGCCGTGCAACGCTTCGCCCGCATGAAGAAACAGCGCGGGCGTGCCCGTCGAAGCCAGAGTCGAGGCGATTTTTCGCCCGACCGCGCCGCTTTTGCCCAATCCCGTGACGACAACCCGGCCCGGACACGCCGCCAAAACCTCGACCGCACGCGCCCAATCCAAGGCGAACGCCCTGTCGCTCTTCAGTCGCGTTTGGGCTTCGGAAAGCGCCGCCGCTTCCAATTCCAACACGCGCCGCGCGGTAGTTGCGGCATCGAAAGGCGAAACAGGACGTTCGGGATTCATGGGAGGATGGGCGCGAGTTGGATGACCAAAAGCGAATCGAGGAAAGGCGCCTTTTGTTTGAACGAGTTTGAAAAGTTCTGCCAATCCTCCTGCAACTTGAAAAGCTCACGCGCTTTTCAACTTTCTTCCAGGTTCACGCGCAGAAAACGAACTGTCACTGCTTCTCCCGTCGCGCCAGGAGCCATCACGTCACGCGGCCTTCGACAGTTGAATTTAAAATTTCTTCGAGTTCAACGGAAGGCTTTAAACCCAGAGCGGCGCGAAAAGCGGCGCGCGCTTGTTCTTCGTGGCCTGCAACACGCAAAATGGCGCCCATGTGATACACGACTTCGGCGTTTATAGGGAAGTTTTTGTAACTTTTGTCGCTGAGCGTGGAAAGCACCTCGATCTGCGTGGCGAGGGCTTTGGCGGTTTGCCCTTGTTTGAAAAGCGCCCAAGCGTAGGAATCTTGCGGCCCGCTCGCACGCACAAAGCGTTCCACCGAGTTGGTCGCGGGCGAAAGTTCCAGCGCCAGATGAGTTAAATCGGCAGCCCGTCGGAAATCTTTTGGGCCTCCTCCGCGTTGGGCGAGAAAATAACCTAGCGAGTTGAGCGTTTGGGGATCGAGTTGGCGCAGGGTGCGGCGGTTCGAGGGCAAAAACGCCAGAGCGCCGCGATACAAACGGTTGGCATCGCGCCGCGTTTGAATGCGGTCGAAGGCATCACCTGTGTCGCTCGCTTCGGTTTCGAGCGCGCCCGCTTCGGCAGCGCGCGCGTTCATCCACGCCGAAGCCACCGAAAACGCACCGCGACTGCCGCCCTCAATGCGAGCATTGAGGGCGCGTCCGACTTCGCGCACGCGCGGCAAATCGCCGCGATCAAGCGCTAATGCCGCCCGGTCGTAGCCGCGCGCGCCCGTCCAGTCGTCGGCGAAGTTGCGCCCGACGTTTCCAAAACTTGGCCCATCGCCCGACGCGGCGCATCCACCAATCAGACAGGGCGCCACAAGCGCCAACCCCAAAGTCAAATTCGCCTTCATTATATATGCGGCTTCCCAGACGCGCCGCACCCGCGAAGGCTTCCCGTGTTCGAGTTTTGCGTGGTGCAACAGCCCTTAATCGGATGTGGGGACATGGCCTGCCATGTCTTTACCTTTGCGCCAGCGGCGCAAGTTGTTCGACCAAAGCGCGCAAATCGCGCAGGGTTTCGATGCGATAATCGCTTTTCCCCTCGAACGCTTGCGGGTCGAGCCAACGCGCGTCGGGAACCGCAACCGTTACGCAACCCGCGCTTCGTCCGGCCTGAAGTCCTGATAGAGCATCTTCAACCACCAGACAATTGGTGGGCAAAATCCCAACGCCCGCCGCCGCTTTAAGATAAATATCGGGATGTGGCTTGCCGTTTTTGACCTGTTCGCCGGTGATGACGCAATCGAACCAGCGCGTTAAATCGTGCCGCTCCAAAAACGGGCGGATGAGGTCGCCTACCGAACTCGTGGCGAGCGCGATTTTGAACCCTCGATTCGACAGAAATTCGAGGGTTTCACTTACGCCCTCAAAAATCGGGATGGTGCGCGCGTAGAAGTGCTGCGCCACGCCGACGCGATGCTCCAGCAGTTCTTCAAGCGGGGCCTGGATGCCAAAGGTGTCGCGGTAGAAACTTTCCGACAACGGCAAAGCCTTGCCAATCACCTGCGCCTTGAACTGCCCGTGATAATCGGGCACGCCGAAAGCGGCCAGATGTTCGTGGTCAATTTCGTTCCACGCCGCTTCCGAGTCGGCGATCACGCCGTCGCAGTCGAACAAAACCGCGCGCAAATCCAAATTCATCGCGCCCAGTGTAGAGAACTCAAAAACTTAATCTTCCCCGCAGCGCGGGCATGAAAAGTCGAAAACCCCAGTGCAAGATGGCCTGCTGTGTCCATTTTTCGCGCAACGCAAATCCGCGCGTAGCGATATGGCCGGCCATGTCGCTACGCATCATGTCGCCACGCATTCGGAAGCCAACCCCTTTTCAAGTTCACACACGAAGGGCGACTCGCACAACGCGCAACCAGAGAATTGTGCAACCTGTGCGCGCCATGATCGTTTGTCTTGCGCCAAGTTAAAACGGGTCGTTAGCTCAGTCGGTAGAGCAGGGGACTCTTAATCCCAAGGTCGTAGGTTCGAACCCTACACGGCCTACTCGTTTTCAAGCCAGTCCTGCAAAGGGCTGGCTTTTTCTTTAACCGTGCCAACCGGTCAACCCGACGCGTTTGAGAGCGAGCGCATTTTTCGAATGCCAAACGCAGTTTTCATCATGCGCTTCCGGCGCCAAACGGTGCACGCGTTCTTGCTTGATTTCGTTCAGCAAAGTCACTGCACCGCATTTCCAAGGGGCGGGTTACCCTTTCAAAAACACGGTGCGACACCCACTGCCAAACGTCTTGATTTCCGCGGTAAAACCCCCTGCCGATTGCCGCGTTTTTTGCTCTCCCCACGTTCACACAATGACAAACCAACCCAAAAATCCCATTGAAATCCGCAACGGACGCGGAATGCTTTCAACTGCGCCCGCGCCCGAACGGGCGATTCTGGCGCAACTTATTTTGCCCTCGCACGCGCCCAAAAACGGTTTGGCGCAGGCTTACGGCGAGGAGAACTCGGACGCCGACGCGCTCGATTCCCTCGAAGAACTCGAAGGCCTCGCGCAGGCGGCGGGCGTGCAAGTCGTCGATAAAGTCACCCAGAAGCGCGGCTTTCCCGATTCGGCGACGCTGTTTGGCAAAGGCAAAGTCGAAGAGCTCGCCGGGCGTTGCCAGGACGAAGCCATCGAAGTCGTCATCGTCGATTGCGACCTCGCCCCGGCGCAGGGCCGCAACCTCGAAACCGCCTTTAAGTGCCGCGTCATCGACCGAACCGAACTGATTCTGGACATCTTCGCCCGCCGCGCGCAAACCAAGCAGGCGAAAATGCAAGTCGAACTCGCGCAACTGCGCTATCAACTGCCGCGCTTGAAGCGGTTGTGGAGCCACTTGGAGCGTCAGGGCGGCACCATCGGCTTGCGCGGCCCCGGCGAAACGCAGTTGGAAATCGACAAATCGCTCGCGCGTGGTCGCATCTCACTTCTCGAAAAGCAACTCTTGACCATTCGCCAGCAGAAAAACATCGAACAGGCCGGACGCCGCGAATTCGATCTGGGCGCCTTGGTCGGCTACACCAACGTCGGCAAATCGGCGCTCTTAAACGCGCTGTCGCGTCCCACCGGAAAAGGCGTGCTCGAAGCCGATATGCTTTTCGCAACGCTTGGCGCCACGACCCGCAAAGTCGAACTGGGCGGCGGACGCGAAACGCTGCTCTCCGACACTGTGGGTTTGGTTCGCCGCCTGCCGCACCACCTGGTCGAGTCGTTCCATTCGACGCTCGCCGAGGTTGAGTTCGCCGACTACCTGCTCTTCGTCGCATCGGGCGCCGACGAGGAACTCGAAGACAAACTGCGCGCCGTTCACACCGTTTTGGACGAATTGAAGGTCGGCGACAAACCGCAGCTTTTGGTGCTCAATCAAGCCGACAAACTCGACACCGAACGCCGCGACGACTTGGAGCGCCGCTATCCCGACGCGATTTTCACGAGTGCCGTGACAGGCGAAGGCCTGGACGTTTTGCGCGAACGCATCTTCCGTTTGCTGGACGACAGCGCCGAAACCATCTCGCTGGAGTTGCCCGCCCATCAGGAGAAAACGGGCCGCGTTTTGTCCCAACTCGCGCGTCACGGTCGCATTTTGAAGCAGGATTTCTCCCAAACCGAGGAGGGCGAAACCGTGCTGTGCGTCGAAGCCAGACTCGCCAAACGCTGGTGGGAACTGGCGGGCGTGGAAGGGTTTCTGCTGCGAAGTTCTGCCTCGGCTTAGACAAAACCCGCGCTTTGAGGCGCGGGTTTTTCGCTTGTGGCTGAGGGTTTCGCCTTAAAGATTAAAACTTGGGAATTTTCTGAGAAAAGAGGTTTAAGAAATTAAAGTTATGGGTATATTTGTGGTGCGGTTGCGAAGATGAACCGCACCATCTCATGAAAGAAGCAAGAAACCTTTTGGGCGCACCGGGTTCACGCCTTCCGTTGCTCCGTTGCTCCGTTGCTCCGTTGCTCCGTTGCTCCGTTGCTCCGTTGCTCCGTTGCTCCGTTGCTCCGTTGCCGTGCTGTTGTGTGAAAGTGCTTTGATGCTCGCTCCTCAGTCGGCTCAAGCTCAACAATCTCAAGATAACTGGACATTTTTACGTCAAGACTGCCAAGGTAGTAAATCCGCCAATGGCACAACGACCCCTTGGGCTACAGGCGGCACGATGATCGAATTGCCTGTTGCTGCGGGGAAACAAGGCACGGTCTCTTCATCAGGCACAGTCACGTTGGTCTTCGGCTGGACACCTCCGTCGTGGCTCCCCAATCAGAAGCCGTCTGGAAAGACACTGAGCATCCTTGCTAGCTCAGAAGCCATCGCGCAACAATGGGTAGGATATAAGCCCCTGTCCATTATCAGCCTCACTCTCGACGACGGCTTTGGCGATGCGAAAAAATCGTGCATCCCAACATCTCCTGACGATCTTAAGAATGGATACATTTCCACTTCCAACAACCACTTGCTCAGCGCGGACATCAGTAGTGCCACGTTCATCAGTGCCACGCCCACCCAGAGAGCGCATTGGGAAGTGCGCGTGCCCTTGCCACGTGCACAGGCACAGGCCACCGTTCAAAGCGTCGACACGGTATCCGACAACATGAACCTTCGTGTAGGAGGCGGTGGTGTCGTGGATAGTCGCTCCGTCAAACTGACACGCAACGGCAAAGATACCTCCAATATGGTCAATGGAAGTTGGGTTACGAATGGAGACACTCTGTATACCTATGGTTCACAGACCAGTGGTATAGGGTTAACCCATACGAACTCGCAACCTATCACCGCATCCGTGTCACCAATTCAAGGTTCTGGAGCATGGACTCTGCATTATTATGGGCCGTATGGTGGAGTTACCTACTACGGAAAAACCCAAAACTGGACGTATTCTGGAAACGCACAGGCACACGACGAAAAATGGCAGTCAACAATGCTGGATGCCCCAATGGGCAATCTGATACTTGGCGCCCTTGGATGGCAAGGTTCACCAACAGGATCACAGCAGGAGGCTGTTACCTACAAAATCACGGATGATGATGGCGCTCAGGCAACAGCCCAATATAACCTGACGTTTCACGATCCCGTTGAGCAATCCTCCGACACCACATCTCAAGTGTCTATCGACGTTCCTATCTACAATGCCGATGGTCATCCGATATACACATCGCCCACTACCGGCGCGACGAAAGGCAACAACTACATGGAGAGCAGCGTCGGCTACTCTAACGGCATAGGTTGGAGTGCGACCTTCGACCTTTCGGGATGGCTGAAGTTCCTCAGCATTGACGTGTCAAATGATGTGTCCTATAGCCATGACATCAACACGGGGGCAATATTAGGAGTTGATGTCCCTCCTGGTTCTTACGCACAAGCGTATGCTACCGATACTTACACTCGGCACCATCGCCTTCTCTGGAATTATGATACCGATGGGCTAATCCCTCGTCGCGCCACAGTTTCTTTAGACCCCTATAGTCCCGTTGGGGAGATCATTCCAGATGAAGCTTGGAACGATGTCTTCCAGAGTTCCTCTGTTCCTTTCTGGAAAGGCCCTATCTATGGTCCTGTCCCACCCAACCAAGCCGATGCTCCTGTTCCAACGCTGCCCAAACCGTCCAACTCTTATTCGTGAGAAGCCTATGAAGAACTTTTTTACCTTCGTAGGGGCTGTTCTTCTGGTGGCTTGTGGTTCCAAAGCGGGTCAGGCACAAGTCGGAACATCCACCTATACCTTCCAGAACCGCGCTGAAGTGCGTGCTGCCGTTTTGCAGAATCTGCATAATCTGCGCGCTTCCTACAATGTCATTACCTGTGCAGGAAGACAGGGGATGTTGCGAACGGTGCTTCAAACCTACGAGCAACAACTGGGGAAGTATCAAACCGATGCGGGAAACATACCTGTTGAGATGTGTTCCTCCTACGCTTTGGCCCACACCTTATATGTGTGGCGTGAGACGGATTGGCCCATAGATACAGACCGAAGCATCCGTGTGCGCGGCGTCAGAGACTTGCTGACAGCCCAATGGTATCGGGACATCGCGTTGAGAAACAAGCCTAATGTTCCTGAAGTGCTGTTGGGCGATGCTCTCTACCAGTATTGTCAAGCCAATCCGTCGGTTGCGCTTCGAGAAATGCGGGAGGTTGTGCGGCTCGCGCCCAACTGGGCGGATGCTCACTTTTGGTATGCCCGTGTGTTGTGCAATTATGCCATTTCACCTCCCATCCAGAAACAGAAAGCTGTGCAGATACGCTGTGGTTTTGCACAGCTTCGAGAACTGCGACGTGCGCAAGCACTGGATACAGGTGTGTTACCCAAAGCGTATATGGATTACTCTTGGGGTTACCGAGACGCGGGCAAACCTAAAGAGGCGCTGGCTTGTCTTGACGCCTTAGCTCGTGGAGAACCTCGCTATGTCATTAACTACGACGCGGTTTTTGGCCGAGGAGCCTTTGCCTATTTGCGACGATATGTCGCTAATCAAGCTCAAAAGGCTTCCGGTTGATGCGTCTCTCAACATGAACAAAACACAGTGCCCCACTCAACTAAGTGAGGCGCTGAGAAACACGACCTTCAGATGATCCCCAATTCCAAAGTCATCACTGCTCTTGCTTTAGCACTATGTGCTACGGCTGCGGATGCGGTATTCCCGCCGTATTGGGCGCTGCCAACGAACTCGGTCGCAGTGTCGCGCGCCTTTTTGTTTTCTTCGACCTTCGGAGGAATCAACTCTTCACCTGTTCTAATCGACGGTGGGCGCTTGTTGGCTGAAGTTCTTCTCATCTGGTGCGTCGTCGGCCTTTTGTTGCTCTATTGGTGGTGTGACTAACATTCCATGAACAAAAACGCCCCGCTCGATCATCGAGCGGGGCGTTTGGGTTTCTCTTCCCGTTATCGCTTGGGCACGATGACGAGGGTTTTTTCGGTTCCGCGAATGACGGTGATGTCGCGCGTTCGCGGCGCTTCTGGGATGACGGGCACTTGGCTGGGCGTGCCGATTTTGGGCAGGGGCGCGGGCGCTGTTGAGGGCATTCCCTGTTGCACTTCCGAGCCGGCAACGGGCGGGAGCGGAACCAGAGGCGGCAAAGGAGGCGCCTCGTTGTTGCGATTGCGACTTCCGCCGTTGGCTCCGCCAAAGCCGAGGCTGCTTTTGAAACCGTCGCCCATCGATTTGCCGATTTGTTTGGCACTCGTGTTGACTTCGCGTTGCGTCACGATGCGCGAGGGGTATTCGCGCGCTTCGGGAGACAACGTTTGGTCGCCATCGACCGGGTTGCGAATCGTGATGTGGAGCACGCCCTGGTCTTGGGCCGCGACCAATCGGGTGGCGATTTCGACCGGCGCGGCCAGCAAAACGCGGATTTTGGCGGCGGGCGCGCTGGCCGCCGCGCCGGTTGGCGGGGGCGGAACGGGCGTGGGCGCCGCAGGCGGGCCGCCAACGACGGCGGCTCCAGGAGTCGCGGGAGCAGGTGTCGGCGTGGGTTTGGGCGCCGCGAGCGATTGTTCGACGGCGAGCACTTTGAGATCGGAGCCGATCAGGCGGCCCGCCGAAAACTGCAAGGCGCCTTGCACGAACTGGTTTTTCTCCTTGTCAACTGTGAGTTTGTGAACCGCGATGACATCGACGTAATCGCCGGCGTCTACCAAACCGGCGGCGGTTGAGTTGGGATCGACGAAAATGGCGACGGCGCGAAAGCCGCGCGGCACTTCGATGTTGGCGGGCACCACACGCTTCAAGTCGGGCGTGAACGAAGCGAGCGTGACGGTTTCGCCGCGCGCAATCGGATCGTTGGTCAGTTCGCCCTTCAAGTCGTCGAGATTCTTGATGGCGTTGGCGGGCAGGGCGCCTTCAACGGCGACGCGCGCGAGCATGTCTTTGCTGATGCGCGTGCGCGGCGGAATGTCGCGCGCCGCGACCCAGCGCATAATCGGCGCCGGAGTGGGCGTTGGCACGGCGGCGGAAGCCAGAGCGTTCGGAGCCGGAGCAGGCGATTTTCCTAAAAAGATGTAGGCCAGGCCGCCCAGTGCCAGAACGCCCAGAGCGGCAGTGGCCAGAAGAAGCGGGGAACGTTTCGGTTGCATGATATTTTTTGAAGATTTGGGCGGGTGTGGGTTTTGAGAAACCCTTTGTCCACACATGGCCCGCTATGTCTGCGTAGGCAAGGTGCCTTCGATCTGAAAGAGCCTGACACCTCGCGCGGACATGGCCTGCCCTGTGTGGACAAAGGCCCACACCGCTTTTCGTTAGCGCGCTCCTGTGGCGGCGCCGATGCTGCCGATGCCACCGGTGTCGAAGCCAACCAAGCCGGGGTTGCCAAGGACGGCGGCGACGTTTGTGTTTTCTCCGACGTTGACTACGGCTGCAGGCGCGAGTTGATCGCCAGTGAGCGGGTTGGGCAAAACGCGGGGTTTGACGAAGATGACCAGTTCGGTCTTGTTGGTGCGGAAATCTTTCGAGCGGAACAGCGAGCCGATGATCGGGATTTTCGACAGAATCGGCACGCCGCTTTCGGTGCGCGTGTCTTCGGCGCGAATCAGGCCCGACAAACTCAACACGCCTGAAGGCGGAACCGTGACTTCTGTAACAGTCGAGCGACGCTGAAAGCCGGGAATCGGGCTGCCGCCGCCTGGAGGCGTCACGCCGTTGGCGAAATCGGGTTGCGACACTTCGGTGCGAATGCGAAGCGTCACCACGCCGTTCGGGAGCGCGTTGGGCACGACATCGAGCAAAATGCCGTAGTCCTTGAACACGATGCCCGTCGTCGAGCCGTTGGCGCCTACCGTCGAAATCGAGGGAATCGGCACCTGACCGCCGACCTGAAACGTCGCCGTGCGCCCGGAAAGCACCGTTGTCGAAGGCGCGGACAAAATGCGGGCGCGCCCGTTGTTGACGAGGGCGTTGATGCGCGCGCGGAACGGGTCGATGAAACCGGTTGGCCCCAATCCCAAAAAGCCGTTGCCGCCCAGCGCCACGCCTTGATTGAAGGTCGGGTTGATGGAGCGCGTCGTGACTTTTTGTTGAATCGGCAAGCCGTTGGCGCCGATCACAGGAGTGCCGCCTGCGCCTAGAACGGGCACAAAGTTAACAGCTTCACTCGTCAAACTGGCTGTTCCGTATTGCACACCGAGTTGGCGCGCGTCGTTGGAGTTGATCTCGGCGATGGTGACATCGACGTTGACCTGCACTGGCGAGCGGGTTTGCAGCATGTTGTCGACTTGACCAATGCCGGGCAAAGTAAAAGCGCGCGCCACTTGTTCGGCCAGCACCGCTTCGTTGGTGTCGGCGACGATGCCTTCGAGCACCAACCGCTTCGTCGTGCCGCGCACCGTGATGCCGGGGCGACCAATGGCCGCGGCCACGGTTGAAGCGAGCACTTGATCCGACGAAAGCGCGGGCCGCACTTGCAAGCGGTTGACAACCGGAAGTCCGGTGCGGCGGGCCGAGGCGAGCGCGATGTCGATGTCGCCCTGCGCGGGCACAAAGCCTTCGAGGATGAGTTGCCCGCCCAATTCACGAACCGAAATCGGCGCGCCCGTCGTGATCTGGCCAGCCGTAGTCAGCGATTGCGCCGTGTCCACGCCGCCCATCGACTGGCGCAGTTGATCGACCGACATCGCGGGCAAACGGATGAGGTTGACGACTTTGCGACCCGTTGCACCGGCCACAGTTTGCGCGTCGTTGATCTGGTTCGGGTCACTCACTTCGCCGCTGAGAATCACCGTGTCACCGGTGATGCGCGCTTTGACGCCGGGATAATCGGACAACAAATCGCTCAGTTGGGCCATCGAAGCATCGGCGACGCCTCCAGCCGAACGAATCGACAACTGGTTGATGACTTTGCTCGAATAAACGCCCGCGATCTCCGCCGCGTGCTGCGCTTCGGCGGGCGAAGCGACCTCGCCATCGAGCACTAAAGCATCGCCCAGCGGCCTGACCGAAACTCCCGGAATGCCAATGGCCGCCGCGATGTCGAGGGGTCGTTTGCCGGGAGCGGCTGTAACGCGCACCGAATACTGGCGGATTTTTTGGCCATCAACGATGACCAGACTCGTCACGCCCGGCCCTTTGCCGTTGAGCAGAACCGAACGCGAGTTGACAACCGCCACATCAGCAACGGAGGGATCAGCGACCGCGACGGTTTGCAAGTCGGTCGTGGTGAGCAAAACCACGAACGTCGAAACCGCGACTTCGATCTGGTTGCTCAAGCGGTCGGAATTGGTGACGGGCGCTCCGGGCTGTTTGAGCGGCGCGCCGCCCATATTTTGCGCCAACCGTTTCTTGTCCTGTTTTTCGATGCGATCCACGCGCACCGACGCGGCCTGCATCCAATCGGGGAGCGGTTGCGACAGCGGCGGAAGCGACAATCCCGGCACTTTGATGACTTTGCCTTTGCCCTGACCCCCCACGCTCATCTGGCTATGGTCGAAAGCCATCGGAAGCGAAGGAAGCGCGGGCGAAACGTTGTTGGCAGCGCCGCCACCCGTTGCGATGGTGGCACTGGAGCGGAACTGGATCATCTTGCCGCCGCCCGCGTTCGAGGTGAACGGCACGCGCACCAAACCAGGCGCTAACGGAAGCGGCACGGGCGCCGGAGCCACGCTTCGCGGCGCCAGATCGGGCAGCGACGCCACGCCCGCAAACGTCGAATTGGCAAAAGCCGGGAAACGCGCGCTTGGAAAAGCGGGAGCGCTTTTTGGCATCGTTTTGAACGACTGGAAAGCGCGTGAGGAGCGCAACCGCTCGGCGCTGCTTTGGGTGCCGACGCCAACGACTTCACCCGCAAGTTCGGGCAACGACGCCACGAGCGTGCCATTCGATTGAAGCGAAGTGACGGGCCGCGCGATGCGTCCGAGGCGCGCGCTGATTTCTTGCGGCGAAGACACAATGGCGGTTTTGGGCGTGCGGCGGGGCGCCATGACCGGCGCGGGCGCACCCTCTCGTGGCGTAAGTGCAGGCACGCCAGAAATCGGCGCCAACTGCGGACGTGTCAGAGATGCGCGGTGCAAAGACACCAACTGTGTGGCGAAGGTGCGGCGCAAAGCAGGCACGAAAAAGCGCGTTTTGGACGCGAGCACCGGCGAGTGGAACGGAAGCGCGGCGTGCGCTGTTCCCATCAAACCGGCAACAGAAAGCGCAAGAAGTGCGCGGCGGCGCCCCTGGAAAGTGCGAGGGCGCGCGGGCAAAAAGCCCATCAAAAGGTGGTGGCCGCGCGCAGGTTGGGGCCACACAGGAGGAACTGCCAGGTTCATAGAAAGCTCCAAACAGGAATCGGGATTACGAGGTGCCATTAGGGTTCGGGACACATTCCCCGCGCGCCTTTTGGCCCGACTTCCCTCGCTTCCAATGAACGGAAGAGAGGAAGCGGCGCGCGGCAGCAGGATGAAGGCAATCACGATTGCGCTTCATTTAGCACGGAAGCTACCATTTGCACGGGTTTGGGGCCAAAAGTTGTCTATCTTTGGGCGAGCGCTGGTCTTTCAAAGACTGGTCTTTCAAAGAGAGGAGGGGGCGTTCCTGTTTTGAAGTGGCGCTGGCCAAAGACGGGGCCGGGAATCGGCGTCAGAATCTTTGTGCCACAGTTGAGGCCAACTTTGAAGTGGCTTTTCTGGGAAATAGGAAAACGCGTTGCTTCTCTTGGGAGAACAGGGTGCCCTGACAAATTCACGAGGTCGTCAACTGCGTGTGGGAGGATTTCACGCAACACGAAGGTCTTCGGAGCCGAAACTCCAAGTCAGGTAGAAATGCTCAATCCATGAACTCGGAAAAACTTTAATCAAACACAGCCGAAATGTTCATTCTGCGGGAACACAAACTCCGAGAAAGGAAAGATGAATTGCGAAGCGAGATTCACTTTCGACTTCGATTCTCGTTGGCAAAAGTTAACAAGCCCGATGTCAATTCAAGTCTTGCGATACAACAATTGTGATCACTTGGAACTCTTCTCCCTTGAGTAAGCGATATGTAGAGGATGGAGATAAACAAAACGCCCGCTCAATGAGCGGGCGTTTTTGGTCTTCCTACTTTCCCACCGGTTTATCTACTGCCGCAAACGAAGGGTTCGTCGGTTCGCTCAGCGCCGGAGCAGGCGGGTCGTTGAGCAAGAGCGACAAGCCGCCCATCAAAATCGCGTCGTCGCCAAGGGTGGATTGCACGATTTTCAAGGGAGCGCCCGTTCCGGGCATCACGACTTTTTGAACCGATTTTTCGATCCAGGGCATCATCCATTTGCCGCACGCTTCGATCACGCCACCGCCGAAGACGATGACTTCGGGGTCAACGAGGTGAATCACGCTCGCGGTTGCCAAGCCGAGCAGGTTGGACGCGCGGCGCACGGTTTCGGTGACGAGCGGGTCGTTCTTTTTGAGGGCGTCTTTGAGGGCGCCGCTGCGGATGCGCTCCAATTTTTTGTCGCCCACGATGTCGGTTAGAACCGTTTTTTGGCCTTTCGAGATGGCGAGGCGCAGTTGGTTTTCGATGGCAGTGCGCGAACACAGCTCTTCGAGAAAAACGTGTTTCTTAATGGTGCCGGTTTCGACATCGACGCCGAGGGGCACGAGCAGGTGGCCGATTTCGCCGCCCAAACCGCGAAAGCCTTCGATTAATTTGCCGTTCAAAAACAGGCCGCCGCCGATGCCGGTGCCCACGAAAATGCCGAAGGCGCTTTGGGCGCCCTGCGCCGCGCCGCGCCACACTTCGCCCGCCATGCCGATGTTGACATCGTTGCCAACGATGATCGGGCAACTCCATTTTTGAGCCACGATCTGGCGGAGCGGCGTGTCGGTTAAAGGCGCGTTGGGCGTGAGCACGACGTGGCCGCGAGCCGAATCGACCACGCCGGGAACGCCCAGCGCGATGCCCGCGATTTCGGTGCGCAGCAGTTTGGCTTCACCTACAACGGCGTCGAGGGCGCCATCGAGTTGCTGGAGCAAACCGGCGCGGTCGGCGCGGTCGGTTTTGATTTTGTGACGCGCCAGGACGCGGCCATCGCGGTCGAGCGCCGCCGCCAGGATTTTCGTGCCGCCGACATCCACAACGAGAAAAGAAGACATGGACTTTGGAAACCAGTTTGAAGTGAGCCAAAAGGCCGGGCCGAATCACCCTTTCATTCCAAACGGACTTGAGGACGCGTAGTTTGAACTCATTGGCGTTCGGCAGAAACGGGATTTCGCAAATGAAAGAGGCCCGCGAATAGAATTGTTTCGCCAGTCGAGCCAATTGGAGAAGGTATCCGCCATCCGAGGCGTGCCTCAAGAATTTTGCATTCAAGAGCGGGACTGACGACCTCTTCCAATTCCAATCAGGGAGGAAAAGAACTGGAAGAGGTCGTCAGTCCCGCTCTTGAATGTGGCCCCGATGAACTGGGCTTTGATTGAGAAAAACGACGTTTTCCCCAAATCCCACGAGAAGAAGCGCGACGCCAACGCCGTTGGCGCCGTTTTCCTCCAAGTCAACGGGAAAAAACTTAGAAAACGTCGTTTTTCCCCAGTTTGGCGGCGTCTTTCTCTGGTTTCTTCGCGTTGTTCTCTATGCAAACGGCGTTTCCCTCTAGTTTTCCCGCGTCGTTCCCAGGAGAACGGCGTTTGTCGGAGGCGGATCAGGACTCTTCGGCGTCTTCGATTTCGAGTTCTTCGTTGTCTTCCGGCTCCTCTTCCTCGGCTTTGGGCGCGTCCGTTGCTGTTGGAGTGCGTTCGATGCGGCGCGCGTGAGTGAGCGAATATTGTAGCGACTGCAGCACCGGATCGGCGCCCGTTCCGGGCAGGCCATCGACAGGAGCCGCAACGCGCGCGATTTTGTCTTTGGCGTTGAGACCAGGTCGCGCCGAAACCGGCGTTTTCGTCGGGGTGTCCGTCACGATGCGGGCCGGAACATCCTGCGAGGCCAAAGAAAGCAGTTCCGCTTGAAAATCGCGCGGCGATTCGCCGCCGCCGCGCGTCACGCGGCGGTGCGTGCCGTCGGGCAACAGTTCGCGTGCTTTGGTATTGTCCGAAAGCGCCGCAAGCAGCACTTCCGTTTTGATGCGCACCCGCAAAGCCGGATCGAGAATCGGGAAAACAACCTCGACGCGGCGAAAGAAATTGCGCGGCATCCAGTCGGCGCTGCCGCACAAAATCTCTTCTTCGCTCCCGCCCGCGAAATAGAAAACGCGCGAATGTTCCAAAAAGCGCCCGATGATGGAGCGCACGCGGATGTTGTCGCTCAAACCCGCAACGCCCGGACGAAGAGCGCACATCCCGCGCACGATGAGGTCAACGCGCACACCTGCTTGACTGGCACGGTAGAGCGCCTTGATCACGCCCGGATCAACAAGCGCGTTCATCTTGGCGATGATGCGCGGCGCTTCGACCGGTTCGGTTGAGTTGCCGTTGCCGTTCGCGCGCTTTTGTTTTTTAGCGAGGGTTGTTAGTTTGTCGATGCGCCGGATGAACTCTTCTTCCAGGCCAAAGGGCGCCATCATCAAGTGACTCAAACCGGGGAATTGGCTCATTCCGGTGAGCAGGTTGAAGATTTTGCCCGCGTCTTCGCCGATGCTTGGGTTGGCAGTTAAAAGCCCGATGTCCGTGTAAATGCGCGCCGTGACTTCGTTGTAATTGCCCGTGCCCAGGTGAACGTAGCGCCGGATGCCGCTTTCTTCGCGCCGCACCACGAACGCCAGTTTCGAGTGCGTTTTGAGGCCGACCAAACCGTAAACGACGTGAACGCCCGCTTCTTCCATCGCTTTGGCCCACGCGATGTTGTTCTCTTCATCGAAGCGCGCCTTGAGTTCGACCAGTGCTGTGACCTGCTTGCCGTTTTGCGCCGCGCGCATGAGCGCGTGCACAATCGGCGAATCTTTGCTGGTGCGATACAGCGTGATTTTGATGGCCAGCACCTGCGGATCTTCGGACGCGAGTTGGATGAACTTGGTAACGGGCCGAAAACTTTGATACGGGTGATGCAGCAAAATGTCGTTTTGGGCGATGGCCGCGAACCAGGCGTCGGGCGAATCGACACTCTTGAGTTGGGGTGGCGTGGCCGAAGCGAAAGGCGCGTCTTTCAAATCGGCGCGGTTTTCGAGCGAGTAAATCGCCATCAAGCGCGTGAGATTGATCGGCCCGTCCACTTCGTATAAATCAACGGCGTCCAGTTCAAAGGTTTCCAGCAAAAGCGACACGACGGCAGGGTCGGCGCCGCGCTGAACTTCCAAGCGAACGGCGTCTCCTTTGCGGCGCCGCGCGAGTTGTTCCTGCATCGCTTCGAGCAAGTTGTCGGCTTCGTCTTCGTCCAAAAACAGTTCGGAATTGCGCGTCAAACGAAAGGCGTAGCAGCCGCGCACTTCGAGACCAGGAAACAATTGGCCAATGAACGCCGAAATCAGGCTCGACAAAAACAGATAAATCTTGCGACCTTGCGGCGCGAACTCGCCCGGCACGGCGATGAGGCGCGGCAAGATGCGCGGCACTTGCACAACTCCCAAACGGAACTCGACGTGATCTTCGTCGCGGCGCAGTCCGTCGATTTCGCCTTCGCGGTTGACCACGCGCAGTTCCACAACCAGATTAAGCGATTTGTTGGCGAGTTGGGGAAACGGGTGCGCTGGGTCAACCGCGAGCGGCGTGAGAACGGGAAACACTTCGTCGGCAAAGTAGGATGCGGCCCAAGCGCGGCCCCGTTCATCGAGTTCATCAACAGTGAACAGGTCGATGCCCGACGACGACAGCGCGGGCACAACCTGATCGCGGTAGCAACTGTATTGATCGGCGACCAGCTTTTTGGCGCGCACGGCGATGGCATCGAGCGAATCACTCGCGCCCAAACCGTCGATTTCCGCGACATCAGGTCGCGTTTCGGCCTGGCGCTGAAGTCCTGCCACGCGGATTTCAAAGAATTCGTCGAGGTTGCTCGTCACAATCGCCAGAAATTTGAGGCGTTCGAGGGGCGGATTGGCTTCGTCCTGCGCTTCTTCGAGAACGCGCTGGTTGAATTCGAGCCACGACAACTCGCGGTTTTGGAACCACTGCGGCGCGTTCAAGTCGGACACGGTTTTGGCGGCGCGCGGCGCGGTGCGGGTTTGCGACATAAAGTTGGGTGAAGGTTTAGCGCAACGGTTGGAGGACGTTGTTAAATGGGATAGCACTTCGCGCTCACTTCAACCTCGACGCCACTTCCCACACCGGTTGATGTTTCCCTTCGCCGGTCGAATAAATCGTTTTTCCGTCGAGCGAGTAACACACGGCTTCGCACTGTCTTTGCGGCGGCAATGGTTCTTTGGAGGGCACCAACCGCAGCGAAGAAAAGTCGAATGCGCGCCCAAGCGGGAATTCGTAAAGGTCGCTGTAAGTCGTGACGACGAGTTTGCGGCCATCGGGCGAGAAATCGGCGCCTGTTGCCAGCTTGGTGAACATTCCGGTCAGGCCGAACTGAAACGAGCCGATTTTGCGAAGCGTCGCGGCACTCTTGTCTTTGAACGGCTTGTCAACCACGTAAAAACCGGACAACCCCGATTCTTCTTTGGACACGAGCAACAAGCGGCCATCGGGCGTGACAGCCAACGACTCGCAGTTGTGCGCGCCGTCGGGCCACAAAAGCGTCATTACCTGCCACCCCTTCGGGTTCAAGTTCAGTTCGACACCGACCTTGTTCGGGTTGATGCGCGGTTGGCGAAAACGGTAAATCTGGATGTCGGGGCGAACTTTCAAGTTGTCGCCGATGTCGCCTGCGTAAACCCAGTCGCCCTGCGCGTCACAATCTTCCCAGTCGAGCGCGCGGGCGCCCTGCAAATTCACCGTCATGGCGATTTTTCCAACGCTATTGACGGCGAAGATGCGCGCCGTGTCGCCCGAATCGTTGTGCATCCACAGCAAACCGGGTTGCGCTCTCACAACGGCCACGCCCGACACTTCGATTAGCGCGGGGTCGTCCTGCTTGAAATCAACGCGCGGCGCGAAAGCAACAGTCGGCGCAACGGGTGGAGCCACGATTTGTGTTGACGTGGGCGCGGGGGGCGCAGAGGTCGGCGCGCTTTGGCTTGGTGCCGCGCAACCGAGCCAAAAGGCGCTTCCCGCGAGCGCAAGCGGAGCCAGAGAGAAAAGAGGTTTCATCAAGTGGGTTCAGTTTGAAGTGGGGCACTCAAAACAGGCTTGGAAAAGCTCCCAACCTGTAAGGACATAGCTTGCCACGTCCGTTCTTCTCGTAACCTCACGCGGACATGGCAAGCCATGTCCCTACGAAGCAAACGGCGCGGGATTTGGCCACACTGCGGGCGTTATGAATACAACTCAAGGAGCATTGCCACGGCGCCCGCTTGGTAAAACGGGCGCACAGGTTTCGGAAATCGGTTTTGGCGCGTGGGCCATCGGCGGAAGTTGGGGCGAAGAAGTCGAAGAAGCAATCGCTCTCGATGCCCTGCGCGCCGCCGCCGACGCGGGAGTCACGTTTTTCGACACCGCCGATGTTTATGGCGGCGGGCGCTCGGAATCGCTCATCGGACAATTTCTGGCCGAACGCGCGGGGGAAAAGTTGTTTGTCGCCACCAAGATGGGGCGCGCGGGCGACTTTGCGCCAACCTATGAAGTCATGGAACGAACCGCGCGGGCTTCTGCCAAACGGTTGGGCGTGGAAGCGCTCGACCTGGTGCAGTTGCACTGCCTGCCGCTCGACGTGATGCGCGGCGAGGTGTGGGGCAATTTCGAGCGTTTGAAGTCGGTCGGTCTCATTCAAAACTTCGGCGCGAGCGTGGAAAGCGTCGAAGAAGCGCTGTTTTGCATCCACCACACCAGTTGCGCTTCGCTTCAAGTCATCTTCAACATCTTCCGCCAAAAACTGGTCGATGAACTTTTGCCCATCGCGGAGCAGAACAATGTCGGCATCATCGCGCGCGTGCCCTTAGCATCAGGGATTTTGACGGGAAAATTCGGCGCGAATCACACCTTTTCGCCCGACGATCATCGCTCGTTCAACGCCAACGGCCAAAGTTTCAACGCGGGCGAAACTTTCGCGGGCGTGCCTTTCGAGCGCGGCGTTGAACTCGCGGACAAAGTGCAGGCAATGGTTGGCGAAGACGCGCCTTTGGCGGCGAAGTCGCTGCGCTGGATTTTAGATTTTCCCGCCGTGTCCACTGTGATTCCCGGCGCCAAAACCGCCGCGCAAGCGCGCGAAAACACACGCGCTTCGGCTTTGCCACCGTTGGCAGAAGACGCGCACACGCGTTTGCGCGAGTTGTATCGAGGCGAAATCGAACCGCTAATTCGCGGCGTATATTGAGAACCTGAATGTTCAAGCAGTAGGAAACATTCTCAAACTGTTTCTTAAAGGGTGGGACATAGCAAGCTATATCCCTCCTACATTAAGACTCGCTGATTTAGCCCACTACTGACCTTGTGGATGCTTCACGCGAGGAGACAAACCAAAGCCCCAACGATCACTCGTCGGGGCTTTGGCTTATTTGCGCCAGTCTTTCTTTTCGATGGCCGCTTCTCGCGTTTGCACTTCCGCGATGCGCTTCATATCGAATTTCTCACTTCGGTCGAAGTTGTAAATACCGTTTTCCTCTTGAAAAACGTCCGTTAGCTGCGTGTAGCAATAACCGAACATATCGGGATTGCCCAAGAGCACGCCGCATAATCCCTCGAAGCGGGCGTAAAATTCTTCAACGGTTTGCGGCGTAGCGCCATAGCCCCACGACACGGTAATGGCGTCGGCTTCTTCGCTGGGTTGGCTCCAGCCTTCGGTTTCCCACACCGATTTGTTGATTTTCTTGGCGCCCGGATTCCAGTGAATGCCGCCGAACTCCGACACGAAATACGGCTGGCCGCGATAGGCGATGTTCCAGGGCCGATCTCTGCCGCCCGTGTTCAAATACGGTTTGTTGTCGGCCAGGCCCGCCTGATTCTGGGCGAAAATCAACGGGTTTTGCTCGTAATCGTGCGAATCGAAAACATCGGTTTGCGAGACGCGATGGCTGTATCCCGAAGCGTCAATCACCGGGCGCGTCGTGTCGAGCAGCTTGGTCATCCAATACATCGCGTGCGCAGCATCGTCGAGTTCGGTGATCTCATCCCGAATTTCTTGATAGGTTTCGTTGAGCGGGCACCAACCGACGATGCACGGGTGCGAATAATCGCGCTCCAACGCTTCGGCCCACTGCGATGCGAAGGTGATGCCGTGAAACTGCGAGTTGTTGTCTATTGTGGTGTGACGGCAACCCCAGTCGGCGAACTCACCCCAACACAGGTAACCCATCTTGTCGGCATGATACAAAAAACGTTCTTCAAACACTTTTTGATGGAGCCTTGCACCATTGAAACCGGCTTTGAGACTCAGTTCGATGTCTCTTACCAAGTCTTCTTCTGTAGGCGCCGTCATCAAACCATCGGCGTAATAGCCTTGATCTAACACCAACCGTTGAAACACGGTGCGACCGTTGATGCGAATCGATTTGCCCTCGATTTGAACCGAACGAAGCCCCGCATACGTGCGGCACGAGTCGATGACGCTTCCAGCTTCGTCTACGAGTTCGATGTCGATGTCGTAGAGAAACCCGTCGCCCACTTCCCACAAACGGCGACGGTCGCGCGGGATTTCCAAGTCAATGCGCGGCGTGAGGTCGTATCCCGTCGCCGTTTTAACCGAGGTGATCGGCCCATCTTTATCCGACAAAGTGGCGCGCAAAATCAAGCCGGGATGGTTGTTTTGGATGCGCTGTTCGAGTCGAAAGCGGCCCGGCCCGACTTCGGGCGTCAGGCGCGGGCGCAGCAAGAAGGTGTCGCCCACCGGCTCGATCCACACCGTTTGCCAGATGCCCGTCGTGCGCGTATAGAAGCAGCCGTAGTTATGATACAACTGCGATTGTTTGCCTCTGGGCTTGGGCGTTTCGTTGTCGTCGCGGGCGCGCACGCAGATTTCGATTTCGTCTCCGCCCGTCGCCAGTTCTTGCAGGGCGCAGTCAAAGGGCGTGAAGCCGCCGCGATGCCGTCCGACTTCGACGCCGTTGACCCACACGGTGGCGTCGTAATCAACGGCTTGAAAGTGAAGCAGCAGTTTTTGGCCGCGCCATTCTTCGGGCACCTGGAAGCGCCGTTTATACCAGACAGCAGGCATGAAATCGGTGTGGCCGACGCCGGACAGAACGGATTCCGGGCAAAACGGCACGGTGATCTGGCCGGACAAGGCGTGTCCGGGCTTATACAGACCGCGCGCGACGCCGGAGTCGCCGCCATCGATTTCAAATTCCCACTGGCCGTTGAGACACAGCCAGTGGTCGCGCACAAATTGCGGGCGCGGGTATTCGGGACGAGGAATAGAAGAGTTGAGCATCAAACAAACTCGCAGTTGCAAGCGAATGGAAGTCGCGGGCGAACAGGTTGACGCACCTGGGCGCCACTTTCAACTCCTAACGGATGGAACGCCCCGGAGTTTGTTTTTAACGCGTCGTTTTATTTTTCGCTTTCTCCGGCCAATCATTTGCGCTTTTTTCACGCGAGGAAGCATCTCTTATGAAAGTTATTACTTCAGTTGGACTGCTCGGCATTCTGGCGTGTGCGCCCGTTGCCACTTCGCCCGCAGGTGCCGCGCCGCACACGCCCGCCAAAGGATCAAGCGAGCGCGAAGCGATTATGAACGCGCTCCGCCGCGTCGTCGGCCCCAACTTTCGCAAGCGAGTGGTGTTCACGCCGCAAAAACTGCGAGTCGAACGCGGCTGGGCCTATTTCGACGGCGGTTCTCAGTTCGCCGATGGCACAACCGTCAACGAAGTGCTCGGAGATGAAGCGCAAGCCTACGCGGGCGGCGGTGTTAGAGGCGATTTTGCACAAAGACCGCGGCGCTTGGAAGGTCAAAACCTACGTGTATCCGAGCGATATGGAAACGCCAGAACTGATGGCCAAGTTTCCCCAGGCGCCGCGCGCGCTTTTCAAATAGCGGATGGTGGGGCTTGAACGCAAGCGGCTAAAACCGCGCCCCGGAGAAAACTCGAACCAAACGCCAAAAACGCCCGCTTGATTTTCAAGCGGGCGTTTGAGTCGGGGATACCTCCGGTCGGGGTCGAACCGACACTTCCGAAGAAACTGGATTTTGAATCCAGCGCGTCTGCCAATTCCGCCACAGAGGCATTCGGGTGAATGACGAGAAGAAATTCTACCTTGCCGGAACTCATTTTGCAAGAGTCAGGGCGCTTTCAAGGCACAAAAATGAGCGACACCACCATCATCAAAGTTGATTCGAGCCAAAGCCCGCACGGGCCGGATGGCCAGAAATATCTCGCGTCGGGCAAAAGCCTTTCCATGCGCTTGTGGGAAAACGAACTTCCCGGCGACGCCAAAGCCGAAATGCGCCGCGACTACGAAACCGTTGGCTACGTGCTTTCGGGCCGCGCCGAACTGCACTGCGAAGGTCAAGTCGTGGTTCTCGAAGCGGGCGACTCGTGGGTAGTGCCCCGCGACGCGAGTCACACCTACAAAATCCTCGAATCTTTCCGCGCCGTCGAAGCCACGCATCCGCCCGCGCAAGTTCACGGGCGCGACGAGTAGCGCGTCGGGTGACAGAAGAGGAACGCAGGAGACACGGTCGGTTGAAGCGCAAACAAGTCGCTTCTTGCCAACTTCATTCTCCTGCGCTCCTCTTTTCCTGCGCTGCTTTTTTGTTTCGCAGCGCCCGCGCCGCGTTGCGTTTCATGCCGCGCCGTTTGGTTCGCTTGATTGGGCTGCCCTTTAAACGCCGCGAAAACTCGCTTTGCTCGATGGAAACCCATTCCCCTAAGTTCGGCATTTCCGGGCGCGTCCACAACTCCGGTTCCAGGCTCCACTTCCCGTCGCGCTCGGCTTTTTGATTCCAAGGGCAAACCTGCTGGCAGATGTCGCAACCGAAAATCCAATCGCCGAACCCTTCGCGCACGGTTTTGGGCGCCAGATGCCGGTTTTCGATGGTGTGAAAGGCGATGCACTTGTTGGCATCGAGCACGCGCGGCTCAACCAAAGCGTCGGTCGGGCAAGCATCGAGACAGCGCGTGCAACTCCCGCAAAACTGTTCGAGATGCGGCGTGTCCGGCGCGATTTCGATGTCTGTAATGATCTCGCCCAACAATACATACGAGCCGAAGTCGCGGCCCATGAGCAAGGTGTTTTTGCCGATCCAACCTAATCCCGAACGAACCGCCCATTCGCGCTCCAATACTGGCGCGGTATCGACGCAGACTTTGCCTGCGCATGGCGTTTGTGCTTGAATCCAACTGAGCAACTCGCGCAGTCGGGCGGGCAAAAAATCGTGATAATCGAGGCCGCGCGCGTAACGCGCGATGCCGCCCATTTCCCCCGCGTCGAAGGGTTCATCGGTTGCGTAGGGAAACGCGAGGCAAACTACCGTGCGCGCGCCGGGAAACAGCTTTTCGATGTCGGCGCGTTTTTCCACGGCGTCGGGCCGTTTCATCCACGCCATGCTCGCCTCGAAGTTGTTTTCCAGCCACGCTTCCAAGCGTGAAACGGTTTGTGATGGCCCCGCGCGGGCCACGCCGCACGCGACGAAACCCAGTTCGCGGGCGCGCGCTTTCAAGGCGGCTTTGAAATCATCGGACACCCTGAACGCGACGAACAAAGGCGAATTTGTTTCCACTACGCAGTGGAAAGCGCGAATAGTTGTTTTCGTGGCAAAATAGAACGCGACAAATGGACTCGTTCATCCCTGGCTTTGCACTATGATTATTTTCGGCACCAAATTCTGGGCATGGGGTTCGGCCCTCACGCAAGCTATCTGGACGTGTTCCAAATGCGGCTTTCGCGGGCAGTTCATCGAGAAAAAGGGCATGACCTTCATCACCCTCTACTGGATCATCCCGGTCGTTCCCGTGTCGGGCATCAAGCAATTGGCGCAGTGCCCGCAATGCAAAACCCGCTATCAAAACAACACGCCGGGCGGCGGAGCGAGCGGCTCGCAACCGCCCATTTCTGATCCCTGGTCGTGAACCCAGCCGCTTTGAAGTGGCACAACTTCAGGGAGTGGAGCCGCAATCCGTTTCCGTTTCTGGAGTTTGCCGATTGGTTTTTGAAAATGAACAACCATTTTCTGTTCTTTTCAAACCATTTGAAACTTCAAGTCGCAGGAAAACGATTATTCGATCATCCAAGTGCGGTTCTATTGGAAATACCAAGCGGCACTTGCTGAGTTGAATGATGAAGAGAACAACACTTTCTGGAAAGCTTTTGGAAAGCGTTCGGTGTTGAATAAGCAAAAAGCGGAAGGTCTTTCGACCTTCCGCTTTTTGTTTATTCACCTGTTTCACTTGGCGAGTCGCTTGCCTTTGGAGTTCGGCTCGGACGGCGCCGACGCGTTTTAACGGGCGCGTCCGTTGCAGGCGCGGTTTCGACTTGCGTTTCCGATGCGCTTTGGGCGGGCGCTTCCACTTGAGGCGCGACTTCAAGTGCTTCGGGAGCCGTTTCAAGGGGTGCGGCAAATTCGGCTTCTGGCGCGCGCGCTTGAACTTCGGCGGGCGCGTCCACGCCGTTCACTTCATTTGCAAGGGGCGTAACCTTGGCTTTGGTTTTGGAGCGCGCTGAACGGCGACGCCTTGCTACTGCGGGCACTCCCATCGGATCGGCGGTTTCCATTGCCGCATTGCTTTCGGGCAAAGCGGGCACTTTCGCTTCCACTTCGACACCCTTCGATTCATCCAAAACCTGAACTGGAGAAGTTTTCAACTCATCCAACGGTTCAGTTGAAGGAGCAGTCAACTCATCGAGCGCAGTTTGGATTTCGGAGACAGCCCCGGCGGGCGCTTCGATGGCCTCGGCAGATTCGACGGGCGCTTCGTCGTCGCCCAGCGGTTCGTGCGAGAATTCCAGCGTGGTTGCGTTGCCGATGGACGCGTCCTCACCAGCATCAAAAACGGGCACTTCGCCTGGGGGGTTTGCCCCATCGCCATCATTTGCCTCGTTTTTACTGATCGCTCCCCCCTCGGCAGAAAATCCTTCCTCGGTGAATGCTCCTCCCTCGATATTTGACTCGCCTGGGTTGGTCGCATCGCTCTCAGTTGCCGCTGTGTCGCTTGTTGCTTCAGCTGGCGCGGCATCTTCCGACACGACCGTGATCTGCCCCGACGCGCTTCTTCTGCGACGGCGCGAGCGCAAGCGGCGGCTTTCGGCTGCGGGAGCGGCGACTTCCGCTTCGGGCACGATTTCGAGTTGGGATGCGTTATCTTCACCTTGCAGCTCGACTTCGGGTTCCGCTTCAAGTTCGCCCGTTCCTGTGTCTTCGACTTCGAGGAACGGGCGACCGGAGCGACCAGAGAAATGGCGCTTGGATGGGCGAAGTCCGCGCGACAAAAGCTCGGAGCGCGCGATGACGTTTTGCGCGATTTCCTGGGGCGAATGCGTTTGCGCTTCGGCCATCGATTCGGGTTCATAACCGAACGCGTCGTCAGCGAACACCGCGCCGCCATCAAAGGACTCAACCGAGTAATCACTCTCGCCGTTTTCAACTACGCTCCCGATCAAGTCCAACTCGCGTTGGCTTCTGCCAGAAATCGCTTGTTCGGCGAAATCAGACGCGCTGTTTTGGGCGTCTTCGCTTGGCTCATCAAAAACCGGCAGGGCTTCGATACGTGCGGCAATTTGCGCGATTTTGTCTTCGCGGCGCCCACGATTCTCTTGGCGCCGTTCGACTTTTTGCTGGATCGGCGCTTCGTCTTCATCGGGCAGCAACACGCTGAACTCGCCCGAATATTTGTCGCGCGCGCCCAACTTCACAACGCCCGCGTTCACCGCTTTTTGCAGGAACTGGCGGAACTGCGTGCAACCAAAAGTGCGCTCCGAAAACACCGGGTTCAGTTGCAGCATCATCTGTTTGACGCCCGAACCGCGAATTTCCGACCCGCGCTCGCGCAGCGCCGCCATCGCGCGATGGAGCAGCGAAAAGGCGCCTTCCAAAGTCGTGGCGTCTTCTGTTGCGCCTACGCTTTGGGCGAGCAGGTTTTCATACGAGATGAACTCGTTGCAGTTGCGCCGCAACATATCGCTGGTGAAGCGGTTGCCGCAAATGACGAGCACACGCCGTCCCAGCGCTTGCAGTTTTTTGATGAGCGGCAAAAAGTCGGAATCGCCCGACACGATGGCGAAAGTGTCGATGTGCGATTGGGTGAGGCCGATTTCAAAGCCATCGAGCGCGATGCGGATGTCCGCGCTGTTTTTGATGACCGGGCCAAAAGCGGGCGTCTCGACGAGTTCGAGGCCCTGTTCCATGAGTTTGCGCCGGTGGCGATTGTGGCGATACCAGTCGCCATACACGCGCCCCAGAACGATTGTGCCGCGCTCGCGGAGCGCGTTGACGACAAGTTCGATGTCAAAGCCTGGGTCTTCCAGACCTAAAACGACGTTGTCGAAGTCCACGAGCAGGGCGATGCGTGCCCCGCTCAATCCGTTGTTCGGTTCCAAATTGTCTCCGTTGCGATGCCCTTTTCTGAGGCATCAAGATGTGGCAACGGCGCCGGAACGGTGGGAAAGCCTCAAAAAACGCGCGGCAGAGGGATGGTTCGCTTGCTTGTTTCAAGTGGCAAAGCGGTCGCGCCGAGAGGAGACCAGCCACCTTGCGCCCGGTAAAAGATTTGGGCGCGCGGCGACGTTTGCCTTTAAGTGTAACGGTGATGGCCCGAACTAAAGCGCGAAATCTGCAAGGGTGAGAAGCGGTTGTCAAGTCGTAGGTATAGGATGTTCGCCTGCGCGAACTTCCAAATCCAACACTCCAAAGCAAAAGCGAGCGGTTCAATTGAACCGCTCGCTTTTTGTTGGCTTGTGCTTGCTTAATCGTTGCCAAGCGCCGCGTATTCGGGCAGGGCGCCGCCCGCGAGCGGTCTGGCCCATTCCAAAAACGCTTCGGTGACGTTGGTGCCGTTCGGTGTCAAAAACTCGTCGGGCATGGTGCGCGGGAACTCTTCGACTTGTTCCAAACGAAGCGTGGCTTCGTTGACTTTGTAGCCGCGTTCGCCGCGTCCCTCATCCGCTCGGTTGAGCGACACGACGTAGCCCGACGCGCTTTCTTCGGCTAATCGGGCGACCAAACCGCCCAGCGAATACGCTTCGTCGGCGTCGGCGCGCGCGATGTTGGCGCCGGAAACGCTTGAAATCAAGCCGATTTTGTCCCAGCGTGTCGGCAAGTTCAAGCGGTCGGACAACGCCTCGGCCAGGGCCGCGCCGCTCAGCGATTCGCCGTTCGTTGATTGCGCGCCGTCGGTTGTGACGAGCAGGGCGTAGCCGTATTTTTGAAAGGCGCGCCGCGTTTCTTCGACCAGTTCATCGACATCGACGGCGCGTTCGGGCATCAAAATCGAGTGCGGAGCTGCGTTGCCTTCGCCGCGTGCCAGCGCCGTTGAAGCCGCCAGCCAACCCGCGCCCGCGCCGCCAACTTCCAGAACAACGACGGGTTCTTCGCCGCCCTGCGCGCCGCGCGCGCCGTCGCGGGCATACAGCGCCGCCGCACGCGCTGCCGAGCCAAAGCCAACGCAGTGATCGCCCGCCGATACCTCGTTTTCCGGCGAGGCTGGGACGACCAGCACGCTCAGTTCGTAATCCTGCGATTTGGCGGCGCCAAAAGCAAAGCGCGCCAGTTCGATGGCGGGAAGTCCGCCCGTCAGGAACAGCGTGCCAATGCCACGATTTTTGAGTGCGGCGATGAAGGGCGCTTCATCGGTTTCGCTCAGGTAGCGAACGCGCCCGCCGAGCACCGAGCCGGGCGTGCGGCGAAGCCCCTCGATTGTTTTGCGTTTGGGTGCGCCCAGGTCAACGAGGCGCCCATCGAGGGCGCCCGCCAAGCCGGAAACGGCGCCGTAGATTTCGCCGCTTCCCTCGCGCTCATCCAAAATGCCAACGATGACGTTGTTCGTAACTGCCGTGGGCGCGCCCGCGACAGCAATTAATGCGTTTTCTCCTCGTGCCATTTTTCAGTGATTCCTTTATAATTTATTAACAAATCGCTTGAGGTAGCTCAGGCCGATTCGACAAAATAAAAGCCGATGACGCCTCCGGCGCCTCGGCTCGTTTTCCATTGCGCCCCAGGGCGCGACTTCTTAAGAATAGCACATCTGCTTTGGGTTCTCCATGCCTACTTCTCCCCTCTCGCCCGCCCAAGAAAAAGCCTTTTTGCGCCTCGATATGAAAGCCGCACGCTCGCAGTTCAACGAGTTCGAGCGCGCCCGAGCTGCAATAGCGATCTGTCACACGCTGTGGCCGTGGCTCATGGCCTGCAAGCACGAACGAATCGGCGTGTATCTGGCGCGCCCATTTGAACTGTCGCTCGATCCGCTCATCGAGGCGCTTTTAGAAAGCGGTGTGCAAGTCGGCGCGCCGCGCGTGGATTTGAACGAGCAAAAGATGCGCTTTGTCCGCTTGCGCTCGCTGGATCAAGTGCGATCCGGCCCGTGGAGCGTGCGCGAACCCGAAGGAGTCGAAGAATTTTCGCCCACGGTTGTGCTGGTGCCCTCTTTGGCTCTCGATGAGCGGGGACACCGGCTCGGAACGGGCGGCGGTTGGTATGATCGCTTTTTGTCGACCCTGCCTTTAGTGCTGACCGTGGGCGTCGCGTTCGATTTTCAAATCGTGCCCAACGTGCCCGTCGAAGCGCACGACCACCCGATGCACCACGTGTGGAGTGAAAAACGCCGCGTTCAGTGCATCGACACAGGCTAAACAGCGGGTCTTGCGAGGTTTGGCGCGCGAATGCTCGATCCCGCACGCAGCATGTCGACACAGGCCAAACAGCAGGTCTTGCGAGGTTTGGAAGCGATAGAAGAGATGGTGCCTTGCCTCCGGTAGTGCTTCGCCATCATAGAAATGCCAAGCGTGAGCGAATGCATCATCATTGAGGCCAAAAATTTACTTCGCAAGAAGCGACGTTTCGCACCCGGACAGGGCACTCGCTCACGCTTGGCGTTCCAAATGATGGCTGTTACTCGCGGAGGCAAGCCTGCTTCATGATTTCGCGCGCGGCAAAACGGCGTCGAGCGCGCGGAGAATTTGGCGGACGTGACGCCGGTTTTCGCCGAAATCGCCTTGACCGACGAGCGAGTGCGATTCGACATCCACGCGGGTTTTGTCTTGCCCCTCGGAATGCAATGACACGGTTAACAGGTCGCTAAACACGATGACTGGAACTCGGAAGATGATAGGCTGAACATCTTCCGACTCGATGTGCCACCGTCTGCCATACGTCGAAAGACCACGCCCCTGTGTTCGCACTTTGGCCGCAACTTCGTCTAAGGGCGCGGAGTAAACGCGCGTTTGCAAATCGGCCTCGCTCGCGTCGGGCAAAGTTTGCGCACGGTTGGTCGGCGGGTTCGAGTTCATGGTCTTGGCCAGCACTAAAAACGCGCTTACAAGCGCCAACGGAACGACCCATTTCCATTTTTGTCGCGGCATCACTTCGGTTCGCGCGATTCGGGGGCCAATAGCCTGAAAGTTGGTTTGGAAAGTGGCAAAAGTTGGGGTTCCGGTGATCGAACCATCAGACCTGTGCTACGCGAAATCTCTATCATTGCGGGCTTTTCAAACTGACTTAGCGAGCATGAGAGACGCATCGATTTTCAAGCGCTTTAGCCAGACGCGACGAAGATGAGGCGCCCGCACGATTCGCACTGGGGAAACGCTTCTTTTGCGGAATCGCGCAAAAAATCGCGCGACAAAGTGGTGCCACACGCGCTACACGCGCCTTTGACCGCTTCGCTCACGCCCAGCCCGCCGAACTTTTTGAACGATACGCCATATTTTTCGGTTTCGGCGGGCGACAACTTGTCGGCAATCGCCGGGCGCGTCGCGCGTTTGGCCGCGATTTGTTTGTCGAGTGCGGCGCTTTCTTGCGCGAACTGCGCTTCGACACGCGCGGCTTCACCCTCGTTTCGCCTAAGTTCGGCTTCGAGTTCGCCAATGCGGCTTTGCAGTGAATCGCCTTCGTCCATCAGTTCCAACACGGTTTCATCCAACTCGCCCCGCGCGCTTGACAAACCTACCAGATCGCGTTCAAACGCTGCGACATCACTTGCGCTTGAACTGGTGCCAAGCCGCGCTTTCTGGCGCGTGATTTTGGTTTCGATGGCTTCGAGTTCACCTTCGCGGGCGCGACGCGTTTGACTGACGCCGCGTTCTTCTTCGTGGGCCGCGCCGAGCAAGGTTTGGGTTGCGTCACGTTCGGCGCGCGCCGGGGTGCCGTCATCGAGGGCGCGTTTGGCGCGCGACAAACCCAGAATCTGCGTGTCGAGTTGCTGTAGTTCGAGCAATTGGCGGTTCATAATGCGGAGTTAGACCCAATCGAACGGGTTGCGCATCTCATCCCGCACCACTTCGATTCCCTGAACCCCTTCCAACGCGCGCGCCATCATTTCAACCGAGGCGGTTTCTGTGGCCGCGTGCGTCACATCAATGAGCGCGACGCCGCGCGATTTGGCCAGCAAAGCGTCGTGATGTTTGAAGTCGCCGGACACAAAGATCGTGCCGCGCGGCAAAGACGAAATAAAGCTTGCGCCCGAACCTGGACTGCACGCGACGAACGAATAGTCGCTCAAATTGTCCGGTGCCGCGACGCGAACCGACGGCACGTTTAAGCGCGTTTTGGCGTGCTCGATCCACTCGTTCAAATCGGCGCGGGCAACCGGTGCGAGGCGAAGCGGGCCATAACCCTGGTTGTCGCTTGCGTTGAGTAACGGCAACACGGAATAAGCGACTTCTTCATAAACGTGCGCCGCTTCGATGGCCCGCAAAATCGCCGGAAACTTGTCTTCGGGCGCAACCAGTTCCACGCGCATTTCAACGGTTTGTTCGCGCTGGCCGATGGTTCCAACTTTGGGTTGCGCGCCGCTTTGCGGGCGAAACGTGCCGCTCCCCTGGCTCGAAAACGAAGCTTCATCGTAGCGTCCGATGGCTCCAGCTCCCGCTTCCCAAGCGGCTTCGCGCGTTTGTTCCAAGCATTCTGGCGGCGAAAAATAAACGATTTGCACCAACTTTTGCGCGCCCGACGCGTGGTGAACCCGCGCGTTTTCGATTCCTAATTGGCGTGCCAGAGCGTCTCCCAGCGCATGAGGCGCTGGCGCGCCATCGAGCGCGGTGTGAACGCAGATCAAGTGGCGGTTTTCCCGTATTAAACGCGCGCAAAGCCCCGCCGTGCGGTCGGAAAAATCGAGCTTTTCCAGCGGGCGAAAAATCAGCGGATGATACGCCACAACCGCCTGACAACCGTGCTTTTGCGCGGCGTCGAGCGCGGCACCGGTCACTTCATAAGTGATCAACGCGCGCTGAACAGGCGCATCGAAGTCGCCGACGAGCAAGCCGGTTTTGTCCCACGACTCGGCGCGCGAAAATGGAAATCGCACATCGAGCGCGGCGTGAAGAGAGCGAACAGAAGGCATGAGGCCAGTTGAGTTTGGCAATAGGTGTTTGGCCCCACCCAGCGCGTGCCATCCTCCCAGGGCGTGGAAAGGGACTTGCGCAAAGGTTTATCCTCGAACCAAGTCACTCTCGTGTTTGATAATGACGGCAAGACCCTCTCCACGTCCTGGGAGGGTGGCACAAAGCGCTGGGTGGGGCCAAACACCTATTGCTTCGCGTGTTGCCACAACGCTTCCCACTCGTCGGGCGAAAGCTTGTCCAAAGATGCGCCCTGTTCGCGCGCTTGGGTTTCCATTTTCTCGAAACGCGCTTTGAATTTGAGGTTGACATCGCGCAGCGCGAGTTCGGGATCGACCTTGCGCCAGCGCGCGATGTTGACAACGGTGAACAAGAGGTCACCCAGCTCTTCGGCTTGACGCTCGCTCGACTCGCCCTCGTCGCGCGCGGCTTCGAGTTCGCGCATTTCTTCGCGCGCTTTGTCCCACACGCCCGCTTCGGCGGGCCACTCGAAGCCGACACGCGCGGCTTTTTTCGAGATTTTCAGCGCCTGAGCCAGAGCTGGAAGCGAGGCCGGAACGCCGTCTAAAATCGAGGTTCGCGTTTCGCCGCGCGCGGCTTTTTCTTCGCTCTTGATGGCTTCCCAGTTGGCTTTCACCGCTTCGGCGTTCTCGGCCAGCACCTCACCAAAGATGTGCGGGTGGCGGCGCACCAGTTTTTCATTGATGCCCCGGCACACATCGTCGAGCGAAAAATCGCCCGCTTCACCCGCCAACTGCGCGTGAAAAACGACTTGAAGCAGCAAGTCGCCCAGCTCTTCGCACAGCGCGCGCGAGTCGTTTTGGGCGATGGCATCGAGAACTTCGGCGCTTTCTTCGATTAGGTAAGCGCGAAGCGAGTCGTGGGTTTGCGCCCTGTCCCACGGACAGCCAGCGGGCGCGCGCAACTGAGCCATGATGTCGGCCAGACGGTCGAACGATTCCATAAAAAAGAGCCGCTCTCGGGTGAAAGCGGCTCCCCAAGTGTGGCCTTTGCCAATCAGGTGCGGCGACCAAACGCATCGCCAGCAAACCTTCGACACGCGCCACGAGTTGTCCTTGTTCGTGCAAGGGCGTGATGGTTCTGGCGGCGCGCCGGGCACTGACGCGCCCAAAACCTGCTGGAGAAAGCGAGCCATTGAAGCCCTGCGTGGGCGTCAAAGCGTGTCTCACAGGAAGTGCATCAAAAACCGTTTGGAGTCGGAGCGTTAATTCCGTTACATCCACTCCATCGCGGAGCTACAGGGTGTTAGGAACTCAGCGGCGAACGCGAAGCGTCAGCGAGTTCCTAACACCCTGTAGCTCCGACTCCAAACGAAGCACTTCCACCCAGATGGGCTTTGATAGCTTATGTCCTCGCGGCGACTTTACGGTTTGGCGGGCGCCGCAGAGTTCGTTGTTCCACCCGCCGCAGGCGTAGCGGAGTTTGTCGCCCCACCCGTCGCAGGCGCAGCGCTGTTAGTTGTCGCGCCACCCGTCGTAGGTGCGGTGCTGTTAGTTGTCGCGCCACCCGTCGCGGACGCGGCGGAGTTTGTCGCTCCACCCGCCGCGGGTGCGGTTCCCGTTGCTGAGTTTCCAGTGGCTGCGGCTCCAGGAGGAGCGGTGTAGGTTTTCGCTATGTCTTTGTAGAGCGGATCGGAGATTTGCACCGTGTTGTTGGTTCGCAATCCGGTCAACAGATTTTGCGAGGCGGGTTGCAACATGTAGGTCAAGATGTCGCGCATGAGCACGCGTTGGCCGGGCGGCACCTGCGTTTTCAAACCTTCCGTTGTGCGCTTGATGTTTTCATCGAATGTGGGCGGATTGGCCGGGTTTTTCTTGACTTCAACTTGCGCGGCCTGGGCCAACTGGTAGTCAACGGACACTTCATCTTTGACCGAAGCGAAAGCCGGTTTAGCGGCCTCTTTGCGGTCGATGACTTTGACGATCAAAAACGGGCCTCTGGGCGTAAGCGCAGTCACCGGCAAAACCTGGCCAATTTTGGCCGTCGCCAGAAGTTTGGTGAGGGGCGCCAGAGCAGGCGCGACCTGGGCCAGAGCTTGCGGCGGCAAACCCAGAGGAGCGAACTCGGCGGTGCCGAATTCTTCCGGCGTTTCAAAGCTGCCTACATTAGCAGTGCTGAGACGCTGGGCCAGTTGATCGTTGGTTTTTTTCTGCGCGTCCACCAAAGACGCGAAAGAATCGGGTTTGGCGGCGAGGGAGCGGCTCAACTGGTCGGCGCGCGTTTTGGTCGAAGCGGCCAAAATCCCCAGCTTGTTTTGCGTGGGCGTGCTGTAATACGTCGCGTATTTGTTATAAAACGCCTGCGCTTTGGTGTCATCAACGGCGATGCCATCCGTGAGTAGCTTTTGCACCGTCAACTGGCTGCGCAACTGATTTTTGATGTAGTCCAGTCGCGGGCCACCCGCGTCGGTAAGCTCTTTGAAGCGCGGCTCGCGCTCTTGAAGCCGCGCGATCTGCGCATTGATTTCCTCATCAGAAACCGAGCCTTTTTTGGCTTTGAGTGCTTCGGTGAGCAACTGGGCGTCGATCAGTTCAGGCAAGCCCGCCTGTCCATAATGACCTTCGAGGCTTTGGTCGAGTTGCGCCCGCGTGATTTGCGAGTCGCCAACGGTAGCGAGGGCATCCGAAGACGAACCTGTGCCCGAAACACTGGTCGTCGCCGAACCTGGCCCGGTTTTGCCACCGCAACCCACCAAGGCGAACGTCAAAAGAAGAGCGGCTAAAGAGCCGCCAAGAAATCGTGTTTTCACTTGAATAAATCCTTCAAAAACAACGAGATGCTTTGAACACCTGTTGTTGTGTTCCCAAACGAAACGTTTGGAAAAGTAATCTGTGTTGCCAAGAACCGGTTTTGAATGTCAGTAGGAATATAGCTTGCCATGTCCGTTGTGCGAAATACATTAGCAGCGGACATGGCAAGCCATGCCCCGACATCTGGCATTTAGGCTTCGACGCCTTCGGCCAGATCGAAATTGGCCGACACGTTGGTCACATCGTCCAACTCTTCGAGCACATCGAGCAGGCGCAGCATCTTTGTCGCGGCCTCGCCTGAAAGTTCGATTGTGTTGGTGGGCAAAAAACCCACTTCGATGTTCGACACCCTGAAGCCCGCCGCTTCGAGCGCGTTTTGCACGTCCGACACGGAATCGGGCGCAGTTTGAACCGAAAACTCCTCGTCTTCGCGTTCGACTTCATCGGCGCCCGCTTCCAAAGCCGCTTCTAAAAGCGCGTCTTCATCAGTGCCAAGCGCGGGCACGCTCAAAACGCCTTTGCGCTCGAACTGCCACGCGACCGAGCCGGATTCGCCCATCGAGCCGCCGTTTTTGGAAAAGGCGGTGCGCACTTTTTCAACGGTTCGGTTGCGGTTGTCGGTGTCGGTTTCGACCAGAACGGCCACCCCGCTCGGCCCGTAGCCTTCGTAGGTAATTTCTTCCGACGTGTCCATGCCGCCTTCGCCAGTGCCTTTTTGAATGGCGCGTTTGATGTTGTCGGCGGGCATCGAGGCTTCGCGCGCTTTTTCAACGGCGAGGCGCAGGCGCGGGTTGGAATCGGTCGAGCCGCCGCCGGTTTTGGCGGCGACGGTGATTTCGCGCGACAACTTGCCAAACAGTTGGCCGCGTTGCGCGTCGGCCTTGCCTTTATGCAGGCGAATGTTCTTCCACTTGGAATGTCCAGCCATGATGTTTCTTTGGGAAAATTGCGCGCCCCAGTTTAACAGCCGTTTTTGGCGCCCCTGAACCGTCCCTTGACAGTTGAACGACATAAAACATTTCTCAGAAAACAAAACGCCGCGCGGTTACAAAACGCTTTGCGCGGGGTATATTGAGCGCGCCCCATATTTACGACGCCAAAGGAACTTCATGCGAAAGCCCGTCTTGCTCATTTGGACGAACGCCGCGATTTTGGTCGTGCTGTTCGCGTTGATGGCGCAATCGCTGTTTGTGGTGTCGCGCATCGCCCGCACCAAGTGGGCGCACGGACAAGTCCAGGTTTTGCGCGCGGGGCAAAACGAATGGACTTCAGTTGTTCCCGGCACCCCAATCAAAGCGGGCGACACCCTCCTTACCGGAAGTGATGGCCGCGCCGAGTTCGCGTGGGCCGACGGCACGCGATGGAAGTTGGAGCCGCAAACGCGCTTGCTCGTGCAACGTGCCGTGCGCAACTCGCGGCAAGGCGGCGAACAAACACAGTTTCGTTTGGAAAGCGGCAAAGTCTGGGTGCGCCTCGTGAAACGCCTGGGAACAGGTTCGGGGTTTCAAATCGAAACGCCAACCGCTCTGGCCAGAGCGGTTGGCACGGTGTGGAGCATCGAAGTGGCGGGCGACCAAACCCGCGTCGACGTTTTGCGCGGTTTCGTAGACGTGAGCATTTCAGGATCGAACCTAAGCGAAGTCAAACGCTTGCTTCCCAGCACCCAAGCCCTTGTGAGCGCGAGCGGCATCGAGTTGCAAAACGCCTCTCCGGGCGACCAGGCCGCTTTTGAGGCGCAACGCGATCTGACGCATCCCGAACTGAGCATCGATGTGAAGTTCAATTGTTCGGACGCAACTCTAAGCGGCCAAACCGAAGCCGGTGATACGCTGACACTTAACGGCCAAGCCGTGAAGGTGTTGGGCACAGGCGCATTTGTGCAGCGCGTGGCTTTGAACCCTGGATTCAACCGGTGGAATGTCACTTCGACCGACGTGCACGGCGAAACCACGAGCGAGTGCCGCGCCGCGCAGTTCGATGGAAAAACAGCGACGATGAGCGCGTGCCGGTGAAAAGACGGGAGTCGGTGGGCGTGCCAAATCCCGCTTTTTCGCTTGGTTCAGGGCACATCAATTGCGTTCATCGCGGCGCGAAATGGCCGATCCTACTTCAACTTCCACCTCATCCGCGCGCCCTCACATCGTCATCATCGGCGGCGGGTTTGGCGGCATCTACGCCGCGCGGCACCTCGCCAAATTACCGGTTGACATCACCGTCATCGACCGCGACAACTACCACCTGTTCCAGCCTCTTTTGTATCAAGTTGCCAGCGCCGCTCTTTCGGCGGGCGACATCGCTTCGCCGATTCGCTCGATACTTCGCCGTTTTAAAAACGTGCGCGTCGTGATGGGCGAAGTCACCGACATCGACCAAAACGGCAAGCGCGTGGTGCTCAAAGAAGGCGGCGACTATCACTACGATTTTCTCATCGTCGCGGCGGGCGCGACCGGCACTTACTTTGGCCACGACGAATGGGCCAAATATGCGCCGGGACTTAAAACCATCGAAGATGCCCTCGACATACGGCGCCGCATCCTAAGCGCTTACGAAACAGCCGAACGCATGGCCGAAGGCTCGCAGGCGCGCGACGCGTTTTTGACGTTCGTGTGTATCGGTGGCGGGCCAACGGGCGTGGAAATGGCGGGCGCGATTCGAGAAATCGCCAGTGAAACCCTCAAAGGCGACTTCCGCTCGATTGACCCCACGCACTCCAAAGTTATTCTGATCCAAAGCGGCGACCGGATTTTGCCCGACTATCCCAAAGACCTGTCCGATTCGGCGTTCAAGCAACTCAAGGGCATGAACATCGACATCCGCTTGGGCAAGCGCGTGACAAACATCAACGAACACGGCGTTTTCATCGGCGAAGAGTTCATTCCCGCCAAAACCGTTATCTGGGGCGCGGGTGTGCAAGCTTCTCCCCTTGGCAAACAGTTGGGCGGCGAAGTTGATCGGGGTGGCCGCGTCGTCGTCAATGCCGACTGTTCGGTGCCCGGACATGACGGCGTGTTCGTCATCGGCGACCTGGCGCATTACGAACACGGAAGCAAAGACCCTCTTCCCGGCATCGCACCCGTCGCCATCCAGCAGGGCGTTTACCTCGCCAAACGCATCGGGCAACTGCTCGAAAATCCTAAAGCCGAGCCAATTCCCTTTGTTTATGATGACCGGGGAATGCTGGCGACCATTGGCCGCAACTCGGCGGTCGGCATCGCCAAAGGAGTTCACGTCAAAGGCTTCATCGCGTGGCTGATGTGGCTCTTAATTCACATTTATTTCTTAATCGGCTTTGAAAACCGGATGCTGGTGATTGCGAGTTGGGCGTATTCGTATCTGTCTTACAATCGTTCGGCGCGTTTGATTACTCATGTGGTGAACGAAACGCCGACGACATGATGACAATTTCCAAATTTGTTGCAGAAAGCTACAAATGTGCTGTCTGCGCGTGTTCATGGGGTTGTTTTGCTTGGATGGAGGCTGAACTCGTTACTGAAGCCATCCAATTGGAGCGCGTGGTTCTAATTGATGAACCGAACCTTTCTGTCTCCTACATCAAAAGAGGTGCTGGATCGGTTGTAGAAGGCGACTTCTTCAAACGAGGGCTTTTGTGGGCGCATCGTCAAATAGCAAATGAGGAACGGCTTTGTGTGGACGTTCGCCGCCTGGATTTCAACTACTGCGACTTTCAGCCGGAAATTCTCTTTTTCTTGAGCGCAGGCTGGCTACTTCAAACTGGTAACAACCAAGAATTGAAGTTCGATTGGTCTTACGATAAAGCCGCGAACCGCTACAACTTTGTTTTTCCTGATGAACAGTAGATTACAACTATCGATGTCTTCGACCATCGTTTACATAGATGTTGACGATACCTTCGTGCGAAGCATCGGCACCAAACGCATCCCGATGCCAAACGTTCTTCGCCACATCCGAGAACTCAAAGAACAGGGCGCGTTGTTGTATTGTTGGAGTTCAGGCGGCGCCACATACGCCAAACAAAGCGCCGAAGAATTCGGCGTCGCTGATTGCTTCGAGGCGTTTCTGCCCAAGCCGCACTTCCTCATAGACGACCAGGAGCCGCGCGACTGGCGCGGCTTTCGCGTCGTGCATCCAAGCGAAATCTAACCATTGTTCGATGGAACTCGAACAATAGGTGCAAGTCCGTAAATCCATCACCATGAGCGACATTCGTAACGTCATTATCATCGGCTCCGGTCCTTCCGGTTACACCGCCGCGCTTTACACGGCGCGCGCCAATCTCAAGCCGCTACTCATCGCGGGCAGCGCCGACAAGAAAACGTCTCGCGTCAAAGGCGGGCAATTGATGGCGACTTCCGACATCGAGAACTTTCCCGGCGCTATCGAAACGAGCGTTGACCTCGACAATTTCGCGTTTCTCGAAGGCGAGGAGCGCGACGCGGCGGTCAAAGATGTGAAGGGTTTCTCCGGCCCGCACTTGATGACGCGCATGGAATTGCAAGCGCGGCATTTCGGCGCCGAAATGCTCGAAGAGTTCGTGACGGAAATCGACATCTGCTCGCATCCGGGCGAGCTTTACACGGTGCGCACCGAATCGGGCAAAGAGTTTCAAACGCGCTCGCTCATCATCTCGACGGGCGCGGCGGCCAAGCTGATGAACATTCCCGCTGAAGATAAATTCTTCGGTCAGGGCGGCGGCGTTTCGACGTGCGCGACGTGCGACGGGCACTCCTATCGTGGCAAAACGGTCGCAGTTGTGGGCGGCGGCGATTCGGCGTTTGAAGAAGCGTCTTATCTGGCCAATCTGGGCATTCAGGTTCATCTCATCCATCGCCGCGACGAGTTTCGCGCCTCGAAAGTGATGATCGAACGGGGCCGCAAAAACCCCAACATCACCATTCACCCGTTCCGCACCATCGTTGATCTGGTCGGCAAGCCGCATCCGCTTGCGGAAACGTCCAAGTTCTTTTCCGACAAAGAAGTGCTCGCCAAAGCCATCATGGAAGACCCGCGCGACGGCTCGCGCGAAGAACTCGAACTCGACGGCGTGTTCGTCGCCATTGGCCACACGCCCAACACGCAGTTGTTCCAGGATCAACTGAAGATGGATGAGGCAGGCTACTTAGAGCGCGACAAACACATGAGGGCGCTGCCCTCGGCGAATGCGTGCAACCGCAAGATGACCGGCATGGACTTCGTTCCGGGCATATTCGTGGCGGGCGACGTGTCGGATCACTACTATCGTCAGGCCATCACCGCCGCCGGAATGGGTTGCATGGCGGCCATCGAAGCTGAGCGCTACATCGCCGAAAAATTGGCCGAGAAAGAGGGACTTGATCCCGAAGCGCTCGATCTGTCGCTGCAAAACATCGGCATTTCCCACTGGACAAGCGAAGATTCGGGCGAGGAACCGATGATCGAGCGCGTCAAAGAAGCCGCAACGGTTTAAGTTGGCAAGAGAAGGACTGAAGGCACAAAAAGCACAAAAAATTTGGTCGCTCAAGATACGGAAATCCAAGGAAGCATCGCAACAGCTTTTTTTGAGGTCGAGTGATCAACTTTTTCGTGCTTTTTGTGCCTTTTCGTGGCTTCAACTCCCATTGCAGTTTTTTGTTTTTCACTTTTCGTCTTTGACTTTTTGGCCACAACTCCGATAAACCTTGAATCATGAGCACCGCCGTTCAATACAACCGCAAAAACCCGTTCATGGCGCGTTTGTCGCGCATGGAAATTTTGACCAACTCCGGTTCGGGCAAAGACACGCGCCACTTCGAGATCGATTTATCCGGCTCCGGCATGGAATACGAACCAGGCGATTCGCTCGCTTTGCAGCCGCAAAACGATCCCGATCTGGTGCGTTCGCTCATCGATTTTCTCGGCGCCCAACCCGATGACGCGCAGGGCGACAAAACGCTCTTCGATGTCTTGTCGAGCGACCTGACCATCACCGAACCTGGCCCAAAGCTGCTCGATTTTTTGAAAAAGGAAGCGTTAGGTTCCAGCTTTGAAGATGCGATGAACGATCCGGTCAGAAAAGCCGCGTATCTGCATGGCCGCGACGTTCTCGACGTGCTCAGCGAACATCCCGAAGTGTCGCTCACAGCCGAAACGCTGCTGCCGCTACTCAAGCCGCTGCAAGTGCGCCTGTATTCGATTTCGTCGAGCTTGAAAGCGTGCCCTGAACAGGTTCATCTCACGGTTGCGACGGTGAAATACGAGTCTCATGGCCGCGAGCGAGGCGGCGTCGCTTCGACGTGGCTGGCGCACCGTTTGGAAGATCACACGCGCATTCCGGTCTACATCCAGCCCAACAAGCGCTTCCGATTGCCCTCGCCCGATCAAGACGTGCCCGTCATTTTTTGCGGGCCGGGAACCGGTGTCGCGCCTTTTCGCGCTTTTGTTCAAGATCGCCGCGCAACCAATGCCAAGGGCAAAGCGTGGTTGTTTTTCGGAGAGCAAAAGCAGGTAAGCGAGTTTTTCTACGAGCGGGAGTGGAACGAGGCGCTGCAAAACGGCGCTTTGTCCAAGCTGAGCACCGCATTTTCGCGCGACCAGGCGCATAAGATTTACGTGCAACACCGCATCATCGAAGAAGGCCAAGAATTCTGGAACTGGCTCGATGAAGGCGCCATCTTCTACGTTTGCGGCGACAAGAACCGCATGGCGGCTGATGTCGATGCGGCTCTGCATCAAGTCATCGAAAAATTCGGTGGCAAAAGCGATGAAGAGGCCAAAGCTTACGTCGAGGCGATGAAAAAAGAGCATCGCTACCACCGCGACGTGTATTAGGTTTTTTAGTTGAGGGTAACGAGTCGTTAGATTAAAAAAACAGAGAAAACATCTTTCGATTCCAGGAAAACCAATCCAACGACTCATCACTTTCAACTAAAAATCCCCATGTCCTCTTCCCACCGATTCCAAGAAGTGCGCGATGTAGCCTTGCCTAAAGCGGCGGTGTGGAGCGTGCTGTGCCACACCGACCGCATCAATCGTCACATCGGGCTTGCGTCGGTGACTTACGGCGCCTTGGAATCGAACGAAACCGGGGATTTTCGCACCGCCAAAGCGAAGATGATGGGCGTTGTGCTCGAATGGCGCGAGTATCCGTTTCAGTGGGAGCGCGAGGGGCGTTATTCGGTGATTCGCGTGTATGATCGCGGGCCGATTGCGCGTTTTGAAGGCGGCATCGAACTGGAAGAAACCGGGCCGAACGCGACGCGAGTCACCTTTTTCGCTGACATCGTGCCGCGCGGCGTGTCGGGTCGGGCGCTTGTGCCACGCCTTGCTCGCCAGTCGCTCGCCAAAACGGTCGAGCTGTCCAACCGCTTGTTTTCCTGCGATGCGCCTTTGCGCATGGACTCGCCCGCGCCCAATCGGGGCGATGTGGACGAGGCGCTTTTGAATCGCTTAACCACCGAACTCAAGCGGCACCGCGTGCAAAGTGAAGTCGTGGACGAACTCGCCAAGTTGCTGCGCACGGGCGGCGACGATGAAGTGACTTCGCTTCGCCCGTTCGAGTGGGCGCAAGGCGCGGGCATCGATCATATTGAGGCGCTTCGCGCGTGTTTGCACGCCGTAAAAGTCGGTTTGCTCAACCAAAGATGGGTGATGATGTGCCCTAACTGCCGCGTCGCCAAGGAAGAAGTCGCCACGTTAGGCGAGGTGAAATCTCAAGTTCATTGCGATTTGTGCGGCGTCAACTACAATCTCAACTTCGACCGTTACGTCGAACTTCGCTTTGCCGTTCAGCCCGCCGTGCGTCGGGCGCAGAGCGACGTTTACTGTTTGGGCGGCCCGTTTCGCGCGCCGCACATCCTGCTACAACGCCAGATTTTGCCCGACGAGCGCGCCTTTATCCCGCGTTTGCTGCTCATGGAACCGATGAGATTGCGCACGCTGAAGTGGAACCAAAGCGTGCAGGTCGCGCCGCAAAATCCCGCGCCGCGCGAAGTCGTGTGGAATGGATCCGAGTGGAACCACCCGATGGCGCGCGGCGAATTCGAGGCGATCAACGATGGTCAAGAACCCATCATCGTCGTGCTGGAGCGCGAAGAATGGGACAACCTGGCCGTTACAGCCGCGCGCGTCACGGCGATGCAAGAGTTCCGCGCGCTGTTTTCAAGCGAAGTTTTGGCACCAGGACGCGAGATGGCCGTTGAAAACGCGACGCTGCTTTTTTCCGATTTGTCCAACTCAACGGCGCTTTACGAGCGCATTGGCGACGCCCCAGCTTTTGCGCGGGTTGGCCGCCACTTCGACTTTTTGCAGGAACACATCGGGCAAGGCGGCGGCGCCGTCGTCAAAACGATGGGCGACGCGGTGATGGCCGTTTTTCATACGCCCGCCGATGGCGTGCGCGCTGCTCTGGCATTGCAACGCGCTTTTGCCAACTCCAACGAAGGCGAGGTCGCGCTAAAGATTGGCCTGCATTTCGGCCCTACTTTGGCCGTTAACTCAAACGACCGCCTGGATTATTTCGGTCGCACAGTCAACATCAGCGCTCGCGTTTCAGCACTGGCCAAGGGCGGCGAAATCCTCTTCACCGATGCGCTGTGGCAACACGAAGAGGTGCGCGATGCTGTTAAGCGAAGCGGCGCGCACTTTTCGCGTTATCAAACGCGGCTCCGCGGCGTGGAGGAAGAATTCAACCTGGTGCGCGTGCGGTTTTAGCACCTTTGCCACCGCGTCAATAATGTGATTTTCAGACAAAGCAAAACCACCGCAAAAAGTTCTTGCGGTGGTTTTGTTTAATTGAAATTAGCCTCCGATTTCCGAGGCAACGATTTTTTTATAAACCGTGAGCGCCTGAGCGACGCATTGATCCATGTTGTAGTATTTGTAGGTCGCTAACCGTCCGGCGAACCAGACGTTCTTTTGTTCTTCGGCGAGCGCCTGATACTTTTTGTATACCTCGGCGTTTTCAGGACGAGGAATCGGATAATACGGATCGCCTTCACCTGTCGGAAATTCGTAGACAATCGAAGTCTGCGCGTGGTCTTGGCCAGTCAGGTATTTGAACTCCGTGATGCGGGTATATGCGTAGTCATTCGGATAGTTCACGACCGGCGCTTCCTGATACTTGGGAGTTGGGTGCGTCTCGTGCTTGAAGTTGATCGAACGATAGGGCAGCTTGCCGTATTTGTAATCGAAGAACTCATCTACGGGGCCGGTGTAAACAATGCTTTTGTAGGGGATGAAATCGAGCAACTCCCGGTAATCGGTGTTGAGCATCACCTTGATGTTGGGATGATCCAACATTTTATCGAACATACGCGTGAAACCGTGCGCGGGCATCGCCTGAAAGGAGTCGGTGAAGTAGCGCGGATCGCGGTTGGTGCGGGTTGGGACGCGACTTGTCACTGAAGCATCGAGTTCTGAAGGGTCAAGTCCCCACTGTTTGCGCGTGTAGTTTTGGAAGAACTTCTGATACAACTCGCGCCCGACTTTGGAAACAACGACATCTTCCGAAGTTTTGATTTGTTCCACCGCTTCGGCCTGCGATTGGAAGAACTCATCGACTTGCATCGAGTTGAGTTCCAATCCATACAACATGTTGATGGTATCGAGGTTGATGGGCATGGGCACCATCTGGCCATCGACGCACGCTTTAACCCAATGTTGATACTGGCGCCACTCGGTAAAGTTCGACAGGTAACTAAATACTTCGCTTGAGTTGGTGTGAAAGATATGCGGGCCGTATTTGTGAATGAGCACGCCCGAGTTGTCGTAGTGATCGAACGCGTTACCCGCGATGTGGTTGCGGCGATCAACGACCAAACATTTTTTGCCTTGCTGAGTCGCCAATCGTTCGGCGATGACCGAACCCGAAAAACCGGCGCCCACGATGAGATAATCGAACATTGATTTAGAAAGTGAGGGGCCGCGAAAAGGCACCCTTAAACACTTGAAAGACGAAGCAGGAGCAACATATTGGCGCTTCGCTTCTCATTTGTATTCAAGGCTTGGAAATGCCCTTTGCGGCCAAAACGAATTACGCCGCGCTTGCAACCGAAGCCGCAACGGGAATGCGCACGCGCGATTGCACTTCGGCGCGGTGGGTGAACACGTCCGCGATATGCCCTTCCATTTTGCTGACGATGGCTTCCCAGGTGTTTTCGGACGCCATTTTCAAACCGCGTTCAACCGCGACTTGATCGACCTGCGCGATCTGCTCGCAAGCGAGTTGCACCAGTTCGTCACTTGAACCCGAAATCTTGACTACCGAGGCGAAGTTGGAAACAATATCGGGCACGGGCGTCGAAACGATAGGTGTCGCCGTCGCCATGTATTCGAGGGCTTTGGTCGGGTTGATGTATTCCGTCGCCTCATTAAGCGCAAACGGCATCAAAGCCACATCGAACCGCTTGGTATAAGCGGGCAAAAGTGAATAATCGCGGCCACCCATCCAGTGCAGGTTCGGGCGTTGCGGCAATTCGTTGGGGTCAACTTTGGCGGTCGGGCCGATCATCACGACATTCCAATCGGCGTTGGCATCGGCCAGACGCGCGATGAGGTCGTAATCTAACCGCTCATCCACCACGCCAAAATAGCCCAGAACCTTGCCCTCGATATGCTTGATGTCGTCGGGCGTGGAGGTCGAAGCCGAACGCGCTTTGCCAAAGTGGGCGACATCGACGCCGCAACCATAAAAGTGGACGTTGGTGTTAAAGCGGCGCTTGGACTCGGCCATTTTGCGGCCCCCGGCGAACACGACATCGGCGTTGAGGAGCAAGCGACGCTCGCGTGAGATCAGTTCCGGCGGCGCGAATTTGAACTGCGACAGTTCATCCATGCAGTCGTAAACCGTGGCAATGGCGCCGTGTTGGCCAAGATGCGACTCAACCGCCATCGGGTCGTAGAACCACGCGACAGGCGAATCGAAGCGGCCCTTGAGGTCGGCTTTGAGCGCTCGATCCACGAGCGTGCGGCGCATCGGATCTATGAAATCGGCGCCTTTGTCCCAATCGCTCTGGCTGAAGTGCATCTGCATCACCGTCACGCCAGAATGTTCAGGCGCCGTGTGCAAACGGTAATGCGGCTCGAACTCATCCGGGTGAACCTGTGGGCCTTCAACGAACAACACGCGGTGGCGTTTGGCGAAGCGGGAGTGGAATTGTTGGGGGCGCTGCCATACGAAATCCCAACGAAGGTGGCAAAATACGATGAGCGGAAACGACGGCGCGAGCGCGCCTTGAAATTTAGGAGTCATATATACCTTCGGAAAACAAAACGTCGCAGCAGGCGGCTGTGGGGGAGAAAAAGCGCCTTTTTCGCGATGCGGACAGTCCCTCTTAGAATGCAAGCGCCACGCCAAGAAGAGGAGGAAGCTGTCAGGCTTTTGCGCAGTGTTATCGCACGTTTTCGATAACTAATTTTAGCGTAAACCCGTGCGCTCTGCCGACGCCGCACACTTGAAGCGAGATGCCGCAAGTCCTTTTATCGCGCCGCGCGACGTTTTCTCTCGGTCGCCGCTTGTTCCATCCTGAGTGGAACGCCGAGCGCAATCGCGCCGCTTTTGCCCGCGACTTCGGCCCGCATGGAGCTAACTACTCGCTTGAACTGTCTTTCTCCGGCTCGATTTCGCCTGAAGACGGCATGATTGTCAACATCGCCGAGCTAAAACCGCTCATCTTGGACTTGATTACGCCACTTGATGGCGCGTTCTTGCCTGAATCGCTCGAATACTTCGCTCGCAACCGCCCGACAGCCGAAAATCTGGCGCTTTATCTGTGGCAAAAGTTTCCCAGACGCGTCGCGGGCGCGACTTTAACCCGACTGCAATTGGAAGAAGCGCGCCGCACGCGCATCGAAAAAACAATAGTTCAAATGACTGTTTCTCGCTCTTACGAATTCGCCGCCGCGCACCGTCTGGCCCTGCCCGATTTGGACGACGCGGGCAACCTCGACCGCTTCGGCATCTGTTCCAACCGCGCGGGACACGGCCACAACTTCACGCTTTCCGTTGGAGTTGAAGGCCAGGCCGACGCGCAAACCGGATACATCATCGCGCCCGCTTTGCTCGACCGAGTTGTGGACGAAGAGATTTTTTCGCGCTTCGATCATAAACATCTCAACGTCGATTGCCCCGAATTTAGCGACACCGTTCCAACCAGCGAAAACTTGGCGCTCGTCATTTTTCAGATTCTCGATGAACGTTTAGCGCGCGAAGGCTACACGCTCGCACGCATCGGCTTGCAAGAAACCGCCAAAAACGGCTTCGAGGTCTTGCGATGAGCCAGAGCCTCGGTGATGTTGCGCAGAAAGTCGCGCGCGATTTGCAACCCATCGAACCGAACGAACCGCTCGATTTCGCTTACGATGCCGATTTTCAAGCCGACGAAGCCTACGTCGCGTCCTTGCCCGACCTGCAAAACGGCGCAGGCGTGCGTGGCGCAGTCGTCGTTTTAGAGCGCGTTGGCATTCACAACTTTCGCTTGCCCGTCAAATATAAAAAGCGCGATTCCGACGAACTCATCGAACTCGAAACCAGCGTGACGGGCACCGTTTCGCTTGAAGCGTGCAAAAAAGGCATCAACATGAGCCGCATCATGCGCACTTTCTACGAGCATTCGGGCGAAGACTTCACCTTCGACACGCTCGAAGCCGTGCTCCGCGATTACAAGCACTCGTTGGAATCGTTTCGGGCGCAACTGATGCTGCGCTTTTCCTTTCCGATGCGCCAAAAATCGCTGCGTTCAGGACTCGTTGGCTTTCAATATTACGACGTGATTCTGGAAATGAGCCTTGATGCCGACGACAAAATCCACAAAGTTTTGCACCTCGATTTCGTCTATTCGTCGGCCTGCCCGTGCTCGTTTGAACTGGCCGAACACGCCCGCCAAACGCGCAACAAAGCCACGGTTCCTCACTCGCAACGCTCGACGGCACGCGTGTCGGTCAAATCCGACAAGTTGATCTGGATCGAAGATTTGCAGGAAATGTGCTTGGCCGCGCTGCAAACCGAAACGCAGGTTATGGTCAAGCGCGAAGACGAACAAGCGTTCGCCGAACTCAACGGCGCCTTCTTGAAATTCGTCGAAGACGCCGCAAGATTGCTGTATGAAGCCTTTGAGCGCGACGAACGCATCCTCGATTTCAAAATCGTCTGTTCGCATCAAGAGTCGCTGCATTCGCACGACGCGGTGGCCGTTGCGGTGAAAGGAGTTGCTGGCGGATTTGACACGAACGTGTCGTATCACGAGTTTCGGACTTTGTTGAAATGAATCGAAACCTTAAAACCGCTTTGCTGAGTGTGATGGGCATTTTGTCTATTTCAGGTTTTATGTGGATGCGCTCGCTCGCTCGCTTCGTGGCGTCCCCAGGTTCGATCTTTGGTTCCTCGAGGCAATGAGATGGGCTGGATTTCTCCCGATGGCAACACGATCATCTTTCGCCCCAACGACGGCTCCACCTTTTTCCGCACGTTGGATGTGAATTCCGGGCGTTCTTGGAACTGGCCTTCAGAGGCTGAAGCTCTACATCCTTACAATTATCCTTCGCTGGGTCTCCTCTCGCCTTCATTGCTGGGATGTAGCGGGAACATCAATGGCCGACCCACCTTTCAACTTCGGCGTGTCGCCGATTCGTCGCTGGTGCAAACCTTTAAGGGGAGAATTGGCGGCGATCCGTTCGATTATCAAGGGCGTTTGATCGACGCCGGAAAACGCTTGTGCCTCGTCAACGCAACGACTTTTTCCGTATGGGATGTGAACTCCGGCCAACTCAACCGAGAAGTAGCTCTTCGAGCCAGCGCCTCCTATGCCTTGAATACCCTGCGCCTCTATGTGATTTCTCTTGATGGCCAAAAGGTGTTTGGTTGCCAAACCAACGAGATGAAAATTTGGAACACGCGAACTGGACAACAAATCGGAAGTTGGAACGCTGGCGCACCCAAGGCCGCCTGGGGCTTCGCTGGCTTTTCTCCCGATGCACGCTTGGTCGTCTTCGGGCCACCCTCCAAATTTCCCTGGAGGAACTGGCGCATTCTCGATGTTTCCACCGGCAAACTTGGATGGCAATACACCTCGAATTATCCGTTACCGCTTTCTGATGACGGTCAGCAAGTCGCGGTGCCGCTCGCCAAAGGCTGTGAGTTGCGAAGCGCGGCGACCGGAAAGGTAATCAAGCATCTCCGCTTGCCGCGACTCGGTGACGGGAACATCCTCCGCTTCAACTCCGATTCGATCTACACCCTCAACGCGCGATTCGGAGTTCAACGTTGGCGCATTCGCTGAGAATCAAAGGGCCGCTCCGTAAACTGAAGGCCATGACCTTCGCGCTCGAACTCATCCAGAAAACCGTTTCTCCTTCGCTCGATTTGCCCTGGGAAGACGACGCCATCGCGCTACGCCGCGATTTTCATGCGCATCCTGAACTTGGTTTTCAAGAAACGCGCTCGGCGGGAATCATCGCGGCAAGGCTTCGCGCGCTCGGATTTCAAGTCCGCGAGAACGTCGGGAAGACTGGAGTTGTCGGCGTTATCAAGGGCGAGATGGGCGATGGCCCATGCGTTTTGGTGCGCGCCGATATGGACGCTTTGCCCATCGAAGAAGAGAACGGTTGGGAGTGGAAATCGGGCAACCGGGGCGCGATGCACGCTTGCGGTCACGATGCGCACATGGCGATTGGGCTGAGCGTTGCGCGTTTGCTGGCGCAATCCAAGAGCGAGTGGGGCGGCTCAGTTGTGTTCATGTTCCAGCCCGCCGAAGAAGGTTTGGGCGGCGCGGGCCGCATGATTCGAGACGGCGTGTTGGAGAATCCCAAACCCGATTTCGCGTTGTCTTTGCACGTGTGGAGTCCGATTGAAAAGGGGAAAATCGCCGTCGCTCCCGGCCCGGTGATGGCCTGCGCCGACGAATTTCGCGCCAAAATCGTTGGCCGCGGCGGGCACGGCGCGTTGCCTCACGAAACCGTTGATGCCGTGGTCGTGGCGGCGCACACGATCTTGGCGCTTCAGTCCATCGTGTCGCGCAACGTCAAGCCGCTCGATTCGGCGGTTGTGACGGTTGGGCACATCCACGCGGGCAACGCCTTCAACGTCATTCCCGGCGAGGCGATTTTGTCGGGCACCACGCGCGCCTTCAAAGACGACGTGCGCAAGCTCCTCGAAACGCGGGTGCGCGACATCGTGGCGACTCTGCCACCGGTTTTTGGCGCACGCGGCGAGATGAAGTGGGTGCCCGGTTTTCCCGCCGTTGTCAACGACGCGAGCGTCGTCGAACGGTTGATTCCCGCATTTGAAAAGGTCGCAGGCGCCGAGAATGTCGAAGAGTTCGAGCCGACGCTCGGCGCCGAAGATATGTCGCTGGTATTGCAACAAATTCCCGGTTGCTACTTTTTCGTCGGCGGGCGTAGCGAAGAAATCGGCGCGACCTTCCCGCATCATCATCCCAAGTTCAACATCGACGAAAGCGCGATCCATTTGGGCGCGCGCGCGATGGTTGAAGCTGTGAGGACGTTGCTCAAGTAACCGACGTGCATTGCAGATGTGCTCAAAGCGGGCCTTGCGCCCTCTTCCAATCAGGTTTAGTCTGTTGATTGGAAGAGGGCGCAAGCCCCGCTTTTCTTCGTCACCAGCTCGCGGTTTCGTGTTGGAACATGAAACGCGGACGGGTGAGATGAACGTGGCTTTGGCCCCTCAGATTAGCAATGGTCGCTCACGCTTCGCGTTCTCTTGCGCGGTTCGTTGCTAATGCCGGAGTCTGTTCACGCCACACTTTCCTCATTCATGCTCGAAACCCAAACCGTGCCCGTCGAAACGACCGACGACGTTAACGCGCGCATTCTGTCCGTATCTGAAGACAAAATCCAGGGCTTCCACGCCGACCCGTTAGGCGAAATCGCGCGTGTGTCGGGCGTCGAACTCGAAACGGTCATCGAACGCATCCGCGCGATGTTGGAAGCGGGCACCATTCGCCGCGTGCGCCAAACCTTGATGGCGACCAACCTCGCGCCCGGTTCTCTGGTCGCATGGCAAATTCCCGAAGAGCGTTTGCAAGACGGCTTCAACTGGATGTTTAACAACGACCCGTTTTCGGGGCACGTCGTCATTCGCTCGACCGACGCCGACATTCCCGGCGCGCGTTACCGTTTGTGGACAACTCTCAAAGTGCCCCAAGGCTTTTCGATGGAAACGCACTGCGAGTTTTTGATGCGCAAAACCGGCGCAACCGCTTTCAAACTGATGCCCGCCAAACGCTTGTTCGCTCTTGGCGTAGGTCATGTGCGGCGGCGTCTGCTGGAACCCGGCTCGAAATCGGACGAACCCGGCGCTGTGATGGACACGCAGGTCGCCCATTTGTCGCCGTTAGATTGGCAGGTTTTAACGGCCCTCAAGCGCGAGTTCGCGCCGGATGAACTGGTTGAAAATCTGTGGGCAGCCCGTGCCGACGAAGCAAAGGTTTCACTCGATGAGTTCTTAAAAATCGCGCGCGATTTGAACGCGCGGGGCATCATCGGGCGCTTTTCGACGTTTCTGGAACACACCAAACCGCTTCCCAGTGGCGAGCGCGTCACCAAGTTCAACGCGCTTTTCCACTGGCGTGTGCCCCAGAGCCGCGAGATCGAGGCGGGCCAGCAAGTCGGGCGGTTTCATATTATGACTCACGCCTATTGGCGCGAAGGTGGGCCGGAATTCAAAAACGTGAACATCATGGGCGTCGCACACGGAATGGACAAAGAGTTGGTTTTGGCTCACAAAGCGGCCATCGACGCGCATCTGCAAAGCATCGGCATCGAAGTCAGTTACACCAACGTGTTCTGGGGCGGGCGAAGCGAAATCAAGCCGAGCGAAGTGTCGCCTTTCGTTTATGAGAAATGGGCGAGGGAAAACGGCGTGATTTAGCGGGCAAGGCCGCGCGGCCTTGCCTGCACTCAATTCCAAAAGGGTGCCGGGAACTTCCAGATCGTTTTGGCTTGACCTGAAGCGACATCGACGCGCCACAATTGGCCGCTCGCGGCAACCGCAACCGCGTTCTGGTTGCCGATCCACGTCGCGTCGTCGGCGTTCCAGTTGGCTTTGGCGCCGATTTGACGGACTTGGAGACCGGGAACCGACACGCTCCACAACTTCTGCCCTGCCGCTCCCAAAATCTGATTTTCGCCAGGCGACCAGTAAACGGAAATGGCGTCGGCGGGCACGGTTTGACTTTTCACTTCGCGGGCGCGGGTCGCTTCGATTGCGTAAAGAGTCCACACGAAATCGCCCGATTCGGAGTCTTCGCGCGCCACAACGAGCCACTTGGCCAAAGGCGAAACATAACTCCACGACACGCCTTCCAGAGGTGGCGTGAGCACGGTGGCCCGCCCGTTTCGGACGCGAAACAGCGCGACGCCGGACAAGTTGGGCGCGTCGCGCACGGCGTAAACGACCAAATGACCGTTTTGCTTGATCGCGCGGTTTTGACCGTAGGAATTGGTCGCGCGGTCGAGCAACTGAGCTTGAGCACCTTTGGCCAGAAACAGACTCTTCGGTTCGCGGCGCGTTTTGAGGAGCAACGCGCCATCGGGAGCAAAGGTGCCCGATACCAACTTTTCGCCGCCGGGAAGCGGCGGCGTCAGGTTTTCGGGTTCTCCTGAAAGCAGCGTCGCTCGATCAACGCGCGTTTGAAAAAGTCCGGCTTTGGCGTCGGCGGCGGCGCGCGGGATTTTTTCTCGCTCGACCAAAAGCGCGCGGCCATCGGCGCGCCACTGCGACACGAAATCTTGCCAGCCCAGGGGAGAAGGCGAAAGTTTCGCGCGGCCCGAACGCAAATCGAAAATCCACACGCCCGCGCGCGACGAGCGATCCCACACGCCGGTGAACGCCAAAAGCCCTCCGTCGGGCGATGAGTGCAAGCCCTTGACAAGCGGCGGAGTTGGCGGCGACGCCGGTTTGAGTGAACCTTTTGGCTGCGACGCGCTTTGTGACGCGCGGCTTTGAAAACCGTAGCCGACCAAAAAACCAATCGTCAAAAGTCCAATGCCCAGCAAAAGCGAGGAAACGGGCGCGCGATTCATCGCTCGCGCTCCTCGTCTTGATTTTGAGCGAGGTTTTTGTTGTGGATGCCCTCGATCCACAAGCGGTGTAAACCCGCTTCGCCCGCGATTTCGGGATGAAAAGCGCATCCGATGAGCGAGTTTTGGCGCACAACAACCGGTTCGCCCTCGAAGCGTGCCAACACTTCCACGTTGTCGCCTGTTTGCGTGATGCGCGGCGCGCGGATGAAAGTGGCGGCAACCGGGCCGTGGAGCAGGGGCACTTCGACTTCGGTTTGAAACGATTCGCACTGGGCGCCATACGCGTTGCGAGCGACCGTGCAATCGAGCGCGTTCAAAGTCGTCTGGGCGAACGTTTGCGAGGCGCCTTCCAAGCGCTTGGCCAGAAAAATAAGGCCTGCGCACGTGCCCAGTGCCGGGAAATCGTGAGAGAGTTTTTCGCGCAGAGGTTCGAGCAAGCCGTAGCGTTCGCACAAGCGGCTCATCACCGTGCTTTCGCCGCCGGGAATGACGAGGCCGTCCAACTCTTCGAGGTCGCGCGGCGAGCGGACAAGGCGAACATCGGCGTCCAGAGACCCAAGCACGCGCACGTGCGCCTCGAAGTCGCCTTGCAAAGCCAGCACGCCAACAGATAACCTTTTCACCGCTCTTGAAAGTGTATCCATCCGGCCCGCCTTTTCAAACAGGAGCGCTTGGAAGCACGGCGCAAGGCCCTTCAATTGGGGATTTTGGCCAGAGAAGGCGGCACAGGTTGCACCTCCAAAGCCATCGCTCTACACTGAGCGCCAAGCGTAGGGGCGCAACAGACGCTTTCTTGAAAGCGGACTCAACAATCCAACGAGATTTTTACGCGGGCTTTTTCCCGACATCAACGCAAAATTTCGGCTGACATCTACGTATTGTTGAGGGGGGAGAGGCAACCGGGGTGCGAAAGCATCCCGGTTGTCCGTTTTTAAAGCCCCTGTCAAACCACCAGATCGCCCTCATACGCGGAAAACGGCTTGCACTGGCCGCTCATCATCGGGTCAATCCAATCCTAGCAGTTGCCCGAATCGCAATCTTCCATCATCCGGTAATCACTGCCAAACGAGCGCGTTGGCGGCAAAACAACCGCGTTTTTGAGGCGCCTCAGATGAAGCCCCTGCCGTTGGCAAAACTCCAAACACGCCGTAGCTGCTTCGATTTGCCGTTTCGATTGCACGGCTTGCCCCTGAGCATGGGCGTGTTCTGACACACGCAGTTGAGGTTATAAATCTCCTCGCCAGACGCGCAACTTGCTCAAAACTTCTTAAAAGTCGAGTTCGTTGTCCATTTGCGCTTCCGTTTCACTCCTCCTCGGCGCCGCCTTTGCTTTTTCGCGCTTTCATGCAACAACTGCCCGCAGGCGCCTTTCGCCGCACCGACGAATCGTCCGATGACCGCTTTTATGCTCAGCCACGTTTGGTGACGCACATCGAGAACGCAACCATTGGCGCCGTCACCGCGCTTTACCGCGAACTGTTGCCGCCCGGCGGCGACATTTTGGATTTGATGAGCAGTTGGGTATCGCACCTGCCAAGCGAAATCGAGTTCAAGCGCGTGGCAGCGACCGGAATGAATCAGGTCGAACTCGAAGCTAACCCGCGCCTGAACGACTTCGTCCTGCGCGACCTCAACCAAAACCCCTCGCTTCCGTTTTCCGACGCCTCGTTCGACGCGCTGATGTGCTGCGTGTCGGTTCAATACCTGACGCGCCCCGTTGAAGTGATGCGCGATGCCGCGCGCGTGGCTCGTCCGAACGCGCCGATCATCCTCACGTTTTCCAACCGCTGTTTTCCCACCAAAGCGGTTTTTGCGTGGCAGATGCTTGACGACGCGGGACACCTCGATTTGGTCGCGTCTTATCTGCAAAGCGCGGGCGGTTGGACGAGCATCGAAAAACACAATCGCACACCGCGCGGCTCGCGCGAACCGCTTTTGGCCGTTGTCGCCCGCCGCGCCGAAGCCATCGGATGAGGGTCTGCGCGGCCGGAAGGTGTGTTCAGCATCGCCGTTCGGCCAAGTGTTGCGTTTCCGGTGCTCCCAAACCACCGGCATCCGGCGCCAAGTCGCCAAGTGTTCTACCGGACACGGATTCACCTGGGTGCGCGTCCGGCAGGACGCTTGGACAAAGCGGTTTGGGAGCAGCGGAAACACAACTGGCGTCCCACAACTTCGGGCGCACAACCTGATACCTCGGCGCAACTTCCACAAAGCCGCTTCTTGCTATCTTGCGGCGCAAACTGAATCTGTGCGTTTTCTCCCACCACTTCTGCTGGCCCTCACAATCGCCGGATGTAGCCAATCCGCGCCGACTTCGCCGAGTATTTCCACTGCGGACGGGCAGGCAACTTCGCGCCCCGCTCTTGTTCCTCGCTTGCAAACGCTGCCCTTGCAAACGCCGCGCGGGAAAAACAACCCGAACCCGTCGCTCGCTTTTCGACCTCCCGCTTTCGACCGGACGCAAAACGCCCCGATTGCCGCGCCGCCGGGTTCGATTCGCCGATTCGAGGGGCCGCCGCTTGCCCGCGTTTTGCCTGCGCTGCCGCTTCAAACGCCGATTTCCGGTGCGCGCGTGGCGCAACTTCAAGGGCAGATCACGCGCTACAAGTTGCTCGCGGCCTATCGGGAACTAGTGCAACTCAACAAAGGCGCCGGTTTATATGATGAAGCCGCGCGATTGAACCGCGAACAGGCCGCCTATTACCGCGCCAAAGGCATGGGCGACGCGGCGCAGATCGCCCAGAACGAGGCGCTTTCGCTTCAATCACAACTGCGCGTGTTCGTCGAAACCCCCGTGAGCGCGCAAAACGCCGCAGATCGCACCACAAGTGCCGTCAACGAACCGGTCACGGGCTGTTATCTGGGCGCTTTCATCGACCGCGACGACAACTTAGGCGCGCCCTTTTACGAGGAAGACCGTTCGCAAACCTACCGCTCGCCCGAACAATTTATGGACGCAACGGGCCGAAATCTCGGTTCGCAGTTCACCTACTTGACCTATGGCAAACCGTTCCCGCGCGCGTGGGCCAATCGTTTGAGGGCGCGTGGCACCATCCCGCACATCGCGTGGGAGCCGACCACGAGCAAGCGTTACACGAGCAACGCGCGCCGTTTGGGAGACGTGCGCGACGATAGTTATTTGCGCGGATTCGCCGAGGAAGTGCGCGATTTCGATTTCCCGGTCTTCATCCGTTTCGCGTCGGAAATGAACGGCTTTTGGACGCACTCGCAATACGGTTGGGACGGAAACGCCGCGCTTTACCGCGAAAAATTTCGGCTCGTCAACCGCGTTTTGCATCAGGTCGCGCCACGCGCCGCGACGATCTGGTGCGTCAACAACCCACCCCTCGACACCCACCTGAGCAACGGAAAACCGGTTTCTTATCTCGACTATTATCCCGGCGATGACGGCTGCGATTGGGTCGGCATCAACTTCTATTCCGTGCCTTTTCACGAAGATAAGCTCAACCAACCGGCTTTTGATGAGAACCCTTTGGCGCTGTTGGAGCCGGTCTACCGGCAGTTTTCGGCCCGCAAACCGATTGCGGTTTGCGAGTTCGCCGCTTCGCACGAAGCCAATGCCGACCGCAAAGTGCGCCCGGAATTCGCCGCCGCCAAAATCCGTCTGGTCTACGGTGCGCTTCCTTTGCTTTATCCGCGCGTGAAGCTCGTGGACTGGTTCAACCTCAACTCGATCAAATACCGCACAGCGGGCAAAACGCCCAACAATTACCTGCTCACCGACAACACGCAGGTGCTCCGGGCGTGGCAAGATGCGACGCAAGGCCGCTATTACTTGCAGTCCTTTCTGGGAATCGGCGATCCGATTCCGCCGGTTTATCGCGCTTTGAACGGCCAATTCATTCCGGCGCCGACCAGAATCGGTGTCTGGGCGCGCAACTTCGGGCCGGACGGCACGGTTTACCTCGGTTTGGACGGCCACTCATGGACACAGGCGCGCTCTGGTGGCGCGACTTATCTCGACTTCAATCCGCGCGCCCTCGGTTCCGGCTCGCACACGCTGAGCGCCTTGCTTTACGATGCACGCAATCGCTTTCAAAAACGAGTGGATGTGAAGTTTTCGACATGAGGCCGCTTTTGTTTCCACAGCGCAGTTGTTTTAGAACAGGTTTCAAAATTAGCGGACGCATGTGCGGGACTACCGTCCACTTCCAATCTGTGTCATCACCCAATTGGAAGTGGACGGTAGTCCCGCTCCACAAACAAATCGACATTTCCAGTTGTCGCGGAAGTTGCCCTCCCGCGACCTCATCGCCCGCGACCTCATCGCCCGCGAGGTTGTGGTCGTGAAGCCGCTTGTGTGCGTTGTCGGCCCGACGGCGAGCGGCAAATCGGCGCTGGCGCTTTCACTCGCCGTGGAGTTGAACGGCGAAATCGTGTCCTGTGATTCGATGCAACTGTTTCGTGAGTGCGACATCGTGACCGCCAAACCGCCGCGCGAAGACCGCGAATCCGTGCCGCATCATCTGCTCGACCTGCTCAACCCGGATGAACAGCCCAGCGCCGCAGGTTGGGCCGCGCGCGCCGATGAAGCCATCCGCGATGTCGAATCGCGCGGCAAAATGCCGATTGTATGCGGCGGAACCGGCTTCTACTTGCGCGCTCTACTCCAACCGCAAACTCTCGCTGCCTCGCCGCCCAATGCCAAATTGCGCGCGCAACTCGAAAGCGAGTTGCAACTCGTTGGCGCGACCAAAATGCACGACCGCCTGGCGGAGCAAAACCCTGGAGCCGCCGCGCGCCTGCATCCAAACGACTCGCATCGCGTGATCCGCGCTCTGGAAGTCGAGCTTTCGCCGCCCATCGAAAATGGGCCTTCGCTTGCCGCACGAGAAGCGCAGGTGTTCTGTCTCGATTGGCCGCGCGAAGCGCTCGTTTCGCGCATCAATGCGCGCATCGCGGCGATGATCGACGCGGGCGCGCTCGATGAAACGCGCGCTTTGATCGAGCGCTGGGGCGAGAATGCGCCCGCTTTGGGCGGCGTCGGCTACAAACAGTTGCGCGCCCATTTGCGCGGCGAACACCCTTGGCCAAGCGCAGTTGAACTGTGGCAAACCGCGACGCGCCAATACGCCAAACGCCAAGGCACCTGGTTTCGCGGCCAAACCAACGCGCTCTGGCTGGATGCGCGTAAACCGCCGGAAGAACTCATGGCAGAGGTCATCAAACACGAAGGAACGTAAAAAACACAAAGGGAAAAGAGCCACATCTGAACACGGAAAACGCGAGTATTTTGGATTGATTCTATCCATGTTTTCGGTGTTCATCCTCTAAAAAACCCCTCGTGCCTCTTATGTTCCTCTGTGTCTTCTGTGTTTGATGACCCCTTGAATGCGTTAACCTTGGCTGTCATTATGCGCGCACTTTGTTTTGGTGAGTTGCTTATCGACATGGTGTCGCCCCAGCCCGACGCCGACTTGGGAGCGGCCACGCAATTTCTCAAAGCGCCTGGCGGGGCTCCGGCGAACGTGGCGGTGGGAATGGCCCGGCTCGGCATCGCGTCGGGTTTTGTAGGCAGCGTGGGCGACGATCCCTTCGGCCATTTCCTGCGCGAAGTGGTTGGGCGAGAAAACGTCGATGTGTCGGGTGTGAAATTGTCAAAGAATTCGACGACGATTGCTTTTGTCGCCACCAAAACCGATGGCTCGAAAGATATCTGGTTTGGTCGCAACCCCGGCGCGGACGCCGACTTTTCCGTTCACGACTTGCCCGATTTACGCGATGTCACCATCTTCCACTGCGGAAGCGTCAGCCTGAGTCTCGACCCGTGCCGCTCGGCTCAGTTCGAGGCCGCGCGGCGTGTGCGCGCACATGGCGGTTTGGTGTCGTTCGACCCGAACTGGCGCCCTTCTTTGTGGAACGATTTCGAGCAGGCCCACCGTCTCATCTGGCAAATGATGGAGTTGTCGGACATCGTAAAAGTGGCCGATGAAGAATGGGAATTCGTGACCGGAACCCCCGATTTCGCGGCAGGCGCCGCCAAGATCCGCGAGAGTGGGCCGCGTCTGGTGCTGCAAACGCGCGGCAAAGACGGCGCGGTTTTCGACTTCGACGGCGGGCGCGGCGAAATCGCGGGACTCAAAGTGCAGGCACTCGACACCCTCGGCGCGGGCGATGCCTTTGTCGCCGGATTCTTAGCCGAAGTTGCACGCGCCGGTTCGCTTGAAGCGATTCTTAACGTCGAAGAACTGAACGCCGCGCTGCGATTCGCCAACGCTTGCGGCGCCTTGGCAACGCAAAAAGCGGGCGCAATTCCAAGCCTTCCCTCGCACGGCGAAATCGCAGCGTTTCTACAAACAGGTTTAAATTCCTGAACAAAGCAAATCAGGCGCACGGGGAGGCGTCAGCCCCGCTTCAACTTAGTTATGACGGGGCTAAAACGTCCTTCCAGTTGGGTTCGGCTCCAGAGGGTTTCTTTTCTGCCCATGCCCAAGTCGCACTTAGCTGCCCGCGCCCAGATGACCCAGCCACACGCCGATGGCGAACACCACGCCGCCGCCCACGATGACTTGCATCACGGTTTGGACGAGCGGGCTTTTCATGTAGCGAAAGCGGATGAACGCGATGGCCAGAAGCTCGAACACAACAACAACATAAGCGAGCAAAAGCGCCGTGTTGATGTCGCCCAGCAAAAACGGCAGCGAGTGCAACAATCCGCCCAGAAACGTTGCTGCTCCGGTAATGGCGCCGCGCTTGAACGGCGTGCCGCGCCCCGAAACTTCGCCGTCATCCGAAAGAGCCTCGGCCAAACCCATGCTCAGCCCCGCGCCGAGCGAACCGGCCATGCCCACCAAAAAGGCATCGCGCGGGTTGTGTGTGAGGCCAGCGGTGGCGAAAATCGGCGCAAGAGTTGAAACCGAGCCGTCCATCAGGCCAAGTAACGCGGGTTGCACGACCTGTAAAACGAACTTCGGGTCGTGCTTGGCTTCTTCGAGTTCAGGCGACTCGGAAGGCCGCACTTCGGAAATAGGCGATTGCATAATAACTTGTCTTAAAGTGAAACAAGTTCTTTTCCGAGTGCGAAGCGGGGAATTGCGGGTGAAGTGGCCCCGCGTCGTCTCCGGTCTGGTTTGAACTGGTTTTCCCAGAGCTTTCCCACACCCAACTCTTCGATTTGCACGCAGATGGCGTTCTGCGAATAAGGAAGATTCAAACAGCACTCAGAGGTTTAACGCGGGCGCAACACGAAAACGCGGGCGCAACTTGTATTGCGCCCGCGTCCCGATTGTTGAAGGAAGATCGAAGAGAAGTGGTCTTAGCGCCCGTCGCCATTGCGGGACGGTTTGGCAAAGGCCATGTCGCCGCTGTTCCCGGCGCCCGCCGGTTCATCGAGCATGCCGCGCAACTTGTCGATCAAGCCGCTTGCCTCGGTTTTGGACAACTGCTCGATTGGCTTTTTCGCCAACCGCAGCACATCTTCGTCGCGCGAGTGGCGCCCGAACACGCGGCCAGCGATGGCCATGATCGCGCGGTGTTGCGCTTCGGTCGCCAGATCGCCGCTTCCCGCGCCGCCTTCGCGCACTGGTTGGGCCTCCTCGCGCCCAGGCGCACGGTTGAGGTTGTTGGAGCCGTAACGCGGCGCCGGTTCGCTCAAGTCCATGTCTTCAAGGTCTTGAGTGAACATACCCGAAGCGCGCGTCGCCGATAAAGTCGCGTCGACGAGGGCGCGCTTTTTGGCCATTTTGAGCACGGTGTTGGCGATGTTGGCCGCGTCCTGATTTTTGTAGCGCCGTTCGCGCGAGTTGCAGGAACCGATGCCTTCGGCGTCGACTTTTTCGCTCCTCTTGTTGAACAGCATAACTTTGACTTCGTATGACACAAAGCCATCGTCCCAATTTTCAACGCGCGAACTCACTTCAACCAAGGGCGACAAACCAAAAACCGCGTTGAGTTTTTCTGCGCCGGGCTTGAACAGCGTGGGTTTGGTGCCGCCGGGCACGATGCCGTAATCTTCGCCTTCGACCATGTGATTACGCACATAATCGCGCAGCATCTGTGTGCGGCGTGTCACTTCGGCGGGATCAACGGCAAAATCGGGAAACGCATCGGCGGGCACCAAGGTGTCGCCAGAAGGAGAATAGGCGTCGGACTCGACGTCCGACTGGGCGGAGGGGAGGTTTTGGGTTTCGACATCGGTCGAAACAGCAGTGTCGGCTTGCACCGAATTGGCAGATGCCGAAGGGCCGCTACGCGGCGCGCGAGGTTTCTTTTCTGCGCTCATGTTGTGTTCTCCGTGTGACCATCAAAAGACGGTCAAAGGGCCTTTTCGTTCCTGTTTCACTGAATTTGGTGAATTCAGGCACCAAGGATTTTAAGCGCTTTTTCGGGAGTTGTCAAGCGATTTTACGGCCGGTTTTTGTTGTTAAACACGGCAGAGCGAGCGTGCCCCGGATCCCGGTTGCCAAAAACAAAAACCTCCGTTTCGAAGAAACGAAGGTTTTATTGAAGTAGCGGGAGGGGGATTTGAACCCTCGACCTACGGCTTATGAAGCCGTTGCTCTAACCGCTGAGCTATCCCGCCGGGGTTGGAAACTCTTGCGAGCTTCCCTATGTTATCTACTCGTCGCGTCGCCGTTTTTGTTTGCGCTTTTTGAGTTTGCGCTGGCGACGGTCTTCGATGCGGCGGCGACGGTCGGCGTGTTCGCCTTTGATCGCTTCGGTGAACTGCTGATCGACCTGCGCGAGTGGCGCGGCATCGTAGGATTGCAAACGCACTAAATCTAAAGCCATAATCTTTCTCCTGAAATTGAAAACCTCTTCCAAAAGGCCCGTAAAATCTTAGCGGTTCTTGCACTGCGCGTCAACTGATTTGCCCCAATTTCGTTTCAAACCATGAAACAACCTATTCACGTTGTCCTCACCGGAGCCGCCGGACAAATCGGCTATGCCCTGATGTTTCGCATCGCGTCCGGCCAAATGTTCGGCGCCGACCAACCCGTTTGCCTTCATTTGATCGAGATCGAACCTGCTTTGCCTTCTTTGGACGGCGTTTTGATGGAACTCGACGACTGCGCGTTTCCCTTGCTTTGCAGTGTCAAAGCCACCGCCGATTTGAAAGACGGTTTTAACGGCGTGAACTTCGCTTTGCTGATTGGTTCCGTCCCGCGCAAAGCGGACATGGAGCGCCGCGATTTGCTGAGTATCAACGGCAAAATTTTCACCGGACAAGGCCGCGCCATTCAAGAAAACGCCGCGTCCGATGTGCGCGTTCTGGTCGTTGGCAACCCGTGCAACACCAACTGCCTCATTGCCAAAAGCAACGCGCCCGATGTGCCCGCCGACCGTTGGTTCGCCATGACGCGCCTCGATGAAAACCGCGCCAAAACTCAACTCGCGCTCTATTCGGGCGTCCCCGTTTCCCAGGTGGATCGCCTGACGATCTGGGGCAACCACTCCGCGACGCAGTTCCCCGACTTCACCAACGCGCGCATCGACGGCAAACCCGCAACCGAAGTGATTTCCGACCGCGTGTGGCTGGAACAAACTTTCATCCCGACGGTTCAAAATCGCGGCACAGCGGTCATCAAAGCGCGCGGCGCCTCGTCTGCCGGAAGCGCGGCCAACGCCATCCTCGACTCGGTGCTATCCATCTCAACCCCGACTCGCTCAATTCCGACTCGCGGTGACGATTGGCATTCTCTGGCGCTGGTTTCGGATGGCTCTTATGGCGTGCCACAAGGTTTGATTTGCTCGTTTCCAACGCGCTGCGATGGCACCCGCGTTTCAATTGTCCAAGATGTTCCGCTCGATGATTTCGCCCAATCGAAGTTACAAACTTCGGTTGATGAACTGCTCAGCGAACGCGAAATGACTTCTGATTTGTTACCGTCTTGAACTAAAAACTACAGATGAACACCAAAAACACGAGATAAATATCAGTGTTTTCGGTGTTCATCCGTGTCCAATTTTTGCCTGGCATCTTTTACGGCGAAAGCCAAATCTACCAGAATACGAACGACCAATACGCCGCCCAGCGACAGCCAGAACTTGTCGTTCCATTTCTGGCCGAGCAACGCGTTGAGGATGATGCCCGCGATGTAACCCGCCGTCCAGCCGACGAGGGTTTGAAATCTGATTTGCTGGAACACGTTCTTTAAGCTCATGTTAAGGCGCTGGCGCCTCAAAGCGTGTGCCACCACCCGTGAAGCTGTTCAAAGATAGGTTTGGCTGGGGGTAAAACCTCTCCTTCCACGCTGCCAACGGAGCGCGGGCCGGTCGCGCCCGACACTAAAAACACTTCGTCGCACCGTTTCAGGTCGCGCGTTTGAAGCCATTTTTCGCGCACGGCGATGTTCAGTTGGCGCGCTTTTTGGATCACCACTTCGCGCCCGACTCCATCGAGTGCGCCCGATTCCAACGGCGACGTTTCCAACACGCCATCGCGCGCCCAGAAGACACTTGAACGCGCCGCTTCGACCACGTGACCTTGGGCATCGAACAAAACCGCTTCATCGAACCCGCGCCCGACAGCTTCGCGCCAGCACCACAAAAACGGCAGGTATGAGGTCGTTTTGACGCCCGCAAGCGGCCCCAACTCCGGCGCCCGACCCAGTTCGACGCGCAAATCGCGGGTTTGAACCGGCGCTGTTTCAAGCGCCATGATCGTGAAATCGCTTCCGTTTTGGGCGTTCCAGCGCCCGTCATCACTCCGAGAAACTGTCAAACGAGCCAGACCGTTTTGCACTCCAGTCGCGCCCACAACCGCGTTCAAACCATCGGCAAATTCCTTGTCGGAGAACGGGATGTCGATCTCACATCGCGCGGCATCGCGGCGCAAACGGCGCAGATGATTGGGAAGCCACAGCGCGCGGCCTTCTTGAATGCCAACTGTTGAGAAGACGCCCCAGCCGAGCAACACGCCCGCGCTTGTCGCGTCGATTAAAGCCGTTTGCTTGAGTTCGCCGTTGTGCCAGATCGCCATAAATCACAGTCAAACTCAAGAGTGAAGTTCAGCCAATGAAACGGATTTTAGTGACCGGCGGAACCGGCGTTTTGGGTAGCGCTTTGACGCGCGAATTGTGCGCGCAGGGGTTTGAAGTCGTCGCGATTTTCCACCTGAACGAAGAACGCGCGCGCGAGTTACAACGCGACACCGGTTGCGAGATTTCGCGCGCCGATTGCCGCGAAGAAGCGGGCGTCGAAGCGCTGTTTGACGGGCGCAAGTTCGATGGCGTGGTTCATCTGGCGGGTTGGAACCAAAACGCGTTGGCTGTTCAAACTTCGCCACCCTTGTGGCGCAGTGTTTTGGAATCGCATCTCGATTCGTCGTTTTTGATGTGCCGTGCAGGACTCCAGCACTTGCCGCGCGGCGGGCAACTGCTGCTTGTCTCGTCGCGTGTTGGACTGCGAGGACACGTTGGGCAAAGCGCCTACGCTGCGGCCAAAGCGGGGGTTTTGGGTTTGATGAAAAGCGCCGCACTTGAAGGGCGCGAACGCGGCGTGTGCGTCAACGCGATCTGTCCGGGATTTGCGCCCGGCTCGAGTGGCGTTTTGTCTCCTTTGCAGCAAGAAAAACGCGCGGGCGAGGAATTGTTGCCTGCAAGCGATGCGCGCGAAGGTTTCGCCACCCTCGTTTGTTGGCTGCTCCGTTCAAACTGTTGCATCAGCGGCCAGATTCTGCGGCCCGATTGTCGGATATAAAATGCGAAAAGTGGCCGTGACTGGACTGGGAGCCGTGTTGACAAACCCAACCGATGACATTCTCGGCGGTTGGAATTCGACTTCGCGGGGCGCGGGCCTTTTCACGGCGATTCCACCACAAAAACAGGAGCTTGTCGAGCTAATCCGCGATGAAAGCCAGGGGCTGTTCAACAGTTTTTCGCCAAACCAAAGCGCGCGGCGCTCCGTTGTCTGGAGCGTTTCCAAGAACCATTTCGGCTCGTTTGAAAGTTGGATCGGCGGCGGCGACCGGCGTTTTTTCTCGGACTCTGACGCGCATTTCTTGGCGCAAACTTTTGGTCTGGGCGGGCAAATGATGTGTCCCGTCGCGGCGTGCGCGTCGGGTTGCCACGCCATCATCTTGGGCGCGCGCCTCATCGAAGCGGGCCAAAGCGATGTCGTGTTGTGCGGCGCGAGCGAACCGCCGCAACATCCGCTGATCTTGGCCGCTTATCGCAACATGGGTGCTTTGTCGCCATCGGGCGTGATGCGGCCCTTTGATCGGCGCCGCGATGGGTTTGTGCCCGCGTCGGGAAGCGGATTTACAATTCTCGAATCGCTCGATCACGCGCTGGCGCGAGGCGCGAAGATTCACGCTCTGCTTTCTGGCTATTCGATGCGAAGCGATGCGAGTCACATCACTTCGATGTGTCCTACTGGCGATTCAATTGTTCGCGCGGTAGACGAGGCATTATCCAAAGCGAATCATTCAAGCATTGGTTACATCAACGCGCATGGAACGGCAACCAGAGCCAACGATGAAACAGAAGCGCGCGCCTTGAATCGGTTGTTTGAAGCCAAAGTTCCGGTTTCTTCGACGAAAGCTTTAACCGGACATTTGCTTGGAGCATCAGGCGCCCTTGAAGCTGTGCTTTCGGTTGTAGTATTGAAACAGAATGTGTTGCCATCGACGCTTGGATTGGAAGAACCGGAATTTGATTTGGATTTGGTGCGCGAAGAACGATGTGTCGAAGTGGAATCGGTGCTCAGTTTGAACTATGGATTCGGGGGACATATCGGAGCTGTGGTTTTTGATAAATTCAAGGCCCACAGATAAAACGCAGATGATCACGGATGATGACTTGAATGACTTGAGCAGGCGAGTTTTAGGGGCGGCTTTTGTCGTTTCAAACAGTTTGGGGTGCGGGTTTCGGGAGAAGGTTTACGGGAACGCTTTGTGTCACGAGTTGAACAAGCGAGGCATTCGCGCCCAAAAGCAAGTGCCGATTCAAGTGTTTTATGATGGAGTTATCGTGGGCGATTTCATCGCGGATGTTCTTGTCGAGGACATCTTGCTACTCGAAATCAAGCGGGCTGAAGCAATTCACGAAGACCACTTAGCGCAGGCTCTGAACTACTTGAGCGCCACCGGTTTGCCGCTGTGCCTCATTCTCAACTTCGGCACGCCCAAAATTGGCATCAAGCGCGTGCGGCTTTAACACCCTAAAATCATCTGTGAACATCTGTGCCCTCATCTGAGTTCATCTGTGGGCCAAAAATCACCATGAAAATCGCCATTCTCGGCGCGGGCGGCCTGGGCAAAGCCGCCGCGCAAATTCTCGCGCAAAAACAATCGCACACCCTCGTCGCCATCGCCGACGCGGGCGGCTTCGCTTTCGACCCGAACGGCCTCGACGCGCAGGCAATTGGCCAGGTCAAAGTCGGCGGCTCGGTTTCGCAATTGTCCAACGGACAGCGCAGCGACGACGCCATCGGCGAAATCATCAACCTGAAAGATGAATATGACGGCGTGTTCATCGCTTTGCCGAACCTGCCCAACGACTTCATCCCGTGCGTTGTGCAACGCTTCGTCGCGGGCGGCTTTCAAGGCTCGCTCGTTGATGCCTTGAAGCGCACGCGCGCGATGGAGATGATTTTCGATCTCGACCCGTTGATGAAACAAAGCAATTGCACCTTTTTAAGCGGTTGCGGCGCCACGCCGGGGCTACTCACGGCAGCAGCAGCGTTGGCAGCGCAATCGTTTGTCGAAATCGAAAGCGTTGTCATCTGGTGGGGCGTGGGCATCGCGCATTGGGACGATTACAAAGCGACCATCCGCGAAGACATCGCGCATCTGCCCGGCTTCGATGTGGACTCAGCCAAAGCCATGACCGATGGCGAAGTCGAACTTTTACTCGGTGCAACCGACGGCAAACTCACGCTCTTCAACATGGAACACGCCGATGACGTGATGCTGGAGCGCGCCGGAGTTTGTGATCGCAATCAGGTGACGGTGGGCGGCGTGATGGACACGCGCAACGCGAAAAAGCCCGTTTCAACCACGATGACGCTACGCGGCAAAACATTCGACGGCCAAACGAGCGAACACCGCTTCATTTTGGGCGACGAAACAACGATGGCGGCGAACGTGTGCGGCACTGCGCTGGGCTACTTGAGCCGCGCCCATTGGCTGCGCCAGCGTGGGATTTACGGCGTGTTCGGCTCGGCGGAAATGATGCCGTTGTGGGAAAAATAGACCGATCAAAGGGCGCCCAGCCAATGGGCGCCCTTTTCATTTGCGCGGGAACAAAATCAACATCACAAACGCGGGCAGAGGAAGACAAAACACGATTCCAATAGCAAACAAAAACTATCCAAAGGCAGGAGCAACTTTGCGAAACGGAAGACAAACCGCGCTGAGCAGAAGTCCAAACATCGCCAGCGCAATTGGAAGTTTGCCTGTTGCAAAACCGCGGCGCCCTTTCATCTTGGGAAGTCTATTTTCGTGCAACACGCAGAAGAATCTCGCTCTCGTTGTGGCGGCTTGGAACGGCGGCATTTGCTACCCTTTCTTCCCTCTTTTGCCGCTCCGATGAACCCCCACGCTGCCCTTTCCTTTTCACCTCGATCCTCTTCACCTGCGCCCCAACCACTCTTGGCCGCGCCTAAAACGGCCTCTTCGCCCGCTTTGTGGGAAGCGCGCGTATCAGTTGATTTTGCCGACCGCCGTTTGGCGTCTCACCTTCAAATTTCGCCGGTGTGCGCCGCCATTTTGCGCTCGCGCGGGATGGCGACTTCTGAAGCAGTCGAAGCGTTTTTCGCGCCTCATCCGGGACTGTTGCGCGACCCGAACGCGCTGCCCGATATCGAACTCGCCGTTGCGCGTTTGGAACAAGCTTTGGAACACGACGAGCAAATCCTGGTTTTTGGCGACTACGACGTGGATGGCATTACGTCCACCGCTTTGGTGGTGCGCACGCTCAAAGCTTTGAAAGCGCGCGTGTCGTGGCGCTTGCCCGAACGACACGAAGGCTATGGCCTGAGCGAGGGCGTGGTGCATGACGCCCGCGCGCAGGGAACCGACCTTTTGCTGACCGTGGATTGCGGCATCACGGGATTGGAACCGGCGCGGCGGGCGCGCGAAATCGGACTCGATCTCATCATCACCGACCACCACGAACCTTCGAGCGAGTTGCCCGATGCTCTGGCCGTTGTCAATCCCAAGCGACGCGATTCGGATTACGGCTTCACCGGACTTTCGGGGTGCGGCGTGGCGTTCAAAGTGATGCAGGCGCTACTTTCGCGCGTCAATCCGGGCGCACTCGCTTCGTTTGAAGAAAAATTCGTGGATTTGGTGGCGCTTTCGACCATCGCCGATTGCGTTCCGCTGTGCGACGAAAACCGTTATCTGGCTTTTGCCGGGCTGGAGCGTTTGTATTCGACCAAGCGCAAAGGCTTGCTCGCCATCATCAACAACGCTTGCCTGCCGCATCAATTGGCGCCCGCGACCAGAGATGGCAAAAAGCCCAAAAGCGCGTGGAGTGGGCGCGATGTGTCGTTTGGCTTGGCTCCCCGATTGAACGCGGCAGGCCGTTTGGCCTCGCCGACTCTGGCGCTGCGACTGTTGCTGAGCGACGATGAACGCGAATGCGCGCAAATCGCGTCCGACATCGAGGAACTGAATCAGACGCGCAAAGGCCGCACGGAATCGGCGATGATCGAGGCGTCGGAAAGCGTTGAACGCGATGCCAACTTGGACGAAGACCGTTTGGTCGTGGCATCCGGCACGGGCTGGCACCGCGGCGTTGTGGGTTTGGTCGCCTCGAAGTTGGTCGAAAAATACGGGCGCCCGGCGTTTGCTCTGGGCGTGGAAAACGAGCACGCGCACGGTTCGGGCCGCACCTGCGCCGACTTCGATTTGCACGCCCTCGTCGAAGCGACTCGCCCGCTTTTGTCCAGTGGCGGCGGGCACGCGGCGGCGTGCGGGCTGAGTTTGGAAACCCGCCACATCCCACAGTTCAAGCGGCAGGCGCTCGAATTTGCGGGACAGCAACTCTCCGAAGACGATCTGGTGCCGCGCGTCCTGGCCGATTGCGAAGTCGAAGCGCGCGACCTCGATTTGAAACTCGCGCTGCAATTGCAACAAATGGAGCCGTGCGGCACCATGAATCAAGCGCCCAACTTGCTACTCTACGGCGCGCGACTGGTGCATTTCAAAGCGATGAATGGCACGAGCGGCCACTTCCGCGGCAAAATTGCGCTCGGCGCTAAAGAGTTCGATTGGGTCTGGTGGCGTGCGGGTGAGCGGATGAACGAGTTCGGCTTGGATCAACTCGTGGACTGCGTGTTCGTGCCCGAAGTCAACGAGTGGAACGGGCGCACGAGCTTGCAATTGCAATTGAAAGAGGTGCGCGCTTCGGTTTGAAGTGACTGGGGAGAACACGTTTGTCAGCGAGCGCATCGTTCAGAGCGCCAAGCGCCACCAAGAATCGGATGCATCTGCGGCCTCTGCATAATGCACTCGCTGACAAACGCGTTCTCCTATTGCGCTCACCTCCAATTTCCATGAAAACGCGCGACGTGCTCGGCTTTGGCTGCACTACCATCGACGAACTGCTGTATGTGGACGAGTGGCCCCGGGCCGAGCGCAAGTTGCCGATTCGTCGCCTCGAAACGCAGGGCGGCGGGTTGGGAGCTACGGCTTTGATTGCTGCCGCACGATTGGGCGCGAAGTGCTCTTACGCTGGAACGCTTGGCTTTGACGACACCTCGAAGCGCGTGGCGGGCTTGCTGCGAGATGAAGGAATCGACCTCGATTTGGTCGCGTGGCACCCCGGAGCGGGCGCCATTCGCGCGTTCGTGATCGTGGACACGACGCAAAACACGCGCAACATTTTTTTCCAACGCCCGGAGTTCGTCGGAACGCCGACCGATTCGCCCGATGAGAGTGAAATCGCGGCTTCCCGGTGCGTTTTTCTCGACCATTACGGAGGGCAGGGCAATGTGCGCGTGTGCGAACTGGCGCGCAAGCACAACGTCCCGGTTGTCGCCGATTTCGAGCGGAGCGATGTGCCGGAGTGGGCCGAGTTTTTTCCGCTCGTCTCGCACCCGATTTTGTCGCAGGGCTTCGCTTCGCGTTTGACGAACGAAGACGAGCCGCAACGAATGGCGCGCGCTTTGTGGAATGCGCATCGGGAGGTCGTGATCGTGACGTGCGGCGAAAACGGCAGTTACGCGACGCAAGACGGGCGCGAAGTCCGGCATCAGCGCGCTTTTGCAACCGAAGTCGCCGACACAACCGGTTGCGGCGACTGCTTCCACGGCGTGTATTGCGCGGCGCTTGCGTGGGGCTGGCCGCTCGAAACTCGTGTTAGCTGGGCAAGTGCGGCGGCTTCGCTTAAAGCGCGAGTTGTCGGGGCGCAACAGGGATTGCCGAGGCGCAAAGAGGTAGAAGAGTTTTTGCTGGGTGAAACGCGCCGTGCACTCGGCTCCGGCGATGCCGTCCTCGAATAAATTTGGGGCTACGCGCCTCGCGGCAACTGTTCGCCTACGCCAACAACTCGCGCTCTGGTTTTTGACGCAGGTTGGGCGTCCGACGAAATCAGGGCAGATTGCCGTTGTTCGGCGCATATCCCCAGATGGACTCGAAGGCATTGGCGTTACCTGCGCGGCTTCCACCCTTCACCTCACCAAAAGTTCCAGCACGCGCGGCCACAACTCTTCGGCGGGCGCGTCTTTGAGGAACACGCCGAGCGCCCCGACTTCTTCGGCGCGCGTGTCCGACTTGTGTAGCGGAAGTGCGCAAAACAAAACGAGGGAAACCGTGCGTCCGTTGGGCACGCCGCGAATGAGGCGGGCGGCGTCCCAGCCGGAAAGCGAAGGCAGTTCGGCGTCCATCAAAATCGCGTCAAAGCGTTCGTCGCGCACGGCTTCGACGGCTTCGACGCCATCGCGGGCGAAGCGCACCGAATGCCCGCCGCGCGCCAAAAGTGCGCGCCATTCGCCGTCTTGGGGCGCGTCTTGCACCCACAGAAAACGGCGTGGTGAGGTTCGCGTCGCCTTGAACAGCGAGTAGAGCGGTGGTTGTCCGCCATCAGAGCGAATCAGGTGGCACCGTTCGAGCGAGTGCAACACGGCGAGCACGCGAAACAGCGGAATCGCGGCGGCATCGGCGATGTCGCGCGCGCTTAGGTCGCCGCCTTCACTCAGAAGCGCGTGAACTTCGCGTTCATCGGGCAAAAGTGAGGCGAGGGCGCGGCCCGAACTCAAGGCGCGCGCCAGAGCATCGAGTTTTTGCGGGCGCGGCTCCAAAACGCCTTCGAGCAGGGCACCCGGAGCGAGCGGAACGTGCGGCCCTAATCGCGTTTGCGGCCCGACGACGGCGCCCGCGCCGATGTCGCACCCTTCGCCGACAACCGCGCCCGCTTCCACGCGCGCGTCACGTCCCAAACGGCAGCGCGCGCCGACAACGCAAGCGTTCAAGTGAACGTGCGCGCCGAGCGAAACTTCATCGTAAACCACCGAGCCGACAACGTGGGCACTCTCGCCCACGAAACAATTCGCGCCGATCACGGTTCCCGGCCCGACCTGCGCGCCAGACGCGATTTTGGAACCAGCGCCGATCGTGAAAGGCGCCACACATTTGGCATCTGGCGCGATTTGCGCGTCGGGAGCGACGGCGCAACGCCCGTCGATCAAGCGCGTGTTGGCCGCGAGATACGTGCTCACGCGCCCGATGTCGATCCAGAACCCGTTCAAGCGCCAGCCGAAAAAGCGGGCGTCCTGCTCCATCAAAATCGGGAACAGTTCGCGCGCAAAATCAAAGGGCTGACCGTGCGGCACGGGTTCGAACATCGCTTTTTTGAGAACGTAAAAGCCCGACGAAGCGAGGTCGGAGACCGCATCTTCCGGGCGCGGTTTTTCTTGGAAACGGCGGATGCGCCCATCACCCTCGACATCGCACACACCGAATTCGCGCGTGTCGGCGACTTGCATCACGGCGATGGAAACATCTGCCTGTTTCTGTCTGTGAAAAGAGAGAAACGCGGCGTAGTCGATGTCGGCGACAGCATCGCCTTGGATGATGAGAAACTCGTCTTCGAGGTCGTCCCACAAGTTGCGCACGCAACCCGCCGTGCCCAGCGGCTTGAACTCCTCGACGCAGCGAACGGGAATGGGGAAAGACAACCGTTTCAAACGCTCTTCAACTAAGGAGGCGAGGTAGTTGGTGGTGATGATCACATCGTCACAGCCCGCGCGGGCGAGGGCTTCCACGATGTGCGCGATGGCCGCACGACCCGCGACGGGAAGCATCGGTTTGGGAAGCGTGTAGGTGAGAGGGCGAAGGCGCGTTCCCATGCCTCCGGCTAAAATGATGGCTTGCATTCCGTATCCGGGCGTTCGATTCGCCGCTTAGAGGCTATCCAAAAGGCTTTGGTATTGTGTTGTCGGTTGCAGGCGCGTGATGAATACGGCCTGCCATGGCCTACAGAGTTGCGGTTGAACGGAGGGATATGGCCTGCCATGTCCATCACGCGCGCACTTCCAATTCGTTTTCATCCGCTCAAATTCCACAGCACCGGCGTGTGAGTGACGATTTCCAAGATGAGCGCCACGCCAAATCCAAGCGACAAACCCACGCCCCACGGCACGAACCGCTTGGTGACAACGGGCGCGGGCGCATCGGCTGAATGAGCGACGAGCGCGAGTTGCGCGTAGTTTTTGAGGTTGCGCCCGACAGCGCCCAACTCGCCGCGTTTATACAGCCAGGGCAAAATCAAAAGGCCAAAAATCACTGCGCCATAGAGAAACCCAAACGCGCAAAACGCCCAGCCCTTGAGCGCGCCAACTGCCATCAGCAGCTTGACATCGCCCGCTTTGGCCAGTCCCAAACGCCACGGCACGAACTGAATGCCGAACCCAACGGCCAAACCTAAAAGCGACCAACTCAAACCTGTTGCGCCACCCAAAACCAGATGAAGCAGCAAGCCGATACCCATCGCCGGAAAGGTGTATTTGTTGAGGATCTTGCCGCGCGTGCCGTCGGTGTAAGCGCAGGCGAGCAAAAACGCCGCTAAAACCGCGTCGCAAAGCCCAAGTCCAAGACTCGATAAACCGATTTGCGCCGAAGTGAAATGCTCGAAGAAGAACTGCATCAAGGCACTTAATGCCCCGATTTGGCCATTTGAACGAGAGGTTTAACCGTTGAAGCTCTTGTGGGAATTGGTGATGACAAACCCCGCCAACTCCCACAAGAACACAAACCTCAACCCGCCATCTGCAACTCCATCAGCACGCGCGGTGCCTCGATTTTGCGCGTGGTCTGCCTCGCCTCACCCAGAAAGCCCCACAAAAACCCTTCGCGCGCTTCGACGTTCACGAGGGTTCCAACCGGAAACTCGCGCGACGAACCGGGAAAGATCATCAGCTTGTTGCCGCGCGTGCGGCCCGCGATTTTGAGCGGGTCTTTGTCGCTTGGCCCTTCGACCAGCACTTCAAAAGTGCGCCCGATGAGTTCCCGGTTCTTCTCGCGCGAAACTTCGGCTTGCAAATCGATCAAGCGATTGAGCCGCTCTTTTTTGACAAGAGCCGGAACATCGTCGGCCCAATCGAAAGCTTCGGTCGTGTGGCGCGGCGAGTAAGCGAACATAAACGCTTGATCGAAACGCACTTCGCGGAAAAAGTCGAGGGTGTTCTCGAACTCCGTGTCCGTTTCGCCGCAAAACCCAACGATTGCATCCGTTGTGAGCGTCACTTCGGGCATTCGCGCGCGCACGCGCTCGACAATCGAACGGTAGCGTTCAACTGAATAGGTGCGCTTCATCCGCTTCAAACACTCGTTGTCGCCCGATTGCAGCGGCATATGCAAGTGCTCGCACACGCCCGGAAGCTGCGCGATGGCGTCCACCAAGGCTTCCGAAAAATACATCGGATGCGGACTCATGAACCGAACGCGCAAATCGGGAGCGATGGCGCTGATTTGTTCCAACAACCACACGAAGTCGAGGCGCGTGCCGTCATCGAGCTTTCCCAAATCGTGGCCATACGCGTTGACGGTTTGGCCCAGAAGCGTCACTTCGCGGTATCCCAGATCGGACAACTGGCGGATTTCATCAAGCACTTCCGAAGGACGCCGGGAGATCTCGCGCCCGCGCGCCGAGGGCACAGCGCAATAGGTGCATTTGAAGTTGCAGCCGAAAATGACATCGACCCACGCCGAAGTCGCGCTGGAACGGCGAACCGGCGTGATGGGCGTAGGATCTACTTCGAGGCCCAGGCCAAACCCGAAGTTGGCGCGCGCGCCGCCATCGCGCGCCGAGCGAACCAGCAGTGGCAAGTGATGCAAGTTGCGCGGGCCGAGCAAAATATCGACTTCGGGCACGCGGCGCCGAATCGAGTCGGCTTCGCGCTGCGCCATGCAACCCGCAACACCAATCACGAGGTTGGGATTGGCGACCTTGAGCATGCGCAGGCGGCCCAAATCCGAATACAATTTTTGTTCGGGCCGCTCGCGCACAGCACAGGTGTTGAGCAAAATCACGTCGGCTTCTTCGGCGTGTTCGGTCGGGTCGAAGCCCAGGTTTTCGAGCATTCCGGCCATTCGCTCCGAATCGTGAACGTTCATCTGGCAGCCGTAGGTTTGGATCCAATAACGCGGTTTCATCTTTGGGAAAGAGTTTGAGAACCGCGAAGGCTCCAGAGTGGATTTGGAGCCACAAAAAGGCACAAGAACCACACAAGAGTTGGCGACTTCGGATTGAGCATAAAAGAGCATTCACTTTGCTTTCCCTTTTATTTTTGTTTGAAGTCGCCAACCTTTGTGTGGTTCTTGTGCCTTTTTGTGGCTAAAAATTACTCTTAAACCATTGTGATGAGGGACAACTGCGGCCAAGAAACTCGCCCCCGTTTTGCAGGAAGAGGCGCGCGTTTAAACTGCGGGCGCCCTTATGAACGAACCCTTTTACAATGTTTTGCTGAAGGCGCGCGAAGGAGACAGCCCGGTCGCCATCTATTGCAACCCCGACAACCCGCGCGCATTTCTGGCCGGTTGGATCGAAGCCGTGTCCGAAACGCACGTCGTCCTGCGACATTTAAGCACTGAAGGCCGCTACGATGGCTACGTTCTCAAATACTGCGACGCGATTTTTCGCGTCGATACCGAAGGCCGCTATCTGGAGCGCCTCGCGTTTTTGTTTAGCGCCCGCAAACAGAAATTCCCCGTCGTTTTAGTCTCAGATTACGACGCGCAAACCAACCTCATCGTCGAGATTTTGCTCGCCGCCCAGCGCGAAGAATTCTTGGCGACCATCGAAGTCGCGGCGGAAGATTTCGACAACGGTTCGGTCAAATCCGTTGATCTGGACACCGTGACTCTCGAAGTGTTCGACCCTTACGGCGTCATCGACCGCGAAGCGACGATTCACCTGGAAGCTATTAGCGAGGTGCGCGTTGATTCCGAACGCTTGCAGTCGCTCAAACTTTTAAGCAACTGGCATCAGTTGCCAGGTCTTTGACTTCAATTAACCACAGATGAACACGAAGTGACACGGCTGATTCTTAGATAACCCAACTCAAATCCATCTAAGAATCAGCTGTGTCACTTCGTGTTCATCTGTGGTTGAAAATTAAAATGCAATTTCAAATCATTCCCGCCATTGACATTCGCGGGGGCAAGTGTGTTCGTTTAGTTCAGGGCGATTATGCCCGCGAAACGATTTACGGCGACGACCCGCTCGAAATGGCCAAACGTTGGGCCGATGAAGGCGCAACGCGACTTCACGTCGTCGATCTCGATGGCGCGCGCGACGGCAAATCGGCCAACTTTGCCGCCATCCAATCCATCGCGGCGGGTGTTTCGATTCCGGTTCAAGTCGGCGGCGGCATTCGCACTTTTGATGCGCTCGATGCTCTGTTAGACGCGGGCGTTCAGCGCTGCGTGTTGGGAACTGTTCTGGCGAAAAACCAAAATTTTGCCGAAGAAGCCTTTGCCATTTACGCCGATGCGGTCATCGCGGGCATTGATGCCCGTGACGGCAAAATCGCCGTCGAAGGTTGGCAGGAGAGTTCGCAAGTCGATGCCGTTCGGTTCGCCTCGTATATGGAAGAACTGGGCGCGATGCGCATCATCTTCACCGACATCGCGCGCGACGGGATGTTGACCGGGCCAAACATCGCCGCCCTTTCCTCGCTGTGCGAGGCGATTTCGATTCCAGTCATTGCGTCGGGCGGCGTGCACCACGAGGCCGATGTGACGCAACTCAAGGCAATCGAAGGATTGGAAGGCGTGATTTCGGGCAAAGCGTTGTATGAAGGAACGACGACTTTGCGGGCGCTTTTGGGCGCGGCGAGCGCGTAAAAACTCAAAGCGGGCTTGCACCCAAGAAAGACGGCCTGTTGAAAGAACAACTTCCTTGGGTGCAAGCCCCGCTTTTTATCCTTTGGTCAAAAGCGCAACGGCAACATCGCCGCGCGCTTCCAAGCGCAGGTTTTGTTTTTCGGTCACTTGCTCGGCCATTTCGAGAGCGCGGCGCGGAGCGACGGGCGCCATCGCGCCGACCAGACCTTGCATTGAGCGCCCGTTAGAATCGTAATCGTTGTCGGTTGGTTTTTTGGCTATTTCCAACCGCGTGACCCACTCGCGCTCGATGAGAATGCGGCTTTGCCCCGGCCACTTCGCGGCCCGCTCCTGCGCAAACGCCGCCAGTGACGGAGTCCAGCCGCCGTAGCTGTCGTCTTTCGGGACGGCTTTGTCGAGCGCGCGGGCGAACAGATCGTCAGCCAGAGTCGCGTCGAAAGTTTGCGCGACGCCCGCCGCCTGCGCGAAGAACTCGACGTTGCCCGTATTGACTTCGAACACCGCGTTCAAGGCGCGCCGCGCCACGTCGAGTTGTTTCAGTTTCACCGCGTTTTTGGCGATGACGATGAGGACTTGGGCGCGCTGGTAATCCTCCAAGGGCGTCGCGGCTTCGAGTGCTGCCCCCGGATCGGACAGAGCGAGCGTTCGCGCCCATTGTTCGCGGCCTTGATTGAGCAAATCTTTCGGCTTTTGATGGTAACCTTCAACTTTCACGTCTTTGTCCGGCGTTTGCTCGGCTTTCTTGGCGAGTTGTTCCATGAGCGCGAATGTTTTGCGCGCGCCCGCCACGTCGCCGCGCTTGGCGTAAACACCCATCGCCCTGCCCAGCAGTTGGAGCGCTGCCGAAGGCGACCAATCCTCGACGAGCGATTGCGGCGCGTCAGGCGAAATCGACGCGGCGAGCGCGCCCCAGTCCCACGAGTTGTCGCCGCCATTATTGGGCAGTTGCGCCGCGATTTGCGCCGCGTAGTCGAGCCACATCGCGCCCGTTTTCGGGTCGAGTTTGGCCGCGACCTGCGCCAATCCCAACAACTGCGTCACGGTTCCGGTTGAAATGTCGCGCTTTTCGGCTTCTTGAGCGGCCAGCCAATCTTTGACTTTTGCGCGCTCGGTCTCGTCGGTCGAACCGGCGCGGGCCAGCATCACCAGACGGTCGAATTCGGCGCGACTCCCTTGAGGCGTTTGATCGCGCAGTTCGGCTTCGCGCGCCAAAAGCGTCGCCGGTTCGCGCACCGCGAGGGTTTGCAAAAAGCCGCGCCAACTCCAATCGTCTTTGCCCGCCCTGATGAGCGCGGCTTCGATGCGCTTTTCGCCCAGCACGTCCCACTTCGATTCCCACTCATAGCCCAAACGCGAACGAGAAAGCACATCATCAGCTAAGGCCGCTCTGTCTTCTATGGGCGCGGCATCGGGCAGAGTGATGAGGGCATCCCCGGCTTTTTCAAGAGCCAGGGAAGCCAGACGCGGCCCATCCGAAACCAGCAAAGTCACGCCGCGCGTAGGCGCATCTTTCATGGTGAAGGCGCCGGTGTCGTCGGTTGCAACGGGCAAATCGAAGCCTGTTGACAGGCCGACAAAAGCGTGGGCGACGGGGCACCCTTGCGCGTCCACGACGCGGCCTTTGAGCGCCGAGCCACGCTTTTGCAGCAAGATGTCGCCGCGCCAGGCGTCGCCCTCGTTTTTGAGTGCGCTTGTTCCCAGGATGAAGCCCGGACGCGACACGCCCGTGACTTTGGGAGTGGCATTTTGCATCGAAAACGGCAGGCTGTAAGTGCCATCCGTGTTCGAGATCACCGTTGGACTCGAATACGAGTTGCCGGAGCGGATTTGCAGCTTGATTTTGGCACCCGCGACGGGTTGATTGTTCTCGTCCAGCACGTGGCCTTCGACTTTGGAGGCGCCTTGCGCTTTGTCTTTGCCTTCGACCACAACGGCCAGAGCAGCGGTCGCCGTCGCCCCGATGGAGAATTTGTCGCCGGACACGACTTTGAACTCGTCGCTTTTGATCGTGTAGTTGCCTTCTTGAAGTCCATCGAAGGAAAAATTGCCGTCGCCCTCGTTGGAGCGCGCGTAAACCCGGTCGCCTTTTCCCTCGGCGTAGAGCGACACGCTTTGTGGCGCCCCGGCCTCGTTTTTCACCACTCCCGCTATTTTCTGGCCGTGCTTGAGGGTGATTGTGCCCAGGTCAATGGCGCCGTTTTTCGGGTCGGGCACATCCTGTTTTTGCTGCGAGACAAAGCCATCGGCACGCACCGCCAGGCCCACAGCATCGGATGCGGCCAGAAAATCAAAGGCGCCATCATTGTCGCTTTGGCCATCGCCGCCGTTGCCGCGTCCCCACAACTGAACCGAGGCACCTGGAATCGGTTTTTTGGTGCCTTCTTCGACGATGCGCCCTTTGACGTGCGTGCCCGCCTCGGCTTTCCAATCGCCCAGGTCGCGTATCTCGCCCGGCTTTAAGCCTTCCACGTTTTTAGGAGGCACCAGGAAGGGCAGTTTGTCCTTGTCGTTGCTCGAACTGAGCACCTGCAAATACACGCGTGCGTCGCCCAATCCACCGACTTCAAAGGTGCCATCGGCGTTGGTCATGGGCTGATTTTGAAAGTCGCCCGCGTAAAATTTCACGCCGCCCGCCGGAGTGCCATCGGGTTTCAGCAAGCGCCCTTTGATGGTCGCGCCGCGCTCCAAAAAGAGCGGCGGCGCGCCCTGAGCGACATCGAAACTGAAACTCTCGTTTTTAAAGCGTAGGTCGGCGACGGTGATTCCCGCTGTGCCTTCGAGCGGCAAGCCATCGAAACTCCATTTTCCTTCGGCATCGGATTGGGTTTGCGGCGCCTCGTCGCCGGGAAAATACATCTGCTTGCTCTGGTCGTCGCCTTTGCGTCCAATCGAGCGCAAACGGATGCGCACGCCCGCGACTGGTTTTTCATCTTCGCCAAGTAGCACGCCGCCCAGCGTTTTGCCTTTGCGCAACGCGAGAGTGTTGTCGCCCGCTTTGAGCGCGACTTGCTCCAGCGTCAGGCCCGCCGCCCTAACCTGCGCGAGCACAAAAACCCGGCTTTGCGCGGTCTTGTCTTTGTCTTTGGGGTCGGGCAGGGGATTTTTCGATTCGAAGGCGATTTTGCCCGCCTCATCGCTTTGCAAATCCAGTGGGAGTTCGGTTTTCTGATTGCGCCAATTGCCGCTCGTCTCGACAACGTGAACTTTGGCGCCCATGACGGGTTTGCCGTCCGGCCCAACAACTTGCAGGCGCACGGCATCGGCGTGACACACGGCCAAACATCCCAGAAACGAGACGAGCAGAAATGACGATTTCATAGAAGTGGCGCGTAGTTTGTCGTGGCGAATGGGTGTTGCCAACCAAAGGTGGCGAGCGCACCGGATTTGCGCCTCTTGTGCTTGGTGAAGCGGCAGCATTTAAGCAGCGAACAGCCCGTTAGCGCCCCAACTTTGCACAAAGAAAGCGATTTGTGAGAAGGATAGTGGCGAATTGTCGAAGGCGCCGCACGGCGAGAGCGAGGCGGTCGTCTTGACAGTTATGCTTTTGCACGCAACCGAACAGGAGAATTCAATCAAGGACTATCAAATGCCCCGCGCACTTTTAATTGACGACGACGTGGAACTCGCTGAACTGGCGACCGAATTTCTAACCCTCGAAGGCTTCGATGTCGAAGTCGCCCGGCGCGGCGACGCCGGTCTCGAACGCGCCATGGCCGGAGGCTTCGATGTCATCATCTTGGATGTCATGCTGCCCGGTCTTGGCGGCTTCGAGGTTTTGCGCCGCTTGCGCTCGCAATCGAGCGTGCCAGTGCTCATGCTGACCGCGCGCGGTGACGACTCCGACCGCATTCTGGGTCTTGAAACCGGCGCCGATGACTACTTGCCCAAGCCTTTCAACCCGCGCGAATTGGCGGCGCGTCTTCGCGCCGTTTTGCGCCGTTCGCATTCGGGTTCAGGCGATCCGGCGCCGCGCGAAAAATTTGAAGTGGGCGATGTCGAACTCAACATGGCCGCGCGCACACTGCGGCGCGGCGGAGAAAAAGTCGAACTAACGGGCCTTGAGTTCGACTTGATGACCGCCTTTTTGCGCGAAGCGGGACGCGTCGTGCCGCGCGAACAAATCTTTCGAGATGTGTTTGGCCGCAAATTACTGCCCGGCGACCGTTCGATTGACACGCACGTGTCGAACCTGCGCCGCAAATTGGGGCCGCATCCCGATGGTAGCGACCGATTCAAAAACCTGCGCGGCGTGGGTTACGGGTATACGTTGCCGGAGGAATAACGTGAAGCGTCATTTCAGATCAGAAGAGGAGAAGAGAAAGGGAGAAGATTAGGCCATGAGAATCGAAAGTCACCGAGAACTGGATGTTTATAAGAAGCCCTTCATTGTTGCGATGGACATTTCCAAGCTGTCAAAAGGGTTTCGCCAAGAAGAAATTTACTCTTTGACTGATCCGATGCGACGTTCTTCTCGTTCGGTTGCGGCCAACATCGCCGAAGCGTGGCGCAAGCGGCGTTATGAAGCAACTCTCATCGCCAAGTTGTCAGATGCCGAAGGTGAAGCGGCTAGAACTCAGGTTTGGATCGAGTTCGCTTTGCGGTGCGAAGATACATTCTCAAGCAGCAAGCCAAACCGCTTTACGACGAACTGAGCGAAACCATTCGCATGATCGTTTCGATGATCGCGCACCCACAAAAGTGCTGCCTCACCCCAAAGAAGTAATGCCCGTTTTCTCCTCTTCTCCCCTGTTCCTCTGTTCCTCTTCTCGGAGCGAAGCGACATGTCACTTTTCCTGAAAATCTTCCTCTGGTTCTGGGGCGCGATGACGGCCCTGGCCTTGGTGCTGGTTGTTGCGCTTTCGACCGTGCCCGAAGAGAATTCCATCCCGCAACCCGGAACTATCGCTGGGGCGCTGAGCTACGCCAATCTTTCGGTCAATACCCTGGAAAAAGGTGGCGATTCGGCCCTGCGCCAATACCTGCTGACTCAGCAACGCAACGGCGTGAAGGTGTTTCTCTTTGATCCGCAAGGCCATCCGCGCGGCCTCAAGTCTGGCGCACGGGTGCCCGCCGAAGTGCGAGAGTTCGCTGCCAAAACGCAGTTGGAAATCCAGGCCACAGGCACAGCCATGCCTGGATACCAACTTTCGCTGGCGGGCATCACCGTGTCTCAACCGGTGCCTTCGGCTCGCGCTCGCGGTTATTACGTGTTCGTCGGCTTCATCTCACGCTCCTTTTTGGTCGGGCGCCATTTCAGCACGCGCCGAACGATCTTGACCATCTTGTTCGGCTTCGTCGTAATTGGAATGTTCTCTTATGGCCTGGCTCGCTATCTCGCGGCGCCGGTATCTCGCATTCGCAGCGCAGCGCAGCGCATCTCGGCGGGCGACTTGGGCGCGCGCGTCGAACCCAATCACATCCCGCGCGGGCGCGACGAGATCACCCATCTGGCCCGCGATTTCGACACGATGGCCGGACGCCTGCAAAACCTCGTCACCGCGCAAAACCGGTTGCTCGGCGATGTGTCGCACGAACTGCGTTCACCTCTGGCGCGCATGAATCTGGCGCTCGAACTGGCGCGGCGCGGCGACGAAACCAAACGCCAGAACGCCCTGGAGCGCATCGAACGCGAATCGGCCAGGCTCGATGTTTTGGTCGGCGAACTGCTGACTTTATCGCGCTTGGAAAATGGCTTACGCGCCGAAACGTTGAGCAACGCCGTAGACATCGCGCAGGTCGCGCGTGAAGTGGCCGCTGATGCCGAATTTGAAGCGCAAAACGCCGGACGCGGCGTCGAAGTCGTCTTTTCCGGCCCTGTTCAAGGCGTGATCGTGCACGGCGACTCCGAACTACTTCGCCGCGCCATTGAAAACGTGACGCGCAACGCGCTTCGCCATACGGCCGACAACTCGAAGGTTGCGCTTGAATTGGGAAGCGAAGGCATCGAGGTTGTGCTGAGCATCACCGATGGCGGGCCGGGCGTTCCTACCGAGGAACTCGACTCGATTTTCCGCCCGTTCTACCGCGTCGAAGGCGCCAGAGATCGACCCGATGGAAGTTCGGGAACCGGCCTTGGTTTGGCCATCGCCCAGCGCGCCATTTTCGCGCATGGCGGCACTATCAACGCGCAGAACAGACCAGAAGGCGGGCTTTTGGTGCGCCTGTCTTTGCCCAAAAACAGGGCGGTTATCAAACCGGAAAAATTTTTGGTTTCCGCGCCATAGTTCGGGAGATTGAACGTGTCACGATGCCAATGAACCCGCGAGGTTGCTGTGTAAAACAGGCTTCGCTTTTCGTTGTGCGTTCAATGTGTTAGGTCAAACTTTTATGGAAAGACTTCACCCCAAGGCACGAGTTTGAAGCCGAGGATGAGGATGCCCCAGGCGGATGCCCAGCCAGCGAAGGAACTCAAGGCTACTTCTTTTTTCTCCTTTGGTGCAGCCCACCACTTCAAAATCGACGATAACACAACAAGTGGTAAAAGGAAAAAACCAAAAACCAACACACTAAAAGTGAATACAGTCACCAACATAAGGAAATCCCATCGGGGGTTCCTTAATTGTATGATACCACTGTAGGTGAAAATGATCCAGCACGAGATGGTCAGTGCGGACGGCCCATAGAAGTGTTTGGCCTTTGCTCTTGATCCTTGGGAATCTTCCTCAACGCGTTTGTCGCCTTGAATTTCTGGTTGAGGTTGCTTTTCTTTTTTGTAACTCATAGGCTGTTGCAGCATTTCTGATTCTCATTCACAATCTAAACGGGGCCAGTTGTGCTCCGAATATTTGCTAACAAGGGAAAGTGTGAGATCTTCATTACGCGTAGTCCGCCACCTGAGTGCTGTGCCTGCGCCACTCAAAACCACCAGAGTGCCTTAAGGTGACGTGATGCACAACAAAATGCCGAGTCAGAATCGAACTCAATATGACAGCGTGAAGGTCGTTGCCTCCGTGCTCAACAGATAGCATCATCTCGGATGTTCGAGAGCCTATTCTGATAGTTGGCAGGCTATTGTCGATGTTAGGTTGAACCAGGCCCGCAAGCTGGTTTCGATGCTACTTCTCAGGTGGCGCTTTCTGGTTATGAACCCCACGACCGTTTGAACTTTCCGCGCCGTTGTGTAGGCTTTACGCCTATGACTTCATCTCAAAACCCCGTGCTCATCGTCGGGTCTGTTGCGCTTGATTCGGTCGAAACGCCTTCGGGCCGCGTTGATAACGCGCTTGGCGGCGCTGCGACTTATGCTTCGACGGCGACGAGTTTGTTTGCGCCGGTTCGCTTGGTCGGCGTGGTCGGCGAAGATTTTCCGACCGAGCATCTCGACTTTTTGCGCGAACGAAACATCGACCTGCGCGGCTTGCAAATCGTTGCGGGCGGCAAAACCTTCCGTTGGAAAGGCGACTATCTAGGCGACCTCAATCAAGCCGCGACGCACGACACGCAACTCGGCGTCTTCGAGCATTTCGAGCCGCATTTGCCCGCCGATTACGCGCAAACGCCGTGGGTTTTTCTGGCCAACATTCATCCCGAACTTCAATTGCAAACCGTAAGCGCCGTGCAAAACCCGCGTTTGGTGGTGTGCGACACGATGAACCTGTGGATTAATCTGGCGCGCGAATCGGTATGGAAGGTGCTGAGCCGCGCCGATGTTGCCGTGATGAACGACGGCGAAGCGCGCTTGTTGCTTGAAGAACCCAACTTGATCCGCGCCGGACGCGAACTGCTCAAGCGCGGCCCGCGCGTCGTCATCATCAAAAAGGGCGAGCACGGCGCCTTGATGTTTTCCGGCGACGATATTTTTTCAGCACCTTCTTTTCCCGTCGAAGAAGTCGTCGACCCGACCGGCGCAGGCGATTCGTTCGCGGGCGCCTTCATCGGTTATCTGGCGCAGCACAACGACGATTCAATCGACGCGATGCGCCGCGCCGTGGTGTATGGCGCGTGCGTCGCGTCGGCGACGGTCAGCGATTTTTCGCTCGGCGCCTTGGCGAAACTTTCGCGCGAAGAAGTCGAACGCCGCTTCGCGGTTGTGCAACAAATGGCGGCGTTTTGAGTGCAGCCACACCGAGAACGCGAAGCGTCAGCGAGTGCCTTGTTCAGCACGCCGAAGGCGCTCCATTAACCGGCGGCGCTTCGCGCTCCCGATGATGCACTCGCTGACGCTTCGCGTTCTCGATGAACCCTATCGCCATGAACCTCATCGCCGCCGTGCGCTCACGCTCAGGCACGCGCCAACACCCAGAGAAAAAGACAAGTAACTTGATCCGCCGTAGGAGAAGAACGGCAGCGGCACGCCTGTCACGGGCAGGAGGCGCATCGTCATGCCGATGTTGATGAGGCAATGAAACGCGAGCAACGCCGAAAAGCCGCCGCATAAAATTGAGCCGAAATAGGAGTCGCCCTCGCCTGCGATTTTCAGGGTGCGCGACAGCAAGAGCAGAAACGAGCCGATGAGCAGTAATCCGCCGAAAAACCCCAGTTCTTCGGCGACGACGGTGAACACGAAATCGGTGTGGTTTTCGGGCACATAATGCGCTTTGTTTTGCAGGCCGCGCCCAAAACCCTGTCCGGTGATTTGCCCGCCGCCGATGGCGATTTGCGCTTGATTGAGTTGGTAGCCCGACCCGCGTTTACTTGTTTCGGGGTTCAGAAACACGGCCAACCGTTGTTTTTGGTGCTCCTTCAAAATCCCGCCGTGCCACGCGCCCAGAAACAACCCCACGCCCAGACCGATGACCGCCAGCAAGTGCGTCCAGCGCGCGCCCGCAAAGAACGCAACGCCCAGCCAGATCGAAATCGTCGCCATCGTCGTTCCCAGGTCGGGTTGCTTCATCACAAGCAAAACCACGGGCATCAGATACAGCAGTGACAAGAGCAGCGTTTTAAACGATCCCGCTTCTTTTTGGCGCCGCGCCCAAAACGCTGACAAGCACACCAAAACTGCGAACTTCGACAGTTCCGAAGGTTGAAGCGACACTGGCCCGACTTTGATCCACGCCCGCGCGCCATTGATGACTGGCGAGACCGAATGCGGCAAAACCAGCAGCAAAGTGAGTAGCGCGAGGTTGGCGAAATAAATCGCCGCCTGCGCATGAAGCAACGCCCGATAACGCGCCAAAGCCATCCCGACGATGATGACCAGACCCATTCCAATGAAAGCGAGTTGCTTAGTCGCCTCGCCCGCGTAACCTGGTTCGCCGCGCGTCGCCGAAAACACAGTCGCCACGCCCCACAGCGAAAGCACAACCACCAAAAGCGCCAAAACCCAGTCGAACCCGCCGCGCCGGAGCAGCAATACCGGCGATTCGGGCGAACTTCCCAGCGAAGGAGACAATGAAGCCATGAAGCGCGCAGTTTAAAATGCAAAGCCGGCACGTAGAGAAGGTTTCCAGCGGAGTGGAAGAGGCACGGGGGTTGAAGCCCCACACTTGCCCGCTCCTTCTGCATTTCGGCCCTGAACTCGCCCGCGTGCCGCGCGATGCCCACGCTTCACACGCTCGTGTCCGCGCGATTTTCATCAAGGCGACTTGTCGGCTCCGATGCGTCTGGTTCACTTTGGCGACTTCGAGTGCCCCTATTCCGGCGCTTTGTTTTCAACTGTCAAAGAACTGCAAGCCGAAGACGGCGCCAATTTGCTTTACGTGTTTCGCCCGTTTCCCCTGGCCGATATTCATCCGCACGCTCTTGTCGCGGCGCGCGCGGCATTTGCAGCGGATGATCAAGACAAATTCTGGCCGATGCATGATGTGCTCTTCCAAAACCAAAACGCGCTTGGCCCGACGTTTTTGAAAATCTACGCCGAGCAAATAGGCCTGGATGTAGCCGCTTTTGAAAGCGCTCTTCGGGGTGACAAACACGACGCCTAAATCGAAGAGGGCGTGCGAGATGCGCACTCCAGCGGCGCTCATGGCACGCCGACTTTGTTCATCAACGGGCGATTTCACGACAACGACGAGCGGCTGTGGAAACTCGAACGATTGCAAGAAGCCGTGCGCAACGCCACCAACTAAAGCGGTCTAACGAGGCAATGAAATGTCTTTTGGCGCTTGGTCTTTTGTCAGTGTCGCCCGCTTTGGCTGGAGCGCAAACCGTCACTCCTCTTGAAACTCGCGTTCCGCAACCGGTTCCGGTGCGCGAACTGGGCGAGGCGATCTCGTTTCCCGTTCCGCCTGAACAAAACGCGCCCTTCAACGAGAAGGGCGACGCTTTTGGCCGCGTTGTGGAGCGAATGTTCGACGCGGGTTTGGCCGACCCGCGCGGCCTCGAATACCGCGAAGTCGAGTTGCTGGGCGCGCCGCAAATGCGGCGACGCGAAGGAGAAAGGGTGCCGTTGCCGCGCGCCTTCGTATTGCCTTCCACTGACGACAAGGCTCGCTTCGCCATCGGTTGGAACGGGCAGATTTATCGGGTGACGCGCGTTGGCGAACTCAAAGACGCGCTCGCCGACCTCGCGGCGATGAAGCTGAAGCCGCTGGACAAAGGCCAGCAATTTTTTGAGCGCGACGGTGGGAACAACCTGGATTTTTCAATGCCGACAGTTCTCAAAGCAGTGATGGCCGAGCGATTGGGCGCGCCGCGCTCGCTGTTTTCGGAAATTCAACTCAAGGGTGCGGCGCTGCCCTTCGTCATGGGGCTATCAAGTCGCGCCCGATTCGCTCACTTGCGCGGCGACGACCAGACGGCGCTCGCGCTTTTGCGCCGGGAAAAGTTCGCGCGCGAGTCGCTACGCGATGTGTTGGACGCGCAAACCAAATCGCCGTATTCCGAGTTTGGCTCGCTTTCGTCGCTTCCAGACGATGACCTTTTGCTACTCGATCAAGAACGCCGCGCGCGAGAACAACTCGCCGGGCCAGCCGCTGTCCCCAGCACGCCGCTTGATCGTCTCATTGATGACTTGCAAAACGTGGACGCTCGGCAAATGATTTTTCCGGGAAGCGTGAACTTCTTGGATGACGCGCGGGTGCGTGCCCTCGTGAACAAAGGCGATGGCGCGGTTGCGGCGCTCATCGAAGCGGTGGCGAGCGACACCCGTTTGACGCGCTCGATGCAAAGTGGAGGTTTTAGTTTTCCCGGCCAGATTCTGCCGGTTTCGCAAGCCGCTTACGATGCCTTGACCGAAATCTGGGGCGTGCGAAACGCCAGGAGCGAACTGTTTGGCGAACGCTACTTGCTGAGCGATCCAGACAAGCGCGCGGATGTTGTCGGGAAGTTGCGCGCTTACGCAGCCAAATATCGCGCTTTGTCGCCGCTCGCTCGCCAGTTCGCCATCTTGAACGACAACGCAGCGCTTGCGGCGCAGTGGCTCGATGCCATCGAAACGCTCAACTGCGCGCCGGGCGAAATGTCGCCCAGCTTTCTTTCGTTTGCAACAAGGAGCGAGTCGCCTTCGACTTCTAATCGCGGCGAAGCGCTTCGCGCGAAGACAAACCCGTCGGTTGCTGATTTAACCGAGCGACGAACGATCGAGGTCGCGCGGCGCGCGCTGGCGAGCGGATGGCCTGAATCGGACGAATTGATGGACACGAGCAACAGCTTGTTGCTTCAGCTTGCGAAATGGGACAACGCGCGGGCGCTGCCGTTGTTTTTGCCGCAAATCGAAAACATCGAGCAACTCAAGCGAGCCGTTCCCGAAGACAATCGTTCAACCGTTGAGCGGCTGGAAGCGGACGCGCGACTGCGATTTTTTCGGGCCAGCCTCGCGGCGCCGCCCAACACCAGGCGCGAAAACATCGCGCGCGATTACGCGGCTTGGCTGGGGAAACAACCGTTCGGCTCGCTCGACACGCGCTTCTACTTTCCGCTTTGGCACTTGAACGACGATGCTGCGTTCGTGCGCGTGTCGAAGTCGCTGTTTGATGCACCCCGCCGTCCGTTTGAAGAATTGCTGCGCGGGTCAAAAACAGGGGAAGGCGCCGCTTACTCCGCGCTCGGTTTGCTTGGCACGCCGCTTCTTGGTCAGAAGCCGTTTCGCGGCGCGGTTTTGCGCGAACTGAACAACAAAACGCCCATCGGAACGCTGCACTACCAAGACCGATATATCAATGTGCGTTTGGCGTCGGGCGCCTCGGTCTTTTTCATGCTGTCCGACAAGTTGTCCGATTCGCGTGCCCCTGAAGGTGCACCGATGCGTGTGTGCGATGTCGTTGCGCAGGGCATCAACTTCCCGCTTCCTGACGGCCACCGCGAGCCGCTACTTCAGTTGGGGTGGCCCCAAGCCAAACGCGACGCGGCGATTGCGGCCATCATAAAGCGCGTCGAAGCCGGACAATTTTCGTCGGATCGCTTCGTTGACTATTAGTTCGTTGATGGTCGAACGGCCCGTCCTAAACTGCGCGCGCTTTCCATGCTGAACCCGAAAAACTTCTGGCCCGCGCACAACTTTGGCGCCGTTGATGCGCAGCTTGCGGCTTTTGGAACCGCGCGATTTGTGGTGTTGCCCGTGCCCTACGACTCGACGACGACGTGGCGCGGCGGCACGCGCGGCGGCCCGGAATCGATCATCGAAGCCTCGATGAACATGGAACTGTTCGACCGCGAACTGAACCGCGAAATTTGCGACGCCGGAATTCACACCACGAGCGACATCGAGCCGCTGATGAGCGGCCCGCATGATATGGCCGCGCGAATCGAAGAAGTCATAGGCGAGGTGCTCGATGCGAACAAATTTCCGGTTTTGCTGGGCGGCGAACATTCGCTGTCTCTGGGCGGCATTCGCGCTTTGGCGAGTCGAAGCGAAGGAGTGACGGTCGTTCAAATCGACGCGCACACCGATTTACGGGACGAATACTGCGACACGCCCTTTGGTCACGGCTGCGTGATGCGCCGTTCGAGCGAGTTGCCTCAGGTGCGCATCGTGCAAATCGGCTTGCGCTCGACTTCGCGCGAAGAAGCCGAGTCGGTTCCACGCAACGTGACGCAGTTCTGGGCCGACGACGTTTTGGGCGACTTCGCGGCGAACTTGCCGTTGATTCTCGAACACATCAAAGGCGATGTTTATCTCACATTCGATGTCGATGGTTGCGACCCTTCGTGGATGCCCGATACCGGAACGCCGGAACCGGGCGGATTTTCGTTTTATCAAGTCCGTGATTTGCTGCGCGCCGTGTGCTCCAAACCCGATGTGCGGGTGCGCGCCTTTGATTGCGTGGAACTGATCGGCGGGCACGAAGCGAGCGCCTTTGCCCTCGCGCGCTTGATTTACAAAGTGATGGGTTATGTGGGCGCGAGATGATCGAACCATCCCGTCGCTCCGCCACCCCTCCTTCAAAATCAGGGGAAAGCTGCGTGACCCTTCGCCGTGACTCTTCACCTCGAAGCGTGCTGAGAAGTAACAGCCACTTCCCTGCTTTTCAAGGAGGGGTGGCGCGAAGTGATGGCGTGGTTTATGCCGAGCCTGAACCCGTCTAAACGCTATGCAACGCGCTGTCTTTTCGGATTTTTACGGCTGTGAAACCAAACCGAAACATGGTTAGCCTAAGATGATTCCCGCTTGGGTCGCCCGTTTTGGTTTCGCCGACGAAGAATTGGTCTTGCACCTAAACTGCGCGGCAACGGGAAACCGTCTCTCTAACAGGAGTCCATCTCAACTATGAAACTCGTCGAAGCCGTTGTGCGGCCCCACAAATTGCAAGATGTCAAAAGCGCCCTGGCTGACGTTGGCATCGTCGGCATGACCGTCACCGATGTGCGCGGCTGCGGTCGCCAGAAAGGTCACGTCGAACGCTATCGCGGCTCAGAATACACCGTTGACCTGCTCAGCAAAGTCAAAATTGAAGTCGCCGTCAAAGACTCGCAGGTCGAAGAAGTCGTGGATACCATCGCCAACGCTGCGCGCACAGGTGAAATCGGCGACGGCAAAATCTTCGTGCGACCCGTTGAACAGGTCTATCGCGTGCGCACCGGCGACCGCGACGAAGACGCGCTCTAAAACGCGCTCCTGAAACGCTCTTTCAAGCGGAAGGGCGTTTCTCTTTGACTCCGAACTGAAAGTTATCTTATTTCGCGGCAATTTCCGCCGTGTTAACAAGAGATTTCACAAGCGCGAGCGAGACATGCGCTTTGAAGTATCGTTATGGCTCAAAAATACAAACTCGAATACATCTGGCTGGACGGCTACAAGCCCGCCGCCAACCTGCGCGGCAAAACGCTCGTCAAAGAATTCACCGATTTCCCGACTTTGGAAGAATTGCCCTTCTGGGGTTTCGACGGTTCGTCTACCCAGCAGGCCGAAGGCGGCTCATCGGACTGCGCCCTGAAGCCGGTCGCGGTCTATCCCGATCCGACAAAAACCAATGGCGCCCTGGTGATGTGCGAGGTGATGATGCCCGACAAAGTGACGCCGCATCCATCCAACGCGCGCGCTACGATTTTGGATGATCCCGGCGCGTGGTTCGGCTTTGAACAGGAGTATTTTCTGTATCAAGACGGGCGGCCCCTGGGCTTTCCCGAACAAGGGTATCCGATGCCGCAAGGCCCTTATTATACGGGCGTCGGTTATAAAAACGTCGGCAACATCGCGCGCCAGATCGTGGACGAACATCTCGATTTGTGTTTGGAGGCGGGCATCAACCACGAGGGCATCAACGCCGAAGTCGCCAAAGGCCAGTGGGAATTCCAGATTTTCGGCAAAGGCTCCAAGCGCGCCGCCGACGAGGTGTGGATGGGGCGTTATCTGCTGTGCCGCTTGTGCGAAAAGTATGAAGTCGATGTCGAGTTCTACTGCAAACCTATCAAAGGTGACTGGAATGGTTCGGGGATGCACTGCAATTTCTCGACGGACTATATGCGCGAACACGGCGGCAAAGAATACTTCGAGAATCTCATGGAAGCGTTCAAGAAGAACCGCATGGATCACATCGCGGTTTACGGCCCCGACAACCAGTTGCGCTTGACCGGCCTTCACGAAACCGCAGCCATCGACTCGTTTTCTTACGGCCTCGCGGATCGCGGCGCCTCGATTCGCATCCCGCACTCCTTTATGGAAGCGGATTACAAAGGCTATCTCGAAGATCGTCGCCCGAACTCGCAGGGCGACCCGTATGAGATCGCCTCGCGGATTTTGAAAACCATCTCCGAAGTTCCGACCAACTGATCCAGTTGGCTTTGGAAAAACGACGCCTTCAACTTGAAGGCGTCGTTTTTCGCGTTTGTTGTGCGACGCGAATCGTCAGCGAGCGCCTTGTTCAGCGTGTCAAAGATACATCCACATCATGCGGCGCTTCCTCATGCGGCGCTTCGCGCTCTAGACGAGGCACTCGCTGACGATTCGCGCTCGCGGTTTGCTTCCGGCCAGCGTTTTGCGCCTCGAAACCGGCTTTGAAAAAGAAAAAACCAACTGCCGCGCCCGACATCCAACCACTACTCGACATGGCCGAGGAAGAAGGCGTCGAGTTCATCGACCTCAAGTTCGTCGGATTGCTCGGCGACTTACAACACCTCTCGTTTCCCGTCGAATCCTCTCTCAACGAAGACTTCTTTTCGGATGGTGTGGGCTTTGACGGCTCCTCGGTTCGAGGTTTCCAAACCATCGACCAATCGGATATGGTGCTCGTGCCCGACGCTTCCACTGCCATCATCGACCCGATTTACGATACGCCGACTTTGTCGGTGTTCGCGGGCATTTTTGATCCGCTCACGCGTGAACCGTATTCGCGTGACCCGCGTTTCATCGTGTCCAAAGCTCTCACCTATTTGAAATCAACGGGCATCGGCGATCAAGCATTCTTTGGCCCCGAAGCCGAGTTCTTCCTGTTTCACGGCGTTTCTTTTGGCGGCCACAAAGCGGCGGGCGGCCCGGATGGTCACTTTTCGCACTACAAAGTCGAGTCGCTCGACGGCGATTGGAACAACGCTGGCGCCGCCTACAACGACGAATTGCAAGAATATAATTTGGGCCAGCGCACGCGAAGCAAAGGCGGCTACGCTCCTGTTCCTCCGCAAGATAGCCTGGTCGAAGTGCGCAACGACATCGCGCGCCACCTGAACCGTGCGGGCATCGGCGTCGATTTGCATCACCACGAAGTCGCAAGCGGCGGGCAGTGCGAAATCGGCATTTCCCTCCAAGACATCGCCACGATGGGCGACACGATGACCATGCACAAATACATCGTCAAAAACGTCGCGGCCAAACACGGCTTAACCGCCACCTTCATGCCCAAACCGATTTTCGGCGACAACGGAAGCGGAATGCACTGCCACCAATCGCTGTGGAAAAACGGCCAAACCCTGATGTTCGACGAGAACGGTTACGCCGGGTTGAGCGATTTGGCCCGCTATTACATCGGCGGTCTCCTGAAAAACGCGCCGTCACTTCTGGCTTTCACCAACGCCTCGACCAATTCCTATCACCGCTTGGTTCCAGGCTTTGAAGCGCCAATTTATTTGTCGTATAGTCAGCGCAACCGCAGCGCGGCAGTTCGCATTCCGCTGGGTTCCAACACTCCCAACGCCAAGCGCATCGAGTTCCGCACGCCGGACGTGACGGGCAACATTTATCTGTCGCTCGTGGCTCAGTTGATGGCCGGAATCGACGGTATCCTCAACAAAATCGATCCAGGCGAGCCGCTGGACAAAAATTTATACGAGTTGAGCGCGCAAGAGCGGCAAGGCATCCCAACCGTTCCCGGTTCGCTCGAAGCCGTGCTCGACAATCTCGAACAAAGCCACGATTTTCTGACGGCGGGCGGCGTGTTCACCGAGGATTTGATCGCCAAATACATCGAACTCAAGCGCGGCGACGTGGACGCGATTCGTTTGCGCCCGCATCCGCACGAGTTTTCGCTGTATTTCGATTGCTAAGTCGAAGTTAAAACAACAAAGCCTCGCTTCCATCGAAGTGAGGTTTTGTTGTTTTACACTGGGTTTATGTTCAAGCGTTTCTGTTTTTGCGTTGCCGTTCCGTTAGCTGTTGTTGCTTCAAGTCGCGTTAATGCGCAAGACAAACAGCCGCAACCCCCTTTGATGACCGCGCTCTCGGCTGTTCAACAAGTCGAAGCCGCCTCTTCCAAACCGCAAAGGCCGGTGTCTTTGTCAAAAGGACAACTCAAGTTGGGCGACCGTCTCATCGTGCCGGGAAAAAGAATCGGCCCGGTTGAGTTGGGAATGCCGTTGGAGCAAGTCGAAAAGATGTTCGGGCTTCCTGCTGACACCCAGCATCTGGCGGATGATTCGACTTACTGTGTCTGGCGGTGGAAGACGCCGGGAACGGGTGAACCGCACCTCCTCTTCCTCGGCGTGTTTTGTCAGAAGCAGCGGGTTGTCCAAATCGAAACCAATCATCCCGCATTCGCTTTGTCCAACGGTTTGTCAGTGAAATCTTCCCCCGAACAGTGGACGGAGTTTTGGGGCCAAAAACCGGTGAATTACAGCACCGTTCTAAGCACACTCGGCCCGCCGGAGAACGCCACATGGCACAGCCGGGGTTTTGCCATTCAAGTTCCCGGTTGGAAATTTGCGCCCGACGCCTATCCCGAAAACATATCGGTTATTGTGCTGCCGATAAATCATCAACCTTTATCTGCTTGGTCACTTGGTTTCTTGAAAGACCTTAATTCCGAACTACCAGTCAATCCCTCTTCTTCAAATAAGACAGGCGTAGAATCTACGTCTGCGCCGGAGAAAAACACGGGGCCGCGCATTGGCAGACCGCGCTAATCGCCCCAACACCAACGCGCGAGGAACTTGATTTGCGAATTGCCCCGCAAAGACAACTATGAAACAACTCTTTCTCACAGCAACTCTGGGTTTGGTCGCTCTGGGCGCAAGTGCGCAAAGCACGCCTGATAATCACATCGCTTCGCCCGGTGAGCGCATCGGGCGCGTGTTCGTCGGCGATCCGCGTGCGGCTGTCGGGCGCAGGCTTGGCCCTGCGACCAAATCGTTTGATCTGGGGCGCGGGTTGAGTTCGCAGATGTGGCGCTCAAAGCGCGCGGGCGATACGGGCGGACGCAACACGCTCGAAGTTGTGTATCGAAACGGAGTCGCCACGCAAATCGAGGGCACGAGTTTGGTTTGGAAAACGCCTTCCGGTTTGTCGCTCAGTTCCTCGCGCGCCGATTGGGAAGACCGTCTGGGAACGCCCAGCGTTTCGACTTACGATTACGAGGGGGGAGCGCGCAAGCGGTATCTCGATTGGCGCCGCGCGGGAGTTGCGCTGGAACTTGTGCAAGACGGCGACTCCGATTCCAATGAGTTCACCTATCAAACCCTGATCGTTCACCGGAGCGGCAACACGGTGATTCCCGACCGGGGCGGAACACGCAAGTAGAAGCAGTAACCAACGCAGGGATTGTGGACAATGCAGCGCATGTCGTTTGGTTGTGGTTGCATCAACGAACCACGGGCGTGAGCGACCGCCTCCTTCTCCCTCAGACACAGCGGTTACTCACGCTCAGGGTTCGTTTGATCATGGAAAACAAAAAGCGCCGCCTCTTGCGAGACGGCGCTTTTTGCGACTTTTTGAACGTGCGTAGATGTCAGGAGAAGTAATGAGTGGCGAGTTTTAAGTGGTAAGAAGAGTCGCTAACTCGCCACTCAAAACCCATCACTCACTACTTTCAAACGTTCGAGCGTTCGCGCGTCGAAGCGACGCCGTTGCCGTTGCTCATGCCGTAGCCGTTGGCGGGCAAATCCGAACCTGAAGCGTGCGTGACGAATTCGGGGTAGGCGGTGGTGCCGTGCTCGTGCAAGTCGATGCCTTCGAGTTCGCCCTTGCGAGAAACGCGCAGCGTTCCGGTGGCTTTCACGGCATACATCAGAACGAGAGCGCCGAAAAACGTCGCGCCAGCAATGCTCGCCGAGCCGATGATTTGTTTGATCAATTGCCCGGTTCCGCCACCGTAAAACAAACCGGTGATGCCAGGGTGATCTTTGTCAACCGTTGCGGCTCCCGTTGCGCCAGAAGCCAGATATTGACCGCAGGCGAACAAGCCCAGCGAAATCGTCCCCCAGATGCCGCAGATGCCATGCACCGCGACGGCGCCCACGGGATCGTCCACGCGCAGCCATTCGATGAGGTCAACGCCCATCACAACGACCACGCCCGCGACGGCGCCGATGCAAATCGCGCCAAAAGGCGAGACCCAGTAGCAAGGGCAGGTGATGGCGACGAGGCCAGCCAGAAAGCCGTTGACGGTGATGCCGCAGTCCCACGTTTTGCCGCGCGGATACAAGTAGAACAAGCCGGTCAGGGCAGCGGCGCACGCCGCCAAAGTTGTGTTGGCGGCGACTCGCGCGATGCCCGGCGCGTCCATGGCGCTCAAAGTTGAGCCGGGGTTAAAGCCATACCAGCCGAACCAGAGAATGATGCCGCCAATCGAGGCGAGCAGCATGTCGTGAGCGAAAGGCAAACCGCCGCCGTCGCGTTTGAAAACGCGGCCCAGACGCGGGCCAAGTGCGATGGCCCCGGCCAGAGCGATCAAGCCGCCGATGGTGTGAACCACCGTTGAACCGGCGAAATCGAGAAAGCCCATGACGTTAAGCCAGCCGTCCGGCCCCCACGCCCAGTGACCCAGAATCGGGTAGATAAAGCCCGACACGCCCACCGAATAAAACAGGTCGCCGAGGAATCCCGTGCGGCCCAGCATCGCGCCCGACGTGATGGTCGAGCAGGTGTCGGCAAAAGCGAACTGAAACAGCCAGAACGCCAAAATCGGGATGCCCGTCGTGCCATAAGTTTCGGCGGTGTTGGACAAAAACCAGTAGGAGTGATGCGAAGCCATGGCCGCCGCAGAAATGGCTTTGTCGGTGGACGCGATGTTGGGATCCAAGCCCAAACCGATGAAGGGCGTGCCCGCGCAAAACATAAACGCAAAGCCAAAAGCCCAAAACAAAATTCCGCACAGCGCGGTGTCAACGATGCCTTCGAGGATGATGTTGATGGACTCTTTGGAGCGGGCAAAACCGGCTTCGAGCGCCATAAATCCGGCCTGCATGAAGAAGACCAAAAAGGCGGCGACCAAAACCCATACCGTGTTGATGGCCGACACAAAGGAAGTGGTTTCGCTCAGCTTGAGGTTGGCCGGGTCGAGGGAAGCACCCTGGCCCGACGCCTGCGCGTTGGCGTGGGCGAAAAAGAGGGCGCCGACGGTGCCGATGCAAATGAACAGCAACACGAGTCCGAGCATTTTTCCGGCAAGTGCCGCGAGAAAGCGGCGCCGGAACTCCGGTTCGTGAGACGCTTCTTTGAAGCGCGAGAGGATGTGGCTCATGGGTAAATGGAAAACGGGCCGCATTGTCGAGCCAAAGTCGAAAGCTCGTGGCGGCACTTGGCAAAAATGATAAAAGAAGCGCGTTTCCCAATCGTCGCAATGCGGTTTCGTTTACGTTTCTCGTCTTTGGACAGGTTCTCAGGAAGAAGATTCTGCTGCTCCTATACTGCGCCCATGAACAAGAAGTTGAGGCCGCGCGAGCTAATATGGATGACGTTGCCCGTTGTGCTACTTGGCGGCGCGGCGTGGTGGTTTGATAGTGGCGGTCAAATGTCCGGGCTTCGGTTGGGCAACCCGCTCGATCCCGGCCCGCTTCGCATCGAATACACGCCGTTTCAACCTGTCACGCTTTCGCCATATGAGGTGTCGCAGGGTTATGATTGGGCAGCGAAAACACAGATCAGCCAACGCGGAACGTGGGCGGTGATTAAGAATTGGACGCCGACGGGCAGTGACCTTCACAGTGCGAGGCAAACTCGTCTTATATTCCGGCGCAAAGGGATTTGGAAAGCGGTTCCGCGCGGCGTTAATGAGCGATCAGTTGCTGATTCAATGCGCTTTTCAGAAGATGCGCAAACCACAGAAGTGGAACTGAAAGTGCGTTTAGACAAAGTGCCGCGCGATGCCGAGGAAGTGCGTTTGCGCGGCTGGTTCGAGCGGATCGAATTTTATTCGGGCGCGATGCCAAAGGGATTCCGTGCGCCGAAAAACCTGCTCATAACTGGAACAAATCGCGTTCTCACCTTGGAATCTCAACCATTCGACCTTCAAATCAGAGGGTCGAACGAGGTTTTTCCACAGCCCATGGTTTCGCACACGCCCCAAATTGAACTTCTGTCCACGCGTTGGTTTTATGAAACGCAGCGGCATTCTTTTGTGGCTCATCTGCGCCATCTTGAAAACGGCAACTGGCAGTCAAATCCTGTGAGTTACCTTTCCGATGTGCATATTTTCGATGCCAAAGGTCATTCTGTAGAGCTTTATCAAAACGGTGGTAAGGGTGGCCGCTATATTCCACAGGGGGCAGGCACTTATAACCAACACATATTCAGTTCTCAAATGCCTTTTAATGAAATCATGGTGCCTTTATGGGACTCGGAATGTGAGCCGCGCCAAGGTTGGTTCAACACCGCTTTTCCTTTGACGTTAGAGGCACAATTCAGCGACGGAAAGTGCTGGCCACTCAAGGTGCGCACCCAGATTGAGACAGGCGGCAAGATGAAAGACTTCGGTGCGCCGGAGGAAGCGCTCGAACCCGCCCGCTAAACTGCCGCGCTTCCCAATGTCAAACCATTCCTCGGCCTTGATGATCTCCGTGTCGGGCATTCGCGGCGTCGTCGGCGCATCTTTAACGCCCCAAGTGGCGCTCGATTTCGTGCAATCATATGCCGCTTACCTTCAACAAACGAGCGGAAAACCATTTATTTTGCTGGCGCGCGACACGCGGCCAACCGGCGAAATGATGCGGCACGCTGTTCTCGCCGGACTTTTGGCGAGTGGCGCACGCGTTCTCGATTTGGGCGTGGTTTCCACGCCGACCTTGCAATATGCCATCGCGCGCCTTCATGCTGATGGCGCCATTTGTGTCACGGCGTCGCACAATCCCGTCGAGTGGAATGCGCTCAAATTCTTTCAGCCGTCGGGAATGTATCTCGATAAAGCACAGGGCAATGAGGTCATCCGGCGCTACAACGAGCGCGAGTTTTCCTGCGGGGTTTGGTCGGAAATGGGCACGCTTGAAACAGATTCGAGCGGCGAAGCTATCGAAGCGCATCTCAACAAGATTCTTTCTTTGGTTGATGTCGAGCGAATCAAAGCGCGTCGTTTCAGAGTCGTGCTGGATGCCTGTTGCGGAGCGGGCGGCACGATTTCGCCTGAGTTGCTCGAACGGTTGGGTTGTGATGTCACGGTCATCAACGGCGAACTCAGCGGTTTGTTTCCGCACAATCCCGAACCGCTCAACGAAAACCTAGTTCAATTGCAAGACGCGGTTAAACAACACGGCGCCGACATCGGTTTCGTTCACGACGCCGACGCCGACCGCGTGGCGCTGGTGACGAATGCGGGCGACTGTATCGGCGAGGATTATTCGCTCGTGTGGGGCGTGGCGCACGTTCTCAAAAACCGGATGAAGGGCGCCGTTGTCACCAACCTGAGCACAACGAGCGCTGTTGAAACCGTCGCTTCGATGAACGGTTGTGAGACCTTTCGCACGCCGGTGGGAGATGCGAACGTGTCGGGAAAAATGAAGGAAATCGGCGCGGCCATTGGCGGCGAGGGCAACGGCGGCGTGATCTGGCCGGAAATGCAATTGGGACGCGACGGCATCGCGGCCATTGCGCTCATGCTCGAATTTCTGGCCGTTGAAGACAAAACCGCTTCAGAGATTCACGCGCTATTACCGCGTTATACGATTCTCAAAACGACGCACGATTTCCCGCGCGAACGTTTGGCGGGGTTGTTTGTCCACCTCAAATCGAAATACCTAAGCGCACAGTTGGATGAACGCGACGGCTTGAAACTCAGCTTTTCTGATGGCAGTTGGGTTCACGTGCGAGGAAGCGGAACCGAACCGATTGTGCGGCTCATTCTCGAAGCGCGAACCGAGCAGCAAGCCAAGCGGTTGCAAAACGAGTTTCGAGGTGAAGTCGAGGCTTTAGCACAAACTTCGTGAAAATCTCTCGCAAAGACATACAAACGCCAAGCAGTTGTATTGAGCGTTTTTGTGTTTTTGCGAGAAACTAAAAAATGTCCGCTCAAAAACTCCTTCAATTCGCCATCGAATCGGCGTTATCTGACTTCGATCTGGGTTCGGTTTCGCCCGATGCGCTTCAAGTCGTGCCCGCGACGAACCCGCAGTTCGGCGATTACCAGTGGAACGGCGCCTTGCCGCTTGCCAAAGTGCTCAAACAAAAACCGCGCGACATCGCGCAAAAAGTCCTCGGAAAACTCGATGCGAGCGCGGTCGCAGAAACGCCCGAAATCGCGGGCGCCGGTTTTCTCAACTTCCGCCTCAAAACGGGTTGGCTGGAATCGGCGCTTGAAACTGCGCGACTCGATGAACGGTTAGGCGTGGCTGTGGCCGAAAAACCAGAGCGGTTCGTCGTTGATTTTTCCAGTCCCAACGTCGCCAAACCGATGCACGTCGGGCACATTCGCTCGACCATCATCGGTGACGCCATCGTGCGCTTGCTGCGCTTTCAGGGGCACTTCGTCGTGTCAGATAATCACATCGGCGATTGGGGCACGGCGTTTGGCAAAATCATCGTCGGCTGGAAAACCGAACTCGATGAAGCCAACTTAGCCGCCGATCCGATTGGCGAGATGGAGCGGCTTTACAAGCTCATCAACGAACGGGGCAAAACCGATCCGGCGACCGAAGATGCCGCGCGACATGAAACCGCGTGTTTGCAAGCGGGCGACGAAGAGAATCTGGCGATTTGGAAGCGCGTGCGCGAGCTATCCCAAGAGCAGTTCGACGCGATTTATGCGCGGCTCGATGTGTCGTTCGACGAAACGCTGGGCGAATCGTTTTACAATCCGCGCTTGAATTCGTTAGTTGACGACTTGTTGGCCCAAGGCGTGGCGCGCGAGTCGGAGGGGGCAATCGCGGTGTTCTCCGACGGTTCTGTTGACCCAAAAGACGACCCGTTTTTGATTTCGCGCGACGGGAACTGGACGGATTTTCCGGCAATCGTGCGCAAACGCGATGGCGCCGCAACCTACGCCACGACCGATTTAGCGACGCTCGAATATCGCTTGAACGAACTGGGCGCACACCGAATCCTTTATGTGACGGGCGCGCCTCAAGCCGGACATTTCAAGCAGGTCTTCGCCGCTTTTGCCCGCTGGAAACCAAGCGCCCGGTTCGACGCGCAACACGTCGCGTTTGGTTCTGTTCTGGGCGAAGACAAAACGCCGCTCAAAACGCGCGACGGCGCCCCGGTGAAATTGTCGGCTCTGCTCGACGAAGCCGAAGTTCGCGCGCTCGAAGTTGTGCGCGAGAAAAATCCCGAATTGGGCGAGGACGCGCTGCAAAACATCGCGCGCGTCGTTGGCATTGATGCCGTCAAATATGCCGACTTGAGCCAAAACCGCGCTTCGGATTACGTGTTCTCGTGGGACAAAATGCTGGCACTGTCGGGCAACAGCGCGGTGTATTTGCTTTACGCCTACGCCCGCGTTCGTTCGATTTTTCGCAAAGCCGATGAGCGGAACGTGAGCGCCGCGATGAGCGCGCCGCAACTCGTTGAACCCGCCGAAATCGAACTGGCCAAAGTTCTGCTGCGCTTTGACGAGGCGTTGAGCGCGAGTTTGAACGGCTACCGTTTGAACCTCTTGACCGATTATTTGTATGAACTGGCGGGCGCGTTCTCGGCGTTTTTCCGCGATTGTCGCGTGCTCGATGCGGCCGACGACGTGCGTTCCTCGCGCCTGGCGCTATGCGATTTGACGGCGCGCACGCTGCGCACCGGGCTGGATTTGCTCGGAATTCAAACGCTCGAACAGATGTGAGGCGCTTGTGAACGCGAAGCGTGAGCGGGTGCATTGTCAAGGCGCAAAGCGCATCCATTTTGAAGATGCGCCTTCGGCGTGCTGAACCATGCACTCGCTCACGCTTCGCGTTCGCGTTTGATTTGCTCAAAGAATCCAACAATTACAATGAACTAAAGCGAGGGGCGCGGCATCCAAAACGCTGTCCCTCAACAGTGGGTGTAAAACATGGAAAAACTTGACAAAGATCTTCAAACCTGGCTGTGGTTTTTTACCGGTGCAGCCGCTGTGATTTCGGCGGGATTAGCCAAAATCAAACTGGGCGAATACATAGAGCGCCGTTAAAATCCGCTTGAGGGCGAAGGTTTCGACCTTCGCCTTTTTTTGGCGATGAATTTTTTTTCCACGAATCCTCGCGGCGAGTTGCACCCCAACAACGCGCCCGATTTGCGCGTCCGTCTCGATGCGCTCGAGGCCGCCGAGCGCGACGCAGGCGAACGCTATCAGGCGCTGGCTTTGGCTTCGGCGCAGGTGATCTGGGTCACGACACCGGAAGGTGAATTTTGCGAGCGCGAAACCGGTTGGCAAAAGTTCACCGGCCAAAGCCCGCAAGACGCGCGCGGTTTGGGCTGGCTGTCGCAGGTGCATCCCGATGATGTCTTGCCTTTGCACGTCATGTGGTCGAGTGCCGCGCAATCCGAACAGGTTTTTGAAATGCGCTACCGCGTGCACCACCACTGCGGTGAATATCGGCGCGTGCTGGCGCGCGGCGTTCCGGTTCACGCGGATGGGCGCGTCATCGAGTGGATCGGCACCTTGTCTGACGTCGAGGAAACGCTGCGTGCCGAAGAACAATTGTCGCACAGCACGCAAGCGCTTTGTCAAAGCGAAGAGCGTTTGCGCTTTGCTTTGGAAGCCGCCGGAATTGGCGCGTGGCATTGGAATCTGGAATCCGGCGCTTTGGAGTGGAACGAAGGGCATCACCAGTTGTTCGGTTTGGAAGACGCGGGGCCGCTTTTGCACATCAACGATTTGCTGGAGCGCGTTCATCCCGAAGACCGCGACGAAATGCAAGCGCAAGTCGAGGCCGCGCTGTTGTCCGACGACTTGTGCCAGATGTCCTATCGCGTGGTGCGGCCCGACGGCAAGGCGTTCTGGGTGCGGGCACTTGGCCGCGTTTTGGAACGAGGCGAAGATGGGCAGGCCAGACGCATGGCGGGCGTTTTGGCCGATGTGACGGCGCAACGCGAAGCCGAAGAAGTTCTGCGCCGCTCGCACGATGAACTTTTGGCACAGGCTAGAAGCGCGCGCGAAGAAGCGGCGGAACTGCGCCGCGCTCTGTTGTCGAGGTTAGTTCAAGCGCAAGAAGACGAACGGCGCCGCCTGTCGCGCGAGTTGCACGATCAGATGGGCCAGAACCTGACGGTCATCGCCATGAGCCTGCAAAGCCTGGCCGGTTTTGTGGAGCAAGTCACCCAGCCGTTGCAAGAGGAAATTCCCTACCTGAAGCGCGAACTTGACCGCCGTTTCCTGGCGCTGCAAACCGCCATTGGCGCGCTCAACTCGCAGGCCGATTCGCTTGCGCGCGAACTGCGCCCGCCCGCGCTCGACACGCTGGGACTTCCCGCCGCACTGCGTCAATTCGTGATGGATTGGAGCCAAAGCTGTGGTTTGGAAGGCCATTTCGGAGCGTTAGGTTTCGACTGCGATGTCGAGGGCGAACGAACGGCCAAATTCGCTTCGGAAATCGAAGTCGCGTTGTATCGCGTGGTGCAGGAAACGCTCACCAACGTCGCACGCCACGCCGATGCGCGCTCGGTTTCGGTGCTGTTGCAAAAATCGGATGGCCACTTAACCGCCATCATCGAAGACGACGGGCGCGGCTTCGATCCCGAAGTCACAACGCACGGACGGTTGGGCATCGTGGGAATGCGCGAGCGATTGGAAGCGGTCGGCGGCTCGCTGCAAATCGAAAGCGAAGCGGGACACGGCACAAGTGTGTTCGCCCGCGTGCCAATCGGGGTGCAGGAAACGGTCGGGGATTAAGAGGGGTTTGTCTCCAAGAAACGCTCAGGTGGTTTCCTTGGTAAGGGCTAAGCTCGTCCTCGCCCTCCTACGGTCAGGAAAACGTCTTAATCATTTTGTTTTCCCAACTGCGGGAGGGCGAAGACAGGCTTAGCCCCTGCAAGGGAAACCATAATCGGCGTCAAATCGCGGGTTTTCCCACAAAGCGCCGATTCTAAAACGCGGGCAGTGCTGTCACACTTTTTGGCCCGAACAACTGCTCGAACACTATGAAAACTGAAGGTCGCCCGCTCCGGGTATTTGTCGCCGAAGATCACGCCTTGGTGCGCGAGGGCATCGTGATGCTCATCAACGCGCAGTCCGACATGGAAGTTGTCGGTTCCTCTGGCGATGGCGAGGGCGCCTGGCGCACGCTGCGCGAAGTGTTGCCCGATGTCGCCGTGCTCGATGTGGCTTTGCCGCAACTCAACGGCGCGCAGGTCGCGGCGCGCGTGAAAGCGGCGTGTCCGGGCGTGCGCGTTTTGGGTTTGTCGGCTTATGGCGACGCGGCTCATGTGCGCGCTTTTGTCGAAGCGGGCGCGTCGGGCTATGTTCTCAAACACGCCGCCGCGCAGGAACTATGCGAGGCCATCCGCACCGTCGCGTCAGGCGGCACCCATTTCGCGCCTGAAACTGTGCCCCGCTCCAGCGAAGGCGAAGCCGGACAGGTTTTTGAAAGCGATGTGCCACTTTCGCCCCGCGAAGTCGAAGTTGTGCGCTTGGTCGCGTGGGGCTACTCCAACAAAGACATCGCCGCACGCCTTCATGTATCGAGCAAAACCGTTGAAGGTTATAAAACCCGCTTGTTTGAAAAACTCGGTTTAGGTTCGCGCGTGGAACTTGTGCGCTATGCCCTCAAACGTGGCTGGCTATCAGAAGAACATTGACAAGTGTTGAATAAAATTGGCCAAGACCTGAAACGATTTAGCTCGTCATCAGCTCCATTTAACACTCTTTGCAGGATTTATCAGTGAAGTTTCACTAATTGGAACTAACGCCCTCTTCCAGTTGAGGTTACTACTGGAAGAGGGCGTTAGTTCCGTTGTGAGTGATGAAGGAGTGCCAAGAACCGCTTCAAACCACGAATTGCTGGTTCTTCTTCTTGAATTCTTGGGCATACATCACGTTCTTAAAGCGCCAGATATACACCGTTCCATTGAAGTTGTAAGTCACTGGCTCCACTAAGTTGCAACACGAAGACTTGAGCATTTCTTCGGCGCGCGAGCTCTTCAGCGCGCCATAAGAAATCGACGAGAAGTAAACGAACAGCGCCAGCACGCACAGCGACAAACCGAAGACGAGTTGCAAAAACGAATCGCTCGTCACGCAAAATATCACGCCGCCGACCACAATTGGAAGCGAGAGCAGCGCGCCCCAGCCCGTTCCGTTGGCTGAGGCACGGGCCACAACTTGATGGCGCAAACACGCTTGACATCCCGGCACAAAGCGCCTGCCAGACGGCGAGTTGACGGCGATAAAGGCGTCTTTGTCGGCCTTTTCAAAGCAACACGCGCAACGCGCCGGAAACTCGGCGTCACCCTTGGTGAGCACAACGCGATACACGCCGCTCGTCATCTGCGACTGCGCGAAGTTGGCGTGATGCGCCGAAAACGAGTAATCGTCTTCAATTGGCGGAGGAGGGGGCGGCGTCCACAATTCCCGAAAGGCGTGTATCGTGGCGGGACGCTCACCGATGGGCAATTGCAGCGCGGCGCCCAGCGCTTCTTGCAAATGCGGCGCGATGGGAAGCGGTTCGATTTCCAGGCCCGCCGCGCGATCCGTCGCCGAAGGCGGCGTTTGCCCGCACAGGCAAAAATAAAGCGTGGCGCCCAGCGAGTAGATGTCCGACTGAACTCCCTGCGGCGCGCGTTCGCCATAGGCTTCAGGCGGCGCGTAACCGGGCGTTCCGATGCGCGCACCCAGCGACAGGGGCCGCGTTTTCAAGTCGGTGTCGCCTTGCGGTTGAACCAGATCGAAGTCCATCAAGACGGCGCCGCGCCCAGTCAAAACCACGTTTCCCGGTTTGACATCGAGATGCAGCAAGCCCCGCGCGTGAAGTTCGCCCAGCGCCCCCGCGAGTTCTGCGGCGCTTTGCAGCGCCTCTTCGAGGGGAAGCGGCCCCACGAGTTCAACGTGCTGGCGCAAGGTCGGCCCGTCGAGCAGTTCCATCGCCAGGTAGACCGTGTTGTTTTCGCGCCACGCTTCCAACACCTGCGTGAGATGGGGGTGCGACACCTCTTCGAGGTGTTTGGCTTGTTCCAGCACCCGCTCGCCCCACGCCCGTAACGCGTTTTGCGCCCCTGTATCGGGCGCGCTCACGTCGCTTGCGTCGCGCGTGCAAAGCGGCAAGAAGCATTCTTTGACGGCCACTGGAGAATCGTCTTCGACGCGCCGCGCGCTGTAAGTGATGCCAAACCCGCCACGCCCGATTTCACCCTCAAGACGATAGCGATTTTGTCCCACGAGAGTGCCTTGAGGCAAAGCGGGCGCATGAGCAAGGTCGGGAGCGGCAAACATAAGGTGTCACCTGAAGAACGCTCAGGGATATTCCTCTTTCTGATGATTCGCGCGTCTGTGGGTTCGGCTCTTTGAAGCCAATGAGCAAGCGCGAAACGAGGTCGATGGGGCTTTCAAGGCCCGTTTATAGCGGCAATTCGGGTTTGTTCTTTTCTGCGAGACAACGGAGCTAACGCTCTTACTCCAAGCACAGCCGCTCCAACGTTGCGGTGCCATCTCCGCCTGCACCGGAAAACTTGGAAAAACAAGGGGCCAACGGCGTTGACTGTTTGTTTTTTCAGGTTTTCCTCGTAGCTGACAAAGAAAAACAAGGGGCCAACGAGAGAAAACAGTTGAAAAATAATTTTTTCGAGCCGGTTTTCCCCGTTGGCTGGCAAAAAAACCGGCTCCAACGGGTGTTTCTCGCGGTTGGCTTGGCCGCAACTCGTTTCAGCGGAGGCTTAAAACTTCCGATTCCACTCGTCTCTCGCGTATTTTTCTTCGATTAACTGGCGCGTTAACTCGTCGGGCCGGGTTGCCGCTTTTTGTGTGGCGCCGAAAGCCAGCGCCAGCGCTGCTTTGAGGGTTTCGCGTTCAAGCGGCACGTTGCCGATGAACTCGCGGTGCGTTCTGTGCGCGCGATAATCCGGTTCTTTGGATGGCAATCGTAACACGCTTTGAACCAGTTCCAAATCGAAATCGAGAAGCAGCGTGCCATGAAAGAGAAAGTGGCGCGCCTTGCGTTTTTGCGCGTTGCCAGAAAATTTGCGCCCGCGCCACGTCAAATCGGTGTGGCCCTGCCACTCGACATCGCCGCCCAACAGCGAATTGAGCGCGCCGCGCACACAACTCATCACAAAATCGTTGGTGGCGCTCACGTTGAGCGATTGCCCGCGTTCGATGCGCTCGACCAGAGCGTAATTCAAACAGCCCGCGCCCTGCAAAACCGTTCCGCCACCTGTTGCGCGACGAAGTATCGGAATGGCGCGCCGTGCGCACTCCTCCTCATCGGTTTCGGTCGCGGCGCGGTTGGTGTAGCCCAGCGCCACGAAATACGCGCTCGATTCCCAAAAACGAAGCGTCGTTGGCCCTGTTCCGCTTTCGGCGGCTTCGAGCAACGCTTCATCAAGCGCCAAGTTTTCCTCTGGCGAGAGCGCCGAATAATCGAGAAGTTGCAAGGGAATCAGGCTTTGATCTGGCGAAGCAGGTCGCTCATTTCAAGCGCCACTTCCATCGCTTCGGCGCCTTTGTTTCCGGCTTTTGATCCGGCGCGCTCAAAGGCTTGTTCGAGCGTGTCGGTCGTGAGCACGCCAAACACAACGGGCAAACCGCTTTGAAGTCCCACGTTTTGGATGCCCGAAGTCGCCGCCGAACACACGTAGTCGTAGTGCGTGGTGGCGCCGCGAATCACGGCGCCCAAACACAAAATCGCCGCGAATCGGCCCGATTGCGCCATCGTCTGCGCCGCCAAAGGAAGTTCAAAAGCGCCTGGCACGCGCGCGATCTCGATTCCCTCGTCCGAGCCGCCGTGCCGCTTCCACGCCCATAGCGCGCCTTCCAAAAGTCGCTCGGTGACGAGTTCGTTGAAGCGCGAAACGGCGATGCCGATCTTCAGTTCTGGCGCAACTAAGCGCCCTTCAAATTCTTTCATGATGTTTTGGTTTAGCGCGTCGGGTGCAAGCGACGTTGAATTGCAATTGGGCTGAGTGCCAAGTGCGCGAACACCTCGCGCTCACTCGCTTGTTGCTTTGGACGCCCCGCGTTCAGGTGTTGCTTCGCCGCTTTCATCCACCGCTTGTTCGTCGAGTTTTTCAATCGGCACGATGTCGATGTGTCCCATTTTGTCCTGTTTGGTTTGCAGATAAAAGCGGTTTTCCGAGTTCACCGTCGGGCGAAGCGGCACGCGCTCGACGATTTCCAAACCGTAGCCGTCCAAGCCGATGCGCTTGCTGGGATTGTTGGTGAGCAAGCGCATTTTGCGCACGCCCAAGTCGTAAAGCACCTGCGCGCCGATGCCGTAATCGCGCGCATCGGACGCGAAACCGAGCGCGTGATTGGCCTCTTCGGTGTCGGCGCCTTCGTCTTGGAGAGCGTAAGCGCGGATTTTGTTGAGGATGCCGATGCCGCGCCCTTCGTGATGCTCGATGTAAAGCAAAACGCCGCTGCCCGCGTCTTCGATTTGCTGGAGAGCCGCGTGCAATTGTTCGCCGCAATCGCAGCGCAGTGAACCCAACGCGTCTCCCGTCAAACAGCCGGAATGAACGCGCACCAAAGCGGGTTCCTGCGCCGAGATGTCGCCTTTGACGAGCGCGACATACGGCGTTTTGTCGATTTGAGCTTCGTAAGCCAGGGCGCGAAACTCGCCGAACGCAGTTGGCAAACGCGCCTGCGCCACGAACGAAACCAGCTTTTCGGTTTGGCGCCGGTAGCGAATCAGTTCGGCTACGGTGATTAATTTGATGGAGTGTTCGCGCGCGAATTCGATGAGAAACGGCAAACGCGCGGGTTCGCCTTCGTCGTCCACGACTTCGCAAATCACGCCTGCTGGCACAAGCCCGGCCAACTTCGCTAAATCAACCGCCGCTTCGGTATGACCGGCACGCGCTAGAACGCCGCCTGAGCGGGCGCGAAGCGGAAACATATGGCCCGGACGTAGCAAGTCTTGCGGGCGCGTTTGCGGGTCGGCCAGAACTTGCACAGTGCGCGCGCGTTCGGTTGCCGAAATGCCGGTGGTGTTGCCCTGGCGCGCATCGACGGACACGGTGTAAGCGGTGCCGCGCCGGTCGGTCGAGCGCTCGGTCATCGGCGGCAATTGCAACTCGTCGCAACGTGTGCCTTCGAGCGGAACGCAGATGATGCCCGACGTGCGGCGCAACATGAAATTGATGGCTCGGTTGTCGCAAAACTGCGCGGCCATGATGAGGTCGCCTTCGTTTTCGCGCCCTTCGTCGTCGGTGACGAGCACCATTTTGCCAGCTTTGATGTCGGCGATTGCGTCTTCGATGGGACTAAACGCGCTGTCTTGTGGATTGGACATTGAGGTTGAAAATGAGATCAACCGCAGAAATGCGAAGTCGCACAGACAGGCCAAGGGAAACAAACTTAGAAAACGTTTTTCAGCTTTCTCCCGGTCTGCCTCCGCCGTTCCGTGCTTCTGCGGTTGATTGATTTGGAGATTACTCGTTCGGTTCGGCGCGCGTCCAAGTGGACAGGCGCTCGATGTATTTGGCTAAAACATCCACTTCGACGTTGACGCGCGCGCCAGGCATCCACGATTTGGCGTTGGTCACTTCGCGCGTGTGCGGAATCAGCGCAACCGAAAACTTGTCATATGCCGCGTTCGCCACCGTAAGAGACACGCCATCGAGACAAATCGAGCCTTTTTCCACGATATATTTGAGCAAAGCATACGGCGGCTGAAAAGTGATCCACAAACTTCCTCCTTCGGGTCGCACCCCCACGACATCGGCTACGCCATCGACGTGCCCTTGAACGATGTGGCCGCCCAAACGCGCCGAAACTTTAAGAGCGCGTTCGAGATTGATTTCATCGCCCACCTTCAAGCCGCCAAGGGTTGTGCGCCGCAGCGTTTCTTCCACCGCGACCACCGAATAGGAACTTTTAGTGATGTCCAGAGCCGTCAAACAAACGCCGTTGCCGGAAATGCTTTCGCCCTGCGCGGGGTCTTCGAGGAACTCATCGTCATCCACGCCAAAAGTGAAACGCCGTGCGCCAGGCAGTTCTTCGATGGCCAGCACATGGCCCAATCGTTCAATAAGTCCGGTGAACATCTGTAACTTCCAGTGTGACGCTTTACGAATGGAAGTGGAATCGGAAGAAACGCGATGTGAGAGGAAGTGCCCTCACATCCCCGGCACCGTTTTCAAATACCCTTCGATCAACACATCCGCTCCCAACTGCCGCGTTTGCACCAATGACGAACGCGGCGCCTCGCTTAGTTGCGCAACGGCGAAACCATCGAGCGCGCTTTTTCCTTCGCCAATGAGCATCGGCGCGACGAACCACGCGACTTTATCGACCACGCCCGCGCGCAGGGCGCTGGCCGCGACGCGTGCGCCGCCTTCGACCAGAACGGAGACGATTTGGCGGCGGGCCAAATCTTCGAGCAGAGGTTGCCACGCGAGGCCGCGATCATCGCGCTCGCACTCGATGATCGTCGCGCCCAAGCTTTGCAACCGTTCGATTCGCTCGCGCGGCGCATCGCGCGCAACGGCGACGATGAGTGCGGGCGCGTCCTGCCAAATTTTAGCGTCTAAGGGCAAACGCGCGCCCGAATCCAAAACGAGGCGAATCGGTTGGGTCGCGGGTTCATCCAGCCGAACGGAAAGCTGGGGATCGTCGGCCAACACGGTTTCGATTCCAACGACAATGGCGTCGGCGAAGTGGCGCAAACGGTGGCCATAGGCGCGCGCGGGTGTTCCGGTGATCCACTTCGATTCGCCGCTGAGAAGCGCGATTTTGCCGTCGAGAGAACTTGCGCTTTTAAGGCACACGAACGGAGTTGTGCGCACGATGGAAAACAAGAACTCGTCCATCGCGCGCGCGCAGTCCTCGGCCAAAACGCCTTGCCTGACTTCGACTCCCGCCGCTCGCAGTTTTTGGAAACCCTGGCCCGCCACCGCCGGATTAGGGTCGGTCACGCCCGCCACAACGCGAACGATGCCCGCTTCGACCAAAGCCTCGGAGCAGGGCGGAGTCGTGGCAAAGTGCGAACACGGTTCGAGCGTGACATAAGCCGTCGCTCCGCGCGCGCCGCCCGATTTGGCGGCTTCTCGAAGCGCCATCACTTCGGCGTGCGGTTGCCCGTTGCCCTTTTGCGTGTGACCGCCGCCAAGAACGCGACCATCGCGCACCAACACGCAGCCAACACTTGGGCGCGGCGAAGTCCAGCCTTTGCCCTTCCAACTCCACGACAGGGCTTCGCGCATCCACTTTTCGTCGTCGAAATTAGGATTAGGAGGCGCCATTGGAATCGGAACCTCCTTGTTCATTGCGCGCGCTTTGTTGGGCGCGTTCAAGTTCGCGTTGCAAGGTGTCGTGGGAAGTCTGCGCGCGTTTGACGGCGCCTCTTCGTCCGATTTGAACCGTCCACAAAATATCGAAAGTCATCAAGCCGAATCCCACGAGCATGAGCAAAGTGGCGCCTGCCATCACGACGGCGGCGCGATACACCTCACCTTTGTTTTGCGATGATTGCGGCCACAAAAACGCGCAGGTGTAAGCGAAACTGCCCAACACCAGCAACCAGACAAAGGCGGACAAAAGGCGCCAGCGCAAGTGGCGCGGCGACAACGCCGACTGGCCGCGCGCAAAGCGGTTCCATTCCCACGCGGCGGCACCTGCGATGATGAAGAAAAACACGGCGCACAGCGCGGCAAAAAGGTAACGGGTGGTTTGAACGTTCATTCGAAGGGCAACTTCTCGCTTCTTGTTTTTGATTTGTGCCCACACCGCTTTTGAAGGCAGAAGAAGTCGGGGCGAAGTGGTAAAATTGCTTTCACAGTTTCTTGTTTTTGCAAGGCCCTATGAAACACCAATTGCCCGCGCCCGCCCGCGCCCCCCGTTCCGCGTTCACGCTCATCGAAATGCTCGTCGTGATTTCGATCATCGCCCTGCTCGCCGCCATTTTGTTCCCGGTGTTCGCCAAAGTGCGCGAAGGCGGGCGCAAAACCGTTTGTCTGTCGAACTTGAAGCAGTTGGGTTTGGCGTTTCAGCAATATACCTCGGATTATGGTGGCCGTTTTCCAGGTTCGGGGGCTTACCAATTGTGGGGTAACCCCAGCGCTTGGGTTGGTGGCACAACCGACAAACCAATCGCGGACATCACCGATCAAAAGCCTATTGCAGATCCGGCCAACGCGAGTGGAACCGGATATTTCTCGGCCAGCGTTGAAAAAGGAGCACTGTTCCCTTACAGCAAAAGCGCGAGCATTTACGTTTGCCCTTCCAACGCAGATGGAGCCGTGAAAAAGCTGACGTATTCGATGAATTGTGCTATTGGTTTGATGAGCAACACCCGTATCGTTGTTCCTGGAGAAATCGTTGTTCTGGTGGACGAGGAAAAAGCGAACGATGGCTTCTTCTATGCAACGGACAACACAACCTCCAAGGCCACCGGCAACTCAACCGACTCTCTTACCATTAAGCACAACGGCGGCGGAAACTTATTGTTTGCCGATGGGCACGTCAAATTTTATTTGATAGACACTTTGCCTTTAGTGGACAATGCGCTCAATCCTCAAGCTGCGACCATCAAATACCGCACAACTGGCGATGTGCGTTTTCATGATAAGCGGTTCGGCTCCAAAGGGTCTTACTACATTTCGGGAGGAGTTGATCAATGCTTCGCCCCCATACCTTGAGCGCATAAGCAACCTCTTCACCTCGATTCTGTCTTTAACCCCGCGAACCCAAAGTTCGCGGGGTTTTTCATGTCTTATTCACGGCGGAGCGCGTTTACTTTGATAGAACTGCTCACGGTCATCGCCATCATTGCGATTCTATCGGCGATGCTCCTGCCTTCTCTTTCGCGGGCGCGCGAAATGGCGCGGCGCACTTCGTGTTTATCGAACATGAAGCAACTGGGGCTGGGGTTTTTGCAATACACACAGGACTACGACGAGCGCTTTCCCGGCGGCGGACAATACCAGCGCTGGGGCGACGGCGGGCACTGGGTCAAAGGCGTGAACTCGGACAACGCCACAGGTGCGCCCGGTTCTTTGTCCCTTGTTGTGGGCGCCGATTCCGGCGTGCTTCGCCCCAACGTGCGGGCCGATGTTCAAGGCGGCGCCCTGTTTCCCTACACCAAGTCGGTGCAAATCACCATCTGCCCTTCCAACAAAGACGGGCAATCGAAAGGCTTGACCTACTCGATGAACTGCAACCTCGCTGGCATCACGCAGGCGGGCCTTGAGGAAGATTCGCTGACAGTGCTCCTGTTGGACGAGGACAAAGCCAACGACGGGTTCCTTTACACCGGCTCGCTTTCAACCGACGCTCTCGCGCAGGTTCACAACGGCGGCGGCAACTTGCTGTTCGCCGATGGGCACGCCAAGTTCACTCCGTTTGGCCGTTTTCCCCTCGACGAGGCTGATGGCGCGCATTTGCGAACTTACAAAACGTCGCCGTCGCTGTTCGATGGCGGCCCGCGCCTGTTGATTGGCCAGGGCACCAACGGCGACGAAGATCACGGTTTCGGCTCGTGCAACAACCCCGACCACACCGCGCCCAAATAAATTCCTGTGTCCACACCCGTTTCCTTCCGCGAACACCTGTTCGACCGCTACAAACTGCTTTTCGATTGGCTGCCCGATGGTGCCGCGCCCGTTCTCGATGTCGGTTGCGGCAACGGCATCTATACCCAGCATCTCGCCCGCAAAGGTGGCGCGGCGGTGGGCGTTGACCACAACCAAAAAAATCTCGCCTGGGCCAAAACTGAGTTCCCCCACTGCGAGTTCGTGTTGTCCAACGGCGAAGAGTTGCCTTTTGCCGACGCTTCATTTGGCGCCGTGATGCTCACTGAAGTGCTCGAACACACGCGCGACGACCGCCAAACGCTGCGCGAAATCGCCCGCGTGTGTCGTCCCGGTGGAACGCTGCTCCTGTCTACGCCACATCGCGGCTTGTTCGCGGGACTTGATCCCGACAACGCGCTCAACCTGTTTTTCCAGCGCCTGTCAAAATTGCGCATTCCCAAACCGCACGGCGGACGCTTTTACGATGGTTTCACGTTCGACTGGCACCGACATTACTCCGAACTCGAACTGCGCGATTTGCTCGGCGACAACTGGCGAGTCGAAGAAGTAACGTTCGGCGGGTTTTTGTTGTATCCGCTACTTTACGGCGTGGAAAACGTGCTCGATTCGTTCGGCTCGACGCGCTCCTATTGGAAGGATTACCGGCTCTTGCGCCGCGTGCGAGGTCTGGATTTCAACTTGAACTTTCGCGCGTGGAGCTACAACATTGCGCTGCGCTGCGTGCGGGTTTAGCAGTCGCCAGTGGTGATGAAGACGCGGCAAAATTTGCGGGGATTTCTGGTGGTGCGGCACACAGCTTTGTAGCCAGGTTAATCGGAAAAAGTTAAAATTTGGTTCGAGCCATCAGCGATTATGACGAACTACTCCAACGAACGCCCGTTCGATTCCGGCCACAGCCCCCTCTCGCTGACGCCTTCACAGCGATTGGCGCTTATCGAGCGGTCGCAGGCGTTAACGCGCCGCCGCAGAAAAGCCACAGCGAAAGTGTTCGGCATCGCGTTTTTGATGTTCGCTTCGGGCATCTTGTTCGCGGCCCATTATGGAGAACTTGTCGTCGGCGCCCTCGTGCTTGGGGTCATCGTCGCAACCGCCGCCATTTGGGGAGGCTTTAGCGATCCCAGCCGGGTTTTGGAGGCGCCTTCAAAACCGGAAATTGACCCGCATTCTCTCAAAGATTTGGATCAGAGATTGGCCAACCTCGAAACGATTTTGGGCTACGAAGAAAAAATCGCCGCCAGAAACCGTCACCTCGAAAACGCACAAGACTGATCTTGTACGTTTTTTACTTGACAACGGGTTTTTCTGAGAACTCCAGAACGCGACTTCAAACCCGCGCCGCAACCACAACTTCTTCGCCCGATCTCACGACCACGTAACTGCCGCGCTGTGCGATTTCAACGGGCGCGCCCGCTTTCCAATCGGCTTTGCCGCTCGCGGTTTTGGCTCCGCTTTTAACGCTCGCGCCTTTTTCATCGAGCGACACTTCGACTTTGCCAAGCGAGATTTTGGCGCTCTTGCCGCTAACTAAGTCGGGCAGGGCGAAACGAACCGTTTCGTCGCCCCAAAAGCGGCCTTTGTGTTCCAGTGTTGTCGCGCCGTTTTGGGCCGAGGCGATCCAGAAGCCTTTGGGCGTGCTCCAGCCACCCATCGTTTCGGCTTGTTGCTCGACTTCATAAAGCGCCGGGACTTTGGCCCACGTCGGGCGTGCGCGCGGCCACTCGACCGAAAAATCGCGCGCCATCGCGCCGTTTTGCGCCCACAAACCCGCGCGGCCATCACTTCGACTCGTGCTAAAGGCATCGAGAACCAACTCGCCGTCGCACCGCGCGCTCAGGTAGCCGCGCTCATCGCCAAAACTCCAATCGTGCGCCCCGCCGTCAAAGCGCGCACCGATTGGCTTGAAAGCCAGAACGGAAGTCTTGCCGCCTTTGACTTGCACGATCTGGATTTGCCCGCGCGAAGTCACAGCTTTTGAGCCGCCCACGCGCAGCAAATAGGCGCCTTGCCCCGCTTTGTGATCGAGCACCAGTCCCGCTGAACCGTCGCGCGGAACGGACAAAACGGCGCGCGTCTGGTAGTTTTTCCACTCGTTTTCGCCCATCACGGCGAACGCGCCGAGGGTTCCAACCGGTTTGGCCGCGCCGTTGCCAAAGTTCCAACTGCCTGCAACGGTTGTCCAACGGCCCGCCACGGGCGCGTGAAAGGGGTCGAAAAAGTCGTCTACCGAGCGAACCGACACGTCATCGAACACAGCGCCCACGCCTTTTTGATCGTCGCCCGCCGTTTTGAGTTGGGTGAACAGCCCGATTTGCCCGCGCGCGAAAAGTCCGGTAGTGATCCGCGCCACTTCGGTATCGTCGATGAACGCTCGCAGTGTTCCGCTCGCCGCGACGAGCTTGAGGCGCGTCCACTCGTTTTGCTCGAAACCGCCCCGATCCGTTGCACGCGCGAGCACCTGCGCGCGACCATTCACAACGGCGCGCAGTTCCGGCGCTTTGGCGTCGCTCCAAAACAAACCGAGGTAGTTTTTGGCGTCCTGCACATCGCACAAAAGCCCGATTTCGCGCGCGCCCTGCGGCTGAACTGACACGCTCGCGGCATAATCGCTCCAAAACGGGCGGCCTGCGATGCTCAGGTTGTCGCCGGGTGCCATCGGACGAAAAGCGAAAGGGTTGGCGCTTTGTGCGACCTGCGCTTCGGCGTTTTCCGTTAGTCCCGTCGTTTTCCACGAGCCAGTCAGCCCCGTCCAGATCGTTTCCGAAATCGCCGCGTCGCGGATTTTGACGCCGTTGCGCGGGTTTTGCAGCGCTTCTTTCATCGCCACATCGGACGCCACGCGCATGAAATCGTCGTCGAACGAGATTTCTTCGACCGGTTGCAAGCGCACCGCTTCCAACGCGCCGCGTGAGCCGATCTTGCCGCGCGTAAACGTTGCGTCTTCGGCTTCCAAAACCGTGTGCCCGCCCAAAATGAAGCGCCAACGCGGGCCGCGCCGCTGCGCCACTAAAAGTGCCGGAAGCGCGACTTTGGCAAGTGGCGCACTCGCTACCATCGCGGTTTTTCCCTTAATCGTTTCGGACAGCGCGATTTTTCCGCCCGTCAAACGCAATGAATAACCGTCGCCCGACGGCGTTTGATCGAGCGCGAGTTCGCCTGGCAGAGCGCGCACTTGCGCCGAAACATCGAAACCGGGGTCTTCGACTTCATCATCCAGAAACTGCCACGAAGTTGGGGAGGGTTTAGCCGGGGCCTGTTTAGGCTGCGCCCAAACAGGTATCGAGGCCGCGACGAACACGGGCAAAAGGAAAACGCGCTTCATGCCCGTTTTAGAAGAATTCGCGCGCGCGGCGTTGCGTTGCAAGTGGCGGGCGTGGGAAAGAACTCACACAATCGCGCTCGATTTCAGGCTTGAAGAAAGCGTTTAGGCGAATTCATTCGCCGAACCAAACGCGTTCAACTCGCCGCACTTTTCCACTTCACGCCAATCCGCCTTCAACATCGGGCGCAATTCGCTTCGAGCGTTTGAGCGCGGCGAAACTCCATTCGCTTCGGCCCAAAAGTCCCTGCGGGCGCAAAAGCATCACGACGATCAAGATCAGCGAATAAATCACGTAGCGCAGGGCGCCTTTGTTGTCTTCCAAAAACGCCCGCGAAGTTGGAACCAGATACACAGCGAACAGAAGCGCCAAGGTCGTGGCGGGCACGAGCACAGCGCGTGCAACCGAACCTGCATCGACGCGTTTCTCGCTTCGCAGGCGCGTCATGTTCCAGTAGAACGCGATGAACACCAGCGCCACGAGCGTGTAAAAGGCGATCGGCACTTCGCGCAGTTGTTCCTGCAACACCGTAAGTCCAACTGCCGACAGCGCCGAACCGGTAATCGAACCCAAGCCGCCGAGCACGACCATCACCACGATTTCGACCGAACGGATGAAGTTGAAATCCCTGGGGTTGGCGTATTGGATGAAGTGGCCTTGAAGCGCGCCCGCAACTCCGGCCCACATCGCCGAATACACGAAAGCGATGACTTTAACGCGGGTCGTGTCGATGCCCGACGCTTCGGCGGCGATTTCGTCGTCGCGCACGGCGCGCATCGAACGGCCCAACTCCGATATGGCGAGGTTGCGAATGCTTCCGATACACAGCGCGGCCAGGGCAAACACCCACACGAACGTCGTCAGCTTGGGGATGCCAACGTAGCCCGATGCCCCGCCCACGGCTTCTATGTTGCGAATCAGCGACACGATGATCTGGTTGAATCCCAGCGTCACAATCGCCAAATAATCGCCGCGCAGTCGTAGCGAAGGCAAACCCACGAGCAACCCCGCCGCGCCCGCCGCCAGGGCGCCGAGCAAAATTCCAATCGAAAAGTTGATTGGATCGAGCAACTGACCACCGATTTCTTTGGTGAAGTAGGCCGCAACGTAAGCGCCCACCGCCATGAATCCGGCGTGACCGAGCGAAAACTGGCCGGTGATGCCGTTGATTAAGTTGAGTGAAACCGCCAGAATCACCGCGATGCCCGCGTTGATGACGATGCTTTGAAGATACGGATTGACAACCGGCTTCACCTCGGCAAACAGCGTGATTTGAACGATGTAGAGAAGCGCCGTCAAAAGCGCGAAGCCAACGAGTTGCAACCAGGGCGCAAAGGAAGAAGCGGGTTTCATCAAACTTTTTCAGCGACGTTGCGCCCTAAAATGCCCGCCGGTCGCACGATGAGCACCAAAATCAAAATCGCAAACGCGACGGCATCGCGGTATTGCGACAGCCCAACAGCAACCGTCGCCGTTTCAGCAAAAGCCATCAACAAGCCGCCGAGCACCGCGCCATAGATGTTGCCGATGCCTCCCAAAACTGCCGCGACAAAAGCGCGAAGCCCGACTTGAATGCCCATATCCGGCTGAATCGAAGGCTGGTAAATCGAGTTGAGCACGCCCGCCGCCGCCGCCAACGCGCTGCCCAGCGCGAATGTAAAAGTGATGATGCGGTCGGTCGGGATGCCCATCAGTTGCGCCGCCGCGCGGTCGAGCGACACGGCGCGCATCGCCCGCCCGATTTTGGTTTTCTGGATCAAGAAGTTGAGCGCCAGCATCAAAGCAAACGCCGTCACCACGATGAACACCTGCACCAACGCAAGAGAAAACGTCGGCGTTTGAATGATGTTGCGTTGGGGAATAAGCGCCGCATACGGTTGCGGGTCGGGCGAAAACGCCATTTGCCCGCCGTATTCAAGCAACAGTGATACGCCAATCGCCGTGATAAGCGCCGTGAGTCTGGGCGCGGCGCGCAAGGGCCGGTAGGCGAAGCGTTCGATGAGCATCCCGACCAGAGCCGAGCCGAGCATCGCGCCCGCGAACACCAACGCCGTCGCCCAAATCGGCACCACTTTGTCGGCTTGCGACAAAGCCAGAGCGCCCGTCCAGCGCGAGATGAACAGGCCAAAAAAAGCGCCGAGCATATATACATCGCCGTGCGCGAAGTTGATGAGGCGCAACACGCCATAAACCATCGTGTAGCCAAGCGCAATCAGCGCGTAGATCGAACCTTGGGTCAGCGCGTTGGCAATTTGTTGAAAGAATTCCATGAAAAGATTTAGCCACAGATGAACACGGAGAACACGGATGGATTTGATGGATGAGTTAGAAGATAGGCTTTATTTTGGTTTTGCTTTTACAAAACCATGCGTTTGATGCCTAATCTGGATGTGCCAAAGTTGAGAAGAAGTCCCACTCGAACGCCAGTAGCTCGCAAGTAATTGAGCAGTTGGGCTTGATGAACATCTTCAATGACGCGACATGACTTGAGTTCGAGAACCACGCGATCTTCTACCACGATGTCACAGATAAAATCACCAACAACAACGCCTTCATACATCACTTGCAGTGCGTGCTGTTGTTGGCCATCGATGCCTTGAAGACGAAGTTCAACTACCAAAGCGTTCTCGTAAACCTTCTCCAGAAAACCAACGCCTAAGAGCCTGTCTTCATAAGGCTGTGGAATGCGATTTTCTATAGCGGAAGGGCGGGTCATCGGAGGGGGCGGGCGCCAAACGCCTGAGCCACCTGTGGAGGTTGACGACTTGAAGGGT
>JAABUM010000167.1_pt1 | contig 134307 bp, 116 predicted proteins | sample 5559161 | NCBI WGS metagenome assembly JAABUM01 (sample SAMN10711868, study PRJNA513369) | rock metagenome | isolation source: Antarctica rocks | place: Antarctica: Victoria Land, Siegfried Peak nord
ATGAACAGCTGCCCGACCCGCTGCGCTTGAGTCATACCGGCCAGGACCGCCGCGGGGCCTGCCTGCGGGGTGATTCCCGCCGCCGAGCCGACCGAGCCAGCGGCCACCAGACCGGCGCCGGTCAGGACCACGCCGGTCAGCGCCATCCCCAGCTGCTGGCGCCCTCGCCGCGGGGGTCGCAGAATGCTGGTGCCAGCCATGGGCGGCCTTCCCCTCGCAGGACGTTAGCGGAGAACCCCGGACTCCTGACACTAACCACCCAAACCGTACTTCGTGATGGTTTCGTACACGGTCGCCGCCGGCCACAGCACGGCGGCCAGGCCGGGACAACCGCGGAGCACGCAGGCCAGAGCTGCCATCAGTGAAAGGTTCCGGCCTGGTTTGGGTGCAGGCTGCCGGGCAGTGGTCGAGTAGAGCGGAGCCGGCAGGCATAGCCGACGACCACAACCACGGCGAATCAGGAGGCGGTCAGCAAGTGGCGTGACACGCCGATTCCACAGGTCCTGACGTTCCTCGTACCTGGGCCGGTCTGGCTGCTCGCTTGGCCATACCTGCACGAGCCCTGGACTCCCTTGAGATCGGGAGTAGCCTCGTTGCGTCGACGAAGGAGGTCGGATGAAAGCTGATCCGGGGGGTCGTCGTCCTGCTCGCTTCGGTGGCCTCGGTTTCGGCGGGGGTCGGCCCCCGCGAGAGCCGACCCAGGGTGAGCGACACGCAAGCGCTCTGGGATAGCCGGCTCAGATGAAGCAGCGCCGAACGCGTGGCTTGTGGTGGTGGGCCGGAGCCGCTCTGGCTGTACTAGGACTCGTGCTGGCGCTGGGTGTGCGCAACGGATCATGCGCATCCGCTGGACCATGCACAACCTCGATCCCCGGTGGGGCACTTGGGAGCGCTGGTGTCCTACTGGCACTCGTCATCTGGTGCGCCGCGCGGGGTTTCCGTTCGCTCCGGGCAGACCGGCCGACCGCTTGGAAGGAAAGTGACGTTCGCAAGTTCAAGACGTAGCCGTCGCCAGCAGGCCTGCCGTGGCGCTCGGGCCGCAAAGAGCGTGGCCGCGTTCGTCCCGCCCTTTCCGTACGGCTGCGCCGGTGATCCAAAGCCGGCGGCGCCGGTCGTTGACTCGCAGGCCGGTGAGGACGCCGACCAGGATGGCGGTGAGCAAGGTCATGGGATCTCCCGACGTCGAAGCAGTTGCTGTCCTTGCCGACGTTAGGGATCGGCGCGTGCACCATGACACCGTGCGGGCTCGGGTCTTGTCCGGGTGCCAGCACGGAGGTGCTGGTCGAGGCCGTGATGTCCCGGCCTACTAGGCTCGGCGTTCGCTGACGGGTGTCAGCGGCAGGCCCAGGCGATCTCGTACGTCGGCGTGTCCGGGGTCCGGGACGCCACGCGATCCAGGACGACGGTCTACTCCTGGGGCGCCTTCGGCGGCGGTGATGCGGTCCTGGTCGGTGTCACGGCGTGACCAGGCACCTAGTCCTCTACGCGGAAGCGGGCGACCGCCGTCCCGACGTCGACAATCTCGCCCGCGACGTCCGAGCCGATGACGGTGGGGGCATGTGGGGTCGTGTACGGCGCCGCCACCGTGAGCTGGGCGTACGTGGTGCCGATCCACGCGGCCGTGTTCGTCGGCAGCTCGTTGATCTTCATTTCCATTGATGCACATGTCCGCGGAAGAACCGGATAACGGCGACCAGCCGGTTGGCCTCCGGTTGGCCAGGGTTGGTGATCTGCCACCTCAACGCTGGCTTACGCAATACACCCGGTTTGTCCTTTGAATAAATGTGCTCTCCTTTTCCTTACCGGCCAAGAACGTTCTGGTCCTCTCAACGTCGATGCGCTGTGGCCGATGCAACCGGTAGCTCAGCACGTTGTCCATCGCGTTGCCTGTGCGGACATCAAAGGTGGACTGACCGTGGAAGTTGAGACGTCAACGGCGCCTGTGCCAGCTACGCCATTTCCTTGCGTCGTCGCAAAGCGGCGTAGCGTTCCCGGCGTTGACCCTGTGCGTTCCCGGGCGGCTTACCTTAGCGGCCGCCGTCGAGGCGACTAGCGCCGTGCGAACGACCGCACAACGACCTCAGCCATGCGCCCGTCTGAATGCCCGGGCTTGGCACTTGTCTGCCCTGTGGTGTGCTTGTATGAGTACACAGCATTCCCGATAACAATGAGCAGGAGTTCCAGTGGCAACCCGCACCCAGGTCTTTCTCGAGGACGACATCGATGGCGGCAAGGCGGACCGGACGGTGAAGCTCGCGGTCAACGGCATCACCTACGAGCTTGACCTGTCGAACAAGAACGCCGACAAGCTCGACAAGGCCCTTGAGCCTTTCACCAGCAAGGCACGGCGCACCGGGGGCCGAGCGGTTCCTTCCCGCCGTTCCGGCCGCGAGGGTGCGAAGCCTGACCGTGACCACCTGAAGGGCATTCGCGAATGGGCGAACGCCAATGGTCACCAGGTGTCGGACCGCGGCCGCATCAGCGCTGAAGTGGTAGCGGCATACAAAGTGGCCCACAAAGCCTGACGAAGCATAAGAAGGTGGGGCACGGCGGTCGTGGTCGGCCGCGTTCTCGGCAGGCGCGCAAACGGCCGGCGCGCACCAGGTGGGCACCGAGCGGACCGGGGGGAAGGCTCATCTTCATCGTCGTGTGTCGCAGGATGAAGGCCTAGCCGCCGGGTAGCCGCCGATCGGTGGGGCGGTTGCAGCGCCAACGGCACTCAGCCCGTCGCTCAGCCCGGCCCGGCGGGGCCGCCGTCTGCTTCGTGCCGACCGGATCCAGCGCGCCCGACTGGTGCCAACCGGGGGAGAGACGTATCAAGGACGGAGGCGGCCGGCAGCACGGCCGGGTCCCTGCACTCGAGAGGAGCAGACCCATGGCAACTGGTGAGACGGGCTTCGACGACGTCAGCTTTGACCTCATCTCCCTGCAGTACCACGCGCTCAAGGCGGGACACGACTACGGCCAGTACGTCCGCGACGCCAAGAACGCCGGACGTGACGACATCGCCTCGTTCTTCGAGGAGGTCATGTCCCAGGACTCCGAGCGCGGCAAGAGGTGCCACGAGTTCCTCAGGGAGCTCAGCGGGAGCGCGGAGTCCGGGCCTGCGATGACCTGAGCGGCACCAATACGGTCCGGGCCGCGCGAGGCGCCGCTCCGGCGCACCCGAGCGGCGCCTCGCCAGCGCCTGAGCCGTCCTCAGGCGCTGGCGACCCGGCGCACCCGATGCGAGCTGAGGATCGCCGCGTGTCCGCAGAGCTGATGCGGCCGCCCGGCGGCGGTCTGGCAGATCACCCTGCCGCCGTGGACGGCGTCGGTGGTGATGTTGTTGTACCGGTATGCGGTGTAGCTGGCGTAGTGGGAGAGCGGCACGCCCGTGCTGGCGTAGGTGCCAGTCGCGGTGCTGCCCTCCTGGTAGAAGTTCGCCAGGGTGTGCGCCTCGTCGTACCACCCGACGAACATCACGACGTGCGTGCTGGGCAGATCCAGGATGTCGCCCGGCTGAAGGGCGGTCTTGTCGATGACGGTCGACACCGAAGGAAGCGTGCTGGTCACGTAGGAGCTGGTCAGCCCCCAGGCCATCGAGATGAACCCCGAGCAATCTGTCCGATAGGTGCCGTTGGCGTCGGTGTGGCACACCGTCTGGCTGTAGGGCAGCTTCTCGGCGACCCACGTGTTGGCCCGGGACAGGACCGTGGAGCGGTTCACGTCGGGCAGCCCCGGCGTGGCGCAGGCGAGCATCGGGCTGATCACGACCGGCGCCCCGGCGGCGTGGGCCGCTTGGACCGGCCCGAAGAGGCCGATGGACAGCACAGCTGATCCGAGAGTGAGCGCTCGCTTGATCATGATTCCCCGTATGTCGATGGTGAGCGAAGGATCGGAACCGTTTCCCGACGACCTCAAGTTATCCGCATAACGACGTAATCACAAGTAAACTTAACTAAACATGACCATACGCCCAGAGGCGGCCATGCGAGCAGGCTGCCGGCGCGCCGACCTTGCTGCGGGTCGCCGCGCGCCACGCGCGGGAAGGTCAGCGGACCACGACCAGCAGGTCGCCGCCCTCCACCTGCTGCTGGCTGCTGATCGCCAGCCGCTCGACGACGCCCGCGACAGCGGTGGTGATCGCCGCCTCCATCTTCATCGCCTCGATCGTCGCGACGGTGTCACCCGCCTCGACGAGGGCTCCGGGCTGGACGGCCAGCGACACCACGCCGGCGAAGGGAGCCGCGACCTGGCCAGGCACGGTGGGATCTGCTCGCTCGGCCTGACGCAGGTCCACCGTGACCGACTCGTCGCGCACCTGGACCGGCCGGAGCTGGCCATTGACCGTGCACATGACCGTGCGCATGCCACGCTCGTCGGCGTCGCTGACCGACTGGACCCCGAGCAGCAGCCGCTTGCCCGGCTCGAGCTCGACCCGGTGCTCCGCGCCGGGGGCCATGCCGTGGAGGAACTCCGGCGTGCCGAGCAGCGAGACGTCCGAGTAGCTCTCGACGCTCTTCTCGTAGTCCCGTGTCGGTCCGGGGAAGAGCAGCCGGTTCAGCGTCGAGCGTGGCGCCTCCACGAGCGCCCGAACGTCGTCCGCGCTCAGCTCGGCGACCACCGGTGCATGGGCCCGGCCCTCCAGCGCCTTGCTGCGGAACGGCTCGGGCCATCCCCCGGGCGGTTCGCCGAGCTCGCCGTTGAGGAAGCCGATGACCGAGTCGGGGATGTCGTACTTCGCCGGATGGGCCTCGAAGTCCGCCGGGTCGGCGCCCGCTCCGACCAGCGCGAGTGCGAGGTCGCCGACCACCTTCGAGCTCGGGGTCACCTTGACGATGTTGCCGAGGATGGTGTTGGCCCGGGCGTAGGTGTCCTCCACCGACTCGAACCGCTCCCCGAGCCCGAGCGCGATCGCCTGCTGGCGCAGGTTGGAGAGCTGGCCGCCGGGGATCTCGTGGGTGTAGACCCGGCCGGTGGGCGAGCGCAGGCCCGACTCGAACGGCGCATACATCGCCCGGACCGCCTCCCAGTAGGGCTCGAGGTCGCAGACGGCAGCCAGGTCCAGACCGGTGGCGCGAGGCGTGGCGTCGGTGGCGGCGACCAGGGCTGACATGGACGGCTGGCTGGTCGTACCGGACATCGGACCGCTGGCCACGTCCACCGCGTCGACCCCGGCGTCGACCGCGGCGACCAGGGTAGCCAGCTGGCCACCCGGCGTGTCATGCGTGTGCAGGTGAACCGGCAGGTCGAAGCGCTCACGGAGCGCGGACACCAGCACCCGAGCGGCCGGCGCGCGCAGCAGCCCGGCCATGTCCTTGATCGCCAGGACGTGGGCGCCCGACCCGGCGATCCGCTCGGCCAGGCGCAGGTAGTAGTCCAGGGTGTAGAGCCGTTCCCGCGGGTCGAGCAGGTTGCCGGTGTAGCACAGCGCGACCTCCGCCACCGCGGTACCCGTGTGGCGCACGGCGTCGATGGCCGGGCGCATCCGGTCCACGTCGTTGAGGGCGTCGAAGATGCGGAAGATGTCGATGCCGGTGCGCGCGGCCTCGCGTACGAAGGCGTCGCTGACGGCGACCGGATACGGGGTGTACCCCACCGTGTTGCGCCCGCGCAGCAGCATCTGCAGCGGCAGGTTGGGCATCGCCTCGCGCAGCGAGCCCAGTCGCTCCCACGGATCCTCGGCGAGGAACCGCAGCGCGACGTCGTATGTCGCCCCGCCCCACCCCTCCACGCTCAGCAGCTGGGGCGTCAGCCGCGCGACGTGGCCGGCGACGAGCAGCAGGTCCCGGGTGCGCATCCGGGTGGCGAGCAGCGACTGGTGGGCGTCCCGGAAGGTGGTGTCGGTGACCGCCACGGGCACCTGCTCCCGCAGCGCCCGGGCGAAGCTCTCTGGCCCGTCCCGCAGCAGCAGCTGACGCGCTCCTGGTGGAGGCGTCGCCTCGAGGTCGACGTCGGGGAGCTTGTCGCGCGGAGAGGCGTGGACGCGGGGGGGACCGTACGGCTGGTTGACCGTGACGTTCGCCAGGTAGGTGAGCAGCTTGTTGGCCCGGTCGGCCGGCGCCCGTGAGTGGAGCAGGTGGGGCCGCTCCTCGATGAACGAGGTCGAGAGGCGTCCGGCCACGAAGTCCGGCTCCTCCAGCAGCGACTGGAGGAACGGGATGTTGGTCGACACCCCGCGGATGCGGAACTCGGCGAGCGCCCGCTTGGCTCGCCCTACCGCCGTCGGGAAGTCGCGGCCCCGGCAGGTGAGCTTGACGAGCAGGGAGTCGAAGTGCGCGCCGATCTCGGCTCCGACGAACACCGTGCCCCCGTCGAGACGGACGCCCGCGCCGCCGGCGGAGCGGTAGACCGTGATCCTGCCGGTGTCCGGCCGGAACCCGTTGGCCGGATCCTCGGTGGTGATCCGGCACTGCAGCGCTGCGCCGCGCAGCTGCAGACCGTCCTGGGTCAGGCCCAGCTCGGCAAGCGTGGCGCCGGAGGCGATCCGCAGCTGTGCCGCCACCAGGTCTACGTCGGTGACCTCCTCGGTGACCGTGTGCTCGACCTGGATCCGGGGGTTCATCTCGATGAAGACGTAGCGGCCGTCCGGCGCCAGCAGGAACTCCACCGTGCCGGCGTTGACGTAGCCGATCTGCCGGGCGAACGCGACGGCGTCAGCGCACATCCGCAGCCGCAGTCCCGGGTCGAGGTTGGGTGCGGGCGCCACCTCGACCACCTTCTGGTGACGCCGCTGCACCGAGCAGTCCCGCTCGAACAGGTGCAGCACGTTGCCGGTGGCGTCGGCGAGGATCTGCACCTCGATGTGCCGGGGACGGACCACGGCCTCCTCGAGGAACACCGTCGCGTCGCCGAACGCCGACTCCGCCTCGCGCATCGCCGCCTCAATCGACTCGCGCAGGTCCTCCGGCCGCGGGACGCGGCGCATGCCCCGGCCGCCGCCGCCGGCGACCGCCTTGACGAAGATCGGGTAGCCGAGCTGGTCGGCCGTGGCGACCAGCTCGTCGACGTCGTCGCTGGGCCGCACGCCGTTGAGCGTCGGGAGCCCGGCCGCCCTGGCCGCGGCGATCGCCCTGGCCTTGTTGCCGGTCAGGTGCAGCACGGAGGCCGGTGGCCCGACGAACACCACCCCCGCGTCGGCGCAGGCCTCGGCGAGCGCCGGGTTCTCGGAGAGGAAGCCGTAGCCGGGGTAGATCGCGTCGGCACCCGCCTCGACCGCGGTGCGGACGATGCCCGCCGGGTCGAGGTAGGCGCGGACCGGGTGCCCGGGCTCGCCGATCTCGTACGCCTCGTCGGCCTTGAGCACGTGCTCGCTCTTGCGGTCCTCGTAGGGGAAGACGGCGACCGTCTTGGCCCCGAGCTCCGTGGCAGCGCGGAACGCGCGGACGGCGATCTCGCCTCGGTTGGCAACCAGCACCTTGCGGAACATCTGCGCCTCCCTGGACGGGCCGTCGCCCGGACCCGCGCAGAGCCTACTGACGCCTCCAGCGGCGGCCGGCCTGCGTACCGGGATACGGGACCGGTCAGCAGCGCGGGGCGACCTCCGCGGCGACCAGGCGAAGGTGGTCCAGGTCGTGCAGGTCCAGGACCTGCAGGTATACCCGCGAGGCACCGAGGTCAGCGAGTCGCCCGATGCGCTCGAGCGCCTGCTCGACGGTGCCGACGATGCCGTCCTCTCCCTTGGGGTCGACGCCGGCTGCGGCGGCACGGCGCCGGGCCTGGCCAGCGTCCTCGCCGACCGCCAGCGCCTGGCAGACGGAGAGGACCAGTGAGGCCGGGTCGCGCCCGGCCCGCTCGCACGCTGCGCGCACGCGCGCGAAGCCGGCCGCCGTGTCCTCCAGGCTGGAGCCGGGTGGCACGTTGAACTCGTCGGCGAACCGGGCGGCGAGCCGCGGCGTACGACGCGGGCCCTTGCCGCCGATGATGACCGGGGGCCGCTGCTGCGCCGGCCGCGGCACGGCCGGATGATCCTCGAGCGTGTAGTGCCGCCCGTGGTAGGAGTACGCCTGCCCCGGCGGGGTGGACCACAGACCGGTGAGGATCGCCAGCTGTTCCTCCAGCCGGTCGAACCGGTCGCCGAGCGCTGGGAGCGGGATGCCGAACGCCCGGTGCTCCCGCTCGTACCAGCCGCCGCCGAGGCCGACCTCGACCCGTCCACCGCTCATCGCGTCGACCGTCGCCACGGTCAGGGCCAGCAGCCCGGGCAGCCGGAAGGTCGCCGACGAGACCATCGTGCCCAGCCGGATCCGGCTGGTCTCCCGCGCCAGGCCGGCCAACGTCGCCCAGGTCTCGGTGGAGCCGGCACCGGGGGGATGGTCACCGATGTGCAGCAGGTGGTCGGAGCGGAAGAACGCGTCGTAGCCGAGCCGCTCCGACTCCTGGGCGACGGCGAGCAGGTCCTCGTAGGTCGCTCCCTCCTGGGGCTCGGTCATCACCCGGAGCTGCATGCAGCGACCCTAGACCGTGGCTCCGGCGGCGGAGACCCTCAGGAGCACGTCGGAGCCACGGCCCGGTTCGGAATCTATGGTGGGCGCCAGGCGTTGCACGGGTACGCTGGCGGAGCCTGGTAGGCGCACCGGTCGAGGCCGGGTCCGCATACCGGCTGCAGGTTGACAAGTGAACAGAGGAACGTGAGCACCCCATGGGGGTGAACGGTTTCGACGCTGGTCGCTGGACCAGGGGAAGCGGGCCGAGGATGCGGGGTCATCTCGTCAACGCCCCCCGCAACCAATAGGTGCCAATACAACGCGCACCGACTTCGCCCTCGCCGCCTGAGCGAGCACCGAAGTCCGTCAGCCTAGGCATGCTTCCGGCCTAGTCACTGGCGTCAGCTAGGAAGCTCTGCTGCACGCCCTCGTCGTGGGGGTAGTGCGGGACTCTCACACGACTGGGCCTGTCAGTGGACGTGCGCGTGCGAGCACTGGGGCCGAGAAAATCCATAGCGTGCTGCACCCGGAGAAGCCCTGATCTGCCGTCAACGGACGCGGGTTCGATTCCCGCCACCTCCACCACCGTGCTCACGTCCCTCTGGCCACATGCGAAGGGCCCGGCCACACGCCGGGCCTTTCGCATGCCCCCGTCGCTGCCCCGCCGCACGGGTGCCCGACGCTCCAATGGCATGGTGACCCGGTGGGTCCAGGCCAGACGCGCCTTCTCCGAGGCGGTGAGATGTGACGGACGCGCCGCGGTTGGACTACTACGCCCGGCCGCGGGGTGCCCGCCAGCTCGTGCTCCTCGCCCACGGCGGCCTCTCGCAGTCCTCCGCAGGTTCCTCCGGCTGGTGGCCGCCCCTCCTGCGCATGCTGCCGTTCGCCGGCGTGGCGGTCTCCACCGCGCCGAGCGCGGCCGTGGCGATGCTGCGCTACCGGCTGCAGGGGTGGAACGGCGAGAGCAAGGACGCCGCCACGGACCTGCGCACGGTGCTCCGCGAGCTCCCGACGGGCATCGAGCGCGTACTGCTGATCGGGCACTCGATGGGCGGCCGGGCGGTGGTCCACGCCGCAGGGTCACGGGCAGTCGTCGGGGTGTGTGCCCTGGCGCCGTGGCTGCCGTCCGGGGAGCCGCTGGGCGACCTCGGCGGGCGCCGGCTCGTCTTCGCCCACGGCACCGCGGACACCACCACCGACTTCGGGGCGACCGCCGAGTTCGTCAGACGGTGCCGGCAGAGAGGGTGGCCCGCGGCCTTCTTCGCCGTGGCCGGGGAGCAGCACCAGATGCTCCGGCGAGCGCCGGCGTGGGAGGACCTGGTCGCCCGGTTCGTGGCCACCGGGACGTCCGGACGCCCGGACCGACTGCTGGACGACGCCACGACCAGCGACCCGAGCCGTCGCCCGACACCGCTGGCCGCGGCTGGACGGGGCGGCGCCCCGTTCGGGGCGGCGTCTGTCGTGGCTGCGAGCCTGCGGATGGCACCGCGCCGGCTCCGGCTGAACCGGACGCGTCCCGTCTGAGCCGGCGAGTTCACTCGGCTCCGGTAACTATTGAGTGTCGATGTGTTGCCGTCGGTCGAACCGGGAGGCGTCCGGCTGACGCGAGGGCGATGGTGTTGCCCTACCGACCTGTGCCGGCCACCGGCTTGCACGCGACCCGGCGACCGGCCCGACACCCGATGGGCCGACCACCCGAAGGAGCACGCATGGCCGCGCCAACCCAGCTGCAGAAGGGCCTGAAGCAGAGGCACCTGACGATGATCGCCATCGGGGGGGTGATCGGCGCCGGACTGTTCGTCGGCTCGGGGGTCGTCATCCAGAACACCGGACCGGCTGCCTTCATCACCTACGCGATCACCGGTGTGCTGATCGTCATGGTGATGCGCATGCTGGGGGAGATGGCCACGGCCAACCCGTCCACGGGGTCGTTCGCCGACTACGCCCGCAAGGCCCTCGGTGGATGGGCCGGCTTCTCCGTGGCCTGGCTCTACTGGTACTTCTGGGTGATCGTCGTCGGCTTCGAGGCCGTGGCGGGCGCCAAGGTGATGCAGTTCTGGCTGCCGAGCGTGCCGCTGTGGCTCATGTCGCTCGGCCTGATGCTGCTGATGACCGCCACCAACCTGTTCTCGGTCTCCTCGTTCGGCGAGTTCGAGTACTGGTTCGCCGGCATCAAGGTCGCGGCGATCATCGTCTTCATCGCCCTGGGCACCCTGTTCGTCCTCGGGCTGTGGCCCGGACGCAGTCTGGACTTCAGCAACCTGACCGGCCACGGCGGCCTGTTCCCCCATGGCGTCAGCGCCATCTTCTCGGGGATCGTGGTGGTCATCTTCTCGATGGTCGGCGCCGAGATCGCCACCATCGCGGCAGCAGAGTCCAAGGACCCCGAGCGGGCTATCGCCAGGGCGACCAACTCGGTCATCGTCCGGATCGCGATCTTCTTCGTCGGCTCGCTGTTCCTGCTCGCCGTGATCCTGCCGTGGAACAGCAAGGGACTGGCCGCCTCGCCGTACGTCACGGCGTTCAAGGCCATGGGCATCCCCTACGCGGACCAGATCATGAACGCGGTCGTGCTGACGGCGGTGCTCTCGTGCCTCAACTCCGGCCTGTACACGGCGTCGCGGATGCTGTTCGTCCTGGCGGCCAGGCGGGAGGCGCCGGTGGCACTGCTCCAGGTGAACCGGCGCGGGGTGCCGATGTGGGCGATCCTGACCTCGACGGTCGTCGGCTTCCTCTGCGTGATCGCCGCCTTCGTCTCTCCCAACACGGTGTTCGCGTTCCTGCTCAACTCCTCGGGCGCCGTCATCTTGTTCGTCTACCTGCTCATCGCGATCTCGCAGTTCGTGCTGCGCCGGCGGGCCTCGGCGGACACGCTGCCGATCAAGATGTGGGCGTTCCCCGTCCTGACCATCTTGACCATCGTCGCCATCGTCGGCGTGCTGGTCTCCATGGGGGTCAACAAGGACACCCGCTCGCAGCTGGTCCTCAGCCTGGTCGCCTGGGCGGTCTTCCTCGTCCTCTACGCCGTCACCCGCTGGCGCGGCGGCTCGGTCGATGCAGCAGACGTGGCGGCGGAAGCCGGACCGGCGAGCCGGGTGCTGGTGCTCGCCAACCAGACCGTCGGTGCCGTCGAGCTGCTGGACGAGGTGCGCCGCATCCACGGCTCCACGCGGGCGCAGTACTACGTGTGCGTGCCGGCCAACCCGGTCGACACCGGGCAGGCCGAGCACGAGGGCGCCGCGTTCGTCTGGCAGGCCACGACCAAGGCAGCGCAGGAGCGGCTGGACCGCACGCTGGAGGTCCTCGCCAGCGAGGGCCTGACGGCCCACGGGGAGCTCGGCGACTACCGGCCCCTGGTGGCGCTGCAGCGGTCGGTGGCCTCGTTCCAGCCGGACTCGATCCTGATCTGCACCCACCCGCAGGAGCGGTCCACCTGGTTGCGCCAGGACGTGGTGACCAAGGCCCGGGCGAGCTACCCGATCCCGGTGCACCACATCGTCTCCCACGCCCCGGCGCTGGTGCAGAGCGGCTGACCCCGCGGACAAGCGGCGACGACGCCGGGATGGCCAGCCGCACGCTGGTCAGCCCGGCGTCCGCTCGTCCGGGGCCCAGTCCGCTGCCTGGGTCGACGGCCGGTCCAGCCAGGCGCGGACGCGCGCGGAGTCCGCGCCCAGCGGCGGCGGTGGCCGGCGGTAGGTGACGGGCGTGCGCCGCAGGCGCAGCGGGCTGGCGATCGTGGCGATGTCCGGCTCCGGCCCCTGCGGGTCGTCGCGGTCACCCAGGAACACCACCACCGGGTCCAGCCCGCTCTGCACCGCCAGCTCGACCGCGGCGCCGACGTCCTGGACGCGGCCGCAGGCGATGCCGGCCTGCTGCAGTCGGCTGACCCACTGCGCCGAGTCCGCCCCCGCCATGGCCTGCCGCGCGGCGTCGACCAGCTCCGCACGGTGACCCACCCGCGCGCTGTTGGTCGCGAACCGCGGGTCGTCCGCCAGCTCGGGGCGGCCCAGTGCGGCCGCGAACCGGGCGAACTGCGCGTCGTTGCCCACCGCCACGGCGATCGGCCCGTCGGAAGCCTCCAGCGTCTCGTACGGCGCGATGCTGGGATGGGCGTTCCCCATCCGCCCGGGCACCGGCGCACCGTTGACCACCGCAGCGGCCTGGTTGACCAGCGACGCGAGCAGGCTCGAGAGCAGGTCCACCTCCACCAGCTGACCGGTCCCGGTCGCCTCACGCTCGCGCAGGGCCGCTAGCACGGCGATGGTGGCGTGCAGACCGGTCAGCACGTCGACCAGCGCCACCCCCACCTTGGTCGGCGGCCCCCCGGCCGGTCCGGTGATGCTCATCAGCCCCCCGACGGCCTGCACCACGAAGTCGTACCCCGGCAGGTCCTGCGGAGCCGCCGACCCGAAGCCGCTGATCGAGCAGTACACCAGCCCGGGGTTGTCCGCATGCAGGGCAGGCGCGTCGAGGCCGTAGGCCGCCAGCCTGCCCCGACGGAAGTTCTCCACCAGCACGTCGGCGCGCCGCGCGAGCCGGCGTGCCACCTCGGCATCGGCAGGGTCCTCGAGGTCGAGCTCGATGCTGAGCTTGTTGCGGTTGACCGCCGTGAAGTAGGTGCTCGTCGCACCGACGTACGGGGGACCCCAGGACCGGGTGTCGTCCCCGGTGCCGGGCCGCTCCACCTTGATGACCGTCGCCCCGAGGTCGCCCAGGTGCATCGTCGCCAGCGGCCCGGCCAGCACCCGGCTGAAGTCCGCCACCACCACGCCACGCAGCGGGCCGACGCTGCCATCGGTGTCGGACACGAGCGACGCGCCTTCCGGTCTGGGCCGATAATCGGGACAGGACAGATCGGGCCGACCCAGCGTCGGCCCGGTCATGGGACAGGAGACACCCTGACATGACCGCGCCGGACGCGACGGCACTGATCGGCTTCGACGCGCTGCTGGACGAGGAGGAGCGCGAGATCCAGCAGCTCGTTCGCTCGTTCGTCCGCGACCGCGTGCGGCCCAGCATCGCCCAGTGGTTCGAGCAGGGCATCTCGCCACGCGAGCTGGCCAAGGAGATGGGCGCCCTCGGCCTGCTCGGCATGCACCTCCAGGGCTACGGCTGCGCCGGCACCAGCGCGGTCGCCTACGGGCTGGCCTGTCTCGAGCTGGAGGCGGGGGACAGCGGCCTGCGCAGCTTCGTGTCCGTGCAGGGCTCGCTGTCGATGTACTCGATCTGGCGTTACGGCTCGGAGGACCAGAAGCGGGAATGGCTGCCGCAGCTGGCCGCCGGGGAGGCGATCGGCTGCTTCGGGCTGACCGAGCCGGACTTCGGGTCCAACCCGGCGGGGATGCGCACCCGAGCGGTCCGCAGCGGCACGGACTGGGTGCTGGACGGGACCAAGATGTGGATCACCAACGGCAGCGCAGCGGACGTGGCCACGGTGTGGGCGCGCACCGAGGACGGGATCGCCGGGTTCCTCGTGCCGAGGCTCACCCCTGGCTTCACGACCTCCGACGTGCCCGGCAAGCTGTCGCTGCGCGCGTCGATCACCTCCGAGCTGCACCTGGACGACGTCCGGCTGCCCGAGTCGGCCCGGCTGCCGCAGGCGCGCGGTCTCGGCGGGCCGCTCGGCTGCCTCAACGAGGCCCGGTTCGGCATCGTCTTCGGCGCCATGGGCGCGGCCCGTGACTGCATCGACAGCACGCTGGAGTATGCCGGCACGCGGGTCCAGTTCGACCGCCCCATCGCCGGGTTCCAGCTGACCCAGGCCAAGTTCGCGGACATGGCGGTCGAGCTCTACAAGGGGCTGCTGCTCGCGCTGCACCTGGGGCGGCTCAAGGACGCGGGGCGGCTGCGACCCGAGCAGGTTAGCGTGGGCAAGCTCAACAACGTGCGGGAGGCGCTGGAGATCGCCCGCACCTGCCGGACGATCCTCGGCGGCTCGGGGATCACGGTGGACTATCCCGCCATGCGGCACGCCAACAACCTGGAGTCCGTGCTCACCTACGAGGGGACCAGCGAGGTGCACGCCCTGACCATCGGCCAGGCGCTCACGGGGATCTCCGCCTTCCGCTGACCGGTCGCGGTCGTCCGCCGCCGTGCCGCATGACGGCGCACGCGGCGGTGGTCCAGAATGGGCGGCATGCCCGCCGTGCCGTCCGTGTCGAACTCGATCACCGTCCGGCTGGAGCTGCCGGCCCGAGCCACCGCAGTGAGCGAGCTCACCACGTTGATCGAGCGGTGCGGCGGCCTGCTCACCGCGCTGGACGTGACCGCCTCGGGGCACGACCGGCTGCAGATCGACGTCACCGTGGCGGCGCGGGACACCCCCCACGCCGATGACATCGTCGAGGCCATCAGGGGCCTTGACGGCATCGAGATCGGCAAGGTCAGCGACCGTACCTTCCTGATGCACCTCGGTGGCAAGCTGAAGGTCGAGTCCAAGGTGCCGATACGCAACCGCGACGACCTCTCGCTGATCTACACCCCGGGCGTGGCGCGGATCTGCCTGGCCATCGCCGCCAACCCCGACGACGCGCGGCGGCTGACGATCAAGCGCAACACCGTCGCCGTGGTCACCGACGGGTCGGCCGTGCTCGGCCTGGGCAACCTCGGGCCCCTGGCCGCGCTGCCCGTGATGGAGGGCAAGGCGGCGCTGTTCAAGCGCTTCGCCGGCATCGACGCCTTCCCCATCTGCCTGGACACCCAGGACACCGACGAGATCGTCGCGGCCGTCCGGGCCATCGCCCCAGGTTTCGCGGGCATCAACCTGGAGGACATCAGCGCACCGCGGTGCTTCGAGGTCGAGCGCCGGCTGCGCGAGGTCCTCGACATACCGGTCTTCCACGACGACCAGCACGGCACGGCCATCGTCGCGCTCGCCGCGTTGCGCAACGCGCTGCGGGTGGTCGGCAAGGCGCTCCCGGACGTCCGTATCGTCATGAGCGGCGCCGGGGCCGCCGGCACCGCCATCCTGCGGCTGCTGCTCAAGGCGGGAGCACGCCATGTCGTGGTCGCCGACGTGCACGGTGTCGTGCACGCCGCCCGCGAGGACATCCTCCGCGCCGACGACAGCAACCTGTGCTGGGTGTCCGAGCACACCAACCCCGAGGGGCTCAGCGGCACTCTTCGCGAGGCGCTGGTCGGAGCGGACGTCTTCATCGGGGTGTCGGCGCCCAACCTGCTCACCGGCGACGACATCGCCACCATGAACGACGGGTCGATCGTCTTCGCCATGGCCAACCCCGACCCGGAGGTGGACCCGGCAGAGGCGGCACGCTACGCCGCGGTGGTCGCCACCGGGCGCAGCGACTTCGCCAACCAGATCAACAACGTGCTGGTCTTCCCCGGGGTGTTCCGGGGCCTGCTAGACGCCGGCTCGACCGACGTCTCCGACGAGGTGTTGCTCGCGGCCGCCGAGGCGCTCTCCGAGGTGGTGTCCCCGGACCAGCTCAACCCGGCATACATCGTCCCCAGCGTGTTCAACCCCGACGTGTCCAAGGTCGTGGCAGCCGCCGTCGAGGCCGTTGCGAGGTCGGCCCGCTCGGCGCGCTCCGCTCCGTCTCCAGGCACCTCGCCGGTTGGCCGGCGCACGCCCGTCGATCTCGCGGAGGTCGTCGGCACGTGACCGGTCGTCGCACCGGCGTCGCCATGTCGCCGCCCCGGTCCACCGTGTCCCCGGCCATGCGCACAACGAGGCGCCGCTGGCTGGTTGCTCTGGCCGTGGCCCTGCTCGTCCAGCTCGTCACCGTCTACTCGCCCGGAGCGCCCCACGGCCCGGAGGTGTCGGGACTGGACAAGGTGGTGCACCTGGTCATCTTCGCCGCGCCCGCTCTCGCAGGTCTCGCGGCCGGCGTACCTGCGCGGTGGCTGCTGACGCTGCTGGCCATCCACGCGCCGGTCAGCGAGCTGGTGCAGTGGGCCGCACTCCCGCACCGCGACGGCGACGTCAGGGACGCTGCGGCGGACCTCGCCGGCGTGCTCGTGGGGTGGCTGGTCTTCCGCGGATGGCGCCGGTCCCGGCGCTGGTAGACTTCCGGTTCCGAGCTGCTGCACCCCTTCCAGGGCGGTTGCCCCGGAACCCACCCGGACTGACTGCCCTCAGTGCCGGCCCACCGGGCGCAGCCGATGTCTGTGCCTGAGGTTCGTCCACGCCGCAGACTCCGGTGCTCGAGACGTGCCTACCTCGAGCACCGAAGTGAGCTGTTACATGAGCAAGTACCTCGGGCGCGCCCGCGCGTCCGCCCCGTCCGCCACGTCCGCCAAGTCGGCCAAGGGGCCCAAGAAAGCCCGCTGGACCACGGCTGCCAAGGCCGAAGCCAGGCAGGGCCGCCCCGCGACCGGGACGAAGAAGCCGCATCGCGGCCGGCGTACGGTCGCCGGCGCGCTCGGCCGTCAGGTCGAGGACTCCCGGCCCACGGCCGCAGCTGACCAGCGCCCGGTGCGCCCGGTCCGTCAGGAGCGTCCTGTCCGGGCGGAGTACCAGCGCCCGGTGCGCGCGGAGCGTCCTGTCCGGGCGGAGTACCAGCGCCCGGTGCGCGCGGAGCGTCCTGTCCGGGCGGAGTACGAGCGCCCGGTGCGCGCGGAGCGTCCTGTTCGGGCGGAGTACGAGCGCCCGGTGCGCGCGGAGCGTCCTGTTCGGGCGGAGTACGAGCGCCCGGTGCGCGCGGAGCGTCCTTCCGCCTCCCGCGAGCGTCGGCACGACGTCTCGGCGCCGTCGCCGGTCGGCGCCGACAGTGCCTTCGCCGCGCTAGGTCTCCCGCACGCCCTGGTCGAGCGGATGGCTCGCGACGGCATCGTCAACCCCTTCCCCATCCAGAGCGCGACGATCCCGGATGCCCTCGCGGGGCGGGACGTCCTCGGGCGCGGTCAGACCGGGTCGGGCAAGACCCTGGCCTTCGGCCTGCCGACGCTCACCCGCCTGGCCGCGGGCCGGCCGGCTGCCCCGCGCCGTCCGCGGGCGCTCGTGCTGACACCGACCCGTGAGCTGGCCATGCAGATCAGCGACGCCCTGGAGCCGCTCGCCCATGTCCTGGGCGTGCGCCACAAGCTCGTTGCCGGCGGCATGCCCTACCAGCCGCAGCTCAGCGCGCTCGACCGCGGCGTCGAGCTGCTCATCGCGACTCCCGGCCGGCTCAACGACCTGGTGGAGCGGGGCGCTGTCGAGCTGGGCCAGATCGAGATGGTGATCCTCGACGAGGCCGACCACATGGCCGAGATGGGCTTCCTGCCGGAGATCACGTCGATCCTGGATCTGCTGCCTGAGGGCGGCCAGCGGCTGCTGTTCTCGGCCACGCTGGACCGCGGCGTCGATGAGCTGGTCGCGCGGTACCTGCAGGACCCGGTCACCCACTCCACCGACGCTGCGACCGCCAGCGTGACCACGATGGAGCACCATGTGCTGCTGGTGGAGCCGAACCACAAGAAGGTCATCACCGGAGAGGTCGCCAACCGCAGTGGCCGTACGGTCGTCTTCGTCCGCACGAAGCTCGGCGCAGACCGGATCGCCGCCCAGCTGCGCGAGCAGGGGGTCCTGGCCGCCGCCCTGCACGGCGGCCTCAACCAGGGCGCCCGCAACCGGGTGCTCGCCGCGTTCCGGGACGGCAGCCTGCCGGTGCTCGTGGCGACCGACGTCGCTGCGCGTGGCATCCACGTCGACGACGTGAGCGTCGTGCTCCAGGTCGACCCGCCGGCGGACTCCAAGGACTACCTGCACCGGTCGGGTCGCACCGCCCGCGCGGGCGAACGGGGGACCGTCGTCACGCTCGCGCTGCCGCACCAGAAGCGCGGTATGGAGCGCCTGGTCCGCGAGGCCGGCGTCGACGTCACGGCGATCCGCGCCACCCCGGGGGACGAGGCGACGATGCGCGCGACCGGTGCACGCAGTCCCAGCGGCGTCCCCGTGGCCGAGCAGCAGGTGCGCCGGCTGCTCGACGGGCCGCCCAAGCCCCGGCGGGCGCCCAGGCCCGGTACGAGGCCTGCCAGGCGCCCAGCCGCGCCGACGGGGTCAGCCCGTCGTTGAAGCCCACCGAGGCGGCCCCTCATCGGGCTGTCCACCAGCGACGTGGGGCGCCGGTGACCCGGACACCGGTGCCACCCCAGGGCTGAGCTGACCCCAACGCCGCCGTGCAGCGAAGTGTCCGGGGGTCTGCGGACCGAGGCCACCCGTCAGAATGGGGTGGTGAACAGCGCGTTGCTCACCGGGCGGCTGCTGGTGGCCACTCCGCAGACCGGTGGTGATGTCTTCCGCCGCAGCGTCGTCCTGCTCCTGCACCACGACGAGGAGGGGGCGCAGGGCATCGTCCTGAACCGGCCGCTGGAGGCCGATGTCCGCTCGGTCCTGCCCACGTGGCAGGCGCACGTGACGCCGCCCGGCAGGCTGTTCCAGGGCGGCCCGGTCGGCCTCGACTCGGCTCTGGGCCTGGTCACGGTCCCCGGCGACGTGGTGCAGCCGCTGGGGGTCCGCCTCCTGTTCGGTGGCCTCGGCCTGGTCGACCTCGACGCCCCGCCTCCGGTGGTGACCCCCGAGATCGCGGGCCTGCGGATCTTCGCCGGGTACTCCGGCTGGTCGGGCGGCCAGCTGGAGGCCGAGGTGCACGCCGGCGGCTGGTATGTCGTGGACGCCGAGGCTCGCGACGGCTTCACCCCCGACCCGCAGGGGTTGTGGGCTGCGGTGCTGCGGCGCCAGCGCGGCAACCTGCGGCTGGTGGCCGGCTTCCCCGACGATCCCGCGATGAACTGATCCTGGTCGATGAACTGATCCTGCTGCCACACCCGCAGCGCCGTTGAACGGCACGGCGGCGGGGCCCTCGAGGCGCCTACACTCGGCGGAATGAGCGAGCCGATGACCGCACCCAGCGACCCGGACGGGCCCCAGTGGGACCCCGGCGACCCTGGAGGGCCGTCGACGTCGACCGCGCTGCTCGAGCGTGAGCAGGTCGAGGAGCGGCTCGCCGAACCCGGTGACCACGAGCGCTTCGCGCACTACGTCCGCAAGGAGAAGATCCTCGAGAGCGCGATGAGCGGCGATCCCGTGGTGGCGCTGTGCGGCAAGGTGTGGGTCCCCGGCCGCGACCCCAGCAAGTTCCCGGTATGCCCGACCTGCAAGGAGATCTACGAGGGGCTGCGCGCGCCGAGGGACGGCGGCGAGGGCTCCTCCTAGCACACCGCCAAGGCGATCGGCCCGCAGCCCTGGCCCGGGCATGTCGGCGTCCGCGTGCGGTTAGTGTCGTCGGGCCATGAGCAGTCCCGCCGCCTCCTCCCTGCCGCCGGCGTTCCCGGGCCGAGCGGCGTGGGGGACCGCGGACAGGCTCCGCGCCTGGCAGGAGCGCGCGCTCGCGGCATACCTGCGGGACAGCCGGCAGGACTTCCTGGCGGTCGCGACACCGGGGGCAGGCAAGACGACGTTCGCCCTGCGGGTCGCGACCGAGCTGAGACGGCGCAGGCTCGTCTCGAGGGTCACGGTCGTGACGCCGACCGAGCACCTGAAGACGCAGTGGGCGGACGCGGCGGCGCGCGTGGGCATCAGCATCGACCCCGGTTTCAGCAACGCCGCGGGTCGGCAGGCGGCGGGGTATGACGGGGTGGCGGTCACCTACGCGCAGGTCGCCAGCAAGCCGCTGCTGCACCGTGCCCGCACGGCGGCGGCTCCTACCCTGGTCATCCTGGACGAGGTGCACCACGGCGGCGATGCGCGATCCTGGGGCGATGCGATGTCGGCCGCCTTCGAACCCGCGGCCCGCCGCCTGGCGCTGACGGGCACTCCCTTCCGCTCCGACACCAGCGCCATCCCGTTCGTGCGGTACGAGCCCGACGCCGAGGGAGTCCGTCGCTCAAAGGCCGACTTCAGCTACGGCTACGCCGAGGCGCTGCGCGACGGGGTGGTCCGGCCGGTGCTGTTCCTGGCCTACGGCGGGACGACCCGCTGGCGGACCCGGGCCGGCGACGAGGTCAGCGCACGGCTCGGCGAGCCCCTTGCCAGGGACATGACCGCCCAGGCTTGGCGCACCGCCCTGGACCCCGCGGGGGAGTGGGTGCCGGCGGTGCTGGCCGCAGCGGACCAGCGACTCAGCGAGGTTCGGCGGGGGGTCCCTGACGCCGGTGGTCTCGTCATCGCCTCCGACCAGACCCACGCCCGCGCGTACGCCGCGATCCTGGCGAGGGTGTCCGGGGAGGCACCGGTGGTCGTCCTGTCGGACGACGCCGGGTCCTCTGCACGCATCGGGGACTACGCCGCCGGTCGCCAGCGGTGGATGGTCGCGGTCCGGATGGTCTCCGAGGGGGTCGACGTGCCGCGTCTGTGCGTGGGTGTCTACGCGACGTCGACCTCCACCGCGCTTTTCTTCGCCCAGGCCGTGGGGCGACTGGTCCGTGCCCGGCGGCGCGGGGAGACCGCGTCGGTGTTCCTGCCCAGCGTGCCGGTGGTCCTCGGCCACGCCGGCCGTCTCGAGCAGGAGCGCGACCACGCTCTGGACCGTCCGGTGGCAGCAGCCGACGAGTGGCTCTCAGCGCCGGAGCAGGCCCTGCTCGCCAGGGCCGGCCGGACCGTGTCGCACTCGGAGGCCGGCCAGCGGTTCGAGGCACTGGAGTCGTCGGCGGAGTTCGACCACGTGCTGTTCGACGCCCAGCAGTTCGGCCTGGGAGGTGGGGTCGGCAGCGCCGAGGAGCAGGACTTCCTGGGGCTGCCTGGCCTGCTGGAGCCGGACCAGGTCGCCACGGTGCTGCGCGAGCGGCAGTCACGGGGGCAGTCCCGGGGACAGTCGCGCGGACGGCCACGTGGGCGGGATCACGCGCCACACCCAGCGCCGCAGCCGGACCAGGGCGTGGCCGCCCACCGTGCTGTGGCGGCGCAGCGCAAGGAGCTCAGCTCCCTGGTCGCCGCGTACGCCCGCACACGCGCGGTGCCCCATGCCGCCGTGCACCTGGACCTGCGGCGGACGTGCGGCGGTCCCGCCCTGGACCAGGCGAGCGCCGAGCAGGTGGGCGCCCGGATCCAGCAGATCCGGCTCTGGTTCGTCGGCCGCCGCTGAGTCCCGTCCGAACACGACGGCCACCACCTCGAGGCCGTGGCAGGCTTAGCGGTATGAGCGCGTCAGCAGGCTGGTACGACGACCCACGTGACCCGGCGACGCTGCGCTACTGGGACGGGGTCATGTGGACCGACCACGTGACGCCGAAGCAGTCGCCGACGTTGGCCCAGTCGCACATCGGCCAGGCGCACCCCGTGCCTGCGGTGCAACCGCAGGCCTCCCCGGCGCAGCCGTCGGCCGCGGCGGCGAACCAGCCGTTCTCGACTCCGACAGCGACCGGCCAGCCGCCCTGGCAGCAAGGGGCCGGCGAATACGCCGGCGCCCCGCAGTGGCAGCAGCCGCGCTCCCTGGGGGTGGTCACTACCCCCGACGGCGCGGAGATCTCCGGGTGGTGGAAGCGCGTGCTGGCACGGGTGCTCGACAGCATTGTCGTCTCGGTCATCTCGCTGCCGCTCACCGGCTGGTTCTACCTGCAGTACGTCAAGGTGATCCAGTCGTGGATGGACGCGATGCTCGCCGACGCCCGGGCCGGCCGGCAGACGGGCACCCTGATGCTGCCTGGACAGGCCTACACCTACCTCGTTCCGGCGGCCCTGATCACGCTGGTCGTCTACGCCGCCTACGAGATACTGTTCCTCTCCCGTACCGGCGCGACTCCCGGCAAGCGGATCGTGGGCATCAGCGTGCGGCTGCGCGAGGTCGCCGGCCCCCCGCCTGCCAGCGCCGTGCTGAAGCGGTTCACGGTGCAGCAGGGCCCCGCGCTCCTGGCCCTGGTCCCGGTCGTCGGCTCCGTGCTCAGCTTGTTCCAGGTGCTCGACTCGCTGTGGCCACTGTGGGACCAGCGCCGGCAGGCCCTGCACGACAAGGTCGCCAAGACCAACGTCGTGGTCGGTCCGCAGCCCCGCCGCGGTCAGCCCGCGGCAGGGTCGGGTTCAGGGAGCGCCGCCCAGGACCGGCCGGCCGACCAGCTCGGCTCCGGCAGCCGCTAGCTGCGCCAGGGCGCTCGCGGTCGTCTCGGCGGCCACTCCAGCGGTCAGGTCGAGCAGCACCGTGGTGCTGAACCCGTTGTCAACGGCGTCCAGCGCGGTCGCCCGCACACAGTGGTCGGTGGCGATTCCGCAGACGTCCACGGCGTCGATCCCGCGCTCGCGCAGCCAGGCTGCCAGGTCCAGCCTTCGCTCACCGAGCGTCGTGGTTCCCTCGAAGCCGCTGTATGCCGCGGCGTGCACGCCCTTGCGGAACACCGCGTCGACGTGCTGCATCGCCGGCTCCACTCCGGGGTGGAACAGCGCGCCGTCGCTGCCGATGCGGCAGTGCGGCGGCCACGTGTCGACGTAGTCGGGGTCGGCGGAGAAGTGGGCGCCGGGGTCCTCGTGCCAGTCGGCGGTGGCAACGACGGCGGTGTAGTCGCCCGCACGAGCCTCGACGTAGCGGCTGATCTCAGCGGCCACCTGCGCTCCCCCTTGGACCGCGAGCGAGCCGCCCTCGCAGAAGTCGTTCTGCACGTCGACGAGGATCAGCCCACGCGTCATCGCTGCACCGCCCTGCTGTAGATGGTCGGGATCGCCGGGCCCCCGCGGGAGAGCTGCAGGGCCGTCGGAGGCAGCTCCGCCCGCGAGCGGGCATGCCGCTCCCGGGCCTGCTCCAGGTCGGCGGACCAGGCCAGCTCGCCCTTGCGCACCAACGGGACCAGCAGCGGCCGGTCGTTGTCGTCGCCCGCCGGCGGGGCCTCGACACCGACCACCTCGGCCTCGGCGACACCGTCGGCGTCGATCCGCCGGGTGGCCCACTTGCGGCCGCCGATCGAGGTCTTGTCCTTGCTCTTCTTCTCGACAGGCACGAGCGCCCCGCCCGCGTCGGCGCGCGCCACCAGCTTGTAGACCAGCCCCGCGGTCGGCGCCCCGGAGCCGGTGACCAGGGATGTTCCGACGCCGTAGGCGTCGACCGGCGCCGCCGCGAGGGCGGCGATGGCGTGCTCGTCGAGGTCGGAGGTCACCACGATGCGCGTCGAGGTCGCGCCGAGCGAGTCCAGCAGAGCCCGAACCTCACGGGCCTGGACCAGCAGGTCGCCGGAGTCCAGCCGCACGGCGCCCAGCCCCGGGCCGGCCACCTCCACGGCGAGGCGCACGGCGGCCGAGACGTCGTAGGTGTCGACCAGCAGCGTCGTGCCTGGCCCCAGGCTGGCGACCTGCGCCTCGAAGGCCGCACGCTCGGAGTCGTGCAGCAGGGTGAACGCGTGCGCACTGGTGCCGGCGGTCGGCACGCCGTAGCGCCGCCCCGCCTCCAGGTTGCTCGTGGCCGCGAACCCGGCGATGTATGCGGCCCGCGCCGCCGTCACCGCCGCCTGCTCGTGCGTGCGCCGCGATCCCATCTCGATGCACGGGCGGTCCCCGGCCGCCGCGGTCATCCGCGACGCCGCCGACGCCACTGCCGCGTCATGGTTGAGGATCGAGAGCACCAGCGTCTCCAGGACCACCGCCTCGGCGAAGCTGCCCTCGACCACGACCAGCGGCGAGCCGGGCAGGAAGCACTCCCCCTCGGCATACCCCCACACGTCGCCGGTGAAGCGGTAGCCGGCCAGGAAGCGCAGGGTGGCCTCGTCCACGGCGCCGCGCTCGCGCAGGGCCTCCAGCTCTGGCTCGCCGAAGCGGAAGTCGCTGATCGCCTCGGCGATCCGCCCGGTGCCGGCGACGACGCCGTAGCGCCGGCCCTCCGGCAACCGGCGGGCGAAGACCTCGAAGACGCACTCGCGCTGTGCGGCACCGCTGCGCAGGGCCGCCTGCAGCATGGTGAGCTCGTAGCGGTCGGTGAGCAGCGCCGTCGAGCTCGCCGGGGTCGGGGACGTCACGGCGACAGCCTAAAGGCGCCCTACAGTTGACGGCGTGTCCACCGCCGCCCCTGACACCGCGCAGCGGGAGCGTCTCGAGGTCGTCGAGGACGCCGAGCTGGACCAGCCGTGGATCACCCTGGTCTGGAACGACCCGGTCAACCTGATGTCCTACGTCACCTACGTGTTCGAGACGTACTACGGGTACAGCCGGGCCAAGTCCGAGGCCTTGATGCTTGACGTGCACCACAAGGGCAAGGCGGTCGTGGCGACGGGCACGCGGGAGAAGATGGAGCACGACACGGAGGCGCTCCAGGGCTACGGGCTGTGGGCGACCTTCCAGAAGGACACGTAGGTGGCGACGGCGTTCCGCCGCAAGGGGAACCGGGTCGTGGCGCGGCTCGACGACCTCGAGCGGGAGGTCGTCATCGCCCTGATGGCGCAGACCCGTGACCTGCTGGCTGCGCCCGAGCTCGCGCCCCGCGCGCAGGAACACGGCGGGGACGACTTCGACGAGCTGGTCGCATCCCTGGGCCTGGACGACGCCCCGGTGGGCACCGGGAGCACCGGGGCGCCCCCGCCGCGGGTCGTCGCCGCCCCGAGCGACCCCGCGCTGGAGCGCCTGCTGCCGTCGGCGAACAGGGAGGACCCCGAGGCGGCGGCCGAGTTCCGCCGGCTCACCGAGCACGGGCTGCGCCAGCGCAAGAGCGACAACCTGAGTGTGGCCATCGACGCGCTGAGCGCCCCGGTCAAGGACCGCGTGGAGCTCGACCGCCGGCAGGCGGCGGCCTTCGTCGTGGCTCTGGTGGACGTCCGGCTGCTGCTGGGTGACCGGCTGGGCCTGCGCACGGACGAGGATGCGGAGGCGCTGCAGGGCTACCTCGCGCAGGCTGCCCTGGAGGACCCGCGCGCCTCGATGGTCGCCTACTACGACTTCCTGACCTGGCTGCAGGAGAGCCTGACCCAGGCGTTGCTGCGCTGAGCGGCAGCGCGTGCTGGCGCCGCGCCGGGCGCGCGACGCGAACCGGCCGGAACCCGCGACGCATACGGTAGGAGCCGTGGCAGACGCTCCGATCGGCATCTTCGACTCCGGATACGGCGGGTTGACGGTGGCCCGGGCCGTGCTCGACCAGCTCCCGCACGAGCGGGTCGTCTACCTGGGCGACACGGCCCGGCAGCCGTACGGTCCGCGTCCGATCGCTCAGGTCAGGCAGTTCTCCCTGGAGTGCATGGACCTGATCGTGGACCGCGGCGTGAAGGCCCTGGTGATCGCCTGCAACTCGGCGTCGGCGGCGGTCCTGCACGACGCTCGCGAGCGCTACGACGTGCCGGTGGTCGAGGTCATCCGGCCGGCGGTGCGCCGGGCTGTCGCCTGCACCCGCAGCGGCCGGGTCGGTGTCATCTCCACCCTGGCCACCCACCGCAGCCACGCCTACCTCGACGCCTTCGCCGCGGCACCGCACATCAGCCTGACCAGTCGTCCGTGCCCACGCTTCGTCGACTTCGTCGAGGCCGGCACCACCGCTGGCCCCGAGCTGCTGCAGGTGGCCCGCGAGTACCTCGAGCCGCTGACGACTGGTCGCGCGGACGCAGGGGTCGCCGGTGCCCCCGGCGTCGACACGCTGATCCTCGGCTGTACGCACTACCCGCTGCTCACCGCCGTCCTGGCCTACGTCATGGGCGAGGGGGTCACCCTGGTCTCGTCCGCGGAGGAGACCGCCCAGGACCTCTACCGCATCCTCGCCGACTCCGCGGCCCTGCGGCCCGACCACCTGGCGCCGCCCGCCCACGAGTGGCACACGACCGGCGACCCCGCCGAGTTCGCCCGGCTCGCCCGGCGGTTCCTCGGGCCGGAGGTTGCCCTGGCCACCGCGGCGCCGGTCACCGGCCCGGTCACCAGCCCGGTGCCCGCCCGGTGATCGCCCGGTGACCGTGCGGTGCGGGTGAGGGTCACCGTGGCCGGCTGCTCCGGCTCGGTGCCCGGTCCGGATTCCCCGGCATCCTGCTACCTGGTCCGCTCGCCCTGGCAGGGCCGCGACTACAACCTCTGCCTGGACCTCGGCAACGGGGCGCTGGGGACCCTGCAGCGGCACCTCGCCGTCACCGACATCGACGCGGTCGTGCTCAGCCACCTGCATCCCGACCACTGCCTGGACGTGTGCGGCCTCTACGTCGCGCTGCGGTACGGCCCCGTCCGGCCGCGCGGGCGGCTGCCGGTGCACGGCCCGGCCGGGCTCGCGCGGCGGCTGGCGCGAGCCTACGAGGTGCACGAGGGCGGCGCCCCGGAACTTGAGGCGCTACTGGACTTCCAGCCGCTCACCGACCGGGTGCCCCTACGGCTGGGACCGTTCAGCGTCACGCCGTACCGCGTCTCCCACCCTGTCGAGGCCTACGGGCTGCGGGTGGAGGCCGACGGTGCGGTGCTCGCCTACACCGGCGACACGGACGCCTGCGACGCGCTGCGGCCACTGTGCACCGGCGCCTCGCTCATGCTCTCGGACGCAGCGTCCGTCGAGGGAGTGAACGCCGAGCGGGGCATCCACCTGTCGGCCAGGCGGGCCGCCGCCGCTGCGGTCGAGGCAGGCGGCGTGCGACGGCTGATGCTGACGCACATCCCCCCGTGGAGCAACCCGCAGGTATGCCGCTCGCAGGCTGCCCAGGTCTGGCCCGGTGAGGTGGAGCTCGCCGCTCCCGACCTGACGTTCGAGCTGTGACCCAGGGCTGAGCGACTTCCACCAGCTGGCGCCGGCTCACCTACTGTGTCGGGCATGACGCGACACGACGGCCGGGCCGACGACGAGCTGCGCGAGGTGCGGATCACCCGCGGCTGGCTGGACCACGCGGAGGGCAGCGTGCTGGTGGAGTTCGGCCGGACCAGGGTCCTGTGTGCCGCGTCGTTCACCGCCGGCGTGCCGCGGTGGCGCAAGGGCAGCGGCGAGGGCTGGGTCACCGCGGAGTACGCCATGCTCCCGCGCTCGACCAACACCCGCTCCGACCGGGAGTCGGTCAAGGGCCGCGTCGGCGGGCGGACCCATGAGATCTCCCGGCTGGTGGGGCGCAGCCTGCGGGCCGTGGTCGACACCAGGGCGCTGGGGGAGAACACCGTGGTCCTGGACTGCGACGTGCTGCAGGCTGACGGCGGCACCCGCACGGCGGCGATCACCGGCGCCTACGTCGCGCTGGTCGACGCGGTGGCGTGGGCCCGGGGCGAGGGCCTGGTCGGTGCCTCTCGGGCACCACTGAGCGACTCGGTGTCCGCCGTCAGCGTCGGCGTCGTCGGGGGACGTCCGGTGCTCGACCTCGACTACGCGGAGGACTCCACCGCCGACACCGACATGAACGTGGTGATGACCGGCAGCGGCACCTTCGTCGAGGTCCAGGGGACTGCCGAAGGGGCGCCGTTCGACCGGGGCCTGCTCGGCGAGCTGCTCGACCTCGCCACGACCGGATGCCGGCGGCTGACCCAGCTGCAGGGCTCGGTGCGCGTGCCATGACGAGCCGGGAGTGGACTGCCGGGGAGGGCAACGCAGACCCGGTGGCCCACGACAGGCGGGTCGTGCTCGCCACCCGCAACCAGCACAAGGTCCGCGAGCTGCAGGAGATCCTGGCCGAGGGGACTGCGGCTCTGCGGGTGGAGGTCCTCGGGCTGCACGCGTTCACGGGCGTGCCGGAGGTCGTGGAGTCGGGCGTCACCTTCGCCGAGAACGCCGCGCTCAAGGCGGTCGCGGTAGCCGCCGCGACCGGGCTCCCGTCGCTGGCCGACGACTCCGGGATCGCCGTGGACGTGCTGGGCGGAGCGCCCGGCGTCTTCAGCGCCCGCTGGGCGGGGCGGCACGGGGACGACGCGGCCAACCTCGAGCTGCTGCTGGCTCAGCTGAGCGACGTGCCCGACGCCCACCGGGGGGCGGCGTTCGTCTGTGCAGCCGTGCTCGCCCTTCCCGACGGCCGGACCTGGACCACGCAGGGCCGCATGACCGGGACGCTTGCCCGGGACCCGCGGGGCAGCAACGGCTTCGGCTACGACCCGGTCCTGGTCGTCGAGGGCGGCACGCGGACGGCGGCCGAGCTGTCACCGGCGCAGAAGAACGCGATCTCACACCGCGGGCAGGCATTCCGGGCGATCCTCCCGCACCTGCGCCTCGCGCTCGAGCCCGTTAGTCGTCGGTAAGCCCGTCCGCCGGGAATGCCCAGCCTGCCGTGACACTGTTGAACGGTGAAGCGCTCCCTGCCCGCCGCTGCCACCGGCGTGCTTGCCGGCGCTCTCACGCTCGGCGTGGCGACGCTGCTCGCCGGGCTGGTCAGCCGGATGGGCGCCGCCGGAGGGGTCGCGTCGCCGGTCCTGGCGGTGGGGTCGGCCTTCGTCGACCGCACCCCGCCCTGGCTGAAGAACCTGGCGATCTCGACATTCGGCACGCACGACAAGCAGGCGCTGTTCGTCGGCATGGCCCTGGTTCTGCTCATCGGATGCGCGCTGGTGGGAGTGCTGGCCAGGCGGCGGATCCGGCTGGCCCTGCTGGTCTTTGCCGCGCTGACCGCCGTCGGACTCGGCGCCGTGCTCACCCGTCCGCACGCGAGCGCCATCGACGCGGTGCCTACCGTGGCAGGCGCCTGGGCGGGAATGTGGGCGCTGTCGAAGCAGTGGCAGTGGCGTTCGTCCACCGTCGCCCTGGCTGACGACAGCCCTGATGACAACAGCGGTGGTGACGACAGCCGTGGTGACGCGTGGCGCCCGGCCTCCGGCGCGGGCCACGCCGTCGACCGCCGCCACGTGGTCGTCGGAAGCGCGGGCATCGCTGCGGCCGCTGTGGGGACCGCCGCGATCGGTCAGGGGGTAGGGGGCAAAGCCGCCTCCGTCGCCCAGGCCCGGGCAAGCGTGCGGGTCCCAGTCGTCGCCGAGCCGGTGAGGGTCCCGGCCGGCGCGTCGCTGCACGTGCCCGGCATCTCGCCGTATGTCGTCCCGGCAGCCGACTTCTACCGCATCGACACGGCGCTCGTGGTGCCCCAGATCGACAGCTCGGGTTGGCGGCTTCGGGTGCACGGCATGGTCGGCCGCGAGGTCACCCTCGACTGGGAGACGTTGCTGTCCAAGCCGATGAAGCAGGCGATGGTCACGCTGACCTGCGTGTCGAACGAGGTCGGCGGCGACCTGATCGGCAACGCCGTCTGGACCGGCTGGCCGATCCGGGACCTGCTCGCCATGGCCTCACCCCAGGCCGGCGCCGACATGGTGCTGTCCACCAGCGCGGACGGCTGGTCGGCGGGCACGCCGCTGACCGCGCTGACCGACGCGCGCGACGCGCTGCTCGTCGTCGCCATGAACGGCCAGCCCCTTCCCGTCGAGCACGGCTTCCCCGTGCGCATGGTGGTGCCGGGGCTCTACGGCTACGTCTCCGCGACGAAGTGGGTGACCGACCTCGAGGTCACCCGGTTCGCCGACGCCCAGGGCTACTGGACCCCCCGCGGCTGGTCCGCGAGGGGACCGATCAAGACCGAGTCGCGGATCGACGTGCCGCGCAGCGGGGCGCGCGTCAAGGCCGGGCGGGTGGCGGTGGCGGGTGTCGCGTGGGCACAGCACCGCGGCATCACGGCGGTCGAGGTCCGGATCGACAACCAGCCCTGGAAGCGGGCGACCCTCGCCCTCGAGCCCACCATCGACGCGTGGCGCCAGTGGGTGCTGCCGTGGCGGGCGACCAGGGGCAGCCACACCATCACCGTCCGCGCCACCGACGGCACCGGGACGGTCCAGACCCCTCACCACGCGCCGCCCGAGCCGGACGGTGCCACCGGATGGCACACCATCACCGTCTCGGTGGACTGACCCCTCCCGCGTCGTGCTGGGCGGCCCCGCTGACCCGTCCTCGCGCAGTCTAGTGACACCTCGCGCAGGTCCTGCCCTGCCCGAGGTGTCACCAGGGTGCGCGAGGTATGCCGGCTGCCCCCGCCGACGGGTCGGTCCGGACCACCGGCGCGTCCACCCGTAGGTCGCGACTTGTCCCGCGGGTCGCCAGCCGGTAAGCCAGGGCGATGACCTCGACCCACGACACCACCGCACCGGCTGCATCCACTCCCGAGCTGCCCGACGACCTTCGGGCGCGGGTGGCCTCGCTGACGCTGGAGCAGAAGGTCCGGCTGTGCACCGGAGCCGACTCCTGGTCGCTGTATGCCGAGCCCGCCGTGGGGTTGCGCCGCCTGGTGGTGTCCGACGGGCCGGCCGGCGTCCGCGGGGAGACCTGGGACGAGCGCGACACCTCCGCGAACGTCCCGTCGCCCACGTCTCTCGCCGCCACCTGGGACAGGGCACGGGTCGAGCGGATCGGCGCCCTGCTGGCCAGTGAGTGCCGGCGCCAGGGAGTCGACGTCCTGCTCGCGCCGACCGTCAACCTGCACCGGTCGCCATACGGCGGTCGGCACTTCGAGTGCCTCAGCGAGGACCCCTACCTGACCGGGCAGATCGGCAGCGCCTTCGTCCGGGGAGTGCAGGGCCAGGGGGTCGGCGCCACGGTGAAGCACTTCGTCGCCAACGACTCGGAGACCCAGCGGTTCAGCCTCGACGCCGTCGTCGACGAGCGGGTGCTGCGGGAGCTGTACCTCGCGCCGTTCGACCAGATCGTCCGCGTCGCAGGCGCGTGGTCGGTCATGGCCGCCTACAACTCGGTCAACGGCACGACCATGACGCAGAGCCCACTGCTGCGCGCGATCCTGCACCAGGAGTGGGGCTTCGACGGCCTGGTCATGAGCGACTGGCACGCCGGCCGGTCGGTCGAGGCGGCGAAGGCGGCGCTCGACCTGCTCATGCCCGGCCCCAGCGGCCCGTGGGGCGATGCCCTGGTGGCTGCCGTGCGGGCCGGCGACGTGGACGAGGCCCTGGTGGACGACAAGGTGGAGCGGATCCTGCGGCTGGCCGCCAGGGTGGGCGCACTGGACGGCGGCGAGGGTCCGCAGGCGCGGATCTGGTCCGACGAGGCCATCGCCGGCGAGCTGCGCGGTGCCGCGTCCGCTGGGTTCGTGCTGGCCCAGAACAAGCCGGTAGGCGCCTCGCCGCTGCTGCCGCTGGACACCGGGCAGCTGCGCACCGTCGCGGTGCTGGGACCCAACGCCGGGGACGGCGCGCGCAGCCTCGGCGGCGGCAGCGCCTTCGTCTTCCCTCCCTATGACGTGTCGCCGCTGAAGGGGATCCGGGCGGCGCTCGGCCGGGACGTCGAGGTCACCTTCAGTGAGGGGGTGCGCACCTCTGACCGGCTGCCTCCAGCCGCCCTGGACCTGATGCGGCTGCCGGGCGGCCGGGGACCCGGTCTGGAGGCGAGGTTCCTGGACCGGTCGGGCGCCGTGCTGGGGACCGAGGACCGCTACCACGGCGCCCTCAACTGGGCGAGCAGCGTGCTGACCGGCCTGTCGCTGCAGGACGTGCACGCCATCGAGCTGGCGACCACGGTGGTGGCGACGGAGGCGGGCACCTACCGCATCGGCGGGTCGGGCGTGGGACCGTTCCGGCTCACCCTGGACGGGCAGGTGCGCCTCGAGGAGCGGCTGAGCCTGCCGGAGGGGGCCGACCCGGTCGAGCTGATGATGCGGCCGCCCCAGCGATACGCCGAGGTCGACCTCGACGCCGGTCAGCGGGTCGAGGTGCTGCTGCATCACGAGCTGCAGCGGATGAGCGGGTTCGGGGACGCCGACGCGGTGGCCGCGACGTTCCAGCTCAACGCCGTCCGTATCTTCGACGAGCAGGTGGAGTTCGACCGCGCCGTCTCGCTGGCCGCGGCTGCCGACGTGGCGGTCCTCGTGGTGGGCACCACGGAGGAGGTCGAGAGCGAGGGCTTCGACCGCGACTCCCTGGCCCTGCCCGGGCGCCAGGACGAGCTCGTCCGGGCCGTCGTGCACGCCAACCCCCGCACCGTCGTCGTGGTCAACGCCGGCGCCCCGGTGCTGCTGCCGTGGGCCGCCGACGTGCCCGCGGTGCTGCTGTGCTGGTTCCCGGGCCAGGAGTTCGGCAACGCGCTGGCCGACGTGCTGACCGGTGCGGCGGAACCGGGTGGCAGGCTGCCCACCACGTGGCCGGTCGACGAGGTCGGCCTGCCGTCCACCACGCCGGTGGACGGGACACTGCGCTACGACGAGGGACTGCTCATCGGCTACCGCCGGTTCGCCGCGGACGGTCGCCGCCCGCTCTACGCCTTCGGGTCGGGGCAGGGCTACACCACCTGGGAGCTGTCCGACCTGACGGTCATGGCAGCGGCCTCCGACGGCCAGGGCAATGGCGGCCCCGGCGAGCTCGGCGACGGTGGGGCGACGGTGCGGGTCCGCGCCGACAACCGCGGCGGGCGGCTGGGTCGCACCGTGGTCCAGGTCTACCTGTCGCGACGCGACACCGCTCTCCAGCGGGCGCCCTTGTGGCTCGGCGGGTTCGAGGCGGTCGAGGCCGGGGCGAGCGACGGCGTCGACGTGTCTGTCGCGGTGCCGGCGCGCGCCTTCCAGCACTGGGACGTCGCACGTGGCGAGTGGGCCACGGAACCGGGCACGTTCGAGATCTCCGTCGGCCTGTCCAGCGACTCGCCGGCCCTGCACGGGGAGATCGCGCTCGGTAGCGCCTGATCACCGGACGGGCGTGCGGGAGAAGGGACTCGAACCCTCACGCCCGAAGGCACAGGAACCTAAATCCTGCGTGGCTGCCAGTTACACCACTCCCGCGCGCGGTCGACTCTACGCAGGGGCGCGCCGGCCGGGCGACCTCATCGGCGGCGAAACACCCCTCGAGGTCACCGGCCGCCGGGCGCGGTCAGGGCAGCCCGAGTGCCGTGGACAGCGCCGCGACGTGCCCGGTGGCCTTGATGTCGTACTTGGCGAGCCGCACCGCGCCGTCCCCGTCGACGACCACCGTGGAGCGGATCACGCCGACTGACTTCTTCCCGTACGCCGACTTCTCGCCGTAGGCGCCGTACGCCTGCAGCGTCTGCGTCGAGGGGTCGGACAGCAGCGGGTAGGTGAGCGACTCCTGGTCTGCGAACTGGCGCAGCTTCGCGGGCTCGTCGGGGCTGATGCCGGCGACCTCGTAGCCGGCTGCCTGCAGCCGGGGGACCGAGTCGCGGAAGTCGCACGCCTCGGTGGTGCACCCCGGTGTCATCGCGGCCGGGTAGAAGAACAGCACCACCCCCCGTCCCGCGAAGTCCGACAGCGACACCTCGTGGCCGTCCTGGTCGGCCAGGGTGAAGGCGGGTGCGGGTTGGGAGGGTTCGAGGCGGGTCATAGGGGGCTCCTACGGGATGGGGGCGCGTGGCCGCTGCCGGACGTCCGGTGCTGTGGGGGACCAGTCTGCGTTATGGTCGCGACAAGGTCCGAGAGGGAGTGACATGAGCGACACCAGGTCTGCCGACGCGATAGAGGCGGAGATCGAGACCACCCGCATCCGCCTGGCCAGCACGGTCGACGAGCTGGCCGTCCGGGCGAACCCCAAGGAGATCGGCCGTCGCCTGGTCGAGGCGGGCAAGGTCCGGCTCCGCGCCCAGACAGAGGTGGCACGGGCCGAGCTCATGCGCCAGGCCGACGTGGCGATGGTCAAGCTGAACGAGGCCGCCCGCACCCCCGACGGGCAGCTGCGCACGGAGCGGCTCGCCGCCGTCGGCGCGGCGGTGGTCGTGCTGATGGGCCTGCTGGTGTTCCGCCGCGTCCGTGACTGAGCTGACCGACCGGGTCGGCATCCGCCGCTGCTCCGGCACCTCTTGCTGAGGTCCCTTCGCCCGGTCTCGCTGGGGCTGCCCGGCCCGAGCTCCTGGGACATGCTCCGAGGCTTCACCGCGATACGCGGCAACCCGTTGCAGTTCCTGGAGCGGACCCAGGCCAGGTATGGCGACCTGGTCGCCTTTCCCGTCCCCGGCAGCCCGGCGCTGCTGGTGAACGACCCCGAGGACGTCCGGCACGTTCTCGCCGGCAACGCCGCCAACTGGCGCAAGAACACCGTCCAGTACGCCGCCCTTGCCCGGGCGACGGGGCCCGGGCTGCTCGCCGTCTCCGACGACCGGTGGCTCGGCCGCCGCCGGGCGGCCCAGCCCGCGTTCCACCACGGCCGGCTCGCCCACATCGGCGACAGCGTGCTGCGTGCGGCGCAGCGCGTCTCCCGGTCCTGGGCCGAGCTCGGCGCCGGTGGCGAGGTGGAGGTCGACGCGCTCGCCCAGGCCGCGACGCTCGACGTGATCGGCCGCACGCTGTTCGACCACGACCTCGCCGACTCGACCGAGAAGCTGGTGGCCGCGACGGACCTCGCGGCCGAGCTGATCGTCAGCAGAGGGCGCGCTGTCATCCCCGTGCCCGAGTGGCTGCCTACCCCCGGCAACGCCCGGCTCAAGGCAGCCGTGCGCGACCTGGACCAGGTGTGCCGCAACCTGATCGAGGACCGGCGCTCCCGTGGCGTGCGGCACGACGACGACGACCTGCTGGGCCTGCTGCTCACCGCTGGCCTTCCGGACGACGCGGTGCGCGACGAGCTCGTCACCATGGTCGTCGCGGGCCACGAGACCGTGGCGTCGGCGCTGACCTGGACCTTGCTGCTCATGGCCCAGCACCCCACCGCCCAGGCGCTGGTGCGCGAGGAGGTGCGGTCGCGACGCGTAGGTGACCCCGCCGGTGGCCCCTTCCTGCGGGCGGTCGTGGACGAGTCGCTGCGGCTCTACCCGCCGGGGTGGGTCGTCTCCCGCAGGGCCACGTCGGCCGACGTCCTCAGCGGCGAGCAGGTGCCGGCGGGCACCGTAGCGATCATCAGCCCGTGGCTGCTGCACCGGCGCCCGGCGCAGTGGCCGCAGCCGCTGGAGTTCCGTCCGGAGCGGTTCCTGGACCAGCCGCGCCAGCCCGCGCGGGGCGACTACCTGCCCTTCGGTCTTGGCCCACGCCTGTGCATCGGCCGCGACTTCGCCCTCGTCGAGCTGCGGGTCATCGTCGCCGAGCTGCTGCGCGACCATGCCGTCACCCTGGCCCCGGGACAGGGGCCTCCGGCGATCAACGCCTTCGTGACGCTGCGTCCGCGCGGGGGGCTGACCCTGCAGGTGAGACCCGCCGGGTGACCGGTGAGCGGGGGCGTGCCGGAGCCGCGATGGAGCCGCGGCTGTGCAGGCCCATCACGACCCGGTGCACGCCGCTGCGTCGCTTGTCGGCGAGCAGCAGCTCGACCGCGCGGCGCCCCATCTCGAAGTGCGGGATGGCGACACTGTCCAGCCCCGGGTCCATCCAGGACGCGAGGTCGGAGTCGTCGAAGGAGACCAGCGAGACGTCGGACGGCGCGCGGAGGCCGACGTCGCCCAGGGCCTGGTAGGCGCCGAGCGCGATCCGGTCGTTGAGGCAGACCAGCGCCGATGGCCGCACGTCCGAGGCGAGCAGCTTGCCCACCGCCTCGTGGGCGGCACCCGGCCACCACAGCGTGTCCACCCGGCCGGCCAGAGCCACGCCGTCGGCAGCCAGCTCGGCCTCCACACCGGCCAGACGGTCCCGAGCGGCCAGGACATTCGCCGGCGTCTCGCCCACCAGGTAGATGCCCTCCCGGTGGCCGGCGTCCAGCAGGGCTCGAGCCGCCGTCCGCCCGGCACTCCTGTCGTCCGGCACGACGCAGGGCACGCCCTTCTGCCGGGCGACGCAGTTCAGCAGGACCAGTGCCTGCCCGCGCAGCAACGGCGATGGTCGCACCGCCCGGGTGTACATCGCGGCATACAGGAAGCCGTCGACCCCACGGTCGAGCATGCTCTGGACCAGGTGCTGCTCGACGCCTGCGTCCCCGCCGGTCTCGCCGACGAACATCAGGCGCTCCAAGAGCAGCGCGCTCGTCATGCTGCCGCGGACGAGGTCGCCGGCGAAGGGCTCGGTGGCGACCACGTCGGAGACCATCCCGATCGTGTGCGAGAGGTTCGTCCGCAGGCTGCGGGCCAGCAGGTTGGGGCGGTAGCTGAGCTCCCGTGCCGCCCGCGTCACCCGTTCCTCGGCGTCCGCCGAGATGCGCATGTCCCGCCGACCGGTCAGCACGAACGACGCCGTCGTCCGCGACACGCCGGCGCGACGGGCCACCTGGTCCAACGTCACGCGAGCAACGGCCACCTGACCTCCATCTCGGCTCCTGCTCTGTCACCTTGCGCTCCTCCGCAGGTCCCGGCAACAGGAAGAGGGGCGTTGCCGCGCAGGTACTGGTGCCGCGAGCCCGTTGTGGCCGGGAGCCTCGACCCCGACCGCGGACTGTGCCTACTAACTCGGTTCAGCGCGGTTGGCGCCGAGCAGGCTGCGACCGGCCCGAAAAGTCGGCACCGTGAACACTGTGTTACCCACTCGTGACTCGATTGCGCTTGCCGGTCCCCCCGGGCCGGGCAATCATGACAGGGCCTGCTCACCCACCGGTGGCCAGAACGAGACTCGTTGCGCTCTCTTGGGCAACGTCTAACGAGGGAGAAAAAATGGCCGTACGCGTGAAGGGACGTCACGCCGCAGTGATGTCCGTCGCGATGGTTGGCACGCTGGCGCTCGCGGCATGCGGGGGCGGCGGCGGCGGTGGCAGCACTGGGGGAGGCTCGAGCGCAGGCGCAGGCGGAGGCGGAGGCGCTGCGGCCGCGTCGCGCGGCCCAATCACCTATGTGCAGGGCAAGGACAACAGCGGCATCGTGCAGCCGATCGTGCAGATGTGGAACAAGGCGCACCCGACGGAGAAGGCCACGCTCAAGGAGCAGTCTGACCAGGCTGACCAGCAGCACGACGACCTCGTGCAGCACTTCCAGTCCAAGGACCCCAGCTACGACATCGTCTCGGTCGACGTGGTCTGGACTGCCGAGTTCGCCGCCAAGGGCTGGCTGACTCCGCTTGTCGGCCCCCTCGCCCTCGACACCTCGAAGATGCTCCCCTCCGTCGTCAAGACCGCGACCTACGTCAACAAGCTGTACGCCGGCCCGATCAGCACCGACGCGGGGATCCTCTACTACCGCAAGGACCTGGTGAAGACCCCGCCGAAGACGTACGACGAGCTGTGGAAGGACTGCGCGATCGCCAAGAAGAACAACATGGGCTGCTTCGCCGGCCAGTACGCCAAGTACGAGGGTCTCACGGTCAACGCGGCCGAGGCGATCAACTCCTTCGGGGGCACCATCCTCGGCACCGACGGCAAGCCGACGGTGACGTCAGCCCAGGCGAAGGCCGGCCTGCAGAACCTTGCCGACCACTACAAGAACGGCGACATCCCCAAGGAGGCCATCACCTACCAGGAGGAGCAGGGCAGACAGGCCTTCGAGGGCGGCAAGCTGCTGTTCCTGCGCAACTGGCCCTACGTCTACAGTCTGGCCACCACCGACGGCAGCTCCAAGGTCAAGAAGTCACTGGCCATGACCGCGTTGCCGGGCCAGAACGGTCCCGGAGCCTCGAGCCTCGGTGGCCACAACATGGGGATCAGCATGTTCTCCAAGCACAAGGCCACAGCGCTGGACTTCATGAAGTTCTTCGAGTCCGAGGAGATCCAGAAGCTGTCGGCGAACAAGGCGTCTAGCGCCCCGGTCCTGTCCAGCCTCTACGCCGACGCAGCGCTGAACAAGAAGCTGCCGTACCTGGCGGTGCTCAAGAAGTCCCTGGACACCGCGATCCCGCGGCCGGTGAGCCCGTTCTACCCCGCGGTCACCCAGGCGATCCAGGACAACGCGTACCCCGCGATTAAGGGCGCACAGCCGGTGGACAAGGCACTGGCCAGCATGCAGGCGGCCCTCACGTCGGCGTCGGCAGGGTCCTGACCCAGTGGCGGGCGCTCGCGTGTCGGCGTAGCGTCTGCCCGAGGGAGGGTGGGCTGGATCCCCGGGCCCGGCCCACCCCCGCCTCATCTTCTGCATGAATTACGTACGTCCACTTCTAGGGGTCTACGGATAACGGACCCCGGCGCAGGAGGTTTGAATGACCGCAACAGCTGGGGTGGCGACGGGGGAGGCCGCCCAGGGAGGGGTGCCCACCCCCAAGCGCAAGGGACTCAACGCCGGACAGTCCCGTCGCGGCATGTTCCTCGTGGCGCCGACGATCGTGGTGCTCGCGGGCGTGATCATCTACCCTGTCATCGATGCCGTGTACATCTCCTTCCAGCAGGACGCCGGCAAGCTCAACCCGACCACCGGCGCATTCGAGCAGGGCGGCGCTGCCGGGTTCTCCAACTACACGCACTGGCTGCTGCAGCAGTGCGTGACCTCGGGCGGCGGGACGGTGCCCTGCCCGACAGGCAGCCTTGGCGCGCAGTTCTACCAGGCGCTGGGGGTGACCTTCTTCTTCACCGTCGTCTGCGTCTTCCTGGAGACCATGCTCGGCATGTGGTTCGCGATGATCATGAACCGCGAGTTCAAGGGACGTTCCCTTTTGCGCGCCGCGGTGCTGATCCCGTGGGCCATCCCGACCGCGGTCACGGCGAAGCTGTGGTTCTTCATCTTCGCCTACGAGGGCATCGCCAACCGGCTGCTGCACGCCAACATCCTGTGGACGGGCGGGCAGTGGTCGTCGCGGTTCGCAATCATCATCGCCGACACCTGGAAGACTGCTCCGTTCATGGCCCTGCTTATCCTGGCCGGCCTGCAGGTCATCCCCTCGGACGTCTACGAGGCAGCGTCCATCGACGGAGCGACGAAGTTCCAGCAGTTCCGCATGATCACCCTGCCGCTGGTCAAGACTGCCCTGATGGTGGCCGTGCTCTTCCGCACCCTGGACACCCTGCGCATCTACGACCTGCCTGCCATCCTCACCGGTGGGGCCGGCGGTAGCGGCAACGCCACGACCACGCTGTCCATCCTGGTGATCAAGCAGGTCCGCTCGGGGTTCCACTCCGCGGCGGCGCTGTCCACCATCACGTTCCTGCTGATCTTCTTGGTCGCCTTCATCTTCGTGAAGTTCCTCGGAGCCAACGTCGTGCAGGGTGATCCGCGCAAGCAGAAGGCGAAGGCGAAGGCGAACTGACATGACCACAACTGCTGCCACCTCGACGTCCGTTGGTGCCGGCGAGCGCGCCGACGCCACCACGGGCGAGTACCGCCAGAAGTCGATGTTCTGGCCGAACGTCCGCACCTACCTCGGCTTCGCGCTGATCGTGGTGTGGGGTCTGGCGCCCGCCTACTGGATGGTCGTCACGGCCTTCCGGAACGTCGGCTACACCTTCGACACCTCGCCGTGGCCGACGCACGTCACCCTGGACAACTTCACCACCGCCTTCAGCACGGCGCGCGGCAACCACTTCGGTCGAGCGCTCGTCAACAGCGTCATCATCGGCGTCACCGTCACGGCTATCGGCCTGCTCATCGGTGTCTTCGCTGCTTACGCGCTGGCCCGGCTGCAGTTCCCGGGCAAGTTCCTGGTCCTGGGCGTCATCCTCGGCTCGTCGATGTTCCCCGGTGTCGCCCTCGTCACGCCGCTGTTCCAGCTGTTCTCGAACATCGGGTGGTTGCAGGGCGCCAACTACCAGGCCCTGATCATCCCGCAGATCTCCTTCATCCTGCCGCTGACGGTCTACACGCTCACCGCCTTCTTCTCGGAGATGCCGTGGGAACTGGAGGAGTCGGCGCGGATGGACGGCTGCACGCAGGGCCAGGCGTTCCGCAAGGTCATCCTCCCGCTCGCGGCGCCGGGGCTGTTCACCACGGCGATCCTGGCGTTCATCGGGTCCTGGAACGAGTTCCTGCTCTCCCAGCAGTTCTCGACGGGTATCACCCAGCCGGTCACCGTGGCCATCGCCCAGTTCACCGGCAGCCAGCCGCACCAGGAGCCCTACACCGCCATCATGGCTGCAGGGACCATCGTCACCGTCCCGCTCATCCTGATGGTGCTGGCCTTCCAGAGGCAGATCGTCTCCGGCCTGACCGCCGGTGGCGTCAAGGGATAGTCCTGCCTGCTCACCGCAGCTCACCACCACCCCCTCAGGCCACGGCATGAGGGGGTGGTGGTGCTCCATGCACCCTCGGGCCCGGCAGCAGCGGCTCGAGATGTTCGTCGGCATCGCCGGCACGTTCACCTTCTTCGCCTTCGTCAACGCTCTCGTCCTGGAGCTCCAGGGCCGGCCCGCCGGGCTGGCCGCTGCCGTGCTCTTCGTCTGCGCGCTGCTGCTCTGGCTGGCCTACCGCGGCTGGCAGCGGTCCAAGCTGGAGTAGGGGTGCAGGACAAGGTGACCGCGGACCCAGGACCCACCCGGGAGAGCCGGATCGTGCTGCGGTTCCTGGCCGCCCCCACCGAGGTCGGCTACGGGGGAACCGTCAACGGGGGCAGGCTGCTGGAGTGGATCGACAAGGCCGGCTACGCCTGCGCCGTCGGCTGGAGCGGCCGGTACTGCGTCACCGTCTACGTCGGTGACGTGCGCTTCACGCGGCCGGTGCAGAGCGGCGAGCTCGTCGAGGTTCAGGCGCAGCTCGTGCACACCGGGCGGACCAGCATGCACGTCCTGGTGACGGTCTCCTCCGCCAACCCGCGAGGGGGCGCGATGACTCCAGCCACCTCATGCCTGACCGTGTTCGTGGCCGTCGACGAGTCGGGCCGACCGGCCGAGGTGCCGACGTGGGCGCCCCGTACCGGTCAGGAACGGCAGCAGCAGGCCTGGACTGTCGCCCGGATCGCGGTCCGCGCCGAGATCGAGGCCGCCATGTCCCAGCAGACCTACTCCTCGGCCGGGACGGCACCCGAGTCGGTCCTGCGCTTCCTGGCCGCGCCGACGGACGTCAACTGGGGCGGCAAGGTCCACGGCGGCACGGTGATGCGCTGGATCGACGAAGCGGCATACGTCTGCGCGGTGGGCTGGACCGGTGAGGGGGCCATCGCGGTCTACGCCGGGGGAGTCCGCTTCTACCGGCCGCTGCTCATCGGCTCGGTGGTCGAGACCCGAGCGCGACTGCTGCACACGGGCCGAAGGAGCATGCACCTGTCGGTCCACGTCCGCTCCGGTGACCCACGCACCGGCGAGACGGAGCTGACGACGCACTGCACGATCATCTTCGTCGCGCTCGACAGGACTGGCGAGGCAGTCCCGGTGCGTCCCTGGGTGCCTCGGAGGGGGGAAGACGTCGCGCTGGACGAGCACGCCCGGACCCTGGTCCAGCTCCGGTCACGCGGGCGCGACGTGCTCACCTGAGCGAGGCGACCTGCACCGGCAGGCCGGTCCGGGCGGACAGGTCGCAGGCCTCGGCGACATAGAGCGCCTCCAACGCCTCGGTGGGGGTGCACGGGCTCGCTGCCCTACCTGCGGCCAGCTCGACGAAGTGGGCGATCTCGGCGACGTACGCATCGTGGAAGCGCTCGAGGAACGTCGCGTAGGGGTGCTGCTGCTGCCAGGACAGGCTCGGCTCCGCGCTGTGCAGGGCGGCGCGGTCGTCCAGACCGACGACGAGACCGCCCAGCTCGCCGCACACCTCGAGCCGGACGTCGTGGCCTGCCCCGTTGTAGCGGGTGGCCGTCACCGTCGCGAGCAGGTCGCCCTCGAACCGCAGGACCGCCACGTAGGTGTCGACGTCACCGGCGCTCCGGAAGAACGACGCGCCCCCGTTGGCCCCGAGGGCGTGGACGGAGAGCACCTCGCGGCCGGTCAGCCACCGCATGATGTCGAAGTCGTGGATCCCGCAGTCGCGGAACAGCCCACCGGAGGTGGGCAGGTACTGGGCGGGTGGAGGTGAGACGTCACCGGTCACGGCCCGCAGCGTGTGGATCCGCCCGAGCTCACCGGCATGGACCGCCTCCCGGACGCGGTTGTACCCGGCGTCGAACCGGCGCTGGAAGCCCATCTGGACCGGCACGCCGGCCGCCTCGGCGTGCTCGGTCACCTCCCGTGACGTGGGGATGTCGAGCGCGACCGGCTTCTCGCAGAACGCCGGCACCCCGTGGTCGATGGCCTGGTGCAGCAGCTCGGCATGGGCGCTGGTCGCGGCCGCGATGACCACGCCGTCGAGGGGCTCGGCAAAGAGCCGGTCCAGGGGAGCGTCCCGGACACCGGCCTCGCGGACGCCAGCGTCCCGGACACTGAGCTCCCGAGCCAGCGCCTCGGCCCGGTGCGGCGCCACGTCCGCGACGACGACCTCGGAGACCGCAGCCATCGCGGCGAGCGTCGAGGCGTGGAAGCCGCCTATCCGGCCGGTCCCGACCAGTCCGATCCTCATCGTTGGCACTCCGGCTGCTGCAGCGGGCGGTCGGCGGCGTCCGGTGCGCCGCCCGGGCCCACCGTACGGCTACATCGGTCCGCACACTCGCCGTGTTGCCGGAGGTTCTGCGAAACTGGCGGCATGCCGGCTGTGCCCGATGACCTGCTGATCGCCCGCAACCCCGACCCGGCCTCCTCACTGCCCTACCTGGTCCGCTTCCCCGTGGGCGACGGACTCGTGCTGAAGACCCGCGACACGTGGCCGCGCATCAGCAAGGTCTACTGCCACCGCAGCGAGGACTGGCCAACGGACGCGGAGATCATCGAACGCACGCCGGTCCGGTCCTGCACGCGCCGAGGCCCGGCCATCGACCTGGTGCTCGACCGGGCCCGGGAGAACCGGTCGCAGCTCGTCGTCACCAGGGCGCACGGCCGCGAGGTCATCTTCTGGCAGTCGGCCCGGACCGCTAAGCAGGCCCGCCCGCACGTCACCCTCCCCACCCGACGGGCAGCCGGCCAGGTGCTCGACATCGTCGTTGACTCAGGGGAGAAGTACGCCTACTCCTTTCAGCACCAGCAGGCCTCGACCACCCGCCGGCGCCTGGCCGTGGGCGACTATGCCGTCGAGCTGGCCGATGTCGTGGTGGCGGCGGTGGAGCGCAAGTCACTGGCCGACCTTGCGGGCAGCCTGCTGTCCGGCCGGCTCACCTACGCGCTGGCTGAGCTCACCGGGCTGCCCCGGGCAGCGGTGGTCGTCGAGGACCGTTACAGCGCGCTGTTCAAGCTCGAGCACGTGGCCGGGGGGCACGTGGCCGATGCGCTCGCGGAGGCACAGGCACGCTTCCCCACGGTTCCGGTCATGTTCGCCGAGACCCGGCCTTTGGCGCAGGAGTGGACCTACCGGTTCCTTGGAGCGGCCCTGGCCGAGCTGACCGCGTATGCGGCCAGTGCCGCCGTCGGCGACCAGCTCGCGCCCAACACCGCCGGTGTGGCGTCGACAGTGCCGCCTGCCACCCGCTCCCGATCTGCTGTCAGGTCGGGGGCCGACAACGGGAGGAGCGAGCGTCGTGCCGAAGGCGACTGATGGGGGCGGGAGCCCGAAGGAAGAGCAGCTACCGAGCACCGTGCAGCGCTCCGACGCCAAGGCGCAGCGCACCTTCGCCAAGACCCACGACTCCGCGGTGGACAGCTACGGCGAGGGCGAACGCGCGCACCGGGTCGCCTACGCGGCCCTGAAGCACACCCACGAGAAGGTCGGCGACCACTGGGAGCCCAAAGACCACAAGGGGCCCTCCGACCCCCAGGCCGAGGGTGGGCGGGACACCAGGGCCGAGACCGCCGGTGGCGTCGACGCCAATGCCAGCAAGGAGCATCTCTACGACCTCGCCAGACGCCTGGGTGTCCGGGGTCGCTCGGCGATGACCAAGGAGCAGCTGGTCGAGGCCATCGGCAAGGCCAACGACCGCTTGACACGCGAGGCCCGCTCCTCCTGACCGGCGGCAGGGCGGTCACCGACGGCGGCTGCGGCCGCGGATGGCTGTCGGGAGCAGGAACCACAGGCAGACCAGCAAGAGTGCCGTGCCCGAGGCGCCGACCCAGCCAGCAGCGGCTCCACGGAGGAAGTGGACGATCAGGAGCACGACGCCCACGACCGCGCACCCCAGGAAGAGCAGGCCGCACAGGGCAAGGCGGTGAGCCACGCTCACCAGGACCAGCCGGGCATGTCGCCGGAACAGCAGTCGATGCCGGTTCACCGGCGCGATCAGAAGCCCCGTTGCCGCGACGGAGCAGCCGACAGTGACCAGGTAGGCGTCCTGCTCGAACCTGGTGAGGGCGGAGAACCTCGCCTGGAAGGGCAGCGTCAGCAAGAAGCCGGTGAGCAGCTGGACACCGGTCTGGACCACGCGCAGCTCCTGCAGCAGGTCGGCCCGGTTCCGGTCGAGACGTTGCGTAGGAGTCTCGTCGCGCGCCTCGTCGTCCCAGCTCGCGTCGAGCTCGGGGTGGTCGACGTCGTGGGAGTCCTGCGTCTCGGTGGGCACGTCCACCTGCTCGCCACGGCGTCTCAGCGACACAGTCTACGAACAGTGTCGGTGCGTCAGATCCGACCCCGACACTTCACCGCGCGCCGCGACGCGCCGTAGCGCGACGTGGCGGCTACGGTTCGTCCATGGCTTCAACCACCGAGTCGACGCAGACACTGGACCGAGACCCCGAGCCCCCACGCTCTCCGACCACGGCTCAGCGGGGGAGGCTGGTGCTGGCCAGCGGGCTGATGCTCTTCGTGGAGCTCGCGCTCATCCGCTGGCTCGGCTCGAACATCCTGCACCTCAGCTACTTCTCCAACTTCGTCCTGCTCGGCTCGTTCCTCGGCATCGGGCTCGGGTTCCTGCGCTCCAGGCACCGGCGTGACCTCTCCCGCTGGTGGCCGATACTGCTCACCCTGCTGGTCGCCTTCGTGCTCACCTTCCCGGTGCAGGTCAACCAGTCCAGCGACCAGATCATCTACTTCACGGTGATCAAGACCACCGGGCTGCCGCCCTGGGTCACCCTCCCGTTGATCTTCCTGGCCACCGCTGCGGTCCTGGCAGGGCTCGGCGAGACCGTCGGGCGCCTCTTTCCGGGGTTCCCCGCCCTGGAGGCGTACCGGCTGGACCTGCTCGGCAGCATTGCGGGCACCGTGGCGTTCTCCGTCCTGTCGTTTCTCAGCACCCCACCGGTGGTCTGGGGTCTGGTTGTGGCGATCGCCTACGTCGTCCTGCACTGGCGTCGAGTCCCGCTGGTGGTGCTGCCTGCGCTGGCCCTGATGGTGGTCCTGCTCGGCGTCGAGAGCCTCGAGAACGGCGTGAGCTGGTCGCCGTACTACAAGATCAAGACCACGGCGAACGGCCACTCCAGCGTGTCGGTCTCGGTCAACGGGATCCCGCACCAGACCATCATCGACATCACCAAGGGCACCCACGGCGGACTGCGTCAGGTGCCCTTCGAGCGGCTCGGGGGACATCCGATCCGCAACGAGCTCATCGTCGGAGCCGGCACAGGCGACGACGTGGCGGTCGGCCTCGCTCACGGGGTGAGCTCGATCGACGCCGTGGAGATCGACCCGCGGATCCAGGCCATCGGCGCCCAGCTGAACTTCAACCGCCCCTACAGCGACCCCAGGGTGCACCCGCACATCAACGACGGCCGGGCGTTCCTGCAGCAGAGCACCAAGAAGTACGACCTGATCATCTTCGCGCTCCCGGACTCCTTGACGCTGATCTCCGGCCAGAGCAGCCTGCGGCTGGAGAGCTACCTGTTCACCCTGCAGGCGATCGAGAGCGCGCAGCGGCACCTGGCGCCGGACGGCGGCTTCGCCATGTACAACAGCTACCGTCAGAACTGGCTGATCGACCGCTACGCCGGCACGTTGCGCGAGGCCTTCGGGCACGCGCCCTGCATCGACAAGGAGCACAAGGTCACCACGCGGGCCGCACTGGTCGTCGCGCAGAAGTCGGTCGACCAGCGGTGCGCTACCACCTGGGCACCGGCCGCGGCCGACGTCGTGGCGCCCGCCACGGACGACCACCCGTTCCCCTACCTCAAGGCGGCCGGAGTCCCGACCTACTATCTGCTCGTCCTCGGCGCCATGCTGCTGACCGCGCTGATCGCGGTGCGAGCCGTCGGCGGACCGCTGCGCAGCATGCGCCCCTACGCCGACCTGTTCTTCATGGGAGCGGCGTTCCTGCTGCTCGAGACCAAGAACGTCACCGGTTTCGCGCTGCTGTTCGGGACGACGTGGGTGGTCAATGCGTTGGTCTTCATCGGCGTGCTCATCGCCGTCCTGCTCGCCGTCGAGGTCAGCGCCCGGATACGTCGGCTGCCTCCACCGCCGGTGCAGTACGCCGCCCTGGCGGTCGCCCTCGCTATCGCCTGGCTGGTGCCGGTGCAGCCGCTGCTCGGACTGCCGTTCCTGCTGCGCCTGGCCGCTGCCGGGGCACTGGCGTTCGCGCCCATCTTCTGCGCCAACGTGATCTTCGCCGCCCGGTTCAAGAGCACCGGCGGATCCACTGCAGCGTTCGGCGCCAACCTGCTCGGAGCACTGCTCGGCGGCACCCTGGAGTACATCTCGCTGATGATCGGCTACCAGGCGCTGCTGATCGTCGCGGGCCTGCTCTACCTCGCCGCCTTCGTGCTCACCCCGCGCAACGTCACCGCACGGGCGGCTTAGCGCACGCGTCGACCTGCTGTGCGGGCGCGACCCGGGGTTGCGGGACCGGTTGGAGGCGAGTAGACCCAACACGTCACCACGATGCGAAGGAGCGGACATGGCGAGCAGCAGCAGTGGCCAGGAGACCGGGCAGGTCACCGGTACGCAGGACAAGGACTACAACATCATCTGGTTCACCGAGGTGTGCCTGAGCAACGTGCTGCGGCTGGAGACCTACGCCCAGGACGCGGACCGTGACGGTGACAGCGAGCTGGCGGACTTCTTCCGCAAGGCGCAGGCCGAGAGCAGAAAGGGCGCCGAGCAGGGCAAGCAGATGCTCAAGTCCCGGCTCAACGCCTGACTGGTCCAGCTGAAGCGAGACGCCTCCGGTTCAGCGGCACAGGGCGGACCGGCGGGCTACGTGCGCCCCGGTAGCGACGCTGCAGGCCGGTGGCCGGCGGCATCGGACGCGCGGGGCATACAAGGGCGCGCAACGCTGTCGAGCGCTCGTCACCTACCGAGGCGGACCTGGTGACGCCGGGCTGGGCGACGACGCCGCCAAAATCCTGGCCGCCGAAATCCTGGATGGGTGCGCCGTCAGGGACTCGAACCCCGAACCCGCTGATTAAGAGTCAGCTGCTCTGCCAATTGAGCTAACGGCGCGCGAGGCACGAGGCTAGCAGCAGCGACTGCGGGGCGGAAATTGCTCGGGGCTGAAACGCGCGTCCCGACCTCACCGATGCCTCGCCTCGGGGAAGGACCGCCCGCGCGCATGGGGCTCGACGCGATGGGGTAGAAAACACTGGGCCCCCAGCGCGGGGGCGGAGGAGGAACGATGAAGGCAGTCACCTGGCAGGGCAAGCGGGACGTGCGTGTCGAGGAGGTTCCGGACCCGATCATCCAGCAGCCGACCGACGCGGTCATCAAGATCACGTCGACCAATATCTGCGGCTCAGACCTGCACCTGTACGAGACGCTGACGTCGTTCATGGGTGAGGGGGACATCCTCGGCCACGAGCCGATGGGGATCGTCCAGGAGGTCGGCAGCTCGGTCACGACCCTCAAGCCGGGCGACCGCGTCGTCATCCCCTTCCAGATGAGCTGCGGTCACTGCTACATGTGCGACCTCCAGCTCTACTCCCAGTGCGAGACCACCCAGGTACACGAGCAGGGGACGGGCGCAGCGCTGTTCGGCTTCTCCAAGCTGTATGGCGAGGTGCCGGGCGGCCAGGCGGAGTACCTGCGCGTGCCGCAGGCGCAGTTCACCCACATCAAGGTGCCGGACGGGCCGCCGGACGAGCGCTTCGTCTACCTCTCGGACGTGCTACCGACCGCCTGGCAGGCGGTGAAGTACGCCGACACGCCGAAGGGTGGCACCCTGCTCGTCCTCGGTCTCGGTCCGATCGGTGACATGTCCGCTCGGATCGCGCAGCACTCCGGCGAGGTCGGCCGGGTGATCGCCGTTGACCTGGTGCCCGAGCGGCTGCAGCGGGCCAGGGACCGCGGCATCGAGACGCTGGACCTGCTGGAGCACGAGAAGGACCTCGGTGACGCGGTGCGGGAGATGACCGGCGGCCGGGGCGCCGACTCGGTGATCGACGCGGTCGGCATGGAGGCGCACGGGTCCCCCGTCTCGAAGTTCGGCCAGGCGGCGGCGAACCTGCTGCCCGATGCCGTTGCCCAGCCGCTGATGAAGACGGCGGGGATCGACCGGCTCGACGCCGTCTACACCGCGATCGACGCCGTCCGCCGAGGCGGCACGGTCTCGCTGATCGGCGTCTACGGCGGGATGAGCGACCCGTTCCCGATGATGACCATGTTCGACAAGCAGATCCAGCTGCGGATGGGCCAGGCCAACGTGCTGCGGTGGGTGCCCGAGATCCTGCCCCTGCTCACCGACGACGACCCGCTGGGGGTGGATACGTTCGCCACGCACCGGCTGCCGCTGGCGGACGCGCCGCACGCCTACGAGATCTTCCAGAAGAAGCAGGACGGGGCGGTCAAGGTCGTGCTCAAGCCCTGAGCGGATCGTCTCGCGCGCCAGCAGCGCAGTGGAGGCCGGACCCGACGGGACCGGCCTCCACTGCTGGCTGGGTGAGTGACGGGACTTGAACCCGCGGCATCCGCGACCACAACGCGGCGCTCTACCAGCTGAGCTACACCCACCATGGCGGACGGCCGCCTCGCAGGACGGCCGTCACTCTTGCTCGATTCAGCGGCCCAATGCTACACAGTCCCCGTGGCGGGCCGACGGCGAGCCGGCACCGGTCCAACGGCACGGCCGGGTAGTAGGCGCCGCGTCGCACCGGTCGACGGCGGGCGTCATGCCCTCAGCGATCAGTGGAAGCGGGACCGAGCTCGTGCCGCACGGCGATCGCCCTGGCCGTGTCCGAGTCAGGCCCGGGAGCCGGCACGAACACCGCCTCGCGGTAGTAGCGCAGCTCGGCGATGCTCTCGCGGATGTCTGCGAGAGCACGGTGGCCGCCCGCCTTGCGTGGTGCGTTGAAGTAGGCGCGCGGATACCACCGCCGGGCGAGCTCCTTGATCGAGGACACGTCGACGATGCGGTAGTGCAGGTGCCCCTCCAGCTCGGGCATGTCACGGGCCAGGAAGCCGCGGTCGGTCGCCACGGTGTTGCCGCCGAGCGGCGCCTTGCTGGCCTCGGGCACGAACTCGCGGATGTAGGCCAGGACCTGCTGCTCGGCCTCGTCCATCGCCGCGCCGGCGGCCAGCTCCTCGAGCAGCCCGCTGCTGGTGTGCATGGTCCGCACGAAGTCGTCCATCTGGGCCAGGGCCTCGGCCGGCGGGGCGATCACCACGTCGACGCCGTCACCCAGCTGCCGGAGCTCGAAGTCGGTCACCAGCGCCGCCACCTCGATCAGCGCGTCGGTCCGCAGGTTCAGCCCCGTCATCTCGCAGTCGATCCAGACGATGCGGTCGTTGCTCATCTCCCGGCTTCCCGTCGGTGCACCGGAACAGCGTACGTGGGCGCTGGGCTAGCCTGCCGTCCATGGCGTCGGCACCGGGTCAGGGCGACGGGAGGCGGCTTCCCTACCTCACCCCGCTGCCGCAGCCCGGCGGCCCCGTCGCCAACAACCCGACAACCCGGCCGCTGGTGCGTCGGTGGCTGCAGGTCGCGGTCATGGTGGTCGGGTTCGGCCTCTGTGCGGTGGTGCTGGCCGGGTCCATCGGCCTGGAGGCAGGAGTACAGGCGTCCCTGCTGGGGGTGGTCTTCGCCGCCCTGCCGCTGGGGGTCGTCGTGCCCGCCTTCATGTGGCTCGACCGGTTCGAGGCGGAGCCGAACTCCATGCTGCTGTTCGCCTTCGCGTGGGGTGCCCTGGTGGCCAGCGCGGGGGCGCTGGTGCTCAACACCTCCTCGATGGTCCTGCTGCAGCAGTCCGTCCCGGACGCGGAGACGATGCGGGCCGTGGTCGTGGCGCCAGTGGTCGAGGAGTCGCTCAAGGGGGCGGGAGTGCTCATCCTGGTGCTCTTTCGCCGACGGGAGTTCGACGGCGTCGTTGACGGCATCGTCTACGCCGGCGTCACTGCGGCCGGGTTCGCCTTCGCCGAGAACATCCTCTACCTGGGCCGGGCCTACCACGAGAGCGGCGGCCAGGGCCTGGCCCTGGTGTTCTTCCTGCGCGGGGTGATGGGCCCGTTCGCGCACCCGCTGTTCACGGTGTGCACCGGCATCGGGCTGGGCGTCGCCTCCTCGACCCGCCGCGCGACGGTACGGCTCCTGGCACCGCTGCTCGGCTGGCTGCTCGCCATCGCGCTGCACGGCTGGTGGAACCTGACCACCGTCGCGGGGCTGCGGGGGTTCCTGTCGACATACGTCTTCCTCCAGGCGCCGATCTTCGTCGCTGTCGGCTGCGTCGCGCTGTGGGCCCGCAAGCGGGAGGGCCGGCTCATCGGCGTCGCCCTGACGCCGTATGCGGCGGCCGGTTGGCTGAGCTATCCCGAGGTGGTCATGCTCGCCTCGATGCCGCAGCGCCGCCGGGCCCGTGTCTACGCCCAGGTGGCCGGTGGCCGGCAGGGTCTGCAGGCGATGCGCAGCTTCCAGGACACGGCCAGCGAGCTGGCCCTGCTGCGGATGAGGATGGTCCGCGGGACGGCTGACGCCCAGGCGCCCGGGACGGAGCGGCTGCTCCTGGATGCGCTGGTGCGGCTACGGCGGGTCTTCGTCGGAACCGCGGGGATGTAGCGCGAGAACGCCGGCCAGCAGCATGCCCGGCATGGGGGACGCCAAGGACCCCCGGACGGGGTCCGGGGGTCCTTCTCGCGCAGCTGCTCCGGGCCGGGTCAGCTCGATGGCCCGTCGCCGGTCCGCTCAGTCGCCGGAGCCGCCGTCGCCCGAGTCGGTCGAGTCGCCCTGGTCGTTGCCGTCGCCACCGCTGATGGTGACGTCGCCGGCGTCGCCGTGCAGGCTGTCGTTGCCGCCGTCGCCGAACTCGTCGTCGGTACCGGCGCCGCCGGTGAGGCTGTCGTCGCCACCGTCGCCGTGCAGGGTGTCGTTGCCGCCGTCGCCGCTCTCGACATCGTTGCCGTCGCCGCCGTTGAGGCTGTCGTCGCCGTCGTCGCCGTGCAGGGTGTCGTTGCCGCCGTCGCCGTTCTCCACGTCGTTGCCGCTGCCACCGTTCTCCACGTCGTTGCCGCTGCCACCGTTCTCCACGTCGCTGCCGTCGCCGCCGGAGAGCAGGTCGTTGCCGCTGCCGCCGGAGAGCTGGTCGTTGCCGCCGTCACCGGAGAGCTGGTCGGCGCCCGAGTCGCCGGTCACCTTGTCTGCGCCGGCTCCGGCCCAGACGTGGTCGTTCCCGGAGCCGGCGTCGATGACGTCCTTGCCGGTCGACCCGCAGATGTAGTCGGAACCACCGCCGGCCTGGACGACGTGGCCGGCGTTCTGGATCACGATCACGTCGTTGCGCGAGGTGCCCTTGACCAGGTGCCTGCTGTGCGCGGTGACCACGATGGTGGCCGCCCGTCCATGGCAGGTGGGCTTGGCGGTGGACGCCATGGCCGGTACAGCGTGGTATGCCAGCAGCAGTGCGGGCGTGGCAACCGCCACGGCAAAAGCTCGCCGAGCGAACATATGGATCTCCTTGATCTCGTTGAGCGCCGAAGTGCGCTCGTGGCACATACAAACTGCTGCAAGTGGCCTTCGATGAATGTAACTGACCATTCAAGCGTCGAATCGACGCGACCGCAGATATGGCCCGAAGGGAGGGGGCTAGGGCCGCGGACCGGTGCGCTGGCCCTTAGTACAGCCAGACAGCGGCGCGGCACCAGAGGTACGCTAGCCAAATGACCGGTACGCAGGTTCAAAGCGCACAACCGCACTCAAACGCCGTCGACCTAGTGGAGCTGGCGTCGCTGCGGGCGGACGTGGAGGCGCTGTGCGACGAGCTGCTGACCAGGTATGAGGAGGTCACCCTCCTGTACGACCTGTCGCGAGAGCTCGGCGTGGTGCTCGACGTCCGTGCGGCGGCGCGTACGGCCCTGGTCCGGACGCTGCACGTCGTCCCCGCCCAGTGGGGGACCGTGCTGCTCGGCGACGAGGGGCAGAGCATGGTGGCGCTGGCGACCGCCGGCGCCGACCGGCGCGACGGTCGCTACGCGCTGCTCGCGGACGCTGCGGCGCAGGCGGCCATGCGCCTCGCGAGCCAGGTGATGGTGCACAGGGGCGGCTCGGTCGACCGCAGCGGAGTGAGGGTGACCGAGCCGGTCCTCGCTGTCCCTCTGCTCCTCGGCGCGGAGAGCTCATCCGAGGCCACCCCGGGCGGTGTCCTGGTGCTGGTGGGTCACGGTGGCGGTGACCGGTTCTCGGCAGGCGACGCCCAGCTCGCCGCTGCGGTGGCCCGGCAGCTGAGCCTGGGTGTGGAGAGTGCTCGGATCGTCGCGGAGCTGCGCGTCAAGGAGGGCCTGGAACGCGAGCTGGAGCTGGCCGCGAGCATGCAGCGGTCCCTGCTGCCCCGGTCCGCACCGCCGATGGCGAACGCGTCGCTGGCGGCTGCCTGTCTGCCGGCCGCGCACGTGGGTGGCGACTACTACGACTTCGTGCCGGGCGAGGACGGCGCGGTCCACGTGGTCGTTGCCGATGTCACCGGCCACGGCGTCGGGCCCGGGCTGATCATGGCCACGACACGCAGCGTGCTGCGTGCCGAGCTGCGGGGCGGGCAGTCCCTTCAGGCGGCGCTGGCATCCACCAACAACGCCATGTGGGACGACCTGGTTGCTACTGCGGTGTTCATCACCCTGTTCGCCGTCTGCTACCAGCCGGCGACCCGCCGGCTGGACTACGTCAACTGTGGCCATCACCCCGCGCTGCTGCGGCATCCCGACGGGTCGGTGGAGGAGCTGGACTCCGACGGGATGCCACTGGGGCTGCTGCCGGACCCGCCGTACGTGGCGGGCGCCCGCCTCCTCGAGCGGGGAGCACTGGTCGTGATGTTCAGTGACGGGATCGTCGAGGCGCAGGGGCCGGATGGGGCGCCGTACGGCACTGCGCGGCTGCACGAGCTCGTGGGCAGGGCAGGCACCGGCTCGGCCCAGGAGCTGGTCAGCTCGGTGCTCGAGGACCTCGACGCCTTTCGCGCGGGGACTGCGCAGGACGACGACGTGACTCTGGTCGTCCTGCGTGCCGACTCCCCGGCGGCGGACGCCATGGGCATCGCGTCGTGAGCATGCCCAGCCGGGACGCCGCGGCGCTCTCGATCGCTCCCGTGGCGGTGGTCGCCGATGACGACGCAGTGACCCGACGGGTGCTGACCCTGCTGCTGCAGCGGCAGGGATACCACGTCCTGGTCGCCGTCGACGGCGAAGGTGCGCTGCGGCACGTCCGCGAGTCGCGGCCAGCCGTGGTGTTCCTGGACGCGCGCATGCCCGCGCCTGACGGCTACGAGGTGTGCAGGACCATCCGCGCCGAGCACCCCGTGGACGCACAGCCGCACGTCACCATGATCACCGCCGCGGGGCAGGACGACGACCGCAAGCGGGCGGGCGAGGTCGGGGTGGACGAGTTCCTCACCAAGCCGTTCAGCCCGTCGCACCTCTCGGCTCAGCTGCGCGCCGTGCGCGGAGGGAGCCGCTCGTGAACGGCTTCGGCGCCGGCGACCGCCTCGAGGGAGGGCCGCACGGGCGCCCCGGCCCTCCTCCCGCCGTGGACCCCTCCGTGCTCCGGGGTCTGGGCGAGGCGCTCGATGACGTCGACGGGCAGATCGTCCGCGAGCTGGTCGCCCTGTACCACGCGCAGGCAGCCGATCTGGCAGCGGACATCACCGAGGCCGCGCGACGGGGGGACGCCACAACGCTCGCCTTCGCGGCGCACTCGCTCAAGGGCAGCAGCGCCAACGTCGGGGCTCGGCGGCTGGCCGACATGTGCGCCGCGCTGGAGCACTGGACCGGCGCGCCGCCAGACCTGGCGGCCAGGGCCGCCGCGGTCGAGGTCGAGGTGTCGGTGGTGCGGGTCCAGCTGGGAGAGCTCCTGCAGGCCCTGAACTCCCAGACCTGATTCAGAGACTAACTGAGTCAAACTAAGGCAAACGACAGGGTACCGTCGGCAGCGTGACTGCTGACGCAAGCGGCCGGGGCGAGGCCGCGACCGTCTCGGCTGGACGAGGGGAGGACCGTCCCCGCGCCCGTGAGCGGGCGACCCCCTCCACAGACCGGGTCCGGCTTCCGCCGGTGTCCGCCGCGGCGCTAGCCGTTGCCGGGCGAAGAGCCCGGCGAGCGCTCGTGCAGCGCGTGCTGACGAGGATCTTCGTCACCCTGACCGTGGTCCTCGGCCTCACCTACGTCCTCTGGCGCTGGCTGTATGCGGTGAACTGGTCCGCGTGGTGGATCGCCGTGCCGTTGGTCATCGCCGAGACGTACAGCCTCACCGACACCATGCTCTTCGGGGCGACGATGTGGCGGATCCGCGACCGGGGGGCACCACCACCGCCGATCGCCGGTGCAACGGTGGACGTCCTCATCACGACGTACAACGAACCCGTCGACCTGGTGATGGCGACGGTCAGCGGAGCGGTGCGGATCCGGCACCCGCACAAGACATGGGTCCTGGACGACGGCGCCCGTGACGACATGGCAGCCGCGGCCGCCGCGGCGGACGTCGGATACCTGGTGCGCAGCGTGGACTGGGAGGGTAGGCCGCAGCATGCGAAGGCAGGCAACATCAACAACGCCCTGGTGGACCTCGACGGAGAGTTCCTGCTCATCCTGGACGCCGACCAGGTGCCCTCACCGGAGATCCTGGACCGCACCCTCGGGTTCTTCCGCGACGAGCGCGTGGCGCTGGTCCAGACGCCTCAGTGATTCTCCAACGTCACCACGTCCGACCCCCTGGGCGGCCAGGCTTCGCTGTTCTACGGCCCGGTGCAGCAGGGCAAGGACGGCTGGGACGCCGCGTTCTTCTGCGGCTCGAATGCTCTGCTGCGACGCGAGGCGCTGATGCAGCTGGGCGTCCTCGACTATGTCGAAGAGGTCGAGCACGCCGTGCACACGGGTCTGCAGAGGGCGGACTCCGTGCTGGCCAAGGCCGGTCGGTCCGTGAGCCACCAGGGCGAGCCGCTGCAGACCGCGCTGCTTGAGGTCCGGAGCGCGGCCCAGACCGGCAGCAGGGATCGCTGCCGGCGAGCGACTGTCGGAGGTCACCTACCGGTTCCAACGACAGGTGGAGCAGGCTTCCCGCCGTCTGGTCTCGGCCGACCTCGACCTGATGCAGATGGACCTCACGGCTATCGCCAACCTCAGCGGCGACACCGACGACGCCCTGACCCTCGCGCACATGGACGACGACGTCGTGCACAGGCTGGCCCAGCTGGACTGGTCCCCTCTCGCGGCACTGGAGCCGGTACGCGCGGTCGTGCGCGCGGTCGACGTCGACCGTGCCCACGAGGCGCAGGCCGTCATGCCCCTGGCGACGATCTCCGTGACAGAGGACATGGCCACCGCCATGCGGCTGCACGCGATCGGGTGGACGTCGGTGTACCAGAACGAGGTCCTGGCTCGCGGCCTCGCGCCGGAAGACCTGGGGACCATGCTCCAGCAGCGGCTGCGCTGGGCGCAGGGGACGCTCCAGATCCTCCTTCGGGAGAACCCCCTCGTCTGCAGGGGGCTCAGCTGGGGACAGCGGCTCATGTACTTCTCCACGATGTGGTCCTACCTGTCCGGCTTCGCCGCCGTGGTCTACCTCGCTGCCCCCGTGGCTTTCCTCTGCTTCGGCGTGCATTCCCTCCGCAGCTACGGCCCGCGGTTCCTCACGCTGTTCATCCCCTACCTGGTCGCGAACCAGCTGCTGTTCCTCGTCGTGGGGTACGGCCTGCGGACCTGGCGAGGACACCAGTACAGCCTGGTGCTGTTCCCCGTGTGGATCCGCGCCTGCGCCACCGCCGTCGGCAACGTCTTCTTCGGACGTCCGCTGGGGTTCGTGGTGACCGCCAAGACCAGGGGGGAGCACGGTCCGCAGTGGCGGTTCGTCAAGCCGCAGCTCGCGGCCATCGTCGTCCTCGTCCTGGCTGTCGTCGTCGGCCTGGTCCGCCAGGTTCTTGGGTACGCCCCGCCCGGGTGGGGGACCGCGGTCAACGTCGCCTGGGCGGGCTACGACCTGCTCGTGCTCAGCGTCGTCGTCCGGGCGGCGCTCTTCGCCGGTTCACCGCAGGTCGACGACAGTCTCGGCGGCGGCTGACCATGAGCGCTGGAAGCGTTGCAGCCCTGCCGACCTGCGCGGGCACACCCAAGCCGCCAGCGCGCAGGTCGGCCCCTACCCGCCGGGCGCTCACCCGGGTCTTCGTGGTGCTGACCGTGCTCGTCGGCGGCCTCGTCGGCCTCGTCCGCCAGGCCCTCGCCCCCAGCGGCTGGGCGACCGCCGTCAACGTCGTCTGGGTGGGCTACGACCTGCTTCTGCTCAGCGTCATCATCGAAGCGGCTCTCTTCAGAGCATCGCAACAGCCAAGGGAGAGCACCGCATGACCAGCTTCGAGCACACTGTCGCCGACGGCGGCGCCACCGTCATCGAAGCGAGCGGGCGGCTGGACATGGTCGCCGCACCCGCCCTGAAGGCGCTCATCACCTCGGCCGTCGAGGGGCGCAAGACGCCCGTCGTGGTCGACCTGCATGGCGTCGGCTTCATGGACTCCTCGGGACTGGGTGCTCTCGTCAGCGGCTTGCGGACCACCCGGCAGGCGGGCAGCGACCTGCGGATAGCAGGCGCCACGTCCCAGGTCCTCGCCGTCCTCCAGCTGACTAAGATCGACCGGATCATCCGCCCCTACGGCACCGTCGAGGAGGCCCTGGGTGCCGGGTGACCACACGACCGAGCTGAGCTTCACCGGCCGGGCTGAGCCGGCGTGCCTGGATCACGTCCACGATCTGCTCGCCCGGCTGTGGGACGAGCAGCCCGCGGTCGCCTGTGGGGACCGGGTGCTGTTCACGACGGCGGTCGTCGAGGTGGCCAACAACATCGTGGAGCACGGTGGACGCGCTGAGCCCGTCGAGCTCTCCCTGAGGCTCCGCTTGGACGCCGAACGGATCGAGGCCCACTTCCGCGACGACGGAGAGGCGGTGGACCTCGACATCGGTCGCGCCCGGCTTCCCAAGGACCTCGCGGAGTCCGGTCGCGGGCTCTCGCTCGTCCGCGCGGCCGTCCACGAGTTCGGCTACCAGCGCACGGCAGGGGTCAACCGGTGGGATCTGGTTCGTCGCCGCGACGGGGTCCATGACGGGTGCGGCCATGTCTGCGGGTAGCCGGTGGGCGTTGCGCGACGTCGCCAAGACGGGCGTCGAGCTCCGCCGCACGGCGATGGTCGGTGCGGCTGTCATCGTCGCCGTCGCGATCTATCTGGGCACTCACGACCACTCGTCCTCGAGGTCACAGCTGCTCGGCGACCTCTCCATTCTTGGGTTCAGCGTGTTCGCGACCGTGGCATGCGTTCGCGCCGCCCGCCGCCCGAGCCCGCTGGCCCGGGGCTGGGCGTTCATGGCGGTGGCGATGAGCGTGTGGCTCTTCGGGGAGGTGATGTACGCCTACTACGGTGTCACCCGAGACCACCACTACCCCTTCCCCTCCGTGGCGGATCTCGGCTTCCTCGGCTACAGCGCGCCGGCGCTGGCGGCCCTTCTGGCCTTCAACCGGTCAACCGTCTGGCGGGGCGCAGGGCTGCGGACGCTGCTCGACGCCCTGGTGATCGCGATGGGTGCGCTGTTCGTCAGCTGGGCGACGGTGCTGCATCAGGCGCACGACTCGGCCGCAGGCCTCGGTCTGCTGGGCGCAGGGGTATCGCTGGCGTACCCGGTCGTGGACGTGTCCATCTGCGCGGTGGTGCTCACGCTCAGTATGCGGGCCGCTCCCGGCGCGCGCCTGCACTGGCTCTTGCTCGGAGGTGGGGTGCTCACCCTCGCGGTGACGGACAGCACCTATGTGCGGCTGGTCAGCCAAGGACACGCCGCGATCACCGGCACCCCGCTTGCCGCCGGCTGGATGGCAGCGTTGCTCCTGATCGCTCTGGCCACGCTGGCCCCGTCGGGGGAGCTGGACACCGCGCCCAGCCGCGGCTCCGCCCTGACTCTGGAGCTGATCCCCTACCTGCCTGTGCTCGCGGCGATCATCGTGCTCGGCCCGGTGCTGATCACCCACGAGCCCTTCCTCCTCTGGGTCGGAACGATCCTGCTGCTCGCGGTGACGGTGCGACAGGTGATGATCATCTACACGAAGGTGACGCTGACCCGGGACCTGGAGACCAAGGTGGCGGAGCGCACCGCGTCGCTGACCGCGCTGAGCTCCATCGTCACCTCGTCCAGCGACGCGATCGTCGGGGTGTCGCTCGACGGCGTGGTCACCAGCTGGAACCTCGCCGCCGAGCGGTTGTACGGGCAGCAGCCTGCTGACGTGGTGGGTCACCCGCCCTGGTTCCTGTCCATGGCGCAGCGTGGGCACCTGCACCGCGCTATCGAGAACGCTCGACAGGGCAAGCAGCTGGATCCGTACGAGGTCGACTTCCGTCGTGAGGACGGCAGCATCGTCCCGGTGGCCATGACGCTCTCGCCGATCGTGGACGGGACCGCCGTGACGGGGATCTCCGTCTTTGGACAGGACATCACCGAGCGCCACCGCGCCGCGGCCGCGTTGGAGACAGCGCGCCAGGAGGCGCTGGAGTCCTCGCGGCTGAAGTCGGAGTTCCTGGCGAACATGAGCCACGAGATCCGGACGCCGATGAACGGGGTGATCGGGCTGACGAGCCTGCTGCTGGAGACTTCGCTGGACCAGGTGCAGAGGCAGTACGCCGAAGGTGTCCACGGTGCCGGCGAGGCGTTGCTCGCGGTGATCAACGACATCCTGGACTTCTCCAAGCTGGAGGCAGGCAAGGTGGAGCTCGAGGTCGCCCCCTTCGACCCTCGCCGGCTGGTCGACGAAGTGGGATCGCTGCTGGCGCCCACCGCGTACACCAAGGGGCTGGAGCTGCTCGCCTACTGCGTGCCGGCGGTGCCCGAGGTGCTGCTCGGCGACGCCGGACGGGTCCGCCAGGTCCTGCTGAACCTGGCCTCGAACGCGGTGAAGTTCACCTCGCACGGCGAGGTCGCCATCAAGGTCACGGGCACACCTGCGGTCGACGGGCGCGTGATGGTCCGGTTCGAGGTGCGGGACACCGGGATCGGGATCGCGGAGGGTGACCGGGAGAGGCTGTTCGAGTCCTTCTCGCAGGCTGATGCCTCCACGACCCGCCGTTACGGAGGCACCGGTCTGGGGCTGGCCATCTCCCGCAGGCTGGTCGACGCCATGGGTGGGCGCATCTCCCTGGAGAGCGAGATGGGGGTCGGCAGCACCTTCTCGTTCGAGATGCCGCTGAGCGTGGGCAGCCCCGCCGTCGCCGACGCTACGCGCCCGAGCCATGACGTGCTGGCCGCCAGGCGGGTGCTCGTCGTCGACGACAACGCGACCAACCGGCTGATCTTGGAGTCTCAGCTGAAGTCCTGGCGGATGCACCCGCATCTGGTCGAGGATGCGGCCGCGGCGCTTGCCCAGCTGCGGGAGACGGCCTCGGCGGGGCGCCCCTACGACATCGCCGTGCTCGACATGTGCATGCCCGAGGTGGACGGGCTCGAGCTCGCCCGTGCCATCTCGGCGGACCCGGCTCTGCGAGCCACCAGGTTGATCATGCTGACGTCCAGCGCTCAGTTCGACGCAGTGGCGCTACGACAGGCGGGCGTGGGCCAGTGGCTGACCAAGCCCGTGCGCACCTCCGACCTCTATGACCGGCTGATGCGGCTGATGGCTCCCGACCCGGCGGCGATCGCCGCGGAGACCGGCTCTTCGCGCCGCTCCGACGAGGAAGTGGCCGCCTCGCTGGGTCGGGTCCTCGTCGTGGAGGACAACGCGCTGAACCAGCTGGTCGCCGAGCGCGTCGTGGCGAAGCTGGGCTACTGCGTGGACATCGTGGCGAACGGCGTCGAGGCACTGGTAGCCATTGACGCCGGTGCCTACTCGGCGGTGCTGATGGACTGTCACATGCCGGTGATGGACGGGTTCGACGCAACCCGGGAGATACGCCGGCGCGAAGCCGAGGGCTCGCGCATGCCCGTCATCGCGATGACCGCGGGAGCCATGTCGGAGGATCGGGAGCGGTGTCTGGCGGCAGGCATGGACGACTACGTGTCCAAGCCGGTCGAGATCGGCGTGCTCAAGACGGTCCTGGCCCGCTGGGTCTCGCCGGCGGCCGTCGCGTCCGGCCCAGACGCCGGCCAGGATGCCGCCGCTGTCGCCGAAGCCGTTGCCGTGCCCTGAGCGCCGGCGCTCAGACTGCCGACCGAGGTGTAGGGGGACCGGCGGCGCGGCTCAGCGCCTGTCGCAGCTCGCGCAGCGGCGGGATACCGGCCGGATCCCCGGCGTGCGTGCGGTATACGCGGCACGCGAGAGCGGGCACGGCTCCTGGCGCCGCGAACGGGTCGCTCCCGTCGACCAGGATGGTCGGTGACCCGGTGAAGCCGCGGCGCTCGGCCTCCTCCTGCGTGGCGATGACGGTGGTGCGGAACCGGGCGTCGGGCAGGCCGATGTCGTCCAGGGCGGCACGCAGCAGCACCAAGGCCGGCGCCTCGTTGGGGCAGTCTGCGACCACGAGCAGCTCCACGTCCACGTCGTCATTGTCCATTGCCCCATTCTGCACGCGACAGCGCTGCCGCAGGGTGTGTAGGTCAGGCGGAGTCCAGGCGCCGGGCGGTGCGGGCGAGGAACACGTGGCTGTACGCCTGGGGGATGTTGCCAACCAGTCGTTGGGCGGCGGTGTCGTACTCCTCCGAGAGCAGCCCGACGTCGTTGCGCAGAGCGAGCAGCCGCTCGAACGTCTCCTCCGCGGCCGTGGTCTGACCGATCATGGCCAGCGCGTCGGCATACCAGAAGGTGCATGCCAGGAACGCGCCCTCATGGCCCTCGAGCCCGTCGACCGCGCCGCCGCTGCCGGCGTCGGCCTCAGGGTCGTAGCGCAGCAGGAGCCCGTCCCGGGTGAGCTCACGGCCGACCGCGCGGACGGTCCCCTGGATGCGCGGGTCGGAGGCGGGCAGGAAGCCGACCTGGGGCAGCAGGAGCAGCGCGGCGTCGAGTCCTTTCGAGCCGTAGAACTGGGTGAACGTGTTGCGGTCGGCGTCGAAGCCGTGTGCGCAGATCTCGTCGTGCACCTGCTGCCGCAGCGCGCGCCATCGGTCGACTGGCCCCTCGAGGCCGCTGCTCTCCACGGCGCTGACCGCTCGGTCGAAGCCGACCCAGGCCATCACCTTGGAGTGGACGAACTGCCGGGCCGGGCCGCGGACCTCCCACACCCCGTTGTCCGGGTCGTCCCAGTGGCCTTCCAGGAAGCCGAGCAGCGCCTGCTGCAGGTCCCAGGAGTCCGCCTCAGCCGCCAGTCCGCCGCCACGTGCACGGGAGAGCGTGTCGATGACCTCGCCGTACACGTCCAGCTGGAACTGGGCCGCGGCGGCGTTGCCGACCCGCACCGGCCTGGCTCCCTCGTAGCCGCCCAGCCACGGCACCTCCCACTCGGGCAGCCGGCGGGTCCCGGTGATGCCGTAGAGGATCTGCAGGTCCACCGGGTCCCCGGCCACCGCGCGGAGCAGCCACTCCCGCCAGGCGGCGGCCTCGTCGGAGTAGCCGGCGTCGAGCAGGGTCTGCAAGGTGAACCCGGCGTCCCGCAGCCAGCAGTAGCGGTAGTCCCAGTTGCGGGAGCCGCCGAGCTGCTCGGGCAGGCTCGTGGTCGCCGCGGCGACGATGCCGCCCGTGGGCCGATACGTGAGGGCCTTCAGCGTGATCAGGCTGCGCTGCACCGGCTCCTGCCAGCGGGCCGGCAGCTGCGCCCCCTTGGTCCACTGCGTCCAGAAGTCGTCGGTCTCGTCCAGCGCCTGCTCGGGGGGCACCGGCGTCGGTGCGGGCAGGTGCGAGGCCTGCCACGTCAGCACGAACGGCACCCGGTCGCCGGCGGCGACCCGGAACCGGGACACGCTGACGTCGTCCTCGCCGCGGGTCGTGACCGGGGTGCGCAGCCACAGCGCGTCGGGGCCGGCGACCGCGGCGAGCTGGCCGTCGACATGCCGCACCCACGGGACCACGTGACCGTAGTCGAGGCGCAGCGCCAGCTCGCTGCGCATCTCGACCGCGCCGGCGAGGCCCTCGACGATCCGCACCACGTCCGGGGCCTCGCCGCGGACCGGCATGAAGTCGGTCACCCGGACCCGGCCGTCGGCGCCGTCCCAGACGGTCTCCAGGATCAGGGTCCCCGGCCGGTACGAGCGGCTGGACGCCGTCCCACCGCTGCTGGGCGCCAGCCGCCACCGGCCGTTGTCCTCGTCGCCCACCAGCGCCGCGAAGCACGCCGGTGAGTCGAACCGCGGGAAGCACAGCCAGTCGATCGACCCGTCCCTGCCCACCAGGGCGGCCGTCTGCAGGTCGCCGATCATGGCGTAGTCCTCGATGCGTGCCAACGCTCAGCCGCTCCTTCTCTCGGTGTGAGCGGCGTGCCCGCAGCTGCCATCCAGCGCGACCAGCGGCTCTATCCGTGTCCGACGGCGCGTGTGCGCCGTCGTCAGTGTGCACCGCGCGCTCGTCGTCGCGCGGAGCAGGGGCTGGGCCGTTCCGCCGGTCAGGTGACGCCCGTCGTGGGTGGCCCGGGCAGGGGCAGGTCAATGCCCACGTCCCGTGCCGCCTGCTTGTCCACGATGTACACGTGACCCGACGCGGCGTCACGGGCGGCGGCCTGGAGCCACGGCTCCGGCTGTGGCGACAGGCCGCGCGCGGTCATTGCCTCCCGTAGAGCGCCGAGGACCTCAGCAACGGGCCGGCCCTCGCTGCCGGAGGCCAGGTCGCGGACCACCTCCTGGAGCGCCGCGGCGGCGACCCTGCGGCGACTGCCGCTGCCGTCGCCATTGACCTCAGCATCGCCGTCACCGCGCTCATCGTCGCCACGGTCGGCGCCGGAGGAGCCGCTGGGTGACCCTGTTCCCGGCCGTGCCGGGCGCGCGTCCGGGGAGGGTCGACGGCGGTCAGTCCCCCGCAGGCGGTCAGCGGTCAGGAGCTCGGCCAACGACCACGTGCCCGCGCACATCGCGTCCACGGCCGCCAGCCGGCGCACCGGGCTGCGGGTCAGCGACAGGCCCACCATCGTGCCCGCGTGCAGCAGGTCTACGGCTCCGCCAACGTCGTGGGGCCGCCGGCTGTGGCCGCCGCTCACGGCCGCCCAGGTCAGAGCCGCCTGGAGTAGGTGACGGGCTCCGAGCACCCGCACCACCAGCCGTACCCGGGGGGTCAGGGCCTCGCCGGCCATGCGGTCAGGGACGACGAGCTGGGCAAGACCGTATGCAGCCCGGGCGAGCTCCAGCCGGGGCGGCGCGGGAGGCATCGGGGTGCGGCGAGCGGACGGGCGCCCGTCCGGGACGGCGCGGTCGGCGACGGCGACGGCGCGTTCCCGCTCCTGCAGAGGCGACATGGGGCTCCTCGGACGACTACCTGGCTGTGGGCGGCTGGCGGTATCGCGTGTGGCGCGCCGGTCAGCGCATCCTCGCGCAGATCCACCCGCAGATGGGCTCCGACGCGTCAATGCCGCTGCAAGTATGCGGTCCAGCCACAGCAGGTCTACGCCGAGGGTTGGGCCCGGCCGGGAGGGCCAAGACACCCCCCCAGACCGGAGCAGGGGGCGTGCCGGGCCGAGGGGTTGGTTCGTGCGGAGCAGCCGCACACCTGGTACGGCTCAGCCGCAGGGATGGTGCCTCTGGGCGTCGACACGGGCTAGCGTCGCGGCATGACCGGTGCAGCTGCGCCTGCCGCGACGTGCAGGGTCGTGCTCGCGGACGACCATCCCGTGGTGCGGGCCGGGCTGCGCACGCTGCTCGAGGTCGAGCCGGGCCTCACGGTCGTGGCCGAGTTCGCGGACCTGCCCAGCACGGTCGCCGGTGTCAGGTCGCTGCGGCCGGACGTGCTGGTCCTGGACCTGGTCATGGCCGGCGCGTGGAGCCTTCAGGCCATCCCGGCTCTGCTCGGCTCCTCGCCCGGTCTGCGCCTGGTGGTGCTGACCATGCAGGACGAGCCGGCATTCGCCACGGAGGCGCTGCGGCTGGGCGCTCACGGCTACGTGCTGAAGGAAGCCGCGGCCGACGAGCTGCTGCTGGCGGTGCGCAGCGTGCTTCGCGGGGCGACGTACCTGCAGCCCTCACTTGGCGCGCGGCTGGCCACCGAGAGCCAGTCGACCGGCGGCCTCACCGAGCGCGAGATGGAGGTCCTGCGGCTGCTGGCGGCCGGCCACACCAACGCCGAGATCGCCAAGCGGCTGTTCTTGAGCCTGCGCACGGTGGAGAGCCACCGGGGACAGATCAGGAGCAAGCTCAACCTGGAGACCCGCGCCGAGATCAACGCCTACGCGCGAGAGCACCGCCTGGACCGCTGAGCCGGGGGTTTGCCCGCAGCCATGCTGCGCAGACACCGGCCTACCGCCGCCGCTCAACGCCGACCCGCCCGGGCTCACCTTCCGCCTACGAGCGCCGCAGCCGCTGGACGGCCACGGTGGCGGCGGCCACGGCGGAGGCGCCGGCAACGGCCAGCAGCCCGTGGTGGTGCGAGGCCCACAGCTGCGGGCTGCGGGGGTGGGCGCGGTCATCGAAGTCCCCGTGGGCGCCGAAGTCATGGCCGCCGGCGCCGTCCGCGGGCTCCCACAGGTTCGCCGGCGCATCCGGCGAGACCGGGGTCTTGGTCTGCTGAGAGCTGAAGCCGGTGCGCGCCAGGTAGCGGTCCAGCAGCCCCGGGGCGAGCGCGTTGGCGGCCAGGGTCGCTGCCGTGCTCGCCCCGACCCAGTACTCGCGCCGCCCAGGGTGGTCCGCGGCGTAGGCGACCGCTCGCGCGGCCACCTCAGGTTGGTAGATCGGCGGCACCGGCTGCGCATGGCGGGGGAGCCGGCTGAGCACCCAGTCGAACTGGGGGGTGTTGACCGCCGGCATCTGCACCATCGTGACCCGCACGCCGCTCTTGTCGTGCAGCAGCTCACAGCGCAGTGCCTCGTTGAACCCCTGGATGGCGTGCTTCGCGCCGCAGTAGGCGGTCTGCAACGGGATGCCCCGATAGGCGAGCGCCGAGCCGACCTGCACGATCGTGCCCCGGTCGCGGGGCAGCATCCGGTCCAGAGCCGCGCGGGTCCCGTACACGAAGCCCAGGTAGCTCACCTGCGTCACCCGGGTGTACTCCTCAGGTGAGATCTGGGTGAACGGAGCGAACACCGACGTGAAGGCGTCGTTGATCCACACATCGATCGGTCCGAAGACCTCCTCGACCTGCCTGGCTGCGTTCTCGACCTGCTCGTAGTCCGACACGTCCGTCGGGATGGCCAACGCTGTCCCACCCGCGGACTGGACGTCGTGGACGGCGCCTTCGAGGCCCTTCGCGCCCCGGGCGAGAAGGGCGACCTTGGCTCCCCGCGCTGCAAAGAGGCGCGCGGTGGCGCGCCCGATCCCGCCGGTAGCACCGGTGATGACGACAACCTGGGGTGACATGGGTACACCCTTGCGCACGGCTGCCCCGACCGGAACCGCAGGTCTGCAGTGAACCGGTGCGGCTTTGCCGCAGACCACTAGCGGAGCACCCGCATCGGTCGAACGGCGATTCGCGCTCCCGGCGGCAGGTCCGGCGCGGGATCCTTCGACTGGACCGCGGAAGGCGCCGTGCGGCTAGCGGCGCGTGCCCGGTTCGCCGGCGGGTTCTCCGCACCTGGGGCGCACACGACCCTGCACCATGACAACGGCCATCACGATTGAGGAGTCGCCCGGTGAACCTGCTGCCGCACGTGCCGTTCTGGGTGGAGGTGCTGATCTTCCTGGCCAGCGCCGTGGTCATCTGGGTGGCGGGCATCTGGCTGTCCAACTACACCGACATCCTTGCCGACCGGCTGCACCTCGGCCAGGCGCTGGGTGGGCTCATCCTGCTGGCGGTCGCCACGAACCTTCCCGAGATCGCGATCACCTACAGCGCCGCGGCCAGCGGCAAGCTCGACGTCGCGGTGAGCAACATCCTGGGCGGGATCGCCATCCAGACGGTGGTCCTGGTGGCCCTCGACGCCTTCGGAGTCCGTGAGCGCCGCCCGCTGACCTACCAGGCGGCCAGCCTGACCCTGGTCATCGAGGGCGCCGTGGTCCTGGCGGTGCTGGTCGTCGTGGTGATGGGCACCCAGCTGCCCAAGAACCTGGTCTTCGCCCGGCTGTCCCCCGACGTGGTGCTGATCGCCGCGGTCTGGGTCGCTGGCCTGCTGCTCACCCAGCGCGCCGGGAAGAAGCTGCCCTGGTCTGGCAGCGGCGAGGCCCCGGACAGCCAGCCCAAGCCGCGCGGCCACTCGCAGAAGGCCCGGTCGGCCGAGGCCACCCGGCGCGGTGTGAGCACCACCAAGGCAACGCTGATCTTCGGGGTCGCGGCTCTGGCCACGCTCGTCGCCGGGGCGCTGGCCGAAGAGAGCGGTACCGCCGCCGCCGACCGTGTCGGCCTCTCCGGTGTCCTGTTCGGCGCCACGGTCCTGGCGGCGGCGACGTCGCTGCCCGAGCTGAGCACCGGGCTGACCTCGGTCAAGCAGGGCGACTACAAGCTGGCATTCGGCGACATCTTCGGCGGCAACGCGTTCCTGCCCGTGCTGTTCCTGCTCGCGGTCCTGGTCTCCGGCAAGGCGGTGCTGCCCAACGCCCACTCCTCCGACATCTACCTCACCGGCCTCGGTGCTCTGCTGACCGTTGTCTACATGGCTGGGCTTCTGTTCCGGCCAGCCAAGGAGCACGCCCGCCTCGGCATCGACAGCATCGCGGTCCTGGCCCTCTACGTCGTCGGGGTGATCGGGCTCGTCGCCCTGCCGAGCTGACCAGTCGTAGGCGCTCAGCGGCGGTCGGCCTGGTCAGAGGCCGGGCTCGCTGCGTGCAGTCGTCCTCGTGGTCCTGAGCGACCGGCACTTGGTATCTGTCCGGTCTGGGGTCGGTCCGCGTTTCGGCAACTCGCTGCCCATCGACCGCCGGGCATGTTGTTATAGATGAGGCGCATTTACCTGCGTTTAACCGCGATAACGTCTACCAGACGTCATTGCCGACGACCCAGGGGCGATCGTGCGAAAATTTACTTCTCGAGGCTTGCTGGCGGCGTGCGGTCTAGCGGTGACCACTGGGTTGGCGCTGACACCCGCGGTTCCGGCGTTCGCGTGGTCGAACGGCGGCCAGGGGAGCGGCCCGGCGGGGCAGATGGACGGCTACGGCACGCACGACTGGATCCTGGACCAGGGCGTGCGCGTCGCCGGTGCCCATGGCACCTGGCTGGACGCCGCGACCGCGCGGTTGCACACCGACGACCCCGACGTGACGCACGTGGAGTACGACCACGTCTTCGACGAGTCCGGCGGCGGTCGCGGCGCCGCGCAGGTCACCTCCGACCTGTACGCCAAGGCCGTGCAGGCCTACAAGGCGGGGGACCGCAAGACCGCCAGCATCGACGTCGGCCTGCTCGCCCACTACGTAGGGGACGTGTCGATGCCGTACCACACGGCCCTGGCCGGCGTGGGGCTGAACGCCCACCACGCCGTGCTGGAGGGCCTGGTGGAGCACCAGCTGTACAACTCCAGCGCCAAGATCGGCGCCACCAAGCACTGGAACTGGACCGCCCCGCGCCCGGTGCGGATCCTGGGCAGCATCCGGACGGCGGTGGTCCGGGAGGCTGCGTACTCGCGGCAGTTCTTCCCCGCCGTCGAAGCGGAAATCAGCAAGAACCCCACCACGATCAGCTCCACCGTCAACGCCATCGTGGCCAAGGTCCTCACCGACGACACCAACCAGATGGCCGACATCATCGCCAGCATCCCCACCGGCAAGGGGGTCGCCCCTGACGTCGGGACGCTGACCTCCACGGTCAAGAAGTACGGCGCCGGCCGCGGCCAGTACCAGACCGTCTACGGCCATGGCGCCGACGCCGCCGGCCGGCCGATCGAGGGACTGGAGATCGACTTCAGCTACCCCAGCGCAGCCGGAGTGGTCTCCACAGCACGCAAGTTCACCGACGTCAACGGCAACGCCGAGTACTCCGTCGTCCTGGGCGACCTGGCCTACGACACCACCTACAGGACACTGGCCAAGTCCGTCACCAGCCCAGGCACCACCCACGCCGTCACCAGGACCGCGACCGGCAGCTTCATCGTGACCCCGCAGCTGCTCGCCGGCACGGCCGGCTTCTCCAGCACCGTGGCCAACCGCAGCCCGCTGACCGGCTCCATCCTGGGCGTCACCTCCACCGCCACGAACGTGGACGGCCTGCCGCAGAAGGGGCTCCGGGTGACCTACACCTGGCCCTTCCCGTCCGGCACCCTCACCACCGTGGCGTACACCGACTCCACCGGCCACGCGTCCTCATCGGTGACCATCCCGGCCGCGGCCCAGAGCCTGCTGCTGCGAGTCGCCGCACAGACCCAGGCCGGCGGCTTCTACCGCAACTCCAGCGGCACCTTCACTGCGAAGTAGGTGCTGTCCATTCCCGCGGAGAAGCGTTCGCCCGCGCATGCGTCGGAGCGGCCCGACCCGCACCGGGCACGCGCCGCCTCGGTGGAGGCCGTTGCGCCGTCCGTGCCACGACAGGGCCTGTCACTGGGCAACGCGTGGGCCACGGCACTCGACTTCGTGCCACGGGGGCACGCGCTGCCCGTCGACGTCTGGAACGTTCGGCACCGCTGGGTGACATCGGTGTTGGCGTTGAGCGTCGCATTGCTGCCGTTCTTTGCCCTCCTGCGGGGCTTCCCTCTGCTGCACGCCGTTCTCGAGACGCTCGCCCCCGCAGTGATGACCGCGGTCGCCTGCCTGCCTCGACTCGGTCGGCCGGTGCGGAGCAGCCTGTCCGGTGTCGGCCTCATGCTGGTCGCGAGCATCGTGGTGCATTTGTCGGGGGGCACGATCGAGGCGCACTTCCTGTTCTTCGTCATGGTGCCCGTCGTCGCGCTGTACGAGTCCTGGACCCCCTTCGGGCTGGCCGTTGGCTTCGTGCTGTTTCACCACGGAGTGATGGGGACGCTGGAGCCGCATGCCGTCTACGACCACGCCAGTGCCCAACGCAGCCCCTGGCTCTGGGCCGGTATCCACGCGGTCCTGTTCGCCGCCTCGTGCCTGGGCTCGATGGTGAACTGGCGGCTGCATGAGCTGGAGCGGGGGGTCGGTCAGGAGCTCCAGGACGAGGGGGTCGAGCTCGCGACCGCACGGGACCAGGCGCTGGCCGGGTCACGGGCGAAGTCGGAGTTCCTGGCCACCATGAGCCACGAGATCCGCACCCCGATGAACGGGGTCATCGGTCTGACCGGGCTGCTCATGGACACCCCGCTCACGGCGGTCCAGCGCGACTACGCCGCCGGCGTCCAGGATGCTGGTGAGGCGCTGTTGTCGATCATCGACGACATCCTGGACTTCTCCAAGCTCGAGGCCGACCAGGTGCAGCTCGAACAGGTCGACGTGGACCCCCGGCGGCTCGTGGAGTCGGTCGGGCTGCTGCTCGGACCTACCGCAACCGGCAAGGGGCTGGAGATGGTCGCCCACTGTTCCCCTGACATGCCGGCGGCCCTGATGGGTGACCCCGGCCGACTGCGGCAGGTACTGCTCAACCTGGCGTCGAACGCGGTCAAGTTCACCTCCAGCGGCGAGGTCGTCCTCAGCGCGTGTGTCCTGAGCGCCGACGGCGACCAGAGCGACGCCGACCAGAGCGACGAGCTCCGCGCGGGCGGCGACGTGGTCAGTGTCCGCTTCACCGTCACCGATACCGGCATCGGGATTGACGCGTCGGCGCAGACAAGGCTGTTCGACCCGTTCACCCAGGCCGATGCCTCCACGACGCGCCGGTTCGGGGGCACGGGCCTGGGGCTGGCGATCTGCGCCCGACTGGTGGCGGCGATGGGCAGCCGCATCGAGGTGGAGAGCGTCCCTGGCCGGGGCAGCACCTTCAGCTTCACCGTGCGCCTACGTCGCTGCGCCCCGGCACCGGCTGGGACGGACCTGCTGCCCGACCTGGTGCCCGACCTGCTGGCCGGCGCCCGGGTGCTGGTCGTCGACGACAACGACACCAACCGCCGCCTCGTCTCCCGGCAGCTGACCGCGTGGGGCATGCGCCCAGACCTCGCGTCCGACGGGCCCGCAGGGCTGGAGCTGTTGCGTCGCGCTGCCGGCCAGGGTGTCCCCTACACGTTCGCGGTCGTGGACCTGTGCATGCCGGACATGGACGGCCTGCAGGTCGCCGCCGCGATCAGCGCCGACCCCGACCTGGTGCTCACCCGGACCATGCTCCTGACCTCGTCCGGCCGGATGGACCCTGACGTTGCCGCGCGGGCGGGGGTGACCCAGTGGGCCAGCAAGCCGGTCCAGTCCTCGCAGCTGTACGACGCCCTCATCCGACTCGCCGCCCCTCAGGTGCTTTCCGCCTCCGCCGGTACAGCCTCGGAATCGAGCGCAAGACCGGCCCTCTCGCCCGCTCCCGCCGAACGCGGCCGGGTGCTGCTGGTCGAGGACAACGTGGTGAACCAGCTGGTCGCCGGCGGCATGCTGGCCAAGCTGGGGTTCAGCGTCCAGCTGGTCAGCGACGGCCGGCAGGCGCTGAGCGCGCTGGACCGGGAGGTGTTCGACGTCGTGCTGATGGACTGCCACATGCCGGTGATGGACGGGTACGCGGCCACCGCGGAGCTGCGCAGGCGGGAGTCGGAGCGGGACCACGCCGGTCCGGCCCTCGCTGGGCCGCGCACACCGGTGATCGCGATGACCGCTGGAGTGCTGACCGAGGACCGGGAGCGCTGCAAGGCGGCCGGCATGGACGACTTCGTGGCCAAGCCCGTGGACATCGACCTGCTCGGACGCGTGCTGGACCGTCACCTCTCCGGGCGTCACGCCCGCAGCAGCGACGACACGCCTGCCCGCGCCGGGAGCACGGGCACTGACGGTGAGCCGGGGCCGCCAGAGCCGGTCCTGGCCGGCGCGGGCGGAGGACAGCCGCGCCCGTAACGTCGCCGGTGAGCCCGAGCCGCGTACCGGCCGGACCGGGCAGCTACACCAATACCGGTGGTGTCCCGCGTGTGCTCACTGCAACAGTCGCATCTCGCAGCGCACTCCCGGGGCGGTCGACAGCCGCTCGTCGGCCGTGAGCAGGGCTATGTCCAGGAGCTCGGCCAGCGCGACGTAGCTGGCGTCGTACACGGTGAGGTTCTGGCCCAGCTCCCAGCACCTGGGCAGCAGCGGGGCATGCCGCACCCGGCGCACCGGCAGCGCGGCCAGGTCGGCCAAGGCCTGCTCGGCGCGCCGGACGCTCAGCAGCCCGCTGGCGCCTTGCCGCCGCAGGACGCTGGCCACCTCGAGGTCGAGCAGCTCGGGCGCTGTCAGCTCCTGGCCGCGTAGTGCCGTCCTGGCGAGATCGCCGTCTGCGAAGTCGTCAGCCAGTGCAGGGGCCAGGACACTGGCATCAACGACGATCATGATCCTCCCGAACCAGCGCACTCGCCGCCTCCAGTGACAGACGTCCACCCCGGCGCCGACTCGACCGATCCAGCACCTCGTCCACCGTGGGAGCGGCCGCCTCCTGGATCAAACGGGCCCGCAGGTACTCCTGCAGGGACTGGTGAGCAGCCGCCGCTCGGGCGCGCAGCACGGCATGGGTGTCCTCGGGTACGTCTTTAATCTGCACACTTGGCATGGCGCCATTCTGGCGCCGCGCGCGACGCCAGGCAAGGTATACGCAACGGAGCTTGGTCCCAGAGCCTCTGACTGCGACAGAGGTGGAGAGCCTGACCGGCTGGCGCAGCGTGGGGCTGCCGACGCGGTGCCGGTCAGTAAACCGAACCACATAGCCGCAGGTCAGACGGTGCGCCCCCGGCAGGACTCGAACCTGCGACCTAGAGATTAGAAGGCTCTTGCTCTATCCAGCTGAGCTACGAGGGCAGCGGCGGGGCAGACGCGGTGGCGGCACTTCCTCGCCGTCGCCAGTGTAGGCGAGGGGCCAGGCCGCCTAGGGCTCCCCAACGGTGTTGACGTCGCCGTAACACGGCGACATCCAGGGAAAACCTGGGCACCCTAGGTTTCCAGGCATCCGAGAGGACGCCTGATGACCCAGACCGTCGCCCCGCCGAGCGCACCGGCACTCGTCGCGCTCTCAGCCGACCCTCCCGGGTCCCCTGGTCGTGAGTGTGTGGACCGGCTGCTCGACTCCGTGCGCCGGGCCCTGCCCGCGGTGACCGTGCCCGACGCCTGCGACGTCGCGTCGGGCTGGGGCATCGACACTGAACCGGGAGGTTCCTCCTCCCCGGCCGAACCAGGGCCAGCACCTGTGGCTGCTGCAGCCGTGCTGGAGCTGGTCGAGCGGCTTGGCGTCCCGAGCATCCTGGTGCCGCTGAGCCTGTCGTCGCGACACTCGGCCATGCGCCTGCCCGTGGCGGGCGGTGGTCGGGACGAGGCGCGTGTCGCCGATCCGCTCGGCCCCGACCGCCTGCTGGCCCGGGCTCTGCTGGTCCGGTTGCGACAGGCAGGAGCCCAGTGGGGGGACGCCGTGGTCCTGGCCGCGGGTGACACCTCCGCGCCCGCCGCCCTTGCGGCGGCCGAGCACGAGACAGCCCTGCTGGCCTCGGAGTGGGGCGCCCCGGTCGCCCTCGCCTGCACCTCCGCGCAGGCCCCGTCGGTCGAGGAGGCGGTCAGTGACCTCCACGCCATGGGAGCGGACCGGGTCTTCGTGGCGTCGTACCTGCTGACGCCCGGACCGCTCGCGGACGCCGTCGCCCGGTCGGCTCGTCAGGCGCACGCGGCAGGGGTCACCGATGTCCTTGCCGGTCACCGGTTGCTTGTCGAGCTGGTCGTCCAGCGCTACCGGGCGGCCCTCGACGCGTGGGGCAGGCGGGGGCTGGACTGAGCCGAGTCCTGCCGCCGTGCCCTCGGTAGATGGGGTGTCGAGGCGGCCCGTTGGGGGCGCGTTTGATGCCGGGGTGGGAACAAGGCAGGCTTTCGCTGTGACCGACGGCGTGGACGACACCGGACTCCTCGCCTCGGTGCTGCGGCTGCGCGCTGAGGTCGACGCGGCCCAGCTGCCCCTTGACCTGCCTGACACGGGGCCGGCGCGCACGGTCCGGTCCGCGCTGCTGGCCCAGCTCGACGACTACGTCGTCCCGCGTCTGACGTCCTTGGACGCGCCGCTGCTTGCCGTCGTCGGCGGTTCGACCGGCGCCGGCAAGTCGACCCTGGTCAACTCGGTGGTCGGCAGCGTCGTCTCGCGCAGCGGCGTCCTGCGACCGACCACCCGGTCCCCGGTGCTGGTGCACCACCCGGACGACGCGAGCTGGTTCGCCGGTGACCGCGTGCTGCCCGGCCTGGCTCGGTTGACCGGCCGGGCGGACGTCGCGGACGACCAGTCCTCGCTACGGCTCACGGCATCTCGCTCACTCGCTCCGGGGCTGGCCATGCTGGACGCCCCCGACATCGACTCGGTCGTCCAGGCCAACCGCCAGCTCGCCAAGCAGCTCCTTGCCGCCGCCGACCTGTGGGTCTTCGTCACCACGGCAGCGCGGTATGCCGACGCGGTCCCCTGGGACCTGCTGAGAGAGGCGTCTACGCGCGGCAGCTCCGTCGCGGTGGTCCTCGACCGGGTGCCGCCGGAGGCCATGGGCGACATCTCCGCGCACCTCACCCAGATGCTGCGTGAGGAGGGGCTCGGAGAGGCCCCGCTGTTCACTGTCCCCGAGAGCCCGCTCCGCGAGGACGGTCGCCTGCCGGACGCGGCCGTCGCGCCGCTGCGCTCGTGGCTCTCCTCTCTCGCCCGGGACGCCAAGGCGCGCGCCGTCGTGGTCCGGCGGACCCTCACCGGTGCCCTGGACTCGCTTCGGGGCCGGGTCGCCGTCCTGGAGGCATCCAGCGACGACCAGGTCGCCGCGGCGAGCGCGCTACGCACGGAGGCGGCGGCGGCATACGCGCAGGCGCTCGCAGACGTGGAGCACGGAATCACCGACGGCACTCTGCTGCGCGGGGAGGTGCTCGCCCGCTGGCAGGAGTTCGTGGGCACGGGCGAGTTCCTGCGCTCGGTCGAGGTCGGCATCAGCCGCCTGCGGGACCGGATCACCGCCGCCATCAAGGGAACCCCTCCGCCGGCCGACAACCTGGGAGAGGCGCTGCAGACGGGGGTGGCCGCGCTGCTGACCGCGCAGGGACAGGGCGCCGCCGCCGCGGCCAGCCGCGCCTGGCGCCAGCTGGCCGGCGGTCCGCCCCTGCTCCAGGCGCACCCCGAGCTCGCCAAGTCCTCTCCCGCTCTGGTCGCTGACGTCGACCGTCTGGTGCGTGAGTGGCAGGGCGAGGTCCTGACGCTGGTACGCGAGGAGGGCAAGGACCGGCGGACGACGGCGCGCGTGCTGGCGTTCGGGGTCAACGGGATCGGTGCCGTGCTCATGCTGGTCGCCTTCAGCCAGACCGGTGGGCTCGTCGGAGCCGAGATCGGGGTCGCCGGAGGAGCGGCACTGCTCGCGCAACGGCTGCTCGAGGCCGTCTTCGGTGACCAGGCTGTGCGTGACCTCGCCGCCAAGGCCCGCAAGCGGCTGCTGAGCAGAGCGAGCGAGCTGTATGCCGCTGAGCAGGGGCGGTTCGAGGACCTGGTCGACGCGCTGGAGATCAGGAGCGGTCAGTCCGCCCGGCTGCATGCGGCCGCCACGGCTGTGGAAAGGTCCCGGTGAGCGCGCTCAGCCTGACTCGACGGCGTTCGCTGAGCGCGTTCGAGGCACCCGTGGCCGAGGTGGCGGCCAGCCTGTCCGACGCGCTGCGCGCCGGCGGCGACCGGCTCGACCCCGCACTCGTAGCCCGTGCCCGCTCGGTCTTGGCGAAGGTCGACCAGCGGACCGCCATCACCGGAGGACACACGGTCGTCGCGCTCGCGGGAGCCACCGGCAGCGGCAAGTCGAGCCTGTTCAACGCCATCGTGGGTGAGCCCGTCTCGAGGATCGGTGCGCGGCGGCCGACGTCGTCGAGCGCCACGGCGGCGATCTGGGGCGACCAGTCGGCGACCGACCTGCTCGAGTGGCTGCACGTCAGCAAGCGGCACCACGTCGGCCATGCCGACGTGGCCGGCTCGGATGGCTCGGACGGCTCGGACGGCTCTGACAGCTGGGACGGCGCGGACCGTTCGGACGACGCGGGCGGCTCGGACACCGGGCGTGCTGCGCTGGAGGGGCTGGTGCTGCTGGACCTGCCCGACTTCGACTCCCGGGTGCTGGCCCATCGCGCGGAGGCCGATCGGGTCCTGGACCTGGTGGACGTCTTCGTGTGGGTGACCGACCCGCAGAAGTACGCGGACGCGCGGCTCCACACCGACTACGTCTCCCGCCTCGCGGGCCACCGCGCGCTCATGATCGTCGTGCTGAACCAGGCGGACCGGCTGAGCGCCGAGTCCCTCGCGGTCTGCCAGCGCGACCTGTCCGACCTGCTGGTCGGGGACGGGGTGGTCGGAGCGGACGTGATCGCCACGTCTGCTCGCGACGGTACGGGGGTCGCCGAGCTGCGGCGGCGTCTTGATGTGGTCGTCCGCGAGCGCACTGCCTCGGAGCGCCGGCTGGTCGGTGACATCCGCTCGGTGGGCCGCGAGCTTCGCGCCGGCGTGGCCGACGCGGAGCCGGACGTGTCAGCCACCCCGGACGGCCCGCTCGTCGAGGCGCTGCTGCGGGCGGCCGGCATACCGACGGTGCTGGATGCGGTCGACCGTGACTACCGGCGGGAGGCGCTCTCTCGGACCGGGTGGCCCTTCACTCGGTGGGCCGGGTCGCTGCGACCGGACCCGCTGCGCCGGCTGGGTCTGGGGCAGTCGACGCGCGGGGGCGACGACGAGGGGCGGATCCAGCTGGACAAGCAGGACGTCCTCGCGGTGCTGGGGCGGTCCTCGCTGCCGGTCCCGACTCCGTCGGCTCGGGCGACGGTCGGCCTGGCGACGCACGAGCTGGGGGACCGCGCCGGCGCGGGGCTGCCACGGCGCTGGGCCGACGCCTGCTCCGATGCCGCGAGCCCGGTGGGCAGCGACCTGGCCGACGCGCTGGACCAGGCGGTCGTGCGCACCCCGCTTCGGGGTCGTCGGCCGATCTGGTGGTCGGTGGTCGGCTGGCTGCAGTCGCTGTTCGCCCTGTGCACCGTGGCCGGCCTGGTGTGGCTGGTCGTCCTCGGCGTGCTGGGCTGGCTGCGGCTCCCGGAGGTGTCGACACCTCAGCTGGGCCAGCTCCCCTACCCCTTCCTGCTGTTCGTCGGCGGGATGCTGGCCGGTCTGCTCCTGGCGGGCCTCGCCCGCGCGTGGGGAAGAGCCGGCGGGCGGCGCCGGCGGGCCGCCGTGGCGCGACAGCTCCGGGACGCGGTGAGCGCGGTGGCGCAGGAACGCATCGTCGCCCCGGTGCAGGAGGTCCTTGAAGCGCATGCCCGCACCCGCGCCGAGCTCGAAGCGGTGGCCGGCCGGCGCTGAGACCCAAGTCCACGTGCCGGTGTCCACAGGCCCGTGTCCACAGGCCCGTGTCCACAGGCCCGCGCCGCGCCGAGTCCCGACGTCCACAGGGCTGCGAGCGGTGCTGGGCGGGGCCACGCCTTTGCGCGCAGGCTGGTGCTGTCGTCGAGGTACGGCGAAGGCAGGGGGAGAGGCAGGGCTGATGAACGAGACGTTCGTGACCATGAGCGGCTACGTGGCAACGGATCCACAGACCCGACTGACCAAGGCGCAGGTGCCGTTCGTGACGTTCCGGCTGGCTTCCACACCACGGCGGGTCGACTACAAGACCGGCGAGTACGTCGATGCGGGAACGAACTTCGTCAACGTCACAGCCTTCCGCGGGCTGGGGGTCAACGTCGCCGGATCGGTGCGGAAGGGCCAGCCGGTCATCGTGTACGGCCGGATGCGAGTCAACCAGTGGACCGGCGCCGACGGACGCCCGGGCACCTCGGTCGAGGTGGAGGCCTACAACGTGGGTTTCGACATGGCCAAGGGCCGCTCGACGTTTGAACGGGTCCTCAAGCCGCAGCTCGATCCCGATGACCGACTGGCCGACCCGGCTGTGCAGGCCGCCCAGGCCGGCGTCGAGGCAGATGGACGCCTCGACGGCGCGAGCCGCGAAGAGCCGGACGAGTTCGGCGGCGCCGGCGCGGGCGAGGGAGCGGACCAGGACAGGGGGATGGTCGGCGCCGGCAGGGGTTGAGGGTCGAGCGCCGACCAGCCCGGTGCGGTGTGATCCGGCGGACGTGAACAACGCCGTGCTCGTCGCGGCCGGTCGGCGCTGCCCTGGGCGATGCGGGGAGCACGTCTCCCGGCCGATAACCTGGCGTCCATGCCCGAGTTCATTTACGTGATGTCCAAAGCGCGCAAGGCGCACGGTGACAAGGTCATCCTTGACGACGTCACGCTGTCGTTCTACCCCGGTGCCAAGATCGGCATCGTCGGGCCCAACGGAGCCGGCAAGTCCAGCGTGCTGAAAATCATGGCCGGTCTTGACCACCCCTCCAACGGCGAGGCCCGGCTCACCCCCGGCTACAGCGTCGGCATCCTGATGCAGGAACCCGAGCTGAACGAGACCAAGACCGTCCTCGGCAACGTTGAGGAGGGGGTCGGGGAGATCAAGGCCAAGGTCGAGCGCTACTACGCGATCACCGACGAGATGAGCAGCCCGGACGCCGACGTTGACGCGCTGCTCGCGGAGATGGGGGAGCTGCAGGAGGCGATCGACGCGGCCGACGCGTGGGAGCTGGACTCCCAGCTCGAGCAGGCGATGGACGCCCTGCGGTGCCCGCCCCCCGACGCGGTCGTGTCGGTGCTGTCCGGTGGTGAGCGGCGCCGGGTGGCGCTGTGCAAGCTGCTGCTCTCCAAGCCCGACCTGCTGCTGTTGGACGAGCCGACCAACCACCTGGATGCCGAGTCGGTCCAGTGGCTGGAGCAGCATCTGTCGCAGTACGCCGGGGCGGTGCTGGCCGTGACGCACGACCGGTACTTCCTCGACAACGTGGCGCAGTGGATCCTCGAGCTGGACCGGGGCCGCGCCTACCCCTACGAGGGCAACTACTCGACCTACCTGCAGAAGAAGGGAGAGCGGCTGCAGGTGCAGGGTAAGAAGGACGCCAAGCTGGCCCGTCGGCTCAAGGACGAGCTGGAGTGGGTGCGCTCGAACGCCAAGGCGCGACAGGTCAAGTCGAAGGCCCGGCTGGTGCGCTACGAGGAGATGGCCGCCGAGGCCGACCGCACGCGCAAGCTGGACTTCGACGAGATCCAGATCCCGCCGGGACCGCGGTTGGGCAGCACCGTGATCGAGGTGGACGACCTGAGGAAGGGCTTCGACGGGCGGCTGCTGATCGACGACCTGAGTTTCACGCTGCCCCGCAACGGGATCGTCGGGGTCATCGGCCCCAACGGCGTGGGCAAGACGACGCTGTTCAAGACGATCGTCGGCCTGGAGTCGGTGGACGGAGGCTCGGTCAAGGTGGGCGAGACGGTCACCATCTCCTACGTCGACCAGGACCGCTCCGGGCTCGATCCCCAGAAGAACCTGTGGGAGACGGTGTCCGACGGGCTCGACTACATCCAGGTGGGGCACGTCGAGATCCCCTCCCGCGCCTACGTGTCCCAGTTCGGGTTCAAGGGCCCGGACCAGCAGAAGATGACGGGCGTGCTGTCCGGAGGGGAGCGCAACCGGCTCAACCTCGCGCTCACCCTGAAGCAGGGTGGCAACCTGCTGCTGCTGGACGAGCCCACGAACGACCTCGACGTCGAGACGCTGGGCTCGCTGGAGAACGCCTTGCTGCAGTTTCCCGGCTGCGCCGTGGTCATCAGCCACGACCGGTGGTTCCTGGACCGCGTGGCGACGCACATCCTGGCCTACGAGGGCAGCGACGAGGACCCCAGCAACTGGTACTGGTTCGAGGGCAACTACGAGTCCTACGAGAAGAACAAGCTCGAGCGCCTCGGTGCCGACGCGGCCCGGCCGCACCGGGTCACCTACCGCAAGCTCACCCGCGACTGACTGTCACCAGGAAGCGAGCCGGGTATGCCGCGAAACGTCTACTCCGAGGACCACGAGGCCTTCCGCGCGAGCATGCGGGAGTTCGTGGACCGCAGCCTGCGACCGCGGGCGCAGCAGTTCATCGAGGGGCGCCGGATGGACCGCGAGGTGTGGCTGGAGGCGGGCAAGGCAGGCTTCCTCGGCCTCGAGGTGCCCGAGCAGTACGGCGGCTCTGACGCGCGCGACTACAGGTTCAACGCCGTGGCCGCTGAGGAGCTGGCCGCGTTCACCGCGTCGGCGGCGTCGAGCTTCGGGATCCACGGTGACTGCGTGGCGCCCTACCTGGTTCAGCTCTGCACGCCCGAGCAGAAGCAGCGCTGGCTGCCGGGCTTCTGCTCCGGTGAGATCGTCACCGGCATCGCCATGACCGAAGCCAGCGGTGGCTCGGACCTGGCCGCGCTGCGGACCACCGCCGTCAGGGACGGCGACAGCTGGGTACTGAACGGCTCGAAGACGTTCATCACCAACGGCTTCCACGGTGACCTGGTCCTGGTCGCGGCCCGCACGGCGCCGGCGAAGAAGGCCCGGGGCATCACGCTGTTCGGGATCGAGGCCGGCATGCCGGGCTTCGAGCGCGGTCGCAAGCTCGACAAGGTCGGTCAGCACGAGTCCGACACGGCGGAGCTGTTCTTCACCGATGTGCGCGTGCCGCAGGAGAACGTCATCGGCGAGGTCGACCAGGGCTTCATCTACCTGATGGAGCGCCTTCCGCAGGAGCGGATCGGCTCCGCGGTCTCCAACATCGCGCACGCAGCCCAGATCCTGCGCGAGACGCTGGACTACGTGCGCGACCGCAAGGCCTTCGGCCAGGCCATCGGCAGCTTCCAGCACAACAAGTTCCTGCTCGCCGAGCTGCAGACCAAGGTCGAGGTGAGCCAGGCCTACCTCGACGACTGCGTCGAGGCGCACGCCGAGCACCGGCTGACCGCCGTGGACGCGGCCAAGGCGAAGTGGTGGTCCGCCGAGATCCAGAACGAGGTGCTGGATCACTGCGTCCAGCTGCACGGCGGCTACGGATACATGACCGAGTACCGCGTCGCCCGCGCGTGGCAGGACGCGCGGGTCACCAAGATCTGGGCCGGGTCCAACGAGATCATGAAGGAGCTGATCGGTCGCGACCTCGGGCTCTGAGCACCCGGGCCCCCGCGAGCGTGGCCACGTCTGACCGGGTACAGGAACCGGCTCCTCCAGGACGGGGGACCGGTGTCGCCAACGTCCAGGCCCGTTCGGGTGTCCCGGTGTCCCTGCGCAAGTCCCCAAGCCATCCCCGAGATCCCAAAGAGCTCCCCGAAGTCCGAAAGCCCTCCCCGAAGTCCCAAAGAGCTCCCCGAGATCCCAAAGACACAGCATAAGAAGGCATTTCGACCTGTGTCTCTGGGACGTCGCGGGGCGCGATGGGATCTCGAGGCGCGCCGACCACAGACATCGCGGGCTTTCGGGCGGCGTCGCTGGTGTACCCCGCCGGGATGCCTCGGTCCCGGTGGGCCACCTGCCCGCGGAGCCCCGCCGGCGGGGTAGGTGGGCTAGATGTCGATCTGGGAGCCCATGACGACGGTCCGGTCGGTCGGCAGCCCGAAGTAGTCGACCGGGGTGGCGGCGTTGTGGGCCAGCGCGACGAACAGCCGCTTGCGCCAGCGGCGCATGCCCGGTGCGCTGGTGTGGCGCAGGGTGGCGCGGGATACGAAGTAGGAGGCTGTGTCTGCGTCCACGTCGAGCTCCCGGGTGCCGCTGGCCCCGGCTCGCCGCAGGGCGTAGGGGATGTCGGGATCGTCGGCGAAGCCGTACCGGATGCTCAGATGGACGATGCCGTCGTCGCCGTAGCCCAGCTCGTCGACGGAGAGCTGCTCCATGGGGGCGATGTGCGGCACGTTCTGCGCCTGGGCCGAGACGATCACCACTCGCTCATGCAGGACGTGGTTGTGCTCCACGTTCGCCCGCAGCGCCAGGGGAGTGGTCGTCTTGGTGGGGTGCGGGAAGACCGCCGTCCCGGGCACCCGTGGCAGGTGTGCGGCGTGCAGCTCCTCGATGAACCCGTCCAGGGAGCCCTCGGTCGCGGTCCGGTTCTCGGTGATGATCCCCCGGCCGCGCTGCCACGTGGTCATCAGCGTGAACATCACGCTGGCGATCAGCAGGGGCAGCCAGCCGCCGTGGGTGACCTTGGTCAGGTTCGCGCACAGAAATGTGGCTTCGGTGCCGCCGAAGGCGATAGCGGCCAGGACGAGCTTCCAGGTCGGCCACCCCCACAGTGCGCGGGCCACGCTGAGCAGCAGCACCGTGTCGATCAGCAGGGCGCCGGTGACCGAGACCCCGTATGCGGTGGCCAGCCGCTGTGACGAGCCGAAGGTGAGCATCAGGGCCAGCACGGCGACGAACATCCCGGCATTCACCGCTGGCAGGTACACCTGGCCCGCCTCCTGTTCGGAGGTCTGCCGGACCGTCAGAGGAGGCAGGAACCCCAGCTGCATGGCTTGGCGGGACATGGAGAACGCCCCGGAGATCACGGCCTGGGAGGCGATGACCGTCGCGGCGGTGGCCAGCAGCACCATCGGCAGCCGCGCCCACCCGGGGACCAGGAAGAAGAAGGGGTTTGTCACGGCATGGGTGTCCTGCAGGATCAGCGCCCCCTGACCGAGGTAGTTCAACGTCAGCGCGGGGAAGGCGACCGCGAACCATGCCCGCCTGATCGCCGGACGCCCGAAGTGACCCATGTCGGCATACAGGGCCTCGGCTCCGGTGATGGACAGCACGACCGCGCCCAGTGCGACGAAGGCGCTGAACGGGTGGGAGAGCACGAAGCTGACGGCGTATGTCGGCGAGAGCCCCTTGAGGATCCCCGGGTGGTCGACGACCTCGGCCACGCCGGCGACCGCGAGGGCGGCGAACCAGGCCACCATGACCGGCCCGAACAGCGACCCGACCCGGTGGGTGCCCCAGCGCTGCGCGGCGAACAGCATGGTCAGGATCGTGGCCGCCACCGGCACGACCAGGTGTCCCAACCCGGGGTTGGTCACCTTCAGGCCCTCCACTGCGGACAGCACCGAGATCGCCGGAGTGATCACCGAGTCGCCGTAGAACAAGGACGCGCCCACCACACCCAGCACGAGCACCGCCCTGGTGCGCCGCGACCCGCCCAGGATCCGACGTGCCAGCGCGGCCAGGGCCATGACCCCGCCCTCGCCGTCGTTGTCGGCGCGCATCACCACCGTGACGTACTTGACCGACACGATCAACGTCACCGACCAGAACACCAAGGAGATGACGCCGTACACGTCTCCCGGCGTCGGACGGACCGCTCCGTGGTCGATCGAGAACACCGCCTGCAGCGCGTACAGCGGGCTGGTACCGATGTCACCGAAGACCACTCCGAGCGCCCCCAGCAGCAGCGCGCCGGACCCGGACCGGTGGCCGCCGGGCGGCGTCAGCTCGCGTTCAGCGGCCTCGTCGGGGGGTGATGGTGCTCTCGACACGTCCCCGGCCACGGCGTTTCCTTCCCTTTCGAGGGCACCGACTCGCCTGGTGCAGCCAGCCCGGTGCAGCCGGCGGTGTGGTCAACCTACCGATGCACGACGGGTCGCGCGCAGGACGTCACCGCCAGCGGTGCCTGGGTGGACTGGCGCCGCACGCACGTTGTGAAGCACCTGCACCATGGCTGGGTGCTGGGACGAGGGCGAACGGGCCTTGGCTTCCAGGGCCGCCGGGCCGGCGAGGCGGTGGGTCCGGCTCTGCTTGTGAAGTGGTGGGTCAGCTCTGCTTGAGCCGGAGCATGCCCTCCTGGGCCACTGACGCGACCAGCCGGCCGTCGCCGGAGTACATCTGCCCGATCGCGAGGCCGCGTCCACCGGAGGCCGAGGGCGAGGTCTCGGTGTAGAGCGTCCACTCGTCCGCGCGCGCCGGGCGGTGGAACCACATGGCGTGGTCCAGGCTGGCCGCTCGCAGCCGGGGGTCGGACCAGGCCAGCCCGTGGCGACGCAGGACCGGCTCGAGCACCGAGTAGTCCGAGCAGTACGCCAGTACCGCCGCGTGCAGCAGCGGGTCGTCAGGTAGCCGCGCCGTCGCGCGGAGCCAGACCCGCTGCTGGGCCGCTCGCTGCCCGCCCGGCCGGACGTAGATCGGTCCCTCGACGTGCCGCAGGTCGATCGCCCGCCGGCTCGACCAGAACCGGGCGACGGGGTCGTCGATGCCGGACAGCACCTCGGCGACCGTCGGCAGCGTCGCCGGGTCCGGCGCAGCCGGCATCGGCTCGCCGTGGTCCAAGCCGACCGCAGGCCGCTGGAAGGAGGTGATCATCGACAAGATGGTGCTGCCGTGCTGGATCGCGTGCACCCGCCGGGCCGAGAACGAGCGGCCGTCGTTCATCCGCTCGACGGCGAAACGGATCGGCTGCGCGGAGTCGCCCGGGCGCAGGAAGTAGGCGTGCAGCGAGTGGATCGGCCGGTCGCCGTCGACGGTGCCGCCGGCCGCCATGACGGACTGCGCCAGGACCTGGCCGCCGAACACCCGGCCGTGCGGCTGCGGCTGGCTGCGCCCGACGAAGACGTCCGCTCGGGACTGGCCGATCTGCTCGAAGGTGTCCGACTCGTCGCTGCCCTGGTCGGTGTCGGAGGACGGCTCGACGGTGATCCGCGCCACCCCCGCCGGCCGCAGTCGCAGGACGTCGAGCAGGTCCTCGACCGGGTCGTCCAGAGTGCCGTCGGCCTCGCCGATCCCCGCCGCCGTCACGCGCGCAGCCTACCGTCGGCGCTCGCCGGTCCGACCTGCCGACGTCGGCGCCCTGGCGACCCCGGGACCGGCCTGCTGCCACAATGACCGGCGTGACCCGCCAGAGCGACCCGCCCGCGACCCAGCCGCCGAGCCGCCCCTACCGCGTCGACGTGCCGCTGCGCTGGTCCGACATGGACGCCTACGGGCACGTCAACAACGTGCAGTTCCTCCGCCTGCTGGAGGACGCCCGGGTGATCGGCTTCCGCGAGTGGTTCGGGGAGGACCGGTCGCTGCTCGACCGCGGTGTGGTGGTGGCGCGCCACGAGATCGAGTACCTGGCGCCGCTGCGCTTTCGCCATGCGCCCATCACGGTGGACATGTGGGCGACCCGGATCTCCGGAGCGAGCTTCGACCTCGCCTACGAGGTCCGCGACCCCGAGTACCACGGCGACGCGGTGTATGCGCGGGCGGAGACGACGCTGGTCGCCTACGACTTCGCCACTGCCGCGCCGCGGCGAATGGTGGAGCAGGAGCGGGCGACGCTGCGGCAGGTGAGCGGGGAGCCGGTGCCGTTCCGGTGGCGGCAGCGTTGACCGCAGTGCGCCTGGCGGACGCCGAGAGCCGGGCGGACCTGGCGACGTACGTGGCCAGGGCCCGCGCGCTGGACGGGGACGGCGCGATGCGGCTTCAGGCGGACGGCACGGCGCTGGCTGCCTACGTGGCCGTCTTCGCCGGCTCCGGGATGATGGGGGAGGGATCGGTGACCGGCCTGCGGGTGCTGCCGCTGGCCGAGCCGGCGTCCCTGGACACCACGGTGAGCCTCGCCGCCCTCGGGGACCGGCTGGCACGGCAGGTCAGCGTGGCCGGCTCCGCTGAGCGGCTCGACGTCCCGCCGGTGACCGTCCACGCCGGGTGGGCTGCACTGTCCCCGCCCCGAAGCGGCTGGCAGCATGCTGGGCGCATCCCGGCCGCCGTGCTCGAGGACGTGGCCCGGCAGGGTATCGCCGAGGTCGCCGAGGGGTCGGGGAGCCAGTCCGGCGCCCATGCGGTGAGCGCCCTGCGCGAGGCGGTGTGGAGCCGGCCAGTCGACGTCGGCCGGCTGCCGGGAGCCATGCCGGTGGCGCCGGTCCGCGCCGGGGCGGCGTTCGCGGCATACGCTCTGGGGTTCCTCGCCACGCAGGGAGCGGTCGACGTCCTGCGCAACGGGCGCTGGCTCCGGCTGTCGGCGCCGGGGGGTCACGTCCTGGTGCGCTGACCACTGACCATGCCGACGCCGGCCAGCAGCGCCAGCCCGCTCCAGATCAGGACGAAGACGTGCGCGTCGGAGCCGCCGGGGTGGTGCATGGCGGCGAAAACCGCTCCGGCGACGGCGATGCCGAGCAGGCTGCCGAGCGTGTCGGACAGCAGCAGGCTGGACGACGCCCTGCCGTGCTCGCGCGTCGGTGTGAGCCCGAGTGCCAGTACGGACGTGGACGACATGGACAGTCCCATGCCGAGCCCGCAGACCGTCTCGGCGAGGGCGACGACCGCCGAGGGCCAGCCGAGCTGGGTCATCGCCGCGAGGGTCGAGGTCCCGAGGCCGAGACACAGGGCGCCACCGGCGATCAGGTCGCTGCGGCGGCCACGGAAGCGGTCCCGGCCCTGGACCCAGGAGCCGGCCGACCACCCCAGCGAGCCGACGGTGAGCATGGCCCCGGCGAGGGCAGGACTGAGGTGGCGCGTGCCTACCAGCATCAACGGCACGAAGGTGACCCCACCGCTCCACGCGCCGGCGAGCACGAAACGGCTGAACATGACCGACGGCAGGCCGCGGGCCATCCGCAGCGTGCCCCGCGGCACCAGCCTGGGCAGAACGAGGGCGACACCGGCCAGCCCGGCCAGCGCCAGGCCGGTCGTGGCCGGACGAAGGGGTGTCAGGTGCTGGCTGCCGTACTGGAGCAGGGCTGCGGACACGGCGACGACGACACCGAAGGTGGCGGTCCGGCGGTGGTCGCCGCGATGGTCCGGCAGGACCGCCTGGTCCGCGGCGTGCCCCAGCTGCCGGCGGCGGGACCCGATCAGCAGGAACGCCACGACGACCGGCGGCAGGACGAGGAAGAAGACCAGCCGCCACGAGTAGGTGGCCAGCCACCCGGCGACCGGTGGCCCCACCAGGGAGGGCAGCACCCAGGCCGCGGACATCGCGCTGAACACCCTCGGGCGCACCGACATGGGGAACGCCCGCCCGATGACCACGTTGAGGGCGACGATGACCAGCCCGGCTCCCAGCCCGGCGAGCACCCGACCGACCAGCAGCATCGAGAACGTCCGCGCCACACCGGCGACGAGGCAGCCGGCGCCGAACAGCACCTGCCCGGCGTACAGCGGCGGCATCGGCCCCGCCCGGTCGCACCAGACGCCGGCGATGACCGTGGCCAGCAGCTGCGCGGTGAGCAGCAGCGAGAACGCCAGCCCGTAGGACCGCACGGCGCCCAGGTCGCGGGCCACGACGGGCATCGCCGTCGAGACGGCCATCGACTCGAACGCGACGATGGTCACCAGCGCAAGCAGCGCGATCGAGACCACCCGGTATGCCGGGCTCATCGGCCCGCCGCGCGTGGCCTCCCTCGCTTCGGGAGGCGCTTCCGCAGTGACCGCGGGCCCGGGACGCAGGGGTTCGGTCACTGGCCCGACGATACCGTGGGCGCTGCTCGCGGCTGGGGAGCCGCCGACCAGCGACCGGCGGACAGCGGCGCGTGAGTGATCGACCGCTCAGAACCAGGCGGCCGTGTACGCCGGTGAGCCTCTGACGCTGCGGGCGGGCGGGGTCAGAGCCGGGCCCAGACAGCGACGTCCGTGGGCACCAGCCCGTCGTCGGTGAAACCGTCGCTGGTCGCCAGCACCCGCGCGTGCTCGGGCAGCGGGACGGCGGAGCTGCCGAAGTTGACAAGGACCAGCACCGGATGGTCGCCTCCGTCGGCCGGGCTGCCCACGTCGGCCGGCTGCTGCGCGTCTGCCGGCTCGGCGGGCTGAGCGGACACGGCGAACGCCAGGACGTCCTCGCCGTAGCCGTCCACCCACCGCAGCGAGGACATGCCCAGGCGCAGCTCTCGGCGCAAGCGCAGCAGGGTGCGGTAGAGCTCCAGCGTCGAGCCCTCGACCCCGTCCTGCCGGTCGACCGCCAGGGCGGCGAAGCTGTCCGGCTGCGGCAGCCAGGTCCGCTCCGAGGGACCGAAGCCGTAGGACGGTGCGTCCGCGGTCCACGGGATCGGCACACGGCACCCGTCCCGGCCGATGATCTGGTGCCTCGACCGCTTCCAGGTGGGGTCCTGGCGCACGTCGTCCGGCAGCTGGGTGGCCTCGGGCAGGCCCAGCTCCTCGCCCTGGTAGAGGTAGACCGAACCGGGCAGGGACAGCATCAGCGCCGCCGCCGCCCGGGCGCGTCGCAGCCCGAGCTCCGCGTCCGGCTGCGGGTCCGAGGGGCCGATGCCGTGCAGCCGGACGCGCTCCGGCCGCACGGGCAGTCCCAGGCGCGACGCGTGCCGCACCACGTCGTGGTTGGACAGCACCCAGGTCGTCGGAGCGCCTACCGAGTCGGTGCTGCGCAGAGAGTTCTCGATGACCTGCCTGAACTGCGCCGCCAGCCACGGGGTGCCCAGGAAGTCGAAGTTGAACGACTGGTGCATCTCGTCCGGGCGGACGTAGCGGACCAGCCGCTCCGGCGGCTCGACCCAGGCCTCGGCACACAGGATGCGGTCCTCCGAGGTGTCGTTCGCACCCGTGTTGTAGGAGTCCAGCACCCGCCGCCACTCGCGGTAGATCTCGTGGACGCCGTCCTGGTCCCACATCGGCGACCCCTCGACCCGGTCGGCCGGAGCCAGCAGCTCGGCCTGGGTCTCGCCGTCGGGCAGGCCGTCCGCCTTGACCAGGCCGTGGGCGACGTCCACCCGGAAGCCGTCGACGCCCCGGTCCAGCCAGAACCGCAGGATGGACTCGAACTCGGCGCGCACGTCGGCGTTGTGCCAGTCGAAGTCGGGCTGGGTGCTGTCGAACAGGTGCAGGTACCACTGGCCGGGCGAGCCGTCGGCCTCGGTGACCCGGGTCCACCCGTCGCCGCTGAAGTTGCTGGTCCAGTTGTTGGGCGGCAGCTCGCCGTGCTGGCCCAAGCCGTCGCGGAACAGGTATCGCGCGCGCTCGCGGCTGCCCGGGCCGGCGGCGAGGGCTGCCTGGAACCAGGGGTGCTCGCTGGAGGAGTGGTTGGGCACGAGGTCGACGATCACCTTGATGCCGAGCTCGCGGGCGCGGGCGACCAGCGCGTCGGCGTCGGACAGGGTGCCGAAGATGGGGTCGATGTCGCGGTAGTCGGCCACGTCATACCCGGCGTCGTGCTGAGGTGAGACGTAGAACGGCGAGAGCCAGACCGCGTCCACCCCGAGCTCGGCGAGGTACGGCATCCGGGCGGTGACTCCGGGCAGGTCGCCGATCCCGTCGCCGTCGCTGTCGGCCCAGGACCGTGGGTAGATCTGGTAGATCACGGCGTCACGCCACCACTGCTGCTGGCGTGGTGGGACGTGGACAGGCGTGGCCTGGACCTGGACGCGGGCTGCCACACCTGCGGCGGATGCTGCGGCGCCCCCGTCAGCGTTGGGCCGCTCAGAGGCGGAAGGGATGTGGGCTGGGGCGAGGAGGTCGTCGGTCACAGCAGAGCATTGTGCCGTACTACTGCTGGAGCGAGTTGACCAGCGAGTGCGCTGCCCGGTCGAGGTAGTCGCGCAGCACGGCGTCGTCGGCAGGTGCGAGCTCCAGACTGTCGAGCGCGGCCATCATGTGCGTGAGCCAGCGGTCGCGCTGGGCCGGGGTGACCGCGAAGGGCGCGTGCCGCATCCGCAGGCGGGGGTGACCGCGCTGCTCCGAGTAGGTGGTCGGCCCGCCCCAGTACTGCTCCAGGAACATCCGTAGGCGGACCTCCGCCTCGGCGAGGTCGTGGTCCGGGTAGAGCGCCCTCAGCGCCGGGTCGCCCGCCACCCCCTGGTAGAACCGCTCGACGAGCCGGACGAACGTGGCATGGCCACCGACCTGGTCGTAGAAGCTCGTCGCACTCATCTGGCCATTATCCGGGTTCGCCGGATGGCCCGACCTGGGCGCTGCCGGGCGCCGCGAGCTGGATCCGGGCGTGCGCCAGCGCGGGGAGCAGGCGCCCCCGCAGCTCCCGCGCCGCGGGGTCGGCGTCGCCCGGCGCGCAGGCGAGGACGACCCGGACCGTGCACACGCCGGCGGCGAGCGACTCGATCCCGAGCACCTCTGGCGCTCGAACCAGCCGGTCCGACCACGACGGGTCCTCACTCAGGTCCTGCGCCGTGGAGCGGATGATGGCCATGGCCGACGCGAGCTCCGCGTCGACGTCCTGCTCGCGGTCCTGGCCGTAGCTGAGTGGCACGTCGACGGTCGCCGTCGACCATCCCTGCGTCTGGTTGCCGAGCCGCAGGATCTCGCCGTTGCGGACGTACCAGACCACCCCGCTGCCGTCGCGCAGGCGGGTGATCCTCAGGCTGACGTCCTCGACCGTCCCCACCAGGTTGCCGGTGTCGACCACGTCACCGACGCCGTACTGGTCCTCGACGACCATGAAGATGCCGGACAGGAAGTCGCGCACCAGGCTCTGCGCCCCGAAGCCCAGCGCCACACCTCCGACGCCCGCGGAGGCGATCAGCGGCGCCAGAGGCACGCCCAAGATGCCCATCACCGTCAGCAGCGCCAAGGCGAAGACGACGACCGTGGTGACGCTCCGCAGCAGCGACCCGGTGGTGGAGGCCCGCTGTCGGTGCCGTTCCCGGTCCAGCCCGGCCGCCTCGGCGATCGCCCGAGTCGCCCGGTGCGCAGACTGCTCCTGCCGGGCGGCGGCCCGCTGGATGCTGGTCTGCACGACCGCGTTGATCGACCGGTGCAGCAGCAGCCGGACGAGCAGTGCCACCACCACGGTGGCGGCGACCTGCAAACCGGGCTGGACCAGCTCGCTCCACCGGTGGCCCGCCATACGCCCATTCTCACTCGGAGCAGCGGTGCTCAGCAGCCGGGAGTGCCGTGCGGAGCAGCTGTGAAACACTGCGCCGACACGTCGCCGCGCCGAGAGGGTCTCACCCGTCCCCATGCCTGACCACCCCGCCGAGACGCCGTCGCCCGCCCTTGCCGAGCTCGCGCGGGCCCACGGCGTCTCGACGGAGTACTGGACCTTCGCCGGAGAGCACCGCGCGGTCGGTGCGGCCACGATCGTCGCCGTGCTGGCTGCCCTCGGAGTGGCCGCCGGCACGTCCGAGGACGTCGCGCGGGCCCTGGTCGACGCCGAGGAGCGGTCGTGGCGGCGGGTCCTGCCACCGGTCATCGTCTGCCGTGAGGGGTGGACGCCGTGGGTGCCGGTGCACGTCCGGCAGGGCGCCGCCCCGGACGTCTGGCTGACTCTCGAGGACGGGAGCCGCCGGGACCTGCGCCACAACACCCACCACGTGCCGCCGCGCAGGATCGGCGACGGCTGGGTGGACGAGAAGACCTACGAGCTGCCCGGGGACCTCCCGATCGGCTGGCACAGCGCGAGCGCGGCCGTCGAGGGGCTGGTGACGTCGGTGAGCGTGGTGGTCACGCCGCAGCAGGTCGGGATCCCGGCCCCGCTGCGCTCCGGACGTGCCTGGGGACTGATGGACCAGGTCTACGCCGTCCGGTCACGGCGCTCCTGGGGCATCGGGGACCTGGGCGACCTGGGCGACCTGGCCACCTGGTCCGCCGCCGAGCTGGGTGCCGACTTCGTCCTGGTCAACCCGCTGCATGCGGCAGAGCCGACGGCCCCGATGGAGCCTTCGCCGTACCTGCCCACCAGCCGCCGGTTCGCCAACCCGGTCTACATCCGCGTGGAGGACATCCCCGAGGTCGGCTACCTCGCGGCGGCCGACCGGGCGGCGCTGGAGAGCCATGCCGAGGAAGGACGGGCGCTCGACGGCGTGGACCGCATCGACCGCGACGCCGCCTGGGCGGCCAAGCGGCCGGCGCTGCACCTGGTCTTCCAGCAGCCCCGCTCCCCGCGCCGCGAGCTCGCCCATGCCGCGTTCTGCGAGCGCGAGGGCCCAGGGCTGGAAGACTTCGCCACGTGGTGCGCGCTGGCCGAGCGGCACGGCACCGCGCACGCGCAGTGGCCCGCCGGGTTGAGCGACCCCGAGGACACGGGCGTGGCCGCTGCGAAGGTGGAGCTGGCGCAGGAGATCGCGTTCCACCGCTGGCTGCAGTGGGTGATGGACGAGCAGCTGGCCGGCGTGCAGCGGGACTGCCTGGGGTCGGGCATGTCGATGGGGGTGGTCCACGACCTGGCGGTAGGGGTCCACCCCGAGGGTGCGGACACCTGGCGGCTGGGGCCGGCGCTGGCATCGGGTGTGACGGTGGGCGCACCGCCGGACCCGTACAACCAGCTCGGCCAGGACTGGAGCCAGCCGCCGTGGCGCCCGGACCAGCTGGCTGAGCAGGGCTACGCGCCTTACCGCGACATGCTGCGGACGGTGCTGCGGCACGCCGGTGGGGTGCGGGTAGACCACGTCATCGGCCTGTTCCGGCTCTGGTGGGTGCCGGCCGGCCACAAGCCGGACGAGGGCACCTACGTCCGCTACGACCACGAGGCGCTGATCGGCATCCTCGCTCTCGAAGCCCACCGCGCGGGGGCGCTGGTCATCGGCGAGGACCTGGGCAACGTCGAGCCCTGGGTGCGCGACTACCTGACCGAGCGCGGGGTCCTGGGCACCTCCATCCTGTGGTTCGAGCGCGACGACCAGGGCCGGCCGCGCCCGCCGGAGGCCTACCGGGCAATGTGCCTGGCCAGCGTGACGACGCACGACCTGGCTCCCACCGCTGGGTACCTCGAGGGCGAGCACGTGGAGGTCCGCGCCGACCTCGGGCTGTTCACCCGGCCCGTGGAGCAGGAGCGCGCGGATGACGAGGCGGACCGCGAGCAGATGTATGCGGTGCTGCGTGAGCGCGGTCTGCTGCGCCCCGGCGCCGGCTCGCAGGAGGTCATCGAGGCGCTGCACCGCTACCTGTCCTGGACGCCGGCCAAGCTGCTGGGGGTCGCGGTGTCCGATATGGCGGGGGACAAACGCGTGATCAACCAGCCCGGCACCAGCGACGAGTACCCGAACTGGCGGCTGCCGCTGGCCGGTCCGGACCGCTCACCGGTGCTGCTGGAGGACCTGCTTCGCTCGCACTGGGCCAGGCGGCTGGCTCGCTGCGTCGCGGGCCGCTGAGGGGCGTCAGGTTCCGGCTGCGTCCCGTGCCTGGGCGGCCAGCGCACGCTTGACCGCGTCGCGGTTCTCCGCCACCAGCCGGCGCAGTGCGGGAGCGGAGTCAGGGTGGGTGTCCAGCCACGTCTGGGAGGCGGCGAGCAGAGCATCGTCGGCCAGTCGCATGGGGTAGAACCCGGCTACGACGCTCTCGCCGACCGCGTGGGTGCGCGAGGTCCACAGGTGGTCCAGCATCGCGTGGTACGGCTCGACGTACGGTCGCAGCAGCTCCGGGTCGTGCACACTGGAGAAGCCCATCCCGATGGCCTCGATCACGGCGTTGGGCAGCCCGGTGGCCTCCACCCCGTCGTTCCACGCGGTTGCCTTGCGCTCGGCGGAGGGGATCGCCGCGAGCGCCCGGGCCGCCCGCTCCCGTCCGGTCGCCGTTCGGTCCCCGTCATGCTCCTGCTGCACCTGCGCGGCGGTGACCGCACCCGCAGTGGCCAGGCTGGTCAGCAGGGTCCACCGCATCTCGCGGTCGATCGCGAGCCCGGTAAGGACGGTGCTCGCGTCGAGCAGACCCCGGACGTAGGCGAGGTGCTCGGTGCTGCGGGCCACGGCGGCGAACGCCGTGGCGAGCTGCAGCTGGGCGTCGCTCCCCGGCTCGGACGCCGCGAGCAGGTCCCGGAACCGGGTCGAGATGGCGGCAGCCACCTCGGCCCGGTTCCGAGGGGCGACGTACATCAGCGCCGTGCTCTGGATCTGGCCGATCAGGATGCGCAGCAGCGTCGAGTCGCTCTCGCCGGGCAGCGACCGCAGGGCCAGCTCGATGAAGTCCCGTCCGGCCATCTCGGCGTCGCGGGTCATGTCCCATGCCGCCCCGAGGACCAGGGCGCGGGGCAGGCTGTCCTCGAACCCGCGAGGGTGCGCGACGGCGCTCGCCAGCGAGCGCGGGTCGAGCCGGATCTTGGCGTAGGCGAGGTCGTCGTCGTTGACCAGCAGCAGGTCCGGGACCTTGGCACCGGTGAGCTCGGGCACGGCCGTGTGTTCCCCGTCGATGTCCACCTCCAGCCGCTGCCTGCGGATCAGCTGGTCGCCGTCCAGGTCGTAGAGCCCGATGGCCAGCCGATGCGGGCGCAGCAGGGCACCCGCGGGCTGGTCGCCACCGGCGCTCTGCTGCACCGTCAGGGCGGCGATGGTGCCGTCGTCGCCGACCTGCAGCAGCGGGCGCAGGGTGTTGACGCCCGCCGTCTCCAGCCAGTCGCGCGACCAGGCCGACAGGTCCCGGCCGGAGGTCGCCTCGAGCTCGACCAGGAGGTCGGCGAGGGTGGTGTTGCCCCAGGCATGCGCGGCGAAGTACCGCCGCAGCCCGGCCGTGAAGGCCTCACGGCCGACGTAGGCGACCAGCTGCTTGAGGACGCTGGCGCCCTTGGCGTACGTGATGCCGTCGAAGTTGACCTCGACGTCGTGCAGGTCGCGGATGTCCGCGACGATCGGGTGGGTCGAGCTGAGCTGGTCCTGGCGGTAGGCCCACGCCTTCTCCGAGGTGCAGAAGGTGGTCCACGCCGTCTCCCACTTGGTGGCCTCGGTCTGGCAGGTGGTCGAGGCCCACTCGGCGAACGACTCGTTCAGCCACAGGTCGTCCCACCAGCGCATGGTGACCAGGTTGCCGAACCACATGTGCGCCAGCTCGTGCAGCAAGGTCAGCGCCCGCCGCTCGACCAGAGAGTCGGTCACCTTGGCACGGAAGACGTAGACCTCGTTGATGGTCACCGCGCCGGCGTTCTCCATCGCGCCCATGTTGTACTCCGGGGTGAACACCTGGTCGTACTTCGCGAACGGGTATGCCGTGTCGAACTCCCTCTCGAAGAAGTCGAACCCGCGCTTGGTGCAGTCGAAGACGTTCTCGGCGTCGAGATACGGCAGCAGGGACCGGCGGCAGTAGATCCCGAGCGGGACCACACCGTCGCGGCCGTCGACCTGGTCGAACACCGCCTCGTAGGGCCCCGCGATGAGCGCGGTGATGTAGGACGAGATCGGCGGGGTCGGCTCAAACGCCCATACCGCCGCACGCGTGCCGGCCTCGCCCGCGTCCACCGGTGCCGGTGTCGGGGTTGGTGTCGGTGAGCAGGAGACCACCTGCCAGTGGGCCGGCGCCGTCACCGTGAACGCGAAGCGGGCCTTGAGGTCCGGCTGCTCGAACACGGCGAACATCCGCCGCGAGTCGGCGACCTCGAACTGGGTGTAGAGGTAGACCTCCCCGTCCGCGGGGTCGACGAACCGGTGCAGCCCCTCGCCGGTGTTCATGTAGACCCCCGTGGCCTCGACCACCAGCTCGTTGTCCTCCTGCAGCGCTGGCAGCCGGACCCGGCTCCCGTCGAAGCAGGTGGCCGGGTCGAGCGCCTGGCCGTTGAGCCGCAGGCCTTGCACCGACTCCGCGATCAGGTCGATGAACGTGGTCTCGCCGGGGCGTCGACAGCCGAACCGGACGCTGGTACGGGTGCCGAAGTGGGTCTCCCCTGTGGTCAGGTCCAGGGCCACCTCGTAGGAGTGGACGCTGAGCAGGTCAGCGCGAGAGCGTGCTTCCTCACGGGTGAGGTTCCTGCCACTCAACGGTCATCACGCCTGCGGTTCCGGGGTCCTGGCATCCGGACATCTTCGCATGCTGGCCGGCTGGCAGGATGAGGCCATGACCCAGACCGAGCACACAGCCGAGCAGGACACCGAGCACACGACAGTGCAGACGACATCGCAGACACCCGTGGAGATGTGGTTCGACCCGCTGTGCCCGTGGGCGTGGATGACGTCGCGCTGGCTGATGGAGGCCGAGCAGGTGCGCGACCTGTCCATCACCTGGTCGGTCATGAGCCTCGCCGTGCTCAACGAGGGACGGGACCTGACGCCGGACTACCGGGCGGCGATGGACCGGGCATGGGGGCCGGTGCGTGTCATCATCGCCGCGGCTCGCGCCCACGCCGCCGACGACGACCACGGCCAGGGCGTGGTCAAGGGCCTGTACGACGCGATGGGCACCCGCATCCACCTGAAGGGGGCGGACGTGTCCGAGGGCTTCGACACGGTGATCGCGGAGGCGCTGGCCGACGCCGGGCTGCCCGCCGACCTGCTGGACGTCGCGCACTCGACCGAGGTCGACGACCTGCTGCGCGCCAGCCACCAGCGGGGCATCGACCTGGTAGGGGACGACGTGGGCACGCCCGTCATCAGCGTGAACGGCGTGGCGTTCTTCGGTCCGGTGGTGACTCCAGCCCCCAAGGGGCAGGATGCGGGCAAGCTGTGGGACGGGTGCCTCCTGGTGGCCGGAACGCCGGGCTTCTACGAGCTGAAGCGCAGCCGCACGCAGGGACCCATCTTTGACTGAGGGAGCGGACAGATGCGGGTGCACATCGGCGGCGACCACGCGGCCTACGAGCTGAAGGGCGAGCTCGTGACGTTCCTCCAAGGCGAGGGCTACGACGTGGTCGACCACGGCCCGGACTACTACGACGACCAGGACGACTACCCGGTCGCTGTCCTGCGGACCGCCCAGGCGGTCTCCGGCGACGTCGGCGCGCTGGGCGTGGTGCTGGGCGGCTCCGGAAACGGCGAGCAGATGGCGGCGAACAAGGTCCGGGGGATCCGGGCCGCGCTCGCCTACACCCCCGAGCTGGCGCGGCTCGCGCGCCAGCACAACAACGCCCAGGTCGTCTCCATCGGTGCGCGGTTCACCAGCCTCGAGGACGCCAAGGCCATCGCGCTGACGTTCATGACCACTCACTTCAGCGAGGATCCCCGTCACCAGCGGCGACTGGAGATGGTGGAGCGCTACGAGCAGAGCGGGGAGCTGCCGCCCATCCCCGCCAGCGAGGGTTGACCTCCGATCCGGCGCCAGGGGTATGCGGCTGCCCGTGACGGGGCACGCCCCGTCGGCCGAGATCGGCGCCCGGTCCCGGGTGCCGACGCGCCTGCTGCGGTCCAGGCGCGGTCGGGCGACCGTGGCGGCCGGCATCGCGGCGGGCCTGGTGGCGCTCGCGCTGCTGCAGACGGCGGCGATGCTGCGCTGGCCCTCGGCGGTGCCCTGGGCGTCGTACGTCGCGGTCGTCGTCGTGGCGGGCCTGTTCCTGTCGCCCCGCCTGATCGCCCTGGTCTACGCGGGCACCGCGGTGTGCCTGGCCTATGCCGTGGGCGAGGTGTCGGGTGAACGCTCCGCCCTGCCGGCGACCGTCCTGCTGCTGGTCCTGGTCGCGTGGCTGATGGTCTGGCAGGCGCTGTCCCGGGCCCGTCTGGGGGTGCAGGGCACCCGGGGGGAGTCGATGCTGGTCGACCTGCGTGACCGGTTGCGCAGTCACGGCGAGCTGCCCGCCCTTCCCGCGCCGTGGCACGCGGAGGTCTCCCTTCGCTCGGCATACGGCCAGTCCTTCTCCGGCGACTTCATCGTCGCCGACCGGTCCCACGACGGGATGCGGCTCGAGGTCGTCGTCGTCGACGTCTCCGGCAAGGGGATCGGCGCAGGCACCAGGGCGCTGCTGCTGTCCGGCGCGTTCGGCGGGCTGCTCGGCGCGATGTCACCCGAGGAGTTCATGCCCGCTGCGAACTCCTACCTGCTGCGGCAGCAGTGGCCGGAGGGCTTCGCCACGGCCATCTACGTCGCGCTCGACCTGCGAACCGGCGACTACCTGCTCAGCAGCGCGGGCCATCCGCCCGCGGTCCAGTACTCCGCCGGCTCCGGTTCCTGGGAGCTGCTGGACCGCTCGGGCGGCCCCGCGCTGGGGATCGTGGACCCCCGGGAGGGGGCGGCGTTCCCCTGGGCGCGCGGCCGGCTGCACCCCGGCGACGCCCTGGTCCTCTACACCGACGGGGTGATCGAGGCCCGCGGCCGCGACCTCACGGTCGGCATCGACCGGATGCTGGGAGCAGCCGAGCGGCTCGTGTCGCACGGGTTCGCCGGCGGCGCGGCACGGCTGTCCTCAGCGGCGCGCGCCGGGGAGAGCGACGACCGTGCCGTGGTGCTGCTCTGGCGGACCTGAGCCGGGTCGCCCGCGCGACAGCCCCGGCGAGGGGGCCAGGACCGGGCTACTGGTAGCTGACCATGTCGGGTCGTGGCCGCAGCGCCATGGCCTGCCGGGGGCTCATCAGGTCGGTGTCCTGCCGGTAGAAGAGCTTGAAGCCGGTGAACCCGTGGAGCCGGGAGGTCAGGGCTCGGTACTTGTCCTGCTTCACCTGCCGTCCGCCGAAGCCGTCGATGTGGAAGGTCACCGCGAGGCCGCGAGCGGTCTTCACCGCCGCCCGACTGCCGATCATGGAGCGGGTGAACTGGTGGATCACGACAAGCTTCTGCGGCAGCCGGTGACGGGCCACGATGGCGGCAACGTGGTCGACCACGGCGTTGATGGCGCTGGCTTCGCTGTGGCCGATGACCATGCCTGGCACCTGGTGCGCGGTCATCTTCCACTCCGGGTCCAGCGCGATGCTGACGTCGGGCTGGGCGAGGAAGGCGTCGTACGCCTTGACCTGGTGCAGGAAGGAGTCCCGCCCAGGCTGGAAGTCCAGCAGCAGGATCATCCTGTGCCGGCGGGCAACGTCGAGGTAGCGCTGCACGACGGTGGCGGGTGTGCGCGTGCTGTACAGCCGGTCCGGCCCCGGAGCTGCTGCGGCGATGGTCGTGACCAGCTCGAAGCAGGGCATGACCGGTCGCCCGTATCCGGCGTAGGCCTCGGCCTGCCGTTCGAGCCGCGCGGCGGCCTGCTCCGGTCCGCTACGACCCAGGACCCCGAGTGCGGCAGTGGTGCCGGCTCCGTAGAAAGCCACGACCCGGTACGTCGGGAGTATGGTCCGGCCGCCTCGTGGGAGCTGCTGGGGCGAACCGGCTCTGTCCGCGGGCCGCGCAGCCGGAGCCGGAGCTGTCGTCGTGCGCGGGCCCGCCGCCGACTGATGCGGCTGCTGCGGCTGGTGCCGTCTCGCCTGCTCGGGCCTGGCGCTGCATCCGCCGACTGCACCCAAGGCAGCCGTCAACACGATCACCAGTGCCGCCGAGAGGTGACCGTGGGGAGGCGGTCCTCCCCGTCCGGGTGTCGGGGACGGTCGCATTGCAGCCCCCTACTGTGCCCGTGCGGGGCACAACTCGCCCCAACGTGTCGTGCCAGAGGCAAAGGTAGCAGCACAGCATGAAACGCCCGTGTCTCGACACGGCACGTCGGCGAGGTCACCACCCCCGAACACATCCACCCCGGCACCGCTGTCGAGGGATGCGCTGCGCGGGATGACAGCACAAGCAGGGGTCTGCCATCGGTCTGCACGAGCGGAGGGACCGCGTCGTGTCGGTGGAACGGGGGTCTCGCGGTCAGGTCGTGCGGGGTGCCGGAGTGGTTGTGGGTGCAGCGGGAGTAGTCGGGGCGGGAGCTGTCGGGGCGGGAGCTGTCGGGGCGGGAGTAGTCGGGGCGGGAGCTGTGGTTGGGGGAGGCGTCGTGGAGGAGGTGCCTGCCCCGGTGGCGGTCCCGGAGGTTGCCGGCTGGTTCGGGGTGACGGGCGTGGACTGGCTCGTGCGGGAGGTGGCGCCCGGGGAGGTGGCGTGGGGGGAGGGTGACGAGCCGGACGAGCCGGACGAGCCGGAGGTCGTTGCCGCTGGCGTGCTGGGGGACTCGGGGTGACCGGTCACCGTGCCGGGCCTCGTCGCGGGGTGCACGCTCCCCTGGGTGTCTGGCGGACCGAACACCGTCGTTCCGTGCCCTGGCCTGCCTTGCACCACCTCGGACAGGGGCTTGTGCACCACGAGCTCGAACACCGTCACGGCGGACAGGACCGCGACGAAGACCGCAACGATACGTAGGAGCATCTTCCTCCCGGAGCCGAGATGGAACGTTCGCCGGCTGGGCCGGTCGGCACGGTCCTGCATACCGGGATGCACACGCACGCCGTCCGGACCTGTCGTCCGAGCGAGCAGCGTGGCTCTGGTGCGCTGGATCGACTCGCTGTAGAGGTGGTTGCCGACCACCGTGACGACGCTGGCCACCGCCGCTCCGACCAGCGTGCCGGCAACGCCCAAGTACGACAGCGCTGCGGTCGCGGTGACGGTGGCGAGGGCCCCGGCGACGACCTTCGTGAGTGAGAGAGGCTCCTTCGGGGCTGTTGGTGCGTGATCGGGGGGTCGGGTCAGTGAGGTAGTCAAGTGGGCGATTTTAGGCAGCGCGTCTGAGAGAAGCGTGGGTGGCCCCTGGTCGCCGCCGCCCATCAGAGACCCAGCCCTTGGCACCGCCGCCGAGCAGATGGTCGACCAGGACCATCACGGCATGCCTCGGCCTCGGCTGTCGCAGGACCGAGCAGACCCGCAGCAAGACCGGTCAGCCGCCGGCCATCGCGCCCACGATCATGAACGGCTCATCACCGTGGACGACCCGCTCCGGCAGCGGCGCGTCCGGCTCCTCGTGGGACAGGTCCTGCCCGCAGGCGTAGAACCGGACGAAGGCGCGCCGCCGGGCGGTGGCCCGGTCCCGGATCGTGCCGGGCAGCATCGGGAACTGCGACTCGAGTGCGTCGAGCACCGACCGCTGGGTGACCTGGCCGCGAATATCCACGCGGACCTCGCCCTGCACCTTGGCCATCTCGCGCAAATGGGCCGGCAGGATGACGCGCACCGTCTCGGACATGACGTCCTCAGCCAAGAGTCTGGACCTCGACGGACAGCACCGCCGGCAGGTCCCGGACGATGGGCGCCCACGAGTCGCCGGAGTCGTTGGACGCGTACACCTGCCCGCCAGTGGTCCCGAAGTAGACCCCGCACGACTCGTGCTGGTCGACCGCCATAGCGTCTCGCAGCACGTTCACGTAACAGTCCCGCTGGGGAAGGCCGGTGGTCAACGGCTCCCACTGGTCGCCGCCGGTCCGGCTGCGGTAGACGCGCAGCTTGCCGTCGGGTGGGAAGTGGTGGGAGTCGCTGGTGATGGGCACGACGTATACGGTCTCGGGCTGGTGGGCGTGCACCGCGATCGGGAAGCCGAAGTCGGAGGGGAGGTTGCCGCTGACCTCCTCCCAGGTGTCCCCGGCGTTGTTGCTGCGCATCACATCCCAGTGCTTCTGCATGTAGAGCACCTCGGGCTTGTCCGGGTGCATGTCGATGCGGTGGACGCAGTGCCCGACCTCGGAGTCCTGGTCGGGGATCTCGCCGGAGCGAAGGCCCTTGTTGATCGGCTGCCAGGTCTGTCCACCGTCGCCGGTGCGGAAGGCGCCGGCCGCGGAGATCGCCACATAGAGCCGGTCCGGGTCGCTCGGGTGCTGCAGGATGGTGTGCAGGCACAGGCCGCCCGCGCCAGGCTGCCACTGCGGTCCGGTGTCGTGCTGGCGCAGGCCCGACAGCTCCGTCCACTCGGCGCCGCCGTCGGTGGACTTGAACAGCGCCGCGTCCTCGACACCGGCATAGAGCGTCTCAGCGTCGTGCAGCGAAGGCTCGAGGTGCCACACACGGGTGAACGACCAGGGACGCAACGACCCGTCATACCACTGATGCTCGCCGGGGACGCCGTCGTAGGTGAAGTCGTTGCCCACCGGTCCCCAGGACGCGCCGCCGTCGTCGGAGCGCTGGATCACCTGCCCGAACCAGCCGCTGCTCTGGGAGGCATAGACCCGGTCGGGATTCACCGGCGATGCCTTGACGTGGTAGGTCTCCCACCCCGGGAAGTGCGGTCCGGCGACCGTCCAGTCCCTACGCTCCTCGTCCGAGGTGAGGACGAAGGCGCCCTTTCGCGTCCCCACGAGGACACGTGTCCCGCCCATGTGTGATCCTCCGTTTGCGGTGGCTCCCGACGCTACTCGCGCAGCCGGACAGAAACGAGCCCCTTCCGGTTGCAGAGAGCGCGCCCCGCCGACGTAGGCGAGCGTGGCGGACGCCTGCTGGCCCCTCCGCTCCGCGTAGCCGACCCGCCCAAGCCAATCGGAAACCCGCTTGCGCCGGCCGTGGCTCGTGACCAGGGTCGAGGCTATGAGCGACATGTGGGTAGATCCTGCCGACGACCCACGGACCTCCGGCAACCCCGATGGCGAGAAGGCGACACTGCGCGAGTACCTCGGCAACTACCGGTTGACTGTTGAGCTGAAGTGCGGTGGCCTGGACGCCGAGCAGCTCGCCCAGCGCTCAGTTCCGCCGAGCACCCTGAGCCTGCTCGGGCTGATCCGGCACCTGGCCCAGGTGGAGAACCACTGGTTCCAACGGGTGCTGCAGGAAAGAACCGACCGGCCCCGGCTGTTCAGACGCGACGATGACAAGGACGCGGACTTCAACGGTGCGGTCGCCGACCCCGTCGTCGTCGCGGAGGCAGTCGCCGCGTGGAAGGCGGAGATCGCCGCGGCCGATGAGTGGCTCGACGCGCTTGACGAGGGCGACCTCGGGCGACACGTGCCGTTGGCCGATGGCACTGTGAGTGTCCGCGACGTCCTCGTGCATGTGGTCGAGGAGTACGCCCGCCACGCGGGCCACGCGGAGCTGCTGCGCGAGTGCATCGACGGGCGCACCGGCCAGTGAGCCTGCGCGGTCCGCCGAAGCCCTGGGCGCGGCGCCTACGCTGGTTGGGTGTTGGACGACACCGTCCGGGCGGCCCGGGTCGAGGACGTGCACGAACTGGCGAGGGCGTTCTGTGCGGCGGACGCGCGACCCGAGAAGGTGGCGCGGGTGATCTACATCGGCGGTTTCCCCACCTCTGACGGGGAGCAGCTCATGGGTGGCCTTCCTGCCGCAGGCGACGGCGTGCCGTTTCCGGGGTGGGATCTGTTCGAGGGCGCCGACAGCGCCGACATCGACGAGGCCACCAAGGCTGAGCTGCTGGAGCGGTTCATTCCTTCGCCGGTGGGTGTGGTCACCGGAACGGTGAAGCTGTCGGACGAGCGGCGGTACGAGGTGCCGGCCACTGCGATCTGCCCTGAGTTCTCACCGGAGGACCTCCGCAACTGGATCGAGGCAGGCGAGATCCCCGAGCTCGCCAAGACCGCGCACCTGGAGCTCGTCGACATCGACTCCGGCCACTGGCCGCAGTTCACCCAGCCCGACAGGCTCGCAGAGCTGATTCTCCGCGAAGCGGAGCGCTGAGGCCCCGCGGGCCCCCCGCTGCCGACCGTATGCGTACCGCTGATCCCCACCCAGGATCCGTCACCGGTCGACCAGCGGTGGCTGCGACGGGCTCAGCTGATTGAGGAGGAGGGCGTCAGTCGTCGGGATCGGCCACCCTGACGATGCCTGCGGCGCCCCCACGAAGACGGCCATCGGAGCTGACGAGAACGGCGTCGAGCGACACCGCGAGGGCGACGTAGAGAGCGTCACGGGTCGGGACCCGGTCCGCCAGGGCCCATGCCGGCAACAGCAGGGGCCTTAACGGCCAGCGCGTGGCCCCGAAACTGGCCAGTGCTTCCACGCGTTCTGTGGCACGAGTCAGCTGCCCGGCTCGGCTGAGGCGGCCCAGCGCCGAGAGGACCTCGGCATCAAGGTGGGCGGGGGCAGCGACCGCGTCGGCGGCGGCGAGGGCACCGCGGAACGGCTCGGCCGCGGGGAAGTCGCAGATCAGGTCAACGACCGTGGCCGCGTCGACGACAACGATGCTCAACGGTCGGTGAGTACGTCATCTTCGGCGCGCGCGGTAGCAACCAGCTCGGGCCCAGTAGGGCCGCCGCCATGAGCAGGACCGAGGTCTCGCAGGTGCTCTAGCCACTCGCCCATCGAGGGAACAGCCAGGTGGTCGACCAGCACTTCCCGAAGGTAGGCCCGCAGACTCATGTCCTTGGCAGCCGCCCGGCGAGCCAACGCCGCGTGCACGTCGTTCGGAAGATCCCTGACCAAGACGTCCATACGCGAAGGCTATCATTCTGATATCGAGATCAGAGCCGGTGGGTCAGCGCCTGTCGTCGTCGAGCGGATGAAGACCCGGCGTCCCGCTCCGGCGCGCTGGTACTTCCAGCCGTCGATGTTGGACGCACCGGTCCAGCCCTGCGAAACATGGAGCGGGTGACCGGGATCGAACCGGCATGGCCAGCTTGGAAGGCTGGGGCTCTGCCATTGAGCTACACCCGCAAAGGGGCCGCCCCGCATGGACCGACGGGTGACCCCGACCGCTGAGCCTAGTGGACGTGAGGCGAGATGCCGGCGAAGCCGCGTGGTCGGCCGGAGCGAGCGTGTTGGGTAGCCTGTGGCCCGGTGGAACGGGGTATGGCGCAGCTTGGTAGCGCGTCCGCTTTGGGAGCGGAAGGCCGCCGGTTCGAATCCGGCTACCCCGACGGACGTCGCCCGCGTCGTCCGTCGCCAACGCCGCAGCCACACCCGAGGATGACGTCGCCGGGCAGTCCGATCAGTACGAACCGGACGAGGGCCCGGGTCCGCGACCAGACGGGGGGAGTGATGCCAAGCGGCTCGATCTGGTCATCGTCGACGCCGGGGACCGGCCGATCGAGTCGTCCATGACCGCGCTCCCTCGCGGCGCTCCACGTCGCACCGACCCGGCGCGGGCCGCGGGTGCCGCCGTTGCGGCACCGCTGGCCCACGCCCTGCTGTTGACCGCTGCGGTCGGGGGGCTCACCCTCGTGCTGCGCGCCAGCGACCGGACCGGTCAGGGTCCGGTCGCGCCGTTGGTGGTCCAGGCCAGCGGGCTGGCCGCTCTCCTCTGGGCGTATGCGGCGTTGCTGCTCGGCCTGCTGGTCTCCACCCGTCCGCCTCGGCCGTCCATGCCGTCCCGGCCCGGTGGCCGTCGCCGGCGCCCGCACCGCTCCGCGCTGCGCTGGCGAGCAGGGACGGTCACACTTCACCGGCAGCTGAGCATGGCGGTCATCGCCCTGACCCTCGCTCACGCGCTCACGTTCGCGTGGGCGACGCCGGAGGGGTCGGTAGTCGTGGCCCTCGTGCCCTGGACAGCTGCATACCAGCAGCTGGGCTACACCCTCGGCGTCCTCGCCCTGTACCTCGCCGTGATCCTCGGACCCAGCTTCTACCTGCGCCGGCGGATCGGGCGTCGCACCTGGCTCGTGGCGCACCAGCTGGCCGCCGTCAGCTACGCCCTCAGCCTGTGGCATGCGCTGTTCCTCGGCTCCGACCTGCGCGCCGAAGGCGTGCCACGGACGCTTACCTGGGCCGCTCAGCTGCCGCTGCTGGTGCTGCTGGTGGCCAGGCTTCAGCGCCCGCTTCGGCCCTCGGACGAGCTGGACGCCGCCCGTCGCGCGGGCCGCTTCGGTGGCCGCCGCCACGCACTGGCTCGAGGCCTGCTGGTGCTTGCCATCGCCGGGACGTTCGCCGTCGTGCTGGTGATGACGCTGCTCGCGATCTCCCCGGGCGCGCACGGCACCTCGATGACGGAAATGCGGCCGTAGGTGGCAGCACTGCCCGGCGGCCGGAGCTGAGGGTGTGGCCGGGCTGCCGCGGGGTGAGGGCTGCCTGCGGGCGTACCGTGGCAGGTACGACCGCTGGGGTCCCGCGTCACCCGGGGATGGGCCATGAGACTGAGCTCGCGACTGCTCTTGCTGACCGCGCATCGGACCGTTCGGCGTGCGGAGCGAGAGCGGCGCCGCCAGCTGGAGCGGGAGCTCTCGGCATACTCCAGCCCCGTCGACCTGGCCGACTTCGGGGCAATGCTGGACCGCTACCCGGACGGCCACGTCCACGAGCTGCGCTCGATCCTGGGACAACAGCAGCAGCGCAGGACCGAGCAGCGTCGTCCGGTGGCCGGGCTGGGCTCACCGCTGATGCCGCCCGGCTGACCCCGGCACTCGGCCCGCGCGGCGCCGGACGGTCTGGATCTCCCGGCCCCGCCAGCTCACCCGCCGCTGGACGGCGGTAGCGAAGGTTGAGCGGGCGAAGACGCCCACGAACAGCAGCAGCGGCACCGGGAACGCCACTGCGGTCCACCACCGGAACGTGCCGACCCGCTGCAGCAGATGGGCGAGCTGGACGGTCACTGCGACCCACGCCACCAGCCAGCCGACCGGGACCGCGCGGTCGCCGGCGGCCCACAGCCCTACCTGCCAGGCCGTGTTGACCGCGACGGACAGTCCGGCGTACACCCACAGCGCCGTGCCGAGCGCCGGCCCGGGAGCGGACTGCGCCGCACCCGCGGCGACGTTCTTGGTCCATCCCTCGAGCAGCTGGCCCATCCCATTGGGATACATCCGCATCCCGACGGCGTCACCTCCGCCACGGCAGTGCACCCGGAGCCCATGGCGGCCGTAGGCCTTGGCCAGGTGGATGTCGTCGAGCACCTGCCCGCGCGCGCCGGCATGTCCGCCGGCGGCGACGTAGTCCGCTCGGGAGGTCAGCAAGCAGGGTCCGAAGGCGAGCGAGGAGGTGTGCGCCCGCCGCGGGGTGAAGGCCCCGGTCGCCATCATCGAGACCAGGTTGAAGTACGCGGAGAGCTGCTCGTAGACCCGATGCACGCTGTGCCGCGGCTGCACGCTCACCAGTCCCCCTCCGAGAGCGACGTGCAGCCCGAGCATGCGCGTCAGCGCGTCCGGCGTCACCCAGGTGTCGGCGTCGAGGAACAGCAGGTTCTCTGCGCTCGCGGCACGCGCGCCGACATGGCACGCCCAGGCCTTGCCGGTCCACCCCGGCGGGGGCGGCGAGGCGGTCAGCACCGTGGCGCCGGCGGCTGCGGCCACGTCCGCCGTCGCGTCGGTGGATCCGTCGTCCACGACGATGACCTGCGCCGGGGGTGGTTGCAGGGCCCGGAGGGAGCGCAGCAGGACCGGCAGCACCATCGCCTCGTCCCGTGCCGGGACCACGACCGACACGGGCGCCGGCGGGCATGCCTCGCGCGGCTGTGGCGCCGCCACGGTCGGCAGCGTCCGCAGTGCTCCGAGAAGCCAGCCGCCCGTCAGGAGTCCGGCGCCGACGACGGCCAGCTCCATGTCGGGCACCCAGGTCAGCACCGTGGTCGCCGACTGCGCATGGTGCCGCAGCTGGGGTGGCCCCTCGTGTCCCTCACAGGCCGTAGCTCTCCAGCAGGCGAAGCCACACCTCGCTCAGCGTCGGGAAGGACGGCACAGCGTGCCACAGCTGCTCCAGCGGGACCTTGCCAACGACCGCGATGGTCGCGCTGTGCAGCAGCTCGGCAACGTCCTGGCCGACGAAGGTCGCCCCCACCACGGTGCGCGTGCTCTCGTCGACGACGAGCTGGGCCTTGCCGGTGTAGCCGTCGGCCAGCAGCCCCGCACCTGACACCGAGCTCATCTCGACGTGCACCGCGCGCACCGTCAGACCCTTGTCGCGCGCGGCCTGCTCGGTCAGCCCGACGGCGGCGACCTCGGGGTCGGTGAAGACGACCTGCGGGGCGCCGAGCGCGTCCGCCCAGGCTGTCATGCCGGGCCCGTCGTCCGGCTCGCCGGCCGCCCGTGCCGCGATGACGTCGCCGCATACGCGCCCCTGGTACTTGCCCATGTGGGTGAGCAGGTTGCGCCCGGTGATGTCACCCACTGCATAGAGCCACCGCCCTGGCGCCGCGGTGACCTCGAGCTTGTCGTCGACCTCCACGTAGCCGGGCTCGGTCGTGCCCACGCCCACGGTGTCGAGGCCGAGGTCGGCGGACGACGGCGTGCGCCCGAGCGCGGCGAGCACCTCTTCGGCGCTCACCGACGTGCCGTCCGAGAGGTGGACCGTCACCTCGCCACCAGCGGTGGGTCGCTCGACCCGCTCTGCGGAGACGCCGAGCCGCACGTCTACGCCCTCGTTGCGGAGCGCGCCGGCCACCATTTCACCGGCAAACGCCTCGGTGCGTGCCAGCAGCCTCTCGCCGCGCTCGATGACCGTCACGGTCGAGCCCAGGGCGCCGTAGACCTGTGCCATCTCCGCGGCGACCACGCCGCCGCCGAGGACGACCAGCCGCCCGGGAACGGTCTTGGAGGTCGTGGCCTCGATGTTGGTCCACGGCGCCGCCTCGCGCAGCCCCGGGATCGGTGGGACCGAGGCCGCCGTGCCGGTGGCCAGCACGACCGCAACGCGGGCGTGGTACTGCTGGCCGTCCACGTCGACGACCCGCTCGCCGGCCAACCGGCCGTGCCCCCGGATCAGGTCGATCCCGCTCGAGTCGAGCCACCCGGTCGCGCCGCTGTCGTCGAGGTCTGACACCCAGTAGTCGCGCCGGGCCAGCAGCTCCTCCACGTCGATCCTGGCGCCGTCGACGCCGCGGACTCGGTGGGCTGCGTGGTGCGCGTGGATCGGCCGCAGCAGCGCCTTGCTGGGGATGCACGCCCAGAAGCTGCACTCCCCACCCACCAGGCGCTGCTCCACGATCGCCACCTTCAGGCCACCCCGCCCGGCCCGGTCGGCTGCGTTCTCGCCTACCGGACCTGCCCCGATGACGATGACGTCGTAGGTGAAGTCCAGGGCGGCCGTGTCGGTCGGGGCCGATCCGGTCCCCAGCTGCTGTGCCGGCTCCTCGGGCTGGGCCGTGCCGGGGTGGGCCGTGTCGTGCTGTGGCTCGCTCATGGCCAGCACGCTACGCCGGGGGTCCCCTGGCGCCCGGACCTCGACGTCGCGCAGGCGAGACTGTAAGCGCGACGACAGCCGATAGGATGCCTCGATGTCCCGGGCGGTCACGCCGGGCGCACCCATCCCCTCCCGACCCGTTGGAGAGCCCTGCAGTGAAGAGCGCCGTCGAGACCCTGAACCCGACACGGGTCAAGCTGACCGTGGAGGTGCCGTTCGAGGAGCTCAAGCCGAGCCTCGATGCCGCATACCGGTCCATCGGGTCCCAGATCAGCGTCCCCGGCTTCCGCAAGGGCAAGGTCCCCGCCCGGATCATCGACCAGCGGGTCGGCCGCGGCGCGGTCCTGCAGGAGGCGGTGAACGAGGCGCTGCCGAGGTTCTACGGCCAGGCCGTCGAGGAGAACAAGGTGCGGCCGCTCGGCCAGCCCGAGGTCGACGTCACCGAGGTCCCCGTCAAGGACGGCGACGAGCTGAAGTTCTCGATCGAGGTCGACGTCCGGCCCGAGATCACGCTGCCCGACTACACCAACATCCGTGTCGAGGTCGACCCGGTGGCAAGCGCCGACGAGGAGCTGCAGGAGCGGCTGACCACGCTGCGCCAGCGCTTCGGCACGCTGACCGGCGTGGAGCGCCCCGCGGAGACCGGCGACTTCGTCTCGATCGACCTGAGCGCCGCGATCGGAGACGAGGAGATCGACACGGTGACCGGCGTCAGCTACGAGGTCGGCACCGAGAACATGGTTGCCGGTCTGGACGAGGCCCTGGTGGGCATGCAGGCCGGTGAGACGACGACATTCAGCGCTCCGCTCGCGGGAGGCGACCGCCAGGGCGAGGAGGCCTCGATTACGGTGACCGTGACCTCGGTCAAGGAGCGCGTGCTGCCCGAGCTGGACGACGACTTCGCGCAGCTCGCCTCCGAGTTCGACACGCTGGAGGAGCTCACCGCGGACGTGCGGGTGCAGGCCGAGCGCGCCAAGCGCTTCGAGCAGGGCATCCAGGCGCGGGACAAGGTGCTCGAGCACCTGATGGACAGCACCGACGTGCCGGTGCCGGAGGCCCTGGTCGAGTCCGAGGTCCATCAGCACCTCGAGGGGGAGAACCGGCTGGAGGACGACGAGCACCGCGCGGAGGTGGGCGAGAGCACCCGCGCCGCCCTGCGGTCGCAGTTCCTGCTCGACGCGATCGCCGAGAAGGAGCAGGTCAGCGTCGGCCAGCCCGAGCTGATCGAGTACCTCGTGACCCAGGCCCAGCAGTTCGGCATGGAGCCCAACGAGTTCGCCAAGGCCGTCGACGAGGGCGGGCAGATCCCGGCGATGGTCGGGGAGATCGCCCGTCGCAAGGCTTTGGCGTCGGTGCTGGAGCGCGCCACCGTCGTCGACACCAACGGCCTGAAGATCGACCTCGACGACCTCGTGGCACCGGGCCCGGACGGCGAGTACGCCGACGAGAACGAGGACGAGGACGACGTGGGCGACGACGTGCCGGAGCAGCCCAGCGACGCCGGACTGGAGCAGTCGAGCGACGCCGGACCAGAGCAGTCGAGCGAGGCCGGACTGGAGCAGTCGAGCGAAGCCGAACTGGAGCAGCCCAGCGACGCAGCGCCGGAGCAGCACCCGACCGGCTGAGCACCGGCTGGACTCAGCCCGGGTTGCGCCGCCCCGAGATCCCAACCGCTGCCCCGAAGTCCCAAGACACAGGATACGAAGGCAGATCATGCTGTGTCTCTGGGATCTCGGTGACGGATGTGGGATCTCGGGCCGGAGTTCGCCGGATCCTGGCGGGTGCGCTCACGGCGAACACGCGAGGTCGACGGGACTGTCCCGCCGGGGGCCGACGTTAGGGTCAGAGACACGATCATCCGCCGGTCCCACCGGCTGGCCGGATGTGGTTGACCGAACGAGACGGAGACCCCAGGTGACCCAGCTGAGCCGCAACGGCATGGACAAACGAGCGCTCGACGCGATCCCCGCGACCGGCGCGACAACCCCCCAGATGGGCGGCCTCGACGACCTGATCTACAACCGGTTGCTCAAGGAGCGCATCATCTTTCTCGGCTCCGAGGTCCGCGACGACAACGCCAACGCGATCTGCGCGCAGCTGCTCCTGCTCGCAGCGGAGGACCCCGACAAGGACATCTGGCTCTACATCAACTCCCCCGGCGGCTCGGTCACCGCGGGGATGGCCATCTTCGACACGATGCAGTGGGTCCCCAACGACGTCGCGACGGTCGCTATGGGCCTGGCGGCCAGCATGGGCCAGTTCCTGCTCAGCGCCGGCGCCGCCGGCAAGCGCTACGCGACCCCGCACGCCCGGGTGATGATGCACCAGCCGTCCGGGGGCATCGGGGGCACCGCGTCCGACATCAAGATCCAGGCCGAGCAGATGCTGCACATCAAGAAGCAGATGGCCGAGCTCATCGCCCAGCACACCGGCCAGAGCGTCGAGCAGATCGAGAAGGACTCCGACCGCGACCGTTGGTTCACTGCCGCGGACGCCCGCGACTACGGCTTCGTCGACCACGTCTTCACCCGAGCCGAGCAGACGCCCGGCGGCGGCGGCACCGGCGGCTGACCGCACGCGCCATACCTGCCCTTCCCCTGCCACTTCCCCTGGAGCAAACAGCCATGACCCACAGCCCGTATGGCGGCCTGCACGTGCCTCGATCGGCCGCGCCTGCCGTGACGCCCACCCCGAGCAGCCGATACATCCTGCCGCAGTTCGAGGAGCGCACCTCCTACGGGATGAAGCGCACCGACCCCTACACCAAGCTGTTCGAGGACCGGATCATCTTCCTCGGAGTGCAGGTCGACGACGCCTCGGCGGACGACATCATCGCCCAGCTGGTCGTCCTGGAGTCCCAGGACCCCGACCGCGACATCGTCATGTACATCAACTCGCCCGGCGGCTCGTTCACGGCCATGACGGCGATCTACGACACGATGCAGTACATCCACCCGGACGTGCAGACGTTCGTCATCGGGCAGGCCGCGTCCGCCGCGGCGGTGCTCCTGGGCGCCGGCGCCCCTGGCAAGCGCTTCGCCCTGCCCAACGCCCGCATCCTGATCCACCAGCCGGCCATGGAGGGTGCGGGCGGCATGGCCAGCGACCTGGAGATCCAGGCCAACGAGGTGCTCCGCATGCGTACCTGGCTGGAGGAGACCCTCGCCAAGCACTCGGGCCGCAGCATCGAGCAGGTCGGGAAGGACATCGAGCGCGACAAGATCCTTTCGGCGGCTGACGCCCGGGAGTACGGCCTGATCGACGAGGTCCTGCTCAGCCGCAAGGCGTCGGCCACGTAGGCAACGGCGCCTGCGCTGATGCGCCCGGGGCGGTCGGCGCAGGTGTCCGCTCTGGGCGTATTCACGGTATTCCCCGTGACGCGAGCACGACACCAGCGTTGAATGGGCGGTGTGGCCGGTGCGTCGAGGTAGCGTTCGGCACTTCGTCCCACCGCACACCGTCTGGCGCGTGCACCTACGCGCAATGGCAACGCCGCAGGGTTCGACAGACTCAGTCCGGACAGAACGGAAGGATCGCCTCGTGGCACGGATCGGGGACGGCGGCGACCTTCTGAAGTGCTCCTTCTGCGGCAAGAGCCAGAAGCAGGTCAAGAAGCTCATCGCCGGCCCGGGGGTCTACATCTGCGACGAGTGCATCGACCTCTGCAACGAGATCATCGAGGAAGAGCTCGCCGAGACCTCCGAGCTCGGCCTGGACGACCTGCCCAAGCCGCGCGAGATCTTCGACTTCCTCGAGCAGTACGTCGTGGGCCAGGACGTCGCCAAGAAGGCCCTTGCGGTGGCGGTCTACAACCACTACAAGCGGATCCAGGCCAGCGAGAACGTCAAGAAGGGCGAGGACCAGGTCGACCTGTCCAAGTCGAACATCCTGCTCATCGGCCCCACCGGGTGTGGCAAGACGTATCTCGCGCAGACGCTGGCCCGGATGCTGAACGTGCCGTTCGCGATCGCCGACGCGACGGCGCTGACCGAGGCCGGCTACGTCGGCGAGGACGTCGAGAACATCCTGCTGAAGCTGATCCAGGCCGCGGACTACGACGTCAAGAAGGCCGAGACGGGGATCATCTACATCGACGAGGTCGACAAGATCGCCCGCAAGAGCGAGAACCCGTCGATCACCCGGGACGTCTCCGGCGAGGGCGTCCAGCAGGCGCTGCTGAAGATCCTCGAGGGCACCACGGCGTCGGTGCCGCCGCAGGGGGGCCGCAAGCACCCGCACCAGGAGTTCATCCAGATCGACACGACCAACGTCCTGTTCATCGTGGGCGGGGCGTTCGCCGGGCTGGAGAAGCTGATCGAGGCCCGGTCCGGGCAGAAGGGGCTGGGCTTCGGCTCGCAGCTGCATACCGCGCGGGACGCCGGCGAGAGCTACGGCGAGGTGATGCCGGAGGACCTGATGAAGTTCGGGCTGATCCCTGAGTTCATCGGCCGGCTGCCGGTCATCACCACCGTGACGAACCTCGACCGCGACGCGCTGGTGCGGATCCTGACCGAGCCCCGCAACGCGCTGGTTCGCCAGTACTGCCGCATGTTCGACATCGACGGCGTGGAGCTCGAGTTCACCGCGGGCGCCATCGACGCGATCGCCGATCAGGCGCTGCTGCGCGGCACCGGGGCGCGTGGGCTGCGGGCGATCATGGAGGAGGTCCTGCTGCCGGTGATGTTCGACGTTCCCAGCGAGGAGGACATCGCCCGGGTGGTGGTGACGCGTGAGGTCGTGCTCGACAACGTGCTTCCCACGCTCGTACGCCGGGACGTCCCGGTCCAGCGGCCACGGCCCAAGCGCGCCCCTCGCAAGGAGTCCGCCTGACCCCTCCGACGTGCCAGGCCCACGCCGCGTGAACCGACGGCGTGCGTCTGACAGTCGCGGAAGGCAGGTCGGGTATGCGGCCCGGTGAGCCCTACCGGCTGCGCCGGGGCGACGCTGCGCCGGTACAGCGCAGCGGCACCACCTGCGGGTCCGCCGCGCTGACCGTCGCCAGGATGATGGCCGACCCGGGTTTCGCCCGCTGGATCCTCGGGGACCCGGACGGCCCCGAGCGGTTCGCCGCATACGAGCAGGTCGTGCTCCGCCGGACCAACGCCCTGTGTCACCGGAGCTTTCAGAACGACGCCGCCGGAACGCTGGGCGTAGTGCTGACCCACGGGGATGGCAAGGGTCTGGGCATCCCGTGGCCGCGGGCGCTGGGCACCTCACCCCTTGGCGCGGTCCGCGAGCTGCAGCAGGTCGCGGGTGGTGGGGCGCGGTACCGGATCGAGGTGGTCCGGTGGCACCGCACCAGCGCACTGGAGCAGGTACATCGCTCGCTCGCCGAGCCGGTGCGCAGCGCAATGCCGGTGCTGCTGTATGTGGGCAGCGTGCTGCTCCCGCGGCACGTCGTGCTGCTGCTGCCCGGATCGGCCCCGTCCTGCCCGGCTCTGGACGTCTACGACCCGGCGACGGGCCAGGTCATCGAGCTGGACCGCCAGTCCTTCGCCGGTCGACGGCTCCGGCTGGCCGGCTGGGACGTGCCGTGGATGGTGCTCCGCCCTCGCACCGCGGCAAGGCACTGACCGCACGTCTCGTCAGGCGCTGGGCGGCGCCAGCACCACGTCGGTCACGCCCAGCGTGTCGGCCGAACCGAACTCGATCCGCCCGATCCGGCCGGCAGCCCGCAGGTCGTCGACGCCCTGGCGCACCAGGTCAACCAGGGCGGCCGGCCCCGCGACCACGGCAGAGGACACCTCCGCGCGCATGCCCACCTTGGCCTCGGACTTGGCCTTGCGGACGCCGGCCAGCGCGGCGCCCACCGCGTGCAGCATCTGCGGCGGGCGGCGGGCTGCTTGACCGGCCTCCCCCTGACCGGCCTCCCCCTGACCGGCCTCCCCCTGACCGGCCTCCCCCTCGGCAGGCACCAGCTCCGCAGCCGTCGGCCAGGAGGCCCGGTGGACCGATCCCTCGTGCCACCAGGACCAGACCTCCTCGGTCGCGAACGGCAGGAACGGCGCGAGCAGCCGGAGCAGCACGTCCAGCGCGATCCGCAGCGCCGCCCGCGCCGAGGCTGCCGGCGCATCGCCGCGGGCGCCGTACGCTCGGTCCTTGACCAGCTCCAGGTAGTCGTCGCAGAAGGTCCAGAAGAAGGACTCGACCGCCTCCAGCGCGCGGCTGTAGTCGTAGTCGTCCAGTCCGGCGCTGGCCCGGGTGACCACCTCGGCGAGCCCCGCCAGCATGGCGCCGTCCAGCGGCTCGGTGACGGCCGCGCGCAGGTCGGTGTCCACGTCGGCGACCTCCCCGAAGGAGAGCGCGAACTTGCTCGCGTTGAGCACCTTGATCGCCAGCCGCCGGCCGACCTTCATCTGCCCCACGTCGAGCGCCGCGTCGGTGCCCAGCCGGGCCGACGCGGCCCAGTAGCGGATGCCGTCGGTGCCGTGCTCGACCAGCATGTCCAGCGGGGTGACCGCGTTGCCCTTGGACTTGCTCATCTTCTTGCGGTCCGGGTCGAGGATGAACCCGCTGATCGTCGCATGGCGCCACGGCAGCGAGTGGTGCTCCAGGTGTGCCCGGACGATGGTGGAGAACAGCCACGTGCGGATGATGTCGTGTGCCTGTGGGCGCAGGTCCATCGGGAACACCGCGCCGAACAGCTCGTCGTCGCCGTCCCAGCCGCCCGCGATCTGCGGGCTCAGCGAGGACGTCGCCCAGGTGTCCATGACGTCGGGGTCGCCCACGAAGCCGCCGGGGCGCCCGCGCTGCTCCTCGCGGTAGCCAGGGGCCGGCTCGGCGGCGGGGTCCACCGGCAGCGCCTCGGCCTCGGGCAGGATCGGCCGGCCGTAGTCGGTGTCGCCGGCATCGTCCACGGGATACCAGATCGGCAGCGGCACGCCGAAGAACCGCTGGCGGCTGACCAGCCAGTCGCCGTTGAGGCCGCCGACCCAGTTCTCGTAGCGGGTACGCATGTATGCCGGGTGGAAGTCTAGCTCCCGGCCGCGCTCCAGCAGCTGCTCCCGGAGCTCGGCGTCCCGTCCGCCGTTGCGGATGTACCACTGCCGCGAGGTGACGATCTCGAGCGGCCGGTCGCCCTTCTCGTAGAAGTTCGCCTTGCGCAGGGTCGGTGCCGGCTCGCCGTCGAGGTCCCCGGAGGCCCACAGCGCCTCGACGACGGCCGAGCGAGCCGAGAACGTGGTCTTGCCGGCGAGCTCGGCGAAGGCCGCCCGCCCCGCCTCCGAGCCGATCCACTCGGGGGTCTCGCGCTGCACCCGCCCGTCGCGCTGGACCACCGAGCGGGTCGGCAGCCGCAGCTCGCGCCACCACTGCACGTCGGTCAGGTCGCCGAACGTGCAGCACATCGCGATACCCGCCCCCTTGTCCGGCTCGGCCAGGGGGTGCGCCAGCACGGGCAGCTCCACACCGAACAGCGGCGAGGTGACCGTCGTGCCGAACAGCGCGGCATACCGCTGGTCGTCGGGGTGGGCGATCAGGGCGACGCACGCGGGCAGCAGCTCGGGACGGGTGGTCTCGATGAACACGGGGCTGCCGTCCGGGCGGTGGAAGGCGACCCGGTGGAAGTGGCCCGGGTAGTCGCGCGCCTCCAGCTCGGCCTGCGCCACCGCGGTCTGGAAGGTCACGTCCCAGAGCCCGGGGGCCTCCGCCTGGTAAGCCTCGTCCCGGCGCACGTTGTCCAGGAACGCCTGCTGGGCCACCGAGCGCGACCGCTCGTCGATGGTCCGGTAGGTGATCTCCCAGTCGACCGAGAGCCCCAGCCGGCGGAAGACCTCCTCGAACGCCTGCTCGTCGACGACCGTCAGCACGTCGCAGAGCTCGATGAAGTTGCGCCGGCTGACCGGCTGCTGGTCGCCCGGACGTGCCCTCTTGCCCTCGCCGCCACCCTGCTGCGGCGGCTGGAAGTCCGTGACGTAGGGGAGCGAGGCGTCGCCGCGGACGCCGTAGTAGTTCTGGACGCGGCGTTCGGTGGGCAGCCCGTTGTCGTCCCAGCCGATCGGGTAGAAGACCTCGAAGCCGGCCATCCGCTTGTACCGGGCGATGGTGTCGGTCTGCGAGTACGAGTAGACGTGCCCGATGTGCAGCGACCCGCTGGCGGTGGGCGGTGGGGTGTCGATCGAGAAGGTCCGGTCGCGAGGCCCGCTCAGTGCCCGCGCCCGGTCGAACGCGTAGGTGCGCCGCTGCGCCCACACAGCCGACCACTTCTCCTCCAGGCCGTCGGGCGACGGCCGGTCCGGCACGGTCGCGGCACGCGAGGAGGCGGCAGGGGCGCTCATGCTGCGAATCTTCCCAGACCTGACCGACCAGACCGAATCCGTTTCGCGGGTCACCGGCCACGGTCACCCGCCAGTCACCGGGCTCCGGTCACCGGGCTCCGGTCACCGGGCCGACCGGCCTGGCGAGGACCACCAGGTTGTCCTCGTAGTGCCGGGTCGCGGTGTTGAAGTGCCCCGTGCAGGTGATCAGCACCAGCCGCCCCGGGACGGACTGGGAGAACGTGTCGGTGCCGGTGGCGAGCGCCTGCTTGTTGACGTTGCGGTTGGACACGACGGCGTAGCGCTGCTCCAGCCGGCCGTCGCTCAGTGTCACCTCGTCCCCGGGCCGCGCCTGGAGCAGCCGGGCGAAGAAGCCGACGCCGTAGGCGCGTGAGTCGATGTGGCCGGCCAGCACCACGCTGCCGTATGTCTCGCCGGCCAGCGCGCCTCCCTGCCACCAGCCGACCCGGCCGGGGTCCTTGGGCAGCCCCAGGTCCCCGTCTCTGGTGGTGTCGACGGCATCGACGTGCACCGACGAGGACCGCTGACCGCTGACGGAGAGGGTCATCGCGGTCGGCGCGAAGGTCCGTCGCTGCGTGGGGCCCGGCCTGCCGACCTGGGCAGCAGGCGCCGGCCCGCCCGGCACCGCGGCGCCGGAGGATGACCCCGACCTTGGCGGCACAGGGGTCGACACGGACAGCCGGCGCGGCCCGGCACCCGGTTTGGAGCTCGGCGCACCGGCTGCCGGCGCACCGGCAGCCGGCGCGCCCGAGGCAGCCGCGAGCGTCGCGGGCGACGGTCCGGCGACGGCACCGTCGGAGGTGCCTGCGGCGCCGGAAGGGGAGCCGCAGGCGGCCAGGCTCAGCCCGGCCGCCGCCAGCAGCACAGCCAGGCGCCGGTGTGCCAGGTGAGACCGGGTGCAGCGCCGGTGCGGGTAGCGCCGGTGTCCGACCTCAGCGATGGCCGGCCCGGCGCCTGCGCGAGACCCCGGCGAGCAGCAGGGCCGCCGCCCCGCCCAGCGCGGCACCGCCGGCCAGGACGCGGGCCTCACCAGCCGAGTGGTCGCTGCCGGTGAGGGAGGACGGGTCCTGCTCGCGGATCAGCGCCTGCGCCTGGCCGCCTCCGCCGGCGTTGACCTTGGCGGGCATGGCGCCCGACCCGCGGGACTGCAGGGGCAGGACCTGCACGACGGCGTCCATCGACTTGGTGGCTGCGACGCCGATGGCGAAGACGCGGGTGAGGGCGTTGGCCTCCACCGGAAGGTCGGCGGGGCCGAACACGGCCGGTCCGGACGTCGCGGTCGGCACGATGTCCACGCTGTAGCTGCCGCTCGGCACCGTCAGGGTCAGCGCCTCGCCGCTGGCAATGTTGGAGAAGAGCACCTTGCCCTTCACCCGGACGTCGGCCGGGCCTACCGCAGCGGTGTGCGCGACGACGAGCCGGCCGCTGCCCGTGCTGACGGGGCTGAGGTCGTTGGTGTATGCCGTGAAGACCGGCTTCGCGCTCGGGTCGACCTGGCGGTGCACCACGGCGTCCACGCTGGCGCCTGCCTTGACGGTCACCGAGGACGTGACGATCGTGCTCTGGTCCACGTTCCTGGCTGTCACGGTGTGCGTGCCGGCGCTCAGGTGCAGCGGTCCGACGATCGTCTTCGCCGCGGCCGACCCGGCGACGTCCTTGCCGTCGACGCTCAGCGCCATCGTCGTGGCGTTGACGCCCTGGATGACATAGACGATGCCGGTCGCCGGAGCCGCGAAGGCGGGGCTGGCCGCCATCGGGGCAGCCACGGCAGCCGCGGCGATGACCGGGACTACCAGGGCGCCGGCTGTGCTGAAAGCTCTCATCTGCGATCCCGATCTGAGGGTTACGGGCGGAACAAGCGGGCTGCCGGATCATACACGTCGCGGGTGCTGACGGAGTAAGAGCCGGGTCAAGGTTTGTTCTGCAAGGTACATGTCGCAGTATCGTCCTGGTTCGATCCTCCGCCCGGGTTCTGGCGAAAGCAGGACAACGCGTGAACTGCTCGAACTAACGTGAACCGTCGGACCCGACAGCGAAAGGTGCGCCCGTGTCGTCACGTGTCACGTTGCCCGGTGGCCCGACGCGTGGGTACAGCGCGGAGCAGGTGTGGCTGGTACTCGTCGCCGTCGTCGGCCTGGTCCTTGCCGCGTCGCTCACCTGGCTGCTGGTGCAGGCACCGGCGCCGCGCGAAGCCGTCGGCCCGGTCAGAACAGCCGAGCCGCAGAGCTCGCCGCAGACTCCGCAGACTCAGCAGACTCCGCAGACCGGAGCCCAGTCGCCGGCTGCGGGGGCCGGCCTGACGGCTCCGGGGGTGCTGGTCATCATCCGCCCCACCCCAACGGGGGACATGGAGGTGGTCGAGCAGAACTACGGGCGCTCGGCGATCAAGACGCTTCGGCTGACCCTGCCGTCAGCCGATGGCACTGCCGCCGTGCGCGGCATCCACCCCCGCGTCTCGGATCTGAAGGTGCTGGCCGACGGCAGGCCGACCTCCGTGCCTTCCGGCGGGTCCCTGACGTCGGACGCGCAGCTGGCGCTCGACCGGCCGAGCACGAAGATCACGCTCAGCTACCGGCTCAGTGGGGTGACGGTGCACACCGGCCCGGGGCCGGCCGGCCGCGTGCTGGCTGCCCTGTCGGCGCTCTCGGTGGACCGCTCGTCCACCGAGCCGGTTGTCGTCCGGGTGGTCGGGTCAGGCGTGCTCAACCTGGTCTGCCCAGATCTCGACGTCGCCAAGCAGCTGTGTGGCCACCAGGACGGCACGCAGTGGACCACGCCGTCGATCCCCGCCGCGTCTGCCCGGGTCATCGCCCAGCTGAACCTCACGACGGCTTAGCCGGCCCCGCTCCGGCTAGACTGGTCGGCACAGGCGTCGACCCGGCCATCACCGGCGAGCCTCCGGAAGAACCGGTCGGGCGAGCACCAGGCGCGGCCTCAGTAGAACCGGACGGGTGGGCCCGTCACAGCCTGGACCAGAGCGGCCGTATGCCGTCCCTCACCTGGGGGAGGCGCGCGCGGCAAGCGAGGTGGTACCGCGGTGCCCCCGGAACCCCGGGCGGCGTCGTCCTCGTGGCAGCGCGAGCGACCGCACGGCCGGAGACCACCGATGACCAACCCCGCCCCCACCACGCCGGACCAGTCCCGGCTGACCCGCCCGGCCTATCCGCGGGTGCGCGACGGCGACACCTCAGCCGGAGCCGAGACGCCGCCGCGCGTCGTGCCCAGCCCGAGGTTCCCCGACATCGAGCAGCGGGTCCTGCGCTACTGGGCGCAGGACGGCACCTTCATGGCCTCGGTGGAGGGACGGCCCACCGGTCCCGGCGGCGGCAACGAGTTCGTCTTCTACGACGGCCCGCCGTTCGCCAACGGGCTGCCGCACTACGGCCACCTGCTGACCGGCTACGTCAAGGACCTGATCCCGCGTTACCAGACCATGCGCGGCCGGCGGGTGGAGCGCCGCTTCGGCTGGGACTGCCACGGCCTGCCCGCCGAGCTGGAGGCGCAGCGGACGCTGGGCCTGCGGACCCGGGCTGACATCCTCGACCTGGGCATCGAGCGGTTCAACGCCGCCTGCCGCGAGTCGGTGCTCAGGTACACCCACGAGTGGCAGGACTACGTCACCCGCCAGGCGCGCTGGGTCGACTTCGAGCACGACTACAAGACGCTCAACCCGGAGTACATGGAGAGCGTCATCTGGGCGTTCAAGACGCTCTACGACAAGGGGCTGGTCTACGAGGGGCTGCGGGTGCTGCCCTACTGCTGGAACGACGAGACGCCGCTGTCCAGCCACGAGCTGCGGATGGACGACGACGTCTACCAGCAGCGGCAGGACCCGTCGGTGACGGTGTGGGTGGAGCTGTCCAGCGGCGAGCGGCTGATGGCCTGGACCACGACACCGTGGACGCTGCCGAGCAACCTGGCGATGGCGGTCAACCCGGACATCGACTACGTGAGCGTCTCCCACGACGGCTCCCGCTACCTGCTGGCCGAGGCGCGCCTGGGGGCGTATGCGCGGGAGCTGGGCGCCGACGCCGCGGACCGGGTCGTCGCGCGGTACAAGGGCGCCGACCTGCTCGGTCGCACCTACCGGCCGCTGTTCCCGTTCCTGACCGATGCGGCGGTCTGGGACACCGGTAACGCCTACCAGGTGATCCCGAGCGAGCACGTGACCGTGGACGAGGGCACCGGGGTCGTGCACATGGCTCCCGCCTACGGCGAGGACGACCAGCTCGCCTGCCAGGCGGCTGGCATCCCGACCATCCTCACCGTCGACGACCGGGCCAGGTTCACCGGCGTCGTGCCGCCGTACGAGGGAATGCAGGTCTTCGACGCGAACAGACCGATCATCAACGACCTCAAGGCGTCCGGGCAGCTGGTGTCCGAGCAGTCCTATGTGCACCCCTACCCGCACTGCTGGCGCTGCCGCAACCCCCTGATCTACAAGGCCGTCTCGAGCTGGTTCGTGCAGGTGAGCGCGATCAAGGACCGGATGGTCGAGCTCAACCAGAAGATCACCTGGGTGCCCGAGCACGTCAAGGACGGACAGTTCGGCAAGTGGCTCGGCAACGCGCGCGACTGGTCGATCAGCCGCAACCGCTTCTGGGGCAGCCCGATCCCGGTCTGGAAGTCGGACGACCCGACCCACCCGCGGGTCGACGTCTATGGCTCCGTCGCCGAGCTCGCCGCCGACTTCGGCCGCGAGGTCGACCAGATCACCGACCTTCACCGGCCGTTCGTCGACGAGCTGACCCGGCCGAACCCGGACGACCCGACCGGCCGCTCCACCATGCGCCGGGTCCCGGAGGTGCTCGACGTGTGGTTCGACTCCGGCTCCATGCCGTTCGCCCAGGTCCACTACCCGTTCGAGCAGCAGGAGTGGTTCGACCGGCACTTCCCGGGGGACTTCGTCGTGGAGTACATCGGCCAGACCCGCGGCTGGTTCTACACGATGCACGTCCTGGCGACGGCGCTGTTCGACCGGCCGGCGTTCACGTCCTGCGTGAGCCACGGCATCGTGCTGGGCAGCGACGGGCAGAAGATGAGCAAGTCGCTGCGCAACTACCCCGACGTCAGCGAGGTGTTCGACCGAGACGGCGCGGACGCCATGCGGTGGTTCCTGATGTCCTCGCCGATCCTGCGCGGCGGCAACCTGGTGGTGACCGAGCAGGGCATCCGCGACGGCGTGCGCCAGGTGCTGATCCCGCTGTGGAACGCCTGGTACTTCTTCGCGCTGTACGCCAACGCGGCCCGTTCGGACAGCGGAGGGGTGGGGTACGTGGCCCGGTGGTCCACGTCCTCGACCGACGTGCTCGACCGCTACCTGCTCGCCAAGCTGCGCCGCCTGGTCGTGCAGACGAGGGAGCAGCTCGACCACTACGACATCGCCTCGGCGTGCGAGACCCTCCGCGGCTTCCTCGACGTGCTGACCAACTGGTACATCCGGCGCTCCCGCGAGCGCTTCTGGGACGGCGAGAGCGCGGCGTCCACGGACGCGTTCGACACCCTCTACACCACCCTCGAGGTCGTCTGCCGGGTCGCCGCACCGTCGCTGCCGCTGGTCACCGAGGAGATCTGGCGCGGGCTGACCGGTGGGCGTTCGGTGCACCTGACCGACTGGCCGGACGACTCGGACCTTCCCGAGGACGAGCACCTGGTGGCTGTCATGGACCGCGCCAGAGAGATCTGCTCGACGGCGCTGGCGCTGCGCAAGTCGGCCTCCCTGCGTGTGCGGCTACCGCTGCGGGACCTGACGGTGGTGACGCCGGATGCGGCGGGGCTGCGCGACTTCGGCCCGCTCATCGCCGAGGAGGTCAACGTCCGCACCGTCAGCCTGCTCGACCTGAGCGCCGCCGGCGAGGCCGACTTCGGCGTGACCCGGCGGCTCACGGTCAACGCCCGTGCCGCCGGCCCGCGGCTGGGCCGCGACGTGCAGGTCGCCATCAAGGCCAGCAAGACCGGCGACTGGTGCGTCACTCCCGACGGGTCGGTGGTCGCTGGTGGGCTGCCGCTGCAGGAGGGGGAGTACGCCCTGGAGACGGTCGTCGACCAGGCCGGCACCGGCGGCACCGGCGGCAGCGGCCCGACGCCGCAGTCCGGGCAGGCGGTGTCCTCGCCCTCCCGGGCTACCGCCATGCTTGCCGGCGGGGGGTTCGTCGTGCTCGACACGACCGTGACGCCCGAGCTGGCGAGCGAGGGGCTGGCGCGGGACCTGATCCGGGCGGTGCAGCAGGCGCGGCGGGAGGCCGGGCTGGACGTCAGCGACCGGATCAGCCTCACGGTCACCGGAGGGCCGGAGGTGTGGGAGGCCAGCGTCACCCACCGAGACCTGCTGATGACCGAGACGCTGGCCACGCAGCTCGGGTCGGCCGGCTCGCTCGAGGCTCTCGCGGCCGGCGACGGCGTCGTGGAAGCCACCGTCGGCGACGGGCTGCCGGTGCGCCTCCTGCTGAGCAGGATCCGATGAGCCCCTCCAGCGAGCGACCCGACCTGGCCCAGCGCCAGGCCGCCGAGCAGCTGGCGCTGCGCAAGCGGATGCGCGAGGTCGAGGAGGCCATCATGGCCCGGACCCCGGAGCACGACCTGGAGCCGACGCTGGAGCGGATCGCCGCCGTCATGGACCTGATGGGTGACCCGCAGCGGGCGTTCCCCGTGGTCCATGTGACCGGCACCAACGGCAAGACCTCCACGACCCGGATGGTCGAGCGGCTGCTGCGCGAGCTGGGCCTGTCGACCGGCCGGTTCACCTCGCCGCACCTGCACGACATCCGCGAGCGGATCGCCTTCAACGGCAAAGCGGTGGACCGGGCGCGGTTCGTCGCGGCCTACGAGGAGGTGCTGCCCTTCGTCGAGATGGTCGACCAGCGGGCACAGGCCGCCGGCGAGCCGCGGCTGTCCTACTTCGAGGTCATCGTCGCGGTCGCCTACGCCGCCTTCGCCGATGCGCCGGTGGACGTCGCCGTGGTGGAGGTGGGCCTCGGCGGGTCCTGGGACGCGACGAACGTGGCCGACGGCACGGTCGCCGTGCTCACCCCCGTCTCGTTGGACCACCAGCGGCTGCTCGGCTCCACGGTCGAGCAGATCGCCACCGAGAAGAGCGGCATCATCAAGGACGGGGCGATCGCCGTCGTCGGCGAGCAGGAGCCCGAGGTCGTCGAGATCATCCGCGAGCGGGCGGTCGAGGTCGGCGCCACGGCGGCCTTCGAGGGCGCCGAGTTCGGCGTGCTGCGCCGCGCGGTCGCGGTAGGCGGCCAGCAGCTGTCGCTGCGCGGGCTGGCCGGCGACTACGAGGACGTCTACCTCCCGCTGCACGGCGCGCACCAGGGCCACAACGCCGCCGTGGCCCTCGCCGCGGTCGAGGCGTTCCTCGGCGGGGGACAGCAGCGGCTCGACCCGGACCTGGTCCGCGCCGGCTTCGCCGGCGTCACGTCCCCCGGCCGCCTGGAGCTGGTCCGCCGCTCGCCGGCCGTCCTGGTGGACGCCGCGCACAACCCGGCCGGTGCCCGGGCGCTGCGCGAGGCGCTGGAGGACTCGTTCACCTTCACCCGGATCATCGGCGTGCTGGCGATCCTGTCCGACAAGGACGCGGCCGCCATGCTGGAGGCCCTGGAGCCGGTCTTCGACGAGGTCGTGGTGACCCGCAGCACCTCACCGCGCGCGATGGCGCCCAACGCGCTGGGCGCGCTGGCGGTCGACCTCTTCGGCGAGGACCGCGTCACCGTCGTCCATGACCTGCCCAGTGCGCTGGACCATGCCGCCGGGCTCGCCGACGAGGGTGGCCCGGGCGGGGCCGTGGTCGCCACGGGCTCGGTGGTCACCGCAGCGGAGGTGCGCCTGCTGCTGGGCGCCACCTCCGACTGAGCCGGCGGACCGGTTGGTGGTCACGGCGCACCCGTAGAGTCGGGCCCGTGTCGACCACGCCCCTGCCCGCGTACGGCGTCCCCGGCAGGCTCACCCGCCGCCTCGCCGGGGTGGTCATCGGCAGCCAGTCCCTCGCCGTCTTCTTCGGCGCGCTGGTCGCCCGCTCGCTCGCCGCGTCACAGGGCCGGTCCTCGGCAGATCAGGTGATGGTGCTCGGCTCGGCTATCGCAGTGCTGTGCATCCTGGACGCCGGGCTGCTGCGCCGCCCGTGGGGGGTGACTCTCGGCTGGCTGCTCCAGGCGGCCACGCTCGCCGCTGCCCTGGTCGTGCCGTTCATGCTCGTCGTCGGTCTGCTCTTCCTCGCCCTCTGGCTGACGGCCCTGGTCCAGGGGCACAAGCTGGACGCTCTGGCCGCGGACGCGGCGGCCCGGCATACCGTCGGCTAGGTCGTTAGGGTGACGGCCATGACTGATGCCGGTAGGGACGCACCCGTGCAGCGGAGCCTGGTGCTGGTCAAGCCCGACGGGTTCCGTCGCGGCCTCTCCGGCGAGGTGCTTCGCCGGGTCGAGGCCAAGGGCTACACGCTGACGGCGCTCGCCGTGCTCACCCCCGACCGGGGGCGGCTGGCGCGGCACTACGCCGAGCACGAGGGCAAGCCCTTCTACGAGCCGCTGCTGGAGTTCATGTCCAGCGGTCCGGTGACCGCGGCCGTGGTCGCGGGGGGCCGGTGCATCGAGGGGTTCCGAGCCCTCGCGGGAGCCACCGACCCGTCGGCGGCCCTGCCGGGCACCATCCGCGGCGATCTCGGCCGTGACTGGGGGACCCCGGTGCAGCAGAACATCGTGCACGGCTCCGACTCGCCCGAGTCAGCGGCACGCGAGATCGCGATCTGGTTCCCCGACCTGGGCTGACCGGCTGACCGGCGGTCGGCTGACCTGCCGCCCGGTCACACGGCGTCGGTCTGGTCCAGCCCCGCGATCACGGTCTCGAGCAGCGAGGCGAGGTCGTCGCGCTGGCGGCGGGACAGCGGCGCCAGGACGTCCTGCTCCACCAGGTTGGATCCCTGGATGGCGGTCTGGAACGCCTCCCACCCCCGCGGGGTCAGCGTCACCAGCACCCGGGTCCGGTTGGCCGGGTCGTTGGTCCGCTGGAGGAACCCGCGCTCGCACATCCGGTCCAGCCGGTGCGTCATCGACGAGGCCGCCACGTCGGTCATCTCGGCAAGCTGGCTGGGTGTCAGGGCCGCCTCGTAGCCGGCTGTCACCAGCTTGGACAGCACCGCCCATTCCCCCGCCGACAGCCCGAGGTCGGCCAGCTGCCTGGCATACCACTGGTTCAGGCTTCGGCTGAGCCGGTGCACGGCGGTGATCACCCGCTGGACGGACTCCTCGCCGCCGGCCGCGACGTAGGCCGCGACCTCTTGGCGGTAGTGCTCCTCAACCGTCGACGGGGACCCCGCTGGGGCGGTCCGGGCCGACGCGGCGGAGCTCCCCGGGGTGGGTTGCGGCATACCGAGATCCTGCCATGTTAGAGTTTCGATATCGAAATATTCGACGTCTAATTAGTGTTGAGGATGGAGTGAGAACAGTGAAGCGCGCGCACCTGCTGGTCATCGCGTCGACCGTGAGCATGGTCGGCTGGGGCGCCGTCCTGCCCTACCAGTACGCCTACGTGGCACAGACGCGCGGCTGGGGCTCGATGGTCGCCGCGCTGGCCGCGACGCTGTTCTCGGTCGGTGCCCTGGTCGCGGCTCCGTTCGCCGGGCGGCTGGCCGACGCGATGCCGCCGGCGCGGGTCGCCGTCGCGGCGAAGGTGCTGTCCGCGCTGGCGACCGGGGCGATGATCGTGGCCGGCTCGCCGTTGACCTTCCTGCTGGCGATGCTCGTGTTCGGCATGAGCATCGCCGCGGCGGTGCCCGCCCAGTCCGTCCTGGTACTGCGCTGGGTCGGCTCCGCCGGCCGGCGCACCATCTTCGCGCTCCAGTTCACCGGCCAGTCGGTCGGTATGGCGGTGGGGGCGTTCGCAGCCGGGTTCGTCGTCGACCTGCACCGGCCCGACGGCATGAACGCCGCGTTCGCGGTCGCGGCCCTGGGCTTTGTGCTCTCGGCACTGCTCCTGGGATGGGCCGCCCGGCCCGGCACCAGCGGCGAGAGCGAACCGGCCCGGTCCTCCGGGTCGGCAGCGGCGGCCGCCGAGGGCGGCAGCAGCCGGCAGGCCATCCGGCTGATCCTGCGCACGCCGGCGCTGCGCTGGACCGCCGTCGTCACGACGGCACTGGCGCTGGGCTTCTACGCACAGTTCGAGAGCGGCCTGCCGGCCTACGCGATGACCGTCCTCGAGGTGTCCCCGACCACTGTGGGGACGGCCGCCGCGGTCAACTGCCTGGTCATCGTGGCACTGCAGATGCTGGTCGTCCGGGTCACCGCCCGGCGCCCCGGCGCCAGCCTCCTGGTCGTCGTCGGAGCGATCTGGGTGGCGTCGTGGCTGCTGCTGGCGGCGGCGGCCGCGGTGCCGAGCCTGTCCGGGTCGCTGTTCGTCGTGGCCTTCGGTGTCTTCGCCGTCGGCGAGACGATGTACTCCCCAGTGCTGAGCCCACTCACTGCGAGCCTGGCGCCCGCGGGCATGGTCGGCACCATGCTGGGGCTGTTCGCCGCCCTGCAGACCGGTGTCTCGGCGGCCGGGCCGATGCTGTCCGGCGTGATCCTCGGCAGCGGGCACGGCAGCGTCTTCGTCGCGGTACACGTCGTGGTCAGCCTCGTCGCGGTGGGAGCGGCGTGGCGGCTGCGCTCGCTGCTCTCCGTGTCCACCCACACCAGCGGCATCCCCACCAGCGGCATCCCCACCAGCGGCACGCCTACCAGCGGCACGCCTACCAGCGGCACGCCTACCAGCGGCACGCCTACCAGCGCCACGCCTACCAGCGGTGACGGTGCGCGCAGCACCGGCGCAGGGCTGCGCGAGGATGCACTGGCCAGGGGGTGAGGGGTCGGGCTGAGCGGTCGGGTGCTGAGCGGCCGGGGCCTGAGGGTCGGGGCAGGGATTAGGGCGCTGACCTGCGCCGCTGCTACCCTGCACTGACGTGCGTCCCCGGACGTGTGCCGCCGTGAAACCGGCCGCGGATACAGAGAGCCCAGGTGAACCAGCCCTGGCGCGCCGCGCAACGAGACCAACAAGGAGTCGCCTGCATGCCCCTGGATACTGCCGTCAAGAAGCAGATCATGACCGACTACGCCACTGCCGAGGGCGACACCGGTTCCCCCGAGGTCCAGATCGCGATGCTGACGCAGCGCATCCGCGACCTCACCGAGCACTCCCGCCAGCACAAGCACGACCACCACAGCCGCCGCGGGCTGCTGCTGCTGGTAGGGCGGCGCAAGCGGATGCTGCGCTACCTCGAGGCCACCGACATCACTCGCTACCGCGAGCTGATCAAGCGCCTCGGCCTGCGCCGATAGTCCTCTCGCGAAGGGGCGGCCCGCCCATACCGGGCCGGTCGCCCCTTCCGCGCGAGCGGGCACCCGACATCGACCCGATGACAGGACGCCCCGAACCAGCCCCGCGCCCTGCGTGAGGCGAGCGAAGACAAGCCGCGCACAACGACGATGCGTGCCTATCCATAACAGAAAAGGAGGACCCGATGGAGGGTCCAGAGATCCAGTTCGCCGAAGCCGTGCTCGACAACGGCGCGCTCGGCACCCGCACGGTCCGGTTCGAGACCGGCCGCCTGGCCAAGCAGGCCGGCGGCGCCGTCGTGGCCTACCTCGACGAGGACACGATGCTGCTGTCCACCACCACCGCGGGCCGGACGCCCAAGGAGCAGTTCGACTTCTTCCCGCTGACCGTCGACGTCGAGGAGCGGATGTACGCCGCGGGCAAGATCCCGGGGTCGTTCTTCCGCCGCGAGGGCCGTCCCTCGACCGACGCGATCCTCACCTGCCGGCTGATCGACCGGCCGCTGCGCCCGACCTTCACCAAGGGCCTGCGCAACGAGGTGCAGGTCGTCATCACGGTGCTCGCGCTCAACCCTGACCACCAGTACGACGTCCTCGCCATCAACGCCGCGTCCGCGTCGACCCAGATCTCCGGCCTGCCGTTCAGCGGGCCGATCGGCGGGGTCCGCGTCGCGCTGATCGACGGCCAGTGGGTCGCCTTCCCGAACTTCAGTGACCGCGAGCGGTCGGTGTTCGACATGGTCGTCGCGGGCCGCGTGATCGCCGGTGCGGACGGTGCCGAGGACGTCGCGATCATGATGGTCGAGGCCGAGTCCACCGACGCCACCTGGAACCTGGTCAAGAGCGAGGGCAAGGGCGCTCCCACCGAGACCGTCGTGGCCGAGGGCCTCGAGGCGGCCAAGACGTTCATCGCCGCCATGTGCCGGGCGCAGCGTGAGCTGGCCGCCCAGGTCGCCAAGCCGGTGCAGGAGTTCCCCGTCTTCCTGGACTACCAGGACGACGTGTATGCCGCGGTCGAGGGCGCGGTCTCCGAGGACCTGGCCGCCGCCTTGCAGATCCCCGCCAAGCAGGAGCGGGAGGCTCGGATCGACCAGATCAAGGACTCGGTCAAGGCGGCGCTGGGCGGTGAGGCGGGCACGTTCGCCGGGCGCGAGAAGGAGGTGTCGGCGGCATACCGCGGGGTGCAGAAGGCGCTGATCCGCCAGCGGATCCTGCGGGACAAGGTCCGCATCGACGGGCGCGGCCTGGCCGACATCCGCGAGCTCTCGGCCGAGGTCGAGGTGCTGCCTCGGGTGCACGGCTCGGCGATCTTCGAGCGCGGCGAGACCCAGATCATGGGCGTCACCACGCTCAACATGCTGCGCATGGAGCAGCAGCTCGACACGCTGGCGCCGGAGACCCGCAAGCGCTACATGCACAACTACAACTTCCCGCCCTACAGCACCGGTGAGACCGGTCGGGTGGGCTCGCCCAAGCGCCGTGAGATCGGACACGGCGCCCTGGCCGAGCGGGCGCTGATGCCGGTGCTCCCGACCCGCGAGGAGTTCCCCTACGCGATCCGCCAGGTCTCCGAGGCGCTCGGGTCGAACGGGTCGACCTCGATGGGCTCGGTCTGCGCGTCGACGCTGTCGCTGCTCAACGCCGGTGTGCCGCTGCGCGCGCCGGTGGCCGGCATCGCGATGGGCCTGGTGTCCGCTGAGGTCGACGGGCAGACGCAGTACGCGGCGCTGACCGACATCCTCGGGGCAGAGGACGCCTTCGGCGACATGGACTTCAAGGTCGCCGGCACGCGGGAGTTCGTCACCGCGATCCAGCTCGACACCAAGCTCGACGGCATCCCCGCCTCGGTGCTCGGCGGCGCGCTGCAGCAGGCACGCGACGCCCGCCTGCACATCCTCGACGTCATGGCCGAGGCGATCGACACCCCCGACGAGATGAGCCGGTTCGCTCCCCGCGTCATCTCGGTGACCGTGCCGGTCGACAAGATCGGCGAGGTCATCGGACCGAAGGGCAAGATGATCAACCAGATCCAGGACGACACCGGCGCGCAGATCTCGATCGAGGACGACGGCACCATCTACATCGGTGCCACCGACGGCCCCTCTGCCGAGGCTGCGCGGGCGGCGATCAACGCGATCGCCAACCCGACGATGCCCGAGGTCGGGGAGCGCTTCCTGGGCACCGTGGTCAAGACCACGACCTTCGGCGCCTTCGTCTCGCTGCTCCCGGGCAAGGACGGCCTGCTGCACATCTCGGAGGTGCGCAAGCTGGTCGGTGGCAAGCGGATCGACAACGTGGAGGACGTGCTCAAGATCGGCCAGAAGGTGCAGGTCGAGCTCAAGGAGGTCGACCCGCGCGGCAAGCTGTCCTTGGCCGCCGTGCTTCCGGACAGCGACGGCGGGCCCTCGTCCGACGCGGCACCCACGCCCCAGGCGGTCGAGGAGCCGGCGTCCGTCTGAGCCCACTCCTCCCGGGCATGGCGCCGGGCTGGTGACAGCGCGAGCGGCCCGGCATACCCAGTCAGGGGTATGCCGGGCCGCTCGTCGTTCGAGGGCAGGCTCGGCGGTTCTCGCAGCCGGCCGCTGGCCGCCTCGTCGCGCGGCGTTCTCGGGACCGCTGCGCCACCGGGCTCCTGCCGCCCGCCGAGATCCCAGCCGTTGCGCCGAGGTCCCAAAGACACAGGACCTCGGCGTTCGCGATCCTGTGTCTTGGGGACCTCGGGAGCGGTCTTGGGATCTCGGCGTGCCAGGACCGTAGGCTCGGCGTCGTGAATGCACCGGAGCGGAGGACCACCGTCGCGGTCATCGGAGCTGCCGGCCGCATGGGGTCGACGGTATGCCGTGCCGTCGAGTCGGCTCCCGACCTGCACCTGGCCGGCCGCTTCGACGTCGACGACGACCTCGGTGACCTCGCCGGGGCAGAGGTGGCCGTCGAGTTCTCGGTGCCGGGCGCATCGGCTGCGAACGTCGCCTACTGCCTGGGTCAGGGGGTGCACGTCGTCGTGGGAACGACCGGCTGGACCACCGCACGGCTGGACGCCATCCGAGAGGTGGCCGCCGGGCATCCGCACGTCGGCGTCCTGATCGCGCCGAACTTCGCGGTGGGGGCGCTCTTGATGATGTCGTTCGCCCAGCAGGCTGCTCGCTTCTACGAGTCGGTCGAGGTCGTCGAGCTGCACCACCCGGACAAGGTCGACGCGCCGTCGGGGACCGCTGCGCGCACCGCCGCGCTGCTGGCCGCGGCCCGACGCGACGCGGGCATGGGCGACGTGCCGGACGCGACGGCGTCGGACCCCGGCGGTGCGCGCGGGGCCAGGGTGGACGGCATACCGGTGCATGCCCTGCGGCTGCGCGGGTTGGTCGCGCACCAGGAGGTGCTGCTGGGAGGGGTAGGGGAGCTGCTGACGATCCGGCACGACTCCTTCGACAGGGAGAGCTTCATGCCCGGTGTGCTGGCCGGGGTGCGGGGCGTGGCCGACAACCCCGGGGTCACCGTGGGCCTGGAGCACTACCTCGGGCTGGCCTGAGCGATGTGCCCGCACGGCAGGGCACGGGCGGAGGACCCGCGGGAGCGGCTCACGGCGCTGGTCCTGTTCGTCGTCCTGGTGTTCTACGCCGGGACCATCGGCTGGCGGGGGGCGCTGCTGGTGCTGGACGGTCGACCGGCGGCGGTCCTGCTCGGGATCGGCGTGATCCTCGTGCCCCTGGTCACGCTGGCGGCGATCTGGCGGCTGGTGATCTTCGCCCGGGACGGGTCGGCGATGATGCGGCAGCAGGCCATGGACGCCCAGGCGTCGGAGCGCGACAGCGCCTGGCGGGAGGCTCTGGTCTACGCCGAAACCCATCGCGTGGAAGGGGACCACGGCGCCGAGCAGCGGGCATACCGGGCGGCGGTCCGGGCGTGGAGGGCGGCCGGGCGTCCCGGCGGCTGAGCGGCCTGGGCGGGCTGAGCCCGCTGAGCCGGCCGGGGCGGGGGGGTCCTGAGGTGAGCTCAGCCCCGGAGCCGAAAGGCGGGGCCGGAGCCGGAAGCAGAGCCGAGACCGGCCTGCGTCCATGATGCCAACCAGGCAATCATGCTAATGACGCCCATGAGCGCGAGCTGCGAGCCGCCGCTGAACAGCAGCCACGACAAGGGATTCGCCTGCCACATGGAGTGGCGACAGCGGGGCCGACGCTCACGCCGTACGCGCCGGTGGTCACGCCGACCGACAGCCTCTGCCACCGCACCGGGCGGCGGCGCGCCGGACCGAGCTCGCTCACCGGCCTAGCAGCTCCGCAGTCAGCCGCAGCTCCCGGACCGTACGTCCGTCGCCGTCGACCACCCGGGCCCGGTGCGCGCCGTCGGGCTCCAGGCCGGCAGCAGCGAGGAAGGCCCGGGTGTCGTCGTGGTCGGCTAGCACCCACGCCCGTACGCGCACCGCACCGGCGTCCTGCAGCGCGGTGATCGCCGCGTTCAGCAGCCGCGAACCGTGGCCCTGCCGGCGCGCCTCCGGGTGGACGCCGAGGACCAGCAGCTCGCCGGCGCCGTCATCGGAGTCCCGGTCCTCGCTGGGGCCGACCGCGGCGAGCCCCACCACCTGGGCGCCGGCCCGAGCGACCAGGAGCTGGTGCCGTTCGCTGGGCGCCGAAGTCAGCGACGCACGCCATACCCGGGCGAAGGCTGCGGCGTCGAGCCGGTCCAGCACCTCGGCCGACAGCACCGAGCCGTATGACGACCGCCAGAGCGCCGCTTGGACCTGGCCCACCGCCGCCAGGTCGTTCAGCCGCGCCGGCCGCACGCTCGCATCCGCCGACGGCTGCCCGTGTGAGGCGTGGCCGCCGCTGTCGGGATCATGCGTGTGGTCATGTCCGTGGGTGGAGTGGTCGTCGGACGCGGACACCGGCACATCCTCGCACCGCCCGGCGCGCGGCCGTCGACGCCTACCGGGCGAGCAGCTGGCTGGCCGGGACCAGCTGCTTGGTCAGCCCCGAACCGGACCAGAGGAGCTTGGCCGTCGCCTGACCGGTGTTCTCGTAGTACTCCATCTTGACGCTGTAGGCCTGGGTGGCACTCAGTGCGATGGCCCGCTTGTCCTCCTTGAGGGTGTGCGCGGTCCAGTCGTTGACGATCTGCTGGCCGTTCACCCAGAGGCGTACGGCGTCGTCGGACTGCGTGTAGAAGGTGTACGTGCCGGTCGCCGGAACAATCACCTTGCCGGTCCACCGAACGCTGAACGTGTCGGCTCCCATGCCCGTTGCGGGAGCGGCGGTGCCCCAGCCGAAGGCGACCCGGCTGTCGACGCGGGTGACTTTGAGGCTGGTGAACGAGGCGGTGTCGAAGTAGCTCCCGGTCAGCCCGCTCGGCGCCACCGCGGGCACCGTCACCGATGCCAAGCCCGACGTGGGAGAGGTGTTGCCGGCCTGGTCGGCCGCCTTGACGGCGTAGCTGTGCGTCTGGCCGCTGCTCATCGACGTGTCGGTAAACGACGTAGCGCTCACCGGGAGGAGGAGGCTGACGGTGCCGTCGCGCACCACGGTGTAACCGGTGACGCCCACGTTGTCGGTGCTGGCGGCCCAGGTGAGGGCCACCTTCGTTGCGCTGACGACGCGGGCGGTCACGTTGGTCGGCGTGCTCGGCGGGGAGGTGTCCGGGACGGGGGGTGTGGTAGCGCTCGCCGGATCTGAGGGCATGCTGGTGTTACCCCTACCATCGACCGCCTCAACGGTGTAACTGTAGGTGGTGGCTGCCTGGACGCTGGTGTCGAGATAGGACCCGTCGAGGCTCTCTGCAAGGTACGCGCCGTCTCGGAAGACGCGGTACTTCGTGACCCCGACGTCATCGGTGCTGGGCTGCCAGCTCAGGTCGACACCTGACTGGGTGACCCTGGCCACCAGACTCGTGGGCACGGTAGGGGCGGTGCTGTCCACCGTGGCAGGGGTGGTGACGCTGGTCGCGGCGGAGTCGGTACTGGTGTTGCCGGCCGCGTCCTGCGCCGACACGACATAGCTGTACGTGTGGTCCGCGGCGACTTTGGTGTCGCTGTACCACGGGTCGGGGCTTGTCCCGATCACCGCGCCGTCCCGGGAGATGGTGTACTGCGCGACCGCGACGTCGTCGGTGCTGGCGGACCAGGCGAGGTCGACCCTGGACTCGCTGACACCGCTCGCGGTAGGAGCGCCGGGAACGGTCGGCGGGCTGGTGTCCTTCGCGGCGGGTGTCGTGACGGTCACCTCGACCGACCTCGGGCTGAGGTTGCCGGCGGCGTCGAAGGCGTCGATCGTGTAGCGATAGCCAGTGCCGGCGGCGACGGTGGAGTCGGCGTAGCCGGTGACTGTGCCCACGGTGGCCAGCGGCACCCCGTCGCGGAAGAGGTCATAGCCGGCAACCCCCGTGTCGTCCGACGAGGGATCCCAGGCCAGATGCACGGAGCCGGTGTCGGCCGATATGACGCGGAGGTTCGCGGGCGTGCTAGGAGCTGTCGTGTCGACGTGGGGCTGCGGGGTGACGAATACCGGGTCCTGCGCGTAGGCGGTGTACGCGTCCTGCTTGGTTTGGTTGTATACGCCCCCCGCTACGTAGGCGACCCGGTTCTCATAGCCGCCCGGTCCGATGCTGTCGAAGGCCATCTCGGCTTTGAGCTTTGGGAACGTGTTGTTGTCCAGCGCAGCCTTTGCCTGGGCGTAGTACGACGTCGCCTCGCTCTCGGTGGCGTCGCGCATGTTCCATTCGACGACTCCCCAGGGCTTCGACAGATAGTTGTGGTTGGCGTTGCTGTTGGAAGACAGCAGGCTGTACATGTTGTTGACATTCGTGACGTAGCTCGCCGTCTTCGGGTTGCCGTAGCCGTTGAACATCACCCAGTCGACGAGGTCGTCGCCGGGGTAGAGGTCGTTGGTCAGGCAGTTGAGGGGCGCATAGTTCTGGTAGTCCATCACCCACACCACGTTGTTCACACCTGCGCTGTCGAAGTGGCTTCGCACATTGCGCCACATCGCCTGGTACTCCGTAGGCGTCCCTGCCAAGCCCTTGTAGACCACGTTCGGGCAGTTGGAGTCCGAGCTCACGTCGCCCTGCGGTTCGTGGTAAACCGTCAAGAAGATCTTCGCGGGAGCCACCGACTTGACGCTCGCGGCCATCATGTCGATGCCCGCATTCACGGTGGCGTTGCTGCCATCTCCGGCCCGCCAGGTGGAGCGCCCCGCATTCCCCGGATTACGAACCCACTAAGATGGGGATCTGGAAGGAATGGGAATATGTCGAGGAAGCGCAGGAGTTTTACTCCGGAGTATAAAGAGGAAGCGGCGAAGTTGGTGAGT
>JAABUM010000168.1_pt1 | contig 134251 bp, 112 predicted proteins | sample 5559161 | NCBI WGS metagenome assembly JAABUM01 (sample SAMN10711868, study PRJNA513369) | rock metagenome | isolation source: Antarctica rocks | place: Antarctica: Victoria Land, Siegfried Peak nord
GTTGTTCTCGCACTGGCGCCTCGGCGCGCGTCCTGACGGCTGGGCGATGGGAGCCGGATGAGTCGAGAGATTCAAGTCCGGTTCTGCGAGAGCCGGGGGGTGAAATTCCCCCCGGCTACTCACCTCCGGCTGCTCGAGGGCGAGACCCTCGCCGAGGTTCTGGCTAACTACGACCGCATTTCTGCAGCCACCGACGAGCTCATTCGCACATTGCCCGACCTCGACGCCGCGCACCCGCTGCCGCAGGCACCGTGGTGGCCCGAGGGCGGGAGCTGGAGCGCCCGTCGCACGCTGCTGCACATCGTCGCCGAGACCACGCAGCATGCCGGCCACGCCGACATCATCCGCGAAGCACTGGACGGACAGAAGACGATGGCCTGACTGTGCCCTGCGCCGACCGGTCTACATTCCAGGTGCCAGTAGCTGGTGCGGTGCGTCAGGAGGAGCCGTGAGCTACACCAATACCTTCATTGCCGTGGCCGAGGACTGCCGCGCTACCACCGGCGAGGTCCCGACAGAGCGGTCCGGCACGCCGACGGTTGCAAGCGCCCAGTACGCCATGCTTGCTGGCGCGCCTGGTCGGTGGACCCAGGAGGACGTCGTGCTCGCCTCGTCTGCGGGCGTGCGCGGTCGAGACATCGACGAGGCAGAGCGTGAGCGGCTCCGGGAGGAGTACTTCGTGCAGCCGCGCGCCTGCCTGCGGGCCTCGCCGCTGCCGAAGACGCTCGGCTGGGGGCTGCACTACGACGCCGAGGGCCGGATCACGCTGCACGCGGTGGGGTCCCCGGAGTACGCGAAATGGTGCAGCGACCCGTCGGTCACCCAGCTGCGCGCGATGCGGTCCAGCCGCGCACGCAGCTAGGTCCCGCCCTGTCGAGGAGGAGCACGTGCCGCTGACTCGTGGCGGGGGCGGGAGTCCGCCGCCTGACGCGGAATGGCTCAGGTGCCTGCTCTCGCAGGCGCTTCTTCTCAGGTGCATGAACTCTGGCCGCCCGAAGGTGGGGATGCGGGCAATTGCGCACCTGTGGACGACTGTGGGGCCGATGGGCGCCTCCCGCCGTCCAACAAATTGCATGACGCTTGGCCCTGGCGGACGCCGGCGTCCGGCGTGTTGCCCCCGACGCGCCGACGACGGCCGGCGTCCTGTGGCAAGCGTCACGCAATGTGTCGAGCCGGGTCCCCGACTGCTTCGGAGGCGATGCGGCATTTGTTGCGGCGTTGACCAGCGTCAGGGCGTAGGGGCGCGGTGATCGGCCTGCTTGTCGCGATCCTGATCGAGCTCTGCAGCTGGTCCCGCGCTGCTCCCTCACGTCGAGCCGGGTAGCTGAGGCCTTGGCCCTGTCGCCGCGATCGAGAGATTGTCACTGGATGCTTGGACTTGTCGGACATGCTTGACCTCCTCGACATGAGCACCTGCAATGGAGGTGTGGAACGTGCTCCCGACCTGGACCAGCAGAGCACGCTGCCGCTGGCCTGCACACTCGGTCCAGAAGACGGTCTGTTGCGACTGCGTCGCTGGGAGCGGCTCCACGAGATCGGTGGTCCCGTCGCTTACCTTGATGGCCGCGACCTTGAGGTCCGCTATCAGCCGAGCCCAGGCGTCCAGGCCGAGCTCGCGGAGTTGGCCGCAGCCGAGCAACGGTGCTGTTCCTTCGTGACGTGGACCGTCGCGGAAGTAGAGGGCCGTCCCGTGCTGCGCGTCGCGTCGCCGGCGGAAGTCCCAGATGCGGTCGCGCCGATTGCGGCGATGTTCGGCCTCACGGTGACGTCGTGACGGTGCCCCGGTAGCGATTCCACCGTGGAGATCGTCAAGGCAGCCGGGGTGGCCGTTCAGCGTTTCCTCGTCGACGGTGGCGGTACTTAGTTGCCGGCGTCTTCAGCGCGGATGCGGATGGGGCAGCGAGGACTGGTCGCGGTGGCCAGCCGTCCGTTCACCGTGATCAGCTCGCAGCCCAAGTGCTCGGCCAACGCGATGTACCAGGCGTCGTGAGCACTCACGTTGGCGCAGCTCGAAGGCGCGCGGCATCAGCCGCAGGGTGGGACGCGCTCGAGACCGATCTGCTGCAAGTGAGCAACGGCGGTGGCGAAACGTTGATCGGTGAACGTGCGGCGCAACCACCGGTTGCGCAGCACCGACACGGTCTCAACGTCAACCAGATCGGGAGCAGCGACCTCACCAGCGCGCGCAGCTCCCGGCGAGCGGTGTCTCCGTCGTCCTGGTCGTCCCCCAGAGCGTTGGCCAGAGCGCAGGCGTCGACGACGGTCACGACGTGCTCGACCGAACGGTCACCGCTGCGAGCGCTCCTCGTCCAGGTCGGCGGAAGCCACAGCCAGGCCGATGCGGCCACCATGCTGGGCTTCGACGTCGTCCAGACCGTCGCTGATCGAGCGTCGCTCGGCGAGGAGACGTTGCGCTCAGCGCCTAGAACAGGCTCCAGGGCGCCCGCAGGTGCCGATCTGCTCGCGAACCGTCGACCAGGTCGAACGTCACGTTGCCACTGGCGCCCATCGTCGCGGTGAGAAGATCGAACGTCGCCCTCGACCCCTATTGGAGTACGCCAACTATGCCGAGTGGAAGGACTGCGTAGTCGACGGCCGCCTCGAGCATGTTCCCTGTCGATTGTCAGCCGCCCGCCGGCAGTGCTGTGGTTGAGGAAGCGGCAGAAGTTGTCACTCTCGCACGAGCCTAGGTGGCCACTATCGCGGCTACGACGCCAGCCGCCAGCCGCCATCGTGGTGGCTGCGGGCTTCGGAAAAAGGTCCGGGGGCGACGCACAAAATCGTACAGATCCCCCTTTTGGGGCTGTCGGAAGTCAAGCGTAGGGCGGGCGTACCGTCTGCCGAATGCCGATTCGTACCGTCCTGGAACGCGGACCCAAGGGAAAGAAGGCGGTGGCGTTCGCGGTCGACTGGCCGGGCTGGAGCCGGGGAGCGAAGACTCCCGAGCTGGCGATCGAGTTGCTCGAGTCGTATCGCGAGCGGTACCGGCCGGTCGCAGCCGCGGCCCGGATGGTCAACGAGTTCGATGCCGCCGGACCCCTCGACGTCGTTGAGGACCGGGTCGGCACGGGCTCGACCGACTTCTGGGGGATCTCGTTCTCTCCATCAGGCTTCGAGCACGAACCTATGAATGACAGAGAGATCGACTGCAAAGTCGGGCTGCTGCGCGGGTGCTGGGGGTTCTTCGACGCGGTGGCGACGCGAGTGTCGACTGAGATGCGCCCGGGGCCGCGTGGCGGTGGGCGCGACCGCGACCGGATCATCCGCCACACCATCCGCACCGAGAGCGAGGAGTTCGCGAAGCGATTAGGCATGCGGGTACCGGAGTGCGGTGCGCTCCCGCCGAGCGGCTTGCGTGACTACCGAGAGACGTATGTCGCCACCATGCGGGCGTACAACGCCGGCGAGGGCAAACGGATGCGATCGTGGAACCTACCGTTTCTCATTCGTCATAGTGCATTCCACTCGATGGACCACGCATGGGAAATGGAGGACAAGGACCTCACGGCATTGTCAGGCACGGTCGGCGGCCAGACCGCGGGCGGCGGTAACCGCGGATAGCGGGTCGTCCTAGGAAACCTCCGTCGAGGCTGGAGGAGCAAGCCGGAGCAACCCGGGGAATGAGCGGAGCCACCGGCCAGCTGGGCGGGCGGATCATCCGGCGACTCGCCCCCAGCGGGACGCAGCAGCGACTGCTGGCCCCCCGCAGCTGTTGCGATTGCGAAGGTGCCTGCCTTGCGTAGAACACGAACGCAACCCGCGAGACGCTTCTCACCGTCTCATCCCGATTGTCTTCTCTCTCGGAGAGGACCCATCAGACACGAAGTCGCCTACGCTGCTGCCGTGTCCCCCGAGCTCCTCCCCGCGCGGGTGCAGGACGTGCACGAACTCGCACTGGTCATGCCGCATGTAACGCTCGACCAAGGGCCGCGCGGCAATCCGGTGTACCAGGTGGGCGGGAAGTCCTTCGTCTTCTTTCGCACGCCTCGGGCTGACGCCATCGACCCGGCGACCGGCGAGCGCCTCTCGGACGTGATCGTCCTGTGGGTCGAATCGGAGTCCGATAAGCAAGTGCTGGTGCAGGACCCGACATCGCCGTTTTTCACCACCCCGCACTTCGACGGGCACTGCTCAGTGCTGCTGCAGTCCAGCCGGATCGGCGAACTCACCCGCCAAGAACTACGCGAGGTTGTGCAAGATGCGTGGCTCGCCCGGGCTTCGCAGCGCAGAAGAACCACCTGGCTCACTTCGCAGCACGACGGGTAGCGCAGGACGACTGAGCCGCAGCCGCCGGGTGCGGGCTGCGGTACGAAGGCGCGCCACTGCGCTCTCGTCCGCCTTGAGCAGTGTCAGCCCTTTCCCTACTGAACATGACAAGGTACGAACCCGAGGCCGCGCTGTCGTTCACCTCCTGCCTGGCGCTGGTCGGGGTGCTGCACAGCCTTGCCGGCAACGGTGGCCAGGTCCTGTGCGCTACCCACTCCCCGTTGCTCACCGCCCTGCCCGGCGCGACGATCCTGCAGCTGGGCGACATCGGATACGCCCCGGTCCAGTGGCAGGACCTGCACCTCGTTGACCACTGGCGGCGCTACCTCAACGAGCCCCAGTCCTACCTTCGGCACATCCTCGACTGAGGAACGGCCGCGCGGGTGCCCTGACACTGGCACTCACGATCGTCCTGCGGGAAGACCGAGCCGGGTCCGATGTGTCGCGACGTTGATTAGCCGATCGACCGGCGGGACGCCGTGTCGCAGGTAGAAGGGAAAGGTCGACGTGAACCCATTGATCGACCGTCCGTGGCGCCTGGTCGTATCTGATCTGGACGGCACGCTGGTCACCGGGACCACGGCCTTGAACCATCTTGGTGCTTGGATCGGGCACGAGGCGATCGTCGATGGCCTGGAGGACAAATTCGCTCGCGGCGAGGTCAGCGACCGAGAGGTTGCGGAGGGCTACGCTCCGTTCTACGAAGGCGTTGCCTTGGCCGACGCTGTCGAAGTCATGTCACGGATCCCCAGTATCGATGACATTGGGCTGGGCGTCGCGATGCTGCGGCAGCGAGCGGTAAATGCGTTCATCGCGACGGTGTCTTGGAGCTTCGCGGCGCAGGCGCTGGCTGATCTCTGGGGCTTCACCCAGGTGTGCGGGGCTGACCTGGAGCTCGATGGAGCTTCGGGACTCTTCACCGGCCGAGTCGCTCGTCACTTTGAGCCCGAAGACAAGGTCGCGTACGTCGCTGAGCATTGCCGTCGTGCAGGGATCGGGATGGACCAGGTCGTGGCGATCGGTGACGGTCGGTCAGACCTGCCGTTGTTCAGGGCAGTGGGTTTCAGCGTCGCGCTGAACGCGTCGAGCGAGGCACGTGCCGCCGCAAGCGTCTCAGTGGAGGAGGCCTCGTTCCTGGCGGCGCTACAGGCTGTTCCCCACCTCCTTGTGTAGGCACTTCGTGAGCAAGTAGTGCCGGCTTTCACATCCACCCTCGAGCGAGACCTCATCGCGACACGAGATGGGACGCGCCCTCGCTGCCCTCGACGTACACCGCGGTCTCAACGCAACGTGTCGACGTGGTCCACGACCGCACCGCCAGGGGTCGGCCTTACGCCGGGCGTGTCGTTCTGCGTGTCGCTGACATCGGACTGGCGCGGGTTGCTTCTTGTCGGTGCCCCGGGCTACTGTTCTCTCATCGAACACATGTTCGATAGACGGGCCAGGTAGCGACGCATCCAGCGTACGCAGCACGGTCTGTTCGCCGGGTGCCGGTGGCGTGGGGAAGCGCCGCCGGCACCCGGCACCGCCTCTTCCCCGGCGGCCGATGAGTCGCGTTCCGTCTTGACGACGGACGGAGGGGAGAGGTCATGGTCCGGCGCCACGCCGACTCGGTCGAGGTTCGCCGCCGCGATGACGCACCGGAGCAGTTCCTGTGGCGGGAGCGGCTGTACGTCGTCCGCGAGGTCCTTGCCCACTGGGTCGAGTCCGGGCAGTGGTGGTCCGCCGTCTCGGCATCAGCACTGGTAGCGGGCGACCAGGCGCAGGCCGAGCCCCGGTCGGGGGCAGTCGGGCTGGCCACGGCTCCCATCCCGTCCTCCCCGAAGTGGGCTCAACGCGCTTGGGGAGAACCAGCCCCCGATGTCGGGGCGGCGACCGGCCCCATGCAGCTCGACGACGGTGAGCGCGAGATGTGGCGGGTCGAGGCATCCGCCGGGCAGTTCGCCGGTACCGGCGTCTACGACCTGTGCTTTGACTGGTCCAGCGGTGGCTGGCGGCTCATCCGCGTCGCGGACTGACCCGGAATGACGAGAACGAGCAGTCCAGGACTACGACAGGAGAGAGCGATGACATCTGTCACCACGCCGCCCCAGGCGAGCGCGGGCCCGATGAGCTGTGTGGTGTTGACCAGGGGGATATCAGCTGCGGCTGACGCCCTGCTTGTCGCCGCTCGTCAGGGTCTGGCGGAGGCACAAGAGGCGGGGGTCCCGCGGGAGCGGTACTCGCTGGCCCACCTGTCGGCGCTGCGCGCTGCTGCTGCGGTGCTGGCTGCCCGTGCCCGGCCCGCCTCGGGTCGGCGCAGCCGGCCGACGAGCGCGTGGCGCCTGCTCATCGGCGTCGCGCCCGAGCTGGGGGAGTGGGCGGAGTTCTTCGCCGTCAGCGCGACCAAGCGGGCTGCCGCAGAGGCCGGCCGTCCGGTGGTGTCACAGCGGGAGGCCGACGACCTGCTGCGCGATGCCGACCGGTTCCTCGCAGCGGTCGAGGCCACGCTCGGGCTCACCGCCCGGCTACCGCTACCTGTCGCCGGGTGAGTCGTGTCCGACCCCTTCGTCCACCTGCATGTCGCGTCGGGCTACTCGCTGCGCCACGGCGCATCCCACCCGCAGGCGCTGGTGGAACGAGCAGCCGAGCACGGCATGGACGCTCTGGCGCTGACCGACCGCGACGGCGTCTACGGCGCCGTCCGGTTCGCCAAGGCGTGCCAGGGTGCCGGGCTGCGTCCGGTGCTGGGCGTCGACCTCGCCGTCGCACCCATCTCGTTATCGCTGCCGGGAGGGTCGCTTGCAGGCGGGGGCGCGGCTGTGCTGCTCGGTGCCAGGACGGTGTCGCGGCGCTCTCCTGCGCGGGGCGGCGCGCAGGTCGACCCCCGGCTTCCCCGGGTCACCGTGCTCGCCTCCGGCGTCGCCGGCTGGGCGGCGCTGTGCCGACTGGTCAGCGACACCCACCTGGCAGGTGAGCGGGGAGTGCCGGTGGCGACGCTCGAGCGGATCGCGCACTTCGCCGCATCTGCCAGCGAGGCCGGCGGCGCTCTCGTGGTGCTGCTCGGGCCGCAGTCAGAGCTGGGCCGGGCCCTGTCGGCCCGGCGCACCGACGCAGCCGAGGCTCACCTCGTCCGATGGCGGCGGGCAGCACCGGAGCCGGGCGACCTCGTCATCGAGGTCGTGCACCATCGCGGCCCCGACGAGGCGGCGCGCGCCGGGCGGCTCGCGGGTTTCGCGGCGGCTCATCATCTGCCGGCAGTGCTGACCAACCAGGTTCGCTACGTCGACCGGTCCGACGCGCCGGTCGCCGACGTGCTCGATGCCTCCCGCCGGCTCGTGCCGCTCGACATCCGGCACGTCGACCGGCCCAATGCCGAGGGCTACCTGAAGTCAGGCAAGGAGATGGCACAGGCAGCCGAGGAGGTCGCGCGCTTCGCTGGGCTGGACGACGCAGGGCGCGCACTCCTGACGCGTACCCGCATGCTGGCCGACAGGTGCACGCTCGACCCCGCCGCCGACCTCGGGATCGGGTCGGTCCACTTCCCGGAGCTGGAGGTGGTGGGTGCCGGCGGGACCGACGGCGGGACCGTCCTGCGGGAGCGCTGCCTGGCCGGCCTCGGGCGGCGGGGGATGCCGGGCACGGCCCTGGTGCTCGACCGCCTCGACGCCGAGCTGGCAACGATCGGCACCCTGGGCTATCCCTCCTACTTCCTCACCGTCGCCGACGTCGTCGACCTGATCCGCGGTATGCGGGTGCGCTGCGCCGCTCGCGGCTCAGGGGCGGGCAGCCTGGTGACCTACCTGCTGGGGATCTCTGACGTCGACCCCATCCGGTACGGGCTGTTGATGGAGCGCTTCCTGTCCCCGCTGCGCCACCAGCTGCCCGATGTCGACATCGACGTGGAGTCCGCCCGGCGGACCGAGGTGTACGAGCAGGTGCTGGCCCGCTTCGGCGGTGAGCGCTGCGCCTGCGTCGCCATGATGGACACCTACCGGGCCCGGCACGCCATCCGCGACGTGGGCGCGGCGCTCGGACTGCCGCCCGGTGAGATCGACGCCGTCGCCAAGGCGTTCCCCCACATCCGGGCGAGCCAGGTCCGGGCAGCGATGCGTGAGCTGCCCGAGCTGCGCGCCAGCGGGCTGTCGGCCGAGCGACTCGACCTCATGCTGCGGCTCGTGGAGCGCCTCGACGGGTTGCCGCGCCACATCGCCCTGCACCCCTGCGGCGTGCTGCTCTCCGACCGGACCCTGCTCGACCGCACTCCCGTTGAGGCGAGCTTCCTGGGTTTCCCGATGAGCCAGTTCGACAAGGACGACGTCGAGGACCTCGGCCTGCTCAAGCTCGACCTGCTCGGCATCCGGATGCAGTCGGCCCTGTCGTACGCGGTCGACGAGGTCCAGCGCGTCGACGCCGTGACCGTCGACATCGACGCGGTGCCGCGCGACGATCCCGCCGCCTTCGCGCTGGTGCAGTCGACCCACACCCTCGGCTGCTTCCAGATCGAGTCCCCCGGCCAGCGGGAGCTGATCGGCAAGTTCGCGCCCGAGACCTTCGAGGACCTCATCATCGACATCTCGCTGTTCCGGCCCGGGCCGGTCAAGAGCGACATGGTCACCCCGTTCCTCGAGGCCCGGCAGGGCTGGCGCGCCCCCTCCTACCTGCACCCCGACCTCGAGCCGTACCTCGCCGACACCGCCGGCGTCGTCGTCTTCCACGAGCAGGTGCTGCAGATCGTCTCCGTGATGACCGGCTGCACCCTGGCCGAAGCCGATGAGGCCCGTCGTGCCCTGGGCGACCCGCTGGGCCAGCCGGAGGTGCGGGCGTGGTTCGTGCCGGCGGCCCTGCGCTCCGGGTACGACCTGCCGACCGTCGAGCGGGTGTGGGAGGTGCTCAAGGCCTTCGGCTCGTTCGGGTTCTGCAAGGCCCATGCGGCCGCGTTCGCGCTGCCGACCTACCAGTCGGCGTGGATGAAGGCGCACCACCCAGCGGCGTTCCTCGCCGGGGTGCTCACCCACGACCCCGGGATGTACCCCAAGCGCCTGATCCTCGACGACGCCCGCCAGTTCGGCATCGCGGTGCTCGGGCTCGACGTCAACCGCTCGGGTCCGACCTACCGCGTGGAGCGGGTCGGGGTGCTCGACGAGCCACTACCGGAGATCCTCGGGGAGCCGCCCCGCCGGCGCCCGGACGACCCGCGGCTGCCGGACAGCCGGGCCTACGGCATCCGGATGTCGCTGGCCGACATCAAGGGGATCAGCGAGACCGAGGTCGCCCGCATCGTCTCCGGCGTGCCCTACGCGACGCTCTCGGACTTCTGGCACCGGACCGCGGTGTCGCGGCCGATCGTCGAGCGGATGGTCGTCGCCGGTGCGTTCGACGCCCTCTACGGCATCGGCGTCAGCTCCCCGGTCCGGCGCCGGGGGCAGCTCACCCGTCGCGACCTGCTGCTGCAGGTCGCCGAGCTCGACACCTGGAGCCGGGCTCTCGCCCGAGGGCGGCCACGGAGCAAGCCTTCAAGCCAGCCGCGGAGCCAGCCATCGAGCCAGCCATCGAGCCGGCCTGGACGCGCCGCCCTTCCCAGCGGGACGGGTGACGAGGGACCAGAGGTCCGGGCAGCCCGTCAGTCGCAGGCGCCCCGTGCCGTGCCGGCCGCCGAGGTGCAGCTGGCACTCGACCTCGGCGACGACCCGGCACAGGCGCATCCTTCGGGACTGCCGGAGATGACCGGGGCCGAGCAGGTCCGCGCCGAGCTCGAGGTGCTCGGGCTCGACATCAGCAAGCACGTCCTCGACTTCTACGAGCCGTTCTTGTCGGCTATGGGCATCACCCGGGCCCGCGACCTGCTCTCCCGCCGGAGCCGCCAGGAGGTGCTGGTCGCGGGGGTCAAGGTGGCGACCCAGACACCACCGATCCGGTCGGGGCGGCGGGTCGTGTTCGTCACCCTCGACGATGCCACCGGGCCCCTCGACGCGACCTTCTTCGAGGACGCGCAGGTCGGCTACGCCTCGACCGTCTTCCACTCCTGGCTGCTGGTGGTCCGGGGTGTCCTACGCCGCACCGGCCCCCGCGGGGTGTCCATCCGGGCGACCGGCTGCTGGGAGCTGTCGGCCCTGCGTACCGAGTGGGAGCACGGCGGGATGCGGGCGGTCGAGGCGAGCATGGGCACCGTCGGCCGGGTCAGCGAGCAGGCCGTGCAGGGTGCTGCGGCGAGCCGGTCGAGCCGTCCGGTCATCGCCCCGCCGCCCTTCGGCAGCCCGCACGTCTACTCGACTGGCTTCCGGCAGTCGCCCTACGCCGATGTCGCGCCTTCCGGCAGCGGTACCCGGGGAGCGCCCCGACGGCTGTGGCACTCCAGCTCGGGCAGTGCCGGTGGCTGACGGACCGTCCTGGCGCGGGCCGGTGGCCCCGCGCTGCCATTCATTCACCCGGATGCCGGTACCCCACGGGGTCGATCGGCCCTTGCGGACTGCCGACAACTCCTCCACGACAGCTGTCACCCCAGCCGTGGAGGACCCCCGTGCCGCACCTTCGTCCCCGCCTCACCCTCTCGCCCCGCCTCCGACGCCGCTCGGTCGCAGCACTCGCTCTCGCCGTTGCCGCGGCCACGGCGGCTGCCTGCGACGCCCCGGACGTGCGGCCGGCCACGCGGGTGTTCTCGGCCGCGATCGAGGCGACACCGCAGTACCAGCCGGCGACGCTGCCGTGCGACCCCGGCGACTCCTTCAGCAAACCTGGGCCGGTCGCTTTCGAGCAGTTGCTGCTTGCCACCTATGGACCCGCCTCGGTCGGCATCACGCGCGCCTGCGACGGAACCAGAAGCGAGCACAACGAGGGCCGTGCTCTCGACTGGGGCATGGACTACGCCAACACCGCGCAGCGCCAGCACGGGCAAACCGTGATCGACTGGCTGCGAGAGACCGATGCCAGCGGGCGCGCGAATGCAGTGGCGCGCCGGCTCGGTATCCAGTACTTCATCTGGAACAAGCAGATGTACGGGTCGTGGAACAACTTCGCCCCCTCGCCCTACAGCTGCGACGGGACCCCGACCGGCTGCCACATCAACCACATCCACTTCAGCTTCACCTGGAGCGGAGCGCAACAGCTGACGTCGTTCTGGCAGGCCGGGCCGCTGCCCGCGGCAAGGGCCGGCACCACCCAGGGCGTCAGCGCCCAGGCGGCGGCACCGACAGTGGCTCCGGTCGCCTTGCTACCGGGTGTCTCGTACACGGTCGAGGCCTCGGGCACCTACCGCTTCGGCACCGCCACGACCCAGGTCGCCGATGCCATGTGCTCACTCAAGAACGGGGTCTGGAGCACGACGAGTGGGCGCGTCTCGCTGTTCGGGACGAACGACCTCAAGTTGGCTGTCGACGACATCTCGGCGTGGGTGCCGGTCACCAACAACGGCCAGGGCTGCAACACGGTCGACCACCGCTACCGGCTCTCCCTGCACCCCTATGCCGGCCAGGACCTGTACGCCGTGGTGCAGGACCCCATCCGTTCCGACAACTCGGGGGCCTTGAACCTGAGCGTCGTCACCGCCGGCTAGCCGGAGACCGGCGCCGCCCTGGTAAGCGGCTGCTCACCCGGCTGCGTCGGCCCTGCCGCGTCGCCGCGAGGAGCCGGGGTGGGGGGACCTCGCGGCTAGGCTGCGGGTATCCGCGCGCCGCTCGGGTCCGAGCGGAAGGAGGTGCTGGGTGCCTGACCGCCGCTCGGCCTCCTCTACCAGCCTCACGGCGAGCACCCTCTGGCACGACCTGCGCGAGGCACTGGAGCGCGAGCCTCGCGGCGACGCCGCCACACCTGTCACACCCGGCGACGCCGATGGCCGGCCGCCCGCGCTCGACATCGTCGACGCCGGCGGCGGGACGGGTGGCTTCGCCGTGCCACTGGCCGAGCTCGGCCACCGGATCGTCGTCGTCGACCCGAGCCCGGACTCCCTCGCGTCGCTGGCCCGTCGGGCCGGCGAGGCCGGGGTGTCGGACCGGGTTGACGCCCGCCAGGGCGACCTGTCCTCCCTGCTCGACGTCGTCCCCGCAGGCAGCGCCGACGTGCTGGTGTGCCACTCGGTGCTGGAGTACGCCGACGACGCCGACGAGGCACTGGCCGGTGCAGTTGCGGTGCTTCGGCCGGGCGGCCTGGTCAGCATCGTCGTGGCCAACCGGCTCGCCGTCGTTCTCGCCCGTGCGCTGGCCGGCCGGTTCGAGGAGGCGGCGGTCGTGCTCGCCGACCCCGAGGGACGAGCCGGCCAACACGACCGGGCGCTGCGGCGGTTCGACGCCGACAGCCTCGCTGCTATCGCGGAACGAGCGGGGATGCAGGTGCAGGCAGTCCACGGAGTCCGGGTGTTCTCCGACCTGGTTCCCGGGGGAGTACTCGACGACCCGGGCCGTCGGGCGGCGCTGCAGCAGCTCGAGTCGGCAGCCAGCCGTGACCCTGCCCTTCGCGTCGTGGCGTCGTCGTTGCACCTGCTGGCCCGGCGTCCCTGAGCGACGGGCGCGGCATGACGCCGGTTGAGCAGGGCCCGGTGATGCCGGCCGGGCAGGGCGTACCCCCGGCTGAGCAGGGCGCGGTGCCGCCTGATTCCGCGCCGGATGCCGGCTGCCACGTGCTGCACGTCGACATGGACGCCTTCTACGCCTCCGTGGAGCTGCGCCGCCGGCCCGAGCTGCGGGGGCGCCCGATGGCGGTCGGCGGGTCGGGGTCGCGAGGGGTGATCCTCTCGGCCACCTATGAGGCGCGTGCCCACGGCGTGCGTAGCGCCATGCCGGTCATGCGGGCCCGGCGGCTGTGCCCCGAGCTGGTCACCGTGGCTCCTGACTTCGCCACCTACCAGGAGGTCTCCTTTGGCGTGATGGAGGTCTTCCGCTCCGTCACGCCGCTGGTAGAGCCGCTGTCACTCGACGAGGCGTTCCTCGACGTCCGCGGTGCCGCCCGGCGCCTCGGCACCGCCACCCAGGTCGCCGCGTGGATCAGAGCCGCTGTCGAGGACGAGCAGGGCATCACCTGCTCCGTCGGGGTCGCGGGCACGAAGTTCGTCGCCAAGCTGGCCTCCGCGCGCTGCAAGCCCGACGGTCTGCTTGTCGTGCCGCCCGCCGGGGTGGTGGCGTTCCTGCACCCGCTGCCGGTCGAGGCACTGTGGGGCGTGGGCGACAAGACGGCGGAGCTCCTGCGGCGGCTGGGGCTGCACACTGTGGGCGACCTGGCGCGGACTCGGGAGCAGACGCTGCAGCGAGCGCTCGGGCCGGCGGTGGGCGCGCACCTGTCCGCGCTGGCCTGGGGGCGCGACGAGCGGCGTGTCGTACCCGGCGAGCCGGAGAAGAGCATCGGTGCGGAGGAGACCTTCCCCCGTGACGTCGACGATGCCGACCTCGTCCTGCGGGAGCTGCTGCGCCTTTCGGAACGCACGGCCGCCCGCCTTCGGGAGCAGTGCGTCGCAGCCAGGACCGTCAGCATCAAGGTGCGGTTCGCCGACTTCACGACCATCACCCGCTCGCGCACGCTGCGGCTCCCCACCGACACCGGTCGCGAGGTCTACGACACGGCGCGCCAGCTGTTCGAGGCACTCGGGCTGCAGCGGGCTCGGTTGCGGCTGGTCGGCGTCCGGGCTGAGGCGCTGGTTCCCGCCGAGCGTGCGGCTCGGCAGCTCGCGCTCGGCGAGCGGGAGAACGGCTGGCGTGAGGCCGAGCAGGCGGTTGACCGCGCCTCGCGTCGCTATGGCGCAGGCGTGGTGCGGCCTGCAACGCTGATCGAGGCGCCCGGCCCGGATTGCCCCGGGTAACCAATCGGACGGCCGCCCCGGGAGGTCCAGAGGTGCAAACCGGACCCGAAAAGGGGTAGAAAGACCTGCACGATCGGGCTACGGGGGGCGCTACCACTCCTCGCTGCGCGTGCCTATGCTTGACAAGGTGGCCCGTCGGGCCGTCCTTCCGACGTGGGGAGGAGCGCGGATGCCGCTCTCTGAGCACGAGCAGCGTCTGCTCGAGCAGATCGAGCGCGCGCTCTATGCCGACGACCCCAAGCTTGCCAGCAGTGTTCGGGCGATCAACCCGCGCACGTACGCGATCCGGCGGCTCTGGCGTTCGCTCCTATTGTTCATCGTCGGCCTCGCGGTGCTTGTCGCCGGTGTCGCCATATCGTCCTCGGCGGTGTCGGTCGTCCTCGGCATGCTGGGCTTCGTCCTCATGCTCGTCGCTGCCCTGCGCGGCAACGGCGACCTTCGGCGCCTCGGCGGCCGCCCGGAGGTCGACCGTCGTGCCCCGCGCAAGCACACTGCCGCCAGCGGTCCCGCAGCGTCGACCCCTCGACCAGCTCGTCCGGCAGGCAGTCGCCGCCGCGATGCGAGCCGCCCACGCTCGGGCTTCATGGAACGTCTCGAGCAGCGCTGGCGTCGGCGATGGGAAGGGCGGGACGGCGGCTTCTAGGCCTCAGGCCACAACGAGTCGGCCCGCCTGAAGCCGTTGGCTTCAGCGTCGTACTCTCACGGCTGGCGGAGCCTGGTCGGCAGGCTCCAGGGGCGCCTCGACTGATGGTCCCACGCTGCGACTCGACTCGCGAGCGACCGGGTGCGCTCCGAAGCCGGCTGGACCACGCTCGTCGGCCAGAGTGTTGCACGCGTCCGAGCTGCCCGACCAGCCCCGTCGCGCAGCAACGCCAGCAGGTCCCGCACCGCAGCGGAGGAGATCTCTGCCGGCGGATGAGCGCTGTTCTGCGGGCGGAACCTACGCCGCTCCTCGGCCACCACCAGCCGGTCGAGCGTCTGGCGCGCAGCCTGCGACCGGTCCCCGGAAGTTGATGGTGCGTCCGGCTCCGTCCCCGGTACCGCGTTCTCCAGCCGAGCCGCCCACCGTGCCGCCAGCTGGCGGGGCGTGCCCTGGCCGGGGCCGGCGACGCCGAGGTCGGTAGCGGTGTCGCGGACTTCCTGCCACGCCCCCCGCGACAACTCGCCGGGTCGGCGCCCGGCCAGCCGCAGGCGCCGCCGCCGCCGGCGCACAGCCGCGGGCACCGGGGCTGTCAGCAACAGCACCGCGGCTACCCCCAGCGCGTACAGCCACCAGGTCGGCCCGTGCGACGCGGCGGCCGCAGGTGCCAGATCACCGAGCGGCGCGGCGACGCCTGCTCGGTCCTCGCTGGGGAGTCGGGTCTGGTCCAGACCGCTGTCGCCGGCCGCGCCGGCTGCACCCTGCGCGGGTAGCGGGGCCGGTGCCTGCCCTGCCGCCGCCGACGTCGGCGCGCTGTAGGCGGGGGCGAGGTCATTGCTGTCGTCGCGCGGCGTCGGCTCGAAGCGGATCCAGCCCGTCTGCGGGAACCAGACCTCGGGCCACGCGTGGGCATCGTGGTTGGTGATCAGCCAGCTGCCGTCGGGTTGCTGCACACCTTGCGTGAAGCCCACCCCGACGCGGGCCGGAAGGCCGAGCGCACGGACGAGCAAGGTCATGGCCGTCGCGAACTGCTGGCAGTATCCCCGGCGGTCGACCAGCAGGAACTGGCGCAGTGAATCGGCCCCGCCGGCTGGCGCGCCCTGCAGGTCGTAGTGGAAGGCGGGGGAGCGCAGATAGGCCTGGATGGCGACGACGGCGTCGTAGGGCGTCTGGGCGGACCCGGTGAGCTGGTTCAGCAGGGCGCGCACCGCTGGGTCGAGCCGCCCGACGAAGGTGTCAGCCCGGAGCGCGGGTGGCAAGGTCGAGCCGGATCCGGCAGGCGCGCGCAGCTCGGCGGGTGTCGGTGCTGGCACCGATGCGGTGGTCGTGTAACGAGTGCCCGTCGTGTCGGTGTGGGTCGACAGGATCGTGGCCGTGCCTGCCTCGAACCGCCAGTCGCCCCGGACGGCGACCCGCGTCGGCAGGAAGGGCACCGGCAGGTACCGCTCCGCGAGGCGCTTCTCGACCAGGACACTGGCCTCGACGGCGTCGCGGGTCCCGTCCGCTGCGGTCGGCATCCCCGACGAGACGCGGGTCTCGGGCCCGGCGCTGAGGCGCCCGAGCCGGAAGCCCGTGCCGTCGTACTGCTCGAGCGCGGTGAGCCGCAGGTACTCCGGGTGGGTGGTGCGCACGTGCAGCAGGGGGACGGTGTCAGCCGTCGTCAGCTGCTGCTCGATGGTCACCAGCGGCTGGACGACGAGGGTCGGCCCGCCGCCTCCACCGCTGCCGGTGCCCGTGCCCTCGCTGCCCGAACTCAGCCAGCCCCTGCTCAGCCCCGCGGGCAGCAGCGCCGGGACGACCAGCGCGACGAGCACGGCGCCGAGCCCGATGCGCCGACCTGCTGCCCCACGCCCACGCTGGACCTCGCCGGCGTCGGGGGCGATGACGGTGCCCCAGCTCTCCAGCCGGCCTGAGCTGGTCAGGAGCAGCCCGACGTATCCGAGCGCCGCCAGCGCGAACGACAGGCCGGGCACACCGTGCGGAGCGACAGCTGCCGGCACCGCGACGAGGGTGAGCAGCGGCAGACCGGCCGTCGCCGGCCGGCGGGCGGTGGCAGCCAGCAGGTCGACCAGGACGGCGACGACGAGCACGCCCGCCGCGACGAGCAGGACCAGCCCGGGTCGTTCTCCAACCTGCGGTGCCAGCACCTTGATGTCGTGCAGGCCGTCGGCAGCCACGTCGCGCAGCGCTCGCGGCGTCGCGCGGGTGGGCAGCAGCCCCCAGCGCGCGGTTGACGATGCGGACAGCGCGGTGAGGTACAGCAGGCCGCCGAGCAGGCCGGGCACGACGGTCAGCACCGCGGGCACGGCGATCCGGTCGCGCACCAGCCGGGCCAGCGTGCCGCCCGCGGCCGCGACGACCACCGAACCCGCTGCAGGCAGCAGCCACCAGGCGACGCTGTCGAGCACCGCCGACAGGGTGGTGGCAGCAGCGAGGGTGGCGAGCGCCGCCGCGACCGCGCCAGCTCCGTGAGCCGATGCGCCGCGAGGCGCGGTCGAGGCCGGGGGAGGCGAACTTCGGGGAGCCGGTTCCGAGCTCTGCGCGGCCGCCGCGCTACGGCGGCCATCCGGCGGTGCCGCGAGCTGGCTCATCGACCCGCCAGCACACGTGCGCTGCTGGAGCGCAGCAGCTCGGGCCACAGCGCGTCGAGCCGGGTGTCCGGGCCGGCGATGCCCACCGCCCAGCCGGCGGCTGCGAGCAGGTCGCGGGCGCCGTTGACGCCCCCACCGTCCCCGCGACGGTCAACGCCCCCGAATTGTGTCCCGCGCAGCCGGGTCGAGGGACCGTCGGCGAGCAGGGCGAAGGCGCCCGCCCGCCCGCCCGCCGCACTGCCCGCGCCCAGCAGCGGAAGGACGGCAGCCCGGGCAGGGCGCACGAGGGCGGCGACGAGCGTGCCCGGCATGCCGGCCAGGGTGGCGGAGGCCAGCGACAGGTCAGCGCACTCGTCCTCGCAGACGATGCCCGCGAGCGCGGTCAGCACGGCGTGCTCAGCGCCCGCAGCAGGCGCCGACACCCGTACCCGACCCGCCGCGTCGACGAGCTGCAGGGCAAAGCCCCGGCGGGCCAGTGCTACCGCCACCGAGGCGATGGCGGAGACCGCCCACTCGCTCGGCGGCACCGGCAGGTGCTCGTCACCGGCGGCCGGCAGCCGGGTGTCGAGCAGCAGGGTCGCGCGCGCCTGGTATGGCAGCCCCTCCTGGCGGACGGTGAGCTCGCCGGTGCGGGCCGTGGTCCGCCAATGCACGCGGCGCAGGTCGTCGCCGTCGCGGTAGGGCCGGGTGCCGACGTCGTCCTCGCTCCCGAGCGACAGGGCGGCCGCGAGCCCCTCGCCGCCGCGTGACCAGTCGCCCCCGGAGCTCGCCGGCGGCAGGGGCGTGATCGCCGGGGTGACCACCAGCTGGTCGCTCGCCGTGAACGAGCGGACCAGCTCGCAGAAGCCGAAGGGGTCGGCGAGGCGGACCGACAGCGGGCCGACCCGCCAGATGCCACGGGTGCGGGTCCGTACCCGGTAGGCGACCGAGCGCTGCTGGTCGGTCGGCACCCGGTCAAGCACGAAGCGGGGGGCCGTACCGAGCTCGCGCGGCAGCTGGTCCTCGACGAGGAGCACCGATGTGGGCAGCCGCGACAGGTTGCGCACCCGCACGGTGACGGTCGTGCTCTCGCCGGCCGCCAGTCGGGCGGGCTCCACGGTGCGCGTGCAGGACAACCGGTAGCGCGAGCGGACTACGGAAAGAACGGCTGCCAACGGCAGGGCGATCAGCAGGACGCCGATCCGCACGAGGTCGCGCTCGCCCAGCACGAGCCCGGCCAGGCCGCAGCTGCTGCCGGCAGCGGCGAACGAGCGGCCACGCGTGGTGAGGCCCGACAGCGCACTGCGCAGCTCTGCCCGCGACGGGACGGCCACGGGCTACCGCTCCCGCCTGCGGGCGAAGCGCCCGCTGCCGTTCGATCGGCCGGCGGGCGCCACGGCCTGCATGGATGGCGCGTCGTGCTCGGCGGTCAGGGGGACGGTGCGCAGCAGCTCGCGCAGCACGTCCTCGGGGCGCCGCCGGGCGAGCTGCGCCTCGGGGGTCGCGAGCAGCCGGTGAGCGAGCACCGGCACGGCGAGGTCGTGCACGTCGTCAGGCAGCACGTAGTCGCGGGCGTCGAGCGCCGCCGCGGCCCGGGCCGCCCGCAGCAGGTGCAGGCTCGCTCGGGGTGAAGCGCCGAGCCGCAGGTCGGACGAGCGCCGGGTGGCTCCGACGAGGTCGACGACGTAGCGGCGGACCTCGTCGGCGACGTGCACCCGCCGTACCTCGTCCGACAGCGCGGCCACCTCCTCCGCGGTGACGACCGGCGTCAGCAGCTCCAGCGGGTCCCCAGAGCCGTGCGAGTCGATCATTGCGAGTTCCGCGGTCGGCGACGGGTAGCCCATCGCCACCTGGGCCGTGAACCTGTCGCGCTGCGCCTCCGGGAGCGGGTAGGTCCCCTCCATCTCCACCGGGTTCTGCGTCGCGACGACGAAGAACGGGCGGCCGACCGAGTAGGTGACCCCGTCGGCGGTGACGGTCCGCTCCTCCATGCACTCCAGGAGCGCCGACTGCGTCTTCGGGCTGGCCCGGTTGATCTCATCGCCGATCACCACGTTGGCGAACACGGCGCCGGGCTTGAACTCGAACCGGCGCGACTCGCTGTCATAGACGCTGACCCCGGTGACGTCGGTCGGCAGCAGGTCGGGCGTGAACTGGATGCGCCGCACGGATGCGTCCATCGCCCGGCCGAGCGCCTTGGCCAGCATTGTCTTGCCCACCCCGGGGACGTCCTCGATCAGCAAGTGGCCCTCGGCCAGCAGGACGACCAGCGCCAGCCGGACGACGTCGGGCTTGCCGTCGATGACGGTCTGCACGCTGCTCGCGAGAGCGCTGCCCAGCCGGGCGATGCGCTCGACGTCCGGGGGGTCACCGAAAGCCGGGTCACCGTGCGCGAGGGCAAGAGCGGAGTCGCTCACTGCGCGTGCCTCCCGGAAGCTGCCGGACCGGACGCGTCCAGTCTGCCCGGAACCTCGCGTTCGTACTTGCCGCGGCCGAGGTTGATGCAGGCCCTTCGGCATCCCAGAGCCGGCCTCAACCCGGCCTGACTTCGGTCGACAATGTTCCAGTGGGGAGAAGTGGGGTAATGTGGGTTTTGTTGGTGGATGAGAGGGGGCGGCGGGGATGTTCCTCGGCACGCACCGCCCCCGGCTCGACGAGAAGGGCCGCATCGCCCTCCCTGCACGCTTTCGCGACGACCTGACCGGCGGGGTGGTCGTCACCAAGGGTCAGGAGCGGTGCCTCTACGGCTACCCGATGGACGAGTTCCAGCGGATCGGCGACGCCCTGCGCGACGCGCCGGTCACCGCGAAGGCGCTGCGTGACTACCAGCGGACCCTGTTCGGCTCGGCGACCAGCGAGGTGCCCGACCGGCAGGGCCGGGTCACGCTGCCCGCCGGGCTGCGCGAGTACGCGGGCCTGGACCGAGACTGCGCCGTCGTCGGCAGCAACAACCGCTTCGAGATCTGGGACGCGACGGCGTGGGACCGCTGGTCAGAAGGCAACGACGAGCGGTTCGCAGAGCTCACCGAGGAGGTGTTGCCCGGGGTGATCTGACCCAGCCGCCAATCGACCCGAGCTAGACACCGCAACACCGCAACACCGCAACACCGTGTCGGCGTACAGCCAGGTTCCGCCCCGCTCCGATCCAGACGCATCTTCCCCGGTGCCTGGCCGAGCGGGGCGGGACCTGACTGATACGGCGAACCGTCGCCGGTCCGTCATCACTGGCTCCAACCACGGAGCAGCCCACCGAAGAGCGGCCCACCGAAGAGCACTCGACCGAGGAGCAGGAGGATGCGGTGGAGCACGTGCCCGTCCTGCTCGATCGGGTGACCGAGCTGGCCCTGCCCGCCCTGCAGCATGAGGGGGCCGTCCTCGTCGACGGCACGCTCGGGCTCGGCGGCCACGCCGCCGCCATCCTTGCGGCCGCGCCGCAGGTTCATCTGATCGGCATCGACCGCGACGAGCAGGCTCTCGCCGAGGCCGAGCGGCGGCTCGCGCCGTTTGCCGGCCGCATCACGCTGGTGCATGCGGTTGCCGCCGACCTCGAGGAGGTGCTTGAGCGGACCGACCACGCGTCGGTCTCAGCTGTCCTGCTCGACCTCGGCGTGTCGTCGCTCCAGCTCGACGCGGTCGAGCGAGGGTTCTCCTACGCCCGTGATGCACCCCTCGACATGCGCATGGACCAGCGCAGGGGCCGTACGGCGTCGGAGGTCGTCAACAGCTATTCGGTGGGAGAGCTGGCACGGGTGTTGCGGGTCTACGGCGAGGAACGTTTCGCCCGGCGCATCGCGCAGGCCATCGACCGCGAACGGCAGCGGGAACCCTTCACGGGTACCGAGCGGCTCGCGGAGGTCGTGCGCACCGCCGTGCCGGCCGCGACCCGCCGCACCGGTGGCCACCCCGCCAAGCGGACCTTTCAGGCGCTGCGCATCGAGGTCAACGCCGAGCTCGACGGGCTCGCCATGACCCTTCCCGCCGCCCTTGCGGCCCTGCAAGAGCATGGCCGGCTGCTGGTGCTCGCCTACCACTCGCTGGAGGACCGCCTGGTCAAGCAGGCGATGGCGGCGCAGGCGCACCCAGATGTCCCGCCGGGCCTGCCGATCGTCCCCGACCACCTGCAGCCGACGCTTCGGCTGCTGACCCGGGGGGCTGAGCGGGCCAGCGCCGCCGAGCTCGAAGCCAACCCTCGTGCAGCGTCGGTTCGCCTGCGGGCGGCCGAACGGATCCGCCGGCAGGAGGCGGCGTGAGCGCCCAGCCGATCAGCGGCCCCGGCGGCACCGCGTCGGTCGACGCGCCAGAAGCACGGGCTGTTCCCACGGCGCCGAGGGCAGGCGCAGCCCGGCGGGACCCGAACCGCGGTACCGGAAGCACCCCGAGTGGTCGCCCGGCCGCGCGGCCACGGCTGTGGCTCGTGCCGGCGCCGCGCCGTGCGCCGCGGGCTCCGTTCGTCGTCGTCCTGCTGGCGCTTCTGCTCGTCGGGCTCGTCGGCCTGCTGCTGCTCAACACGGCATCGGCCCAGGACGCCTTTCGGCTCAGCGCCCTCCAGCGGCAGCAGCAGGCGCTGGAGCTGCAACGCCAAGAGCTCGCGCACCAGGCCGACGCCCTCGGTGACCCGGCCCAGCTGGAGGCCAAGGCCCTCACCCTCGGGATGATCCCGGTGGGGGCGCCGATCTTCTTGGCGCCGGGGCAGCCGCTGCCCAAGGGCGCCGTGGTCGTGGGTGACGGCATCGTCGTCGTGCCCGCGCCGCTGCCACCGTGGTCCGGCGCGCTCGAGGCCATACCCTCCGCACCGGCTTCGGCCAAGCCGTCGCTCAAGGCGGCACCAAAACCATTGGGTAGCGCGTCGCCTGCTGCGCAGGCGTCGAGGGTTGCCAAGCCGTCGGCGGCTACTGCCCCCTCCGTTGCCCCCTCCGCTGCCCCCTCGGCTGGTCCGCGCCCATCAGCCGCCCCGACACCCGCTTCCCGGCCGTCCGCCCGGGCCACCGCGGTGGCACCCCCTGCGCTGAAGACGACGCCGGCACCTGCGCGTTCGGTGCGAGCAGTCACCCCGGCAGCGCCTCTCACGGCGCCCGTTCCAGCGCCGCCCACCGGGACAACGCCCACCGGGACAACGCCCACCGGGACAACGCCCGCCGGGACAACGCCCGCCGGGACGACGCCGCAACAGCCGGTGGGCCCGTGACCCGGTCGGTGACGCGGACGCCGTCTCGTGCCGCAGCTCGCACTGCCACCCGTCCCTCCCGCGCATCGCGGGTGCGCTCCGGCAGCGACGCGGGGCAGCCCCGCCGCCGCACCACGGGTGCCCCGACATCGGCGGCCTCCGGCGGTGGTGGCCGCGGCCCTGGTGGCCCACGCACCTCCGAGCTGCGAGGCCGCCGTCCCCGCCCGGGCCGCCGGCCGCTTCGGCTCGGCTCGCCGGGCAGGCGGCTGCGCAGCGGCGCCGTCCTGCTCGTGGTGCTGCTGCTGATCCTCGGTGCGCGGCTGGTCCAGCTGCAGGGCTTCCAGTCCCAGCGCTACGCGGGGATGGCGTCGGCGCAGCGCCTGCGGGTCCTGCCGCAGACGGCCTGGCGCGGCCAGATCACCGACCGCAGCGGCGCGGTGCTGGCCGTCGACGTCGATGCCCGCGACATCTATGCCCAGCCGCACGACATCACCGACATCAACGTCGCCGCCACCACGCTCGCCCCGCTGCTGCACAAGCCGGCCGCGCAGCTGTTGAGCAAGCTGTCGAGCACGTCGACGTTCGTGTACCTGGCCCGCGGCGTCGACCCGCGGGCGGCCGAGCGGGTCACCGCCCTCGACCTCAAAGGCATCGGAGCGCTGCCCGAGCGCAGGCGCGACTATCCGACGGGCACCCTGGCCGCCAACGTGCTCGGCTTCGCCGGGCTCGACGGCACGGGGCTGGCCGGTGTCGAGTCGGCGTACAACGCCCAGCTGGCCGGTCGCAACGGGCGTCTGGTCATCGAGGAGGACCCGCAGGGGCGGGTCATCCCGGCAGCGACTCATCACGAGGTCGACCCCCGTCCCGGGCAGGGCGTGCAGCTGACGCTCGACCGCGACATGCAGTACGTCACCCAGAAGGCGCTGGCCGAGGGGGTGCGGGAGGCGCAGGCCGACAAGGGCGTCGCGATCGTGATGGACCCGAAGACCGGTGACGTGCTCGCCATGGCGTCGGCCCCCACCTTCGACCCCAACAAGCCCGAGTCCGTCAAGGCCGGCACGTTCGGCAACCCCGCCACGGGGTGGACCTACGAGCCCGGCAGCGTCAACAAGGTCATCACGATCGCCTCCGGCATCGAGCGCGGCGTGATCACGCCGACGACCGTCATCGACGTCCCCAAGTCGTCCCCCTCTGAAGGCATCAAGGCCGGCTCGTACACGATCCACGACGCCGAGAACCATCCGCAGGAACTGCTGACCGTGGCGGGAGTGCTCGCCGAGTCCAGCAACCTCGGAACCCTGCTGATCAGCCGGATGCTGGGTGTGCCCGCGGAGCTCGAGGGGGCGCTGCGCGGCTTCGGCCTCGGTGCCGCGACCGGCGTCGGCTTCCCCGGTGAATCGAGCGGCATCCTGCAGCCGTCGGCGCAGTGGGACGTCAGCCAGGCTGCCACCATCCCCTTCGGCCAGGGCATGAGCGTCACGGCCCTGCAGATGGCCTCGGTCTACGCGACGATCGCCAACGGTGGGGTGCGGGTGCCGCCGCGGCTCGTGGAGGGCCTGGTCGACTCGGACGGGCTGACACCGGCCCAGCAGGGGGCGCCGAGCCGGGTGGTCTCGCCGGCCACCGCCGCAACCGTGAGCCAACTGCTGGAGGCTGTCACGACGGCGGACGGCACGGCGCCCAAGGCCGCCATCCCCGGCTACCGGGTCGCGGGCAAGACGGGCACGGCCGACCGCATCGGGCCCAACGGCACGTACTCGGGCTACGTCGCGTCGTTCGTCGGCTTCGCGCCGGCCGACAAGCCCGCCTACGTCGTCACGGTGGTGCTCGACAACCCGCGCAACGGCCACTACGGCGGGTCGGTGTCGGCGCCCATCTTTCAGAAGATCATGTCGTACGCGCTCGCCGCGCACCGCGTGCCGCCGACCGGCACGCCGCCCGCCAACTTTCCCCTCAAGGGGCCGTGAGAAGGGGGGCGCTCAGCGTGAACAGCACCGCCCCCACGAGCCGCCGGGCGATGAGCCACAGTCCCGCTAGCCTCTCGGACGTGCCCGTGCCCGCTGCCGACTCCGGTGTTGACGCCGCTGTCGGTACCTCTGTCGGTACCTCTGGCGGCACCGCAGGGACGGGTTCCGGACGCGAGCTTCTGCGACCGCGCAGCGTCATGCCCATCCCGCTGTCCCTGCTAGCTCACCGTGCAGGTGCGGCCGCAAGTACAGGTGCAGGGGCGGATGTCCGTGTCACCGGGGTGACGCTGGACAGCCGCGCTGTCCTGGCCGGCGACCTCTACGCGGCACTGCCGGGGGCTCGGGTGCACGGGGCCGAGTTCATCCCTTCCGCCGCGGTTGCCGGGGCGACGGCTGTGCTGACCGACGCGCGTGGAGCCCCCGCCGCGGCTACCGCCGGGCTGCCGGCTCTCGTGGCCGACGATCCCCGGGCGGTCCTCGGGAGCGTCGCCGCTGCCGTCTACGGCGACCCGACCCGCGGCTTGCGCCTGCTGGGTGTCACGGGGACCAACGGCAAGACGACGGTGTGCTACCTGCTCGAGGCCGGCCTTGCCGCAGCCGGCTACCGAACCGGGCTGGTGGGGACGATCGAGACCCGTGTCGCCGGCCGGTCCGTACCCAGCGCGCGCACCACGCCCGAGGCTCCCGACCTGCAGGCGATGTTCGCAGCGATGGTGGAGCAGGGTGTCAGCGCGGCGGCGATGGAGGTCTCGAGCCACGCCCTCGCTCTGCACCGGGTCGATGCCTGCCACTTCGCGGCGGCGGGCTTCACCAACCTCAGCCAGGACCACCTGGACTTTCACCCGACGATGGCCGACTACCTGGCCGCGAAGGCTGAGCTGTTCCGACCCGAGCGCTCGGCTCGGGCGGTCGTCAGCATCGATGACGAGGCCGGCCGCACCCTGTTCGGCCAGCGGCCGGATGCGGTCACCGTCAGCACCCGCAGCCGTCCGGATCGGACGGTCTACGAAGACGCTGACGCGCAGGGCCCACCCAGCGTTCACGCGCAGTGGCTCGCCGCCGAAATCACCCTCGATGCGCAGGGGTCAACCTTCCGCCTGCTCGGCCCCGGTGTCGACCGCCGCGTCCGGCTGCGGCTGCCAGGGGCGTTCAACGTCTCGAACGCGCTGGTCGCGCTGGTCGTCCTGCACGAGGCGGGCGTCGACCTGGATGCCGCCGTGCCCGGGGTCGAGCGGCTCGCCGGCGTGCCCGGCCGGATGGAGCGGGTCGACGCCGGACAGCCCTGGCTGGCCATCGTCGACTACGCGCATACCCCGACGGCCGTCGCCACGCTGCTGGCCAGCGTCCGGCCGCTCGTGACCGGGCGGGTCATCGTCGTGCTCGGGTGCGGTGGCGACCGTGACCGAGGCAAGCGGCCGCTGATGGGTGCGGCGGCCGCCGAGAGGGCCGACCTCGTCGTCCTGACGTCCGACAACCCCCGCTCGGAGGACCCCGGCAGCATCGTCGCGGCCATGCTCGAGGGCGTGCAGGGCGTCGTGCCGGCAGGCCGGGCCGAGGTCTCGACCGAGCTCGACCGGGCCGAGGCCATCGCGCTCGCGGTCGACCGGGCGCGGCCGGGTGACGCCGTCGTCGTCGCCGGCAAGGGTCACGAGACCGGGCAGGACACGGCCGGCACCGTCGCCCCGTTCGACGACCGCACCGTGCTCCGGCGTGCCATCGCCGTCAGCGGCCAGGGCGGCCAGGGCGGCCAGGCCGGCCAGGGCGGCGAGGCGCAGTGACGGCCGTGCCCATGCACCCGCGAGCGCAAGTAGCGGCGCAGACAGTAGCGGCCGGTTGAGCACCCTGACGCTCGCCGACGTGGCCCAGGCCACCGGCGGCCGGTTCGATGCGCTGAGCGGACCGGCCGACAGCCTCGGCTCCTCCCACGTCGAGTCGGTCACGATCGACTCACGCACAGCTGAGCCGGGCGCCGTGTTCGCCGCCCTGCCCGGCGAGCACGCCGACGGGCACGACTATGCCGCCGACGCGGCCGCCCGGGGCGCCCTGGCCGTGCTCGCCGCCCGCCCGGTCGGCGTGCCCGCGGTCATCGTCGACGACGTCACGAACGCCCTCGGGGCGATGGCGCGGGCGCAGCTGCAGGCGCTGCCCGAGGTCCGCGTCGTCGCCGTCACCGGCTCCTCGGGCAAGACCAGCACCAAGGACCTGCTGGCCGCCGTGCTCGAGGCCCGCGGCCCGACCATCGCCCCGCCCGGCTCGTACAACAACGACCTCGGCGTACCGCTGACGGTGCTGCGCTGCGACGCGGGCACCCGATACCTCGTCCTCGAGATGGGCACCCGGGGGGCAGGGCAGATCGCCCGGCTGTGCGCGATCGCGCCACCCTCGATCGGGGTGGTGCTCAACGTCGGCACCGCGCACATCGGCGAGTTCGGCAGCCGCGAGGCCATCGCCCGGGCCAAGGGCGAGCTGGTCGAGGCCGCACATGACGTCGCCGTCCTCAACGCCGACGACCCCCTCGTGCTCGCCATGCGCGAGCGGACCGGCGCCCGGGTCGTCACCGTCGGGGAGTCCGCCGACGCCGCGGTGCGGGCCGATGCGGTCGGGCTCGGCTCGGACGGTCGGGCGCGCTTCCGGCTGTGCCATGCCGGGGCGCACGCGGACGTCGAGCTGCGGGTCGTGGGCGAGCATCAGGTCGGCAACGCCCTCGCGGCCGCGGCGGTCGGGCTCGAGTGCGGCCTGTCGCTACCGGCGGTCGCGGCGGCCCTCTCGCGGGCCGAGCCGCGCAGCCGGTGGCGGATGGAGGTCGCGCGGTCGCCGGGCGGGGTCACCGTCGTCAACGACGCCTACAACGCCAACCCCGAGTCGGTGCGGGCCGCGCTCAAGGCGCTGGCCGCGATGGGGCGGGGCGATGGCCAGGTGCCGTCACGCCGACGGACCTGGGCGGTGCTGGGGGAGATGGCCGAGCTGGGCGAGGGCGCGCGTGCCGAGCACGACGGCATCGGCCGGTACGCCGTGCGGCTCGACATCAGCCGGGTCGTCGCCGTCGGGGAGGCCGCCAAGGCCACCCACGCGGGTGCGGTGCTCGAGGGGTCGTGGGGCGAGGAGTCGGTGCACGTCGATGACGCCGGGCAGGCCCTGGCCCTGCTGCGCGACGAGCTGCGCCCCGGCGACATCGTGCTGGTCAAGGGCAGCCGCGTGGCCGGGCTGGAGCGGCTGGCCGCCGCCCTGCTCGAGGCCGCAGGTGAGAAGGGCCAGACCGAGGGTGTGGGCAGGGCGTGAAGAGCGTCTTGATCGCGGCCCTTGTCGCGCTCGTGCTTTCGCTGACCGGCACCCCGGCGGTGATCCGGCTGTTCCGGCACCGCGGCTACGGGCAGGAGATCCGCGAGGACGGGCCGTCGAGCCACCAGACCAAGCGCGGCACGCCGACCATGGGCGGGGTCGTCATCGTCATCGCGACCGTCGCCGGGTACGCGATCGCGCACCTGATCACCCTGCGGGGACCGACGGCGAGCGGGCTGCTCGTGCTGATGGTGATGACCGGGCTCGGAGCGGTGGGTTTCGCCGACGATCTGATCAAGATCCGGCGGCAGCGCAACCTCGGGCTCACGGCGCGGACCAAGTTCGGCGGCCAGCTGCTCGTGGCCCTCGTCTTCGGCCTGCTGGCGCTGCACTTTCGCAACGGCGCCGGCTCGCTGCCGGGCTCCACCAGCCTGTCATTCGTCCGCGACCTCGGCCTGTCGGTCGGCGTGGTCGGCTTCCCGATCCTCGCCTACGTCGTCATCAGCGCCACCTCCAACGCGGTGAACCTCACCGACGGGCTGGACGGCCTGGCCGCCGGCTCGTCGGCGATGGTCTTCGGCGCCTACGTCATCATCTCGTTCTGGATGTTCGGCAACTCCTGCTCGGCGGCGAGCCCCGACGCCGCCTGCTACACCACCCGCGACCCGCTCGACGTCGCCCTGATCTCCGCCGCTGCGATGGGGGCGTGCTTCGGCTTCCTGTGGTGGAACGCCAGCCCGGCTAAGATCTTCATGGGTGACACCGGCTCGCTCGCGATCGGCGGGGCGTTTGCCTCGATCGCCATCGTCACCCGAACCGAGCTGCTGCTCGTCGTGCTCGGCGGCCTGTTCGTGCTCGAGACGCTGTCGGTCATCCTGCAGGTCGCCGGCTACAAGATGACCCGCAAGCGGATGTTCAACATGGCCCCCATCCATCACCACTTCGAGCTGGCCGGCTGGCCGGAGACGACCGTGATCATCCGGTTCTGGATCGTGGCGGGGCTCGCGGCGGCGTTCGGGCTGGGCCTGTTCTACGCCGAGTTCCTCTCTCACGGCGCCTCGCCGTGACGCCACGACCCGCCACGAGCCCGGGCAGCGGCCCGGGGGAGTGGCCCGCCCTCAGCGTGGCCGTCATCGGAGCCGGCGTCTCGGGTGAGGCGGCCGCCAGGACCCTGGCCGAGCTCGGTTCCGACGTCGTGGTACTCGACTCCGCCGACGGGGAGCGCCAGCAGGCCGCTGCCGAGCGGCTCGCCGCGCTCGGGGTTCGAACTCGGCTGGGCGGCCTGCCGGAGCGGCTGCCGTGCGGCGCCGACCTGGTCGTCACCTCCCCCGGGGTCCGGCCGGACACCCCACTGCTCGCCGGCAGTGACGTGCCGATCTGGGGGGAGGTCGAGCTGGCGTGGCGGCTGCGCCCGGCGGGCCAGCGGTGGCTCGGGGTCACCGGCACCAACGGCAAGACGACGACGACCCAGCTGCTGGGCTCGGTGCTGCAGGCAGCGGGCGTGCGCGCGACGACTGCCGGGAACATCGGCACCCCCGTGCTCGACGCGGTCCGGGCCATCGAGCCCTACGACATGCTGGCCGTGGAGCTGTCGAGCTTCCAGCTGCACTACACGTCGAGTCTCGAGCTGCACGCCGCCGGGGTGCTCAACGTCGCCGACGACCACCTCGACTGGCACGGCAGCCGCGAGGCCTACGCCGCCGATAAGGCGCGGATCTGGAACGGACCCGGCGTCGCGGTCGCCAACCGGGACGACGCGGCGACCCTGTCGCTCGCGGCCCGAGCGCGCGGCAAGCGCTTCGTCACCTTCGGCCTGGGCGACGTCGTCGACGGGTGGCTGACGGACGTCGCGTTCGGAGGCGGCGCGTTGCTGCCCCGCGACGAGCTGGCGCTGCCCGGCGGGCACAACGTCTCCAACGCCCTCGCCGCCGCGCTGCTGGCCCGCGCTGCCGGCATCCCCGTGCCGGCCATCCGCGCCGGGCTCGCGGGGCTCGCGCCCGGCCCGCACCGCAACGCCCTCGTTGCCCAGACGGGCGGCGTGAGCTTCGTCGACGACAGCAAGGCAACCAACCCGCATGCGGCGGCGGCGAGTCTCGGGGCCTACCCGTCGGTGGTCTGGGTCGCCGGCGGGCTCAACAAGGGGCTGGCTTTCGACGAGCTGGTGGCCCGCGCCGCTCCCCGGCTGCGGGCCGCGGTCCTCATCGGCACCTGCGCGGGTGACATCGCGGGCGCGCTCGCCCGACACGCCCCCGACGTCCCCGTCGAGCAGGCGGCGTCGATGGACGATGCGGTCCTGAGGGCTGCACGGGTGGCACAGCCGGGCGACACCGTGCTGCTGGCACCCGCGGCGGCCTCGATGGACATGTTCCGCGACTACGCGGCGCGCGGTGACGCCTTCGCGGCGGCCGCCCGCCGGCTACCGGAAGGGCACGTGATGCGGCAGTGACGACGCTCCACCCGCCGGACGTGCACGGAGCGCAGCCAGCGCCGGGCACGGCTCCCCGGCGGGGCGGGCATGGGGCCGGTGAAGCCGTGACCGCGTCCGGCGGTTCGTCCGCGGGCGACGGTCCAGCAGCCGAGCGCATACCGCTGCTTGCCCGGCCGCTGGCGTCGTACTACCTGGTGCTGTCCTCTGCCGGCCTGCTGCTCGCGCTAGGGCTGGTGATGGTCCTGTCCGCCAGCAGCGTCAACTCCTTCCGGGTCTCGGGGTCGTCGTACTCGGTGTTCCTCAAGCAGCTGATGTGGGTCTCGCTCGGCCTGCCGCTGCTGGTGATCGCGGCCCGGCTGCCGGTGCGGGCGTTCCGGACGCTGTCCTACCCGCTGCTGCTGGCCTCGCTGGTAGGCCTCGTGCTCGTGCTCGTGCCGGGGATCGGCCAGACGGTGCTCGGCTCGTCACGCTGGATCGGCGTGGGTCCGTTCACGATCCAGCCGAGCGAGCCGGCCAAGCTGGCGCTCGCGCTCTGGGGGGCCGACCTGCTGGTGCGCAAGCGCCGGCTGCTGGCCGAGTGGCGCCACCTGCTCGTGCCGATCCTGCCGGTGGCGACCCTGGTCTACCTGCTCGTGATGCTCGAACCGGACATGGGCACCACGCTGGTCCTCGTCGTCGTGGTGCTCGCACTGCTGTGGGTGGTCGGCTCGCCGCTGCGGCTGTTCACCGGCCTGCTGGGCACGCTCGCGCTGCTCGGGACCGCCCTTGCCGTCACCGAGCCGTACCGGCTCGCCCGGCTCACCTCGTTCGCCGACCCCTTCCGGGACGCGCAGGACGGCGGCTACCAGGCGGTCCAGGGGCTCTACGCGCTGGCCTCGGGGGGGTGGTGGGGCCTCGGGCTCGGCGCTTCGCGAGAGAAGTGGCAGTACCTGCCCAACGCCCATACCGACTTCATCCTCGCGGTGATCGGCGAGGAGCTTGGCCTGGTCGGCACGGTGCTCGTGCTGGTGCTGTTCGCTGTCCTCGCCTACGGCGGCATCCGCGTGGCGCAGCGCAGCGCGGACCCGTTCGGCCGGCTCGCGGCGGCGGCTGTGACCGCGTGGCTGATCGGGCAGGCCTTCATCAACATCGGCGCCGTCGTCGGCCTGGTGCCGATCACCGGCATCCCCCTGCCGCTGATCAGCTTCGGCGGCTCGTCGCTCGTGCCCACGATGTTCGCCATCGGGATGCTGCTGGCCCTGGCCAAGACCGAGCCCGCCGCGGCACAGGTGGTGGCGCGGCGGGCGGCGCGGAGATCGGCTCGCCGGATGCCCCGGCGCCCCGAGGCCCTGCTGCAGCGCCGTCGTCGCGGGCCCGGCGGGGTAGCCGCTGCGTCGGTCCGCGAGCCCCGCAGGGGAGAGAAGCGGGCACGCAGTGCCGGGCGGCAGCCCTTCGGCGGGCAGGGCTCCGTGCGGGAGGGTTCGGCAGGGCAGGGCTCCGTGCGGGAGGCCTCCGTTCGGCAGGGGTCCGTTCGGCAGGGGTCGTGGAGGCGCGCCGAACGCCGCGTGCCGGGAGCCGAGGCGCGTGCTACCGGTGCCCGCGTGCCAAGCGGTGCGGTGCGCCGCGTGGGCGGTCGGCGTGCCCGGCGAGCCAACCGGTGACCCAGCCCGTCGACGGCTCGGCCCCGGGCAGCCGCGCCCCGGGCAGCAGCGCGGCGGCCGTGGACGGCCCGCGCAGCGTCCTGCTGGCCGGGGGAGGGACGGCGGGCCACGTGGAGCCGGCGCTCGCCGTAGCCGATGCCCTGCGCGCCCGCCGTCCGCAGACCCGCATCACCCTGCTCGGTACCGCGACGGGCCTGGAGGCGCGGCTGGTGCCCGCCCGCGGCTACCCGCTCGAGCTGCTGCCGCGCGTCCCGCTGCCTCGCTGGCTCACGGCCGAGCTGCTCACGGTGCCGGGCCGGTTGCTGCGCGCCGTCGCCGTCGCCGGTGAGGTGATCGCGCGAACCGATGCCGACATCGTCGTCGGCTTCGGGGGCTATGTCGCCCTGCCGGCCTACCTCGCTGCCCGTCGCCGCAGGGTGCCCCTGGTCGTGCACGAGGCCAATCCCCTGCCGGGGCTCGCGAACCGGGTGGGCGCCCGGCTCACGCGCTACGTCGCCACCAGCTCGCGAGAGACGCGGCTTCCGCACGGCCGTCTCGTCGGCATCCCGCTGCGTCCGCAGATCCTCGCCCTGGACCGGGCGGCCGAGCGGGCGGGGGCGCGGGAGAGCTTCGGGCTTCCTGCCACCGGTCCCGTCCTGCTGGTGTTCGGCGGCTCCCAGGGCGCGCGGCACCTGAACGAGGTGGTGGTCGCCGCTGCGCGGCAGCTGTCGGCCGCTGGGATCGCCGTGCTGCACGCCGCCGGGCCCGCGCACGCGGACGCGCTCGCAGCCGCCGTCCCGGCCGGTCTGCCGACCCTCTACCGCGTGGTGCCCTACCTGGAGCGGATGGACCTGGCGTACGCCGCCGCCGACCTGGCGCTGTGCCGGTCGGGGGCGCTGACCTGCGCCGAGCTGGCGGTTGTCGGGCTGCCCGCGGTGTTCGTGCCGCTGCCTGTCGGCAACGGGGAGCAGCGGCTCAACGCGCGGCCCACCGTCGAGGCCGGCGGAGGGCTGCTCGTGGAGGACGCCGACCTGTCCCCGCAGTGGCTCGTCGACACCGTCCTCCCGGTGCTCACCGACCCTGCCCAGCTCGCGGCGCTGGCCGGCGGCGCCCGCCGGGTCGGCCATCGTGACGCGGCGGAGCGGATGGTCGCGCTCGTGCTCGAGGCGGCCGCCGGCGCGGCGCAGCGAGCCGCAGCATGACTATTGCTCCGTTGAGCCAGGCGCGCCCCCTGCCGGAAGAACTGCGCTCGGTGCACCTCATCGGTGTCGGGGGCGCCGGGATGAGCGGCATCGCCCGCATCCTGCTGGCCCGCGGCGCCGAGGTCAGCGGCAGCGACGCCCGCGAAGGGCGGGTGCTGAACGCCCTGCGGGCCCTCGGCGCGCGGATCGCCGTGGGGCACGACGCGGCGAACGTCGGGCGGGCGCAGACCGTGGTGGTCTCGACAGCCATCCGAGAGGCCAACCCCGAGCTGCAGGAGGCGCGCCGGCGCGGGCTCCGGGTCCTGCCGCGTGCTGCCGCGCTGGCCGGGGTGATGGCCGGGTCCCGCGGTATCGCCGTCGCGGGGACACACGGCAAGACCACGACCACCTCGATGCTGACCGTGGTCCTGCAGGAGGCGGGGCTTGACCCGTCGTTCGCCATCGGCGGCGATCTCAACGAGCCGGGCTCCAACGCGCACGCCGGTGCGGGTGACGTCTTCGTGGCCGAGGCCGACGAGAGCGACGGCAGCTTCCTGCTCCTGTCGCCCTACGCAGCTGTCGTCACCAACGTCGAAGCCGAGCACCTCGACCACTACGGGTCCGCTGAGGCGGTTCACGCGGCCTTTCGGGCGTTCATCGAACGAATTGACCCGAGCGGCTTCGTCGTGCTGTGCGCCGACGATCCGGGGGCGGCCGCGCTGGTTGCCGCCGCCCGCAGCCGGGGGCTGCGAGTCGTGACCTACGGGAGGTCGGCGGCCAGCGACGTCGAGGTGCTCGAGGCCTGGACCGACGGTCCGCAGGCCCGGTACGTCGCCCGCGTCGGAAGCGCTCTGCTCGAGGGCCGGGCCGGGGACGTGACGCCAGTCGAGATGGCTTCCGTCGACGTGGCCCTGCGGGTGCCTGGCATGCACAACGTGCTCAACTCCGCCGGTGTCCTTGCGGCGGCAACAGCGCTAGGCGTGCCGCCGGCCGCCGCCGCTGCCGGGCTCGCCGGCTACCGCGGCGTCCGCCGGCGCTTCGACGACCGCGGTTCGGTCGGTGGAGTGCGCGTCGTCGACGACTACGCCCATCATCCGACGGAGATCAGGGCCACCCTGTCGGCGGCCCGAGGGGTCGCCGGCGGCGGTCGGCTGCTCGTCGCCTTCCAGCCGCACCGCTACAGCCGCACCGCCGTGTTCGCCACAGAGCTCGGTGAGGCGCTGGCCCTGGCCGACCTCGTCGTCGTGATGGACGTCTACGCGGCGGGGGAAGATGCGCAACCCGGTGTCGATGGAGCAGTCGTCGCCGACGCCATCCCGCTGCCCTCCGGCCGGGTGCGGTACGTGCCGTCGTGGTCTCAGGTGGCCGGGGTCATGGCAGGGTTGGCGCGACCCGGCGACCTGGTGCTCACGATGGGCGCCGGGGATGTGACACTGCTGGGTCCGGAGCTGCTCCGTGTCCTTGCAGAGTCGCGGTAGTAACCCTCGACCCACCGTTGACGGTGAATCTCCACCGGCTGCAAACCTCAAGGCGTTTGCGCCATGGAACCGCCCATCCCCCTTGACCGGCGGCGATGGGCTCCCTAGTGTCCGCCGAAACCGTCGCCGGTTTCGCGCGGGTCCTTCTCAAGTTTGCGGTAACCCTGAAGTCGACGGTGAGGTCTCCCACCTTTTTGCGGCGCGGTCCGCCAGACTGACGCTCGGAAGGGCTTCACGGAGTCCCCCCGCCAGCTCGCCTGTGACAGCCCGACCACATCAAGCATCCGGAGGACCCCACGTGGCTGCCCCGCAGAACTACCTGGCCGTGATCAAGGTTGTTGGCATCGGCGGCGGTGGCGTCAACGCCATCAACCGCATGATCGAAGTCGGGCTCAAGGGCGTCGAGTTCATCGCCATCAACACCGACGCCCAGGCGCTGCTGATGAGCGACGCCGACGTCAAGCTCGACGTCGGTCGGGAACTGACGCGCGGTCTCGGCGCCGGCGCGAACCCCGAAGTGGGCCGGCAGGCGGCCGAGGACCACCGCGAGGAGATCGAGGAGGTCCTTAAGGGGGCCGACATGGTCTTCGTCACCGCGGGCGAGGGCGGTGGTACCGGCACCGGCGGCGCGCCTGTCGTCGCCAACATCGCGCGAAGCCTGGGCGCCCTGACCATCGGCGTGGTGACGCGCCCGTTCATCTTCGAGGGCAGGCGCCGGGCCGGGCAGGCCGACGTCGGGATCGAGTCGTTGCGCGACGAGGTCGACACGCTGATCGTGATCCCCAACGACAGGCTGCTGCACACCGCCGACCGCCAGGTCAGCATCATGGACGCCTTCAAGAGCGCCGACCAGGTGCTCCTTCAGGGTGTGCAGGGCATCACCGACCTGATCACCACCCCCGGACTGATCAACCTGGACTTCGCCGACGTCAAGGCGGTCATGTCTAACGCCGGCAGCGCCCTGATGGGCATCGGGCGGGCCCGGGGCGAGGACCGCGCTGAGGTCGCGGCCCAGCAGGCGATCAGCTCGCCGCTGCTCGAGGCCAGCATGGACGGCGCCCAGGGGGTTCTGCTCAACATCTCCGGCGGGTCCGACCTCGGGCTGTTCGAGATCAACGCGGCTGCCGAGCTTGTGGCCGAGGCGGCTCACCCCGAGGCCAACATCATTTTCGGTGCGGTGATCGACGACGCTCTCGGTGACGAGGTTCGGGTCACTGTGATCGCAGCGGGGTTCGACGCCCCGGTCGACCGCCGCTCCCGCCCCGGTGCCGGGACGATGCGCAGGACCGAGACCCAACGGGTCGTCGACGTCCGCGACGAGGCCGCCCGGACCGTCGCCGCTCAGGCGGCCCAGCGGCCGGTCCGCTCCGGCGTCGGCGCCGGCGACAGCGAGCCAGCACGCTATGGCGAACCCCGCCAGAGCCGTGACGACCCTCGGCAGAGCCGCGACGACCCTCGGCAGAGCCGCGACGACGACCCGCGGGTCAGCCCCGACGACCGGCCGCGGGTGCGCCGGGCCGAACCGGCGGCTCGCGAGCCCGCGCCCGAGCAGCGCCAGGAGCCCCGGCCCGAGCCGCGTCGCTCCGAGCCCCCACGCCGGGTCGTGTTCGACGACCTCGACGTTCCGGACTTCCTCAAGTAGGTGCCGCGGGTCCTGTTCACCGACCGGGTGGGGGTGCGTCCGGGGCCGGCCGAGGCGCAGCGGGGTGCCGGGCCGGCGCTTGTGGGGGCCAGCAGCGGGCCGTTCGCGCGGCTCAACCTAGGTGATGCCGTCGGTGACGCACCCGATGCCGTCGAGGCCAACCGGCGATCTGTCTCAGCCGCTCTCGGCACCCCCGTCGTGTGGATGCGGCAGGTGCACGGCGCCCGGGTGGCGGTGGTCAGCGGGCCTGCTGCCGAACCCGTGCCGGATGTCGACGCGATGGTCACGGCAGAGCCGTGGGTCGGGCTCGGGGTGCTGGTGGCCGACTGCGTGCCGGTGGTGCTCGCCGGTCCGGGCGCCGTCGGCGTCGCGCACGCCGGCCGGCGCGGGCTTGCAGCCGGCGTGCTGCCCGCCGCGCTCGATGCCCTCGGACGGCTCGGGGCGCCTCCGGACACCGTCGACGTCTGGCTCGGCCCTGCCATCTGCGGCCGGTGCTATGAGGTGCCGGAGGGCATGCAGGCCGAGGTCGAGACGGCAGCACCCGGCTCGTCGTGCAGCACGGCGAGCGGCACGCCCGGTCTCGACCTTCGCGCCGGGCTTGCGGCGCAGGCCCAGCTCGCCGGGGTGCGCGCGGTGCGTGTCGACAGGTCTTGCACGGCGGAGTCGCCGTCGCTGTTCAGCTTCCGGCGCGATGCTGTCACCGGCCGGATGGCCGGGCTGGTCCGGCTGTGACCCAGTCGGCCTTTCCGCGCAGTGATGTCCCCGCGCCGGGGGCAGTTCGGCCCGCGGCCGAGCGGCTCGCCGAGGTGCAGCGGCGGGTGGCCCGCGCGGCATCCGCGGCCGGGCGTGACCCCGCATCCCTGGTACTCGTAGCGGTCAGCAAGAACCAGCCGCTGGACGCGGTGCTGGCCCTCGCTGCCCTGGGCGTCCGCGACTTCGGGGAGAACCGCCACCAGGAGGCGGTGCGCAAGGCAGGCGCCGCTCCCGACCTGCGCTGGCACTTCCTCGGCCGGCTGCAGCGCAACAAGGCCCGGGCCGTCGGGCGGTGGGCGAGCACCGTGCACTCGGTCGACCGGGTGGAGGTGCTCGAGCTGCTCGCCCCGTCCGAGCCGCAAGCAGCCGGCGGCGGCCGGGTGCTCGAGGTGTTCATCCAGGTCAGCCTCGACGATGATCCCACCCGCGGCGGAGTGCCGGCAGCTGACGTCCCCGCCCTGGCCGACGCCGTGGCCGCCCGGCCGATGCTGCGCCTGCTGGGCGTGATGGCTGTCGCGCCGGCAGCCGCTCCTGCGCGCCCCGCCTTCGCCGCTCTGCGCGCGACCAGCGAGGATCTCGTGCGCCGCCACCCGGGAGCCCGCTTCATCAGTGCAGGCATGTCGGGCGACCTCGAGGACGCGATCACGGAGGGTGCGACACACCTGCGCGTCGGTACGGCGCTGTTCGGGGCTCGCGCCTAGACTTCGGCCCATGGGTGTGGGGCGCAGGGCGATGGTCTACCTCGGGCTCGCCGAGGAGGACGAGGGCTACGTCGACGACGACTACGAGGCCGAGGAGCCGCCGCGCGAGCGCTACGCGCGTCGCTCCGAGCCGCGTGAGCTCGAGACCGCGCCGGCGCGGCGGGTGAGCGAGCCGCGCCCGATCAGCCGCATTGCGGAGGCGCCGCGGGTGGTGGCGGCACCGGGTCCCGAGCCCGGTCCGTACAAGATCACTACGTTGCAGCCCTCGTCGTACAACGAGGCCCGGCAGATCGGTGAGGCGTTCCGCGACGGCATCCCGGTGATCATGAACCTCACCGACATGGCCGACGGCGACGCCAAGCGGCTCGTCGACTTCGCGGCCGGACTGATCTTCGGGCTGCGCGGCTCGATCGAGAAGGTCACCAACAAGGTCTTCCTGCTGTCGCCGAGCAATATCGAGGTCAGCGCAGAGGACAAGGCCCGGATCGCCGGAGGCGGCTTCTACAACCAGTCCTGATGCTGCACCGCCGCACCGTCGCTGCGCGCGCAGCCAGCACCCCCGCTCACAGGAGTCCCCATCAGCGCACTCGGCACCCTGCTGGTCGTCCTGCTCTACCTGTTCCTGGTGTTGCTGGTGGCCAGGGCGATCCTCGACATCGTCATGTCGCTCAACCGGGGCTTCCACCCCACCGGTCCGGTGCTGGTACTCGTCGAGATCGCTTACACGGTGACCGACCCTCCGCTGCGCCTGCTGCGCCGCTTCATCCCTCCGCTGCGGATCGGCAGCATCGCCCTCGACTTGGGCTTTCTGCTGTTGTTCGTCGTCGTCCAGTTCGCGATCTCCTACGCCTCCCGGATCTAGTGCCGACAGGAGATCGACAGTTGGGGTGTGCGCCGGCCGTGCACGCCCCTACCCGCGCGACTCGCGCCTACCAGGAGGCACCATGCCGCTGACGCCTCAGGACGTCTCGCACAAGGTGTTCGGTCCCACACGGCTACGACGCGGCTACAACGAGAACGAGGTCGACGCCTTCCTCGACCTGGTCGAGGCCGAGCTGACCCGGCTGACGGAGGAGAACGCGTCCCTGCGCGCTGAGCTGGAGCACCCGCGGGCGCAGCAGCCAGGCGCCGTGGTCGGCGCCGGGCCGAGCACCGGGCCGAGCACCGGGCCGAGCCCCATGCGCACGAGCCAGGTCGGGCCGAGCGCCTCTCGTGCGGTAGCTGTCCAGGAGCCGGTGACCCCCAGCGAGGTCGAGCGCATCACCCGCACGCTCGTGCTCGCTCAGCGGACCGCCGACCAGGCGCTGCAGGAGGCGCGGCAGGAGGCCGAGGTCATCCTTACGGCCGCCCAACGTGAGGCGCAGGACAAGCTCAGCAAGGCCGAGAGGGTCAAGGCTCGGCTCGACGGCGAGGTCGACTCCCTGCGCACGTTCGAGCGCGAGTACCGGAGCCGGCTGCGGGCCTACCTGCAAGTGCAGCTCAAGGAGCTCGAGTCCGACACGGGCGAGTCCGTCGCGGCGGTCGACATCACGGACGTCGACGGGCTCGACGGGCCGCCGATGTCCCCGCCCGTGTCGTCGCCCGTGTCGCTGCTGCGTACCGACGAGTCCGCTGGCGCATCCGGGCCGCCCGGGTCGCCGCCGGCTTCCGTCCGGCTGCCGTCCGACATCGAGAACGTGCCGAGCAGCCTGTTCCAGCCGCCGGTCCTCGTCGGCGCGAACAACGGCTCCGGCGGCGTCAGCAACGGTGCCGGGGGCACACCCCACGGTGCCGGCACGAGCCACGGCGCCGCAGGCATGACACACGGTGCCGCAAGCGTGACCCATGGTGCCGCCGAGCAGCCGCAGGGCACCTAGCGCGGCGAAGGAGCCCGTAGGGTGGCACGGGCCGGCTCATCTGCGACCCTCTGAGGGACCGAGTTGATCGTCGTCAGCGGAGTGCTCGTCCTCATCGCCCTCGTTCTGCTGATCCTCGGTTTCGTCGTCGCCATCGGCTTCACCTACGCGGCTATCGGCTGCGCCGCCGTCGCGGCCGTCCTTGTGCTCATCGACTACGTCCGCTGGCCGGCGCGGGGGAGCGGGCGGCCGGCGCCAGCACCGACGCAGAGCGCGCATGACAACGACGACGAGGATCGCTCCCGCCGGGCCCTGCAGGTTGACCAGGTTGACGGGGTTGACCAGGCCCACGGCGAGGGTGGAGATGACGAGGCGGCTCTCGGCCTCGGGTCCGCTCGCTGCGGCCCCGGCGACGATGGCGGGTTCCCGCAGGAGACCGCCCCCGCTGCGGTCGCTGCTGAGCAGCCCAGCGGCAGCGTCTTCGTCGTCCCGGGGCGGCCTCACTTCCATGCCCAGCGCTGCCCGGCTGTCGGCCACGAGGCTTCCGGCGAGCCCGACAGTGTGGGAGACATCGACGAGCTGGACCTGGCGCAGGCGCAGGCGCGCGGGTTCACCCCGTGCGAGGTGTGCCGGCCGCTCGCGGCCTTCGAGGCTGCTGCTGAGGCGAAGGCTCAGCCTCCCGCGAGCCGCAGCCAGTAGGTGAGCCCGAGGTCGGCGTCCTCGTGCCCGGCGACCTCGACCGGCGGCCTGCCCTGCCGGAAGGCGACCGCCAGCACCTCTCGGCTGATCAGGTCCGCGTGTTCAAGCAGTGCGGCCTGCAGCTCACCGCTGGTGTCCCAGGCCTCCCACCACAGCTCGATGCGGTCGGTCACGTCGAGCCCCGCGCGTTTGCGCGCTTCTTGGAACAGCCGCACCGCTTCGCGTGCGCACCCGGCCCGCCGCAGCTCGGGTGTCACCGTGAGGTCGAGGGCGACAGACACGCCCCCCTCGGACGCCACCGACCAGCCCGCCCTCGGGGTCTCGGTGACGATCAGCTCCTCGCCGGTCAGCTGCACCGTCTCGCCGTCCACGTCCAGGGTGAGAACGCCGTCGACGGGTGCCCCCGCCCCTGCGACGGCGCCAGCCACCTGCGGCGTGCGCTTGCCGAACCGCCGGCCGAGGGCCCGGAAGTTGGGCTTGACGACGACGTCGACCAGCTCACCGGTCAGGGGGAGGACGGCCGCGACGTTGAGCTCGTCCGCCACCTCGGCTCGCAGCTCGCCCGACAGCTGGGCGAACCCCGGCGCGCTGACCATCGCCTGCGCCAGCGGCTGCCGGGTGCCTTTCTTCGCCGATGCGCGGGCAGCCCGGCCCAGCTCGACGAGCCGGCGCACGAGTGCGACGTCGCGCGACAGGGCGGTGTCGACCCGGGCGGGGTCGACCACGGGCCAGGCTGCCAGGTGGACCGAGTCCGGCGCCTGCGGCCGCGCGGCCACGACGACGTGCTGCCACACCGTCTCGCTGATGAACGGCACGAACGGGGCGAGCAGCCGGGTGAGCACGTCGAGGCACTCGTGCATGGTGGCGAGCGCGGCGGGGTCGCCGTCCCAGAACCGCCGCCGGGAGCGGCGCACGTACCAGTTCGACAGGTCGTCGACCAGCTCGGCCAGGCGCCGGCCCGCCCGCGCGGAGTCGAAGTCCTCGAGCGCCGCCTCGACCTCGATGGCGGTCGCGGCCACCTCGCCGAGCGCCCAACGGTCGAGCACCGGCCGGTCGGCCACCGGCGGCACGGTGCCTGTTGCGGCAGCCGCATCGGGGTCGAAGCCGGCGACCGACGCGTACAGCAGGAAGAACGAGGCGGTGTTCCAGTAGGTCAGCAGGACCTTGCGGACGACCTCCTCGAGCGCGTCCGGCCCCACCCGGCGGTCCGACCACGGTGAGCCGCCCGCCAGCATCAGCCAGCGCACCGCGTCGGCGCCGTGCTTGTCGAACAGGGCGAACGGGTCCAGCACGTTGCCCAGGTGCTTGCTCATCTTGCGGCCCTCGGCGTCGAGCAGCAGTCCGAGGCAGAGCACGGTCTCATACGACGAGCGGTCGAAGACCAGCGTGCCGATCGCCATCAGCGTGTAGAACCAGCCACGGGTCTGGTCGATCGCCTCGCAGATGTACTGCGCCGGGTAGGCCGCCCGGAACTGCTCCTCGTTCTGCCACGGGGCGCCCCACTGGGCGAAGGGCATCGCACCGGAGTCGTACCAGACGTCGATGACCTCACTGACCCGCCGGGCCTCGGCGCCGCAGCGGCGCTCGTCGCCGGCCTCCGGCCGGACGGGACAGGGCAGGACGACGTCGTCGACGTACGGGCGGTGCGGGTCCAGCGCCGACAGGTCCGCACCGGCTAGCGAGCCGAGCTCGGCGAGCGAGCCGACGCAGGTGACGTGGGCGGCATCCGCCGTGCAGCGCCAGATCGGCAGGGGAGTGCCCCAGAACCTGTTGCGCGAGAGGGCCCAGTCGACGTTGCCGCGCAGCCACTCGCCGTACCGGCCGTCGCGGATGCGGCCGGGGTGCCAGTCGGTGCGGGCGTTCTCCTGTAGCAACCGGTCCTTGACCGCCGTGGTGCGGATGTACCAGGACGGCAGCGCGTAGTACAGCAGCGCGGTGTCACAGCGCCAGCACAGCGGGTAGGCGTGCTCGTAGGGCAGGTAGCGCTCGAGCACGCCGCGCTCGCGCAGGTCGTCGACGAGCGTGGCGTCGGCGGTCTTGAAGAACATCCCGCCGACCAGCGGGACGGACTCCTCGAAGGTGCCGTCGGCCCGCACCGGGTTGATGACGGGCAGCCCGTAGCGGCGCGCGACCTCGAGGTCCTCGGCGCCGAACGCGGGGGACTGGTGCACCAGCCCGGTGCCGTCGTCGACGGTGACGTACTCGGCGAGCACGATGCGGTGTGCCTCGGGGCCGAACCGGTCGGCGGCGAGCAGCTCGAACGGCCGCTCGTAGCGCAGGCCCTCCAGCTCGGCGCCTGGGATGCGCTGGGTGACCCGGGCGCCCTCGTCGCCGACCGCCTGACCAGCCAGCGCCTTGGCGACCAACGGCTCGGCGACCAGCAGCGGCCGGCCGTTGCCGATGTCGACGACCGCGTAGACGACCTCCGGGTTGACCGCGACAGCTGTGTTGGAGACGAGCGTCCAGGGCGTCGTCGTCCACACCAACAGGTCGAAGTCGCGCTCCGGCACGGGCATCCGGACGTAGACCGACGGGTCGACGACGTCGTGGTAGCCCTGGGCGACCTCGTGGTCGGACAGCCCGGTCTGGCACCTCGGGCAGTAGGGCGCGACGCGGGAGTCCTCGACCAGCAGCCCCCGGTCGAAGATCTGCTGCAGCGACCACCAGACCGACTCGATGTAGCGGGTGTCCATCGTCCGGTAGGCCGAGCCCAAGTCGGTCCAGTAGGCCATCCGCTCGGTGAGCCGCTCGAACTCGTCGACGTGGCGCAGCACCGACTCCCGGCACTTGGCGTTGAACTCGGCGACCCCGTACGCCTCGATGTCCCGCTTGCCGGTGAAGCCGAGCTCCTTCTCGACGGCGAGCTCGACGGGCAGGCCGTGGCAGTCCCAGCCGGCGCGGCGTGGGACGTGGTAGCCCTGCATCGTCTTGAACCGGGGGAACAGGTCCTTGAACACGCGGGCCTCGACGTGGTGCGCGCCGGGCTTGCCGTTGGCCGTCGGCGGCCCCTCGTAGAACACCCACAGCGGGCCGTCCGCGGTCTGCTCGAGCGAGCGGGCGAACACCCCCGTCTGCTCCCAGCGGGTGAGCACGTCGTGCTCGAGCGCGGGCAGGTCGGGCGGGCCGGAAAGCGGCGCGAAGGGCATCGCGGGAACCTCTCGTCGGACGGGCACGGCTCCGGCGAAGGGACGACGCCACATTTGCGCGGCCCCGCGGTACCACCCTCCTTGGTGCCCCCGCCCTGCGGGCGACGGCACCCACTTGCTTGTTCGCGGGCCGGCTCTACTGCGGGCTCGCGCCCGGTTCTGCCGGCGGCTCAGGGGTGATCTTCACGGCGGGCGCACCCCGGGCTCTCACCGTCCCCGGGTCGCTGGTGTGCGCGGTCGCCGCTACTCGTCCCCGTCGTCACTGCTCCGCGGTACGAGCCTAGCCGTACTAGCCGGCGCCCTAGGACGGGTGGTTCGCTCGATTCGGTCGTGCCCCCCCCCCGCGGGTCGGCGCTGTCACCGCCCGTGCTGTCGATAGGGTCGGACGTGGCTGACCGGCGCTGCCCTGTCCGATGTGATGCGCCTGGGCCGCTGACCGCCGGTAACAGTCAGTAACGCGGTTGCTAGGGGCCGCCAGGGCCGGTAGGGGCCGGGAGGCACGCAGCCCTCCTCGGTCAGGGTCACTGTCAGGAGGTGGGTCCCGCGGCTAGCGCAAGCAAGGCGTGGCGGGCCGTCCGGCAGTGGCGGCCCCCGCGCTCGGTGCGCGGGGCGGTCCGGCTCGTGATCGTGGTGCTCATCGTCGAGTACCTGCTCGTCCCGCAGCTGGCCGGTTCCCGCAAGAGCTGGCACCTGCTGGTGGGTGTCGACGACGCGTGGCTCGTTGCCGCGACCGCCTTGGAAGTGGGTTCGCTCGCCGCGTACGGCCTGCTCTCGCGAGCGGTGCTGCCGCCGAGCCGCAACCTGCCGTCGTTCTGGACCCTCATGCGCATCGACCTCGCGACCCTCGCGGTCAGCCACGTCGTGCCGGCGGGGTCGGCGGTCGGCCTGGGCCTGGGCTACCGCTTGCTGACTCAGGCCGGCGTCCGCGGCGGAGATGCGGTGATCGCGAAGGCGACTCAGGCGGTCGGATCGGCTGTCGTGCTGAACATCATGCTGCTCGTGGCGCTTGTCATCGCGATCCCGCTACACGGCTTCAACGCCATCTTCGGGACTGTTGCGGTCATCGGGATCCTGCTCCTGGCGGGGGCCGCCGCCGTCGTGGTGCTGCTGACCCGGGGGGAGGAGCGGGCCGCTGCCCTGCTCGGGCGCCAGCTCGGCCGGCTGCCGGGGTTGACCGAGCAGCAGGTGCGCGACGCCCTGTATGCGGTCGCCGAGCATGTGCACCGTTTCACCGCCGACCGGCGGCTGCTGCGCTGGACAGCCGGGCTAGCCGCCGTCAACTGGCTGCTCGACGCCGCCGCCCTGTGGTGCTGCATCCGCTCGTTCGGTCACGCGCTCGGGCCGGACGAGCTGCTCGTGACCTACGGCATCGCCGGGGTGCTCGCCGCGCTGCCGTTCACCCCTGCGGGCATCGGGATCGTGGAGGGCTTCCTCATCCCCGCGCTCGTCGGCTTCGGCGTGCCCCGCGGGATCGCCATCCTCGGCGTCCTCGGGTGGCGCGCGCTCAACTTCCTGCTGCCCATCCCGCTCGGTGCGCTCGCCTACCTGAGCCTGCCCCGATCCCACCGGGACGACGGGCGAGCAGCCAGCGCGGCGCCCTCCTGACGATGAGCCGACACCGGCTCGAGCGCTGACCCGCGGACGGCACCTACAGTCGCAAGGGTGGTCGACGACGACGTGCCAGTGACTCGGAGAGGCGCCCGCGTGCCGCGGCCGTTGCTCCTGCTGGCACTGGTTGCCGCCCTGGTGCTCGTAGCCGATGCCCTCAGCAAGGTCGTCGTGGTGCGTGCCCTCGCCGGACGCGCGCCGGTCGACTTCATCCCTAGCGTGCTCGACCTGCAGCTCACCCGCAACTCCGGCGCCGCCTTCAGCGTCGGGACCGGGTCCACGCTGGTGTTCACGCTCGTCGCCGTGGCCGTCGTCGTCGCCGTCGTGCTGAGCGCGCGCCGGCTGCGCTCACGTGGCTGGGCGCTGGTGCTCGGCGGTCTGCTCGGCGGCGCTCTGGGCAACCTGGCGGACCGCGTGTTCCGCTCGCCCGGTTTCCTGCGCGGCGAGGTCGTCGACTGGATCCACCTGCACCACTGGCCGGTGTTCAACCTGGCCGACAGCGCCATCGTCGTCGCGGGCGTCTGCGCCGTCTTTCTCAGCATGACCGGACGCCGGCTCGACGGCGAGCGCGAGCCGGGCCGAGGCGGGCGCGAGCCGGCGGCGGACGACGCGCAGGCCTGCCGCGAGCCGCAGGCCGGCCGGCCGGTCCAGGCCGATCAGCCGGTTCAGGCCGTTCAGCCGGTTCAGGCCGCTCAGGCAGTGACCGACGAGGCCCATGGCTGAACACCGCTCCCTGCCCGTGCCGGAGGGGCTCGACGGACTGCGGCTCGACGTGGTGCTGGCCCGGCTGTTCGGGCTCAGCCGCGCTGCCGCCAGCAACGTCGTCGAGGCCGGCTCGGCCCTGGTCGACGGCATCAGCACCAACCGCTCCACCCGCGTCGCGGGGGGTGCGTGGCTGGAGGTCGAGCTGCCGCCGCCACCGGGTATCGGAGATGCGCCGCCGGTGCCGCGGGCGGTCGATGGCCTGCGGGTCGTGTACGACGACGACGACCTGCTCGTGGTCGACAAGCCCGCCGGGGTCGCGGCGCACGGCAGCCCCGGCTGGGACGGGCCGACCGTCACCAGCGGCCTTGCGGCGGCGGGGTACCGCATTGCGACCAGCGGGGCAGCCGAGCGGCAGGGCGTCGTGCACCGGCTCGACGCGGGCACCTCCGGGCTCATGGCGGTCGCGAAGAGCGAGCGGGCCTACACCGCACTCAAGACGGCGTTCCGGGAGCGCACCGTCGACAAGCGCTACCGGGCGCTCGTGCAGGGCCACCCGGACCCGCTGCGCGGCACCGTCGACGCCCCCATCGACCGGCACCCGTCGGCGACGTACCGCTTCGCCGTCGTGGCTGACGGCAAGCCGAGCGTGACCCACTACGAGACGATCGAGGCGTTCCGCAGCGCGAGCCTGCTCGACATCGAGCTCGAGACCGGCCGCACCCACCAGATCCGGGTGCACATGTCGGCGCTGCGCCACCCGTGCGTCGGCGACACGCAGTACGGCGCCGACCCGACGCTGGCCGCGAGGCTCGGGCTGACCCGGCAGTGGCTGCACGCCGCGCACCTCGCGTTCGACCACCCGACCGGCGGCGAGCGGGTCGAGCTGGAGAGCCCAGACCCTCCCGACCTGGCCCACGCGCTAGCCGTGCTGCAATCCGAGTCGTGAGCGCCCCTACCGTTCTCGTCACCCGCGATGCGCCGTTGCTCGCTCAGGCTGCAGCGCTGCGGGCCGCGGTGTTCACGGGGGAGCAGGGCGTCGACCCGGCGATCGAGGTCGACGGCCATGACGCCTGCGCCGCGCACGTCGTCGCGATCGAGGGCGCTGACAGCGGTGGGTCGCCACCTCACCTGCTCGCGACGGCGCGGCTGCTGGAGGTAGGTGAGCGCGCCGTCGTCGGGCGGGTCGCCGTTCGCTGCGGCCTGCGGAGGCGGGGCATCGGGGCCGCGATGATGCGCGAGCTGGAGCGGGAGGCTGTCGAGCGCGGCCTGCTCGTCGTCGAACTGCATGCTCAGGTCGATGTCGAGGGCTTCTACCGGCGCCTGGGCTACCAGACGGTGGGGGAGCACTACCTCGAGGCCGGGATCGAGCACGTCACCATGACCCGAGAGCTCGTTTCGGGCGTGCGGGCGGTTCGCGACGACGACGCCGAGGCGCTGCAGCAGCTCATACGCACGACCTGGTCGGAGTACCCCGGCTGCGTGCTCGACGTCGACGCCGAGGAGCCGTGGCTGCGGGCGCCGGCGCGGGCGTACGACGCCGCCGGCAAGCGGTTCTGGGTGGTCGAGGGTGATCGCGCCGTCCGCGGCGGCGATCGCACGGCCGGCGATGGCGCGGCCGGCGATGGCGCGGCCGGCGATGGCGCGGCCGGCGATGGCGCGGCCGGCGATGGCGCCGCAACGGTCCTCGCGTGCGTCGGCCTCCGTCCGGACGAGGACGCCGAGGACGCCTTCGAGCTCAAGTCGTTGTACGTGGCTGCGGAAGCCCGGCGCAGTGGGCTCGGCCGGGCGCTCACCCGGCTGGTGGAACGGCAGGCTCGGGAAGACGGGCGACCCAAGGGCAGGCTCTGGACCGACACCCGGTTCCACGACGCCCACCGGCTGTACGAGCGCCTGGGCTGGACGCGCACAGGCGCCCAGCGCGACCTGCATGACCTGTCGAACACGACCGAGTACGAGATGGTGCGCGAGCTGCCGAAGCGCTGACCGCCCTGACCGTGTTCGCTCTTGCCTCCGTCGACCGGGGGAGGTGACGATTCGTCCTCTGCATTCGCAGCAGGCAGATCGGAGGCCCGTTCGCTGCATGATGGGTGGATGACCCACGAGGGCGAACAGGCCCGTAACCGGCCGGAGGCCTGATGATCCTGCTGCTCAACGTCATCTGGCTGGTCTTCGGCGGTCTGGTCCTGGCTGCCGGCTACCTCGTGGCCGGGGTCATCGCCTGCCTGCTGGTGGTGACCCTGCCGTTCGGCCTCGCGGCTTTCCGGCTCGCGGGCTACGTGCTGTGGCCGTTCGGGCGCACGGTGGTGCGGCGACCCACCGCGGGGACGGCATCGACGGTGGGCAACGTCGTGTGGTTCGTCCTGTTCGGGCTCTGGATCGCCATCGGCCACATCACGGCGGGCATCGCGCAGTGCTTGACGATCATCGGCATCCCGCTCGGCATCGCCAACTTCAAGCTCTCGCTGGTGGCGCTGGCACCGCTGGGAAAGCAGGTCGTGTCGACCTCCGACCCGCGTGCCATTGGTCCCGCCTGGTAGCTCCCGGAAGGGCGGTCCACCTCAACCTGCTCCAGCCCACCGCCGCCGGCCCTACCAACCCGTCGGCAGCGCTCGCCCTTCTGCGTACCCGGCTGAGCTCTGCACGCCGAGAACCGCGCGCTCGTGGAGCTGCTCGAGGGTCCGCGCGCCGGCGTAGGTGCAGGCGCTGCGAACCCCGGCGGTGATCGCGTCGAGCAGGTCCTCGACCCCGGACCGCTCGGGGTCCAGGTGCATGCGGGAGGTGCTGATGCCCTCCTCGAACAGGGCCTTCCGGGCGCGGTCGTAGGCGTCGTCCTCGCCGGTGCGCTCACGGACCGCCCGGGCAGAGGCCATCCCGAACGACTCCTTGTACGCCCGGCCTTCCACGTCGCGCAGCAGGTCGCCGGGCGACTCGTGCGTGCCGGCGAACCACGAGCCCACCATCACGTTTGCAGCCCCCGCGGCGAGCGCCAGCGCGACGTCGCGGGGATGCCGCACGCCTCCGTCGGCCCACACGTGCGCGCCGAGTCGGCGCGCCTCGGCGGCACACTCGGCCACGGCGGACAGCTGGGGGCGCCCGACCCCGGTCATCATCCGGGTCGTGCACATGGCGCCGGGCCCGACGCCGACCTTGACGATGTCGGCCCCAGCGGCGATGAGGTCCCGCACGCCCTCCGCCGACACCACGTTGCCCGCGACCACCGGCACGTCGGGGTTGAGCGCGCGCACCTTCTGCAGGGCAGTGATCATCCGCTCCTGGTGCCCGTGGGCGGTGTCGAGCACGAGGACGTCGGCGCCGGCATCCATCAGCCCACGCGCCTTGGCGGTGGCGTCCCCGGTCACTCCCATCGCTGCCGCCACCCGCAGCTGCCCGGCGTCGTCGAGGGCCGGGCGGTAGAGCGTGGCACGCAGCGCGCCGGTACGGGTGAGGATGCCGACGAGGCGCCCACTGTCGACCACCGGTGCGAGCCGGTGGCGCGCGTCCGCAAGCCGGGTGAAGGCGTCGCGAGCGGCAATGCCGCCCGGCAGGGTCAGCATCTCGCGGGTCATCACGCGCTGCAGCTGGGTGAACCGGTCGACCCCGGAGCAGTCGGCCTCGGTCACGATGCCGACCGGCGTGCCGTGCGGGTCGCCGTCGGCGGTCACGACGAGCGCGCCGTGTGCGCGCTTGGGCAGCAGCGACAGGGCCTCGGCGACGGTGGCGTGCGGCGCCAGGGTGATCGGGGTGTCGTAAACGGTGTGCCGGTCCTTGACCCACGCCACGACCTGCGCCACCACGTCGAGCGGGATGTCCTGGGGCAGGACGGTGAGGCCGCCGCGGCGCGCGACGGTCTCAGCCATCCGGCGGCCGGCCACCGCGGTCATGTTGGCGACGACGACCGGGATGGTGCTGCCGCTGCCGTCGACCGTCGACAGGTCGACCTCGCCGCGGGAGGCCACATCGGTACGCCGCGGGACCATGAAGACGTCGTCGTAGGTGAGGTCATAGGGGGGCGTGGTGAGGAAGCGCATGGCGCGACAGAGGGTACGCGCAGCGACCCGTCGGCGGCAGAGCACACAAACTCGCCCGACCGCGCCGGTTGGGGGGCGGATGAACCCCGTTTGTGTGCGTCGGCTTCGGCAGCGGCACTCAAACGGGCTTCCACAGGCGGAATTCAGGCCCAGATCGGCGAGTTTGTGTGCGAGCGGTCGACATCACCACGATGTTCACTGGCTGGCTCGGCGCATCTGCCGGTCGAGGTCCTGTCGGTCGTTCGAGGCCGCCGGCGGCCCGACACGCCGGGCGGCCAGCGGCACGCGTGCCGCGCCGGATTCTGTCGCCACTGGGTGCTAGACCTATAGGGGTCGCACGGTCGCCTTCCCCCGGCCGTCGGCAACCCCGGCGTCACCCCCTGCTCGCGAGCCAGTGAGCCCGGGCGGCGGGCGCGGTGGCTGCCGGTGCGCGCGGGTTTCGTGACGTCTGAAGGGGGAGGCGAGCAGCTGCCATGGCCGACTCGTTCGTGCACCTGCACGTGCACACCGAGTACTCGATGCTCGACGGCGCAGCGCGGCTGAAGGACCTGTTCGAGGGCTGCCAGCGGATGGACATGAGCGCCCTCGCCGTCACCGACCACGGCAACCTCTACGGGGCCTACGACTTCGCCAAGCAGGCACGGGCAGCCGGCGTCAAGCCGATCATCGGCACCGAGGCCTACCTCGCGCCGGGGAGCCGCTTCGACAAGCGGCTGCCTGATGGCGGCAACGCCAAGACCGACAAGTACAGCCACATGACGCTGTGGGCCGACAGCGAGACGGGCTACGCCAACCTCGTCAAGCTCTCCAGCCTGGCCAGCCTCGAGGGCTACTACTACAAGCCGCGGATGGACCGCGAGCTGCTCGCCACCTACGCGGGCGGCATCATCGGCACCACGGGCTGCCCCGGCGGCGACGTCAGCCAGCTGCTCGAGCGGGGCGACTACGAGGGCGCGAAGCGCAGCGCCGGCGAGCTCTCCGAGATCTTCGGCCGCGGCAACTTCTTCGTCGAGCTGATGCGCCACGACATCCCGATCGAGAAGCGGACCTTCCCGCAGCTGGTCCGCATCGCTCGCGAGCTCGACCTCCCCCTGCTCGCCACCAACGACCTGCACTACACCAGCCAGGCGCAGAGCCAGTCCCACGAGGTGCTGCTCTGCGTCCAGACCGGCTCCACCCTCGCCGACCCCACCCGCTTCCGGCTGGAGGGCGACGAGTTCTACCTCAAGTCGCCGGCCCAGATGCGCGAGCTGTTCGCCGAGCTGCCCGAGGCCTGCGACAACACCCTGTTGATCGCCGAGCGGGTCGTGCCGCCGCCGTTCGAGGCCAAGCAGCTGCTGCCGCAGTTCCCGGTGCCCGAGGGCCACACCGAGGAGTCGTGGTTCCGGCACGAGGTCGAGCAGGGGGTGCGGCAGCGTTTCGGCGACACCCCGAGCGACGACAGGCGCCGCCAGGTCGACTACGAGGTCGGCGTCATCCTGCAGATGGGATTCCCGGCCTATTTCCTCGTCGTCGCCGACCTCGTGCGCTACGCGAGGTCGGCCGGTATCCGCGTGGGGCCAGGCCGGGGAAGCGCCGCGGGCTGCATGGTCGCCTACGTGCTGGGGATCACCGACCTCGACCCGATCCGGTTCGGGCTGATCTTCGAGCGCTTCCTCAACCCCGAGCGGGTGTCGATGCCCGACATCGACATGGACTTCGACGAGCGCCGCCGCGGCGACATGATCCGCTACGCCACCGAGCGGTACGGCAGCGAGCGGGTCGCCCAGATCATCACCTACGGGACCATCAAGGCCAAGGCGGCGATCAAGGACTCCGCGCGGGTGCTCGGCTACCCCTACGCGGTCGGCGACCGCATCACCAAGCTGTTCCCCCAGGCCGTGATGGGCCGTGAGGCATCGCTCACCGACTGCTTCGACCCGGAATCGAAGCGGTACTCGGAGGCGGCCGACCTGCGCGCGGCCTATACCGCCGAGCCCGACGTGCAGAAGGTCATCGAGACGGCCCGCGGGCTCGAGGGGCTCAAGCGGCAGGCGGGCGTGCACGCCGCCGGCGTGGTGATGTGCCGCGACCCGCTGACCGACCACGTGCCCGTCTGGCGCCGAGACGCCGACGGCGCGGTGATCACCCAGTTCGACATGGGCGCCGTCGAGGGCCTCGGCCTGCTGAAGATGGACTTCCTCGGGCTGCGCAACCTCACCGTGCTCGACGACTGCCTGGCCGCCATCGCGGCCAACCGCGACCAGACCGTGGTCCTGGAGGACCTCGACCTCGACACCGACAAGCCCACCTACGAGCTGCTGGCTCGCGGCGACACCCTGGGGGTGTTCCAGCTCGACGGCGGCCCGATGCGCTCGCTGCTGCGCTCGATGCGTCCGACGAGCTTTGACGACATCAGCGCTCTGATCGCGCTGTACCGCCCCGGGCCGATGGGTGCCAACGCGCACAACGACTACGCCGATCGCAAGAACGGCCGCAAGCCGGTCGAGCCGATCCACCCCGAGCTCGCCGAGCCGCTGGGCGAGATCCTCGCCGAGAGCTACGGGTTGATCATCTACCAGGAGCAGGTCATGGCCATCGCGCAACGGCTGGCCGGCTACTCCCTGGGCAGCGCCGACCTGCTGCGCCGCGCGATGGGCAAGAAGAAGCGGGAGATCCTCGACAAGGAGTTCGTCCCGTTCTCCGAGGGCATGCGGGCCAACGGCTACTCGCCCGGGGCGGTCACGACGATCTGGGACATCCTCGTCCCGTTCAGCGACTACGCCTTCAACAAGGCGCACTCCGCCGGGTACGGCTTGGTCTCGTTCTGGACCGCCTATCTCAAGGCGAACTATCCCGCCGAGTACATGGCGGCGCTGCTGACCAGCGTGCGGGACGACAAGGACAAGAGCGCGATCTACCTCGCCGAGTGCCGGCGGATGGGCATCAAGGTGCTGCCGCCCGACGTCAACGACTCCGACGCCAACTTCACCCCCCGCGGCACCGATGTCCGGTTCGGGCTGACCGCCGTGCGCAACGTCGGGGCCAACGTCGTCGGCTCCATCATCGAGACCCGCCGCTCCAAGGGCAGGTTCGCCGACTTCGCCGACTTCCTGCGCAAGGCGCCGGCCGCCGCGTGCAACAAGCGCCTGATCGAGTCGCTGGTCAAGGCGGGCGGATTCGACTCGCTGGGCCACGCCCGCCGCGGGCTGCTCGAGGTCTCCGCCGAAGTGATCGACGCCTGCCTGGAGACCAAGCGGGCCGAAGCTGCCGGCCAGTTCTCCCTGTTCGGCAGCCTGTCCGAGCCCTCACCTGACCGCGAGCAGACCTTCGACGTCGTGGTGCCCGGCCGGGAGTGGGACAAGAAGACCCTGCTGGCCTACGAGCGCGAGATGCTCGGGCTCTACGTCAGCGACCACCCGCTGCTCGGCGTCGAGCACCTGCTGGCGTCGGCCTGTGACCACACCATCGCCGACCTGACCGGCGATGCCATGGACGACGGCGCCGTCGTCACCGTCGGCGGCATCCTCGCCGGCCTCACCCGCAAGGTCACCAAGCAGGGCAACCCCTGGGCCGTCGCGACCCTGGAGGACCTCGACGGCAGCATCGAGGTGCTGTTCTTCCCGGCTACCTACTCGCAGATCGCACATTCGCTCGCCGAGGACGAGGTGGTGCTGGTCAAGGGGCGCCTCGACCGGCGCGAGGACGCCGCCCGCCTGGTCGGGATGGACCTCACCGTGCCCGATCTGTCACAGGGCCCGCGGGGGCCGCTCACGGTGTCGGTGCCGCCACAACGGTGCACCCCACCCGTGGTCGAGCGCCTCAAGGAGGTCCTCGCCACCCATCCCGGCACCACGGAGGTGTGGATGCAGCTGGTCAGCTCGGCTCGCACGACCGTGCTGCGCCTCGACGACGGGCTGCGGGTGTCGGTGTCGAGCTCGCTCCTCGCCGACCTCAAGGAGCTGCTGGGGCCGAGCTGCCTGAGCTGACCGGCTGCCGCCCCGCTGCCGCCCTCGCCCGCTGCGGCCCCGCCCGATGGCAGCGCATGACGGCGCAGACGCAGCCGAGCCCGACACAGGAGAGACTGCAGACATGAAGCTGGCATGCGGTGCTCGAGAGGTCCTCGACGCGGAGCGGATGGTGCGCGAGTACGTCGAGCCTCGCGGCCGGGGCCTGCGCTACGCCTACCCGTACTACGACGGGCTCGAGACCAACGCCGACAGCTCGCTGCTGTGCACGGGCGACCTGCTCGCGCCCTGCCTGCTGGGCGTGCTCGTCGACCTCGACCGGATGCATACCCTGTCCGCCCTGCTGCCGCTGCTGCAGCGCGGGCTCGACGCGCTGCCGCCGGTGAGCCTGGTCGAGGCCGACGACGCCACCTGCGACCTCGTCGCCGCGCTCTACGACCCGCTCGACGACCCGGCCGCCCGCGACCGCGACGTGAAGGGCTCGCTGCTGGCCAAGGTGCTGCACCGCAAGCGCCCCGAGCTGGTGCCGCTGTTCGACAGCAAGGTCCAGATGTTCTACCAGCACGAGCTGGCCGTGCCGCCCGCGCCGAAGGGCGGCCGGACCGTCCGCGAGTACATGGGGGTGCTGGTGCGCGCCATGCGGCAGGACCTGCGCGACAACGCCGACGAGGTGGCGGCCCTCTGCCGGCTCGCGCCGCAGGGCGCACCGCCGCTCACGCCGCTGCGGGTGCTCGACATCGTCGTCTGGACCAGCAGCCTGGTTTGACGGCTGGCACCGGCTGCACCTCGAGCCGAGCCGACGCGAGCCGTGCCGCGGTCCTGGTCCTGCTGCACCGGGCGCCCAGCCCTGCCTCAGGGGGCAGACTGGATGCGTGCAGGTGCCCCCCGCGTACGAGGTCACCAGCCTGGTCCGGCGCCACGGCGACGTGCTGGCCAACGACTCCATCACCCTGGAGGTGCAGGCCGGCGAGGTCTTCGGCCTGCTCGGTCCGAACGGCGCGGGCAAGACCACGCTGGTCCGCCAGCTCGTCGGCCTGCTCGCCCCCGACGCCGGGTCGGTCCGCCTGCTGGGCGAGGACCTGGTCGCCCATCCCGGCCGCGCCGCGCAGCTCGTGGGCTACCTGCCCCAGGACGACGCGGCGCTCGCCGACCTCAGCGTCGGGCTTGCCGTCGAGACCACCGCCCGGCTGCGCGGGCTGCGGCGTCCGGCTGCCGCACGAGCGCGTGCGGGTGTGGTGGACGAGCTCGGACTCGGTCCGCTCTGCGGCCGGACCATCGGCGCGCTGTCCGGGGGGGAACGCCGGCTCGCCGCCGTCGCCTGCGCGCTGGCGGGGGACCGGCCGGTCCTGGTGCTCGACGAGCCCACGACCGGGCTCGACCCGACGGCCCGGCGCGCCGTCTGGGCGGCGCTCGACCGCCGGCGCCACGAGCACGGGGCGACTGTTGTGCTGGTGACCCACAACGTGCTCGAGGCCGAGTCCGTCCTCGATCGCGTGGCCGTGCTCGAGGCCGGGCGGGTCATCGCCTGCGACACCCCGGGCCGGCTCAAGGCATCGGTCGGGTCGGTGGTCCGGCTCGACCTGGTCTGGCGCCAGGACCCGCCGCTCGACGAGCCGGCTGTCGCCGCACTTGCCGCCGTCTCGAAGCGCAACGGGCGCCGGTGGAGCGCGAGGATGCCCCCTGCCGAGGCCCGCGAGGCACTCGCCCGGGTCACCAGCGGCCGGGCACTCGACGCCCTCGACGACTTCACGCTCGCCACGGCCTCCCTGGAGGACGTCTACCTCTCGCTCGGCGGCCGCCCGCAGCAGTTGGAGCGCACGTGACCGCGCAGGCGTCGACATCCCCGGCCACGCCGGCGTCAGGCGCCGTAGCTGCGGCAGTGGCTTCGGCACGCACGCCTTCGCCGGAGCAGGGGCCGGGCCTGGCCGTCGCTACTCAGGTCGTCCTGCGCCAGCAGCTCGCGCGGGCGCGGGTGGCCCGCGTGCCGCTGCTGTTCGTCGCCTCCTTCCAGTCGATCGGGATCCTGCTGCTGCTGCGCGGGGTCGTCGACGAGGGCAGCACGACGCCGCGGCAGCAGGTTGTAGCCGGGGCGACGGTGCTCGTCGTCGCTTTCGTCGCCCTGAACCTGCTGGCGCAGCGCTTCGGCGCGATGCGGGCCGCGGGCGCCCTCGACTACTACGGCACGCTGCCCGTGCCACCCGCTGCCGTGGTGCTCGGGACCGCCGCTGCGTACGCCGCCTTCGCCGTCCCTGGCACCGTCGTCACGGCCGTGGTCGGGGCGCTGCTGTACGACCTGCCCCTCGGACGGCTGTGGATCCTTGCCCCCGTCGCCCTGCTCGCCGGCGCCTCGCTGGCCGGCGTCGGTGCCCTGATCGGGTTGTTGGCGCCCAAGCCGGAGCTCGCGACCGTGGGCGGGCAGCTGGGAATGAGCCTGGTGCTGTTCCTCGGCATCATCCCGGGCAGCCGGCTCCCGGTCGTCGTACGCGCCCTGCGTGCTGCTGTCCCGAGCACCTACGCCACGGACGCCCTGGCCAGGACGTTCAGGCCCGACGTGCGGTGGACCGACGTCGGGATCGACCTGCTCGTCTGCCTCGCCGTCGCCGTCCTCAGCCTGGCCCTCGGCGGGTGGGCGCTGCGCCGCGCGACGCGTCGCTGAGCCCGGACGGCCGCCTGCGCTCATCACCCGTCACGGTTGCTGTGGTGCAGCCGGTCGGAGGGCAGACTGGGCACGTGGCCATCGCCGAGCCGGCGCCCGCTGTGCTGCCGGGCCAGGACCAGCACTCGGCGGCGCGGGCACGGGATCTGTGCGCAGCTGCCGCCATCCTCGCGGGCAGCGTCGTGCTGGGTATGCCCGCCGGGCTCATCTGGGCGGCGACGGCGCCTTGCATCGACGTCCCGGCCGCTCTTGACGGCGCGGAGTCGGCGTTCGAGGCCCAGGCCGGGGCCGACATCGCATACGGCGCCGTGGCACTCGTTGCCGGCGCCCTGTGCGGTGCGCTCGCGTGGTGGCGGGCCTACCGCCGGGGCGCACTGGTTCCGCTCGCCCTCGCCGCCGGTGGTGCAGGCGGCGCGCTCGTCGCGGCAACGATCGGGCATCAGCGCAACAGCGGCCGGGTGCTCGCGCAGGTCCCTCCCGACCTGTCGCAGCGCGCCCACGACGTCGTCGACTTCGGGCTGCGGACCCACCAGGCCATCGCGCTGTGGCCAGCGGCGGCGCTGCTGATGTACATCGTCCTCACGGTGGGCCTGACCGAGCCCGAGCCGCGGCCCCAGCGCCTGGCCTCGCCGGGCGCCGAGCCCCCGCCGGGCGCCGAGCCCCCGCCGGGCGCCGAGCTCCCGCCGGGCGCCGCCGGGCACCCGCCGGTGGCCGAACACCTGCCCGGCGCCGAGCCCCTGCCAGGCGAATCCGTCAGTTCGGGCTGACCGGCAGCCGGGCCAGCTCCGGCGTCGGGACCGCTGCGACCCGCGTCAGCAACCCCAGCTCGCGGCGCAGCAGCCGGCGCTCCTCGCGTAGCCGGCCGGCGGCGGACGGCACCTCCAGCAGCGCTTGGCGTTCGGCGGTGGGCAGCAGCATCGCGTCGGCGACGAGCCACGCGAGCGCCGCGGGGTCCTCGGGCAGCGGCGGCAGGCGGACCTCGGCCGCGCCGGTGGCCGCGAGTGTCTGGGCGTATGCGGCAAGCGCGGCGCCCACCCCGGCGACCAGCCCGGGGGTGGCAGCGGTGTCCTCCTCCGGCATCCACTCGACGGTCCCGACGAGGTAGGGCCGCGCGCCGGTCTCGACACCGAGCAGCCGGAAGCGGGGGCCGCCGACGGTGACCAGGTCGAAGCGGCCGTCGTCGTGCTGCACGATGCGGCGGACCGTGGCGGCAGTCCCGACGCCGTACAGCTCCGGCACTCCCGGGCCTGTCTCCCGGCCGGAGCGGATGCTGATGACGCCGAACTGGCGCGGCTCGTCCTCGCCGACCTCGAGCAGGTCGCGGACCAGGGCCCGGTAGCGCTCCTCGAACACGTGCAGCGGGAGCGGAGCGCCGGGTACGAGCACGGTCCCGAGCGGGAACAGCGGCAGCGTCCCGGGCATGCACCGGACGGTACGGCCCCGAGCAGGTGCCACACGGGGGACCGCTATGGCCAGTGTTGGGCCCAGTCTGTGGACAACTCCGGGGCAACCCGTCAGCAACTAGATTGGCGACCATGCTGGCGCGCCTGGACCTGCGGGGATCGACCGCCGACCCCCGAGCCGTCCTGCCCCGGGCCGCGCTCGACGTAGCGGGTGCGGTCGATGCGGTCCGCCCGGTCTGTGACGACGTGCGCGAGCGCGGCGACGCCGCCGTCCGAGCGGCCACCGCCCGCTTCGACGGGGTCGAGACCAGCAGCATCCGCGTCCCCGCCGCCGCGCTGGCGAAGGCGCTCGCCGAGGTCGACTCCGCAGTCCGCGACGCCCTCGAGGAGGCCATCCGCCGGCACCGGCTGGTGTCCGAGGCGCAGCTGCCGCGCGAGGTGAGCGTCGAGGTGGCACCGGGCAGCAGCGTCATCGAGCGCTGGACCCCGGTGCGGCGGGTGGGGCTCTACGTCCCCGGTGGCCGCGTCGCCTACCCGAGCAGCGTGGTGATGAACGTGGTCCCCGCCCTGGTGGCCGGGGTGGAGTCACTTGCCGTGGCCAGCCCGCCGCAGGCCGGTACCGGCCTGCCGCACCCGGCGATCCTCGCCGCATGCGCGCTGCTCGGCGTCGACGAGGTGTACGCCGCGGGGGGCGCGCAGGCCATTGCGATGTTCGCCTACGGCACCGAGTCGTGCCCGCGCGTCGACGTCGTCACCGGCCCGGGCAACGTCTACGTCACGGCGGCCAAGCGGCTGCTGCGCGGGGTGATCGGGGTCGACGCCGAGGCTGGCGCGACCGAGGTCGCCATCCTCGCCGACGACTCCGCCGACCCGCGCCACGTCGCCGCCGACCTGATCGCGCAGGCCGAGCACGACCCGCAGGCGGCCTGCCTGCTGGTCACCCCCAGCGAGGCCCTGCTGGATGCGGTCGACGCCGAGCTGGCACCGCAGGTCGCCGCCACCAGGCATCGGGAGCGGGTCGAGACCGCGCTCGCCGGGCAGTCGGCCGGTGTGCTCGTCGACGATCTCGACCAGGGCATCGACGTCGTCGACGCGTGGGCGGCCGAGCACCTCGAGGTGCAGACGGTCGATGCCTCCGCTGTCGCCGCCCGGGTCCGTAACGCCGGGGCCATCTTCGTCGGGCCGTACACGCCGGTCAGCCTGGGAGACTACCTCGCCGGCTCCAACCACGTGCTGCCCACCGGCGGCACCGCGCGGCACACCAGCGGCCTGTCCGTGCACTCCTTCCTGCGCCAGATCCACGTCGTGCAGTGCTCGCGCGAGGCGCTGGCCGATGTCGCTCCGCGGCTGGCCGCGCTCGGGGGCGCCGAAGACCTGCTCGCCCACGTGGCAGCCGTGCAGGTCCGGGTGGGTGCGCCGTGAGCGCGCCCGCGGCTGCCCTGCCCGCTGGCCTCGACGCGCTCCCGCTCCGCGACGACCTGCGCGGCCTCACCCCCTACGGCGCCCCGCAGCTCGACGTGCCGGTGCGCCTGAACACCAACGAGAACCCCTACCCGCCGTCCCACGCCCTGGTGGCCGCCCTCGCGCAGGCCTGCGCCGACGCCGTCCGCAGCGCCAACCGCTACCCCGACCGCGAGGCGACGCTGCTGCGCGCCGACCTCGCCGCCTTCCTCACCCGCGACACCGGCGTGCCGCTCGTACCCGCGCAGCTGTGGGCGGCCAACGGCTCGAATGAGGTGCTGCAGCAGCTGTGCCAGGCGTTCGGCGGGCCGGGGCGCACGGCGATGGGCTTCGAGCCGTCGTACTCGATGCACCGGCTGATCGCGCTCGGGACCTCGACCGGGTGGATCGCCGCCCACCGCGAGGACGACTTCTCCCTCGACCCCGGGCGGGTCGCCGAGGCGGTGCGGGCAGCGCAGCCGTCGGTCGTGTTCCTGTGCTCGCCGAACAACCCGACCGGCACCGCTCTGCCGGCGGACGTCGTGGCCGCCGTGGCCGACGTCGCGCCGGGCATCGTCGTCGTCGACGAGGCCTACGCGGAGTTCCGCCAGACCGGCGTACCGAGCGCGGTCCGGCTGCTCATAAAGTACCCGCGCCTTGTCGTCACCCGCACGATGAGCAAGGCGTTCTCCTTCGCCGGCGTGCGGCTGGGCTACCTCGCGGCCTCGGCGGACGTCGTCGACGCGCTGCGGCTCGTCCGCCTGCCCTACCACCTGTCGTCGCTCACCCAGGCTGCCGCCCGCACCGCGCTCGCGTTCGAGGGCGAGCTGCTCGCCACCGTCGCCGGGGTGCGGGCCGAGCGCGACCGGCTCGTCCTCAAGTTGCGGGCCATGGGGCTGACCGCCGTCGACAGCGACGCCAACTTCGTGCTGATCGGCCCGTTCGCCGACCAGCACACGACGTGGCAGGCGCTGCTCGACCGCGGAGTCCTCATCCGCGACCCGGGCGTGCCCGGCTGGCTGCGGGTCACCGTCGGCCTGCCCGAGGAGAACGACGCTTTTCTGTCCGCCCTGCGAGAGGTCCTGCCGTGAGCCGTGGTGCCCGTGTGGAACGCACGACGAAGGAGTCGTCGGTGCTGGTCGAGCTGGAGCTCGACGGCACCGGCGAGGCCTCGTCCGACACCGGCGTCCCGTTCTTCGACCACATGGTCGCCCAGCTCGGGCGGCACGCCGGCTTCGACCTGCGCGTGGTGACCAAGGGCGACCTGGACGTCGACGCGCACCACACCGTCGAGGACACTTCGTTGGCGCTCGGCCAGGCGCTGCGCGAGGCGCTGGGCGACAAGGTCGGGCTGCGCCGGTTCGGGGATGCGCTGGTGCCGCTCGACGAGACCCTGGTGCAGGCCGCCGTCGACCTGTCCGGCCGGCCGTACTGCGTGCACGTCGAGCCCGAGGGCATGTCACCGCTGATCGGCAGCTACGACACCACGCTCACCCGGCACATCTGGGAGTCGCTCGTCGCCACCGCGCAGATCGCGTTGCACGTGCGGGTGCTGTCCGGCCGCAGCCCGCACCACATCGTCGAGGCGCAGTTCAAGGCTGTGGCCCGGGCCATGCGTGACGCGACGGCACTGGACCCGACCGTCGTCGTCGTCCCCAGCACTAAGGGGGTGCTCTAGGCGATGCTGCCGCCTGTGAGTCCCCCTGAGCCTCCTGTGGGTCTCCTGTGACCGCTTCCAGCCGGCCCGATGTGGTGGTGCTCGACTACGGCTCGGGCAACCTGCGCTCCGCCGAGCGGGCGCTCGAGCGGGCCGGTGCCGCCGTGCGGGTCACCGCTGACCTCGACGCCGCCCGGGCGGCAGACGGGCTCGTCGTCCCTGGCGTCGGGGCGTACGCGGCATGCATGGCCGGCATCGAGCAGGTGCGCGGCGGGCCGATCATTCACGAGCGTCTCGAGGCGGGCCGACCGGTGCTCGGCATCTGCGTCGGGATGCAGGTGCTGTACGCGGCCGGCGAGGAGCACGGGGTCCGCACGGCAGGGCTCGGCGTCCTCGCCGGCGAGGTCACTCGGCTCACCGGGGCCCGGGTGCTGCCGCACATGGGATGGAACACCGTGCAGCCGGCACCGGGGTCGCTGCTGTTCGACGGCATCGAGGACGAGCGCTTCTACTTCGTCCACTCCTACGCCGCACCGGCGGGCGAAGGAGACACCACCGCCGAGCACGGCACCGCCTTCGCTGCGGCCGTCGAGCGTGGGCCGCTGTCGGCGACGCAGTTCCACCCCGAGAAGTCCGGCGACGCCGGGGCGCGGCTGCTGCGCAACTGGCTGGGCACGCTGTAGCTGGCTGCTGGCACGGCCGGGGCGCTCGGCCCGGGTGCTCGGCCGGGGTGCTCGGTCTGGCTGCTCGGTCCGGGTGCTCGGTCCGGGCGCAGAACCAGGGAGCCTGGCCTGCATACCCTCGACCGCGTGGCACTCGAGCTCCTTCCCGCTGTCGACGTGACCGGTGGCCAGGCCGTGCGGCTGGTGCAGGGCGAGGCGGGCAGCGAGACCGGCTACGGCGACCCGCTTGCGGCCGCGCTGCGCTGGCAGGCCGACGGCGCCCGGTGGGTGCACCTGGTCGACCTCGACGCCGCGTTCGGGCGCGGCAGCAACGCCGAGCTCATCGCGCAGGTGGTGCGCGGGCTCGACGTCGCCGTCGAGCTCTCCGGCGGTATCAGGGACGACGCCTCGCTCGACGCCGCCCTGGCCACGGGAGCAGCGCGGGTCAACGTCGGCACCGCGGCTCTGGAGGACCCCGAGTGGGTCCGGCAAGCCGTCGCCCGGGTAGGCGACAAGATCGCGGTGGGGCTTGACGTGCGGGGGACGACCCTCGCCGCCCGAGGCTGGACGCAGGACGGCGGCGAGCTGTTCGACGTCCTCGCCCGGCTCGACGCCGACGGCTGCTCGCGCTACGTCGTCACCGACGTCCGCCGCGACGGCACGCTCACCGGCCCCAACCTCGAGCTGCTGCGGCGGGTCACGCAGGCGACGTCCCGGCCGGTCGTCGCGAGCGGCGGGGTCGCCAGCATCGACGACCTGCTCGCCATCGCCTCGGTGCCGGGTGTGGAGGGCGCCATCGTCGGCAAGGCGCTGTACGCCGGGGCCTTCACCCTCGCCGAGGCGCTGTTGGCGGTCGCGGGCGCAGCGGCCGAGCCCGTCTCCGACGCAGCCAGGACCTGAGCCGTGCCCGTCGCGGTGCGAGTGGTGCCCTGCCTCGACGTCGACGCGGGGCGGGTCGTCAAGGGGGTCAACTTCCGGGCGCTGCGCGACGCCGGCGACCCGGTCGAGATGGCCCGGCTGTACGACGCCGAGGGCGCCGACGAGCTGGTCTTCCTCGACATCACCGCCAGCAGCGGCAACCGCGAGACGATGTACGACGTCGTCCGGCGCACCGCCGAGCAGGTCTTCATCCCGCTGACCGTCGGCGGCGGCGTGCGGGCAGCCGACGACGTCGACCGGCTGCTGCGCGCGGGCGCGGACAAGGTCGGGATCAACACGGCCGCCGTCGCCCGTCCCGAGCTGCTGCGCGAGTGTGCCGACCGCTTCGGCAGCCAGTGCGTCGTGCTCTCGGTCGACGCCCGCCGGGCGGACGGCACGCCCAGCGGCTTCGAGGTGACGACGCACGGCGGCCGGCGGGGGACCGGCATCGACGCGGTCGAGTGGGCGGCACGCGGGGAGGCGCTCGGGGCCGGCGAGATCCTGCTCAACTCCATGGATGCCGACGGGACCACGGCGGGCTACGACCTCGAGATGCTGCGCCGGGTGCGGGCGGAGGTCGGGCTGCCCGTCATCGCCAGCGGGGGGGCGGGCTCGCTGGACGACTTCGCGCCCGCGGTCGCCGCGGGAGCCGATGCGGTGCTGGCCGCCAGCGTCTTCCACTTCGGGGTGCTGCGCATCGGCGAGGTGAAGGGCGCGCTGCGCGAGGCGGGCATCGCCGTACGGTGACTGGCCGCTCACGGCTGGGGCAGGATTGAGCCATGGCTGACTCGTTCGGCGGCATCGAGGGGGCCGACCAGACCCGGCCGTTCGGGAGTGCCGGTCAGGCCAGCGCCGTCTGGGCCGCACCCGACGATCTGGCCGGTCCGACCAGCGTCGCACGCCCGCCGCGCAAGCGTGGCGGGCGCCATCGACCGGCCTGGCTCCCGCTGCTGCTCGTCCTGCTGGTGGTGCTGGCGGTGGCAGCTCCGGTCGCGCTGCTGAGCCGTGCCGGGGCGCGCGCGAGCGCCGCTGTGACGCTGCTGCCGGTACCTCGGCCGTCGACCCCGTCGCCGGACCCGGGCGCGGCAGGTTCGCTGACGCCCGGCGGGGGGCCCGGCGGGGGGCTCGGTGGAGCGACACCCGGCCCCAACGCCCCGCCCGTCCCGTCGCCCGACCCCTCGACGCCGGCGCCGGTCCCCACGCCGCCGGCCCTGGCCCGCCTCGGCTACCGCGCGGTGAGCCTGCGCAGCGTGACGGCCAGTGAGGTCGCCACCGACGAGGGCGAGGTCGCCGAGTTCCGGCGCGACGGGCTGCAGAGCATCGCCAACATGGAGCTGGTCGGGGTCAACCGGCCGGGCGGGGACTACATCGCCTCGGTGTACGTGCTGCGCTTCCCCGACGGCGCGTCGGCGAGCCGGGAGCTCGCCTACTCCAACAAGGCCAACCGGGCCAACGGCTACCGCGACGTGCCGGTTCCGGGAGTCACCGGGGCCACCGGGCTGACCAAGACCTCGTCGACCGGCCGCCCGCAGGTGATGGACTTCACCGTCCGCGGCAACCGGCAGCTGTTCGCCGGCCTGCGGCCGGTCGGCGGCACTCCGACCGTCGCCTCCGTCGGCGCCGAGGCGGCGAAGGTCCTCGCCGCGCTCGTCCTCGACTCCGCCTCCATCACGCCACCCGCGGTAGATCCCAACAGCACGCCGGATCCGAACAGCACGCCTGGCCCGAACAGCACGCCTGACCCGAACAGCACGGACCCGAGCGACCCCTCCGACCCAGGGCTGCCGACGCCAGCCCTGCCAGGCCTGCCCTCTTCGACTCCCACCGCGCAGCGGGCCTGATTCGCGCCGGAGCCGGGGCCCGCCCGGCTGGCAGGATGGCCGGGTGACCGCAGCACCCCGTCCGAGCTCGCTCGACCCCGCCCTCGCCAGCCGCTTGAAGCGCGACGCCGACGGGCTCGTCGTCGCCGTCGCCCAGCAGCACGACACCGGCGAGGTGCTGATGGTGGGCTGGATGGACGACGAGGCGCTGCACCGCACGCTCACCACCGGACGCTGCACCTACTGGAGCCGCAGCCGCCAGGAGTACTGGGTCAAGGGCGACACCAGCGGCCATCAGCAGTGGGTCCGGTCGGTCGCGCTCGACTGCGACGGCGACACCCTGCTGGTCCGCGTCGACCAGGTAGGTGCCGCCTGCCACACCGGCGACCGCACCTGCTTCGACGCCGGGGTGCTGGCCTCCCAAGCCGGCCGCCGGCCCGACGCCGCGTGACCGACGGCGCGCTCGTCCCCGGCCGCGAGGAGTTCGTGCGGCTCGCGGCCGACTACCCGGTCGTGCCGGTCACCCGCCGGGTGCTCGCCGACGGCGAGACACCCGTGGGCGTCTACCGCAAGCTCGGCGGCGGCCCCGGCACCTTCCTGCTGGAGTCGGCCGAGCACGGGCGGTCGTGGTCGCGCTACTCGTTCGTCGGCCTGCGCTGCCAGGCGATGCTGACCGAGCGCGGTGGCCGGGCCGTCTGGCTCGGCGAACCCCCGCCAGGTGTGCCGACCGGCGACGACCCGCTCGAGGTGCTTGCCGCCTGCACCTCCGCCCTGCGCGCACCGCGGTTGCCCGGGATGCCGCCGCTGATGGGAGGGCTCGTCGGCTACCTCGCCTACGACGTCGTCCGGCGCATCGAGAAGCTGCCCGTCGACACCGTCGACGAGCTGGGGCTGCCCGAGCTGTGCCTGCTGCTGACGACCGACCTCGCCGTGCTCGACCACGACAACGGCTCCTGCCTGCTCGTGACCAACGCGCTCGACGGCGACTACGACGCCGCCGTTGCCCGCCTCGACGCGATGGCCGACGGCCTCGCGTGCCCGGCGGCGCCGACGGTAGCGCTGGCCGACCGCGCCGACACCCCCTCGTTCGCCTCCCGCACCCCTGCCGGCGAGTACCGGCCGGCCGTCGAGCGGGCGCTGGAGTACGTGCGCTCCGGCGACATCTTCCAGGTGCAGGTGGGGCAGCGCTTCGAGGTCGAGACCGGTGTCGACGCCCTCGAGGTCTACCGGATGCTGCGCACCAGCAATCCCAGCCCGTACATGTATTTGCTGCGCCTCGACGGGCCGGCCGGGCCGCTCGACGTGGTGGGCTCCTCACCGGAGGCGCTGGTCACGGTGACGGCCGACGAGCCCGCGGCCAGCGCACCCGCCGGCCGGCTGCGGGCCCGGCTGCATCCCATCGCCGGCACCCGTCCCCGCGGACAGACGCCGGAGGAGGACGCGGCGCTCGCCGCCGAGCTGCTCGCCGACCCCAAGGAGCGGGCCGAGCACGTGATGCTGGTCGACCTCGGCCGCAACGACCTGGGCCGGGTGTGCACCCCGAGCAGCGTCAGGGTGACCCAGTTCGGGGCCATCGAGCGCTACAGCCACGTGATGCACATCGTCTCGACGGTGGTCGGCGACGTGCCCGAGCACAGCACGGCCGTCGATGTGCTGCGCGCGTGCTTCCCGGCCGGCACGCTGACCGGCGCACCCAAGGTCCGGGCGATGGAGATCATCGAGGAGCTCGAGCCCGTCCGGCGCGGGATCTACGGCGGCGGGGTGGGCTACCTCGACTTCGGGGGCGATCTCGACCTCGCCATCGCCATCCGCACCGCCGTGATGCAGGGCGGCCACGCCTATGTGCAGGCGGCGGCGGGCATCGTCGCCGACAGCCAGCCGGCGGCCGAGCAGGCCGAGACCGAACACAAGGCCTCCGCCGTGTTGCGGGCGATCGCGTCGGCCGAGACGGTGCGCCCGGTGCGCCCGGTGCGCCCGGTGCGCCCGGTGCGCCCGGTCCGGCCGCACGACCAGCCGCACGACCCGGCGTGAGTCGGGCCGACAGCCCGGCGACGGACGGCCGCCGCCGGCTGCTGCTCGGCATCGGGCTGCTGCTGGTCGGCGTCGTCCTGGCCCTGGTGGCGTCGGCGGGGGTGTGGCTGCGGCCGCGGCTGGGCGAGTCGCTGATCGCCGTGGCCGACCCGGTGCTGCGCGGCCGCACGCTCGTTCCCGCCGCGGTGCCGCTTGCGCTGGTCGGGGCGGCCGGCGTGGTCGCGGTGCTGTCGGCACGGGTGCGGGCGCTGCGGCTGCTGGCCGCGGTGGTGGTGGTGCTGGCCGGGCTCGGGCTGGCGGTGCTGGCCCTGCCGGCCGTGCTGAATCCTGCCGCCGCTGCCCGGCGGACGCTGACGGCCCGGGGCTCGTTCCCTCCGGTCCTCGCCGCCCGGGCCACCGGGCTGGGCTGGCTCGACGTGCTCGCCGGGCTACTCGTCGCGGCCGGAGGAGTCGTCGTCGCCCTCGCCGGACCCCGGCGCCTCGCCACCTCGAGCCGCTACGACGCGCCCGGCGCGCGGCCGGGCGCAGCCGGCGCGCCACCCGCTTCCGAGTGGGACGCCGTCGAGCGCGGCCAGGACCCGACGACGAGCGAGCGGCCCTGAGGGGCACTCGCACGGGTAGCACGATCCGAACTGCATACGTCTTCCCCGGCGGCCCGGCGCGCCGAGCCCGACACGCCGCCTGTGGTGTGCGCGCACGCGGATGACACATGCAGTTTCGACCGTCCCCTCGACCATGCCCCTCCCCCGTGCGGTGCCCCCGCGGGGTGCGGCGCCGACCGTACGATCACGGGGTGACTGCCACGGTGCTCGACGAGATCGTCGACGGCGTGCGCGCCGACCTCGCCGGGCGTCAAGCCATGCGGCCCGCGGCTGCCGTGCGCGACGCAGCGCTGGCCACACTTGCGGCACGGCCCGCGCTCGACCCCATGCCCGAGCTGCGGGCGCCCGGGGTCAGCGTCATCGCCGAGGTCAAGCGGCGTTCACCCAGCCGCGGTGACCTCGCGGCCATCCCCGATCCCGCCGTGCTGGCCGCGGCCTACGCGGAGGCGGGGGCGTCCGTCGTCAGCGTGCTCACCGAGCAGCGCCGCTTCGGCGGGAGCCTCGCCGACCTCGACGCGGTGCGCGCCGCCATCCGCGTGCCGGTGCTGCGCAAGGACTTTGTCGTCACCGACTACCAGGTCGACGAGGCCCGGGCGCACGGTGCCGACCTCGTCCTGCTGATCGTCGCCGCGCTCGACCAGACCACGCTTGAGGCCCTGCGCGAGCGGGTCGAGGCCCTCGGCATGACCGCGCTCGTTGAGGTGCACGACCACGACGAGGTGGCGCGCGCGCTCGACGCCGGCGCCACCCTGGTCGGGGTCAACGCCCGTGACCTGCGCACCCTTCACGTCGACCGCGGCACCTTCGCGCGGCTGCGCCCGCTGCTGCCAGCAGGTGTCGTCGCCGTCGCCGAGTCCGGGGTCCGCGGGCCGGCCGACGTGCGGGCCTACGCCGAGGCCGGCGCCGACGCGGTGCTCGTGGGCGAGGCAGCCGTCACCGGTGCCAGCCCCACAGAGAGCGTGCGCGCGCTGGTCGCCGCGGGTGCGCCGGCGGGCCAGGGGGCGCGGTGACCACGCTCGGACCGCCTCGCGCGGGTGCCTCGGGCGCCGAAGCCGGGCACGTCCCGGCGGTCGGTGACGGCCACTCCGCACGGGTGCCGGACGAGAGCGGCCACTTCGGTCCCTTCGGCGGCCGCTTCGTGCCGGAGGCGCTTGTCGCCGCCCTCGACGAGCTGACCGCCGCCTACGCCGATGCCCAGGCCGACCCCGCCTTCCGCGACCGGCTCGCCCACCTGCTGGCCAGCTACGCCGGCAGGCCTACGCCGCTGACCGAGGTCGTCCGGCTCGCCGCCACCGCCGGCGGTGCACGCATCCTGCTCAAGCGCGAGGACCTCGCGCACACCGGCTCACACAAGATCAACAATGTGCTGGGCCAGGCGCTGCTGACCGTGCGGATGGGCAAGCAGCGGGTCATCGCCGAGACCGGCGCCGGCCAGCACGGCGTCGCCACCGCCACCGCCTGCGCCCTGCTCGGCCTGGACTGCGTGGTCTACATGGGCGAGGTCGACACCGAGCGGCAGGCGCTCAACGTCGCCCGGATGCGGCTGCTCGGCGCCGAGGTCATACCGGTCACCAGCGGCAGCCGCACCCTCAAGGACGCCATCAACGAGGCGATGCGCGACTGGGTCACCAACGTCGAGGAAACCCACTACTGCATCGGCTCGGTGATGGGGCCGCACCCGTTCCCGGCGATGGTCCGCGACTTCCAGCGCATCATCGGCGACGAGGCCCGCGCCCAGCTGCTCGAGACCGAGGGCCGCCTGCCCGACGCCGTCGTCGCCTGCGTCGGCGGAGGCTCCAACGCGATCGGTGCTTTCTACGCCTTCCTCGACGATCCCTCGGTGCGCCTCGTCGGCTGTGAGGCGGGCGGCAACGGCTTGGCGAGCGGCAAACACGCCGCCACCCTCGCCGGCGGCCGCAGCGGGGTGCTGCACGGGATGCGCACCTACCTGCTCCAGGACGAGGACGGGCAGACACAGGAGACCCACTCGATCTCGGCCGGCCTGGACTACCCCGGCGTCGGCCCGGAGCACGCGTGGCTGCGCGACACCGGCCGCGCCGAGTACGTCGTCGTCGACGACACCCAGGCGATGGACGCGCTGTCGCTGCTGGCCAAGACCGAGGGCATCCTGCCGGCGATCGAGTCCGCCCACGCCGTCGCCGGCGCGCTCGACCTCGCCCGCGAGTTGGGGCCTCACGCACTGGTGCTGGTCAACCTGTCCGGGCGCGGCGACAAGGACGTCGACACCGCCGCCCGCTGGTTCGGCCTGGTCACCGCCGAGCAGGTGGCCGAGGCCGAGCTCAAGCGGGATGCGGACGAGAGCGAGGGCGAGGGATGGTGACGGCGCCGGTTGCGACGGCGCCAGCTGCCGCCAGCACGACCACCCTGCCCGCCGACCGCCTCGCTGACGCCTTCGCGGTCGCCCGCGCCGATAATCGCGCGCTGCTGATCGGCTACTTGCCCGCCGGGTTCCCCTCCTTCGAGGGTGGCATCACCGCGCTGGAGGCGATGATCGACGGCGGGGTCGACGTCGTCGAGGTCGGCCTGCCCTACTCCGACCCGCTGATGGACGGCCCGACCATCCAGGACGCCGTCGTGCGGGCGCTCGCCGCCGGCACCCGGACGCGCGACGTGATCGCCACGGTCGCCCGGGTCGCCCGGCTGGTGCCGACCCTGGTGATGACCTACTGGAACCCGATCGAGCAGCAGGGGCCCGAGGCCTTCGCCGCAGCGCTGGCCGACGCCGGGGCGGTCGGCGCGATCACCCCCGACCTCGTGCCGGAAGAGGCGGGCAAGTGGCTCGCCGCCGCCGCGCACCAGGGCCTCGCGCCGGTCTTCCTCGTCGCGCCGTCCTCGTCCGACGCGCGCATCGCCGTCGTCGGCCGGACCAACCGCGGCTTCGTCTACGCCGCCTCGGCGATGGGCGTCACCGGCACCCGCAGCGCGATCGGCAGCCGCGCCGAGGAGCTCGTCACTCGCACCCGGCCCCACACCGACCTGCCGGTGGCCGTCGGGCTCGGGGTCTCGAACGGCACCCAGGCGGCCGAGGTCGCCGCATACGCCGACGCGGTGATCGTGGGGTCGGCGTTCGTCCGTGCGCTGCTCGATGCCGCAACGCCGGCGGCCGGGGTGGACGCCGTCCGCGCGCTGGCCGCCGACCTCGCTGCCGGCGTGCGCCGCCGCGACCCCCAGCCGGGCCGTCCGGCATGACCGCCCCGGGCAGTACCCGCCTGCTCGCTTCGATCCCGAGCCCGTCCCAGGGCGTCTGGCACCTCGGTCCGCTGCCCGTGCGGGGCTACGCGATGAGCATCATCCTCGGCGTCGTCGTCGGGGTGTACATCATCGACCGCCGGCTGCGCGCCCGCGGTGCGCCGCCAGGCCTCGGCGGCGACATCGCCGTCTGGGGCGTCCCGTTCGGCATCGTCGGGGCGCGGCTCTACCACGTGATCACCACGCCCGACCCGTACTTCGGCGCGGGCGGCCATCCCATCGAGGCGCTGTACGTGTGGCGCGGCGGCCTAGGAATCTGGGGGGCTATCGCCGCGGGCACGCTCGGCGGTGCCATCGCCGTGCGCCGGGCCGGCGTGCCGTTCACGGTAGGCGCCGACGCCTGCGCCCCCGGCATCGTCGTGGCGCAGGCGTTCGGGCGGTGGGGCAACTGGTTCAACCAGGAGCTGTACGGACGCCCGAGCCACCTGCCGTGGGCCGTCCACATCGACCCCGCGAACCAGATCGTGCCGGGGGTGGCGACCTACCAGCCGACGTTCCTGTACGAGTCGCTGTGGTGCCTGGGCACCGCCGTCGTCGTCGTGTGGGCCGAGCGGCGCTGGCACCTCGCCCGCGGGCGCACCTTCGCGCTCTACGTCGCGGTGTACACCGTTGGCCGGACGTGGATCGAGGCGCTGCGGATCGATACCGCGCACCGGTTCTTCGGCCTGCGGCTCAACGACTACGTGAGCGTGGTGGTGTTCGCGGTCGCGGTCGCGTTCCTCATCAGGCGCCGCGGCCAGCAGGAGACGTGGGTGCCCCCGGGGGCCGGGTCGCAGGAGCACGCGGTGGCTGCATCAGACCAGACGCAGGAGACGCAGGAGACGCAGCCAGCCCACGTTGGCACCGCACACAAACGCGCCGAAACACCGGCGGACTAGCGACGCAACCCCTAGTTCGCGCGCTCCGCCGCCGGGGGCGGTTCCAAGCGGCCGCACACGAACCCTGACCCCCTCGAGCACAGGCGGTCACCTCGCCCGCGTTTGTGTGCGAGCGGGCCCGCACGGGCCCCAACCCGGGCCGCGAAACACACTTGGCAGCGTTCTCGCGCGGGACGTAGCCTTGCCGATACCGACCCTCGGACAGCGTCGTCCGGTCGAGAACCCTCCACGACCAGTTCGACGGACGGACCCCCTGCATGCCTGAGCGCGCCCAGCACGGTCTCTACGACCCGGCATACGAGCACGACGCCTGCGGCGTGGCCTTCGTCGTCGACACCCGCGGGCGGGCCTCGCACGACATCGTCGACAAGGGGCTCAGCGCCCTGCGCAACCTCGACCACCGCGGCGCCTCCGGCAGCGACCCGTTGGTCGGTGACGGCGCCGGCATCCTGGTCCAGGTTCCCGACGCCTTCCTGCGCCTCGAGGTCGACTTCCCCCTGCCCGAGGCGGGGTCCTATGCCGTCGGCTGTGCCTTCCTGCCCAAGGGGGCGGGCGCGCGCGACGTCGCCATCCAGCTGATCCGCAAGATCGTGCACCAGGAGGGGCTGCGGCTGCTCGGGTGGCGCTCGGTCCCGGTCGAGAGCGCCCCCATCGGCCTCGCCGCGCAGCAGGTCGAGCCGGTGATGCGCCACCTGTTCCTGTCCGGCGCATCGGGGATGGACCTCGAGCGCCGGGCCTTCTGCGTCCGCAAGCGGGTCGAGCGCGAGGCGGGCGTTTACTTCCCGAGCCTGTCGGGGCGCACCCTGGTCTACAAGGGCATGCTCACCACCAACCAGCTGAGCGAGTACTTTCGCGACCTCACCAACGAGCGCTTCGCCTCCGCGATCGCGCTGGTGCACAGCCGGTTCTCCACCAACACCTTTCCGAGCTGGCCGCTCGCCCACCCCTACCGCTTCGTGGCGCACAACGGGGAGATCAACACCGTCAAGGGCAACCGCAACTGGATGGCCGCCCGCGAGGCGCTGCTCGCCAGCGACCTGCTGCCCGGCGACCTGTCCCGGCTGTTCCCCATCTGCACCCCGGGCGCCAGCGACTCGGCCAGCTTCGACGAGGTGCTGGAGCTGCTGCATCTGTCTGGGCGCAGCCTGTCCCACGCGGTGCTGATGATGATCCCGGAGGCGTGGGAGAACCACGCCGAGATGGACCCGGACCGCCGGGCGTTCTACGCCTTCCACGCCAGCCTCATGGAGCCGTGGGACGGTCCGGCGAGCATCGCCTTCACCGACGGCACGGTGATTGGCGCGGTGCTCGACCGCAACGGCCTGCGCCCGAGCCGCTTCTGGGTCACCGACGACGGGCTCGTCGTGATGGCCAGCGAGGTCGGCGTGCTCGACATCGCCCCCGAGCGCATCGTCCAGAAGGGCCGGCTGCAGCCCGGTCGCATGTTCCTCGTCGACACCGCCCAGGGGCGCATCGTCGACGACGCCGAGGTGAAGGCGCAGCTGGCCGCCGAGCGCCCGTACGAGGAGTGGCTGCACGCCGGCCTGGTCCGGCTCGACGAGCTGAAAGACCGCCCGCACGTCTCCTACGGCCACGAGTCAGTGCTGCGCCGCCAGCAGGTGTTCGGGTACTCCGAGGAGGAGCTGCGCATCCTGCTCGCCCCGATGGCCCGCACCGGCGCCGAGGCGATCGGCTCGATGGGCACCGACACCCCCGTTGCCGTGCTGTCCAAGCGGCCGCGGCTGCTGTTCGACTACTTCACCCAGCTGTTCGCGCAGGTGACCAACCCGCCGCTCGACGCCATCCGCGAGGAGCTGGTGACGTCGCTGTCCTCCACGCTCGGGCCCGAGCAGAACCTGCTCGACCCCACGGCGGCCAGCTGCCGGCAGGTCGTCCTGCCCGGCCCGGTGATCACCAACGACGACCTGTCCAAGCTGCGCGGCATCAACGACGACGGCGACATGCCGGGCTTCGCGGCGGTCAGCGTGCGGGGGCTGTACCACGTCGCGGGCGGCGCGGCGGCACTCGAGGAGCGGCTGGAGAGCATCTGCCGCGAGGTCGACCTCGCCATCGAGAGCGGCGCGCGCATCGTCGTGCTGTCCGACCGCAACTCCGACGCCGTCCTCGCGCCGATCCCCAGCCTGCTGCTGACCGCGGCGGTGCACCACCACCTCATCCGGGCCAAGACGCGAACCCGCGTCGGGCTCGTCGTCGAGTGCGGCGACGCCCGCGAGGTGCACCACATCGCGCTGCTCGTCGGCTACGGCGCGGCCGCGATCAACCCCTACCTCGCGTTCGAGTCGGCCGAGGACATGCTCGAGGCCGGGGAGCTGCCGGGCGTCGACGACGCCGAGCAGGCCGTCAGCAACCTGCGCAAGGCGATGAACAAGGGCGTGCTCAAGGTGATGTCGAAGATGGGCATCAGCACGGTCGCGTCCTACACCGGCGCGCAGGTGTTCGAGGCCATCGGGCTGTCGGCCGACCTCGTCTCGCACTACTTCGTCGGGACGGCCAGCCGGCTCGAGGGCATCGGGCTCGACGTCATCGCCGGCGAGGTGGCCCGCCGTCACGAGCGCGCCTACCCGCCCAACCCGGCCGAGGTCGCGCACCGCGGTCTCGAGGTCGGCGGCGAGTACCAGTGGCGGCGCGAGGGCGAGATCCACCTGTTCAACCCCGAGACCGTCTTCAAGCTCCAGCACGCCACGCGTGCCGGGCGCGAGGATGTCTTCCGCGACTACACCGCCATCATCGACAAGCTGTCCCGCGAGGCGGGCACGCTGCGGGGGCTGTTCGCCCTGCGCGACGACGTCCGGCCCCCTATCTCGGTCGAGGAGGTCGAGCCGGCCAGCGCGATCATCAAGCGGTTCGCGACGGGCGCGATGTCCTACGGCTCGATCAGCGCCGAGGCGCACGAGACGCTCGCCATCGCGATGAACCGGGTCGGCGGCAAGAGCAACACCGGTGAGGGCGGCGAGGACCCGGTCCGGTTCCGGCCGCTGCCGGACGGCGACTCCAAGCGCTCGTCGATCAAGCAGGTGGCGAGCGGCCGCTTCGGGGTGACGAGCGACTACCTCACCAACGCCGACGACCTGCAGATCAAGATGGCCCAGGGCGCCAAGCCCGGCGAGGGCGGCCAGCTGCCCGCGCACAAGGTCTACCCGTGGATCGCCAAGACGCGGCATAGCACGCCAGGTGTCGGGCTGATCTCCCCGCCGCCGCACCACGACATCTACTCCATCGAGGACCTCGCCCAGCTCATCCACGACCTGAAGAACGCCAACCCCTCCTCGCGGGTGCACGTCAAGCTCGTCGCCGAAGTGGGCGTCGGGACTGTGGCCGCAGGCGTGGCCAAGGCGCACGCCGATGTCGTGCTGATCTCCGGTCATGACGGCGGCACCGGCGCGAGCCCGCTGACCTCGCTCAAGCACGCCGGCGCCCCCTGGGAGCTGGGCCTCGCGGAGACGCAGCAGACGCTGCTGCTCAACGGGCTGCGCGACCGCATCGTCGTGCAGGTCGACGGCTCGATGAAGACGGGGCGCGACGTCATCATTGCGGCGTTGCTCGGCGCCGAGGAGTTCGGCTTCGCCACCGCGCCGCTGGTGGTGGCCGGCTGCGTGATGATGCGCGTCTGCCATCTCGACACCTGCCCGGTGGGCGTGGCGACGCAGAACCCGAAGCTGCGGGAGCGCTTCACCGGCAAGCCCGAGTTCGTCGTCACCTTCTTCGAGTACATCGCCAACGAGGTGCGCGAGCAGCTGGCTGCGCTCGGCTTCCGGTCGATCGAGGAGGCGGTCGGGCACGCCGAGGTGCTCGACATCGCCCCCGCGATCGAGCACTGGAAGGCGGCCGGGCTCGACCTCACCCCGCTGCTGCACGTGCCCGAGCGCCCCTTCGGCGGTGCCTCGCACTGCACGAAGACGCAGGACCACGGCCTCGACCGCGCGCTCGACAACACTCTGATCGCCCTGGCCGAAGGCGCGCTGCAGGACGGCAGCCCGGTCACGCTCGAGCTGCCCATCCGGAACGTCAACCGCACCGTCGGCACGATGCTCGGTCACGAGGTGACCCGACGGTTCGGCGGCGACGGCCTGGCTGACGACACCATCACGCTGCGCTTCACCGGGTCCGCCGGCCAGTCGTTCGGCGCATTCGTGCCGAGGGGCATCACGCTGCGGCTCGAGGGCGACGCCAACGACTACGTCGGCAAGGGCCTGTCGGGTGGCCGCATCATCGTCACGCCGCCGCCGAGCTCGCCGTTCGCGGCCGAGCAGAACATCGTGGCGGGCAACGTCATCCTCTACGGGGCCACCTCCGGTGAGGCGCTGCTGCGCGGGGTGGTGGGGGAGCGCTTCTGCGTGCGCAACTCCGGCGCCGTCGCGGTGGTCGAGGGCATCGGCGACCACGGCTGTGAGTACATGACCGGGGGCAGGGTCGTCGTGCTCGGCCGCACCGGCCGCAACTTCGCGGCCGGGATGAGCGGGGGCATCGCCTACCTGCTCGACGCCGACACCGGGCGGGTCAACCGCGAGATGGTCGACCTCGGCCCGCTGGAGCTTGACGACGAGCACTTCCTGCGCGATGCCCTGAGCCGGCACCTGGCCGAGACCAGCTCCACCGTGGCGCAGGCGCTGCTCGACGACTGGGATCCCGCCCGCTTCACCCGGGTGATGCCGCGCGACTACAAGCGGGTGCTCGACGCGATGGCCGAGGCAGAGCGCTCGGGCAGCGATGTCGACGAGCTGGTCATGGCGGTCGCCCGTGCCTGAGGCACGGACCTGCCGCTCGCCTCGTCCCGCCCCCTTTTCTGGAGACCTCGATGGCTGACCCGACCGGGTTCCTCAAGCATGGCCGCGAGCTGCCCGGCCGCCGCCCGGTCGAGCTGCGCCTGCAGGACTGGCGCGAGGTCTACGAGCCGTTCCCCGAGCCGGCGCTGCGCGCCCAGGCCACCCGCTGCATGGACTGCGGCATCCCCTTCTGCCACAACGGCTGCCCCCTCGGCAACCTCATCCCGGAGTGGAACGACCTGGTGCGCCGCGGCGACTGGGACGAGGCGATGGAACGGCTGCACGCAACCAACAACTTCCCCGAGTTCACCGGGCGGCTCTGCCCTGCTCCGTGCGAGTCGGCCTGCGTGCTGGGCATCTCGGATGACCCGGTCAGCATCAAGCAGGTCGAGGTCAGCATCGTCGACCGCGCCTGGGAGGAAGGGCGCGTGCGCCCGGTCACCGCTTCCGAACGCACCGGCAAGCGGGTGGCGGTGGTCGGCAGCGGCCCCGCCGGCTTGGCCGCCGCGCAGCAGCTGACCCGGGCCGGGCACGAGGTCGTGGTCTACGAGCGGGCCGACCGGGTCGGCGGACTGCTGCGCTACGGCATCCCCGAGTTCAAGATGGAAAAGCACGTCCTCGACCGGCGCCTGAAGCAGATGGAGACCGAGGGGACGAGGTTCGTCACCTCCTGCACCGTGGGCGTCGATGTGAGCGCCGGGGAGCTGCGCTCTTCCTACGACGCAGTCGTGCTCGCCGCTGGTGCCACCGCCGGCCGCGACCTGCCGGTCGAGGGGCGCGAGCTGTCGGGCATCCACCTGGCGATGGAGTACCTCGAGCCGGCGAACCGGGTGCAGGAGGGCGACCTTCGCGCACCGTCGATCTCGGCGGCCGGCAAGCACGTCGTGATCATCGGTGGCGGCGACACGGGGGCCGACTGCCTCGGGACCGCGCACCGTCACGGGGCGGCGTCGGTGACCCAGCTCGAGATCATGCCGAGGCCACCCGAGACCAGGGCCGAGTCGACCCCCTGGCCGACCTGGCCGCTGATGTACCGCGTTTCCAGCGCCCACGAGGAGGGCGGCGAGCGGATGTTCTCGGTCTCGACCCAGCGCTTCCTCGGCGACGAGTCCGGCCGGGTCCGGTCGCAGGTGCTCGTCGAGGTCGAGATGGCGGACGGCCGCCTGGTCGAGAAGGAGGGCACCGAGCACGAGCTGCCCGCCGAGCTGGTGCTGCTCGCGATGGGCTTCACCGGACCTGAGCGGGGGCCGCTGCTCGAGCAGCTCGGCGTCGAGATCGACGCTCGGGGCAACGTCGCCCGTACCGAGCAGTGGGCGACGGACATCGACGGCGTGTTCGTCTGCGGCGACATGGGGCGCGGGCAATCACTCATCGTGTGGGCGATCGCTGAGGGCCGGGCGTGCGCATCCGCCGTCGACAGCGCGCTGATGGGGACGACGATGCTGCCGGCTCCGATCGTCCCCAGTATGCGCTGAGTGACATTGTCGTCGCCCCCTGACATCGGCTGAGGGGTACGAACCCGGCTGGTGCAATATCGCTCGATGCGCTGGCTTGCCGTTGCTTCCGTCGTGCCGATGAGAGCACGAACGAGTTGCCTGTAGCCCCTCGCCATGCGGGCGGATCGTGACCTACAGTGACGGTCGCTGGCGCGTGCTGCTGAGGGCGAAGGGGGAGCCGGTGCACGAAACGGCCGTCGACCTTGACGGGGCGCTGGTTCAGGACTGTGACGGCGGGCAACTCACCGGCGATCAGGAGCTGGCGGCCACCGTGCACGTCCTTCGGGCGCGCGCCGACGACCTGCGCGGCCCCCGCAGCGGTAGCCGAGCGTTGGTCCTCGCGCTGCGGGCGGTGGAGGTGGAGCAGCAGCTGCTCGACAGCTGCGGCCTCGAAGGCGGCGCCGACGCGCTTCGCGAGATGCAGGACCACCCCGCCACACTGGCTGCGGTGGGTCGGTGGCGTTACGCCCAGGAGCTGTCCCGCCAGCTGCTCGCCGCCGACGGCTGACCCGCGTCCGATACCGCGGGGCCTGCGATGGTGCCTCCGGTGAGATTCGAACTCACACTGTGCGGTGTTTGAGACCGCCCTCTCTGCCAGTTGGAGTACGGAGGCGCTGGCTGTCCGCAGCCCGTCCAGGTGGGCTCCGCGCCGACGGCCGGATGTGTCGAACCGAGACTAGTGGGCGATGGCTCCGACCTCTGTGGAGCCGGCGCGCGGGCGCCCGAGTACCTGCCCGGGCACCGAAGCCGCCACCGACGCCTGCTCGAACCCTCGCGCGGTGCTGCCGGTAACCTGGCGCCTACCTGATCGACAGCGCAGCCCGAGGAGGCGCCCAGTGACGCCCTCCGCGCCGTGCCGGGTGCTGCTCGCCGAGGACGAGGCGCTGATCCGCCTCGACCTCAAGGAGATGCTCGAGGAGGAAGGGTACGAGGTCGTCGCCGAGGCCGACGAGGGCGAGAGCGCGGTCCGTCTGGCGCAGGAGCTGCGGCCCGACCTGGTGATCCTCGACGTGAAGATGCCCGGGGTCGATGGGCTGGAGGCAGCCCAGCGGATCGCAGCGGAGCGCATTGCGCCGGTGATCATCCTGACAGCCTTCTCTCAGCGGGAGCTGATCGAGCGGGCCCGCGACGCCGGGGCGATGGCCTACCTCGTCAAGCCGTTCCAGAAGCGTGACCTGCTGCCGGCCATCGAGCTGGCGGTGAGCCGGCACGCCGAGATCGTCGGGCTGGAGCGAGAGACGCGGGACCTGACCGAGCGGCTCGCGGCCCGCAAGCTGGTGGAGCGGGCCAAGGGGCTGCTGCAGACCCAGCACGCGATGACCGAGGCGGCAGCCTTCCGGTGGGTGCAGCGGGCGTCGATGGACCGGCGGACGACGATGAGTGTCGTGGCGCAGGAGGTACTTGACGGGCGGCTGGCGCCCCAGCCTGACCCCGCGCGGGCACATCCGCTGGCAGCGGCCCCGTCGGGGGCGGTCCTGCCGCTGGCTGAGCATCCGACAGGGCGCCTGCAGCTGGACGGCGAGGCCGGCAGCATCGGCTGAGCCGAGCTCGGGCAATCTTTGTGCTTTGCGCTGCTGTTGCCTGTAGGTCACGTGCCGATAACGCTAGCCGCCAATACGCGTATGGCGCAGGCGTCCGCGTTAGGGTCCGACCAAGGCGGCGGGCACTCCTGTCCCGCCCGGCACCTCAGGAGATGCTTGTGCACCAGCGTCGACTCGCGACAGCAGCGGTACCGCTGCTCCTCGGCTCCCTCGCGTTGACGGCGTGCGGCAGCAGCAAGAGCAGCACCAGCTCGAGCAGCTCGCCCAGCGCCAGTTCGGGTTCCAGCAGTGCGGCCTCCGCGCCCAAGGCCAAGGCCGACGGGGTGCTCACCATCGGCACCCTGCTCCCCGAGACGGGCGACCTCGCCTTCCTCGGCCCACCGGAGATCGCCGGTACGCAGCTCGCCATCAACGACGTCAACAGCGCGGGCGGCGTGCTCGGCAAGCCTGTCAAGATCGTCAAGGGTGACTCCGGTGACACCAGCACCAACATCGCCAGCCAGACCGTCGACCGCGAGCTCGGCCAGGGCGTCGACGCCATCGTCGGTGCCGCATCGTCGGGCGTGACGCTCACCGTCATCGACAAGGTGGTACAGAGCGGGGCGATCATGTTCTCGCCGGCCAACACCAGCCAGAAGCTGACGAACTACCCCGACAAGGACCTGTACTTCCGCACCGCTCCGCCGGACAACCTGCAGGGCCAGCTCGACGGTGACGTGATCACCGGCGACGGGCACCAGAAGGTGGCCATCGTGGCGCGGCAGGACCCGTACGGCACCGGCCTGGCCGACTCGGCGCAGAAGTCGATCGAGGCCGCAGGTGGCCAGGTCGTCAAGAAGGTCGTCTACGACCCCAACGCGCAGTCCTACGACAACGAGGTCGACCAGCTCGTGCAGGCCAAGCCCGACGCGATCCTCTACATCACCTTCGACGAGGGCGCCAAGATCCTCACGCGGGCGATCGAGAAGGGCATCGGCCCGGACAAGGTGCCGGCGTACTTCGTCGACGGCAACGTGGGCAACTCCCTCGGTGACAAGATCAAGAAGGCGGCCGCGCTCGGTGGCAGCAAGGGAACCCAGCCCGGCACCAAGAAGAGCTCGGACTTCCTCGCCAAGCTCAAGGCCATCGACCCCAAGCTGAAGGACTTCAACTACTCGGACTCGTCGTACGACGCGGTCGTCATCACCGCGATCGCCGCCGAGGTGGCCAAGACCGACGACCCGGGCGCCGTCGCCAAGCAGATCAACGACGTCACCCGCGGCGGCGAGGTCTGCAAGACCTTCGCCGCCTGCCTGCCGCTGGCCAAGGCCGGCAAGGACCTGCACTACGAGGGCATCCTCGGCGACATCTCGTTCACCGACAAGGGCGAGCCGGCCAAGGGCTCGTACGAGATCCTGCAGTATGGCAAGGGCACCAACAAGATCAACCCGGCACTGACGAAGTACCAGGTCGTCAGCGCCACCTGATCGCTCGCACCTCCCGAGCGGGGTCCCGGACTGTGTCCGGGGCCCCGCTTCGGCAGGTGGTCGCCCCGGGGGCGGCCGCGCCCCACACGGAACGGCAGGTTGAGCCGTTCGTTGCTGCGGCGTGTCGCGGACCCGAACCTCAACCTGTGGCTGCCGCCCGGCTGCCGGGCACTTCATGGGCCCGGCACTGGCCCCCGCCGCTCAGGCGCGGGCGAGCGTCCCGAGGTAGAGCTCGATGACCTTCGGGTCCTCCAGCAGCGCGAGCCCCGGCGCGGTGTAGGCGTTGCGGCCCTGGTCGAGCACGTAGCCGCGGTCGCAGATCTGCAAGCACCGGCGGGCGTTCTGCTCGACCATGACGATCGAGACCCCCGTGGCGTTGATCTGCCGGCAGCGGGCGAACACCTCGTCCTGGTAGGCGGGGGAGAGGCCCGCCGACGGCTCGTCGAGCAGCAGCACCGACGGGTCCATCATCAGGGCGCGCCCCATCGCCACCATCTGCCGCTCACCACCGGACAGGGAGCCGGTGCGCTGCCTGCGCCGGGTGGCCAGCAGCGGGAACAGGTCGCTGACGAACGAGAACCGCTCGTTGAAGGTCTTGGGCTTGAGGAACACGCCCATCTCGAGGTTCTCCGACACCGTCAGGCTGGGAAAGACGTTGTCGTTCTGCGGGACGTAGCCGACTCCGCGGCTGACGAGGGCATGCGCCGGCATCGAGGTGATGACGTCACCGCGCAGTTGGACCGAGCCGCTGCGCACCGGAATCAGACCGAACAGCGCCTTGAGCATCGTCGACTTGCCCGCGCCGTTCGGCCCGATGATGCCGATCAGCTCGCCCTGGCTGAGGTACAGGTTGCAGCCGTTGAGAATGTTGACCTCAGGGATGTAGCCGGCCACCACCTCGTCGGCCCGCAGTAGCGCGTTGCCGGCCCCTTGCTGATGCGCGTCGGCGCGGTCCCTGTCGAGGGTCTCCTGCTGCTCGCGCACCTGCCGCTGGGCCGCGGCGATGTCCTCGGGCGCACCCTGCTGCGCCTCCGTCGGGGCACCAGCCCTCCTGGCTCCTACCGGCTCGTCGGTCACGCCCGCCCCTCCTTGCCCGTCCGAGCCGCATCCGTCTGAGCTACATCCGTCTGAGGCTGCACATCGGCCCTGACCGCGCCGATACGGCCCTCGGCGGGAGCGGCAGGTCCCGAAGTTCCCGCAGTTTCCGCCGCTGCCCCCGCTGCCCCCGCGGGCGCGTCGTCCTCGTCGTGCTGCGTGCCCAGGTAGGCGTCGATCACCTCACGGTTGCGCATGATCACCTGCGGCGGCCCCTCGGCGATGATGCCACCCTGGGCCATCACCACGACCCAGTCGCTGATGTCGGCGACGACGTCCATGTCGTGCTCGACGAACAGCACCGTCATCCCCTGGTCACGCAGGTCCTTGACGTGGCCCAGCAGCGACTGGGTCAGCGCCGGGTTCACGCCGGCCATCGGCTCGTCGAGCATGACCACGGTCGGTTCGACCATCAGCGCCCGCGCCATCTCGAGCAGCTTGCGCTGGCCGCCGGACAGGGTGCCGGCGAAGTCCGGCGCCTTGTTGTGCAGCATGAAGCGCTCGAGCAGAACCTGAGCGCGCGCCTCCATCAGGTTCTCCTGCTTGCGCCACAGCCCGGGCAAGAGCGCGGCGAGGAAGTGCTCACCGCGCTGCGCTGCCCCGCCCAGCAGCATGTTCTCCATCACCGTGAGCCGGGAGAGCGCCTTGGTCAGCTGGAACGTGCGCACCATGCCGAGTCGAGCCACCCGGTAGGACGGCACCCGCGCGAGGGAGCGGCCGTTGAGGCTCCACGTGCCGGTGTCGGGCCGGTCGAAGCCGGTGAGCAGGTTGAAGAAGGTGGTCTTGCCGGCACCGTTCGGCCCGATCAGCGCAGTGATGACCCCGCGCTGGAACTCGACGTGCTCGACATCGACAGCGACGAGACCGCCGAAGCTGCGCCGCACCTTGTCGACGACGATGACGGGATCGGGCTTGGGGATCCCCGGGCGGTGCTCCACGTCGGCGAGCATCGCAGCCTGCCGGCGGGCGGCGGCGCGCGACTCCTCGGTCACGACGAGGTCGGGACGCCCTTCCGTGGTGGCCAGCATCACCGGGCTGCCTTCGCCGCCACCGGCCTCGTCCCCACTTTCCCGTCGGACCGCCTCGCCCGCCGGCGCCGTCCCGATCTCGTCGGTCCCCTCGCCTCCCTCGCCGCGGAGGCCGCTCATCGCGCATCCAGGGCGATCTCGTTGCGGTTGCCGAAGAATCCCTGCGGCCGGAAGATCATCAAGAGCATCAACCCGAGTCCGACGAGCATGAAGCGCACCTGCCCGACCTGGTTGCCGTTCATGATCGCCGTGGGGACGTAGCCGGCTGCGCTGGCACCGCGAAGGGTGCTCTCTGCGAAGGCGATGATCAGCCAGAAGGCGATGCTGCCGGCGATCGGCCCGAACACCCGCGCGGTGCCGCCGAGGATGAGGACGGCGTAGCCGAAGAACGTGATGGCCGGCAGGTAGCTCTCCGGCTGGATCGACTGCGCCGCGATGCCGAAGACCATCCCGGCCATCGCCCCGATCACGCCGCCGAGGACCAGGCTCTGCATCTTGTAGCCGTACACGTTCTTGCCCAGGCTGCGGGCGGCGTCCTCGTCCTCGCGGATGGCCCGCAGCACCCGGCCCCAGGGGCTGCGCATCAGCAGGAACACGACCAAGGTGACCAGCGCGACGACGCTCCAGCCCACGACGACGACCCACAGGTCGCGTCCGCTGTAGCGGAAGGGCCCCCACTGGTAGTTCTGCTTATGGAAGGGGTCGAGCTTGTAGAACGAGTTCGCGAAGTTCTGCAGCCCGAACGAGCCGCCGGTCTCGGGCGCGAAGTACACCGAGCGCACCGTCAGCCGGATTATTTCCGACGCCGCGATGGTGACGATGGCGAGGTAGTCCGCCCGCAGCCGCAGCGTCGGGATGCCGAGGATCAGTGCGAGCACGACGGCGGTGAGCACGCCCGCGCCGATGCCGAGCCAGAACGAGGTCTTGAAGAACACGACCGCGACGCCCATCCCGTACGCGCCGATCGCCATGAACCCGGCCTGGCCGAAGTTCAGCAGGCCGGTGTAGCCGAAGTGCACATTGAGGCCGATGGCGGCGAGGGCGTAGATGATCGCATCGGGCCCGATGCAGGCCGAGATGCTGAATCGGATGATCGATCCCCAGTCCATGTGCTGCCTCTCAGCCGATGCGCTCGCGCCGGCCGAGCAGGCCGTTCGGGCGGACGAGCAGGATCACGATCAGGATGACGAGGGCGCCGACGTTCTTGAGCTCGATCGGGATCACCAGCGTCGACTCCGAGATGAACACCCCGACGATGATGCTGCCCAGCAGGGCGCCGAAGGCGGTGCCCAGCCCCCCGAGCGTGACGCCGGCGAACATCAGCAGCAGCAGCTGGAACCCCATGTCCCACTTGACCTGCTGCGACATCCCGAGGAAGACCCCGCCGAGCGCGGCGAGGGCCGAGCCAACCACCCAGACGAACAGGATGATGCGCTCGACGTCGATGCCGGAGGCCGCTGCGAGCGCCCGGTTGTCGGCGACTGCCCGCATCGCCTTGCCGGTCCGGCTGCGCAGCAGCAGGACGCCGACCGCCGCGAGGACGACCACGCTGATGCCCATGGTCCAGAGGTCGCGGGCGGTGATGTTGAACGGTCCGATGTCGATTCCCGTGCCCACGGCGTAGTCGTTGTAGGGCTGGGTGCGCCCGGAGTAGAGGTAGAGGAACAGGTAGCGCAGGAACAGCGACAGGCCGATCGAGACGACGAGGGCAGCAATCAGCCCCGTCCCGCGCCGGCGCAGCGGCCGCCACAGCCCCAGTTCGAGGGCGCCGCCCGCCAACCCCCCGGCGATGACGGCGAAGACCGTGGCGATGATCAGTTGCACGCCGATCTCGACGTTGAAGAAGAACGCGGCGAGCGCTCCAAAGGTCACCAGCTCCCCGTGGGCGAAGTTCGTCAGCTGCGTCGTGCCGTAGATCAGTGACAGCCCGATCGCGGCCATGGCGATGATCAGTCCGAACTTCAAGCCGTCGACGAGCAGCTGAATCCACTCGACCGGCTGGTTGGGCGTGTTGGCCGTCGACCCGGCGCCGCCCGCAAGTCGGAACAGGGCGACGCGCTCGGGGCGGTCGGCGGCGACGACGACCGTCAGCGGGTTCGGTGCACCGGGCGCCAGGGCGACTCCCTTGGGCAGCGACGCCGTGTCGAGCTGAACCTGGTAACGCCCCGGCTTGGGCACCGACACGCGGAACCCTCCCGTGGCGTCGCTGACGCCCTCGGTGGCGGGCCCCCCCGCCGCGGGGGTCACGGTCACCCGGATGCCCGCCAGCGCGTTGTCACCGCTGCGCAGGGTCCCGACGATCGACTCCCCGGACGTCGGAGCCGCGTTACCGCCCGGCGTCGTCGACGCGGTCGCAGCCGGCGAGGGCGCGGCAGCGGGCGAGGGTGCGGCCCACGCCCCGGCGGGGGCGACGAGGGCGAGCAGCAGAGCGCCGAGCAGTAGCCCGGCGACAGCACCGACCCGAAGGAACTGCCGAGCGAGCCCGCGCCTGGTCCCAGAATCGGCCGCTGGACTGCCAGCCGCTCGCGAACCCGCGAAACGACGGTCGTGCCGCAGGCCGGTGCAGCTCACACGGCTCCCCTCCGAGACAGGCCTGCGTCAGGCGCGCCACCAGTCCAGGACATCATCATGACCTGACGTTGCCGAGACCTTAACCACCACACCGTGAGCGCAGCGCTACGTAACTCGATTGACGCGGCGTTGTCACACGTCCAGCCGCCGATTCGGGACCTTCGTCCGGTGCCCCCGGGGTTACCGGCCGATACGGTCAGTAGATTGGAGCGAGGCCCCGTCAGGAGCGCAGGGCGCGAGCCATGCGGTGCCGGCCCCAGCAGGTCGCACCGCAGTTCAGGCAAGGCGGCCCGGCCACCCCACTGACCAGGAGCGACCGACCGGAGGAGACCCGTGCCCCGTGCGGCTGTGACGGCGCGCGACGCGACCGAGAGCGATCTCGAAAGCCTGCTCGGTCTGTACGACGAGCTGCGCGACGCCGGCCCTCGTCGCGCCGTGCGTACGGCGGCGGAGGTCGAACAGCTCCGCGAACAGGTGGCGGAGCGCTACGGCAAGGCGCTGTTCGACCCGGACGAGCGGATGATCGTCGCCACTGAGGGCGACGAGGTCATCGGGATGGTGCTGGCGACGCTCGGGTCAGCGAGCCGGCTCGTCGACTCGCCAAGCGTGCTGCTGTCGCACTTCTGCGTGCGACATCGGCGCCGCCGGCGGGGCGTGGGCCGTGCGCTCATCGCCGCGGCGACGGCCTGGGCCGACGAGCGCGGGGTCGACGGGATCAGCGTGGCCGTCTATCCCTCGTCCCGCGAGGCCAACCGGTTCCTCGCCCAGCTCGGCTTCGCGCCGGTCTACCTCAGCCGCACCGCGCCGGTGGCCGCGCTGCGCCGCCGCCTCGGCGTCGAGGTGCCGACCAACGCCGACCTCGACGAGGGCAGCGCGGGTCGCCGCCGCCGGCTCCGGCTGGGCATCACCGGTCGCTCCGCCACGGCCGGGCGGCGGCCGACCTCGGGCGCTCACTCGGCACCGTGAACGGTTTCGATACTGTCGTTGCCCCGCTCTAGACTCGCGACGTGACTGAGCAGGCCGGGTCGACCGGTGTGGCGACGAGCAGCCCGCCCACCCCTGCCGGTGACGCTGCCTCCGCAACCGAGTTGGCCCCCGTGGCAGTCGCCAGCCCCATCGCCGCCAGCACCCCCGCCGACTCGCCACCCCCGCCGGTTCGCCGCCGCCGGGCACCGCAGAAGCCCGTCCCTGACGCGGCTAAGGCAGCGCCCGGGCCGCGGCTGCTGCTGATCGACGGCCATTCCCTCGCCTACCGGGCGTTCTTCGCCCTGCCGGTCGAGAACTTCTCGACCACCACCGGGCAGCCCACCAACGCCGTCTACGGCTTCACCGCGATGCTCATCAACGTGCTGCGTGACGAGCAGCCGACCCACGTCGCGGTCACCTGGGACGAGAGCCGTCCGACCTTCCGCCACGAGGCCTACAGCGGCTACAAGGCGAATCGCTCCGAGACGCCGGCGGACTTTCGCGGACAGGTCTCGCTGGTGCGCGAGGTGTGCGAGGCGCTCGCCATCCCCATGGTCAGCGCCCCCGGCTACGAGGCCGACGACGTCATCGCCACCCTCGCCACGCAGGCAGCCGCCGGCGGGATGGACGTCCTCATCGTCACCGGCGACCGCGACGCGCTGCAGCTGGTCACCGACCACGTCACCGTGTTGATGACCCGGCGCGGCATCTCGGACATGACCCGCTTCACGCCCGAGGAGGTCCAGGCCAAGTACGGGCTGAGCCCCACCCAGTACCCCGACTTCGCGGCGCTGCGCGGCGACCCCAGCGACAACCTGCCCTCGGTCCCGGGCGTGGGGGAGAAGACCGCGGCCAAGTGGGTCGTGCAGTTCGGCTCGCTCGACGCGCTCGTCGACCGCGTCGACGAGGTGCCCGGCAAGGCCGGCGCCAACTTGCGCGAGCACCTGGCCGACGTCGTTCGCAACCGACAGCTCACCGAGCTGCTTCGAGAGGTGCCGCTCGAGGTGGTCCCGACCGACCTGCGCCTGGGCAACTGGGACCGCGAGGCGGTCCACCAGCTGTTCGACACCCTGCAGTTCCGGGTGCTGCGCGAGCGGCTCTACGCGACCCTGTCCAGCGTCGAGCCCGAAGCCGAGGCGGGCTTCGAGGTCGAGGCCGAGCGGCTCCGGGCAGGTGACGTCGCCCAATGGCTCGCCGAGCACGCCTCCGGTGCTGCCCGGGTCGGCCTGGCGGTGCGCGGCACGTGGGGGCGCGGCACCGGGGTCGTCACCGGCATCTCGCTGGCGGTCGAGGCGGGGCCGGGGGCCTTCCTCGACCCCGAGGAGCTGCCCAGCGACGACACCGGCGCGCTGGCGGCGTGGCTCGCGGACCCCGACCGGCCGAAGGCGGTGCACGACGCCAAGGGGCCGCTGCTCGCCCTGTGGGCGGCCGGGCTCGACCTCGCCGGCGTCACCAGCGACACCGCGCTCGCCGCCTACCTCGCCTTGCCTGGCCAGCGCTCCTTCGACCTCGGCGACCTCGCCCTGCGCTACCTGCGCCGCGAGCTGCGGGCCGAGACGGGCGGACCGGTCGAGCAGATGACCCTCGATGGGACCGGCGAGGAGGGCGAGGACGAGACCTCGGTCGAGGTCGTCCGGGCCCGCGCCGTCGTCGACCTCGCGGCGAGCCTGGACTCCGACCTCGAGCGCCGGGGCAGCACCCGCCTGCTGCGCGAGGTCGAGCTGCCGCTGGTCACCGTCCTCGCGCGGATGGAGCGCACGGGCATCGCGGTCGACGGCGACTACCTGCAGCGGCTCTCGGACGACTACGGCGTCGAGGTCAGGCAGGCCGCGCAGGCCGCGTACGACTCGGTCGGGCGCGAGTTCAACCTCGGCTCGCCCAAGCAGCTGCAGGTCGTGCTGTTCGACGAGCTCGGGCTGCCCAAGACCAAGCGGATCAAGACCGGCTACACCACCGACGCCGACGCGCTCGCCTGGCTCGCCGTCAACAGCGACCACCCGGTGATCCCGGCCCTGCTACGGCACCGCGACGTCAGTCGGCTCAAGACCGTCGTCGACTCGCTGCTGCCGATGATCGACGACCACGGCCGCATCCACACCACCTACAACCAGATGATCGCTGCGACCGGGCGGCTGTCGTCGCAGGACCCGAACCTGCAGAACATCCCGATCCGCAGCGCCGAGGGGCGCCAGATCCGCGAGACGTTCGTTGTCGGTGCCGGCTACGAGTGCCTGCTGACCGCCGACTACAGCCAGATCGAGATGCGGATCATGGCGCACCTGTCCGGCGACGCCGGGCTGATCGAGGCGTTCGCCTCCGGCGAGGACCTGCACACCTGGGTGGCATCGCGGGTGCACGAGATGCCCCCCGAGCAGGTCGACCCCGAGCTGCGCCGGCGGATCAAGGCGATGTCCTACGGCCTGGCGTACGGGCTGTCGGACTTCGGGCTCGCCCAGCAGCTCGGCATCCCGCGCGACGAGGCGCGCGACCAGATGGACGCGTACTTCGACCGGTTCGGCGGGGTGCGCGACTACCTGCGCTCGGTCGTCGCCGCCGCTCGGCAGGACGGCTACACCGAGACCATCATGGGCCGCCGCCGCTACCTGCCCGACCTCACCAGCGACAACGGCCAGCGCCGGGCGATGGCCGAGCGGATGGCGCTCAACGCCCCGATCCAGGGCTCGGCCGCCGACATCATCAAGGTTGCGATGCTGGGGGTCGACCGCTCCCTGACCGAGCAGGGCCTGGGCTCCCGGATGCTGCTGCAGGTGCACGACGAGCTGGTGCTCGAGGTCGTGCCGGGGGAGCGGGAGCAGGTCGAGGAGATCGTCCGCCGCGAGATGGCCGGGGCGTACGCGATGGACGTGCCGCTGGAGGTCAGCGTCGGCGCGGGCGAGACTTGGGATGCCGCCGCGCATTAGGTGGCCAACTTGGCCAAGTTGGCGCCCAAGGGTTAGTCTGGTCAGGTGAGTACAGAAGCTGTCGAACTGTCCGTGAGTCAGGCTCGCGACAGTTTCTCGGATGCGGTGAACCGTGCTGCCTTCGGCGGTGAGATCACCTATGTGACTCGCGGCAGGTCACACGAGCGAGCCGCCGCCATCGTGCCAGCCGAACTTGCTGAGCGGTACGAAGCGCTGGTTGACCAGGAGGACGCTGCAACAGCCCGCGAGCGGCTGGCGGACCTCGATGCCGGCCGCAGCACGGCTGTCGATGCGGACGAGGTGGCGCGAGCGCTGGGCCTGTGAACGGCGCGGCCCCCCGGTACACCGTCCGTTACGAGCCACGCGCCTTAAGGAGCTGGCCAAGCTCGACAAGCCAATGGCTCGGCGCCTCGTGCGAGCGATTGATCGACTTGCAGACCAACCCCGACCTTCCGGAGTGCGCCCGCTGGCCGGGCACCCCGACCTGTGGCGCCTGCGCGTGGGCGACTACCGCGCGGTGTACGCCATCCGTGATGCGGAACTCCTCGTTCTCATGGTGAGGATCGCCCACCGCGGGACTGTGTACCGAGAGATGTAGGTCAGGCCTGGCACGGGCCGACCGGCGCCGTCACGCACGAGTGACCCGGCGATTCGGGTACGGGATGAAGCCTTGGTCGGCGTGCGCGGGCGCGGCCAGGTGGTCGAAACTGCATGCGGCAGCTGGCGTGGCCCGCGTGTTGCCGTGCGACGCGCCGTGCCCCGGCCGTCCTCGCCGCAAGACGTATGCAGTTTGGACCCGTGCCCCTTCGATGTCCGGGGCCGGGGATGATCAGAGCAGCGGCTGGATGGGCACGGAGTAGGGCAATGGCCGACACTCGGCCCCCTCACCACACTGCGAAGGACACCCTCTGTGACAGCCCTGCCCGAGCCGCGCAACCTCATCGACGGCGCGTGGGTCGCCTCCGCCGACGACGCCGTCCTGGCGCTGACCGACCCGTCGACCGGGGAGCACCTCGCCGACGTCCCCGCCGGTTGTCCGGCCGACGCGGAGGCCGCGCTCGCCGCCGCGCGCAAGGCTGCCCCGGATTGGGCCCGCACGGCGCCGGCCGAGCGCGGCGCCGCGCTGAAGGCCGCCGCGCGCCGGCTGCGCGCCGTCGCGGATGAGCTGGCCGAGATCCAGAGCCGGGAGGGCGGCAAGCCGCTGGCGCAGTCGCGGGGCGGGGTCATGGCCGGCATCGAGACGATCGAGCAGTACGCCGAGCTCGGCCCGCTGCACCGCGGCCGCAGCCTGCAGGGCCAGTGGGGGGGGGGGGGGACCGACCTCATGGCCCGTCAGGCGCGTGGAGTCGCCGTGGTGCTCGCGCCGTGGAACGACCCGGTCGCCATCGCCACGCAGTTGGTGTCCGCCGCGCTCGTCACCGGCAACACCGTCGTGTTCTCCCCGAGCGAGCGCACGCCGCTGTGCAGTATTCGCCTCGTCGAGGAGCTGGCTGCCGAGCTTCCGGACGGGGTACTGAACCTGGTCCTCGGCGATGCGCGGGTCGGGCGGCCGCTGGTCGCCTCGCCCGACGTCGATCTCGTCCTGCACATCGGCAGCAGCGCCACCAGTCGGGAGCTCGCCCGCGTCACCGCCGAGACCGAGGCGCACGCCGTGCTCGAGGGCGGCGGCAAGGACCCGCTCATCGTCGATGCCGGGGTCGACCCGGCGTGGGCCGCGCAGCAGGCCGCGCTCGGCGCCTTTGCCAACACCGGCCAGATCTGCGTGTCGGTCGAGCGCATCTACGTGCATGCCGACGTCGCCGACCGCTTCACCGACGCACTGGTGCAGGCGGCGGGCGAGCTCCGGGTCGGGCCGGCGATGGACGCGTCGACGACGACGGGCCCGATGGTCGACACCCGCCAGCGCGACGTCGTCGACGCGCACGTCCGCGAGGCGATCGACGCCGGCGCCGAGCTGCTGTGCGGTGGTGCCGTTCCCGAGGGCCCCGGTGCCTTCTACCCGCCGACCGTGCTCACCGGTTGCACCGACGACATGCGGGTGATGCGCGAGGAGACGTTCGGCCCCGTTGCCGCGGTGCGGGTCGTCGGGTCGTTCGACGAGGCGCTGGAGGCGGCCTCGCGCTCGTCGTTCGGGCTGGCCGCCACCGTGCTGACGCCGGACATGGAGCACGCCCAGCGCGCCTGGCGGGAGCTACCGGTCGGCACCGTGAAGATCAATGCCGTCTTCGGCGGGGCACCCGGCGGCTCTGCGACACCCGGGCCCGGCAGCGGCCACGGCTTCGGCTACGGCCCCGAGCTGCTCGACGAGTGCAGCCGCACCAAGGTCATCCACCTGGAGCCGGCGCCGGGGGCGTGACCCGCTCGGCGTCGGCGGCGGGTTCACCTGCGCCCCTGACGCCCCGGTCACGCCGCGCCCATCCGACGAGGACGTCGGCGACGAGCAGCACGACCGTCATCCACGACAGCACCGCGACGCGGTGGAACGCGTGGACCCACTGCCCGTTGTCCTGCAGGTGGAAGCGCAGCTGCACCTCGAAGACGTACAGCGCGCTCACCAGCAAGCAGGCGGGGGCGGCCAGGCGCAGCAGCAGCCGTCCCCGCGGCACCAGCAGCCCGACGAGCGCCGCGAGCAGGGCCAGCAGGCCACCCAGGGGTGAGATCAGCAGTGCCGTGCCCACCGCGAGCCCGAGCGTCACCACGGCCGTGCGGACCGCGAACCCGGCACTCCGAGCCCCGGCACTGAGAGCCCCCACACTGAGCGCCCCGGCTCCGACGCGGCCCAACCGGGCCGGTCCGTCGGTCAGCCGCAGCTGCGCCCGCTCGTCCGCCACCCGGTCAGCAGGGGCCAGCCCCGCCGGCAGCGTCACCGGGCGGCGCCAGCGGTGGGGGCCGGGAAGCAGCGCCAGCACCGCGCAGAGGACGAGCGCGACGGTGGAGATGCCGAGAGCTGCCCACACGTAGCGCTGCGGGGTCCACGCGAGCTTGACGTCGAACGAGTGCGCCCCGCGCGCCCCGCGCCCCACCGTGCTCGGGTCGATCAGCCAGCCGTTGGCATAGCCGTCGACGAGCTGCGGCGTCCCGAGGTCCTGCCCGGCGAGTGTGGCGTGCCACCCGTCCGAGCGGCTCTGGCCCAGCACCAGCCAGAACGGGGCGTCTGCCTCGTCGACGTGTAGCGAGAAGGCGTCCGAGGACGACGAGCGCACCGACACTTTCGCGGTGCCCGCAGTCCGGGGCGTCCCAGCAAGGGTCGCCGGCTGCAGCGCCGCGCCGCCGGTGGCGGACGCCAGCACGAGGCGGTCCAGGTCAAGCCCGCTGGACGAGCCCTTCGTCGCGAGGATGTCGTGCGGCCCGGACGCGAGCGACAGCGGCGCGCCGCACAGCGCCACCCCGAGCCCCGCCCGCTCGCCGCCCTTGACGGCGGTACCCGACACCCGGACCGGGACCGGCCGCCCGTCGACGGTCAGCAGGTCGCTGCGGCACGCGGTGGTGACGGCACCGCTCGCTGGTGGCACCCGCAGCCCCTTCGCGCCGACCTCGGCGATGGCCACGGGCTCCTGCAGCGGCCCGCCGCCGAAGTAGTTGCGCGTGGTCTCTGCCCGGACCCCGGTGAGCACCAGCCGGAAGCGGGTGCCGGTCACCGCCGGGAAGGCGACCGGGACGGCAACGGTGCCGCCGTGCACGGTGCGGTCCTGCACGGCCGGGAACGTGAGGGTGCGGACGGAACCAGCCCCGGCCCCGCCGTCGACCTCGAGCCGCACCTGCGTCGGCACCGAGTGCTGCCCGTCGGCGACGACCTGCAGGTTCAACCGGTCGAGCGTCGTGGGCCGCGGCGCCGTCAGCTGCAACCACGCCCCCGTCTGCGTCGTGAACTGGTTCGTCCACGCGGTCGCCGGATTGCCGTCGGCAGCCGAGGACGGCAGCGCACCGGGGTCACCGGCCAGCCGGTCGGACGACGTCGCCGTCACGACGGCTCCCGTCGTCGGGCGTCCGATCAGTGCGTCGGTGACGGCGTCCGGCGCGCCCGCCGCCACCCGAGCGGTGCCGGTGAGCGAGAAGGCGCGCGCGGTCGGCAAGATGAAGGTGCGTGAGAGCCGCTGCTCGGTGTCCTCCTTGAACGGCTCGGCCGGGTCGGCGCGGTCGCGGGTCAGCTGGACGACGAGCCGGTGCCCCGCGGTTGCAGCATTACCGCCGCCGGCACCGGCCAGCAGGTCGACCGGCAGCCGCAGCACCTCGTTGAGGCGGACGCCGGGAATGCCGAGCTCGGACAACCCGACGCCGCTGATGCCGTCGTAGGTCTGCAACACCCCGCGGTCGGTGTCGACGATGCGGAACGTCACCGAGCGCGTCCGGTGCGGGGCGAACCGGACGACCTGCCCCTTCGCCGTCCGCGAGTCGGCCCCGAGCTCGACATCGACGCTCGGCCCGCTGTCGAACTGCACCTGGGCCTTGGTGATGAAGCGGTTGCGCGGGCCGGTCAGCGGCTGAGTGAGGGTGAGGTGGTCGATCGTCGTCGGCGCGTCGAGGGTGACCTTCAGCCGCTCGCCGCGGACATCGGCGAAGGCGCCGACCCGCCACGCGGTCGTGGGGTCACCGTCGACCGCCTGGGCCGGCCGGTCGGCGGGGGCGTACGCGACCGGGTTGCCGTAGTCGGTGGCCTCGACCGACGCGACGCCGCGCTGCTCGGCGACCGTCCGGGCGTCGTCGCCTGGCGTGCCATCGACGGAGACGTCCGTCGCAGCGTGCCCGCTCGTCGCACTGGCGGTGAACAGCGGGAGCCGGGCATCGCTGGGATCGGGCTTGAGCGGCGTCTCGCCGGCCCGCTCGGTGTAGCCGTAGTTCTCGCGCACGGTGCCCCAGCGCTCGGCCCGCCGCCGGTTGCTGTCGGTCAGCAGCAGGTCGGCGCCCGCGGCGAGCGCCGCCTGGTACTGCCGCGCCGTCATCGAGGCGCGGTAGAGCACCGTCCCGGTCTGTTGCAGCAGCCCCGCGGCCGAGGCGTCGACGAGCCCCTCACCGCTGCCCGCGACGACGAGCGGCTGCGCCGCCCGCTCCGCCCGCACGATCGGCACGGTGCCGGATACCGGGAACACGGAGACGGCCGGTGGCTCGGGGGCGTTCGCCGCAGTCGCGAGCGTGACCTCGTCGACCAGCGGGACCGCGCCCTGCTCGGGCACCTGCGGGCCGAATGTCGTGGGCGCCCCGAGCCCCGCCGGGCGCAGCGTCGTGAACTCCTGCCACGTCCTCGTCGGGCGGGGGGAGCGGAAGCGCGCATACTGCAGGTCGCTGCGCAGCTCCACGTCACCCACGCCCAGCAGCCGGGCGAGCGCGGGCAGTGACGCGGGCTCGTACACCCCCTCCTGCAGCCGCCGGTCGAGCGCGCGCAGCAGGTCGGCCGTGCCCGGCTCGCCGTAGGGGATCAGCTCACGGGACAGGAACGGCCGGTCCATCAGCCCCGGCGGCACCGGGTCGAGCGTCGACCCCCAGTTGTAGTGCGAGAAGTCGGCGCCCGGCAGCTCGAGCACGCGCGTGGCGTCGCCCTTGCTGCCCATGTAGTTCGCCGACGCCTGCATGTAACCGGGCAGCTTCTCCGGGCGCCGCAGGTTCGGGTCGATGTAGAGGCCCTGCCACAGTGGCGCGGCGACCAGCCCGATCAGCACCACGGCTACGGCGAACGCCACCCGGCGGCCGGCTCGCGGCACTCGCACCGAACGGCGCAGCGCGTCGAGCCCCGCCGCCAGCAGCACCGCGAGACCGAGCGCGACGAGCGGGACCGCCCGCGGCATGCTGCGCAGCGCGAGGCCGAACGACGAGCCCTGCGCGAAGTCCCGGAACGCGCCGCCCGCGGGTGAGGGGTGCTCGTAGGGATAGACGCCGACCGCGATGGCCGTGCCGAGCGCGATGAGCGCCACGAAGTAGGCCCGGTACCGCCAGCGGATGCAGCCGGCCAGCAGCACCGAGAGCACGGGCAGCGCGAAGCTGGCCGCCATCAGCCACCCCGCGCGGGTGAACGACTCGGCCGCCTGCACCCAGGCGGCGATGCCGTCGCGCCCGTAGAAGTACCAGTTGCCCAGACCCCGCAGCACCTCCGATGCCTGCGAGCTGCTGGCGACGGTCTTGATGCTCTCGGTGAAGGCGAGCACATCAAGCCCGTACAGCCCCTGCATGGCCAGGCCCGCGACCCACCACAGGTTGGCCAGCAGGATGACGACGGCGCAGCGCCACAGGAACCCCAGCGCCCGCCGCCCGCTGACCTCGCGGTAGCTCCAGACCGCGAACGGGATCCACAGCAGCGGTGCCAGCAGGGCCCACGCCAGACTGGTGGCGTTCACGCTGCCGATCAGGGCGATACTGCCGGCCAGCAGCGCGGGATGGCGCCAGCGCGCCCGCCAGGGGCTGCGCGCGGCGCTGGCGGGTCCGAGCAGGCGCAGCCCGCGAATGGTCAGCCCCAGCAGCCACGCCAGGCCGGCCCACGGCATCAGGATGGCCGAGATGCGGGCCTCGTACTCGAGCACGTACGGCGAGAAGGCGTACGTGAACGCCGCCACCGCCGACGTGCCGCGCGGCCACCCGAAGGTCCGCAGCAGGAACATCACACCCGCTCCGGCGGCCAGCAGCAGCGTGCCGGTCCACAGCCGCTGGGCGGCCCAGTCGGGCACGCCGACGTGCTGCCAGAACCAGTACCACGGCCCCATGGGCAGCAGGTAGCCGATGTTCTGGTGGGTGACCGTGCCGGCGCCGACGTGCGGGTCCCACATGTAGGGGGCCCGCGCGAGCAGCCGGTCGGGGTCGAGGTAGAGGTAGGCCTTGGTGTCGGCGCCGACGTAGCCGGGCGCGGTCAGCAGCAGCGGGATGTACGCGCACAGCGCCAGCAGCGCCTCGGGCCAGAAGCGCGCCAGCCGCCGCCACCCCTGGCGTCGGGACTCGTCCCGGACCGCCCGCTGCGCCCCCGACGCCCCCGATGCCCCCGACGGCCCCGACGAGCCCGACGAGCCGGTCGGGACGCCGGGGCTGACCCGCACCGCGCCCTGGGTCATCGGCGCCCGGCTGGTCTCGCCCGCTCGGCCTGCTCGGCCAGCTTGCGGAACGTCCCCCGCGCCGTCGCATCCCAGGTGAAGCGCTCGGCGTGCGCCAGCGCGCCGGCCACCAGCTGCTCGTGCAGCCGCGGCGTCGTCAGCACGCCCGTGAGGGCTGGCGTCAGGTCGGCCGGCTCGTCGACGAGGATGCCGCTGCGCCCCTCGTCGACCGCGTCGTTGTGCCCCGCGATGCGGGTGACAACCGCGGGGGTGCCGCAGGCCGCCGCCTCGGTGATCGTCATCCCCCAGCCCTCGCGGGCGGACGCGGAGGTCAGCACCCACGCTCGCCGGTAGAGCTCGATGAGGTCGGCGTCGTCGACCCGGCCCGGCAGCGAGATCCAGCTGGTCGCTCCCGCCGCGGCGATGCGTGCCTCGAGGGCGGCCCGCTCGTAGCCCTCGCCGACGAGCACGGCCTGCAGCTTCGGCACCTGCCGCTGCGTGGCGACGAGGGCATCGATCAGCGCATCAAGCCGCTTGACCGGAACGAGCCGGCCGACCGCCACCACCAGCGGATGCGGTGAGCGGGTCCCACCCGGGCTGAACCGGGGGCTGATGCCTGGGGGGGTCACCGACACCAGCTCCGGGCGCATCTTCAGCAGGTGGATGATCTCCTCGCGCGACGACTCCGACAGGGTGACGATCGGGGTCCGCCGGTACAGCGGCGGCGCGATCCGGAACTCGATGGTCTCGCCCACCCGGGCCAGGTGCGGCGGCAGCACCATTCGCCACATCGAGGCGTGGACGTGGTGCAGGAACACGATGCGGGGACAGCGCGCCCACACCGGGGAGAAGAACGGCATCCCGTTCCAAATCTCGACGAGCCCGTCGTGCGCGCCGCTGCGTCCTACCGCCGCGGACACGGCGCTGCGCGGGAACACCGCGTACCGGCCGGCCTTACGGATGACCGAGTAGCCGTTGCGGGTGGTCCGCACCGGATGCCCGGCGGCCGCGGCGGTCCGCATCGTCACGTCGAGCCCGGCCTGCGCCCACCGCTCGGCCACCTTGTCGGCGTGCACCTCCGAGCCGCCGGCCTCCTCGTCGTCGAGGTCGCGCCAGGCGAGGAACAGCACGCGGCGCAGCCCGGACCCGGCCACCATCTGCTCCAGCGTCGGCGCTGCCAGCGGCTCTGCCAGCGGCTCTGCCGGCGAGCTGGGCAGCGATGCACCCGGCGCCGGATGCACGACGAGCTCGGCGCGCGCGGCCCGCTCCGTGCCTCCGGTGGCGCTCACGCCGGCTTCCGCAGCGCGAAGGCAGCCTGCAGCACGAGTCCTCCGGTGATCGCGGCGAGCACCGCCTGGACGGCGAGATCGGTGACGGCCGTGGCGGTCGGGGCACCGTGCGCGGCATTGAGGGCAGGCAGGGCCACGATCACGCCGACCCCGAGCGCCAGCACGGCCCGGCGGTGCCCGGCGCCGAGCAGGTAGTGGACGAACAGCACGGTCGCCCCCAGGCAGCTCATCGCGAGCGCCAGCGGCAGCAGGGCTGACGAGGCCGAGACGTACCGCGGCCCGAACGCGATGCGCAGCAGCGTCTCCGGCGCGATGGCGGCAAGCCCGAGCAGCAGCCCGCACGGGACGGCGAGCACCGCGAGCGTCCCGCTCAGCTGGCGCAGGGCGTGCTGCCCGGCGGCCTTGCGGGTGGCGGCTTCGGGCAGCAGGAAGCTGCTCAGCACCAGGGCGGCGAACACGAGGGCCTTGCTTGCCACGGAGATCGCGGCGTAGGTGCCGGCAGCCTCGGGGCGAGCGCGGCCCAGCACGACGACGTCGAGGTTCTGCAGCAGGCCGAGCATGCCGAGGGTCGCGAGCGCCGACCCGACATCGGTGCGCAGTCGGCGAGCGGGCCGGACACGGCGCCCGCCAGCCCCCGGCTCATCGACAGGTGGGAAGGCGACGCCCGGCGGCATCGACGGGCCGGCAGCCGCCTCGGGTACGCCGGCGGCCTCGGCCCGCCGAGCGTGACGGGCGTAGGCCCAGCGGGCGTGCAGGTCGGCACCGACGATCCCGGCCAGCAGCGCCCCGATCGCCCCGGCAGCACCGAGACCCGCCACTACCAGCAGGACGGTGAGCAGCGATCGCAGGCTCGCCTCGAGCAGCAGGTTGACGGCGAGCGCGTTGTAGGCCCGCGAGGCCTGCAGCAGCCCGCGGTCGATGCACAGCAGGCCCCAGGCGGCACCGGCGGTCAGCACCACCACCACCCCGGCGCGGGACGGCACGGACAGCGCGGAGGCCAAAGGAGCGGCGATCAGCACGGCCACGACGAACGTCGCCGCGGTGATGCCGAACGCGACCCGCCGCACCCGGCTCGTCCAGCCGGGGATGAGGTGCCGGCGCCCGACCGCCCGCCAGTGGGTGACCCGCTGCACGATGCCGACCAGCAACGCGCTGCCGGGCATCGACAGGACGAAGAACAGGGCGATCAGCTGCGCCAGGGTGCCGTAGCCGCGCGTCGAGAGCGCCCGGGCGATGATCAGCGTGACGAGCACGTTGGCCGCGTTGGCCACCAGGCCGGCCAGCGCCAGTGGGGTGGCCTCGCGGACCGCGCCGCCCGTCGTCGCCGCGCCACCGGACGCTCCATCCGCCGCCGCAGCCGCGCCAGCCGCCACGCCCCGACCCGGTGCTGCCGGCTCGCGACCCTGGGCACGCTCGGCCGGGGCGCTCGTCGGCGGTGTCACGGACTCCTCGGGTGGCTGGGCGGGAAGGTGGTCGCTCACCCGCCACCAGCCGGGCGCCGGGTCAGCCGACAACAGGTCGCGAGGGACAACTCGGTGAGGATATACGCGCACACCGGCCCCTGGCCCGCCAACGCGCCCAGGCTCACTCCACCTTCGCCTGCTCGGCCAGCCGGTGCTCGCGGCGCAGGTCGGCGTCGACCATCTGGTTGACAAGGGTCTCGAAGTCGACCGTCGGGGTCCAGCCGAGCTCGTCGCGGGCCCGCGAGGCGTCACCGGTCAGCACGTCGACCTCGGCGGGCCGGAAGTACCGCGGGTCCTGCACCACCCGGCTCGACCAGTCAGCCGTCCCGGCCCGCGCGAACGCGATGTCGAGCAGCTCGCGGATGCTGTGCGTCTCGCCGGTCGCGACCACGTAGTCATCCGGCGCGGGCTGCTGCAGCATCCGCCACATCGCGTCGACGTAGTCGCCCGCGAACCCCCAGTCCCGGCGGGCGTCGAGATTACCCAGCGCGAGCGTCTCCTGCAGGCCGAGGGCGATGCGGGCGACGGCGCGGGTCACCTTGCGGGTGACGAACTCCACGCCCCGGCGCGGCGACTCGTGGTTGAACAGGATGCCCGAGCAGGCGTAGGCGCCGTAGGACTCGCGGTAGTTGACCGTCATGTAGTGACCGAAGGTCTTGGCCACGCCGTACGGCGAGCGCGGGTGGAACGGCGTCGTCTCCCGCTGCGGCACCTCGCGGACCTTGCCGAACATCTCCGACGACGATGCCTGGTAGAAGCGCACCCGCCCCATGTCGTTGGAGGTCGAGATGCGGATGGCCTCGAGCATCCGCAGCACGCCCATCCCGGTCACGTCACCGGTCAGCTCGGCCTGCCGCCACGACAGGCCGACGAACGACAGCGCCCCGAGGTTGTAGACCTCGTCGGGCTGGGCCAGCTCCATCGCCCCGATCAGCGACGGCAGGTCGGTCAGGTCGCCGTCGAGCAGCTCCACGCCCGGCACGATGCGCTCGACCGTCGCCACCTTGGGGTTGCTCTGGCCCCGGACCAGCCCGAAGACCTCGTAGCCCTTGGCGGACAGCAGCTCGCCCAGGTAAAGGCCGTCCTGGCCGGTGATGCCGGTGATGAGCGCGCGGGGCACTGGTCTCCTTCAGGTCGTGGCGGCGAGCAGGGGGGCGCGGCGAGGCGGGTCGAAGCGGTGCCGGCGGCGCAGGAAGCGCCGTTCGACGAGCAGGTACGACGCCGTCGCCGCCCCGACGGCCACGACGAGGCGGACCGCCTGCGTCGGGAGCCAGGGTAAGCCGAGCGCGCTCTGGTTGAGCGCGAGGAACACCGGCCAGTGCCACAGGTACAGCCCGTAGGAGATGCGCCCGACCGCGACCAGCAGGCCGCTCGCGAGCAGCGTCCCGAGAAGGCTCCCGGGTACGGCGACGAGGGCGGCGACGAGCACGGTGGCCAGCAGGGCGATGGCGGTGAGCCCGCCGTGGAAGACGACGGCCGAGCGGTAGTTCAACGTGATGACGAGCGCGAGCAGCGCCAGTGCCGCGATGATGCCGGCGGCCGACAGGACCCGCCGGGAGGTGCCGGTGGCACGCAGCGGCCGGCCGGTGGCGACGAGCGCCAGCGCACAGCCGAGCAGCAGCGCCTGCGCCCGGCTGTCCGGGCCGTAGTAGAGGCGCGACACCGAGCGGGGCCCGTCCCACAGCAGCGGCGCGAGCACGGCCGACAGTGCCGCGAGGGCCACGGTGACGCCGAGGACGGTGCTCCGCCGGCAGGAGCGGACGAGCAGGGCCAAGAGCGGCGGCCAGAGCAGGTAGAAGTGCTCCTCGATCGACAGTGACCAGGTGTGCTCGACCAGGCCGAGGACGGGCACGTGTCCGGTCGCGGCCTGCAGGTCCGACACGTACAGCAGCGTCCCGACGACCCCCCAGCCGAGCCCTTGCGTCCCGGCGGGGTGCGGGGCGATCGCGGCGTAGGCGAGGACCGCGGCGACCAGCACGAGCAGCGCCGGCAGCAGTCGAAACGCCCGGCGGGCGTAGAAGCTGCGCAGCCGCACACCGCCGGTGGCCGCGATCTCGCCGAGCAGCAGCCAGGTGATCAGGAACCCCGACAGGACGAAGAAGATGTCGACGCCGATCCAGCCGCCGGGCGCTCGGGTCGCGCCGCTGTGGAAGGCGAGCACGGCCAGCACCGCCACTCCGCGCAGCCCGTCGAGCGGCTTCAGGTGCGGTGTCCGCGCGGACGGCGGTCCCACGGCGGCGGGCGGCTCAGCGGTGGGCCCAGCGGGAGGCACAGCGGCGGACTCAGAAGCCACGCGTCGCCGGTCCGGTGTCGGTAGCCAGGCGACGGACGAGGGGCAGGGCCACCCGGCCGACGAGCTTGTCTCCGGGTTCGGTGATGTGGATGCCGTCCCCGGGGAAGCGGACGTCGACCCCGTTGATCTTCTGTATGTAGCGGCCACCCGGGCACAGGATGGCGTTGGCGTCGACGACCCAGGCGACGTGCGGGTGCCGGGCTGCTGCCTCGCGGATCAGATCGTTGAAGCGGTCGATGCGGGCCGGGTCGTCGGCGACCGAGGTGCTGCCGTCGGGCAGCTCGGTCTTGCGGTAGTACGGCGCGGTGAACAGGATGACCCGCGCTCCCTCGCTCGACAGCGTCGCGACGGCCGTGTCGAGCTCGCCCGCGAGGTAGGAGTCGAAGCCCGGGTCACCGAGGTGCGTCCAGCGGCCGTTGACGAGCCGGTCGACGACCTCCCAGCGTCCGGCCATCAGCGCGGCGACCGCTGGGTGGTACTGGTGCACCCAGCCCGCCCAGTGCGACGGCCAGACCGCGCAGTCGGACCACGCGGGCCAGACCGTCCGGCCGTCGGTAGCCTGGCTGCCCCGTGCCACCCCGCAGCCCACCCAGCCCCGGTTGACGACGTTGACGCCGTACTGCTTCTGCACCTCGGAGAGGCCGACGCCGAGGGTCAGGGCGACGCTGTCACCGACGACGAGCAGGCGGGGCGTCGCAACGGGCGCAGGCGTTACCACGAGCGACGGTGCGGGGGGCGCACCGCCAGCGGTCGACTGCACCTGCGCAGCGAGCTTGTCGAGGGACGCGCTGCTGGCCGTGGCACCCGTGCCGGTCGCTCCGGATGCGCCGGATGCGCCGGCCGTGCCGGACCCGACGACGGCCACCACGGTGACGATCGACATCACCGGTACCGCGAGGTGGTTCAGCGGCCCGAGGTGGGTCGGTGCGAGGCGCCGCAGGCCGCCCTCGCGGACCGGGCGCTCGACGAACCGGTACGACGCGGCCGCCACGACCAGGGTCGCGACAACCCGGACCCCGGCGAGCGACAGGCCCGACAGCCCGGTCCGCTCGTGGTTGCAGATCAGCACGATCGGCCAGTGCCACAGGTACACGCCGTAGGACATCCTGCCGAGCGCACGCAGCGGCGGGATGCTCAGCACCCGCGCGCCGGTGCCGCCCGGGTGCTCGCTCACCGCTGCCACCACGGCGACGGCCGCCACCGCGACGAGCAGGAAGCCGCCGCGGTCGAGCAGTGGCGACTGGCCCGACACCAGCGCCCAGCAGGCCCCCACGCCAGCTGCGCCGAGCAGGCCGACCAGCGTCCACCGCCACGGCCGGCCGGGCCGGGCGTGTACAGCCCCGCGGCCACGCTTACCTCGCCCGGTTGCCAGCGCGGCCGCCGCAGCCGCCCCGACGAGCAAGGCCTGGCAGCGGGTGTCGGTGCCGTAGTAGACCCGCGAGGCGTCGGCCCCCGTCTCGGTCAGCCACGCGGCGACCCCGGCCGATGCGAGGGCGCCCGTACCGGCGAGCCAGGCCAGCGCCCGCGCCCCGCCCCCCCTTCGGCGCCGCAACCACAGCACCAGCACGACGACGAGGGGCCACAGCAGGTAGAACTGCTCCTCGACCCCGAGCGACCAGGTGTGCAGCAGCGGCGAGGGCGCGTCGAAGCCGTGGAAGTAGCTCTGGTGGCTGAACGCGAACCGCCAGTTGGCGACGTAGCCGAGCGTCGAGAGGGCATCCGCCCGGATGCTGCCTCGCTGGCTGGGCGCCGCCGCCCACGCCGCGTACCCGGCGACGGTCAGCAGCACGAGCAGCAGCGCGGGCAGCAGCCGCCGCAGCCGGCGCACCCAGAAGCTGTGCAGGACGATGCGGCCGGTCCGCTCGTGCTCACCGAGCAGCAGCGCGGTGATGAGGAACCCGGACAGGACGAAGAAGACGTCGACGCCGAGCAGGCCGCCGGGCAGGTAGCCAAGGCCAAGGTGGTAGACGAGCACGGCGACGGCGGCCAGCGCGCGGATGCCGTCCAGCCCGGCCACGTAGCCACCACGGCCGAGACCGGGTGCGGCTGGTGCTCGTGGAGGCACGCGCCGAGGGTCCGGGCGGTGAGCCATGCTCGAGCCAGCGGCGGGGTCGCGGTCGGCGCCCGGCTCGCCGTCGACCCGCTCGACCGACGACAACGGGTCGGCCAGCGGGCGCCCGGGTGCCCGCAGGCCGAGGTCGGCACTCATTGCTTCTCCTGCTCGGGTAGGGGCCCGGCGTACACCTCGTACTCGCCGGCCTTGGCGAGCACCTTCTGGTCCGGGCCGGGCGCGGGGGAGGAGCCGTCGTTGTAGGCGATGACGGCCACGAACCGGATATCGGGCTGATTGGCCACCAGTCGCGGACCGAAGGGCAGTTTCCAGAACGTCAGCGTGCGGACGTCGACCCCGCGCTTCTGCAGCGCCAGGAGCAGCCCGGCGCCGATGAACGGCGTCCCGACGAGCACCGGGTGCGTGGTGGGGGCGAAGTCGACCCGGACCAGCGCGCCCGGGTGCGGCCGGACGTAGGTTGCCACGGCATCGGCCAGCCGGGTGACGGTCCCGGTGGTGTCGGTCTGGGGGGTGTCGACGCGCACCGCCGCGACCGTCGCGTAGGCGGTGAGGGCCAGCAGGCCGGCGCCGGCCACAGCCGTCGGCACCACCCGCGCGAGCCGCTGACGCGACGGCGTCCGGTGCTCGGCCGCCGGTTGCCGCGCTGCCGCCGGTTGCTGGGCTGCCGCCAGGGCGCGGACCACGTCGAGCGCGACCACGCCCACCACGACCCACAGCAGGACGCCCGCGACGGCCACCCACTTGAACAGGTAGTCGAACAGCGGGCCGGTCACCCGCGAGACGCTGACCACACCGGTAGCACCCACCGCGAGGGCGAGGACGCCCAGGGCGAGCACCGCCCAGCGCCGCAGCAGCACCGCGACGACGAGCACCACCGAAAGCAGGACGGCGGCGAGCACGCCCGCCCACGTCGGCAGCGCCGGCGGGTAGGGGAAGACGTGCGCGGGGTCGGTACCGGTGACGAAGGCCGGCAGCTCGGCGACGGCGTTCGACACCTGCCGGAATCCGTCGGTGATCGTGTAGTCCGGCCGGGTGGTGCCGAAGTAGCGCCAGACGAGTGTCAGGTTGCCGGGGGAGTGGGTCAGCTGCTGCACGATCGGCGGCAGCCACATCACACCCGCCAGCAGCGTCGCCACAAACGAGGCAACGGCCCATCGTGACCATGCGTGACGACCCAGCTTGGGCGACGACCCGCTTGCCGCCCCCTCCGCCAGGACCGCGCCGGCCCCCCCGTCGACCGCCCCGCCGACCGCCTCACTGGGCCGCCGACGAGCCCGCGCCACGGCACCGATGACCGCCAGGCCGCCCACTGTCAGCAGCACCGCGAGCGCCGGCGGGGCGTACCCGACGTGCGACTGCACGGCGAACGAGATGAGCACGGCCGCGCACGGCAGCGCCCAGGCGTCGCCCAGCAGCGCGGTCCAGAGCAGCGCGACGGCCAGCAGGAAGGGCAGGACCGGCAGGTAGGGGTTCCACGAGTCACGGATGAAGTGCGGGCCGAGCGTGCGGGCGTAGAGAGCGAGCACGAGCACCGTCCACACCATCGCGCCGAAGCCGAGCCGGCGTCGGACGACGAGGGCCACGCCAACCAGGCTGAGGGCGTTGACCAGCAGCGCGAGCACGGCGAACGACTGCGAGCGCTCCCCCATGAGGTGGTAGAGCGGGAAGGTGAGGTAGTAGATCGCCGGCCCCGGGTGCGACCAGCCGTAGCGGGAGAACGGACCGACCTCGAGCAGGTGCCGCCCCGCTTCCCGGACATGCAGTTCCATCGTCGCCTGGTCGCTGATGATGGAGTAGTCCGACGACAGCGAGGTCAGCAGGTCGATGGCGGCCGCGAGCATCGGGGCGACGAGCAGCACCAGCCATGGCAGGGGGGAGCGCAGCAGCCGACCACGGCGAGTCGAAGGGGTCGGGTGTGCCCGATCTGTCCCTGGCACCCGCACGAGAACCGAGCGTAGGCGATGCACCGCCGCGCGACCGTGATCGCGGGGGTCGGCGCTAGCTGTGTCGGCAGCTGTGACGATGGCTGTGTCGACGCCACCGGCGGTGGATCCTGCGCTACGGTCGCGGGACCGTGAGCGCTTCGACACGTCAGGACGGTCCGGCCGCCGGCGCCCCCCGAGCCGTGTCGGCCGCGCGGGCCGCCGCTGTCGCCGTCCCTGGGCGGGCGTTCTTCCCGGAGTTCGAGGGGCTGCGGGCGGTAGCGGCGCTGCTCGTCGTCATCGTCCACACTTCTTTTGCCAGCGGCTTCACGCTGCGCTCGTCCGTCGGCGAATACACCGCCCGGGGCGACAGCGGCGTGTCGGTGTTCTTCCTCATTAGCGGCTTCCTGCTCTACCGCCCGTTCGTCGCCGCCCACTTCGACGGCCGGCCCGGCCCCGACGTCACCGCCTTCCTCGTCCGCCGGGTGCTGCGCATCCTGCCGCTGTACTGGGTCGTGCTGACGGTGCTCTACACGGTCAACGGGTGGTCACGCGTCGGGGGCGTCGAGGGGGTCGCGCGGACCTACCTGTTCGCGCAGGTCTACAGCATCCCGTGGGTGCTCAAGGGCATCTCGCAGGCGTGGAGCCTTGACATCGAGGTCGTCTTCTACCTGCTGCTGCCGGTGTTCGCCGCGCTGGTCGCGCGCGGCCAAGCCCGCACCCGTTCCCCGGCCGCCCAGCTGCGGGTCGAGCTCGGTGCGCTCGTCGCGCTCTACCTGGCGGGGTTCGCGTTCCACGCCTACGTCCTCATCCGTCCGCACCACGCCACCGCGACCTGGCACGGCTGGTTCCCGAGCTGGGCCGACATGTTCGCCCTCGGGATGGGCCTCGCGGTGTGGAGCGCCTGGTGCTCCCGCCGCGGGCACGACCCGCGCTGGTCGCTGCTGCCGGGAGCCGACGTCGCCTGCTGGGTGGGCGCCGCCCTCGTCTACGCCGTCATGGCGAGCCAGACCACCAAGCTCGCCGACCCGCTGTTCGTGGGCACCCCCAGCGCGGAGCTCACCATGCACGCGCTGTCCGGGTTGTTCGCGCTGCTGCTGCTGCTGCCCGCCGTGTTCGGCCGTGAGCGCGGCGGACCGGTCCGGTGGCTGCTCACCTGGCGACCGGTTGCCGCCATCGGGCTGGTCTCCTACGGCGTCTACCTGTGGCACCAGCTCGTCGTGCAGCAGATGCTCAAGCACGGCTTCCACCAGTTCAACGAGCCCTACCTGCCGTTCCTCGCCGTGGCGCTCGCCATCACGCTCGCGCTGTCGACGGTGACGTACCTGCTGGTCGAGCGGGTGGGAGTCGGCGTGGGACACCGCTGGGTGCGGCGGCGGCGCGAGCGGCTGGTCCGGCACGACGAGCCGGTGGCCGGCAGCCGCTAGCTGCCCCGGCGGGAGAGGCAGGCGTCAGTCCTGGTGCCGGAACGCCCCGCTGGCCGGGTCGCCGGAGCTCTCCCCGCCGTCGACCGCCGCGGTGGCGGCGATGTCGAGCACCTCGCTCGGCTCCCCGGGCTCGCCGGCCAAGAGGCGCGCCAGCTCGGCCTCGACCTCGGGCGTGCTCGCCACGGCCAGCACCTCGTCGCCGCCCTCCAGCGTTCCCTCGGGCGCCGGCAGCACCACGCGCCCCTCGCGCAGGATCGCGACGAGCGCGCTGTCGGGCGGCAGCGGCACGTCGCCGATGCGCTGGCCCGCCAGGGGGGAGTCGGCGGCGAGGGTCAGTTCGACGAGCGAGGCCTGGCCCTGCATGAACCGCATCAGCCGGACGAGGTCGCCAACGCTGACGGCCTCCTCGACCAGGGCGGTCAGCATCCGGGGGGTCGACACGGCGACGTCGACGCCCCACGCCTCGCTGAACAGCCACTCGTTCTTGGGGTGGTTGACGCGGGCGACGACCCGCCGCACCCCGAACTCGGTCTTGGCGAGCAGGCTGACCACGAGGTTGGCCTTGTCGTCACCGGTGGCCGCGATGACGACGTCGAAGTTCTGCAGCCCGGCATCCTCCAGCGCGCTGAGCTCGCACGCGTCGGCCTGCACCCAGGTCGCGCCCGGCACGCTGCGGGTCTTCAGCGCCCGGAGCTCCCGCTCCAGCAGCGTGACCTCGTGGCCGTTCTCGATCAGCTCGGCCGCGATGGAGCGGCCGACGTTGCCGGCGCCGGCGATCGCGACGCGCTTGCGGTCCTTGCGGGTCACAGCGCCTCCTGCGGACCGGCCGCCAGCGCCTTCTCGACCTCGAGGAACCGGCTGCGGACGAACACGGCGTGCACCAGGTCGCCCTCCTGCAGCACGGTGCGCCGGTGGGGCAGGATGCCCTCGCCAAGGCGGGTGAGGCTCGCGACGCGCACGCCCGCGGCCTCTTCCAGCTTCGGCAACGGGGTGCCCACCCAGTCCGGCGACACGTCGAGCTGGGCGAGCACCACGCTGCCGCTCGGGTCGGTCCAGGCGGGAGCGGACCCCTCGGGGAGGAGGCGCCGCAGGATCTGGTCGGAGGTCCACCGGACGGTGGCGACGGTCGGGATGCCGAGCCGCTCGTACACCGCCGCGCGCCGCGGGTCGTAGATGCGGGCGACGACGTTCTCGACCGAGAACGTCTCGCGGGCCACCCGGGCAGCGATGATGTTGGAGTTGTCTCCGCTCGACACGGCGGCGAAGGCGTCGGCGCCTTGGATCCCGGCCTCGATGAGGGTGTCGCGGTCGAAGCCGATGCCGGTCACCGTCTGCCCGGCGAAGTCGTCCCCGAGCCGGTGGAAGGCCGTGGCGTCCTGGTCGATCACCGCGACCGTGTGGGCACGCTTCAGCAGGCTCTGCGCGAGGGTGGACCCGACCCGGCCACAGCCGAGGATGACGACGTGCACGGTGAAACAGTAAGCCCGCCGTGTGCCGCTACGGATAGCGTGGCAAAGATGACCGAGCCGACGAGGTCAACGGCCGGGCGGGTGCCGCGCAGCCGCGGCGGCAGGCCTGGCGGGGGTGGTTCGCGGCGCTCGGCAGCCGCGTCGGGGGCCCCGCCCGCCGCCCCCGCCAAGGTGCTGGAGCTGGTGACCGAGCGCCCCGCGCCCGCCGGCGATGTGGTGGCCCACGCCGACGACGGCCGCGTCGTCTTCATCCGCCACGCCCTGCCCGGCGAGCGGGTGCGGGTCACCATCAGCGAGCAGAACAGCCGGTTCCTGCGGGGCGAGGTGCTGGAGGTGCTGGAGCCGGCTCCCGACCGCGTGGCGGCGCCGTGCCCGCACGCCCGACCCGGCGGGTGCGGCGGCTGCGACCTGCAGCACGTCGCTCCCGAGGCCCAGCGCCGATGGAAGGCCGACGTCGTCCGCGACCAGCTGCGCCGCCTCGGCGGGATCGAGGGGCCGCTCGTCGACGCACTTGTCGTCGAGGCGGTGCCCGACGTCGCGGGCGCACCCGGGCCGGGGCTCGGCTGGCGCACCCGCGTGCAGTGGGCGGTGTCGGGCGCGGGCCGCCCCGGGCTGCACCGCCACCGTTCGCACGAGGTGGAACCCCTGGAGGCGTGCCCGCTCGCGCACGCGCTGGTCGACAGCGCGGGCGTGCTCGGGACCCGGCAGCGGGACCGCCGGCGGGTCGAGGTCGTCTCGTCCCCCTCCAGCGGGCAGGTGCTCGTCGGCCCGTGCCCGTCGACCTCGCTCACCTACTCGGCGGACGACCACGAGTTCCGGGTGTCCGGCGGGGGGTTCTGGCAGGTGCATCCGGCGGCGGCTGACACCCTCGTCGCCGCCGTCCTCGAGGCGCTGGCCCCGGCAGAGGGCGAGCAGGCGTTCGACCTGTACGCCGGGGCGGGGCTGTTCGCCGTGGCGCTCGCCCGGCGCGGGGTGTCGGTGCTCGCCGTCGAGAGCTCGCAGCTGGCCGCGCGTGATGCCCGCTACAACCTCGACGGGCTACCCGCCGACGTCATCCACGGGGAGGTCGCTGTGGTGCTTGCCGGCGGCAACGACGTCATCGACGGGCTGCCGGACCACGCTGACCTCGTCGTCCTCGACCCGCCGCGTTCCGGTGCCGGCCGCGACGTGATGCGGGCTATCGCCGAGCGCCATCCGCGCGCGGTCGCGTACGTCTCCTGCGATGCCGCGACCCTGGCGCGCGACCTCGCCGCCGCCCGCGAGGCGGGGGTCGCGCTGAAGGGGCTGCGGGCCTTCGACCTGTTCCCGATGACCGCGCACCTCGAGCTGGTCGCGGTTCTCGGGTGAGCGGCTACCCGGCGGGGCCAGTCGGACCGGGCGACGCGAAACGCGGACCACGCCGACCACCCGGGCGAGCCGGCGTCGGCGGACGCGACGGCGTCACCCCTCCCGGCTGGCCGGCCGCGGTGCCGCCGCCCGGTGTGCCGGGCTGGGAGCGGCGTGCCGTCGCCTGGCTGTTCGACCTGTGCCCCCCAGACCACCGCGGCCACGACGTGCTCGTGCGCTGGCCCGTCCTGCTGGCGCGGGCGGCGCGGGAGTCGGTCGAGGCCGGCCGGGCAGCGGCGGCGCATGGGCTCGCGACGTCGCGGGCCGAGCTCAGGGACGTCGTCCCGCCCGAGGCGGTCGGCGCCATGCTGGCGATGTACGAGCGCGAGGGCGCCCGGCTCGCCGATGCCGCACGCGCGGTGGCCCTGGTGGAGCAGGCACTGCGGGGTGAGCGGTTCGTGCCGCGGCTCTGAAACACGGCGCCGAGGTGGCTAGGCAAGTGTGACCTCTCGCTCGGGCGTGGTTCGAACTGCATGCCTCATCCGGCGTCGGCACGGCGTGTCGGGCGCGACACGCCGCTGCAATCGCCGGCTGACGGGGAAGAGGCGTGCAACTGCAACAGCGCCCGACCCCCGGTCGCGCCCGACTCCGGCCGTAGAGTTGAGGGGTCGTCTGCCCCGGAGGAGAACTGCGTGCCGCTGCTGCCGGCCCTCACGGGCCCGGACGACCTGCGTGCCCTCACCCCGCCTCAGCTGGCAGAGCTCGCCACCGAGATCCGCGAACACCTCGTCACCTGCGTCAGCCGGACCGGCGGCCACCTGGGCCCCAACCTCGGTGTCGTCGAGCTCTCGATCGCCCTGCACCGCGTCTTTGACTCCCCGCACGACACGCTGCTGTGGGACACCGGCCACCAGGCCTACGTCCACAAGATGCTCACCGGCCGGGCGCGGGACTTCGACACCTTGCGCCAGAAGAACGGCCTGTCGGGCTACCCGAGCCGTGCGGAGTCCCCGCACGACGTGATCGAGAACTCCCACGCCTCGACCGCGCTGTCCTACGCCGACGGCCTGGCCAAGGCGTACGCGCTGCGCGGCGACAAGCGCGCCGTCGTCGCGGTCGTCGGTGATGGCGCCCTGACCGGCGGGATGTGCTGGGAGGCGCTCAACAACATCGCAGCCGCCAAGGACCGTCCGGTCATCGTCGTCGTCAACGACAACGGCCGCTCCTACTCGCCGACGATCGGCGGTCTGGCCCAGCACCTGTCCGAGCTGCGGCTGACGCCGGAGTACGAGACCGCGCTCGACGCCGCCCGCGCCATCGTCACCCGCACCCCGCTCGTCGGGACGCCGCTGTACGAGGCGCTGCACGGGTTGAAGAAGGGGCTGAAAGACCTCATCCAGCCACAGGTGATGTTCGAGGACCTCGGCCTGAAGTACCTCGGCCCGGTCGACGGGCACGACATCGAGGCGGTGGAGTCGGCCTTGCGCTCGGCCCGCAACTTCGGCGCACCGGTCATCGTGCACTGCGTGACCCGCAAGGGCTCGGGCTACGGGCCCGCGGAGGACGACGAGGCCGACCGGCTGCACGGGGTCGGGGTCATCGATCCGCTCACCGGGCAGCCTGCGACGGTCTCGACCGCCACCTCGTGGACCAGCGCCTTCTCGGTCGAGATCGAGCGTCTCGCCACCGAGCGGCCCGAGATCGTCGCCATCACTGCCGCGATGCTCGACCCGGTCGGGCTGCGCGCGTTCGCCGACCGCTTCCCCGAGCGGGTGTTCGACGTCGGTATCGCTGAGCAGCACGCCGTGACCTCTGCAGCCGGGCTGGCGCTCGGTGGGATGCGCCCGGTCGTCTGCCTCTACGCGACCTTCCTCAACCGGGCGTTCGACCAGGTGCTGATGGACGTCGCGCTGCACCAGCTGCCCGTCGTGTTCGTGCTCGACCGCGCGGGCGTCACGGGCCCCGACGGCGCTTCGCACAACGGGATGTGGGACCTGTCGTGGCTGCCCATCGTGCCGGGGATGGCCGTGGCCGCCCCGCGTGACCAGCCGACGCTGCAGCGGGCGCTGCGCGAGGCGTTCGACCGCACCGACGGTCCGTCGACGGTCCGCTTCTCCAAGGGCTCCCTGCCGCCGGCGCTGCCCGCGCTCGCCCCGCTGGGCTACGGCGACGTGCTGCGCCCCGCCGCCGGCGCCGAGCCCGACGTGCTGCTCGTGGCGTACGGCTCGATGGTCCGCACCGCTGTCGACGCCGCCGAGCGGGTGGCCAAGCAGGGCATCGACGTGATGGTCGTCGACCCGCGCTACGTCGTCCCGGTCGACGCCGAACTCGTCGCGCTCGCCCGCGAGGCACGCCTGGTCGTCACCCTCGAGGACAACGGCCGGGCCGGGGGAGCGGGCGCCACCCTTGCGGCCGCGCTCCGCGATGCCGACGTCGACACCCCGGTCAAGGGCCTCGGGCTCGACCAGAGCTTCCTGCACCACGGCGAGCGCCCGCAGCTGCTGGCCGAGGCCGGGCTCGACGTCCAGGCCGTCACCCGCAGCATCGTCGAGGCGGCGAGCCGCCGGGAGCCGGCGATGGAGCACGCGGAGAGCTGAGTCGCACTCGGCCTGGCGCGAGGCGCCTGGCGCGAGGCGCGCGGCGCCTGGTGCTACCGCTCGAACAGGTAGCGTGCCGCGTCCCCGCCGGCGGCGACCTGGCGCACCTCGTCAGCGGTCACCAGCAAGGGCCGCGCGAAGCCGCGGTCCTCGGCTTCGGTGATCCGGAATGCTGCCGGCCCGAAGGCGGGGTCGAGCAAGCAGGAGGCCAGCCACCCGCGGGTCCGCATGGGCACCACCACCCCCGCCATCCCGCCGCAGTCCGCGATGAGTGCAAGGCGAAGGCTGGAGCTCCCCAGCAGGGTCACGACGTCGAAGCCGCCCACGGGCCGCAGGCTGGCACCGGTGGGGCGCCTCCGGTGGCTGGCAGCAGCTGACGCGGCCACTTCTGCCGCTACCCGCCCTGCGGCTTCCAGGTGCCCCAGTAGCTCCCACCACCGGCTGGGCACCGAGATGCCGACCGCCTCGAGGGACTCGACCGATACGGGCACCGGTAGGGCCGTCGACCCGTCACCGAGTCTGCCGAGCGCTTGCGTCCCGATCTCGTGCCCACCCAGGCCGGCCAGGGCGAGTCCGAGGTGCAGCGACTCCCCGGGTACCCGCAGCACCGGCCAGTCGGGGCCGGGATGGTCGGGACCCTCGGCCGGCCAGCCGACCACGGTGACGGCCGCCCGCAGCAGTCCTGGCGGCATCACCTCTGCCATCCAGCGCAGCCGGATCAGCTCGGCGACGCGCCTGCGCCCCGTCGTGCTGTCGGGCGCGTGCTCGCGGAGGGCGGTTGCCACCTGCTGCCAGGAGAAGGCCAACGGGTGGGCGCCGTGCAGGGTGACGCCGCGCGTGGTGGGCTCCAGGTCGAGATCGTGGAGCACCGCGACGCCGAAGATGCAGCGGCGCAGGGCCGGCAGATCGCTGACGAAGGGCGTGTCCATGGCGCCCTCCGTTGGTGTACCTGTCAGCGGTCGCACGTCACCGCGTTCACAGGTTTCTCGGCATGTCGCGGTGGCCGGATGAAGAGATCAGCGCAGTTGCGCGTACCTTCACCCGCACGGCAGTGGCGCAGCGTCCTTGACCCGGGTCCGCAGCCGACGCCAACAGCGAGCAGGAGATGAGGAGCCATGGCCGGCCTACTGGCGACCAAGACTGTCGAGCAGTCCATCGCCGACACCGATGAACCAGGGCATTCGCTGCGCAAGCGGCTGAGTGCGCTCGACCTGACCGTGTTCGGCGTCGGTGTCGTCATCGGCACCGGCATCTTCGTCCTCACCGGCAAGGCGGCCGCCACCGAGGCGGGCCCCGCCGTCTCGATCTCGTTCGTCATCGCCGGCATCGTCTGCGCGCTCGCGGCGCTGTGCTACGCCGAGTTCGCCAGCACGGTGCCGGTCGCCGGGTCGGCCTACACCTTCAGCTACGCCAGCCTCGGTGAGCTGGTCGCGTGGATCATCGGCTGGGACCTCATCCTGGAGCTCGCGCTGGGGGCCGCCACGGTCGCCGAGGGCTGGTCGAACTACTTCGTCATCGTCGCCAAGTCCGCGGGATGGGCGGTGCCGGACTCCCTCGTCGGCGACGGGCACAACTTCATCGCCGGCGCGATCGTGTTGATCCTGACCGCCGTCATCTGCCTGGGCATCCGGGTCTCAGCCGCTTTCAACACGGTCGCCGTGGTGACGAAGCTGGCGATCGTCTTCCTGGTGATCATCGCCGGGCTGTTCTACATCAAGTCCCGGAACTACCACCCCTTCATCCCGCCGAGCGGTACCAAGCCGGCGGCGGGTGCATCAGCCGACGCATCGTTGCTGCAGGACCTCGGCCTGTCGCCCGGCAGCTTCGGCATCGGCGGGATGGTGTCAGCCGCCGCCCTCGTGTTCTTCGCCTTCATCGGCTTCGACATCGTGGCGACGGCCGCCGAGGAGACCAAGAAGCCGCAGCGCGACATGCCGATCGGCATCCTCGCCTCGTTGGCGATCTGCACCACGCTCTACGTCGCGGTCAGCCTCGTCGTCACCGGCATGGTCAAGTACAACCAGATCGTGGTGAAGGCGCCCCTTGCCGAGGCGTTCCGCTCCGTCGGCAAGCCCGGCTTCGCCACGATCATCTCCGTGGGTGCGCTGATCGGCTTGACGACAGTCATGATGATCCTGCTGCTCGGCCAGTCGCGGGTCTTCTTCGCGATGAGCCGCGACAAGCTGCTGCCGCCGGTGTTCAGCCAGATCAGCCCACGCACGGGTGCCCCGGTGCGCGTGTCGATCACGACCGGCATCATCGTCGCCATCATCGCGACAGTGGTACCGCTGTCGACGCTGAGCGAGCTGGTCAACATCGGAACGCTCTTCGCCTTCATCCTGGTCGCCATCGGGGTGCTGGTCCTGCGGCGCACTCGCCCCGACCTGCCGCGGGCCTTCCGCACCCCGCTGGTCCCGGTGCTTCCGATCGTCTCAGCGCTGGCCAGCTTCTACCTGATGCTCAACCTGCCGGCGGCGACGTGGCTGCGTTTCGTCATCTGGATGGCCATCGGGGTCGCGCTCTACTTCGCGTACGGCCACCGGCACAGCCGGCTGAAGGAGCGCAGTGCACCGGGCTACGTCGAGCCGGACTACTCGGGGCACTCCGCGAACGGCGCGCAAGGGGGTTCCGGCGGGCGAGACTCCGGCACCGGTGACGGTGGCGGAGCCGTACGGGCAGGGCACTAGCAGCCGTGAGCGAGGCCAGTGACACCCCGGTCCGCTACACGGTCGAGGACCGAGTCGCACTGATCACTCTGTCCCGACCCGAGCGGCTCAACGCCTGGACCCCGCAGATGGAGCACGACTACTACGAGGCACTGGAGCGGGCGTCGGCCGACCCCGACGTCCGCGCCGCCGTCCTGACCGGCGCCGGCAAAGGCTTCTGCGCCGGTGCCGACATGGACGTGCTGTCCGACATCACCGAGCAGCAGCCCGGGGCAGACAGCGGGTTCGGCGCCCGGTCGAACGTGGCGGCGATGGGTTTCGACAAGCCCCTGATCGTAGCGATCAACGGCGCCTGCGCAGGCGTGGGCTTCGCTCAGGCGCTGATGGCCGACATCCGATTTGCGGCCGCGGGTGCGAAGCTGACGACCTCGTTCGCCCGCCGGGGGCTCGTTGCCGAGTACGCCACCTCCTGGTTGCTGCCCCGCATCGTCGGACGCTCGCGGGCGCTCGACATGTTGCTCTCGGGCCGGGTGGTGCTGGCCGAGGAGGCGCTCACGTGGGGCCTCGTCGACCGGGTGCTGCCGCAGGACGAGGTGCTGCCCGCGGCCATGGCCTACGCGCACGACCTGGCGGTCTGGTCCTCACCCGCCTCCATGGCCGTGATGAAGCGCCAGATGCTGCTCGACGCCGACCGCTCGCTCGACGCAGCAGCCGAGGACTCGACGCAGCTGATGTTCCAGAGCTTCACCGGCGCCGACTTTGCCGAAGGCGTCGGTGCCTGGGTGGAGCGCCGCGAGCCGAACTGGCCGCCGCTGGGGAAGGGCACGACGTTCGACTGAGGCCCTTCCGAAAGATGACGCAGGAGGGCCTGTCCCGGCCATACTTGTGGCTATACGGCTGCGGAACAGTGTCACTGGCCGACGTGAAAAACCGGACTACCGCGGCGCCATCCGCAGCGCGCCGTCGAGCCGGATGACTTCCCCATTGAGCATGGGGTTCTCGAGGATGGCGGCGGCGAGCCTGCCGTACTCGTCGGGGTCACCGAGCCGTGCTGGGAACGGGACCGCCGCACCGAGTGCCTGCCGGGCGGGCTCGGGCAGCCCGGCGAGCAGGGGAGTGTCGAACAGCCCCGGCGCGATGGTCATCACGCGAATGCCCAGCGTCGACAGGTCACGTGCGGCCGGCAGCGTCATCCCGACCACGCCCCCCTTGGATGCCGAGTAGGCGAGCTGCCCGATCTGCCCGTCGAATGCGGCAATCGACGCGGTCTGCACGACCACACCGCGCTCACCGCCGTCATCCGGGTCGTTGCCGGCCATCGCGGCCGCTGACAGCCGAAGTGCGTGGAACGTGCCGATGAGGTTGACGGTCAGCACCCGCACGAAGGGCTCGACCTCGTGCGGCCCGTTTCGCGAGACCGTGCGCTGCGCCGTCCCGATGCCGGCACACGCCACCGTGGCTCGCAGGCCACCGGGACGCTCGGCCGCCGCCGAGACGGCGGCCTGCAGCGAGTCCGGGCTGGTCACGTCGGCGACGATGCAGCGGCCGCCGATCTCGCCCGCCACGGCCTCGCCCCGCTCCTGCTGCAGGTCGGCAATAGTGACGTCGGCACCCATGCTGGCCAGCCGTCGGGCCGTCGCCGCCCCCAACCCCGACGCTCCACCCACCACCAGGACGCTGCTTCCGTCGATCCGCATGGCCGCACGCTAACCGACGCGATGGCAGCGGCTGGCAGCACCCAAGGTTTGCGGCGTAGGCAGGAATGCACGCCGGTTCGCCGTCCAGCAGCGGCCAATTGGGACGCTACCGGGCACACAGGGCCGCTTCGGGGGAAGCACCGTGCATCCGCGCCCGGCCCATAGAAGGGCCTAAGCGGGCGCCGCAACAGTCCAGCCTGACAACGCGGCAGCACGGGCCATCCTGACGTCGTACGTCACGATGCGCGCAACCTCAGACCCGAGTAGCTGGGCGGTCGCAAGATGAATCGCGTCGAGCGAGCGAAGCCCTGTTGGTAGCAGGCGCGCCGCGAGCTGAAGCACGTTGTCGCTCACCCTGATCAGCTCAACGCGAGCCAGCACCTGCGTGCCTCGCCGGACGGCTTCGTCTCCGCGAGGCAGCAGAGCTCGTCCAACCTCGGTTCGGGCGAGGGCACTGGAAACCAGGGGTCGCCGGCCGCGCAAGTAGGCTCGAAGCGCGGCGGATTCTGCTTCGACGACGGCGAGTTTCACGACGGCCGACGAGTCCAGGTAGGTGGTTTGCTCAGCGCTCATCGCGCCGCAGGGCATCCAGGATGGCTGAGGGCGGCGGCCCATCTGCGAGCGCTAGGGGCTCAGGTAGATCGTCGAGATCCGCGCTCGCCGCTTCCACCTCACCCGCCAAGCGCAACCGCTCGAGCGCGCTACCGCTCGGCAGGGGGCAGAGCAGTGCCACCGGGCGGCCGCGGTCAGTGATCTCAAGGCTTTCACCGCGCTGGACCTCACGCAGCAACTCGCTTGCTCGCTGTCGCAACTCACGGATACCAACACGGTGCATGTGCTATTAGTAGCACAGGGCAGCCCTCGGGTTTCACGACCCAATCCGGTTCCTCTCGCGCAGACGCCTCACGTAACCTGCCGCCGGTGACCGCGCGCCACTGCCCCGACTGCGGCTCACGCCTCCAGCCCGCCGCTGACCGGCGAATGAGCTGCCCCGCGTGCGGCACGGTCGTCCATCCCGATGCCAAGGTCGCCGTCGGCGTCCTGGTGATCCGCGACGGCCGGCTGCTCCTGGTGCGCCGGGCGATGGACCCGTGCCGCGGCGCGTGGGCGCTGCCAGGAGGGTTCGTCGATGCCGGCGACGACGTGCGAGCCGTCGCCGCCCGCGAGGCACTGGAGGAGACCGGCCTGAGGGTGACGATCGGCGCCCTGCTCGAGGTCTTTTCCGGCGGTGCGGCTGTGTTCCTGCTGTTCGAGGGCACAGCGCAGGAGGACGCCGAGCCGCGCCCCGGTGACGATGCCGACGAGGCGCGCTTCTTCAGCGAGGCCGAGCTGCCCACCGACCTCGCTTTCGACAGCACCCACTGGGCCGTCCAGCACTGGCAGCGCGCCCAGCCAGGCGGCCCACGTGGCAGTTGAGGTCGTCCGCGCCACCTACGCGCAGGTCGAGCCGCTGTTCGTCGAGCTCGACGCCGACCTCGACGAGCGCTACGGAGCAGGCCAACCGGTGCAGGTCGACGAGTCACAGTTCGCATCGCCACAAGGCGCCCTTTTCATCGCGCTGCTGCGGAGCGCAGCCAACGGCGGAGCCCCCATCGCCGGCTGCGCCGGGGTGCGCCCCCACACCGCACGCATCGCCGAGCTCAAGCGCATGTACGTGCGCCCAGCCGCCCGCCGGCACGGCGTTGCGCGTGCGCTCCTGCAGGCCTGCGAGGAGTTCGCCGCTGCCGCCGGCTACGCCGAGCTCTGGCTCGAGACCGGCATGGCCCAACCCGAGGCGCTGACCCTCTACCGCTCCGCCGGCTACCGGCCGGTGCCCCGCTTCGGGCAGTACGCCGACGCGTCGGACGCCCGCCACCTCGGGCGGCGCCTCAACACACCCTCGGAGCAGACCGGCGACCCCGCCGGGGTGACGCGTCAGACGTGACTGGTCCCCCGCGCGGGACGTCGACCGGAGCGAGCAGGGTCACACTAGGTGTATGACGCGTCGGCGGTTCGGCTCCCAGGCTGTGACGATCACCAGCCTGGCCGGCTCACGTTCGGATGACATCCGCCGGCGGGAGCGCCGCTACGTGCAGGTGATGCTGTTCCGCCTCGCCGCCTTCATCGCCGCCACCGTGCTGTTCACCGGCTGGGCGCGCTTCGTCGCCATCGTGCTCGCGCTCATCCTGCCCTGGCTCGCCGTCGTCTTCGCCAACCAGCCGACCGTGCGCAAGCCGGCGCCGTCGTTGAACAAGCCCGCAGCCCGACCGGCACCGAGCCTGCAGCCCGCGCGGGAGCACTTGGTCATCGACCAGGACTGATGCCGGGCCTCATCCGCATCGAGCGACCCGACGACCCGCGCCTCGCCGACTACCGCGACCTGACCGACACCGCCCTGCGCCGGCGCACCGAACCTGAGCACGGCATGTTCATCGCCGAGGGCGAGATGGTGCTGCAGCGGGCGGTCCGCGGCGGGCACACCGTCCGCTCGCTGCTGCTGCTCGACTCGCGGCTGCCGCTGCTCGACGACCTCGTCGTGCTCGCAGCAGCAGCGGGCGCCCCGGTCTACGTCGGTGATGCGGACCTGCTGCGCGCGGTCACGGGCTTCCAGGTTCATCGCGGCGTGCTATCAGCGATGGCGCGGCGGCCCGAGCTGACCGCGCGCGACGTCATCGCCGCTGCACCTGCCGCGAGCCGCATCGCCGTCCTCGAAGACCTTGCCAGCACCACCAACCTGGGCGCCGTCATCCGCTCCGCGGCCGCGCTCGGGATGGACGCGGTGCTGCTGTCGCCGACATGTGGCGACCCGCTCTACCGCCGCAGCGTGCGCGTCTCGATGGGGGAGGTGTTCGCGCTGCCATGGGCGCGGCTGGCCCCCTGGCCCGATGCGCTCGACCTGCTCCGCGAGGCCGGCTACCGCGTGCTGGCCCTCACCCCTGATGCGTCCGCCACCCCCCTCGACGCCCTCGCGCTGGGCGCGGACGAGCGCGTTGCGCTGCTGCTGGGGGCGGAGGGTGCAGGTCTGTCGTCACCCGCGCTCGCGGCCGCCGACGAGTGGGTGCGCATCCCCATGGCTGCCGGTGTGGACAGCCTGAACGTCGCGGCCGCCGCCGCCGTGGCCTTCTGGACGACCGGCCGCCGCTGATGCCGCACCTGCCCGTCACCTCAAGGGACCGGGCCAGGTCGTCGATGCCATAAGCCGGTAGCGGGCTATCTGGCCTGCCCGGACGGAGGCACCGTGGAGCAGAGCAACGGCCAGCAGCCGCCCCCGGCTGAGGGGCAGCCGGCCTCCTCGAGCCCGCCTCCCGGCTGGGAGTCGTGGGAGGGCGCCGAGGCATCCACACCCGCGTCGCAGCAGCCCGGCGCTCATCCTGACCTGCCGGCGCACGAGCCCGTCCGCGCGGAAGCGCCGTTGCTGGTCGCGCCCACCGTGCAGCTGGCTCCCCCGGCCTCCCCGTTGGGATGGCAGGTGCCGAGCAACCCGAGTCGTCCCGAACCCCAGCGCACGCTGCACCAGGATCGGCCGCAGGGCGACGCCACCTCAGGCGCGGACGTCCCCCGGCTGCAGCTCGCCCCACCGCCGAGCGGGTACGCGCCTCAGCCTGCGCAGCCCCCGCAGCCCCCGCAGCCACACGAGCAGCAGGGGCCCGGCGCACCCGGCAACCGGCCGCTCCTGGCTCCGGTGCCGCTGTCACCGCCTGCACAGGCTTCAGCCCCGCTGATGGTGGCGCCAGCCCAGATGGCTCCGCCGCAACTGGCCCCGCCAACCGTGCTGGCTCCGCCGACCTCGCTGGCTCCGCCGACCTCGCCTCCGCCCCTCCGGGCAGCCGCACCCGCGGACTACGGGCAACCGCCAGTCGCGGCAGCTGAGCCGCCCACGCCCCCGGCCCAGGCCCCGAGCGCACCAGCCAAGGCCGATCCACGCCTCAGCCGCGGTACGGAGAGCGACACCGGGGACGAGAGCGCCCTGCTGTTCAACCTGCTGGTGCAGGTCCTCGAGCGTGGAGCGTCCGACCTGCACCTGACCATGAACTCACCGCCGGTGATGCGCAGCAGCGGCCAGCTGGTGCGGATGGACGGCTACGAGGACCTCACCCCGCAGGTCATCCAGAAGATGCTCTACGCGATCATCACGCAGAAGCAGCGCGAGCGGTTTGAGGAGGCGCTCGAGCTCGACTTCGCCTACTCCGTCCCCGGCAAGGCCCGCTTCCGCGTGAACCTGTACAAGCAGCGCGATGCGGTGGGCGCGGCATTCCGGCTCATCCCGTACGAGATCAAGAAGCTCGACGATCTGGGAGTCCCGCCGGCAGTCGGGGCTTTCGCGATGCTTCCCCGCGGGTTCGTCCTCGTCACCGGCCCGACCGGCTCGGGCAAGTCGACCACGCTTGCCGCCATCATCGACATGGCCAACCGCAACCGCCGCGAGCACATCATGACCGTCGAAGACCCGATCGAGTTCCTGCACCAGCACCAGCAGTGCCTGGTCAACCAGCGCGAGGTGGGGGAGGACACCCACTCGTTCCAGAACGCGCTCAAGCACGCGCTGCGCCAGGACCCGGACATCATCCTCGTCGGCGAGCTGCGCGACCTGGAGACGATCTCCGTCGCCCTGACCGCAGCCGAGACCGGTCACCTCGTCTTCGCCACCCTGCACACCCAGGATGCGGCCCAGACGATCGACCGCATCATCGACGTGTTCCCGCCCGCGCAGCAGCAGCAGGTCCGGGTGCAGCTCGCGGGCACGCTGCAGGGCATCGTCTGCCAGGACCTACCTCGCACCGCCGACGGCAAGGGCCGCGCGGCGGCGTGCGAGGTGCTCGTCGCCACCCCGGCGATCCGCAACCTGATCCGTGAGGGCAAGACGCACCAGATCTACTCCGCGCTGCAGGCCGGCACCAAGTTCGGGATGCAGACGATGGACCAGCACCTGGCCGAGATGGTGAAGCGCGGTCGGATCACCTACGACACCGGTATCGAGAAGTGCCACCACGCGGACGACTTCAACCGGCTGTGCGGGCGGAGCTAGGCGGACGACAGAAGTTTTCCACAGGTCGTGGCAGCCACGTCACCTCCACCAGCGCGCCCTCCTACGACGGGGTCGACGACGAGGAGGAAAAGTGGCGGCCAAAGCACACGTTGACCCCATCGCAGCGCTCACCGAAGCTGTGGCCGGGATTCAGTCGTATTTGCGTGAGATGAAGTCGGACATGGTCGACATGAAGTCGGACATGGGCGGATTGAAGTCCGACATGCGCGACGTGAGGTCTGAAATCGTCGACGTGAAGTCCGACCTGCGCGAGGTGAAGTCGGACATCCTCGGGATAAGGGCCGACATGCGTGAGATGAAGGCCGACACAAGCGTCTTGCGGCTGGAGATGCGCGCGGGCTTTGCCGAGCTCCGCAACGACGTGCAGGACGTCCGACGCAGCGTGGGCACCGTGATCGACAGCGTTGCTGACTTCCGCCGTGAGTACAACGAGCACACCCACGACGACGACTGAACACAACGCTCGTTGCCTTCAGTTGTGCTTCGGGTCCTCGGGTGCCGTCGATGCAAAGGCGATCGGCCCGCGCTGCCGGCGCAGCACCCGCCGCCACAATGACGCGGCCTCGGTGTCGAACGGGTCGGCCGGGTCGGCTTCGAGGACGTACCACCCGCCGGCGTCGATCTCGCCCTCCAGCTGCCCGGGCGCCCAGCCCGCATAGGCGGAGAACAGGCGGACCCCGGCCAGCCCGGATGCTTCGGGATCTTCTTCGGCGTCGACGGTGCGCCATCCCTGCGAGGTGCGGCCGAGGCAGATCAGCGCGTCCGGGTCGACGGGCCCCCCGCGGAACACGACCCCGGGCGCAGCCGCCAGCTCGGCCCACGCCGGAAGCACCGCCTCAACCGGGGCACGGCTCGGTCGGTTGAGCACCAGACCCAGCGCTCCGTCGTCCGTCGAGTGGGCGAGCAGCAGGATGACGGTCCGCGCGAAGGTGGGCTCGACCATGCCCGGGGTGGCGAGCAACAGCTTCCCGGCGAGTGATGGGGCGGCCACGTGTCCATGGTGCCGCCCCGCCCGACCTGGCGCAGCGGCAGGTGCGGCCAGCTCGCTGTGGGCGGTCGGCTCAAGTTGCCGCCTCCGGGCGACGACCGGTAGGAGAGGGCCGGGTCTCGGTCCTGGGACGGACGGGGTCGGTCGGCATGCCAACGACGTACGCGTACGCGGTGCGCGACCGCGCGGGCAAGACGGTCAGCGGCACGCTCGAAGCCGACTCGCAGGCGTCGGTGGCCAGCAAGCTCAAGGGGATGGGCTACGCCCCCATCTCCATCAGCGAGACCAACACCGGCATGAAGCGCGAGATCAAGATCCCGGGCTTCGGCGGGGACAAGGTCAAGCTCAAAGACCTCGCCATCATGTCGCGGCAGTTTGCGACCATGATCAGCAGCGGGCTGTCGTTGCTGCGTTCGCTCACCATCCTCGCCGAGCAGACGGACAACAAGTTGCTGGCCAGCACGTTGAGCGACGTTCGGAACGACATCGAGACCGGCTCCGCCCTATCCGTCGCCATGGGCAAGCACTCGCCGCACGTGTTCCCACCGCTGATGGTCAACATGACGCGGGCAGGCGAGGTCGGCGGCTTCCTCGACGCCGTCCTGTTGCAGGTGGCGGCGAACTACGAGGCCGAGGTCAAGCTTCGCGGCAAGGTGAAGTCGGCCATGACGTACCCCGTCGTTGTCTTCATCATGGCGATTCTCGCTGTCATCGGGATGCTGCTCTTCATCGTTCCGGTGTTCGCGGGCCTGTTCAAATCACTGGGCGGAACGCTGCCGCTACCCACGCGCATCCTGGTCGTGCTCAGCGACATTCTGCGCCAATGGTTCCCGATCGTGCTTGTGGTGTTCGTCGTTCTCGTCTTCACCTGGCGCAAGATCAAGTTCAAGCCCCGCGTGCGTGAGTTCGTCGATCCCCTCAAACTCAAAGCACCTGTCTTCGGTCCGTTGGTGAGCAAGATCGCGCTAGCACGGTTTGCCCGCAACCTCGGCACAATGATGAAATCCGGCGTACCAATTCTACAGAGCCTGGAGATCGTGGCAGGGACGACGGGCAACCTGGTCCTCACCCACGCTCTCAATGACGTACAGGACAGCGTGCGCTCCGGCGAGTCCTTGTCAAGGCCGCTGGAAAATCACAAGGTATTTCCTCCCATGGTCGTGCAGATGATGTCCGTCGGCGAAGACACTGGCGCTCTTGACACCATGCTCGGCAAAATTGCCGAGTTCTACGACCAAGAGGTCGAGGCGACGACCGAAACGCTGACGGCACTTATCGAGCCGTTGATGATCGGCTTCTTGGGCGCCGTAGTTGGGTCGATGATCGTGGCGATGTACATGCCCATCTTCAAGATCTTCGACCTGATCAAGTAAAAGCCTTCGTTGTGCCAAAGTTCACGGCCGCGGCGACTCGTGGTGGCTCCCCTTCGAGCGGACTCTTCGCCGGCCAGGGGCAAGATTGGCGCATTCGGGTGACACGCCTCAGGACGCTCTCAAGGCCTAGGGCTTACGGGCCGATCACATCACAGTCAGAGAGCCGTACCGGACCCCCTCCGCCGGAGAGAGTCCGAAGTCGTGACCGGAAGATCCGGGAGTGACTGGGTACGCCGGTCGGCCTCGTCTCGTCATCGAGAAAGGAACAGCAGATGCTTGCACGCATCCGCAAGGCGATGGACGAGCGCGAGGAGGGCTTCACCCTCATCGAGCTCCTGGTCGTCATGATCATCATCGGGATTCTGGCCGCGATCGCCATTCCGGTTTTCCTCAACCAGCGCAAGAGTGGCTATGACGCCGGCACTAAGTCGGACGTCAAGAACGGCTCGACCGCTGAGGAAACGGTCTTCACCGACACCGGCGCCTACGTTGCCTCGGCCCCTCCCGGCTGGTCCGCGTCCAAGAACACTGACTCGGTCGCCTTCAGTCTGGTGACGGATGGCTACAAAATTGTCGGCCTCTCGAAGTCAGGCAAGTCATTCTGCTTCAACAGCACAAACTCCGGCGCTGGTGTGGCTCTAGGCAGCACCTGCTAACACGCCAGACTCAGGTGCCCGCGACCATAATGGTCGTGGGCACCTCGGCGTGTGATGGGAGCCTGATTCCCTTACGGAAGGCGGTCCCCGAGGGTGGTCCTTTGGAATTGGACGTCACGGCCGAACGTCGGTCTCAAAGGGATCGTCTTCACCAGCTGGTCGCCGACATGCGTGGTTCACTGCCTTGACTCTCAAGTCCGTGCCTAGCATCGTCGAATGTATTCATACACGCCGTGTTCCACACCGGCTCGACGAATCAAGGAGAGGGAAAATGCTCAGTCGCATTCGCGAGGTGATGGACGAGCGCGAGGAGGGCTTCACCCTCATCGAGCTCCTGGTCGTGATGATCATCATCGGCATTCTGGCGGCAATCGCCATTCCGGTGTTCCTCAACCAGCGCAAAAGCGGCTACGACGCCGGTACGAAGTCGGACGTCAAGAACGGCGCTACCGCCGAGGAGACATTCTTCACCGACAACAACTTCTACACGACCAACGCTGACGCGGTTGCGACTCCGCCGACTGCCACGAGCGGGCTCCCCAACTACTCGAAGTCGACGAATACGGACAGCGTCACCTTCACTCCCGTTGGCACCAGCGATTACACGATCAAGAGTCTTTCAAAGTCCGGGAAGTCGTTCTGCTTCAACAGCGCCAACTCCGGTGCAGGCGTCGTCGCCTGCTAGCCCGATCCTGCTGAGACTCCCGGTACGACCACGACCACGACCAGGGCCCTGAACGCGCACCCAGGACCCTGGTCGCGGCCGACTGTTCAACGAGGCAGATGTGTCTTCCAAATCTCTATGCCCGACGGGAGGACGGCTCCATGCCGCACTGCCGTCCTGGGCACGGCTCGCGTCCTGCTCCGTTCCTCAAGATGAGGTTCCCGGGGGTCGATGACGCAAGGGTGAGGTTTCGAAAGTTGTGCCGCCGTAAGGACAGCGGTTTCACGCTCGTCGAGGCCGTGGTGTCGCTGTCGATCGCCACGATGGTGTTCCTGGCTCTCGCCACCTCACTCGCCACCGGCATCAAGGGGACGGCTTTGAGCCGGCAGAACCAGCAGGCTGGTGACGCCCTCAATCAGACGCTCGAGGTCCTTCGCTCTCAGCCTGTCGCAGCGGTCGCCATGCGCTCGTCCGACCTTCCGTCGACGGGGGACCCCGCCGGCCTCGCCGGTTGCAGCTGCTACAACCCAGCCGCCGACTCGACGACTGGTGTGGCTGAACCCCTGATCATTTCCACCGTCGGTGGCGTCAGTCCCCACGTCACGACACTGAGACAGAACAACACGACCTTCACCGTCAGGCGCTACATCACGCAGCCGACCGACCAGGACAGTGCTGTCTACCGGCGGGCGAGCGTCATCGTCAGCTGGTTTGCCTACGGGATCACCCACCGCCGAAGTGCGGGCACCTTGCTCACCTTCACTCGTCGCGGCCTTCCCCTCCCGGACTTCAAATTCACTCCCGTTGGGCCGACGACGAAATGCCTTGGGGTGGGGGCGACAGCGGCCTTTGGGCTTCGCCTGGTCAACAACGGGGCTCGCGACTCGTGGCTCATTACCTCGTCTGGGTCGTCCCTGTCGTGGACGTTTTACAAGGACAACGGCGACGGGGTCTACGATTCCACCGTCGACACTGCGCAACTGCCGGCCGACGGCACGACCGGGGGGCCGAGCACCGGTTCCTTGGACCCGACCACAGGCGTCGCCTTTTGGGCGGTTTCAACTTTGCCGTCGGCGGTCACGCCGCCGGTCACATACTTGACGACCTTCACCGCCACCTCGGCGGCCCAGAGCACGTACAGCCAAGCGATCTCGACGACTACGATCGAGCAGTCCACCGCGTGCAGCTCCGCGCCTACGCCATCCCCAACACCATCCACTACGACTACACCGTCGCCATCGCCGTCGCCGTCAGCGTCGCCGACGACGAGCCCACCGGCTCAGCCCTCCATTTGTACGCCTACTGCTGCTCAATCCCAAGCGGCGCACGGCGGCTCGACCTTGAACAGTTACAGCCTGTACAGCAATACGGTTACGACGAACAGCGTGGCCGTGTCCCCGCTGGCCTTCGGTCTGTTGACTCCGTCAACGAGCAACCTCTACGACTACTCGACCGACTTACACACCGTCGGGCCGACCGCCGGGCGCATCTTAAAGGGGTCGTCGGGGGCGGGCGGCAGCCCTCCCACGAGCCTGGTCGATTGGCGGTTCACCCCGTCTCCATCGGCCAGATTCTTCGACTCGACGCTGCGGGTGTGGGTCCAGAACGCTGGGGTCACCACTCTCACGGCCACTCTCGGCTCCTATAGTTCCGCGAGCGGTTTCGCTCCCTGGCAATCCGGCTCGACAGCGGTGGCGGTAGCAGCAAGCGGCTGCTTCCACGCGGTCGACATTCCCCTAGTCGGGCCAGGGAACGGGAACGGGAACGGTGACAGCACTGGACCGAACGTGCAGATGTCCCTTCGGCTCACCAGCACGACCGATGTCACTCTCGCGTACGGCGTTCAATCGGCGAACTCCACCCTCCTGGTGCCGGTCAGCTGATGCGCAAGCGTGGGGAGGACGGCACCTCGCTCGTCGAGTTGCTGGTGACGATGTTCCTGCTCGCCATCGTCTCTGCCCTCGTGTCCACAGCTGTCATCACGGCCAACAAGATCTTGCATGTGACCGACGCGGAGGCGAGCGGCGCGGCTGACGTCCGGACAGCGTCCGAACGACTCGTGCGTGACATTCGCGACGCGCGCTCCGTGGTCTGCAACCCGGCGGGGACCGACGCGGCGCTTGCGGGCTCTGATCCGACCTGCCGCTACCACCTGCAGGTCTGGGTCGACTACAACTCCGACTACAAGCAGCAGAGCAACGAGACGATCACTTGGCAACTGATCCCGTCTGTTCCTGCCGGCCAGTTCAGCATGGTGCGGTCATCGTCCGCTGGCGCCAGCAAGACCGAGGCCGTGACCGTTGTCACACAGGTCGCCTTCAGCTACGACGTCCTACCCGGCGCGACTGCGCCTGCCGCAGGAGTAACCGGCACGCAGCTCGTCTCTGTGAACATGGTCTACAACGCCTCGGTCGCCAACGCCGCCGGCACTCGCACTGTCAGTTTCACTGCCCGACCGAGGAACGTGAGCCAATGAGGGCTGTCTGCTCACGGCGTGAGGGCCGATCGGTTGCATCGGCCGAGGACGGCTTCGGCCTCGTTCTCGTCATCGGGATCATGGGTGTCGTCCTCGTCTTGATCATGGTCATCAGCGGCATCGCCACCCGGTCCCTGACCTCGAGCCGCACCCACTCCAACTTCGAAAGTGCTTTGGGTGCAACCGAGGAAGGCATCGACGTGGGGCTTGCGCGTGTGAGCAAGCAGTACGACCTCGACGGCAGCCGCTATACCGTGCCCAATTTGGGCACGGCGATCGAGTCGCCTCCGGTGTGCTCAGGAGCTCCGGTCGCTGCCCCCACCGCTGGGTTCGCCTCGGACACAGCCGAGCGCAGCTGGGCTGACGCACAGATCACAACTCTCAAGAACGTCTCGGGGTGCCTCGTGCACACCCCAGCAGGTGACTACGTCACGTTCATCCCCAGCAACCGACAGACCGTCTACGCCCGCGGTTGGTCTCCGTCTTCGAGTGCGACCAGCGCGAAATCGCGCCTGCTTAAAGCCGAGTACATCTTCGCCCCCTACCGCCCTGCGAACGCTGTACTGACCACGGGCAACCTGGAAATCGACTCCAGTTCTACGATCACGACTGTCCCGGGCCAGGCTCCGTCAGTGGCGAGAATCCATTCGAACGGTGCCATCACCGTGCAGGGCAACCCTTCGGTCACCGGCGAGGTGTCGTCATCGGGCAGTTCGAGCGGTCAAAACAGCAACAGGTTCGATGGCAACCCATCAGGGGGGGCGGTCGTACAGACGCCGACCCAGCCGGTGCCCGTCATCAGCGCTGAGCAGGTGTACGCGCGGCAGTGGGCGAATTACGCGACGCAGTGGTGGGACCTGTGCGGCAACGGCACCGTTCACACGCCGAGCGCCAGCGGACCCTGCAACGGCCCTCAGGTCGGCAATTACAGCACGGGTGGGACCTTCAACAACCTGTGGTCCTTCAGCTCGTCCGGCGGAGTGCCCGTCTGGACCCAGGGCGGAACCGGACAGACCACTGCCGTGAGTGGCGTGTACTTCGTTGATGGAGCAAACATCGACACGGGAAGTGGTAACCCGCAGGCCGACAACATGACCGTGATCGCGGCAGCAACCACCAGCGCATGTGCTCCGAAGACCGGTGGCGACATCAACTGGGACCGGACGAACATCTCCGCCCCAGTGATTCCGAACCTCTACATGCTGGCCGACCATGACCTCACCACCGGTTCGAACTTCAAGGCAGGAAGCGCCAGCGCTACCGGAATGTTCATCGCTGGCGACCAGATCAATATGCAGACCAGCAGTACAGGTGTATTTGGGTCGGTCGTTGCGGCCGATCAGTGCGCATCCTCGGGCTCGGGCGACATCGATGTCGTGAAGAACCCGACCATCACGTACGACAACACCGAGCAGGCACCCTTCACAGACGTTATCGACACCACCCTGTGGCTGGAGTACTAGGGCGGAGCGACCGATAGTCCGCGCGTGACCCTCCTGCTCGTCGTCGCCGGTCTGCTGGTCGGGCTTGCTGTCGGGTCGTTCGTCAACGTGCTGGTGTGGCGGGTGCCACGGGGTGAATCAATCGTCCGGCCGCGCTCGCACTGCCCCCGATGCCAAGCGGGCATCCGGCCCCGGGACGAGGTTCCTGTCGTGTCCTGGCTCTTGCTACGGGGCCGATGCCGGGACTGCGGCACGACTATCAGCCCCCGCTACCCGCTGGTCGAGGTCCTGACAGCGGCAGTCTTCGTCGTCCTCGGGTTGCGGCTGGCCGACGAGCCCCCAGCGATCCCGGCGTTCTGGTGGCTAGGTGCGGTAGGGGTGGCGCTAGCCCTCATCGACCTCGAGACCCGCAAACTTCCGAACGTGCTCACGCTGCCCTCCTATGCCGTCGGCATCGTCGGGCTGGGCCTCGCCGCACTCACTACGGAAGGCCTTACCCCCTGGCTCCGTGCGCTGCTCGGCTGCGCAGCCCTCTACGCTTGCTACTTCGCGCTCGCTTTCGCCTACCCCGCCGGGATGGGCTTCGGCGACGTGAAGCTCGCGGGCGTGCTCGGCCTCTACCTCGGCTGGCTCGGCTGGGCGAGCGTCATCGTCGGCGCCTTCGCAGGCTTCCTACTGGGCGGCGTCGTCAGCATCGCCCTCGTGCTCGCCGGCCGGGCGGGGCGCAAGAGCGCCATCCCGTTCGGGCCCTTCATGCTGGCCGGCACCCTGATCGGCATCCTCGCAGGGCAGCGCATCGCTGACGGCTACCTGCACCTCACCGTCGGCTAACACCCCGCCGGAGATCAGTTGCCACCAGAATGTCGGTTCAGACAAAGGGTGGTGCATCAGGGCCGGTCTGACTCATTGCCTTCGGCATCGCTAGAATGAGGAATCTTCCCGCTCGACAAGCACTGCGCCATGAACGGGCATCAACTCTCGGCCAGACTGAGCCGGGACCCAATTCGTGACGACCTGCTCTCCTGGCCTTGAGCCCGCAAAGCGCGACCTAGGACTTCGCCAAGGGTGGAGCCAGCTCACCAGAACGACGGCCATAGCGAAGAACCGCAGTGGTGCCATCGCTCTGGGTTCCACGAAAAGCTGCGCCTGTACCATCGCGAGTGTCAGTAGAATAGTGCGCCACGGACGGAGGCCAGCCACACGTTCCGTCAGAGCAGTCACGAGAATCAACCCTGCAACGTAGTAGTCGAATCCGGCTGGATCGAGTAACAGACGCGCGGTGCATCCTGCAGCGAAGGCGACCCGCCAATCACGCCGAATCGCGGCAACGCTTGCGGCGCACAACGCTCCAGCCAATTCGACAGAACGCCACCAGGGCGCAACGTGCGAAGCCCCCAGTCCCAAAACCCGAAGGGTCGAGTTCGGCTGCAGCGGGAAGCCATAGCTCACCGCGTGAAGGGTGGACTGGTCAGCGAGCAGGAACGGTAACCAGCATGCAGCGGGTATCGCTAGGCCGATGAAAAGTGCTCGGCGCTTGTCGTTTAGCCCCCACAGCAGAGGCAGCGCGACGACGCCCCAAGGCTTCCACGCGGCTGTCAGCCCCACTACTATTGCGGCTACTTTGCTGCGACCTTGTCCGACAGCACGCGTTGCAACAACGAAGGTCAGTATTGTCAGCCCGTCTTCCAAATGTGGTGCTCCCCCGGCAAGAAAGGCCCAGACTTGCAGCACGGGCATGCCGAGTGCCAAAGTTCGTAGCCCTGTCTTGAGCGGAACGGTGCCCGAGTCAGCCTTGGGCACCGACCAGCGCTCCGTTTGCCACAAGAGGTACCAGCCTAAGACGGCCAGCAGGGTATGCGTCACTGACTCGCCCCAGCCCGCGGGCAGTAGGTCGACAACGCGAACTGCGACGAGCCCAGGAGGACCAGCTTGCAGGTACTTATTGGTCTCATAAAGTGAGAGCGGCATAGGCCCGAAAAGTGACCGGGCACCGCCGGTGAGCAGTGTCCAGTCAGTCGCGGAGCGGCTAAACCAAGTCTCCAGCAGCACGAAGGTCAGCAGTAACGGGTGCCGCCACCGAACGAGGGTCCACAGCCACGGGCGCGATGTCAGGGGCACCAATTCCCGAGGCACATCTGGGCATCGTCACCGAGCAGTAGGTGCTGAAGCTCCAGGACGTCACATTCGATGTCACGCGTCCTCGTGACTCGGTGACCGCGGCTCAGGTCTGTAACCCATGATCGGCATCCTCGCCGGCCAACCCATCGCCGACGGCTACCTGCACCTCACCGTCGGCTGAGCCGCCCGCCCTCGCCCTCATCTGGCAGGCGCTGCGCCCTCAAGCGGTTGGGCCAAACGGCCGAAGCCAACCGAGACACCAGCAATCCGCATGGAGCGCGGACGGCTGTCAGCCGGCGATCAGAAGGGTCACCCCGTGGCAGGACACAAAGCCGTGGGCCTCGACATCGGGACCACGTGCGTACGGGCCGCCGAGCTGTCGTGGACCCGCAACGGCGTGCGGCTCGACAAGCTGGGCCAGGTGGGCCTGCCCCCAGGCGCGGTCCGCGACGGCGAGGTCGTCGAGCCCGAAGCCGTCACCGCCGCCCTCAAGCAGCTGTGGGCGCAGGCCAAGTTCACGACGAAGAAGGTCATCGTCGGCATCGCCAACCAGAAGGTCGTCGTGCGCCAGGTCGACCTCCCGTGGATGCCGGCGGACGAGATGCGCAAGTCGCTCGCCTTCCAGGTCGCCGACGTCATCCCCATGGCCGTCGACGAGGCCATCCTCGACTACCACCCGCTCGAAGAGGTGACAGCCGAGGACGGCGCGCGCCAGCAGCGCATCCTGCTCGTCGCGGCCGGTCGCGAGATGGTGTCGAGCACGCTCGCCGCGATCACAGCCGCAGGCCTGCATCCGGCGATGGTCGACCTCACCCCGTTCGCCCTCATGCGCTCGCTCGGGGCCTCCGACAGCCTCGGGCTCGCCGGCAGCGCCGAGGCGCTCGTCGAGGTCGGCGCGAGCATCACCAACATCGTCGTGCACCAGGGCGGGGTACCGCGCTTCGTCCGCATGCTGCTGCAGGGCGGCGCCGACATCACCGAATCGCTGTCGGACCAGATGGGCATCTCCGGCGACGAGGCCGAGTCGCTCAAGCTGACGTCGACGCTGCCCAGCGACGCCGGAGCGGTCGGAACGGACCCAGCGTCCCGCGTCCTCGAGACCGCCGCATCGGCGTGGATCGAGGAAGTGCGCGGCTCGCTCGACTACTACCTGGCCCAACCCGACGCCGTCCGCCTGGACCGGATCGTGCTCTCCGGCGGCGGCGCGCAGCTGCGCGGCCTGGCGTACCGGCTCGCGATGGCGACCGGCACGCCCGTCGACCCGGCGCAGCCGATCTCCCGGGTCGCCGTCGGCAGCACCGGGCTGTCTGAGCAGCAGATCGCCTTCCTTGAGCCGCTGACCAGCGTGCCGGTCGGCCTCGCCCTCGGAGCCGCCGCGTGACCGCCGTGATGCAAGAGCACGAGTACGTCGAGGCGCCCGCGATCCTCGCCCCACGCGAGCCGGTGCGGCTGCCGCACGTCAACCTGCTCCCACCCGAGATCATCGAACGACGGGCTCTGACCAAGCTCGGCCGAGGCTTGGGCGTGGTTGTGCTCGCCGCGGCGCTCCTGGCCGGGTTTCTTTGGTACGAGGCCGGTTCGGGGCGCGATGCGGCCCAGACCCGCGTCGACGCCGCTCAGGCCGCGGGCACCAAGCTGCAGGCCGAGCAGACACGTCTCGCTCCCGCCCAGCAGGCCCTGGCCGCCGCGCAGCAGTCGCAGCAGACGCTCAAGGCGGCGATGGCCAACGAGGTCCTGTGGTCGCGCTACCTGGAGGAGGTCAAGCTGAAGCTGCCGAAGTCCGCGCGGCTGTCGAACATGGTGCTGGGCTCGGCCTCCACCGGGGCCACGTCGGGCACCTCGACGCCCGCGGCCGGCGCGAGCACGCCCGCTGCCGGGACGAGCACTCCTGCCGCCGGCGCGACGGGCACCCCGTCGGGCACCGGAGCGACCGGCACCACCGGGACCGCGGCCGGACCCGCCGTCATCAACTCGGCCACGTTCACCGGGACGGCGAAGGACCAGTACGCGGTGGCCGACTGGCTGCAGAACCTCACCCTCGTCCCCGGGTTCACCAACCCTTACCTCACGAGCACGACCGCGGCGTCCACGACCGGCACGGCGTCCGCGCTGGTCACCTTCACCGTCACGGTCGACATCACCGCTGACGCCCTGTCTCACCGGTACGACGACGTGGCAGGAGGCTGACAGTGACGCGCCGACAGCAGCTCATCGCAGGGTGCGTAGCGCTCTGCCTCGTCATCCTCGCCGGCAGCTGGTTCCTGCTCGACAAGCCGCGCAAGCAGGCCGTCGCCGATCTGCAGGCCAAGGCCGCGCAGCAGGAGAGCACCAACGCCTCGACGCGCACCCAGGTCGCCGTGCTGCGTGACGTGGCCGCCCGCCTGCCCGCGGCGCAGAAGCAGGCCGCCGCCCTCGGCAACCGGGTACCGGCGTCGCCCGAGCTGGTCGCGCTCATCCGTCAGCTGACCGATGCCGCGGCGCACTCCGGCGTCGGCCTGCAGGGGATCACCCCGACAAAGCCGACCGCACTTCCGGTCGCGCCCGGGCTGTCGAGCATCGGGCTGACGCTGATGGTCAAGGGTGACTACCCGAGCCTTGAGCAGTTCGAGACGCAACTCGAAGACCTGAAGCGTTCTTTTCTCGTCACCGGGCTCACCGCTGCCGGTGGCGCAGCCGGGGCAAGCAGCAGCGGCACCGCCTCGACCAGCTCGAGCGCCGGGGCCGCCGACAACCGCCTCACCGAGACGATCACCGGTCAGGTCCTGACCGGCAGCCCCACCGGGTCGGCGGCTGTCCGCCCGTCGACACCGAAGTCCTCGTCGACACCGACGTCCTGATCCGGAAGGCTTGTCATGGCTCGTCACGCTGAGAAGGCCCCCGCCGCCCCTCGGGACCCGAAGATCCTCGCTCTTGCTGCTGCGGGAGCGCTTGCCCTCGTCGCGCTGCTGTTTTTCGTCGTGATGCCGATGCTGACCGGTGGCGGTTCGAGCAGCACGGGATCGACCGGGGCTGCGAGCCTGCCGCGGCCGCGGGCGGTGCCGAAGATGACGGCCACCCCGCGGCCGCCTGCCGCAGCGGCGGGCCCGGGGGTGATTGACGCGGGGGATGCGACGCGCAACCCGTTCGCCCCGCTGTCGCAGGAGGCCGCCGCCGCGGCTGCGGCTGCCTCGACCACGACCGGCTCGTCCGGCTCCTCCGGCACGACATCTGGCTCGACGAGTACGAGCGGTTCGACGGGGACGAGTACCAAGGCCCCGTCTACCGGGTCTGCCAGCTCTGTGCCGGCTGCTGCCGGATCGAGCAGCACCCCGAGCGCCGCATCAAGCCCGAAGGCAACCTCCATCACCGTCCGGCTGCTGGCCGTAGAGGGGGCCAAGGCTCGCATGGAGATCGGTGGCAAGGACGTGACGGTGAAGGTCGGCGACAAGGTGCAGGGCTTCACCATCACCAAGATCAGCCTGGATGGGGTGCTGCTGGAGTACAAGGACGCCGAAGCCGCGCTGGCGCCGGGGGAGAGTCAGAACTTTTAGTTACTTCGACCTGAAGAACTCGTTGGGCTGAGGTCAGGGGATGGCGGCGCCCGATCCAGGATGGGTCGGACTCCCTCCCTGGCTCGATCAGCTGGCCAGGGCTGCGATCTTGACCAGGTTGTGG